>ENA-ORCZ01000006-ORCZ01000006.1-marine-metagenome-genome-assembly--contig:-NODE-6-length-463813-cov-57.946454_pt1 | contig 463813 bp, 434 predicted proteins | sample MGYA00237785_ERZ508519 | MGnify/ENA primary metagenome ERZ508519 (study PRJEB26189, sample SAMN06268790) | marine metagenome | isolation source: Bioluminescent Bay, La Paraguera, Puerto Rico | place... | reverse complement strand
GGAAGCTAAGACTCGCAGCGCCGATGGTACTGCAGGGGCGACCCTGTGGGAGAGTAGGACACCGCCGGACACACATTGCAGAGTGGCCACCCCCAGCGTTCAACAGCGAACGCCGGCGGGTGGCCATTCTTCGTTAACGGGCGTCGCGCGCCGACCCCGAGAGTACGGTTGAGTCCGCAGGACTCCCAGGCAGGACGACAGGAAGCACCCGTGAGCGATTCCACGCACGATCCCGGCGAACGCCGGAAGGACAGAGACGACGAACGCCGCGAGAGCCGCTCACGACAGGGGAACCGATCCGGCGGACGCCGGCCCGAAGGTGGCCGCGATGGTCAGCGTTCGTATGGTTCGCGTGACGATCGGGGTGGTGAGCGGAAGTACGGTTCGCGTGATGACCGTGGTGGTCAGCGTTCGTATGGTTCGCGTGACGATCGGGGTGGTGAGCGGAAGTACGGTTCGCGTGATGATCGCGGAGGCGATCGGAAGTACACGCCGCGCGGCACCGGTGAGCGCAGGCACGGTTCGCGCGACGACCGCGCCGGTCGCGACGAGCGCCGCTCGGACCGGCCCGGCGGTTCGCGCGAGCACCGTTCGCACGGCCGGGTCGCTGGTCGCCCGGCGCAGCGTTCCTCGGATCGCGAGTGGACTCCGCGGCAGGCCGGGCACGGCGCGGCAGAGCTCGCCGTCCGCCCGCGGCACGACGATCCGCCCATCCCCGAGCGCATCACGCCGAAGGATCTCGACTCCGCTGCTCGCGCGGAGCTGAAGACCCTCTCCAAGGAGAACGCGGAGTGGGTCGCGCGGCACCTGGTCGCGGCATCCGAGGCGCTCGAAGACGACCCCGCGCTCGCGCACCGGCATGCGCTCTCCGCCTCCAGGCGTGCCGGCCGCGTCGCCGTCGTGCGCGAGACGCTCGCGATCACTGCGTATGCGACCGGGGACTTCGCCCTGGCGCTCCGCGAGCTGCGCACGTACCGCCGGATCTCGGGCAACGACGACCAGATCGCGCTCATGGTGGACAGCGAGCGAGGCGTCGGACGCCCCGATCGAGCCCTCGAACTCGGCCGCTCCGTCGACCGCTCGACCCTGCCCGCGGCAGTCCAAGCCGCACTTGCGATCGCGATGTCCGGTGCACGGCTCGATCTCGAACAGCCCGAGTTGGCGCTCGCGGAGCTCGAGGTGCCGCAGCTCGATCCGGATCGCGCCTTCTCGTACAGCCCAGCCCTGTTCTCCGCGTATGCGGAGGTGCTCGAGGAGCTCGGCCGTGCGGCTGATGCCGCGCACTGGCGGACGCTGTCGGATCGCGCGGAGACAGCCCTCGAGGGCGCACGTCCCGACTTCATCGAGGTCTTCGAGCTCGAGCTCGAGGAGGAGCCCGTGGTGATCGACGACGCAGGTGCGCCGGCCGAGGCCGACGATTCCGCGCACTCCGAGGCGGATGCGGCGGCGGGGCAGGAGATCGATGCCGACGGCGATCCGGCCGATGCGATCGAACCCGAGGTCGCCGCCATCCTCGCCGAGACCGCCGGCCTCGACGACGAGCCGAGTGCGGGCCCCGGCGCCGATCGCGGATGAGCCCCTTCTTCGCCACGCGTCGCGCCGCGTCGACGCCGCTGGCCGGCGTCGACGCGGTCTTCGCCGATCTCGACGGCGTCGTCTACGCGGGTCCCCATGCCATCCCGCACGCCGTGGAGAGCCTGAACCGGGTCGCCGAGGCGCTGCCGATCGCGTACATCACGAACAACGCCTCGCGCAGTGACGAGCAAGTCGCGGCGCATCTCACCTCACTCGGACTCTCGCCCGCGCCCCGTGACGTCGTGACGTCGCCGCAGGCCGCCATGCGGCTGCTCGCGGCATCCGTCGACCCGGGCGCGCTCGTGCTCGTCGTCGGCGGGGACGGCATCGTCACCGAGCTCGAGCGCGGCGGCTACCGGGTCACGCGCTCGGCCGACGACGCTCCCGAAGCCGTGATGCAGGGCTTCCACCCCGACGTCGGGTGGCGCCAGCTCGCCGAGGCCGCCTTCGCGCTCAACGCGCACGGCGGACCTGGTGAGCCCGGCGGCATCCCCTGGATCGCGACGAACATGGATTGGACGATCCCGGTCGAGCGCGGCATCGCGCCCGGCAACGGGACCCTCGTCTCCGCGGTGCACACCGCAGCGGGGCGATTCCCGGAGGTCGCGGGCAAGCCGGAGACGCCGATCTTCGACGAAGCGCGCGAGCGCTTCGGCGCCCAGCGACCGCTGATGATCGGGGACCGCCTGGACACCGACATCCGTGGCGCGAACCGCGCCGGCATCGACTCGCTCGTCGTGCTCACGGGGATCGACCGTGCGAAGCAGGTGCTGGCAGCGGATGCCGCGAGCCGGCCGGACTTCATCGTCGCCGACCTCAGGCAGCTCCACGAACCCTACCCGGAGATCGAACGTCGCCGAGGCGGCGTGCGCGTCCGAGGCGCGGAGGTGCGCGTCGACGGACGCCGGGTCGTCATCGAGCGGGACGGCGACGACTCCCTGGACCTGCTGCGCGCGGCGTGCACGGCGATCTGGGAGAGCGGCACCGCGATCCACGCACTCGAGGTGCCGGAGCGGCTCTACCGCTGACCGCGGGCGTTCCGGGCCAGGTCGGCCCTCGCGCGTGGGAGGATCCGCGGCGACGGCGGCAGGCGGTAGCGTGGAGGTCGTGAGCACAGGAGACTTCGACTCAGGCGACCCGATGCAGGCGCCGGAGGACCTCGCGGCGGCCGCCGCCGATGCGCTCTCCTCGATCGAGGCGTCGCCCCTGGAGGAGCGCGCTGCCGGCTTCGACGCCCTGGCCGAGCAGCTCCGGCGCGAGCTGGAGCGATCCGATCCCGCGCGTTCCGCGGGCTGATCGGTGACGACCCGGCGACTGGATGCGGCGCTGGCGGCGCGAGGCCTCGCGCGGTCGCGCACGCACGCGGCGACACTCATCGCCGAGGGCGCGGTGCGCGTCGACGGCGAGCCGATCACGAAGGCCGCGCATCGAGTGGCCGACGACGCCGTGCTCGAGGTGGCGGCCGCAGACCACTACGTGAGCCGCGCCGCGCACAAGCTCATCGCGGGACTCGATGCCTTCGGCGTCGACCCGAACGGCCGCGTCGTGCTCGATGCGGGCGCCTCCACGGGCGGGTTCACCCAGGTGCTGCTCGAGCGGGGGGCCGCTACGGTGCTCGCGGTCGACGTCGGGCACGGGCAGCTCGCACCCGAGCTCCACGGACGGCACGGACTGGTCGTGGTCGAGGGGTGCAATGTGCGCCACCTCGACGCGGCCGCGCTCGCGCGGCTCACGGGCGTCGACGACCCTCCGTCGCTGGTGACGGCCGACCTGTCGTTCATCTCGCTCACGACGGTGCTGCCGGCGTTGAGGGCGACGGCGGCATCCGAAGCAGAGTTCCTGCTCCTCGTCAAGCCGCAGTTCGAGGTCGGACGGAGCGGCACACGGGAGGGGGTGGTCCGCGATCCCGCTGCGCGGGGGGATGCGGTGATGAACGTGCTCTGGGCCGCGCACGATCTCGGGTTGCGCACGGCGGGCGTCCTGTCCTCCCCGATCGCCGGAACCCACGGGAACCGAGAAGTCCTGGTCCTGCTCAGCCCGACCCGCGGCGCCGATCCGTCAGAATGGTCCAGTCAGGTCCGAGCAGCGACGGGAGGCGTCACGGCGTGAGCGATGCACGGTACTTCCTCGTGGTCTCCCACACCGGTCGTTCGTCGGCACTCGACGCCACCGCAGACGTGTGCGGGCAGCTCGTCGCTGCTGGAGCAGTCCCCGTCGTGGCCGCGGAGCAGTGGCACGACGTCATGACGGCGCTGCCGGAGCTCGAGGGCATGGTCAAGCGGTTCGAGGAGGTCTCGCCGAAGCACATCGAGCTCGTCATCGTCCTCGGCGGCGACGGCACGATCCTCCGCGCGGCCGAGCTCACGCGCGACCACCCGGTCCCGCTGCTCGGCGTCAACCTCGGCCACGTCGGCTTCCTCGCGGAGAGCGAGCGGGACGACCTCGGCTACACGGTCGGCCGCGCGCTCGCGCGCGACTACACGGTCGAGGAGCGCATGACGCTCTCCGTGCGAGCGAAGGTCGGCGAAGACGTCGTGTACGAGGGCTGGGCGCTGAACGAGGCCACCGTCGAGAAGGCCGAGCGAGAACGCATGCTCGAGGTCGTCATCGAGGTCGACCGCCGGCCGTTGTCCTCGTTCGGGTGCGACGGCGTCGTGATGTCGACGCCGACCGGCTCGACGGCCTACTCGTTCTCCGCAGGCGGTCCCGTCGTGTGGCCGGCCGTCGAGGCACTGCTGCTCGTCCCGCTCAGCGCGCACGCGCTGTTCGCTCGTCCGCTCGTCGTCGCGCCCGACTCGTCCCTCGCGGTCGAGGTGCTGCAGCGCACGGAGGCGTCGGCGGTGATCTGGTGCGATGGCAGGCGGATGTTCGAGCTCCCGCCGGGCGCACGCGTCATCGTCCGGCGATCCTCGGTGCCGGTGCGCCTCGCCCGGTTGCATCAGGCGCCCTTCACCGACCGGCTCGTGAACAAGTTCCAGCTGCCCGTCACGGGCTGGAAGGGGCCGGTCGCCGGTGATTGAGGAACTCGGAATCCGCGATCTCGGGGTCATCGCCGAGGCCACCCTGCCGCTCGGGCCCGGTTTCACCGCGGTCACCGGCGAGACGGGCGCGGGCAAGACCATGGTCGTCACGGCGCTCGGCCTGCTGCTCGGCGCGCGCTCCGACGCGGGGACCGTCCGCTCGGGCGCGAAGCAGGCCTGGGTGGAGGGACGGTGGCTGCTCGCCGATCCCGAGGCCGTGGCGGAACGCGTCGCCGACGCCGGAGGCGAGATCGACGCGGGCGAGCTGCTCCTCGGGCGCTCGGTCTCCGCGGAGGGACGGAGCCGGGCGATCGTCGGCGGTCGAAGCGCCCCGGTGGGCGTGCTCGCCGAGCTCGCGGACCACCTCGTCGTCGTGCACGGCCAGGCCGAGCAGCAGCGACTGCGTTCGGCGACGGCGCAGCGCGAAGCGCTCGACCGATTCGCCGGCCCCGAGTTGGCCCAGGTGCTCGCCGCGTACCGCGACGCCTTCCGGGCATGGCGCGCCGAGGCCGACGAACTCCGCTCCCTGCGAGAGCACCACGACGAGCGGCTTCGCGAAGCGGAGGAGCTCCGTCTCGCGCTCGACGAGCTCGAGTCCGCCGATCCGCAGCCCGGTGAGGACGAGGCGTTGCAGGAGCGCGCGGAGCGCCTCACCAACCTCGAGGACCTCCGCCTCGCGGCGGCTCAGGCCAGGGAGCTCATCTCGGCCGAGGTCGCCGGCGACGACACGCCGGATGCCATCACCCTCGTCGAGTCCGCGCGTCGCCACCTCGAGCGCGTGGTCGCGCACGATCCCGCGCTCGCACCCATCGGCGAGGCGGTGGCGAGCGCCGGCTTCGCCCTCGCGGATGCGGCGACCGATCTCTCCGGGTACCTCGCCGGCCTCGACGCCGACGGCGCCGCGGAGCTCGAAGCGGTCCAGGAGCGCCGAGCGATCCTCGCGAGCCTCGCACGCCGGCATGGCACACTCGACGACGCGATCGCCTTCCGGCACGACGGCGGCCTCCGCCTCGTCGAGCTCGACGGCGACGACGACCGGATCGACGCCCTGGAGCAGGCCGTCGAACGGCGTGCCGGCGAGGTCGACGACCTCGCCGAACGGATCTCCGCGCTGCGCGCGGACGCGGCATCCCGCCTGGCGGCCGCGGTGACCGCGGAACTCGGCGCGCTCGCCATGCCCGACGCGGAGCTCACCGTGACGGTCGAGCCGCTCGCCGAACCGGGCTCGCACGGCCGCGACCAGGTCTCGATCCTGCTGCGCCCGCACCCCGGCACCGAGCCGAGACCGGTGGCCAAGGGCGCCTCGGGCGGCGAGCTGTCGCGCGTGATGCTCGCGATCGAGGTCGTCATCGCGGGCGCCGATCCGGTGCCGACGTTCGTGTTCGACGAGGTCGATGCGGGCGTCGGCGGTGCCGCGGCGATCGAGATCGGTCGACGACTCGCGCGTCTCGCCGAGCGGTCGCAGGTCATCGTCGTCACCCACCTCGCCCAGGTCGCCGCGTTCGCGTCGAACCACCTCAGTGTCGTCAAGGGAACCGACGGTCGCGTGACGGCGTCGAGCGTGCGGCAGCTCGAAGGAGCCGAGCGGGAGGCCGAGATGGCACGGCTGCTCTCCGGACTCGCGGACTCCGCGTCCGGACTGGCGCACGCCCGCGAGCTCCTCGAGATCGCCGACGCCGACGCCGCCTGACCGGGCGACACGCCCGGCGCGCCGGGCTCGGCACGCGCGCTCGACGGGTGATTCGCCCGCGATCTCGCGGGATGCGGCATCCGTCGTCGCCGTTCTGCGCGGGCTCGGACCATTCCCAGCGTCGAGTCGGATAGACTGCAAGCCCGTGGTGGTAGATCGCGGCGCAGACAATTCCAACGACACGACCAAGCACATCTTCGTGACTGGTGGTGTCGTTTCCTCTTTGGGCAAGGGCCTGACGGCGGCAAGCCTCGGCAACCTGCTCACGGCGCGGGGTCTGCGGGTGGTGATGCAGAAGCTCGACCCCTACCTCAACGTCGATCCGGGCACCATGAACCCGTTCCAGCACGGCGAGGTCTTCGTGACCGACGACGGCGCCGAGACCGACCTCGACATCGGCCACTACGAGCGATTCCTCGACATCGACCTGTCGCAGGCGGCCAACGTCACGACCGGGCAGATCTACTCGACCGTGATCGCCAAGGAGCGTCGCGGCGAGTACCTCGGCGACACCGTGCAGGTGATCCCGCACATCACCGACGAGATCAAGCGCCGCATGCGCCTCCAGGCGACCGAGACGCCGAAGCCCGACGTCATCATCACGGAGATCGGCGGCACCGTCGGTGACATCGAGTCGCAGCCGTTCATCGAGTCCGCACGCCAGGTCCGGCACGAGCTCGGCCGCAAGAACGTCTTCTTCGTGCACGTCTCGCTCGTGCCGTTCATGGGAGCCTCGGGGGAGCAGAAGACGAAGCCGACGCAGCACTCGGTCGCCGCGCTCCGCTCGATCGGCATCCAGCCCGACGCGCTCGTGCTGCGCAGCGACCGGCCGGTGACCGAGTCCAACAAGCGCAAGATCGCGCTCATGTGCGACGTCGACGAGGCCGCTGTGGTGAACGCGGTCGATGTGCCGTCGATCTACGACATCCCGACGATGCTGCACGAGCAGGGACTCGACGCGTACCTCATCGAGGCCCTCGGCCTGGGCGACAAGGCCGCCGACGTCGACTGGTCGGCGTGGGCCGACCTGCTCCGCGTCGTGCACGAGCCGGCGCACGAGGTCACGATCGGCCTCGTCGGCAAGTACATCGACCTTCCCGACGCCTACCTCTCGGTCACCGAGGCGCTTCGCGCCGGCGGGTTCGCCAACGACACCAAGGTCAACATCGAGTGGATCCCGTCCGACGAGTGCCGCACTCCGGAAGGCGCGAAGGACAAGCTCTCGCACCTCGACGGCATCTGCGTGCCCGGCGGGTTCGGCGTGCGCGGCATCGAGGGCAAGCTCGGCGCACTGCACTTCGCGCGAGAGAACGGCATCCCGACGCTCGGACTCTGCCTCGGCCTGCAGTGCATGGTCATCGAATACTCCCGGAACGTGGCGGGACTCCCCGGCGCGTCCTCGAGCGAGTTCGACCCCGACACCGAGTTCCCGGTCATCGCCACCATGGAGGAGCAGGTCGAGATCATCGCCGGCGGCGACCTCGGCGGCACCATGCGCCTCGGCCTCTACCCGGCGGCGCTCGACGAGGGCTCGATCGTCGCCGAGCTGTACGGTGCGACCGAGGTGTCCGAGCGACACCGACACCGGTACGAGGTGAACAACGCCTACCGCGACCGCATCGCCGAGGCGGGCATGGTCTTCTCCGGGATGTCGCCGAGCCGGCACCTCGTCGAGTTCGTCGAGCTGCCGCGCGACGTGCACCCGTTCTACGTCGCAACCCAGGCGCACCCCGAGCTCCGGAGCCGGCCGAACGACGCGCACCCGCTGTTCCGCGGACTCGTGGGCGCGGCGCTCGAGCGCCGCAAGGCGAGCCTGCTGTTCGACGACGTCGAGGACGCCTGACATGACGCCTGAGGTCGGCGGGCCGGTCGACGCGACGCGCGAACCTCCGGCCGACGAGTACGTCGACCTCCCGGTCCTCGAGCGCGAGACGGTGTTCGAGGGGAGGATCTGGGACGTGCGGCGTGACACGCTCGAGTACGGCTCCGACGCGACCCGCATCGTCCGCGAGTACGTGGCGCACCCCGGTGCCGTCGCGATCCTCGCGCTCGACGACGACGATCGCGTCCTGCTCATCAAGCAGCACCGGCAGCCGGTCCGTGCGCGCGACTGGGAGATTCCTGCCGGGCTGCTCGACATGCCGCACGAACCGCCGCTCGAGGCGGCGAAGCGCGAGCTCGCCGAGGAGGCCGACCTCGTGGCATCCGACTGGGCGGTGCTCGCCGACTACTTCACGACCCCAGGCGGCAGCGACGAGGCCATCCGCATCTTCCTCGCGCGCGGCCTCGCGGCGGCGCCCGAGGCGCACGCCCGCCAGGACGAGGAGGCCGACATGGAGGCCAGGTGGGTGGGCCTCGACGCCTGCGTCGACGCCGTGCTCGCGCGTCGGGTCGGCAATCCCTCGCTCACCGTCGGCGTGCTCGCAGCCGTGGCCGCGCGTGCCCGGAAGTGGGCGACGCTCGCACCGGCCGATGCGCCGTGGCCCGCGCACCCGAACCACAGGCCGGCCGCCGGGTGAGCTCGCGCGCGGTCGACGACTACCTGCGCCACCTCACGGTGGAGCGGGGGCTCGCGCGCAACAGCCTCGCCTCGTATCGTCGCGACCTCGCGATCTACGCCCACTGGCTGGATCACGTCGGCGTCGCCGGACCCGAGGCCGTCTCCGAGGCCGACCTGTCGGCATTCGTCCGCTACCTCGGCGCCGAGCGGGAGCCGACCCTGGCGGTCTCGTCGATCGCGCGGGTGCTCTCCGCGGTCCGCGGGCTGCACCGTTTCCTCGCCGAGGAGGGGCGGACGCCCACCGACCCCGCCAAGGACCTCCGGCCGCCGAAGCTGCCGATGCGGCTGCCGAAGGCGATCGCCGTGGAGCAGGTCGCCGCGATCATCGAGGCCGCCCGCGTCGGCGACGAGGTGACGGCGCTGCGGGACGTCGCGCTGCTCGAGCTGCTCTACGCGACCGGCGCGCGCGTCTCCGAGGCCACCGCGCTGAACGTCGACGACCTCGTCGACGAGGAGGTCGTGCGGCTCTTCGGCAAGGGCGGCACCGAACGCATCGTGCCGGTCGGCAGCTACGCGCGCGACGCCCTCGACGCCTACCTCGTGCGGTCGCGACCCGTGCTGTCGGCGCGGGGGAGCGCGACCCCCGCGCTCTTCCTCGGCGTCCGCGGGAGGCGGATGTCGCGCCAGGCCGTGTGGCAGGTGCTGCAGGATGCCGCGGACCGGGCGGGGGTCGCGGCATCCGTCTCACCGCACACGCTGCGGCACTCGTTCGCAACGCACCTGCTCGCGGGCGGCGCCGACGTGCGCGTCGTCCAGGAGCTCCTCGGGCACGCCTCGGTGTCGACCACCCAGATCTACACCCTGGTCACGGCCGATACACTCCGGGAGATGTACACGGTCGCCCACCCCCGTGCTCGTTAGAATCGACCAAGCATTCCGGAATCGACGGGGAGAGAGAGCCGCACCGTGACCTACGAACACGACCCGGCGGACGGCACCGCCACGCTGGAGTCGTCGGACCTGGGTCCCACCGGCCGCCCCGCTCGCGAATTCCCGGAACCCGAGCCGCTCCGGTCCCACGGCCCCGCCCGGATCATCGCGCTCTGCAACCAGAAGGGCGGCGTCGGAAAGACCACGACGACCATCAACCTCGGCGCGGCCCTCGCCGACTACGGTCGTCGCGTGCTCGCGGTCGACTTCGACCCCCAGGGTGCGCTGTCGGCGGGGCTCGGCGTGCAGACGCACGACGTCCCCACCATCTACGACCTGCTGCTCTCGCGCAGCGTCTCGCCGGCCGACGCCATCCAGCACACGGCGGTCGAGGGCCTCGACGTCATCCCGGCGAACATCGACCTCTCGGCCGCCGAGGTGCACCTCGTGACCGAGGTCGCCCGCGAGCAGATCCTCGCGGGCGTGCTCCGGAAGGTGTCGGCCGACTACGACGTGATCCTGATCGACTGCCAGCCCTCGCTCGGCCTGCTCACGGTGAACGCCCTCACGGCGAGCCACGGCGTGGTGATCCCGCTCGAGTGCGAGTACTTCGCGCTGCGCGGAGTCGCGCTGCTCATCGAGACCATCGACAAGGTCCGCGACCGGCTGAACCCCGCCATCACGCTCGACGGGATCCTCGCGACCATGTACGACGCGCGCACGCTGCACTCCCGCGAGGTGCTCGAGCGCGTGGTCGACGCGTTCGACGAGAAGGTGCTCGAGACCGTCATCACGCGCACCGTGAAGTTTCCGGATGCCACGGTCGCCGCGACGCCGATCACGGAGTTCGCGCCCGAGCACCCCGCCTCGCGGGCGTACCGACAGCTCGCGAGGGAGCTGGTCGACCGTGGCGCGGTCGCCTGAGCCCAGGTCGGCGGAGACGAACACCCCGGCGGGCGCGACGGGCGAGTCGCCCGAGCCGACCGATGCCGCTGTTACCGCCGAGCCGGCCGCCGAGCCGGCCGCCGAGCCGGGGTTCCGCGTCGCGCTGTCCAACTTCGAGGGCCCGTTCGACCTGCTGCTCTCGCTCATCGCCAAGCACGAGCTCGACATCACCGAGGTGTCGCTCTCGGCGGTCACCGACGAGTTCATCGCGTACCTGCGAGGCATCGAGACCGATGAGGACCTCGATCGCGCGAGCGAGTTCCTCGTCGTCGCGGCGACGCTGCTCGACCTCAAGGTCGCCGGGCTCCTTCCGCAGGGCGAGCTCGTGGACGCCGAGGACGTGGCGCTGCTCGAGGCGCGCGACCTGCTGTTCGCGCGGCTGCTGCAGTACCGCGCGTTCAAGGAAGCGGCGCGGTGGTTCGGCGGCCGGATCGAGGTCGAGTCGCTCCGGCACGCGCGAACGGTCAAGCTCGAGGAGCGGTTCCGGCAGCGCACGCCCGAGCTGCGCTGGACGCTCGGTCCCGCCGACTTCGCCGCCCTCGCGACGCTCGCGCTCACCCCGCGCGAACTGCCGACCGTGGGCCTCGACCACCTGCACGCGCCGCTCGTGTCGATCCGCGAGCAGGCCGCGCACGTCGTCGCCGTGCTCCGCCGCGGTGAACCGGTCACGTTCCGGCGTCTCATCGCGGGCGTCGACCGGCCAGGCGTCGTCGTCGCACGCTTCCTCGCGGTGCTCGAGCTCTACCGGCACGACGCGATCGGGTTCGACCAGCTCGAACCCCTCGGGGAGCTGACGCTGCACTGGGCCGGCAACGAGAACTGGTCCGACGACCGACTGGACAGCCTGGGGGCCGACTATGACGAGTGAGACGGATGCCGTGATGCCGACGGACGACGCGGAGTCGACGGACGGCGTGCAATCTCCGGACGACCCGACCGAATCGGGTGCGCCTGCGGTGACGGATGACGCGGCGCACGCGGATGACGCGGCACACACGGATGGCGGCGTCGGGGCCGGCGAACGTCCCGAGGTGTCGGTCGCGACCCCGCTCGACGTGCCCGGCCAACCGCGCCTCGACCTCGACCGCGCGATCGAGGCGCTGCTGTTCATCGCCGACGAGCCGCAGGGCCTCGTGCACCTCGCGGCGGCCGTCGCACGCCCGATCGCCGAGGTGAAGGCGTCGATCGCGCGCCTCGTCGCGGACTACGACGGCGGGGCGCCGTCCGGTGAGCCGCGCACCGACGCGGGCGAGCAGCCTGCGGAAGGCGGCATCCGTCGTGCCTTCGAGCTTCGCGAGGTCGGCGGCGGTTGGCGCTTCTACGCACGGACCGAGTACGACGCGCTCATCACCGACGCGGTGCTCGCGCAGACGTCGACGAAGCTGTCGCAGGCCGCCCTCGAGACCCTGGCGGTGATCGCCTACAAGCAGCCGATCTCGCGGTCCTCGATCGCGTCGATCCGCGCCGTGAACGTCGACTCCGTGGTGCGCACGCTGTACGGCCGCGGTCTCATCACGGAGGTCGACACCGACGAGGAGACCGGCGCGATCCTGTACGGCACGACCGACCTGCTGCTCACGAACCTCGGCATCGCGTCGCTCGACGACCTGCCGCCGATCTCGCCGCTGCTCGACGGCGGCCAGGAGGGATTCGAACGTGACCTCGTCTGACCGGCCGGGAGGCCCCGGCACCGCGCCGGAGGGGGTCCGACTGCAGAAGGCGCTCGCCGCGGCGGGCGTCGCGAGTCGCCGCGTCGTGGAGAACCTGATCGTCGAGGGTCGCATCGAGGTGAACGGCCGGGTCGTGACCGAACTCGGCACGCGCATCGACCCGCTCGCCGACCGGGTCGCGGTCGACGGCGTCGCGGTGCAGCTCGACCAGGACAAGCGCTACTTCATGCTGAACAAGCCGCGCGGCGTCGTCTCGACCATGCGCGACGAGCAGGGGCGACCCGACCTGCGACGCTTCACCGACCCGCTCGACGTGCGCGTGTTCAACGTCGGCCGACTCGACGGCGACACGAGCGGCCTGCTGCTGCTCACGAACGACGGCGAGCTCGCGCACGTGCTCGCGCACCCGTCGTTCGGGGTCGAGAAGACCTACATCGCGAAGGTGGCCGGGCGGATGACCCCGCAGACGCTGCAGCGCCTGAAGCGCGGCGTCGACCTCGACGACGGTCCGATCCGCGCGGACCGCGCGAAGATCCTCCAGGCGCAGGGCGACCAGCGCCACACCATGGTCGAGGTCACGCTGCACTCGGGCCGGAACCGGATCGTCCGGCGCATGCTCGACGCGGTCGGCCACCCCGTCGTCGAGCTCGTGCGCCGGCAGTTCGGGCCGCTCCACCTCGGCACGCTGAAGTCGGGCGCGGTGCGCGAGTTGACTAGAGTCGAACTCGGCCAGCTGCTCACCATCGTGCGCGCGGCGGACGCCGAGCGGAAGGGGAACGGGTAGGTGGTCGAGTCACGGCTCATCGGACCGGTCCGCGTCGTCGGCGCCGGCCTGCTCGGCACGAGCGTCGGCCTCGGGCTCCGGACGCGCGGCATCGACGTGATCCTCGCCGACGCCTCGCCGACGCACGTCGCGATCGCCGTCGACCTCGGCGCGGGCCGCCCCGCCCAATCCGACGACGCGCCGCAGCTGATCGTGGTGGCGGTGCCGCCCGATGTCACGGCGAGCGTCGTCGCCGCCGAACTCGCCGCCTTCCCCGACGCGATCGTGACGGACGTCGCGAGCGTGAAGGCCGGCATCCTCGCGGAACTCGAGGCCGCGGGTGCGGACGTGTCGCGGTACATCGGCTCGCACCCGCTCGCAGGCCGCGAGCGCGGCGGACCGCTCGCGGCTCGCGCCGACCTGTTCGCCGGCCGCCCGTGGGTTGTCGCCGCGCACGACGAGATCAGCTACCGGCGCGCGAGCGCGATCGACGACCTCATCCTCGACCTCGGCGCGACCCTCGTCGAGATGACGCCCGAGGAGCACGATGCCGGCGTGGCGCTGATCTCGCACGTGCCGCAGGTGGTCTCGAGCATCATGGCGCGACGGTTCCTCGACGCGCCGAACGCTGCACTGGGGCTGGCCGGGCAGGGCGTCCGGGACGTGACCCGCGTCGCCGCGAGCGACCCCGATCTCTGGGTGCAGATCCTGGGCGCCAACGCGTCGCCGGTGCGAGACATCCTCGTCGCCTACCGGGAGGACCTCGACCGCTTCATCGACGCCCTCGCCGACCCGGCCGCGCCGGGTGCCCGCCGTCGCGTCGCCGAGGAACTCACCGGTGGCAACACCGGCGTCGCTCGGCTGCCCGGCAAGCACGGCACCGACCGGCGGTTCACGACGATCATCGTGATGATCGACGACCGGCCGGGGCAGCTCGCGCGCCTCCTCGCCGAGATCGGCGAGATCGGCGTGAACCTCGAAGACCTCCGCCTCGAGCACTCGCCCGGCCGCCAGGTCGGCCTCGCCGAAGTGCAGGTCGTGCCCGAGGCGGCCGACCGACTGACCACCGAGCTGGCCGCACGCGGCTGGCGGATCGCAGGATGACCATGCAGCACCACCCCGTCCACCCCGTCGTCGTCGCCGTCGACGGGCCCGCCGGAAGCGGGAAGTCCAGCGTCTCGAAGGAGGTCGCGCGCCGTCTCGGCTGGGGCTTCCTCGACACCGGCGCCGCCTACCGCGCGCTGGCATGGCACGCGGAGGCGTCCGGCGTGGACACGGCGGACGCGGCATCCGTCGTCTCGTGCCTCGACTCGTTCGACTACCGCATCGGCACCGACCCGACCGGCTACACAGTGCACGTCGGTCCGACGGACGTCACGCAGGCGATCCGCGAGCCGGGGATCTCGGCCGTCGTCAGCGAGGTGGCGCGCGTCCCCGAGGTGCGAACGCACCTGATCGAGCTGTTCCGGGCGATCATGGCGGCCGAGGAGCGCGGCGGGATCGTCGTCGAGGGCCGCGACATCACGACCGTGGTCGCCCCGGACGCGCCGGCGCGCATCCTGCTCACCGCGTCGGAGGAGGTGCGGATGGCGCGACGCTCGGCGGAACTCGTCGGGCACTCGGCCGCGGCCACCGGGCAGCAGCTGCGGGCGCGCGACGCGGCCGACTCGAAGGTGGTCGACTTCATGAACGCCGCCGACGGCGTCGTCACCGTCGACTCGACCGACCTCGACTTCGACGAGACCGTCGAGGCGATGCTCGCCGTCATCCGGGACGCTCAGGTTCGAACTGGTTGAATAGACCGGTTGTGCGCTCGCGCGCGCGACCCCGAGACCACCCAGGAGTTGCCATGACCGATCGCGACGACGAGTTCGACGCCACCGACGACGACCTCGCCGAGCGCCTCGCCGACGTCGACGACGACCTCGCCGAGCAGCGCGCCGCCGCGCTCCGGTCGGGGCTCGAGGACTACGACCTGGCGGACGAGGACCTCGACCTGCTCGAGCTCTCCGAGGAGGGCGAGGAGGGCATCCGCTACCTCCCGGCGCTGCCGGTCATCGCCATCGTGGGCCGCCCGAACGTCGGCAAGTCGGCGCTCGTCAACCGCATCCTCGGGCGCCGCGAGGCCGTCGTCGAGGACACGCCGGGCGTCACCCGCGACCGCGTCTCGTACAAGGGCGAGTGGCTCGACCGCCGCTTCACGCTCGTCGACACCGGCGGGTGGGAGCCCGACGCCAAGGGCATCGACGCGTCGGTGGCCGCGCAGGCCGAGGTCGCGATCGACCTCTCCGACGTGGTGCTCTTCGTGGTCGACGCCACGGTCGGCGCGACCGCGACCGACGAGCACGTCGTGCGCCTGCTGCGCAAGACGAAGAAGCCCGTGTTCCTCGTCGCGAACAAGGTCGACGACGCCCGCCAGGAGCCCGAGGCGGCTGCGCTCTGGAACCTGGGTCTCGGCGAGCCGTACCCGGTCTCCGCACTGCATGGCCGCGGTGTCGCCGACCTGCTCGAGGAGGTCTTCACGGTCCTCCCGCAGGTCTCGGCCGTCGCGAAGGACGAGTTCGGCGGTCCTCGCCGCGTCGCGATCCTCGGTCGCCCGAACGTCGGCAAGTCGAGCCTCCTGAACAAGGCGGCACGCGAGGAGCGCGTCGTCGTCAACGACCTCGCCGGCACGACCCGCGACCCGGTCGACGAGCAGATCGAGCTCGGCGGCAAGGTGTGGCGCTTCGTCGACACCGCCGGCATCCGCCGCCGCGTGCACCTGCAGCAGGGCGCCGACTTCTACGCGTCGCTTCGCACGCAGGCCGCGCTCGAGAAGGCCGAGGTCGCGGTCGTGCTGCTCGACGTCTCGCAGCCGATCTCCGAGCAGGACGTCCGCATCATCGACCTCGTCCTCGAGTCGGGCCGCGCGCTCGTGCTCGCGTACAACAAGTGGGACCTGCTCGACGACGACCGTCGTCGCTACCTCGAGCGGGAGATCGAGCAGGACCTGCACCACGTCGCCTGGGCGCCGCGCGTCAACATCTCCGCGAAGACGGGCCGCCATCTCGAGAAGCTGGTCCCCGCCCTCGAGACCGCACTCGAGTCCTGGGACACGCGCATCCCGACGGGCAAGTTCAACGCGTTCCTCACCGAGCTCGTGCAGGCGCACCCGCACCCGCTTCGGGGCGGCAAGCAGCCCCGCATCCTGTTCGGCACGCAGGCCTCCACGCGTCCGCCGACGTTCGTGCTCTTCACGACCGGGTTCCTCGACCCTGGCTACCGCCGGTTCATCCAGCGGCGCCTGCGCGAGATCTACGGTTTCGTCGGCACGCCGATCGTGCTGAACATGCGCGTGCGCGAGCGGCGGCAGCGGCCGTAACGGGTCCGGTCGACGAGAAGATCGAACGGCGAGCGGATGCCTCGGCCGAACGGGACGCGATGGAACTGACCGTGCGCGTGAAGCCGGCCAGCCGGCGCGGGCCGCTCGTCGAGCCGACGCCCGGCGACCCCGCGGCATCCGTCACCGTGCACGTGCGCGAGCGCGCCGTCGACGGAGCCGCCAACGCGGGCGTCGTCGCGGCGCTCGCCGACCACTTCGGCGTGCGCAAGGCCGACGTCGAGATCCTCCGCGGGCACTCCGCACGGATCAAGCGGGTGCGGGTCGACGGCGCGTGATCGGCTGGAGGCGCCACGCGGGCGCCTCGATCGCCCGCGGGCGGCTGAAGGCCGTCGCCACGCCGGATGAGGCGAGCACCGAGTCGGGGTGACGCGTCGCGAGGTCGCCGAACCCCGACGCCGCGAGTAGCTCGTCGTCGATCTGGAGGAGTTCTGCGCGCAGCAGCGGCCACGGCTCGTGCGTGTTGCGCGCCCACACCGTTCGACCGAGGTGCTCCTCGTGGAATCCCCACCGTGCGGTGAGGAATCGCGCGAGGGCCGCATCGGGCGCGCCGGCGTGCACGGGCTCGCCGAGGCGGGCGCGGATCCGGGTCGACGGGCCGCCGGGGCCGTGGCGGCGGCTCCGGAAGTGAAGCTCGTGGCCGGAGGCATCCACCCGGTGCACGACCCGCGAACTCGCCCAGTGGTAGGGGAGCCCGAACGCGAGTCGGGCGGCGATGACCGGGAGCAGTCGGCCGGCCTCGAGGGTGCGGAACACCACGCCGCGGTTGCCGTCGTGGTCGACCGAGTAGAGCCGCACGTTGACCTCGACGAAGGTCCCGAAACGGTGCATCGGGGGCAGCGGTGGGAAGCGCGTGTCGGCGAGGACGAAGGGGATGAGGCCGACCCAGGTCGCGCCGTCGACGACGTCGGGCCGCGTCCCTGCCGGGAGGAAGGGCGCGACCAGGTCGGGTTCGACGCGCCAGTGGAGGAAGACGAGGTCGCGCCAGCGTTGCTCGACCACGGTGCGGCCGGGCAGCGGCGGTGCTTCGAACGGCAGTCCCTGCACGGTGCCATCCTCGCGCGACCGGGCGCGCCGTCGGAAGGGGGCCAGCCCGGTTGACTCGCCGCCGCGCATCACCGGACGATGGTCGCGTGGACACGGCACGCGGCGACGAGGGGACGGCGGCGCGCGAGGTGGATGCCGACGCCGACGCGGGAACGGCCGTGATCGCGGCGCTCCACGCCGCTCGGGACCGGCTCCGCGACTTCCTGCCCGGTGCACTCGTCGACGAGCCGGATGCGCTGCATCAGCTCCGCACGAGCGTGCGCCGACTGCGCAGCGTCCTGGCGGCGTACGGTGCGGTGCTCGACGAGGCGGTCGTCACGGGCGTCCGGCGACGGCTGCGCGAGCTCGGCCACGAGCTCGGCACGGTGCGCGACCTCGAGGTGCGCGTGCAGGTCGCTGGGGCGGCGATCGCCGAAGCCGATGAGGCGGGTCGGTTCGTGTCCGCCGCGGAGCGCGAGTGGGTCCGCGGCATCCTGATCGACGACGAACGGGTCGCGCACGATCGCGCCCACGCCCGGTTCGTCGAGCGGCAGCAGCTGCCACGAGCCGTCGAACGGATCGACGAGCTCGACCGGATGCTCGCGGCGCCGCCGTTCACGGCGCGCGCCGCCCGCGCCGCGGCGGCTGAGCTCGGGAAGATGCTCGCCCGTGAGGCGAAGCGGGCCGACCGGCGTGCACGGCGCCTGCCCGACGAGGCGTCGCTCGACGAACTGCACGACCTCCGCAAGGCGTCCCGCCGTCTCCGATACGCCGCGGAGGCGCTCTCCGAGGCGCCCGTGGAGTTGTTCGGAGACCGCGCGACGGCGCTCGCCGACGCGGGCGACGACATCCACGACCTGCTCGGCGACCACCGCGACGAGCTGCTGTTCGCGGAGCACCTGAGACGCGCCGCCGCGCATGCGGCGCACGCGGGGGAGCCGGTCGAGGTCCTGCAGCGACTCGCCGACGACGCGGACGCGCGCGCGGCCGCGCATCTGGCCGCCCTGCCGGACGCGGTCGCAGCACTCCGCGCGGGGGCGAAGGCGTGGAGCAGGCACCGACCGGACTGAACCCGGCACCGGGGTCGGTCGACCGCGCTGCGGCGGGCGCGACGCCGGTGCGGGCCTCTCAGCCGAGCGGATGTCGCATGACCACCCGGTGCGGCTTCGGCCGGGCCACCTCGGTGAACCCCGCGGCCTCGAACATCGAGACGGTGCCGGGGAAGAGATCGGCCGCGGGCGGCTTCGCGCGCGCGGTCGGGTCGACGGCGTACGCCTCGAGGACCGTCGCGCCGTGCTCACGGGCGGTCGCGACGGCCGCCGCCGCGAGCGCGCGGGCCACCCCGCGCCGTCGGAAGGCACGAGGCACCACGAAGCACGTGACCGCCCAGATCGAGGGGTCGTCGAAGTCGGCGTCGGGAGAGGCCGCGGCCACGGGGCTGTGCCGGAGTCGGTCGAGGCCGCTGCGCGGCTCGACGGCGCACCAGCCGACCGGGGTCTCGCCGTCGTACGCGATGAGACCCGGACCCGTGCCCGGTGCGGTGAGCTGCTCGTGCAGCCGCTCCCGGAGCTCGTCGCGGCTCGCCGACTCCCACGCGGCGCCCCGCAGCTTGTACCACTGGCACCAGCAGGTCGCCGGGTCGCCGCGCGTGCCGAACACGGCCTCGACGTCGGCGAACGGCACCTCCGACGCGGAGACCACGCGGAGTGCCGCCCCGCCCTCGCCGGCCGGTGCGTCGGGAGTGTCGGCGGGGGACTCGGCGTCGGTCATGCAGGGACGCTAACGCGTACCGGCGACATCCGTCGATGCCGTGCCCGGGTCCAGCCGCAGCGCGCGGAGATCCTGCGCGAGGACGCGGAGATCGTCCGGATCCGCCGTGAACGCCTCGCCGAGCGCCGCCTTCCCGAGCATGGCCGCGGCTCGCGGGTGACGCCGCTGGTAGTCGGCGAGCAGGTCGACGCGCTCGTCCTCGTCGAGATCGACCGCCCGCGCCGCGAACCGGTGCGAGCGCCAGTCGACCCGGACATCCGGGTGCGCCAGCGCGTTGCGGTACCATTCCGTCTTCGGACCGCGGCTGGCGACGACCCAGAGCATCGGGGGAGCGGACGGCGCCCTCGCGGCATCGCGCTTCACGACCTCGAGCACCGTGCGACGAGCGATCCCGCTCGTCCGCCCGAGTGCGGTGAGCATCACGAACCGCCCGCCCATGAGCCACCCGAGTCGGGCTCGATACAGGGTTGACGGCGCGCGGTAGAACCAGGCGAGCAGGGGGCCGGGCTTCTTCATCGCCATGGGCCCACCCTATGCAGCGCGCCCGGAGAGGCGCAGAGGCCTCGCGGTGGCGCGCCGTCGCGCTGAATCGTGCAGTGTGGTGATAGTGAAGTATCATCACGGTATGGATGCGCCCGTGACCGTGCTCGATCGACTCCTCGAGATCAGCGACCTCTTCCAGCGCGACCTCGCCCGCGAGTTCGCGGGGAGCTCGCTCACCGCGGCGCGGACGCGCGTGCTGTGGGACCTCGTGCACGCCGGTCCCTCGACGCAGCACGCCCTCGCGACCCGACTCGAGGTGAGCCCGCGGAACGTCACCGGCCTCGTCGACGCGCTGGAGGCATTCGGGTACGTCCGCCGCGAACCGCACCCGACCGACCGTCGAGCGGTCCTCGTCTCGCTCACGCCGTCGTCGGTCGAACTCATGCACGCGATGCAGCGCGATCACGCCGAGCTCTCCGAGGTGCTGCTCGGCGCCGTCGCGCCCGACGACCGCGCCGCGGTGCTCCGCGGCATCGATGCGATCGCCGACCGGTTGCGCGACCTCGTGGCGGCCGCCGAGGCCGGGCGGACCGCCGCGCGCGAGGGAGCCGAGCGATGACCGCGGACGTCGACCGCGCGCCCGCGGCATCCGTCGCCCGACGACTGGGCGGGTTCGCGCTGCGCGCCCTGAGGCTCGAACTCCGCATCTACGCGAGCATCGGGCGCCTCATCGCGAGGCGGCCCGCCATCGCGCCGGGCGCGGCCGGGTTCGGCTACCACGCGCCGGTCATCACCATCCTCTGGATCTTCATCGTGCTCTCCGCCGTCGAGATCCCCGTGCTCGACCTGATCGTGCACCGCTGGCCGGTCGTCAGGGTCATCGTGCTCATCGCCGGCATCTGGGGCCTCACGTGGATGTTCGGGCTCCTCGCCGCCTACCTCATGCGGCCGCACACGGTCGGGCCGGAGGGCGTCCGCGTGCGCGAGGGCCTCGAGACCGACGTGCTCCTCGCCTGGGACGACATCGCTTCGATCGCGCGCGCGAAGCGCGTCGACGAGCCGAAGACGCCGAAGATCACCGAGGCGGATGGCACGCTCACGCTGTCGCTCCGGATGCAGCACGAGACGATCGTGGCCATCGAGCTCGAGCGGCCGACGCTCGTGCGACTGCCGGGCGCGGCGCCGAAGGGCGGCGAGCAGCTCGTCGACGAGGTGCGGATCTGGGTCGACGACGTCGACGGATTCATGGCCGCGGTGCGGCGCCATATCTGAGACGTGTTCGGGTTCACCGGCGAGCTCGCTCCAGTCGCACGCCGCAGGTCGCAGCGCCCTGCCGTGTGCACGAGCACCCCTCCGGATGCCGCTATGATGGTCGAGTTGCCTTCGACGGAGACGCTGAGGGCATCGGGCTGTGGCGCAGCTTGGTAGCGCACTTGACTGGGGGTCAAGGGGTCGCAGGTTCAAATCCTGTCAGCCCGACCAGCGAAAACACCTGATGAGAGGCCGATTCCGGGCGACCGGGTCGGCCTCTCCCCATTCCGGCGAGTCAGTCCGACGACCCCAGTCCGGGGGCGATCCTGCACGGCCCGTATCGTGATCCCATGGACCTCGTGCCGGCCGCGGGAGCCGTCATCGCCGACACCGACGGGCGGGTGCTCCTCGTGAAGCGCCGAGCGGCGCCGCAGCGCGGCCGCTGGTCGATTCCGGGTGGCCGGCTCGAGCCGGGGGAGTCGTTCGCGGATGCCGCGGCCCGCGAGGTGCTCGAGGAGACCGGGCTGCGCGTCGCCGTGGGGAGGGAGCTGTGGCGTCTCCGCCTGCCGACCGGCGACGGCCGCGAGTTCGACATCCGCGACTTCGCCGCGACCGTCGTCGGCGGTGCGCTCGCCGCGGCAGACGACGCCGTGGACGCGCGCTGGTTCGACCCGTCCGAGCTTCACCGACTGCGGGTCACGACCCATCTCGTGGCGTACCTGCGTCGGGCCGGGGTCGTGGACCCGCTGCCCTTCGTCGACGAACACGTCGTCGAGGTGGCGGCGGGCCGCGACGCGGCCTGGGCGGCGCTCGTCGCGGTCGTCTCGCACGCGGCATCCGCTCGGTTCGCCCGGCTGCTCGGCGCCGAGGACGTCGCGAGGGGCGGTGCCGCCGTACCCGAGCCCGGTGCGGTCGTGCCCGGCTTCCACGTCGTCGCTGCCGAGCCGCCGGAGCGGCTGGCGCTCGCCGGCCGGCACCGGTTCTCCGACTACGAGCTCGTCTTCCGGATCGACGCGCTCGGGCCGGGCCGGAGTCGGCTCCGCGCGGAGACGAGGGCGATCTTCCCCGGATGGCGCGGGGCCGCGTATCGCGCCGCGCTCATGGGGTTCGGGCTGCACCGGGCCGCGACACGGCGGATGCTCCGTTCCGTGCGGCGCCGTGCCGAGGCATCCGCCCGCGCGTCGTGAGACCGGGTCGATCACTTCCGCCTCGACGCGGGTCGCCCAGTAGGCTGCGGGGTGCACCTGCGCGAGGAGGAGGGCCGGGATGGGCTTCACCCGCGCTGAACTCGAGTCGTACCGCGGCGCGACCGTCGACGACCTCATGCCCGAGCACCCGCGGCTCGTGTTCGTCGGCATCAACCCGGGCCTCTGGACCGCCGCGACCGGCACGCACTTCGCCCACCCCGGCAATCGGTTCCACCCGGCGCTCGTCGCCGCGGGCATCCTGCCTCGCCTGCCCGACTTCGCGAACGGACTCACCGACGCCGACCGCCGGATGTTCCTCGATGCCGGCATCGGCATCACGAACCTCGTGCACCGCGCCACCGCGCGCGCCGACGAACTCGACCGGAGCGAGCTCCGCGAGGGTGCGGCCCGCCTCGAGCGCGACATCGCCGGGTGGCATCCGCTCGTCGTCGCCATCGTCGGGCTCACCGCGTACCGGCAGGGCTTCGAGCGCCCGAACGCCCGCGCGGGTCGCCAGGAGGAGACGATCGCCGGAGCGGAGCTGTGGGTCGTCCCGAACCCGAGCGGACTCAACGCCCACGCGACCGTCGCCGACCTCGCGCGCGCCTACGCCGGGCCCGCGCTCGCCGCGGGCATCCCCGCCGTCCCACCGCCCGCCGACTGAGCGCTCAGTCCGGCGTGAGGTCGGCGCGGGTGCGTGGCGCGGGCGGGGCCGCAGCGGACGGCCCGAGCGTGGCAGGCGACGGGCGATGGGCAGGGGCATGACGCTCGACCCGACGACGCGGCACCGGCAAGTCGGAACGACATCGTCCTTATTCCGAGTTATCATCACAACACGGAATGCAATCGGGTCCATTCCGGGGGAGTCGGATGGTGAGTGCAGGCACCGGTTGGCCCGCGCACGGTTCGCGCACGGTGCCCTGGCGGCAGTCCGGGCGCCACGGCTCGCGGGCCGATCGGATGCTGCGCGAGATCACGGTCTCGTTGCCGCCCATGATCGCCCGCCTCGACTACCGTCCCGACCCGTCGCTCACCGTGGCGCTCTCCGACGCGGCACGAGCGGTCATCGCGGTGGACACCGATCCGCGGGGGCACCTCGGGGCGCTCGGCGGGCTCCTCCTGCGCACCGAGTCCGTGTCGTCGTCCCGCATCGAACAGGTCGACGCGACCCTGGAGGACTACGCCAGGGCGGTCGCCGGCATCCGCTCCAACGAGTCCGCGTCGTCGATGGTCGCCGCGACGCGGGCGCTCGGCCGGATGATCGAGCGCGCGGGGACGTCGCGGCGGATCGAGCTCGACGACCTGCTCGACGCGCATCGCACCCTGATGGCCGAGGACCCGGTCGACGCGCGATACGCCGGCAGGATCCGCGACGTGCAGAACTGGATCAGCGGATCCGATCACTCGCCGATCGGCGCGGTGCACGTCCCGCCGCCGCCCGAGCTCGTGCCGGAACTCCTCGACGACCTCCTCGCCTTCACCGCGCGCGACGACCTCGATCCGGTCGCCCAGGCGGCGATCGCGCACGCCCAGTTCGAATCGATCCACCCCTTCACCGACGGCAACGGCCGGATCGGGCGGGCGCTCATCAACGCCGTCTTCCGGCGTCGCGGGCTCACCTCGCGCACTGTCGTGCCCGTGGCATCCGCCATGCTCGCCGAGCGCGACCGCTACTTCTCGCTCGTCAACGGCTACCGCGACGGCCGCGTGGACGCGTTCGTGGCCGACCTCGCGCGCGGCACGCGGATCGCCGCGGTCGAATCGCGTGGGGCGGCCGACCGGCTCGCGGAGCTGCCCGGTTACTGGCGCGAGCTCACGCGTCCGCGGGCGGGCAGCGCGGCGGCGAAGCTGCTCGACGTGCTCGCCGAGCATCCGATCCTGGGTGCCGAGGAGGCGCAGGCGCTGACCGGCGCGCCGCTGTCGAGCGTGTACACGGCGCTCGATCGACTCGAAGCCGACGGCGTCATCCGCCAGGTCACGGCCCGGCAGCGGAATCGCGTCTGGGGCGTCGTCGACCTGCTCGCGGAGCTCGACGACCTCGCGGCGCGCATCGCGGCCGCGGTGCGCGCGGCCGGCTGAGGAATCCGACGCGAGGGAGCGGGACGCGGGAGGGCGGTCGGTACGAATGAGCGCATAATGGATTGATGAATCCATCAATCCGCTGAGGAGTCGACGTGTTCACGGATGCCACCCGCCCGCTCTACGAGGTCAAGGCCAACCTCTTCAAGGGCCTCGCGCACCCGCTGCGCGTGCGCGTGCTCGAGGTGCTCGCGGCAGAGCCCGAGGCCGAGACGCCGGTCGCCGCTCTGCTCGACGCCACCGGGCTCGAGGCGTCCCACCTCTCGCAGCACCTCGCCGTGCTGCGCAACCACCGGCTCGTGACCGCCGAGCGCCGCGGCAACCAGGTGTCGTATCGGCTGGCGTACCCGCAGGTCGCCGACCTCCTGCGCGTCGCCAGGGCGCTCCTCGGCGAGATCCTGCAGGCCACCGAGCGCCAGCTCGTCGAACAGGCCGGGTTGCCCGACCTCCCGGCGCGGGCGGAGGATGGCCCGGGCGCGACGAGTGCCTCGGCGGCATCGACCGGAGCGGCGGCCCGGTCGTGACGGCGACGACCGCGCGCCGTGCGGGCCGCGGCATCCGCTCGCTGCTGCCCGGCGCCGCGGACTACCGCGGTCTCCGGCGGGCGTGGAAGGGGGACCTCGTCGCCGGCGTCACGGTCGGAATCGTCGCACTCCCGCTCGCGCTCGCGTTCGGCGTGAGCTCGGGTGCCGGCGCCGCGAGCGGCCTCGTCACCGCGATCGTCGCGGGCGTCGTCGCAGCGGTGTTCGGCGGGTCGAACGTGCAGGTCTCCGGACCGACGGGGGCGATGGTCGTCGTGCTGGCGCCGATCATCGCGACGCACGGCGTCGGTGCGCTCGCGATCGTCGGCCTGCTCGCGGGGGCCATCGTGCTCGTCGCCGGCGTGCTGCGGCTCGGCCGCGCCGTGAGCTTCATCCCGTGGCCGGTGATCGAGGGGTTCACGCTCGGGATCGCCGTGATCATCTTCCTCCAGCAGGTGCCCGCCGCCGTCGGCGTGCCCGCCACCGAGGGCGCGAACGCCGTCGTCGGCGCCGTCGACGCGGTGCTCGGCGCATCCTGGCCGGATGCGGCCTGGTCGCTCGCCGTCGTCGCCACCGTCGCCGCGATCATGCTCCTCGCCCCCCGGATCCACCCGTTCGTGCCCGGGTCGATCGTCGCGATCATCGTCGTGACCATGGTCGTCGTGCTCGCGGGCATCCCGGCCGCGACCATCGGCGCACTGCCCAGCGGGCTCCCGACGCCGACGGTGCCCGCCGTCGACCCCGCGACCCTCGCGTCGCTCGCGCTGCCGGCGGCGACGGTGGCGGCCCTCGCCGCGATCGAGTCCCTGCTCTCGGCCCGGGTCGCGGCATCCATCTCCGACACCGGGCCGTACGACGCCGACCGGGAACTCGTCGGCCAGGGGCTCGCCTCGATCGCGTCGGCGCTGTTCGGCGGCATGCCCGCCACAGGAGCGATCGCCCGGACGGCGGTGAACGTGCGCACGGGCGGGCGGACGAGGATGTCGGCGATCGTGCACGCGGTGCTGCTCGCCGCGATCGTCGCGGCCGGGGCATCCGTCGTCGCATCGATCCCGCTCGCCGCCCTGGCCGGCGTCCTCATGGTCACCGCCTCGCGCATGATCTCGATCGCGACCGTGCGCTCGGTCGTCGGCTCGACCCGGGCGGACGCCCTCGTGTTCGTGGCCACTGCGATCGTCACCGTGAGCGTCGACCTCATCACGGCGGTGCTCGTCGGGGTCGCGGTCGCGGCCTTCCTCGCGCTGCGGGCACTCGCGCGATCGAGCGGGGTGCACCGCGAGGAGCTTCCGGGTCCGGCCCAGGTCGGGGACGAGCGGGTCGCCCTCTTCCGGCTCGAGGGCGCGCTCTTCTTCGGCGTGGCCGAGCGCATGCTCGAGCGCGTCGGCGCGATGCGCGACGTCGATGTCGTCATCATCCGGATGTCGCAGCTCCAGATCCTCGACGCCACTGGCGCGCAGGTCGTCACCGAGCTCGTGCACGCGCTCGAGCGCCGGGGCGTGACCGTCCTGGTGAAGGGCATCCAGGACCGCCATCTCGAACTCGCGCGTCGCGTCGGCGTCATCGACTCGCTGCGGCATCGCAACCACCTGTTCGACGAGTTGCCGAGCGCGGTCGCGCACGCGCGCAGCCACGTCCGCCGCGCGTCCGCGGCGATGTGACGTCGGAGGGCGGCTCGACGTACGATCGAGGCACGCCGGCCGGGGCGCTCGGGAGGGAGCACCACTGGCCAGCTGGCATCCGATCCTCGCCGCCGACGAACCCGAACCGGGGCGGTGGCGACTCGTCGACACGCTCGGCCGTGAATACGGCCGTGTCGAGATCGTGCGGCTCGACGGCGCCGTGCGCTATCGCGCCGAGTTCGAGGGGCGGCTGCTGGGTTGGGGCACGACGCTGCGCGGCGCGTGCGAGCGCGTGCATCAGGCGTTCGTACGCTCGCACGGCCCGGGGGAATGGCAGGGATACCCCGACTTCACGCACGCCGAGGGATGAGGATCCCATTGCCACGGACATGAGGTTCCGTCGACAGTTCGGATGACTTTCACAGGGAACGGGCACGACTCGTGGAGGAAGAGTGTGCAGACTGGCGACTTCGCCGCGGCGACCCCCCCATTTCATGCACCGAGACGAGAACCGCGGCGCGCGAGGACAGCACCTCGGGCGCCGCTCAGAGACTTCATGCGCAACCAGAACAGTTCCCCCAGCACCAGCCTGACCACCCCTGACGAGACCCTCGACGCCACTCGCGCGCGGGTCCGACGCACCCGACGCAACCGCCGGGCCGCCTGGATCGCCTCCGGCGCGGTCGTGGCGGTGGGTGCGCTCGTCGGCTCCGGCTTCGCGGTCCAGTCGGCCGTGGCCGACCAGGAGCTTCGCGTGGCCGAGACCGCCGCCATCGCCGAGGGCGCCGACCGCGGGATCGACCAGCTCGACGCGGCCGGCGGCCTGCTCGAGGCCCATGCCGTCAAGACCGCCGAGGACACGCTGAAGGCGGCCGACGCCACGATCGCGAAGGCGAAGGGCAAGGCGGATGCCACCGAGCTCGCGTCGACCGTCGCGAGCCTCGAGCACTACACCTACCTGGCCCCCGAGCGCGTGTTCGAACTCGCGAACCTCACGTCGGAGAAGGCCGATCAGGTGACGGCCAAGGTCACGGAGTTCGACAAGAAGGCCGCCGAGAAGGCCGCCGCCGAGAAGGCGGCGGCGGAGAAGGCCGCCGCAGAGAAGGCCGCCGCCGAGGCCGCCGCTGCGGAGCAGGCCGCCACCCCCGCCACGCCGTCGTACCCGAGCGGCCCGGCCAACCCGAGCGGTGCCCAGGCGATCGCCCGCGACCTGATGGCCTCGATGTACGGCTGGGGTTCCGACCAGTTCGGCTGCCTCGTCGACCTCTGGAACAAGGAGTCCGGCTGGAACGTCTACGCCCAGAACCCGTCGAGCGGCGCGTACGGCATCCCGCAGGCGCTGCCCGGTTCGAAGATGTCGACGGCCGGTGCCGACTGGGCCACCAACGCCGCCACGCAGATCACGTGGGGCCTCGGCTACATCGCCGGTCGCTACGGCACGCCGTGCGGCGCCTGGTCGCACTCGGTGTCCGTCGGCTGGTACTGATCCCGGCCGTCCGGGCCGAACGGTCCCAGCTCACCCGGTGGTGGTCGGCGCCTCGAACGTCGAGAGCCACCGGGTGAGCACCCGCTCGAGCACCGCCCGCTCGTCGGCGTCGATCGCCGCGAGCAGGCGGTGCTCGTTCGCCATGTGCGCGGTCATGACGTCATCGATGAGCGCGCGACCGGCCGGCGTCAGCGCGATGACGCGACCGCGACCGTCGAGGTCGCTCGCTCGTCGCGTGACCAGGCCGCGGGCGACGAGCCGATCGACGCGCTTGGTCACCGCGCCGCTCGTGACCATCGTCGACCCGGCGAGGTCGCCCGGCGTCCGCTCGAACGGGTCGCCGGCCCTGCGCAGCGTGGCGAGCACGTCGAACTCGCCCTCTGAGAGCCCGAATCGGTCGTAGACCGCGACCAGTTCGTCGGTGAGAGCGTTCGCCAGCCGATGCAGGCGGCCGATCACCCCCTGCGGCGAGACGTCGAGGTCGGGCCGCTCGCGATGCCATTCGCGCATGATGCGGGCGACGTGGTCGTGCGTGGCATCCGTCATTCGGCCAGTGTATCTTCCGTGGAAGCTATACTGTCTTCCATGGAAACTACTTGGCGCTGGGTGCTCGTGACGTCGATTGCACCGATCGCATGGGGGAGCACCTACTGGGTGACCCGGGAGTTCCTCCCGCCCGACGCCCCGCTGTGGGGCGCCGTGCTCCGGGCGCTCCCGGCCGGTCTGCTGCTGTTCGCACTCCGGCCGCGACGGCCTCGAGGGGCATGGTGGTGGCGGGCGGCGGTGCTCGGCGTCCTCAACGTCGGCGTGTTCTTCGCGCTCATCTACGTCGTCGCGCAGCTGCTGCCCACGAGCCTGGCCTCGACGATCATGGCGACCTCACCGGCCGCGATGATGCTACTCGCCTGGCTGCTCGCCGGCGAACGGCTCCGGCTCCTGCCGCTCCTGGGGGCGGGCCTCGGCATCGCCGGGGTCGCCCTCATGCTCGCCGGCGACGGCGCCGTGCCGTCGCCCCTCGGCGTCGCCGCGTCCGTCGCCGCGATGGTGCTCTCCTCGATCGGCTACATCCTCGCCAAGCGGTGGCGCGACGGGACGGACGTCATGTCGATCACCTCGTGGCAGCTGCTGGCCGGGGGCCTGCTCCTGCTGCCGGCGGCGCTCGTCGTCGAAGGGGGACCGCCGGCGCTCGACGGGCCGGGCTTCATCGCGTTCGCGTACGTGAGCGTCATCGCGACGGCCGCGGCGTTCGCGGCATGGTTCGTCGGACTGTCGCGGCTCCCGGCCGGGACGGTCGGACTCGTGGGGCTGCTGAACCCCGTGACCGGAGTGCTGCTCGGCGTGCTCATCGCGGGCGAGCGACTCGCGAGCTGGCAGGTCGCCGGCCTCGCCGTCGTGCTGGTCGGGATCGTCGCCGGCCGGCCCGGCGCCTGGCGGTCGACCTCGCGGCGGCGCGCAGGCGGGACTTTCCGTCCGGTGCCCGCGCCACGATGGCGTGCGGCGCGCGCGTCAAGGCCCTGATCGCCGGTCCCGTGCTCGCTAGCCTGACGTGATGAGCGAGCAGGCGGGCGAGACCGAGCAGACGCAGGGCGCAGCCGGCGGAGTGCGTGAACGCATCACGCGCATCGTGCAGTGGGCGCTGAGCACGAAGCCCGCTCGCGCGTTCCTGCTCTACCAGGAGCAGCACGGGGCCATGCTCGCCGACAGCGTGACCTACCGGACGCTCTTCTCCGTGTTCGCGGGCACCTTCCTGGGTTTCGCCATCGCGGGCATCTGGCTCGCCGGCAACCCCGATGCCATCGACGCGATCGTGGCCACCGTGAGCGGGGTCATCCCGGGGCTCATCGGCGAGGGAGCGGTGATCGATCCGGACTCGCTGATCCAGCCCATCACGCTGAGCATCGCCGGGGCGCTCGCGCTCATCGGCCTCGTCGGCGCGGCCATCGGCGCGATCCGCTCGCTGCGGATCGCGCTCCGGGAACTGGCGGGCCTCCCCGACGACGACCGCTTCTTCCTCTGGCAACTCCTCCGCGATCTCGCGATCGCGATCGGCTTCGGCGGACTCCTCGTGGCCGGGGCCGCCCTGACCGTGGTCGGCACCGGAGCGCTGGATGCGGTCGTCGGCTGGTTCGGTCGCCCTTTCGGCGGAGTGCTGCTCGACACCGGATCGCGCACGCTGCCGGTGCTCGTCACCTTCGCGATCGACACCGTGGTCATCGCCGGACTGTTCCGCCTGCTCGCCGGACTCCGCCCCAGTGCCCGAGCGCTCTGGTCGGGCTCGCTGCTCGGTGGCGCGGGCCTCACGGTGCTCCAGGTGCTCTCCGGCCTCTTCGTCGGGGGAGCGACGAGCAACCCGCTGCTCGCGTCCTTCGGATCGCTCATCGCGCTGCTCATCTGGCTCAACCTGTCGAGCCAGGTGGTGCTCATCGCCAGTGCCTATGTCATCACGGGCGTCGACGAGGAGCGCGACCGGGTCGCCGCCAGGTACGGTGCGACCTCCATGGCGCTGCGGCGCCTGAAGCGCGCCGAGCGACGGGCAGCGGATGCCGCGGCCGAGGTGGCCGCGGCCCGCGACGCCCTGCCGGGCGTGACCGACCCGGCCGCGCGCGAACGGCGATGACCGCAGTCGCGCGACGGCTCGGCCCGGCTAGGGGTTCGCCCGCGGGTCTCGATCGAACTCGATCACCTCGACCTCCTCGACGACGACGACGTCGTCGACCTCCTCCTCGTCCTTCGGCACCTCGGCGTCGAGCGGCAGTTCGGAGTCGGTGTACTCGCCCTCCGTGGGATCGTGCACGGGTCCTGCCATGATCGCCCTCCTTCTCACGGAACGTCGTCCTCCCGAATCCGGTGGACGGCTCCAACGGTAGGCAGCGCCGTCGGCGACCGGCAGGGGATTGACGCTCACCGCCGGCGGGGATAGGCGGCGCTGGCGGCGCGTGCGAGGCGCGCGCCAGACTGGTCGCGTGCCGACCGTCCTCCAGCTCACCCGCTCCGTCGTCGCGCCAGTCACGCGGACGCGGCTGTTCCGCGCGATCGCCCCCGTCCTCCTCCCGCCGATCGAAGCGCTCCTCGGTGCGCTGAGCGGCGGGCGGCTCCAGCTCGCCTCCCTGCTCGTTCCCTCGCTCGTCCTGCACACCGTCGGGGCCCGCACCGGCGAGGCGCGGTCCGTGCACCTGATGTACACGCCCGACGGGTCCGGCCGCGCGATCGTGGCGGGCACCAGCTTCGCGCGTGATCGCCACCCGGCCTGGACCTACAATCTGATGGCGAACCCCGACGCCTGGATCACCGTGCGCGACCGGACGCTCAGGGTGCGGGCGACGCGGGTCCCGACCGCCCGGCGCGATGCCGCTTGGGCCCGGATCGAGGCGCAGTGGCCCGGATACCGCGGGTACGAGCGCGATTCCGGGCGGGTGGTGCGCCTGTTCGTGCTGCGGCCCGTCGCCGAGGTCCCGGGATGGCCGCCGGTGCCCGGGTCGGTCGACGACGGAACCCTCGACGCACCCTCGACGTCGGATTAGGCTGCAGCGCATGTGCAGGAACATCCGAACCCTCCACAACTTCGAGCCCGCCGCCACGAGCGACGAGGTCCGCGCCGCCGCACTGCAGTACGTCCGGAAGGTCAGCGGTTCGACTCATCCGTCGAAGGCCAATCAGGCGGCGTTCGACGAGGCGGTCGACGAGATCGCGCACCTCACGCAGCACCTGCTCGACCACCTGGTCACGTCGGCGCCTCCGAAGGATCGCGAGGTCGAGGCCGCGAAGGCGAGGGCCCGCGCCGCGCAGCGCTACGCCACGGCGAGCGCGTGAGCGGCGACGTCCGGGGCACGCGGTAGCCTCGCCGTCATGGCCCGCGACGCGACGACCCTCGAGATCGACAGCCCCCACGGCGTTCGCGCCGTGCGGGTCTCCAGCCCCGACCGGCTGGTGTGGCCCGAGGTGGGGATCACCAAGCTCGAGCTCGCCGAGTACTTCGTCGCCGTCGGCGCGGCGTTCGTCGCGGCGAACGGCGACCGACCCGTCTCGCTGGAGCGCTTCCGCAACGGGATCGGCGGCGAGTCGTTCTTCTCGAAGAACCCGCCCAAGGGTGCGCCGGAATGGATGCGCGACGTGATGGTGACGTATCCGAGCGGCCGCAGCCATCCGCAACTGGTCATCGACGAGCCAGCCGGCGCAGTCTGGGCAGCGCAGATGAACACGATCGTGTTCCACCCGTGGGCCTCGCGCGCCGGTGCTCCCGACCTGCCCGACCAACTGCGCGTCGACCTCGACCCGCAGCCCGGCACCGGATTCGCCGAGGCGGTGCCGGCCGCATTCGCCCTGCGCGACCTGCTCGAGGAGGTCGGCCTCACGGCGTTCGTGAAGACCTCGGGGAATCGTGGCATCCACGTCTTCGCCCCGATCGAGCCGGTGCACGAGTTCCTCGACGTCCGGCACGCGGTGATCGCCCTCGGGCGCGAGCTGGAGCGCCGGATGCCCGACCGGATCACGACTGCATGGTGGAAGGAGGAGCGGGGCGAGCGCATCTTCGTCGACTTCAACCAGGCCAACCGCGACCGGACCATGGCCGGCGCGTACAGTCCTCGCGCACTGCCCACCGCCGCGGTGTCGTGCCCACTCGAGTGGGACGAACTCGAGGGTGCCGACCCGGCGTCGTTCACGGTTCGGACGGTCCCCGATCGGCTCGCCGAGCGGGGCGACCCCTGGGCGACGATGCACGCCGCACCCGGCCGCATCGACACGTTGCTCGACTGGTGGCGGCGCGACCTCGACGACGGCCTCGGCGAGCTGCCCTTCCCGCCCGACTTCCCGAAGATGCCGGGAGAACCGACACGCGTGCAGCCCAGTCGGGCGCGCAAGCCCGACGCCGACTGAGCTTCAGACCTCGGTGCCGAGCGCGCCGCGCGGCGGCGGGGTCGGCCCGTGCACCTCGCGGTGCAGCCGCTCCATCCGCGCGTCGAGCTCGGCCGCGGTGCGCGCGGCGTCGGTCAGCTGATCGAGCAGTTCGTCCGGCACCCGGCGGTCGAACTTGTAGTAGATCTTGTGCTCGAGACTCGCCCAGAAGTCCATCGCGATCGTGCGGATCTGCACCTCGACGGCGACCGGATGCGCTCCCGTGGAGAGGAAGACGGGCACCTCGACGATGAGGTGGAGGCTCTGGTATCCGTTCGCCTTCGGTTCGGCGATGTAGTCCTTCACCGTGAGGACGCGCACGTCCTCCTGCGCGGTCAGGAGCTCCGCGATCCGATACGCGTCCGAGACGAAGCTGCACGTCACGCGGACGCCCGCGATGTCGGTGATCGTCGCACGGATGGCATCGAACGATGGCTCGATGCCCTTCCGGCGCATCTTGTCGATGACGCTGTCGAGGCTCTTCAGCCGGCTCGAGATGTGCTCGATCGGGTTGTAGGCGTGAGCCTGGCTGAACTCCTCGCGCAGGATCGAGAGCTTGGTGATCACCTCGTCCATGCCGAACTTGTACCGCTGCATGAACCGCTCGGTCTCGTCGCGAAGCGCGCGCATCTCCTCGAGGGTCTGCCCATCGATCGTGTCGAGCGTGCGCTGCGCCCGGTCGGTCAACATCCGGGGCGAGGCGGAGCGGGCTTGCGGGGTTCCGTCGAGCGGCGTCACGCCCGCAACGCTACGGTGCCAACCTCGGCGTTCCCTCAGGGGCGTCAGTCCGTCATCCATGGAAGCGCGTCGGGTGCAGGCTCAGCCGACGGCGTCGAGGTACCGCCAACGGTCCTCGCGGACGAACCGGCTCGTCTCGCGCTGCACGCCGCGCTCGTCGCCGTGCGCATACCGGGCGGCGAACTCGACGATGCCCTCGCTATCGAGCGGACCGCCGCGTTCGGTGCGCACGATCTCGAGCGAGCGCCAGCGGACCTCCGGGTCGAGGTCCAACCGTTTCGGCCGGGTCGACGGATGCCACGTGGCGAGCAGGTACGCGACGTCGCCGACCACGAAGGCCGTGTAGCGCGAGCGCATGAGCTGCACCGCGGTCGGTGACGCCCGTCCGGCGAGGAGCGGACCGCAGCATGCGCCGAACGTGTCGCCGCTCCCGCAGGGACACCGGGCGTCGTCTCCCGGCATCGAGAACGTGCGTCGTAGCTCCATGCGTTCCAGTCTCGTGCACGCACGGTCATGGTCTGCCCAGCAGAAGTCGAGGTTCCGTTCAGAAAACCCGTGCAGAGTAGGGGATTCGTGCGCCCGGGCCGTCGGCCCGGGCCCGTCCATGCCCAGCTCGGAGGGCGACCGACCCCCAGCATCCGAGCCACCCCACGCCTATGCAGTCCTCCAACTCGATCACGCCTGCCCCCACCGAGACCACCGAGACCACCGAGACCGCCGAGACCGCGTCGACCACCGGGACCGGCGCCGACGCTCCCTTCCGCACGGAGGCCGCGACCCGTCGCGCAGCGCGTCGGAACCGCGTCGGCCGCCGACGCCGCATCGTGCTCGCCGGCGCGCTCGTCGCCGTCGGCGCGGTCGCCGGGACCGGCCTCTCCGTCAACTCGTCGCTCGCCGCTCAGCGCGTGGCGGAGACCAGCGCGCTCACGGAGTCCACGGGCCTCGCCTCCGAGCAGCTCGGCGCCTACGCCGGCGTCGCGCAGTCGAAGGTCCACGCCGAGGCGGAGGACACCCTGACCCTCGCCGAGGACACGCTCTCGAACGTCGAGGACAAGATCGATGCCGAGCCACTGGCGTCGTCGGTCGCGACCCTCGGCGACTACGAGGCGCTGCCGCTCGACGAGGTCCGCGACCTCACGGTCTCGACCCGCGCGGAGATCCGGAAGGCGGAGGCGGCGGCGACGGCGCACGACCGCCAGGTCGCCGAACGCGAGGCCGCGGAGGCGCTCGCCCGGGCGAACACCCCCGAGGGGGCCAAGCAGACCGCGCGAGCCATGGCCGCCTCCGAGTACGGCTGGGGCGAGGCCGAGTTCCAGTGCCTCGTGCAGCTGTGGACCAAGGAGTCCGGCTGGAACTACCAGGCCGTCAACTCCTCGAGCGGCGCCTACGGCATCGTCCAGGCGTGGCCCGCCGAGAAGCTCGCGACGGCCGGCGCCGATTGGCGCACCAATGCCGCGACGCAGATCGCGTGGGGCCTCGACTACATCGCCCGCGGATACGGCAGCCCGTGCGCCGCGTGGGGTCACTCGCAGTCCGTCAACTGGTACTGAGCGAACCGCTCGACCGTGAGCCGTCGATCCGATCGGGTCGGCGGCTCACGCCGTTCGCGGGTCCAGCAGGGCCCGGCGACTCGGATGCCGGTCGAACCACTGCTCGACGTACCAGCAGCTGGGCACGATCCGCAGGCCGGATCGAGCCTCGACGTCGTCGACCGCGAAGCCGACGAGCTCGGATGCGAGTCCGCATCCCCGGTACGGCGGATTCGTGAACGTCCGCACGAATGCGACGGTGTCGTCGAGTTCGCGGTAGTCGAGTGCGCTGGCGACCTGCCCGTCGATTCGGAGCACGTATCGCCGGTGGTCGGGTTCGTGAACGAGTTCCTTCACCCGCCCAAGGCTACGCCCGGTCGGCGCATGACCGGTCAACGACCGCGGAGGCGATCGAGATCGCGTCGTTCGCGCTTCGTCGGTCGACCGGCGCCGCGATCGCGGAGCGGTACGGATGCCACGGCCTCCCGAGGCGGTGGCGCAGGGGTCCGGTCATCGGCCGCCGCGGCGGCAAGCTCGGCCGAGACGCGTTTCACGATCGGTCGCCGGACGATGAGGATCCGGTCGAATCCGTGCAGGCGGACGCGCACCTCGTCGCCCGGCCGCACCGGCTGCGCCGCCTTCGCCCGCTCTCCGTTCACGCGCACGTGGCCGGCGCGGCAGGCCGCCGTCGCGGCCGAGCGCGTCTTGCACACCCGCACCGCCCACAGCCAGGCGTCCACGCGTGCCGCGTCGAGCTCCGTCATCCCTCCAGCCTAGGACTGCCGCACGACGGCCCGACCGCTCAGCGGATCATCGCCCACCAGATCAGGAGCAGGGTGACGAGGAAGCCCACGACGTAGTTGATGAGGATGAAGTGCCGCCAGCCTCGGTTGGACGTGCCCGACTCGGCATCCGTCACGGAGCGATAGGGCCACGCCGCCCACAGGTAGGGGAGCACGAGCGCCGCCGCCAGCGGCCCCGGCCATTCGGTGGCGAGCATCAGGAGCCCGGCCGCGATCCAGAGTCCGAGGGCCGTGCGGACCGTCGTCGCGGCGCCGAACGCCGTGGCGATCGACGCGATGCCCGCCTCGCGGTCGGGGACGACGTCCTGTACGGCGCCGAACGCATGGCTCGCCATCCCCCAGAAGAAGAACGCGAGGAGCAGCGCGACGAGGGGCCAGGTGAAGTCCGCACCGGCGACCGCGAGGCCGTAGACCGCCGGACTCGCGAAGTGGGTGCTCGACGTCGCCGAATCGAGCACCGGACGCTCCTTGAAGCGGAGACCCGGCACCGAGTAGGCGAAGACGGCGAACAGGCTGACCGCGAGGACCAACCACGACCACGGTTCCGCGGTGCCGCCGAGCCAGAGCATGATCGCAACGAGTGGGGCGGCGGTCACGATGCCCGCCCACACCACGGTGCGATGAAGGCTCGGGTCGAGCAGTGCCCCTTCGGCGCCGCCCTTCCTCGGATTGCGCAGGTCGGACTCGTAGTCGAAGACATCGTTCACGCCGTACATCAGCAGGTTGTACGGCACGAGGAAGAAGAGTGTGCCCACGACGAGCAGCGCGTCGATCTGGCCGGTCGTCAGCAGGTACGCGGCCGCGAACGGGAACGCGGTGTTGATCCAGCTGATCGGCCGCGACGAGAGCAGCACCTGGCCGGCGCGGTTCCCCAGGGCGCTTCGCGTCCGTGCTGCGCTCATCCGTCGATCCCTTCCGCACGGTTCCGCCGCGCGCGCGTCATGAGGGCCCAGACCGCGGGCAGCAGCAGCACGCCGGCGATCGGGTACAGGAAGTCCTCGACCGGGGCGAGCCCGACGGTCCAGCCCGATCGGTGCGCATCATCGTACGCGACGATGCCGGTTCCGACGATGAGCGAGTCGAACACCGCCGTGAGGAGCAGCAGCGCTCCCGCAGCGATCGCGGTGGCGATCGCCCGCCGCCGCAGCGCAGTGCGCTCACGCGGCCGTGCGATCCAGGCCGTGATCGCGGCGGCCGCCAGGAACGGGAGGCTGATCAGCAGGTAGGTCATCGGAGGTCCTCCCGCCCGGCGGGGGAGACCCGTCGGCTGCGCGCCGCGAGGATGCGCTCGCCGCCCAGCACCAGCACCAGCGTGAGGTAGCACAGGAAGAAGAGGAACACCGGCTCCTCGAGGGGGAGCTCGGGTGCGAGTTCGATCCCCGTGACGATCCGGGAGTCGCCGCGGAAGAAGACCCCGGTGGCGATCCCAGCGGCGTCCCACACCAGGAAGAAGGCCATGCCCACCGCGACGGTCACGGTGGCGGCGAGCGGGGCCCGCCAGAACACCAGGCGCCAACGGGCGTCGATGAGCGCCATGCATCCGATGACGACGACGAGGCCGGCGAGATAGGCGAACGCCGTCATGCGACGGACGCGCTCGGGTCGGCGGGTTCGCGCGCCCCCGTACCCGCCGGCTCCCCGATCGGCCCGGACGATCGGTCCCCCCGGACGCGCTTCAGGACGTTCTCCGCGCTGATCAGGCACATCGGGAGCCCGATGCCCGGAACGGACGATCCGCCGGCGTAGTACAACCCGTCCACCCGACGCGATCGGTTGGTGCCGCGCAGGAAGGCGGACTGCCGGAGGGTGTGCGCGGGCCCGAGCGCTCCGCCCTGCCACGAGTTCAGGTCGGCGGCGAAGTCCGCGGGTCCCACGGTCCGGCGCACGACGATGCGCTCGTCCAGGTCGTCGAGCCCCGAGACCTCGGCGATGCGGCGGATGGCGCGGTCCGCCGTCTCCTCGACCAATCGGTCGCCCGCGCCGTCCTCGCCGCCGCGCCCGATCGCGGTGTCGGCCGGCACCGGCACCAGGATGAACAGGTTGGTGTCGCCGGGCGGCGCCACCGAGGCATCCGTCGCGCTCGGCTGGCACACGTAGAAGGATGCGGGGTCGGGCACGTGGGGGTCCGACCCGAAGATCGCGCCGAAGTTCGCGTGCCAGTCCTCCGTGAAGAAGAGCGTGTGGTGGGCGAGGCCGGGCACCTGGCCCCGGATTCCGAGCATCGCCAGCACCGCGCCGGGACCGGGATTGCGTCGACGCCACCACGCCTCCGGGTAGGTCTGCGCGTGCTTGGGGAGCAGTTCGGTCTCGGTGTGGTGCAGGTCGGCCGCCGAGACGATGCGGTGCGCCGGAGCGACCACGCTGCGGCCCGATGCGGACCGGAAGCGCGCACCGGCGACCGCCGGCCTTGCCCCGCCCGACGTCAGTTCGATGGACTCGACGCGTGCGCCGGTGATGATGTCGACGCCGGCCGCGACGGCGATCGCCGTGATGCGCTCGATGAGCTCGGTGAAGCCGCCGCGCGGGTAGAACACGCCCTGCTCGAGGTCCATGTGGCTCATCAGGTGGTACATCGCCGGCGTCGCGTCGGGCGAGGACCCGAGGAAGACGGCCGGATACCCGAGCACCTGCCGGAGGCGACGATCGTGCACGGCACGCGCGGCGAATCGCTCGAGCGAGGTGGAGAGGAGCGTCGCGAACCGCCCGGACTGGCGGAGGACCTCCCCCGAGAGGAGTGAGCGGGGATCGTCGAAGTTCGTGTAGAGGAATCGGCGTCGGGCGATGTCGTAGGCGGATGCCGCCGAATCCAGGTAGCGCTCGAGCGCGGCTCCGGCACCGGGCTCGATCGCCTCGAACATGGCGACGTTCTCGGCGCGCGTGCGCTGCACGTCGAGCGGCTCGGAGTGCCCGTCGGCCCACACCCGGTAGCCCGGATCGAGCTGCACGAGGTCCAGCTCGGCGGCCGCGCTCGTCCCGAACAGGCGGAAGAAGTGGTCGAAGACCTCCGGCATCAGGTACCACGAGGGTCCGGTGTCGAAACGGAACCCGCGGCTCGACCAGCTTCCGGCTCGTCCTCCGAGTTCCTCGCGCGCCTCCAGAAGGGTCACGCGGTGACCGTCCCTCGCGAGCAGGGCGGATGCGGCGAGGCCCGCGATCCCACCGCCGATCACCACGATCCGCTCGGACTCCCCGATCATCGTCGATTCCCTCCTGTGGTGAGCGCCGAGCGCACGGCGATCGCGAACTTCTCGCTGTCCGGGACGCGGATCCGCGTCGCGATGATCTCGGCGGCGGGGGTGGCGCGGCATCGCGCCGACAGGCTCGCGAACAGGCCGTGCGCCGCGGTGACCGCGCTGCGCGCGCGTCTCGGCAGGAGTGGGAGCGCGTCCCCGGCCATGGCGAGGTCGCGGTCGATGTCGTCGAGGATCGCCGTCTTGTCGGCCTCGGTGAACGCCTCCGGGTCGACGTCGGGGAAGTAGTTCCTTCCGAGCGTGCGCCAGTCGACCGCGAGGTCGCGGAGGAAGTTGATCTTCTGGAACGCGGCGCCGAGGTGGATGGCCCCCCGCTCGAGACGGGCCCGCCGGTCGGCGTCGACCGGCGCCCCGTGATCGCGCGCGTCGTCCGCGAGGAACGTCGCCAGGCACATCAGGCCGACGACCTCGGCGGAACCGTGGATGTAGGGCCCGATCTCGTCCGCCGTGAACGGAGCCGGATCGAGGTCGCGTCGCATGGAGGCGAAGAAGGGCCTGGTCAGCTCGGTGGCGAAGCCGGTCTCGCGGGCGACCCGCGCGAACGCGTGCACCACGAGGTTCGCGGAGTACCCGCTCGCCATCGCCCGCTCCGTCTCCCGCTCGAGTCCGTCGAGGACCTCCAGCTGCTCGCCCGGCGTGAGCCCCGCCTCGGCCGCCGCGCCGTCGACGACCTCGTCCGCGACGCGGACGAGCGCGTACACCGATCGGATCCGGCGCCGGGAGTCGGGCCCGAGGAGGCGTGCCGCTGCGCCGAACGAGGTCGAGTAGCGCGCGATGACCGTCGCCGAACTCGCCTCGGCGGCATCCGCGTAGCGCTCCAGCAGCGTCGGGTCGTGCCGTCGGCTCATCGCACCCGCTCCGTCGCACGCTGCGCGAACTCGCCGAGCTCGGCGCGGAGCGCCGGCGGCAGGTCCGCGGTGTCGAGTTCGTACCGGGCGAGCGTCACGTGCTCGTGTGCCAGGGACAGGGCGGCGTCGAGCGCGCCGCACGAGCGCAGCTCCTCGCGGAGACCCGCGGCCGATTCGTCGTCGAGGGAGGGGTCGCCCAGCCGTTCCCGGATGGCCGGCCAGGAGGGCGTCGTCGCCGCGTGCGCGATCAGTGCGGTCCGCTTGCCCTCGCGGAGATCGGCCGAGGCCGACTTGCCGGTGACCGCGGGGTCGCCGAAGACGCCGAGCACATCGTCGACGATCTGGAAGGCGACGCCCGCGAGCCGACCGAATCGGCAGAGCGCGCTCACAGCGGCCTCCGGCGCGTCGGCGAGCACGGCACCGGCCGCGAGCGGGGCCTCGAACGAGTAGACGGCGGTCTTCTGCTCGAGCGTCGCGAGCACGCCTTCGAGCGCCGGCGTCGTCCCGTCGAGCGACGAGACCACGTCGGCGAGCTCGCCCGCCGCTGAGACGAACACCGCGCGGTCGAGGATGTCGAGCAGGGATTCGCGGCACGCGCGGTCCACCGGGAGCATCGCGAGCTCGCGATGCGCGCGACTGAGCGCGAGGTCGCCGGCGAGCACCGAGGCCGTCGCCGCCCAGACCTCGCCGGTCCGTGCATCGCCGCCGTGCGCTGCGGCGCGCTCCGCGAATCGGCCGGCGACGTTCGGCGCCCCCCGCCGGACCGTGTCGCGGTCGATGAGGTCGTCGTGGATCAGGAACGCGGTGTGCAGCAGTTCGAAGGCGAGCGCCACATGCGTGACGAGCGGGCGGTCCGAGCCGCCGAAGCCCCGGTAGGCGGCCCACACGAGCCGCGGGCGAACGCGCTTCCCACCCGAGCTCTGCTGCTCGATCGACTCCCACAGCGCCGTGTAGTGACTGCCGTACGCGCCGGCCCGATCCCGCGCGTCGGCGAAGAACCGGCGGAGTTCCTCGTCGATCGCGGAGTCGAGGAGTTCAGGCACGGAACAGCTCCAGTTCCTTCGCCTGCAGCACGAGCCACGGGCTGAACGCCCACGGTGCCGCACCGACAGCCGTGGCGAGCGCACGCGGGTCGACCCAGCGGTACTCCGCGACCTCGCGGGGATTCGGGTCGGGCTCGCCCGTCGTGCCGGCGAGGTAGACCGGGCAGACCTCGTTCTCGACGATCCCGTTGGCGTCGGTCGCCCGGTATCGGAACAGGGGGAGCGCGAGCTCGACGCTGTCGAGTTCGAGCCCGAGCTCGAAGTCCGCGCGTCGACGCACGGCGTGCAGCAGCGGCTCGGCCGGCTTCGGGTGGCCGCAGAACGAGTTGGTCCAGACGCCCGGCCAGGTCTGCTTCGTCACCGCACGACGTGTGATGAGCACCTCGCCGATCGGGTTGACGATGTGGCAGGAGAACGCGAGGTGGAGTGCGGTATCCGGCCCGTGCGCGGCGCTCTTCGGGGCCCGGCCGATGGGAGTGCCCGACTCGTCGAGCAGGACCACCTCGTCCTCGACGGTCTCGGTCGTGTGGTTCATTGGGGCCTCCTCGTCCGGTGGGCGATGCGACGAACCGGGTTCGTGACCCCGAACGTAGCAGCGGCCGAGAGCGCGACGGAACAACCGAAAGTTGGAGCGGGGACGACCCACGCATGCAGAGGGATGCGGCGGACGGACGCCGTGCTGTCATGCTGGACGAGTGACGGGCGAGAGCGGGGACGGCTGGGCGGAGGGGCCCGACGGCGTCCGGTACTGGGGTCGGTACGGCGCGGCCGGACTGCTCCTCGTCGAGCCGGGAGGGGCGGTGCTCCTGCAGCATCGCGCGACGTGGAGCCACTTCGGCGGCACGTGGGGGATCCCCGGCGGTGCCCGCCATCGCGGCGAATCCGCCCTCGACGCCGCCGTGCGCGAGGCGACCGAGGAGACCGGCATGCCTCCCGGTGTGGTCGCCGCACGGTTCGAGAGCGTGCTCGACCTCGGGTTCTGGTCGTACACGACCGTGGTGGCCGACGCGGCGCGGCGGTTCGAGCCCCGCCTGGCCGACCCCGAGAGCATCGCCCTGCGGTGGACGCCGGTCCTCGCCGTCGACGGGCTTCCGCTGCATCCGCGGTTCGCCGAGGCCTGGCCGGCGTTGCGCGACCGGCTTCGCGACCCGGCCGCTCGCTAGGATCGGAGCGTGGCCGAGAAGAGCACGGGGGTGTCGGACCGGATCTGGACGCTGCCCAACGTCCTGAGCATGCTCAGGCTCCTGCTCGTGCCCGTCTTCCTCGTGCTCGTGGTCCTCGGCGAGTACATCCCGGCCCTCGTCGTGCTCATCGTCGCGAGCCTCAGCGACCTGCTCGACGGGTACCTCGCGAGGCGGCTCGGCCAGGTGACGCGGCTCGGCCAGCTGCTCGATCCGGCCGCCGATCGCCTCTACATCTTCGCCGCCCTCATCGGCCTCGCGGCGAACGACCTCGTGCCGTGGTGGATCGTCGTGGTGATCGTGGCCCGCGACCTGTTCCTCGTCGTGCTGGGCGTCGTGCTCGCGAACCACGGGTACGGTCCGCTCCCGGTGCACCAGCTCGGCAAGGCGGCCACGTTCGCGCTCTTCACCGGCCTGCCGATCATCATGCTCGGACTGGCCTTCCCCGTGCTCCAACCGGTCAGCGAGCCGTTCGGGTGGGCGGTCACGATCTGGGGCGCATTCCTCTACTGGTGGGCGGGCGTGATCTACGCGATCGAGACCGCGCGTGTCGTCCGCGCGACGCGGGTGTCCGGGCCACCGGCATCCGATACGCTGGAGCCGGGAGGTTAGCGGTGGCGGATTCCGACATGACCCAGACCGGCGCGAACGGCGAGGAACGCGAGCCGTCGACTGAGACGTCGGCGCATCGCGTCGGCCAGCCGAACGACACCACGATGGGGTTCAGCCGCGAGGCTGCGGCGCAGTTGAGCGCGCTCGACGCGGACGTGAGCGCCGCCGAGCAGGAGGCCATCGCCGCGCTCCCGTCGGCCTCGGCCCTGCTCATCGTCCGCCGCGGTCCGAACGTCGGCGCTCGGTTCCTGCTCGACACGGAAGTCACCTCGGTGGGTCGTCATCCCGACGCCGACATCTTCCTCGACGACGTGACGGTGTCGCGCAAGCACGCCGAGTTCGTGCGCCACGGCACCGCGTTCGAGGTCCGCGACCTGAATTCCCTCAACGGCACCTACTTCGACGGCATCCGCATCGAGACGGCACTGCTCAGCGACGGGGCCGAGGTGCAGATCGGCAAGTACCGCCTCACGTTCTACGCATCGCGACACGATCTCGCGCCGACGGGCACCGGGTGAGCGAGGGCGCCGCGGCGCGGCGTCCGGCTCACGCCCCACCGCTGCTCGGCATCGGCCAGGTCCTGGCGAAGCTCCAGCCGGAGTTCCCGGAACTGACCCCGTCCAAGCTGCGCTTCCTGGAGGAACAGGGCCTCGTGACCCCCGCCCGAACGGCGGCCGGGTACCGCAAGTTCTCTCCGGCCGACATCGAGCGGATCACGGTCGTGCTGTCCATGCAACGCGACCACTACCTGCCGCTGAAGGTCATCCGAGCGCATCTCGAGGAGATCGACGCAGGGCGTGCGCCCGCGCTGCCCGGCGTCGTCGATGCGGCGGCGTTCCGAGCCACGGCCGCCCGGTACTCACGGGAGGAACTGCTCCGTGAGACCGGCGCGGCCGCCGTGCTCCTCGACGAGGCCATCAGCGCCTCGATCATCCGTCCCGCCGAGGTCTACGGTCCCGAGGTGAGGGACCTTCTCGCATCCCTGGCCGCACTGCGCGCGAGCGGCATCGAGCCCCGCCACCTCCGCGGCCTCCGCGCCGCCGCGGAGCGCCAGGCCGAGCTCGTCGAGCGCGCGATCGCCCCCGAGCGCCGACCCGATCCCGCCGGCCGCGCTCGGAGCGCGGAGCGTGCGAGGGAGCTCGGGGACCGGCTCGCCGTCGTCCACGCAGCCGTGCTCCGCGACGTCCTCGACCGCCGCACGCGGTGAGCCGGGCGACACGCCGTGACGTTCGGCCCGATGTCCTCGACTCCGGTGGTCGGCGTGGGTAGCGTGGACTGCGCGCCGCCGCGGCGACGACGAGAGTAGAGGGGCGATCGGATGAGCGAGCTCGATCGGAGCGAGGGAACACGCTACGACCTCGAACTGCTCTTCACCGACGGCCTGCCGGAGCACGACGACGGCACCGGCTATCGCGGCGCGGTCGCCGCGCGGGCCGCGGGGATCAGTTATCGGCAGCTCGACTACTGGGCCCGCACCCAGCTCGTGGAGCCGACGGTGCGCGGCGCCGCCGGTTCGGGATCGCAGCGACTCTACGGATTCCGCGACATCCTCGTGCTCAAGCTGGTGAAGCGACTGCTCGACACGGGAATCTCGCTCCAGCAGATCCGCGTGGCGGTGACCCAGCTCCGAGAGGCGGGGATCGACGACCTCGCGCAGACGACCCTCATGAGCGACGGTGCGAGCGTGTACCTGTGCACCTCGGACGACGAGGTCATCGACCTCGTGAACCGGGGTCAGGGCGTCTTCGGCATCGCGGTCGGCAAGGTGCTGCGCGAGGTCGAGTCGACCCTCGTGGAGCTCGACACGCATCCGGTCGACCAGGTCGACGAGCTCGCGGCGCGGCGCGCACGCGCATCGCGACGGATCTCCTGACCCAGCCGCCTCGCACCTTGCGAGGCCGAGAGCACGGCCGTGTCGAGAACGAACGCACGCGACGGATGACGTCGTATGACGTGGTCGAACGGCTCAGCGCTGCGGCGCGTCGAGTTCCATCTGAGGGGAACCGGCCTGGCCGTAGTCGCCGATCCGCGCAGCGCGCAGCACACGCTCGAGCAGCTGGTCGAAGTGGCTCGACATCTCCTCGGCACTCTCGCCCGGCCACATGTGGAGGGGCTTCGCCGCCCCCTGCGCCTGCTGGAGCGACGTGCGCTCGGGGAGTTGCGGGCTGAGGACGAGCGGGCCGAACATGTCGCGCAGTTCCTTGATGCGGAACTGGTGTTCGAGCGACTGCACGCGCGCGCGGTTGACGATGATGCCGAGCGGCTGCAACCGGGGCGACAACCCGCGCCGGATCTCCTCGATCGCTCGCAGCGCACGGTCGGCGGCGGCGACGGAGAACAGGCCGGGCTCGGTCACGACCGCGACCCGGTCGCTCGCGGCCCAGGCCGTGCGGGTGAGGGCGTTGAGCGAGGGGGCGCAGTCGATGAGGACCAGCTCGTAGTCGGCCTCGACGTTCGCGAGCGCCTCCTCGAGCTTCCAGATGTCGCGGATCGAGGGATGCGGTCCGTCGTAGTTGATGGCCGACGGGCTCCCGATCATGACGTCGATGGTCGACTGCGGGTTCGACCTGGTCCAGCCGCTCGGGGCGATCGCCGAGCGGACGATCTTCTCCTTCGGCGACGCGAGGACGTCGGCCACGTTGAGATGGCCGGACACCTGGATGTCCATGCCGGTGGAGACGTCGGACTGCGGGTCGAGGTCGACGACCAGGGTTCGCACGCCTCGCGCGAAGGCGGCCGACGCCAGCCCGAGCGTGACGGTGGTCTTGCCGACCCCGCCCTTCAGGGAACTGACCGAGAGAACGTGCACGAGCGAATACGTTACCGTTACTCGCACGGCGATACCTAAATGTTCGCTGTGCGGAAGACCCCCATCGGAAAGGCCTGCATGTTCTCGAAGATCCTGGTCGCCAATCGCGGTGAAATCGCCATTCGCGCGTTCCGAGCCGCCGTCGAACTCGGCGCCAAGACCGTCGCCGTCTTCCCCTACGAGGACCGCAACTCGCTCCACCGGCTGAAGGCGGACGAGGCGTACCAGATCGGCGAGCAGGGGCATCCGGTCAGGGCCTACCTCGACGTCTCGGAGATCATCCGGGTCGCGAAGGAATCCGGCGCCGACGCCATCTACCCGGGCTACGGCTTCCTCTCCGAGAACCCCGAGCTCGCCCAGGCCGCAGCCGACGCCGGCATCACGTTCATCGGGCCGCCGACGCGGGTGCTCGAGATGGCGGGCAACAAGGTCACCGCGAAGCAGCAGGCGATCGCCGCCGGCGTGCCGGTGCTGAAGTCGACCGAGCCGTCGACCGACGTCGACGCACTGCTCGCGCAGGCCGACGAGATCGGCTTCCCGATCTTCGCGAAGGCCGTCGCGGGCGGCGGCGGCCGCGGCATGCGCCGGGTCGACCGCAGGGAGGACCTGTCTCGCTCCCTCGAGGAGGCGATGCGCGAGGCCGACAGCGCGTTCGGCGACCCGACGATGTTCCTCGAGCAGGCCGTCCTCCGCCCGCGGCACATCGAGGTGCAGGTGCTGGCGGACGGCACGGGCGAGACGGTCCACCTCTTCGAGCGCGACTGCTCGGTCCAGCGACGCCACCAGAAGGTGGTCGAGATCGCGCCGGCGCCGAACCTGTCCGACGAGATCCGCCAGTCGCTCTACCGCGACGCCGTCGCATTCGCGAAGTCGATCGGATACGCCAACGCGGGCACCGTCGAGTTCCTCCTCGACACCGCGGGCGAGCGCGCCGGCGAACACGTCTTCATCGAGATGAATCCGCGCATCCAGGTCGAGCACACCGTGACCGAGGAGGTCACGGACGTCGACCTCGTGGTCGCGCAGATGCGCATCGCGGCGGGGGAGACCCTCGAGGACCTCGGCCTGACGCAGGACCGCATCCACCTGCGCGGCGCGGCGCTCCAGTGCCGCATCACCACCGAGGACCCGACCGCCAACTTCCGGCCCGACACGGGCAAGATCACCACCTACCGATCGCCGGGCGGTGCGGGCATCCGCCTCGACGGCGGGACCGTCAACCCGGGGGCGCAGATCAGCCCCCACTTCGACTCGATGCTGGCCAAGCTCATCTGCCGCGGGCGCGACTACCAGCAGGCGGTCACCCGAACCAAGCGCGCCCTCGCCGAGTTCCGCATCCGAGGCGTGTCCACGAACATCCCGTTCCTGCAGGCCGTGATGGACGACCCGCAGTTCATGGTCGGCGACCTCAGCACGTCGTTCATCGACGAGCGACCCCAGCTGGTCCGCGGCCGCGTCTCGAAGGACCGCGGAACGAAGATCCTGAACTGGCTCGCCGACGTCACCGTGAACCAGCCGAACGGCCCGGCGCCGACGACCGTGGCTCCCGCCGAGAAGCTCCCCGAGATCGATCTCGCGGCACCGGCGCCGGCCGGTTCGAGGCAGCGGCTGCTCGAGCTCGGACCCAGCGGTTTCGCCGCGGCCCTGCGCGCCCAGACGCCGCTCGCCGTCACCGAGACCACCTTCCGCGACGCCCACCAGTCGCTCCTCGCGACGCGCGTGCGGACGAAGGACCTCGTCGCGGTCGCGCCGTACGTCTCGCGCATGACCCCGCAGCTGCTCTCGGTCGAGGCGTGGGGCGGCGCCACCTACGACGTCGCCCTGCGCTTCCTCGGCGAGGACCCGTGGGAACGTCTCGCGTCGCTCCGCGAGGCGCTGCCCAACATCAACATCCAGATGCTCCTGCGCGGGCGCAACACCGTGGGCTACACGCCGTACCCGACCGAGGTCACGGATGCCTTCGTGCAGGAGGCAGCTGCGACGGGCGTCGACATCTTCCGCATCTTCGACGCGCTGAACGACGTCGCGCAGATGCGGCCCGCGATCGAGGCGGTGCTCGCGGCCGGGACTCCGATCGCCGAGGTCGCGCTCTGCTACACCGGTGACCTGCTCGACCCGAACGAGGACCTCTACACGCTGGACTACTACCTGAGCCTCGCCGACGAGATCGTCGAGGCCGGTGCCCACGTGCTGGCCATCAAGGACATGGCGGGCCTCCTCCGCCCGGCCGCGGCCGAGAAGCTCGTCGCGGCGCTCCGCGAGCGCTTCGACCTGCCCGTGCACCTCCACACCCACGACACGGCCGGCGGACAGCTCGCGACGCTGCTGGCGGCGAGCCGAGCCGGCGTCGATGCGGTCGACGTCGCGAGCGCGCCGATGGCGGGGACCACCAGCCAGCCGTCGGCCTCCGCGCTGGTCGCGGCCCTCGCGCACACCGAGCGCGACACCGGGATCGCGCTCGACGCCGTCTCCGACCTCGAGCCGTACTGGGAGGCCGTCCGGCGGATCTACCGTCCGTTCGAGTCGGGCCTGCCCGGCCCGACCGGACGCGTGTACCACCACGAGATCCCCGGCGGCCAGCTGTCGAACCTCCGCCAGCAGGCGATCGCCCTCGGCCTCGCCGACGACTTCGAGCTCATCGAGGACATGTACGCGGCGGCGAATGAGATCCTCGGCCGCGTCCCGAAGGTCACGCCGTCGTCCAAGGTGGTCGGCGATCTCGCCCTGCACCTCGCGGCGGTGAAGGCCGACCCGGCGGACTTCGCCGAGAACCCCGACAAGTACGACGTGCCGGACTCCGTGATCGGGTTCATGGCGGGCGAACTCGGCGACCTGCCGGGCGGGTGGCCCGAGCCGTTCCGGACCAAGGTGCTCGCCGGTCGCGACGTGCGCGTCGGGGTCGCCGAGCTCACGCACGCCCAGCGCCGGCGGCTCTCCGAGCCTGGCGTCGAGCGCCAGGCGCTCCTCAACGCACTGCTGTTCCCGGCTCCGACGCGTCAGTTCGAGCAGATCCGCGAGCTGTTCGGCGACCTCTCCGTCGTCGACACCGCGGACTACCTGTACGGACTGCGACCCGGATCCGAGCACGTCGTCGAGATCGACCGGGGCGTCCGGCTCTACGCAGGACTCGAGGCGATCGGCGAAGCCGACGACAAGGGCATGCGCACCGTCATGACGATCCTGAACGGCCAGCTCCGTCCGGTGTTCGTCCGCGACCGCAGCATCACCGTCGAGTCGAGGGCGGCCGAGAAGGCGGATGCCTCGCAGCCGGGTCACATCGCGGCGCCGTTCTCCGGCGTGGTGACGCTGCAGGTCGAGGCGGGCGCCGAGATCGAGGCGGGCCAGGCTGTGGCGTCGATCGAGGCGATGAAGATGGAGGCCGCGATCACGTCGCCGGTCGCCGGCGTCCTCGAGCGCGTGGCCATCCCGAAGACCCAGCAGGTGGAGGCGGGTGATCTGCTCGTCGTCGTGCGCCCGGGTTAGACTCGGGACTGTTCCGCACTGATGAGGAGGGGAAATCGGTGGCAGAGCACGAGGATGATCCGGACCGTGGAGAGCGCCGACCGGTCTCCCGCACCACTGCCGGCCGAGCGCGCTCGGGCGGCGCCCACGCGGCCGACGACGTCGATGTCCGTGTCGACCTCCCGCCGGCTCCGCCGCGGGTGATGCCCGACGACGAAGTGGCGGTGGCGATCGACGACGTCGCGATCGATCCGGGCGGCCTGACCGCCGTGACGACGTCCACGACGTCCGTCGACGTGGTGCCCGCCCTGGCCGGCGCGGGCTACCGCGCCGGCTCGCGACACGACTCGTCGCCGTACGGCGCGCTCCTCGCCGCCGACGGCGCTCGCCTGCGTCGCGAGCGCGTGACCACCGACACCGGCTCCCACGTCGCGATCGTCGCCGACGAGGCGTCGCCGGTCGCGCCCGCGGAGATGCCCGAGCCCGCCGAGTCGCTGACCGCGGACCGCCTGATCGACGTCAATCGCACGACGAGACCTGCGCCCCAGGGCGGAGTGAACCGGTTCCTCTACGAGGCAACGTTCCACCTCGTCAATCTCGGCGACTCCGCCAAGGTGCGAGCCCACAAGGAGATGAGCGAGCGCATTCGTCGGAGGTTCGAGGGCGGGGCACGTTTCGTGCCCGTCCTCACCCGCAAGGGCGGCGTCGGGAAGACCACCGTGACCGCACTTCTCGGCATGGCCCTCGCGGACGCGCGCGACGATCGGATCATCGCGATCGACGCGAACCCGGATCGCGGCACCCTCGCCGAACGGGTCGACCGCCAGACGCGGGAGACCGTGCGCGACGTCGTGGCGAAGGCGTCGTCCATCGGCGGCTACACGGACTTCTCGAGGTTCGTCTCCCGCGACGAGACGCGGCTCGACATCCTGGCGTCGGACACCGATCCCTCGTTGTCCGAGGCGTTCGACGACAACGACTACAACGTGGTCGCCGGGCTCGCGGCACGCTACTACTCGCTCGTCCTGACCGATTGCGGCACGGGGATCGTCCATTCCGTGATGCGGGCGACGCTGCAGCGCGCGGACTCGATCGTGATCGTCTCGGGCGGCAGCGTCGACGAGGCGAGACTCGCGAGCGAGACGCTCACGTGGCTCGAGGCGAACGGATACGGCGAGCTGGTCCGCAATGCCGTCGTCGCGATCAACCTGGCCACGCAGGGCACCCACCTCGTCAAGGTCGACGAGATCGAAGCCCACTTCCAGTCTCGCGTGCGCGAGATCGTGCGGATCCCGTACGACCCGCAGCTCGCAGCGGGGTCGGTGGTGAACTGGAGCGACCTGCGTCCGGTGACCCAGCACTCGGCCCGCGAACTCGCCGCCCTCGTGGTGGAAGGCCTGCCCGTCGAACGCGGGCACTGAACACGGAGCATCATTGCCGGAACGTCCCATCCGCCTCTTCGGCGATCCCGTCCTGAAGACCGTCTCGAGCCCCGTCGACCTCGTCGACGACCGCGTCCGATCACTCGTCGAAGACCTCGTCGACAGCGTCCGGCTTCCCGGCCGCGCCGGCGTCGCCGCGCCCCAGATCGGGGTCAACCTCCGGGTGTTCAGCTACAACGTGGAGGGCGAGGTGGGCTACATCATCAACCCCGTCCTCGTCGAGGTCACGGGCGACCCGGAGCTCGTCGACGAGGGGTGTCTCTCGGTCCCGGGGCTCTGGCACAAGACGCCGCGGCATCCGTTCGCGCGCGTCCGTGGGATCGACCTCGACGGCAACGAGATCGAGCTCGCCGGTGAGGGGCTCATGGCGCAGGCGCTGCAGCACGAGACCGACCACCTCGACGGCGTGCTCTACCTCGATCGGCTCGAGAAGGACGAGCGGCGCGCGGCGATGCGCGCGGTGCGCGAATCGGACTGGTTCTGAGCCTCAGGCGCCTCGCGTCCGGGCGGCGGCGCGAGTCGCAGAGACGAGGAATGCCCCGCAGCGCGAGCTGCGGGGCATTCCTGTCGTAGGGGGGTCAGCTGATGATCGAGTGGCCCTCGGTCGCCGGTGCACCCGAGTAGAGGCCGTCGATCTCGGCCGAGAAGTCTTCGAGGATGACGTTGCGCTTGATGCTCATCTTCGGTGTGAGGTGACCGCTGTCCTCGGTGAACTCGATCGGCAGGATCACGAACTTGCGGATCGACTCGGCGCGCGAGACGTGCTCGTTCGCGGCGTCGATCGCGCGCTGCACCTCGGCGAGGACCACCGGGCTCTTCGCCGCGTCGTCGACGCTCATTCCGGCGTCCTCGCCGTGGTTGTTCAACCACACGGGGAGCATCTCGGGGTCGAGGGTCACGAGCGCCGAGATGAACGGCTTCTGATCGCCGACGACGACGACCTGTCCGACGAGCGGGTTCGCGCGGATCGGGTCCTCGAGCGCGGCCGGGGCGACGTTCTTGCCGCCGGCCGTGACGATGATCTCCTTCTTCCGACCGGTGATGGTGAGGAAGCCCTCGGCGTCGAACGCGCCGATGTCGCCGGTCTTGAACCACTCGCCGTCGAAGGTCGCGGCCGTGGCTTCGGGGTTCTTCCAGTACTCCTTGAAGACGTTGATGCCCTTGACCTGGATCTCGCCGTCGTCGGCGAGCCGCACCGACACGCCCGGCAGCGCCGGCCCGACGGTGCCGATCTTCGACTTCGTCACGAGGTTGACCGTGGCGGGCGCGGTCGTCTCGGTCAGTCCGTAGCCCTCGAGGATCGTGATGCCGAGCGCGTGGTAGAAGTGTCCGAGCCGCGGTCCGAGCGGCGCCGAGCCCGAGACGGCGTACTTCACGTTGCCGCCCATGGCTGCGCGGAGCTTGGAGAAGACGAGGCGGTCGAAGAGGGCGAACTTGAGCTTCAGGCCGAGCGGGATCTTGCCGCCGGACTCCTGGGCCGTGGAGTATGCGACGGCGGTCTCGGCTGCGGCGTGGAAGATCTTGCCCTTGCCGCCGGCCTCGGCCTTCTGCTCCGACACGTTGTAGACCTTCTCGAACACGCGCGGCACGGCGAGCAGGAAGGTCGGCTTGAAGCTGCCGAGGGAGGGGAGGAGCTGCTTGGTGTCGGGCTGGTGTCCGACGCGCACGCCCGCGTGCACGCAGAGCACCGAGATGAACCGCGCGAAGATGTGCGCCGTGGTGATGAACAGCAGGGTCGACGCGCCGTTGGGGTCGAGCACGACCTCCTCGAGCGCGACGGCGGAGTTGCGGCAGAGCTCGACGAAGTTCGCGTGGGTCAGCACGCAGCCCTTGGGCTTGCCCGTGGACCCCGACGTGTAGATGAGCGTGGCGATGTCCGAGCCGACGGCGAGGTTGCGGCGGCGCTCGATCTCGTCGTCGGGAACCTCGGCACCCGACGCGGCGAGCTTGTCGAGGTCGCCGAGGTCGATCTGCCACACGTTGCGGATCGCCGGCAGGTCGGGGTGCACCTCGTCGAATCGGGCGAAGTGGTCCGCCGTCTCGAGGATGACCGCGATCGCACCGGAGTCGCCGAGGTTCCAGCGCACCTGGGCGGGCGAGCTCGTCTCGTACACGGGGACGAGGATCGCGCCGGCGAACCAGGCCGCGAAGTCGATGAGGGTCCACTCGTAGCGGGTCTTGCTCATCAGCCCGATCTTGTCGCCCGGCTGGATGCCCGCCGCGACGAATCCCTTCGCGAGCCGCACGACCTGCGCGTGGAACTCGCGCGTCGTGACGGGGCTCCATCCGCCGTCGGCGGTGGGCAGTGAGAAGAGCACCGAGTCGGGCGTGGCCTTGACCCGGTCGACCAGCAGGTCGGTGGTGTTCGCGTCGGGGTCGGCAGGGACCAGGGGCGCGGTGGTGAACTCGATCACGGTAGCTCCTTCGGCACCGGGAGGGTCGGGCGCCGTTCGGGGTCGCACGACCACAGCTGTGGGGTTGACTACACTCTAGTCGGTGCGACGCCGGCAGGGCCGATCGTCGCAGGTCCACGCACCTCCGGCGAAAGGTTCGACGTGCACGCGATCGGCATCGACATCGGCGGCACGAAGATCGCCGGCGCAGTGGTCGACGAACTCGGCGGCATCGTCCGCTCCGCACGGGTTCCGACGCCCGTCGACACCGCGGCGCTCGAGGACGCCGTCGTCGCGATGATCGACGAGCTCGCCGGCGGTGAGCGCATCGACGCGGTCGGCGTCGCCGCCGCCGGGTTCATCGACGCCGCGCAGTCGACCGTGTACTACGCGCCGAACATCGACTGGCGGAACGAGCCCTTCCGGGAGAAGCTCGAAGCGCGCGTCGGCGGGAGCGTCGTGGTCGAGAACGACGCGAACGCCGCCGGCTGGGCGGAGTTCCGCTTCGGCGCCGGCCGGATGGTCAGCGACATGGTGATGCTCACGATCGGCACCGGCGTCGGCGGCGCGATCGTGGCGGGCGACCGGCTCTTCCGCGGTGGGTTCGGCGCGGGTGCCGAGCTCGGCCATCTCCGCCTGGTGCCGAACGGGGTGGCCTGCGGCTGCGGTCAGCACGGATGCCTCGAGCAGTACGGCTCCGGTCGCGCACTCATGCGGATGGCGAACGAGATCGCCGATGCCGGCGGGATCGGGCAGAGCCTCGCGCGGGCGCGGGAGGAGCACGGCGCCCTCGACGGGACCATCGTGGGCGGCCTGATCGCCGCCGAGGATCCCGGAGCGGTCGCCGCGCTGCGGCAGCTCGGGCGCTGGCTCGGCGAGGCGTCGGCGAGCCTGTCGGCGATCCTCGACCCGCAGCGCTTCGTGTTCGGCGGCGGGGTCGCCGTCGCAGGCGAGCTGCTGCTCTCGCCGATCCGGGAGTCGTTCCTCGAGCACCTCCCGGCGCGCGGGTACCACCCGGAGCCGGACTTCGTGATCGCCGAGCTGGTCAACGACGCCGGAGTCGTCGGCGCCGCCGACCTCGCGCGGGTCTGGGTCGAGGAGCACGCCTGACGCCCTCGGCGCTAGGCTTGCCGGGCAGCGGGACGAGACGGAGGACCAGGGTGTTCTACTGGATCATGAAGCACATCGTGGTGGGGCCGCTGCTCCTCTCGATCTTCCGCCCCTGGGTCGTCGGACTGGACCGGGTCCCCAAGGAGGGTCCCGTCATCCTCGCCTCGAACCACCTCTCGTTCATCGACTCGATCTTCCTGCCGCTGGTCGTCGACCGCCCGGTCGTCTTCCTCGCCAAGAGCGAGTACTTCACCGGCAGGGGCCTCAAGGGCTGGGCGACCCGGATGTTCTTCCAGGCGGCCGGCCAGCTCCCCATCGACCGCTCGGGCGGCAAGGCGTCCGAGGCGTCGCTCAACACCGGGCTGCGCGTGCTCGGCGAGGGGCGCATCCTCGGCATCTACCCGGAGGGCACCCGGAGCCCCGACGGGAAGCTCTATCGCGGTCGTACGGGCGTCGCCCGGATGGTCCTGGAGGCGGGTGTCCCGGTCGTGCCCGTCGCGATGATCGGGACGGCGGAGATCATGCCGATCGGCACCCGCTTGCCGAAGGTTCGGCGCGTCGGCATCGTCTTCGGCGAGCCGCTCGACTTCTCGCGCTTCCACGGCATGGAGGGTGATCGGTTCGTGCTCCGCTCGGTCACCGACGAGCTCGTGTACGACCTGCGTGCGCTGAGCGACCAGGAGTACGTCGACGTGTACGCGAGCACGCTTCGGGAGCAGCGGGCCGGCCAGACCTCGTCGCGGTAACGGGACTGCTCGCCGAGGTAGGCTGGGCTCACGGCGTCGCGACGTGCGACGCCGACCCCGTTTGTCGCGCAGCGTGCGCCCCGAACCCTCAGGAAGTCCAAGTGGTACAGCTCGTCGAGCCGGTCGTGAATGCAGATCCCTCCGTGATTGCCGGCCTCGACTATTGGCGCACCCTGCCGATCAAGCAGCAGCCGAGTTGGCCCGACCCCGAGGCCGCGCACGCGGCATCCGCAGAGCTCGCCACGCTGCCGCCGCTCGTGTTCGCCGGTGAGGTCGACATGCTGCGCGACCGTCTCGCGGCGGCGTCGCGCGGCGAGGCGTTCCTGCTCCAGGGCGGCGACTGCGCCGAGACGTTCGCGGGAGCCACCGCCGACCAGATCCGCAACCGGGTGAAGACCGTGCTGCAGATGGCGGTGGTGCTCACGTACGGCGCCTCGATGCCGGTCGTGAAGATGGGGCGGATGGCGGGCCAGTTCGCCAAGCCCCGTTCGAGCGACACCGAGACCCGCGGCGAGGTCACGCTTCCGGCGTACCGCGGCGACATCGTCAACGGCTACGACTTCACGCCGGAGTCGCGCACGGCCGACCCCTCGCGGCTCCTGCAGGGCTACCACATGGCCGCGTCCACGCTGAACCTCATCCGCGCCTTCACGCAGGGCGGCTTCGCCGACCTGCGCCAGGTGCACGCGTGGAACCAGGGCTTCGCCGCCAATCCGGCCAACGCCCGCTACGAGAAGCTCGCCCGCGAGATCGACCGTGCGGTCAAGTTCATGGACGCCTGCGGCGCCGACTTCGACGAGCTCCGGCGCACCGAGTTCTACACGGGCCACGAGGGCCTGCTGATGGACTACGAGCGACCGATGACCCGCATCGATTCGCGGACCGGCACGCCGTACAACACGTCGGCGCACTTCATCTGGATCGGCGAGCGCACCCGCGAGCTCGACGGCGCGCACGTCGACTTCCTCTCGCGCGTGCGGAACCCGATCGGCGTGAAGCTCGGTCCTGCGACGACGCCGGAGATCATGATGGAACTCGTCGAGAAGCTCGACCCGCACCGCGAGCCGGGCCGCCTCACCTTCATCACGCGCATGGGCGCCGGGAGGATCCGCGACGCGCTCCCGCCTCTCCTCGAGGCGATCAAGCGGAGCGACGCGAACCCGCTGTGGGTCACCGATCCGATGCACGGCAACGGCATCACGACGCCGACGGGCTACAAGACGCGTCGCTTCGACGACGTCATGGACGAGGTGGCGGGCTTCTTCGAGGCGCACCGCGCCGCGGGCACGCACCCGGGCGGCATCCACGTCGAGCTCACGGGCGACGACGTGACGGAGTGCCTCGGCGGTTCGGAGCACATCGACGAGGAAACGCTGGCCACGCGGTACGAGTCGCTCTGCGACCCGCGCCTGAACCACATGCAGTCGTTGGAGCTCGCGTTCCTGGTCGCGGAGGAGCTCGCCGCGCGCTGATCCGCGATCGACGCCGACGGGCGGTCGGGGCATGACGGATGCCGCGGCCGCCCGTTCCACGTCCGGGCGCCGAGGCGCGCGTGGTCGGGTCGTTCGACGCGAACTCGCGCGAGGGTCCGAGCGCGACGCCTACGGCTGGAAGTTCACCGTGATCTCGGACCCGCGCGCGACGGATTCGCCGGCTGCCGGGTCCTGCACGGACGCGACCACCGCACCTTCCAGGAATCCCGGGACGTTCGAGGCGACCGTGAATCCGGCTTCCTCCAGCTGCGTCCGCGCTTCGGCGATGGTCTGGCCCGTGACGACGTTCGGGACCTCGACCAGGTCGGGGCCCTTCGACAGCGTGAGGCGTACGACGTCACCCGGGTTCATCGGATCGTCCAGCCATTCGGCGGTGATGACGACGTCGACCGGGATGTCGTCGGAGAATTGCGCGTCGGCGAACTCCACCGTCAGTCCCGCGCCCTCGAGTCGTGCCTGCGCATCGCCGACGGGCAGCCCTTCGACCGGCGGGACCGGACCCACCGAGACGAGGAGCGTCAACGCGCCGAGTTCCGGGTACTCCGCTCCCACGGGAGCACCGTCCGAGTCGAGGACCGCGAGCACGAGGCCCTCTGCGACGTCGCGGGAGAACTGCGTCCGGCTCTCCTCCGCGACGGTGAAGTCGGTCAGCTGGGCGCGTGCGTCGGCTTCGGGTTGCCCGACGACGTCGGGGACGGGGAGGATCTGCGGACCTGTCGAGACGAGCAGGGTCACGGTCGATCCACGGCGTGCGAGGTCGCCCGCCGGCGGGTCGGTGCCGATGACCTGCCCGGCGGGGACGACGGGGTCGCTGCGGTCGACGGGCTCGACGGCGAAGCCGGCCTCTTCGAGCGCCTGCGTCGCGTTCTGGGGGAGCATCTCGGCCGTGGCGGGGATGCTCGCGAGGGCGCCCGGGCCCGCGCCGAAGTACCATCCGGTGCCGACCGAGAGCCCGGTCAGCACCAGGACGAGCGCGAGGAGCCAGTAGCCGCGATTCCGGCGTCGGCCGGCGGACTGCTCGAGCACGGCCGCATCGTCGTCGCCCTCGTCGACCGCCGTGGCGATCGTCGCACCGCCGGGCGCGAGCACCCGGGTCTCGGCCGTCGGCGCGTCGGTGCCGGCGCCGGCGCCGATGACCAGCGTGTCGTGCATCGACGTGTGCCGGCGCGCCGGCCGAAGATCGGGCTCGATCTCGCGGAGGCGATCGAGCATGATCCGTGCATCCGCGGGACGCTGGTCGGGGTCGCGCGACGTGGCCCACAGGACGAGTGCGTCGAGCGCGGGCGGGACCGACGGGGTCCGCGTGCTCGGCGCGGGGACGGATTCGTTGGCGTGCTGGTAGGCGATCTGCATCGGCGCCTCGCCGACGTACGGCTGCTCGCCCGTCAGCATCTCGTACGCCATGATGCCGAGCGCGTAGATGTCGCTCCGCGCGTCGGCGACACCGCGTGTCACGAGCTCGGGGGAGAGGTAGGCGATGGTTCCGAGCAGCGCCTGGCCCGTCGCGGTGTTCGCGCTCGCCGCGCGCGCGAGGCCGAAGTCCCCGAGCTTGATGCGACCGTCGTCGGCGAGCAGCACGTTCTCGGGCTTGAGGTCGCGGTGGACGATCCCCGCCTTGTGCGCGGCAGCCAGGCCTGCGAGGACGGCGTCGAGGATGTCGACCGTCTGCTCCGGGGTCAGCCGCTTGTAGTCCTTCAGCAGGTCGCGCAGCGTGATGCCGGGGAGGTACTCCATGACGAGGTACGCCATGTCGGCGTCCTGGCCCTGGTCGAACACGTTCACCACGTTGGGGTGCGCCAGGCGAGCAGCCGAACGCGCCTCCTGGACGAACCGCGTCTTGAACGTGTTGTCGTCGGCCAGGTGGCCGTGCATGATCTTGATCGCCACGCGCCGCTCGAGGCGGAGGTCGGTCGCGAGGTAGACCGTCGCCATCCCGCCTCGCGCGATGCGCGAGCGCACCTGATACCGGCCGTCGACGAGACGGCCGATCATCGGGTCGGCGGGTGGTGCGGTGGTCACCGTTCGAGTGTACGAAGCGGCATATGCCGTTCGGTGAACAAACGCCGGGACCACCGTGATCGAAACGGCATCGTGACGATCGGATGCATCCCTCCGGTCAGCCCAGTTCGTCGAGCCACCGCCGCGCCGAGGCCTCCCACTTGGCGTAGTGCTTCGGGTGGGCGCTGCGCTGCACGGCCTGCGCGGCATCCGTCACGGACATCTCGGCCCAGCCGGCGATGTCGAGCAGCCCGGGCGTCCGGCCGTCGTTGGGCGTCGTCGGGCCCCCGTAGAAGGCGGTCGCGGCCCGCACCGGATCGAGGATCTGGTCGGGCGTGCCCCAGCCCTGGCTCGGACGTTGCTGGAAGAGACCGAGCGAGTCGCGGTCGCCGTGGCGCACGTTGCGGAGGCCGGACTCCTGCGCGGCTGCGGCGAGCGCCACCACGATGCCGCGGTCCGGAACCCCGAGCGACCGGCCCACATCGACGATGACCTGAGCATTCGCCCGCATCTCGGCATCGAGCCGCACGTCGAGCGCTGCGACGCTCGTCGCCTGGGGTGCGGCGATCCGCACGACGATCCGCTGGTCGGGCAGGATGAGGCTCGACGCGGTCAGGCCGTTCAGCTCGAGCAGGCGGTCGAGCTCGACACCGTACCGCTCGCCGATTCCGATGAGGGTGTCGCCCTCGACGACGACGTGCGACTGGTCGGCAGCGGGTGCCGGTGCTGGGGGCGACGTCGTGCCGTCGTCGGACGGCGCGCCGCGCCCGCCCTGGGGGATCGTGATGGCCTGGCCGGGGAAGATGAGGCTCGCGCGACCGAGCCCGTTCGCGCTGAGCACCACGTCGACGTCGAGGTCGTACTCGGCCGCGATGGCGATCATCGTGTCGCCCGGCGCGACGATGTGCCTGGCGATGCCGGCGTCATGGGGCGCAGCGACGGCCGGCGCTCCGCCGGGCAGCGCGAGGCGCTGGCCGGGGAAGATCAGGCTCGACCAGCTCAGGCCGTTCTCCGCGAGCACCTCGGCGGTGGAGAGGCCGAAGCGCTCGGCGATCGCGCTCACGGTGTCGCCCTGCGCCACGACCACCTCCTGCGGGATCGCCGCGGAGGCCGGCATCGCCTGGCGGGGCGTCGGAGCGCCGCGCGTCTCCTTCGCCTTCGGCTGCCGCTTCACGGACTGCGGTGCGGCGTCGGCAGGCTGGGCGATACCGAGCGTGACGGCGACTGCGCCGACGACGGCGATGGGGATCGTGAGCAGTCGCCGCATGCCGGCGCGTCGGAACGCGGATGATCGGTCGCCGGTCCCTGCCGGATCCCCCGCGGGCGAATCGCCCGAGTACTGCCTCATGTTCCCCCTCCGCCTGCCAGCGGATGTCGTCACGGTCTCACGCCGGCGGGGGCGAGTCAAACTCATCGCCGCGCGTCGCGCGGCCCGGGCCCGGGCGGTTCCGGCCGGCGCTCCTTCGTGGCAGTCTGGTGCTGTGACCGACGTCGAACAGACCGAGTGGCTGACCATCCCCGAGCTGGTCGAACGGCTGGGCCAGAGCCCGGGCCGCATCCGGCGCCTCATCGACGACCGGCACCTGCTCGGGGCGCGTATCGACGGCGTCCTGAAGGTGCCCGCGTCCTTCCTCCGCGACGACGCCCCGCTGCCGGAACTGCACGGAACGGCGATCGTCCTCGCCGATGCGGGATTCTCGGACGACGAGGCGCTGGAGTGGTTCCTCGCGGAAGAGGACAGCCTCGGCACGACGCCGATCGCCGCACTCAGGGCGGGTCGCAAGTCCGAGGTGCGGAGGGTCGCCCAGGCTCTGGCCTGACCGGCTGCCGGTCAGCTCTCGCGGCGCGTGACGGCTCGAGCGAGATCGGCGAGCTCGCCGACCGCCTCGCGGTCCAGGTCGCTCGACCCGAGCGCGGAGAGCGCACGATCGGTGTTCGACGCGATCTCGGCCTCGACCTCGTCGACGGCGCCGCACGCCCGGATCGTGTCCTGGAGCGTCCGGATCTGGCCGGCATCGAGGGTCGGGTCTCCGAGCAGTTCGTCGAGCAGCCTGCGCTGCCCGGTCGACAACCGCGCCCGGGCGATCGCGATGAGCACGGTGCGCTTGCCCTCCCGCAGGTCGTCGCCAGCGGGCTTCCCCGTCACCGCCGGGTCCCCGTAGACGCCGAGAAGGTCGTCGCGGAGCTGGAAGGCGATGCCGAGCGGGAGCCCGAACGCGCGCAGTGCCTCGAGCTGACGGGTCGATCCTCCGGCGATGGCGCCGCCGATGGTGAGGGGGGCCTCGATGCTGTACCGCGCCGACTTGTGGACGACGACCCGCTCGGCGCGGGACCGCTGCTCGGACTCGGCGTGCGCGAGCCACGCGCGTTCCTCGAGGATGTCGAGGTACTGGCCGACCGTGACCTCCGTCCGCATCCGGTTGAACTCCAGTCGCGTCTCGCGGGAGGCGTCCGGATCGCGCAGTGCGGCGAGGCCCTCGTCGAGCAGTTCGTCGCTCCAGCCGAGGAGCAGGTCGCCCAACAGGATCGCGGTGGCCCGCCCGTACTCCTCGGCGTCGCCGGCCCAGCTCCCGTCGCGGTGCTGCGCCTCGTAGACGCGGTGCGCGGCCGGGGCTCCTCGCCGGGTGTCGGAGTTGTCGATCAGGTCGTCGTGGACGAGCGCTGCCGCATGGAAGACCTCGAGCGCGGCGCTGGCCGACACCACGGCGTAGCGCTGGGCGGTCGCGCCGGCGGACTGCTCTCGCCGGCTCCCGCGGACGGCATCGAACCCGAGCCCGCAGAATCTCGCCCGGAACCGCTTGCCCCCGCTGAGAAACCTCTTCGAGAATGCGGCCAGTGGGTCGAGGTCGTCGCTGATGGAGCGGAGAATGGACGTACGGTCGGCGAGGAACTCCTCGAGGCGTTCGTTCACCGCATCGACGAGTCGGGGAGCAGGGGCCACCCGCCTAGCCTAGCGAGGCCGCTGAGGACTAGAATGGCCTCACGAAGCGTCGGTCCCGAGAACTGAGGGGAATGAGATGCCGCTTTCGGAGCAGGAGCAACGCCTTCTCGAGGAGATGGAGCGGAACCTCTACAAGAACGACGCCGACTTCGTCGCGACCGTCGGAGGAGGGGGCCGCGGGCGCCCGAACTACCGGGCCATCGTGCTCGGCGTCCTTCTCGCCGTCGCCGGCGCCGGCGCCCTCATCGGCGGCGTCGCCTCGCAGATCACGGTCGTCGGCGTGCTCGGCTTCGCGCTGATGTTCGTGGGCGTCCTCGTGGCGATCACCCCGTCCAAGCGCCGCGGCGCGGGCGCGACGCCGATGCCGGGCGCGGGTGCGTCGTCGAAGGCGGCCAAGCCCCAAGCCGGCTTCATGGATCGACTCAACGAGCGGTGGGACCGCCGACAGGAGGGCCGCGACTGACCGTCGCGACCGACTGACCGACTGACGGGCTGATCTCGGATCGGCCCGTTTCTCGTGCGTGCACCAGTGGCTGACGCACGGACCTCGTGGTGCACTCCGGGTGCCCTCCTCCACGTTCCTCCACCGCGGCGCGCCCACGTCCTCCACTTCCCACCACCGCGGTCCCGCGTCGCACGTGGCGGCCGCATGACGGCGACGCCGCCCAGGCGGTACCTGTCCGAGCGCCGGGTCGCACGTCGCCGCGTCCCGGCCTCGGGTGCGGAGGGCCATCCACTTCCCTCCACCTCCGAGAAGCCTGAGAATCCGGGCCTGCACTGAGCCGAAACGCCTCGAAACGGAGGAATGTCGTTGTTCAGTGGAGGGGAGTGGAGTAAAGTGGGGACCGCACCTGGTTCCTGGCCGGAGGATGGGGGTGACGTGATGTTCCTCGGAAGCTACGAACCGAAGCTCGACGAGAAGGGTCGCGTCATTCTTCCGGCGAAGTTCCGGGATGAGTTGTCGAACGGCCTCGTACTCACGCGAGGTCAGGAGCGCTGCATCTACGTGTTCAGCGCGCGGGAGTTCGAGGACATGAGCGAGAAGATCCGCCAAGCCCCCGTCACGAGCAAGCAGGCGCGCGACTACATGCGCGTCTTCCTCTCAGGGGCCTCTGCGGAGACCCCCGACAAGCAGCATCGGGTCACCATCCCAGCGAACCTCCGCGCGTACGCGGGGCTCGACCGAGACCTGACGGTCATCGGAGCGGGGAGCCGGGTGGAGATCTGGGATGCGACGGCGTGGCAGACGTACCTCGCCGAGCAGGAGGCGGCCTTCGCAGAGACGGCGGAGGAGGTGATCCCCGGACTCTTCTGAGTCCCCGGGCCCCGACTCCCAGCCGTGCGAGCCTGCTGCACTTCCCCGCAGCAGGACGAACGGATGGGGATCGGGACCCGGAGGCCCGGAAGGAGGGAGATTCCATGGACATCGAACGGATCCACACCCCGGTGATGCTCGAGCGCACGCTCGAGCTGCTCGCTCCGGCCCTCGAGCGCGAGGGCGCCGTCTACGTCGATGCGACGCTCGGCATGGGCGGCCACTCGAGGGCGGTGCTGGAGCGGTTCCCGAATGCCACGGCCATCGGCCTGGACCGCGACACCGACGCGATCGCGATCGCGACGGAGCGGCTGGCGAAGTTCGGCGACCGTGCGCGTTTCGTGCACACGGTGTACGACGGGATCGCCGAGGCGGTTCGCGGAGAGGGGTTCCGCGAAGTCGACGCGATCCTGTTCGACCTCGGCGTCTCGTCGCTCCAACTCGATCGCGCCGAACGCGGATTCGCGTACGCCAAGGATGCGCCGCTCGACATGCGCATGGACTCCACGCGCGGCCGCACCGCCGCCGACGTGATCGCCGAGTACTCGGAGGACGAGCTCCGCCGGATCTTCCGCGACTACGGCGAGGAGAAGCTCGCCGCGCGATACGCCCGGGCGATCGTGCGGGCCCGCACGGAGGCGCCGATCACGCGCTCCGGTCGTCTCGTCGAAGTGCTGCACGACGCGACGCCGGCCGCCGTGCAGCGAGCCGGGCACCCGGCCAAGCGCGTGTTCCAGGCGCTTCGGATCGAGGTCAACGAGGAGCTGTCGGTGCTCGAGCGGGCCCTTCCCGCGGCGCTGGGGCTCATCGGCGTCGGCGGCCGGATCGTCGTGCTGTCCTACCAGTCGCTCGAGGACCGTCTCGTGAAACGCGTCCTCGCCGCGGCATCCACCTCCACGGCACCCGCGGGGCTGCCGATGGAGCTTCCGGAGCATCGGCCGCAGTTCAGGCTCCTCGTCAGAGGGGCCGAACTCGCCGACGAATCCGAGCAGGCGGAGAACCCGCGTGCGAAGCCGGTGCGCCTGCGCGCCGCAGAACGAGTGAGGAGGCCGTCGTGAGCGCACTGCCGGCCCAGACCCGACCCGCCAGGCGATGGGCGCCCACGACGGCGCCGCGGCTCCGCCCGGCCCCCGAGGCGGGCGCGCGCCGCGCCCGCCCGCGGCTCGCCTACGCCGTGGTGGCGCTCGCCTCGATCGGCGCGATCGCCGTGGTCCAGTTGCTCCTGTCGATCGCGATGACCCAGGGCGCGTACGAGATGGACGAGCAGCTCCTGCGCCAGGCCGAGCTGCAGCGCGAGCAGCAGAAGCTCTCCGACGACCTCGATCGACTGGAGTCGCCGCAGTTCCTGGCCGCCAACGCCGAGGCCCTCGGTATGGTCCCGAACGCCGCCCCGGTCTACCTCCGGCTCTCCGACGGCGCGGTCCTCGGAGACCCGACCGCGGCGGCGGGAGCCGCGACCTCGTCCGCCGCCCTGGTCCCCAATGCCCTGATCGACGGCGTGCCGCTCGTGACCGAGCGCGCGCAGGAGGAGACTTCGAAGGGCGGGGAGGGGAAGCCCGCGACGTCCGTGGACGGCACGCCGGCCGCCCCGCCGGCCCTGACGGGTGGTCTCCCCACGCCGGCGACGCATTGAGCGCCGGTCGCAGTACCACAACCCGACGCCGGACGGAGCGAACCAGCCGATGAACCGAGTGAGCCGCCACCCGATGCGGCGCGTCGTGGCCGCGGGACTGGCGCTCGTCCTGATCGTCGGCTGGTTCGTCGTGCGGCTCGTGGACATCCAGGTCGTCCGCGCCGCCGAGCTCAACGAGGCCTCGAAGGACGTGCGCTCCGAGACGCGTGTCGTCTACGGCGAGCGGGGAGCGATCCTCGACGCCGACGGCACGGTGCTCGCGGAGAGCGCGATGCGCTACAACATCACGATCTCGCCGAAGCAGGCGATGGCGACGCAGTCGTTCGAGCGGACCGGCTCCGACGGTGAGGAGACGGAGGTCGCCCTCGACGACGCGCTCGACGAGCTCGGCGCCGAGATCGGCCGCACCGGAGACGAGCTGCGCACGCAGATCGAGGGCGAACTGGAGAAGGACCCCGGCGCCGATTTCTCCTACGTCGCCAAGCGCGTGGACACCGACGTCTACGAACGGGTGAAGGCCCTGCGCATCCCCTTCGTCTACTCGGAGGAGGTTCCGAGCCGGCGCTATCCCAACGGCGCCGTCGCCGGCAACCTGCTCGGCTTCGTCACCGATGAAGGCCGACCGGGTGCGGGCCTCGAGTACTCGGCGGACGCGTGCCTCGCCAGCGAGGACGGGGAGATGACCTGGTTGCACAGCCTGAAGGACTGGGTGGCGATCCCGGGTTCGGAGGTCGTCAACGCGCCCGCCCACGACGGTGGCGACCTGCAGCTGACGATCGACGCGGACCTGCAGTACTTCGTGCAGCGCGTCGCGGCCGCACGGGTCGCCGAGACCGGTGCCGAATGGGCGACGGTCACCGTGATGGAGGCCAAGACGGGTCGCCTGCTCGCCGTCGCCGACGTTCCGACGGTCGATCCGAACTCGCCGAGCTCGGTGGATGCGGCCGACCGGGGCTCGCGCGCGTTCTCGTCGCCGTTCGAGCCGGGCTCGACCTTCAAGGCGTTGACCTCGGCGTCGGTCATCGACGCCGGAGAAGGGTCTCCGACGAGCGGGGTCACGGCCGACTACCGGTACCTTCCGCCGAACGGCGCGAACATCAACGACAGCCACTACCACGGCCCGACCAACTACACGATGACGGGCATGCTCATCGACTCCTCCAACACGGCCATGTCGATGTTCGGCGAGAAGGTGAGCGACGAGCGCCGTTACCAGGACATGCTCGACTTCGGTCTCGGCGAGGTCTCCGAGGTCGGCTTCGCGGGGGAGGAACCGGGCGACCTCCACGGCGGCCCCGAGGGCTGGGACAACCAGACCAAGTACGCCACGATGTTCGGCCAGGGCCTCACGACCACCGCGATCCAGATCACGAGCGCCTATCAGACGCTGGCCAACGGCGGCGTGCGGATGCCGGTGACCCTGGTCGAGGGGTGCCGCCACGCCGACGGGAGCGTCAGCGACGCGTCGGCCGACGAGGGGCGGCGCGTGGTCTCCGAGACGGCCGCGCACCAGACGAGCGAGATGCTCGAGCAGGTCTACCTGAACGGCTGGCTGGCCGACCAGTGGGAGGTCCCCGGGTACCGCGTCGCCGCCAAGACGGGCACGGCGCAGGTGCCGGACGGCAACGGCGGGTACCAGGCCGGCTACCTGGTCTCGGTCTCGGGCTTCGCACCGGTGGACGACCCGGAGTTCGTCGTTTCGGTCAGCATCATGAACCCCGTTAAGATGAACTCGTCCGCCGCATCGGCTCCCGTCTTCCAGCAGGTGATGAGCCAGGTGCTGAAGAAGTATCGGACCGTTCCGTCCGGCGCCCAGGCGCCCGAGTTGCCAGCCACCTGGTGAGAAAGTTGGGTTCGTGACCGGATCGCCTCCCACGGCACTCCGGCCGCAGCACCCGAGTCCTCGATCGCTCCGCGGCCTAGCGGATGCGTTCGGATTCGAGGTGCGCGGCGGGATCGACGACCTCGACGTGACCGGCGTCGCGATCGCCTCGGGCGCCGTCCAGGGCGGCGACCTGTACGTCGGCGTACCCGGGCGCCACGCCCACGGGGCCGACTACGTCGCCCAGGCGGCGGCGAACGGCGCCGTGGCGCTGCTGACGGATGCCGCGGGCGCCGAGCGCGCGGTCGATGCGGGAGTGCCCGTGCTCGTCACCCCTGACGCGCGCGCCGCGCTCGGCGAGGTCGCGGCGTGGATCCACCGAACGGCCGAGAACCCGGCGACGCTGTTCGGCGTCACCGGCACCAACGGCAAGACGAGCGTCGTCTACCTGCTCTACGCGGTGCTCCGCCAGCTCGGCGTCACCGCCGGCCTCACCTCCACCGCGGAGCGCCGTATCGGCGACGAGGCCGTGACGAGTTCGCTCACGACGCCGGAGGCGAGCGAACTGCACGCGCTGCTCGCGCGGATGCGCGAGGTCGACGTCCGGGCCGTCGGCATCGAGGTCTCCGCGCAGGCGCTCAGCCGCCATCGCGTCGACGGCATCGTGTTCGACGTGGTCGGCTTCACGAACCTCTCGCACGACCACCTCGACGACTACGCGTCGATGCTCGAGTACTTCGACGCCAAGCGCGAGCTCTTCACCCCGGAGCGCGCCCGACGTGGCGTCGTCACGGTCGACTCCGAATGGGGCGAGCGCCTCATCGCGGAATCGCGCATCCCGGTCGCGACCCTGGCGACCGAATCCGGGGTGGATGCCGACTGGCGTCTCGAGGTGCTCGAGGAGACGCCGGTCAGGACGGCCTTCCGCCTCGAGGGACCCGGCGGCCGGGCGCTCGAGACCGCCATCCCGCTCATCGGTCGCTACAACGCCGCGAACGCCGCCCTCGCGATCGTCATGCTGGTCGAGGCCGGTCACGACCTCGACCTGATCGCCGCCGCGGTGGCGGACCACGGCATCGACGCCTACATCCCCGGGCGGACGGAGCGCGTCTCCGGCGAGCGCGGGCCCGTCGTCTACATCGACTACGGGCACACGCCCGATGCGTTCGCGCAGGCGCTCGAAGCGATCCGCCGGACGACCGAGGGCCGCGTCGTGATGGTCTTCGGCGCCGACGGCGACCGCGACACGACGAAGCGCACCGAGATGGGTGCCATCGCGGCGCGCGGAGCCGACGTGCTCGTCATCACGGACTTCCACCCCCGGTGGGAGGACCCTGCGGCCATTCGCGCAGCACTGATCGCCGGCGCGAGGTCGGCCGTCCCGGATCGCGAGATCCACGAGATCGCCGACCAGCGCGCCGCGTTCCGGCGCGCGCTCGCGCTCGTCGGGGAGGGCGATGCCGTCCTCTACGCCGGACCCGGGCACGAGGACTACCAGGAGGTCGCCGGAGTGAAGCATCCGTATTCGGCACGGGACGACGCACGGCTGGCACTGCAGGAAGCGGGGTGGCTCGAATGATCGCGCTGACCATGGCCGAGATCGCGGCGGCGACGTCCGGCCGGTTCGAGCCGGCCGGGACGGAGGCGTCGCCCGAGACCGTCGTCGACGGCGCCGTCACCACCGATTCGCGCGAGGTCGAGCCCGGCGGGATCTTCGTCGCCAAGCGCGGCGAGTTCGACGACGGGCACCGGTTCGCGCCAGGGGCGGTCGAGCGGGGAGCGTCGCTCCTCGTCGTCGAGCGCCTCCTCGACCTGCCGGTCGCGCAGATCGTGGTGGAGGACTCCGTCGACGCGCTCGGTGCGCTCGCGACCGAGGTGGTCCGCCGTGTGCGCGCGCTGGGTCGTCTGCGGATCGTCGGCGTGACCGGCTCGAACGGCAAGACCACCACCAAGAACCTGCTGCGCACCGTGCTCGAGGAGGTCGGCCCGACGGTCGCGGCCCGCAAGAGCTACAACAACGAGGTCGGCGCGCCGACGACGATGCTCGAACTGACCGAGGAGACCGAGTTCCTCGTCGCCGAGATGGGGGCGTCGGGCATCGGCGAGATCGCCCGGCTGATCCGCATGGCGCGTCCCGATGTCGGCATCGTCCTGAAGGTCGGCCTCGCGCACGCGGGCGAGTTCGGCGGCATCGAGAAGACCGTCCAGGCGAAGTCCGAGATGGTCACCGACCTGCGGTCGACGGATGTCGCGGTGCTGAACGCCGACGACCCGCGCGTGGTGCCCATGGCCCAGGTGACGGCCGCCCGCGTCGTGTGGTTCGGTCTCGGCGAAGGCGCGCACGTCCGCGCGACCGACATCGTCGTGCATCCGCAGGGCACGGAGTTCACGGTCACGACGCCCGGCGGCGAGTCCGCTCGCGTGCGGTTCTCGGTGCTCGGCGAGCACCACGTGATGAACGCGCTCGCCGCGACATCCGCCGCCCTCGAACTCGGCGTGCCGCTCGCGACGATCGTCGCCGGGCTCGAGCGCGTCACGCTGGCGGAGCAGTGGCGCATGCAGGTCATGGGCGGGCGCGACGACATCACCGTGATCAACGACGCGTACAACGCGAGTCCCGACTCGATGGCGGCGGCGCTGAAGACGCTCGCGCAGGTGAGGCGGCCCGGCGCCCGGACGATCGCGGTGCTCGGCGAGATGAGCGAGCTCGGGGAGTTCTCCGGTGAGGAGCACGACCGCATCGGGCTGCTCGCGGTGCGGCTCGGCATCTCGCAGCTCGTCGTGGTGGGCGAGGGCGCCCGGCGCCTGCACATCACGACCGTCAACGAGGGCTCGTGGGACGGCGAGTCGGCGTACGTGGAGTCGGCCGACGAGGCGTTCGGCCTCGTGACCGGAATGGCACGACCGGGGGACACCGTGCTCGTGAAATCGTCGAACTCGGCGGGCCTCCGCCACCTCGGCGACCGACTGGGAGAATGGTTCGCGTGAGAGCACTTCTGACCGCCGGAGCCCTGTCGCTCTCGTTCACCCTGTTCCTGACCCCGCTGTTCATCCGGCTGTTCACGCGACTCGGGTGGGGCCAGTTCATCCGCGACGACGGTCCGAAGACGCACCACGTGAAGCGCGGCACGCCCACGATGGGCGGCATCATCTTCATCCTGGGCACCCTGTTCGGGTACTTCATCGCGACGACGCTCGTGGGGGACGGCCCGACCGCCTCCGGGCTGCTCGTGCTGTTCATGATGGTCGGGCTCGGTCTCGTCGGCTTCCTCGACGACTTCCTCAAGACGCGCAAGAAGCAGAGCCTCGGACTCGGCGGTTGGGCCAAGATCGCCGGCCAGACGCTCGTCGCAGCCGTCTTCGCGCTCCTCGCGCTGCAGTTCCCCAACGCGGAGGGCGCGACGCCGGCCTCGACGAAGATCTCCTTCATCCGAGACCTGCCGCTCGATTTCATGGTGCTCGGCACGGTCGTCGGCATCATCGCCTACGTCGTCTGGATCGTGCTCATCACCGCGGCCGCGTCGAACGGCGTGAACGTGACCGACGGACTCGACGGCCTCGCGTCCGGCGCCTCGATCCTCGCGATCGGCTCGTTCATCATCATCGGGTTCTGGCAGTTCAACCAGTCGCGGTTCAGCGAGAACCTCAACCCGAGCGATCTGTACCGCAGCTACGACGTGCGCGACCCGCTCGACCTCGCGATCGTGGCGACCGCGATCGTGGGCGCCGTCGTCGGATTCCTGTGGTGGAACACGAATCCGGCGCACATCTACATGGGCGACACCGGTTCGCTGGCGCTCGGCGGCGCCCTGGCGGCGCTCGCGGTGACGAGTCAGACCGAGCTGCTGCTCCTCGTCATCGGCGGCCTGTTCGTGATCGAGGCCGGCTCGGTGATCGTGCAGCGCGCGTACTTCAAGGTCACGGGCGGCAAGCGCATCTTCCTGATGAGCCCGATCCACCATCACTTCGAGTTGAAGGGGTGGGCCGAGGTCACGATCGTGGTCCGGTTCTGGATCATCGGCGGCCTGTTCGTCGCGGCTGGCGTCGGCGCCTTCTACTTCGAATGGCTGCAGAGTTGACGGATGCCACGGCCGGGGCCGGACGTCTCGAAGGGCTGACCAGCTGGCACGCCGACGGGTGGCGCGACCTCCGCGTCGCCGTGCTCGGGCTCGGCGTGACGGGGTTCGCCGTCGCCGACACGCTCGCGGAGCTCGGCTCGACGGTGACGGTCTACGCGGCGGCCCCCGACGACGAGCGCGCGCGCATCCTCGAGGTGATCGGGGTCGGCTTCGTCGTCCACCCGCTCGATCGCGTGCCGGACGAGCTGGCGGCATCCGCCCCCGACCTCGTCGTCGTCTCGCCGGGCTTCCGACCCGACCACCCGATGCTCCGCTGGGCGGCCGAGACAGGCGTCCCCGTGTGGGGCGACATCGAGCTGGCATGGCGCGTGCGCGACAAGGTGAAGGCGTCCGAGTGGATGCTCGTCACGGGCACGAACGGCAAGACGACGACCGTGCAGCTGGCCGCGACGCTGATCGCCGCGGGCGGGCTGCGCGTCGCGCCGTGCGGCAACATCGGCGTGCCGGTGCTCGACGCGGTGCGCGACCCGATGGGCTACGACGTGCTCGTCGTCGAACTCTCGAGCTTCCAGCTGCACCACCTGCCGACGAGCGGCCCGGGCGCCGTGCATCCGGTCGCGAGCGTCTGCCTCAATCTCGCCGACGACCACTACGACTGGCACGGTTCCGCCGACGCGTACCGCGACGCCAAGGCGAAGGTGTACGCCAACACCAAGGTGGCGTGCGTCTACAACCGGGCCGACGAGGCGACCCGGTCGATGGTCGAGGACGCCGAGGTCGAGGAGGGCGCCCGCGCGATCGGCTTCGGCCTCGACACTCCGGGCCCGAGCGACTTCGGCGTGGTCGACGGCATCCTGTGCGACCGTGCGTTCCTGGAGGACCGGCGGACCGCGGCGCTCGAGCTCACGACGCTCGAGGAGCTCGAGCCGCTGGGCCTCGCCGTTCCGCACGTCGTGGCGAACATCCTCGCCGCGGCCGCGTTCGCACGGTCGATCGACGTCCCGGTCGCGGCGATCCACGATGCGCTCGCGGGTTTCCGACTCGACGCGCACCGCATCCAGACGGTCGCGACGACGGGCGGCGTCCGCTGGATCGACGACTCGAAGGCGACGAACCCGCACGCGGCCGAGGCCTCGCTGCAGGCGTTCAGGCCGGTCGTCTGGATCGTCGGCGGGCTGCTGAAGGGCGTCGACGCCGACGCACTCGTGGCGCGGCACGTCTCGCGGCTCCGCGCAGCGGTGGTGATCGGCGCCGATCGTGCGGCGCTCGTCGAGGCGTTCCGCCGACACGCGCCCGGACTGCCGCTCCTCGAGGTCGAGACGGATGACACTGAGAGCGTGATGCCCGACGCGGTCGCCCTCGCGGCCTCGGTCGCAGAGGAGGGGGACACCGTGCTCCTGGCGCCCGCGGCGGCATCGATGGACCAGTTCGCGGACTACGCCGACCGCGGCCGGCGCTTCCACCGGGCCGTCCGCGACCGGTTCGGAGGGGAGGAGCATGACCAGCCCGCCGCGGACGACTCGACCGGCCAAGCGGACTGAGCCGACCGGGCTCGCCGCCCGGATCCGGCTCGGGGCGTTCCGTCCCGAGTCGAAGGACTACTTCCTGCTCCTCGGCACGGTGCTCTTCCTCGTCGTGCTCGGCCTCGTGATGGTGCTCTCGTCCTCGCAGGTCGAGTCCGCGCTCGCGAACGACGGCGACTTCACCTCGCGAGCGGCGCAGCAGGCGACGTACGCCCTCATCGGCGTGCCGGTGATGCTGCTCGCGGGCCGGATGCCCGAGCGCTTCTGGATGCGGATCGCCTGGCTCGTGCTCGGCATCGCCTGCATCCTCCAGGTGCTCGTCGTGGCCACGCCGCTCGGCGTCGAGGTCGGCGGCAACACGAACTGGCTGCGCCTCGGCCCCGTGCAGTTCCAGCCGTCCGAGCTCATCAAGGTCGCGCTCGTGCTCTGGCTCGGCCTGATCGTGACGAAGAAGCAGGACCACCTCGGCGACTTCGGGCAGGGCGTGATGCCGATCCTGCTGGTCGGCGGCGGGGCGATCGGGTTGGTGCTGCTCGGCGGCGACCTCGGAACGGTGATGGTCATGGCCGCGATGCTGCTCGGCACGCTCTTCCTCATCGGCGTGCCCCTTCGGCTGCTGGCGGTGCCCGTGCTCTTCGGCGCCGCCGCATTCGCGCTCGTCGCCGTGTCGAGCGAGAGCCGGATGCGCCGGATCACCGCGTTCCTCGAGGAGGACTGCGCGAAGTACAACCTCGGCGACTGCTGGCAGATCCAGCACGGGACGTTCGCGATGGCGAACGGCGGTGTCTTCGGCGTCGGCCTCGGCAATTCCGCGGCGAAGTGGTCGTGGCTGCCCGCGGCCGACAACGACTTCATCTTCGCGATCATCGGCGAGGAGCTCGGCCTCATCGGCGCGGTGGTCGTGATCGGGCTCTTCGTGGTGCTCGCGGTCGCGCTCACCAGGGTCATGCGTTCGGCGGCGACCCCGTTCGGGCGCACGGTCGCCGCGGCCGTCCTCGTGTGGGTCGTCGGGCAGGCGTGTGTCAATATCGGTGTCGTGCTCGGCGTCTTCCCCGTCCTCGGTGTCCCGCTCCCGCTCGTGTCGGCCGGTGGCACCGCCCTGCTCACGACCCTCTTCGCGATCGGAGTGGTGCTCTCCGTCGCGCGGGACCCGGGTGCGCCCGCCCGCGCGGGTGCGAAGGTCGCCGCGCGCCGCACGTCGAAGGCGAACCGGTCGCGATGACGACGTACCTCCTCGCCGGCGGCGGCACCGCCGGCCACGTGAACCCCCTGCTCGCCGTCGCCGATCGCCTGCGAGAGCGCGATCCGGAGGCGACGGTGCTCGTGCTCGGGACCGCCGAGGGCCTCGAGTCCCGGCTCGTGCCCGCGCGCGGCTACGAGCTGCTCACGATCGAGAAGGTGCCGTTCCCGCGTCGACCGAACGGGGCGGCGCTGCGCTTCCCCTCCCGGTTCCGGCGGTCGATCGCCGACGTGCGCGAGATGATCGCCGCGCGCGCGATCGACGTGGTCGTCGGCTTCGGCGGGTACGTGGCGACGCCGGCCTACCTCGCCGCGCGGGGCGCCGGGGTCCCCGTCGCGATCCACGAGGCGAACGCGAGACCCGGCCTGGCGAACCGCCTGGGCGCGAGATTCGCGGCTCGCGTGGGCGTCGCCTTCCCGGGCACGCCGCTGCCGCACGCGGAGTTCGTCGGCATGCCCCTGCGGCGCGAGATCGAGACCCTCGACCGCGCGGCCCGACGTGGTGAAGCCGCAGCGCTCTTCGGCCTCGATGCGGCGCGACCCGTGCTGCTCGTGACCGGCGGGTCGCTCGGCGCACGTCGGATCAACCGTACGTCGGTCGACAGCGCCGACGTGCTCGTCGGGACCGGCTGGCAGGTGCTGCACGTGACGGGCGCGAAGTCCGAGGTCTCGGACCCCGGGATCGCCGACTACCGGATGGTCGAGTACGCCGACCGCATGGACCTCGCACTCGCGATCGCCGACGCCGCGGTCTCCCGCGCGGGCGCCGCGACGGTGAGCGAGCTCTCCGCGCTCGGCATCCCGGCCGTGTACGTGCCCTATCCCGTCGGCAACGGGGAGCAGCGCTTCAACGCGGCGGGCGTCGTCGAGGCGGGTGGCGGCGTCCTCGTCGACGACGCCGACTTCCTTCCGACGTGGGTCGCGCGCGAGGTCGTGCCCCTGCTCGCCGACCGAGACCGCCTCGAGCGGATGGCGCGGGCCGCGGCATCCGTCGGAGCGCTCGACGGCACGGACCGCATGATCGCGCTCGTCGACGGCGCGCTGCACGCCGACGGCGGCGTCGGCGCTGCGGGCGCGTAACGTTGAACCGAACGAACCCCTCTCCAGGAAGCACCGCGACACCGTGACGATCAAGCCCGACCCCTCCATCGCGATCCCCGCCGACCTCGGCGCCGTGCACTTCGTCGGCATCGGCGGGTCGGGCATGAGCGGCATCGCACGGCTCGCGCTCGGCGCCGGCCACCGCGTGACCGGTTCCGACGTCCGCGACTCGGCGAACGTCGCGGCCCTGCGCGAGCTCGGGGCGACGATCGCGATCGGCCACGCGGCGGAGAACCTGCCCGACGACGTCGATACCGTCGTCGTGACGGGTGCGCTGTGGCAGGACAACCCGGAGTACCAGCTGGCGCTCGAGCGGGGCCTGCCCGTGCTGCACCGTTCCCAGGCGCTCACATCCGTGATCTCCGGCCAGCGCCTGGTGTCGGTCGCCGGAGCGCACGGGAAGACGACGTCGACGGGCATGATCATCACCGGAATGCTCGCGCTCGACCAGGACCCGAGCTTCGTCAACGGCGGGGTCATCGAGGAGCTCGGCGTGAGCGCGGCATCCGGATCGGGCGAGCTCTTCGTCGTCGAGGCCGACGAGTCCGACGGTTCCTTCCTGCTGTACGACACGTCGGTCGCGCTCATCACCAACGTGGATCCCGACCACCTCGACCACTACGGTTCGCTCGACGCGTTCGAGCAGGCGTTCGTCGACTTCGCCGACCGCGCGAACGAGTTCGTCGTGATCTCCTCCGACGACGCCGGCGCGACGCGCGTGACGGAGCGGCTCTCGCACGAGCGGGTGCTGACGTTCGGCGAGGCCCCGGACGCGACGTTCCGCGTGCACTCGATCTCCACCGACGGCCCGGTGTCGTTCGCGGTCGATCACGCGGGCGAGACCCATCGCGCGCAGCTGCGGATCCCCGGGCGGCACAACGCGATCAACGCAGCCGGCGCGTTCGCCGTGCTCGTCGGGCTCGGATTCGACCCCGCCGCCTCGCTCGAGGGCATCGCACGCTTCGCCGGGACCGGGCGGCGGTTCGAGTTGCACGGCGTGGTCGACGGGGTCAGCGTGTACGACGACTACGCCCATCACCCCACGGAGGTCGCGGCGGCGCTCTCGGCGGCTCGGACCGTCGTCGGTGACGGCCGCATCATCGCCGTGCACCAGCCGCACCTGTACAGCCGGACCCGTCTCTTCGCGAGGGAGTTCGCCGAGGTCCTGGAGCGCTACGCCGACGAGACCGTGGTGCTCGACGTCTACGGCGCCCGCGAGGACCCGGAGCCCGGAGTGACCGGGGCCCTGGTGAGCGAGCGCTTCGAGCACCCCGACCGGGTGGCCTTCATCGCCGACTGGCAGGATGCCGCCGATCACACCGCGCGCATCGCGCGCCCGGGCGATTTCGTGATCACGCTCGGGTGCGGAGACGTGTACCGGATCGTGCCCCAACTGCTCGGATCGCTCGAACGCGAGCGGGACGCCTGATCGGAGCCCGGTGAAGCGGCCGCAGGGATTCGACGGGGCGCGACCCGCGCGAGGCGGCGGGTCGTCGACGGCGACGGCACCGCGCGGAGGGTCGGACACGGCGGAGGCCGCGATGCGAGGCCGTGCCGGGCGTCCGACGCCCGACGCGGGAGCGAAGCGGGTCGGGACCGAACAGGACGTCAACGAGACCGAACCCATCTCGCTGCCCGTCGGCGGCATCCCGCCGCGCAGGGAACCCGAGCGCGACGACGGCGGCGGCGATGGGGCGCGCGGTGCGGATGCCGCGCGCCCGTCGCGGCGCGACGATCGCGCGGCACGTCGTGCCCTCGCCGCGGCGGAGCGGGCCCGGCGCAAGTACGAACGGCAGGAGGTCCGTCGATTCACGCGGCGCAGCCGACTGCGCCGGGCGACCTGGATCACGGTGATGGTCTCGGTCGTCGCGATCGCGGTCGCCGCCGTCGCGATCGCGTACTCGCCGGTCATGGCCCTCCGCGAGGTCCGGGTCGAGGGCACCTCGCGCATCGCCGGGGCCGATGTCCGTGCCGCCTTCGACGACCGCATCGGCACGCCGCTGCCGCTCATCGCGCCGGATGAGGTCCAGAGCGCGCTCTCTGCGTTCCCGCTCATCGAGACCTACTCGACCGAGACGGTCCCGCCCGGCACGCTCGTCGTGCGGATCGTCGAGCGCACGCCGGTCGGCGTGCTCGACACGTCCTCGGGGCTCATGGCGGTGGATGCCGCCGGGGTGGTCGTGGAACGCGTGGAGGACGTGCCGGACGGGCTCCCGGTGATCGAGGTCGAGGGTGGCGTCGACGAGCCGTCGTTCCGAGCCGCGGGACGCGTCCTCCGGGGCCTGCCCGCCGAACTGCGGTCGGGGATCGCGTCGGTGACGGCGGACTCCGCCGACGACGTCCGGTTCGAGCTCGACGGGGGAGCGACCGTGATCTGGGGGAACGCGGACGACGCGGCCCTGAAGGCGACCGTGCTGATGGACCTCATCGCGGCGGCGCCGGAGCAGGTCGCGCGCTACGACGTGTCGGCGCCGCTGAACCCGGTCACGGGCTGATCTCGCGGAAGCGGGATCGCGACACGCCGGGCTCGCCGGACGAGGCCGCCCGTCGGCGCCCCTACCTTCGATTCAGGAATTGCATACTCGGCAAAACTTTAACCTTCGAGTAGAGGTTCAGGGTTCAGAGTTCGCAGAGAGGGCCGGACATGTCGACAAACCAGAACTACCTCGCCGTCATCAAGGTCGTCGGCATCGGCGGAGGCGGCGTCAACGCCGTCAACCGCATGATCGAGCTCGGCCTCCGCGGCGTCGAGTTCATCGCGATCAACACCGACGCCCAGGCACTGCTCATGTCCGACGCAGACGTCAAGCTCGACGTCGGTCGCGACCTGACGCGCGGGCTCGGCGCGGGCGCCGACCCCGAGGTCGGTCGTCGCGCGGCCGAGGACCACGCCGAGGAGATCGAGGAGGCGCTCGCCGGCGCCGACATGGTCTTCGTCACGGCGGGCGAGGGCGGCGGCACCGGCACGGGCGGCGCGCCCGTCGTCGCCCGCATCGCCAAGTCGATCGGTGCGCTCACGATCGGCGTCGTGACCAAGCCGTTCAGCTTCGAGGGCAAGCGTCGGCAGACCCAGGCCGAGCAGGGCGTCGCGCGACTGAAGGAGGAGGTCGACACGCTCATCGTCGTGCCGAACGACCGCCTGCTCGAGATCAGCGATCGCGGGATCTCGATGCTCGAGGCGTTCGCCACCGCCGACCAGGTGCTCCTCGCAGGTGTGCAGGGCATCACCGACCTCATCACCACCCCCGGTCTCATCAACCTCGACTTCGCGGACGTCAAGTCGGTGATGCAGGGGGCCGGATCGGCGCTCATGGGAATCGGTTCGTCCCGCGGGGCCGATCGCGCGATCAAGGCCGCCGAACTGGCGGTCGCGAGTCCGCTGCTCGAGGCCTCCATCGACGGCGCCCACGGTGTGCTGCTCTCCATCCAGGGCGGCTCGAACCTCGGCATCTTCGAGATCAACGACGCCGCCCGGCTCGTCCAGGAGGCCGTGCACCCCGAGGCGAACATCATCTTCGGCGCGGTCATCGACGACACGCTCGGCGATGAGGTCCGGGTGACCGTCATCGCCGCCGGGTTCGACGGGGGAGACCCCACGCCGAGGCCCGCGGAGGTCCGTCAGCCGAGCGCCGTGCCCGCGGCGGTCGGCGCGAGCGGGGCCGGTGGAGCCGGCTCGGGACTGCTCGGCGGGGAGAGCGTCGAGGGCATCACCGAGATCGACATCGAGGAACTCGTGGAGACGGCCAACTGGGGCGAGGCGAGCGCGACCGCCGATCAGATCGTGTCGGACCCCGCGTTCGGGGAGGACTCGGACGACCTCGACATCCCCGACTTCCTGAAGTGATCGCTCGCACGTCGCGGCGTCGCCCCACCACCACGGGCGGCGCCGCGTGAGCGGGCTCGTCGATCGGCTCGACGCGGTCCGCTCCGGCATCGCCGACGCGGCGCGAGACGCGGGGCGCGCTTCCGACGAGGTGACGACGATCGTCGTCACCAAGTTCCAACCCGAATCGCTCATCCGGGAGCTCGCCGGCCTCGGCGTGCGGGACGTCGGCGAGAACCGGCACCAGGAGGCGCAGGCGAAGGCGCGCTCTCTCGCCGACCTCGACCTGCGCTGGCACTTCGTCGGCCAGCTGCAGAGCAAGAAGGCTCGGCAGGTGCGCGGATACGCCTCGGTCGTCCACTCGATCGATCGGACGTCACTCGTCGATGCGCTCCGTTCGGAGGAGGGCGAGATCGACGGCTTCATCCAGGTGAACCTCACAAGCGACCCGAACCGCGGCGGGGTCGCACCCGGCGCGGTCGAACCCCTGGTCGAGCGCGTTCTCGACACGCCCGGCATCCGCCTGCTCGGACTCATGGCCGTGGCGCCGCTCGACGAGCCGGCACGGGACGCCTTCGCGCGAGTGCGGGCGCTCTCCGAGCGCGTGCGCCGACTCGCGCCCGCGGCGACCTCCCTCTCCATGGGGATGTCCCACGACTATCGCGACGCGATCCTGGAGGGCGCGACACACCTTCGCATCGGAACGGCAATCACGGGGAACCGCCCGGCCTGAGGCTAGCCTCGAAGCACGGAACCACTGACGGAGGCAGCGATGTCGAACCCGCTCAAGAAGACCATGGTCTACCTGGGACTCGCCGACGAGGAGCTCGAGCCCGAGGCGCCCCCGGCCGCCGCGACGCCGGCGCCGGTGGTGCACGCTGCACCCGCCCCGGCACCCAAGGGCGGAGCCGCCGTCACCCCCCTCCGAAAGCACCACGTGCAACCGACACCCCCGCAGGCGGAGATGAACGAGATCCTCACGGTGCACCCGCGCCAGTACCGAGACGCCCAGGTGATCGCCGAGTCCTTCCGCGAGGGGGTCCCCGTCATCATCAACCTCTCGCAGATGTCGGACGCCGATGCGCGCCGCCTCATCGACTTCGCGAGCGGTCTTTCGCAGGGACTCAACGGCAAGATCGAGCGCGTGACGAGCAAGGTCTTCCTGCTCTCCCCGGCGCACGTCGTCGTGTCCGGCGAGGCCGGCGAGGCGGAGGGCGACGTGGACTCCTCCTTCTTCTCGCACGCGTAGACTCCCGGACGTGAGCGCACTCGCCGTCGTCTGGAACCTCGTCTACACCCTCCTCCTCATCTACTTCTTCGTGATGTGGGCGCGGTTCGTGCTCGACCTGGTGCGCACGTTCAATCGGTCGTGGCGACCGCGTGGCGTCGTGCTGGTGCTCGTCGAGGCCGTCTACACGGTGACGGATCCGCTCGTGCGGTTCTTCCGTCGACTCATCCCGCCGATCCGTCTCGGACAGGTCGCGCTCGACCTCGGATGGAGTGTCGCGATGCTCGTGGTCATCATCGCGATGACCGTCGTGTCGTGGCTTGCTGCAGGGGCCGCCGCGGCGGCGTGAGCCACCACGTCGATCAGGACGCGCCGCCCGGGGCGCGCCGTCCACGGGCGCACTGCAGGAGCGAGCTTCTCTTGCTACCGTTAGCAGAACGTGATCGAACCGTTCGACAGATTTGAGGGTGGGAAGCCATGGCGCTAACTCCGGAAGATGTGGTCAACAAGCGCTTCCAGGCGACGAAGTTCCGGGAGGGCTACGACCAGGACGAGGTCGACGACTTCCTCGACGAGGTCGTCGTCGAGCTGCGCCGCCTGAACCAGGAGAACGAGGAGCTGCGTCAGCGTCTCTCCGCCGCCGAGTCGCGGGCCGCCGAGGGTGCCGGAGCGCCCGCTGCAGCTCCCGCCCAGACGTACGCGGAGCCCGCTCCCGCCGCTCCGACGGTCGCCGTTCCCACCCAGACCGCGGTCCCGCAGTCCGAGCTCGACGAGCAGACGAGCACGACGAACCTGCTGCAGCTCGCGCGTCGCCTCCACGAGGAGCACGTCCGCGAGGGCGTCGAGAAGCGCGACGCGCTGATCGCCGAAGGCCACGCGACCGCCGCTCGCATCGTCGCCGAAGCCGAGGCCAAGCAGCGCGCGCAGATGGGCATCCTCGACCAGGAGCGCGTCGCGCTCGAGAAGCGCGTCGACGAGCTCCGCGTCTTCGAGCGCGACTACCGCGCCAAGCTGAAGAGCTACATCGAGGGCCAGCTGCGCGACCTCGACACCGCCCAGCCGGTCCAGGTCGGCGGCACCGGCTACGCGCCGACGGCGTCCGGCGAGCAGCCCGCACCGACCTTCCAGGGCTTTGGGGGCTGAGCCGAGGACCAGGCACGGCGTCACCGCACTGCTGATCCTGGTCGGCGTCGCGATCACGGTCTACGCCGTCGACCAGGTCAGCAAGTACTTCGTCGTCACCAACCTCGCCGAAGGCGAGATCGTGCAGGTGATCGGCGACGTGCTGCACTGGCAGTTCGTCCGGAACCCCGGTGCGGCCTTCTCGTTCGCCAGCGGCATGACCTGGGTCTTCACGATCCTCGCGGCCGGCGTGATCACCTTCATCATCTGGTTCGCCCGTCGCATCCGCTCGGTCGCCTGGGCTCTCGTCTTCGGACTCCTGCTCGGCGGCGTGCTCGGCAACCTCACCGACCGGCTGTTCCGCGAACCGGGCTTCGGCATCGGACACGTGATCGACTTCATCTCCACCCCTTGGATGCTCCCGGCGATCTACAACGTCGCCGACATCGCCATCGTGTCGAGCATGATCCTGTTCATGATCCTCACGATCCGAGGGGTCGGCCTCGACGGCTCCCGGCCCGCGAAACCCGTCGAGGACGGCACCGGGTCCGCCGAGGCAGAGACGCCGGATCGCGACGCCCGCGGCGGCGCGGCGGCCGAACTCGCACGCGAATCCTGACATGGAGCACCGCGCACTGCCCGTCCCCGATGGGCTCGACGGCGTCCGCGTCGACGCGGGCCTGGCGAAGCTCCTCGGGTTCTCGCGCACCCAGGCCGCGGAGATCGCGGCGGTCGGCGGTGCCAGACTCGACGGGCGAGCGGTCGACAAGTCCGACCGGCTCCGCGCCGGCGGCTGGCTCGAGGTGACGTGGGCGCCGCCGCGGACGCTGGAGGTCGAGCCGATCCCCGTCCCGGACCTCGGCATCGTGCACGACGACGACGAGATCGTGGTCGTGGACAAACCGGCCGGCGTCGCCGCGCACCCGTCGCTCGGCTGGGAGGGTCCGACCGTGGTCGGGGCGCTCGCGGCATCCGGCTACCGCATCTCGACCTCGGGCGCGCCCGAGCGCCAGGGGGTCGTACATCGGCTCGACGCCGGCACGAGCGGCCTCATGGTCGTGGCGAAGTCCGAGTACGCGTACACGATGCTCAAGCGGGCGTTCCACGACCGGGAGGTCGAGAAGATCTACCACGCGGTGGTGCAGGGGCATCCCGATCCGCTCGCGGGCACGATCGACGCACCCGTGGGGCGGCATCCGCGTTCGGAGTGGAAGTTCGCCGTGACGGTCGACGGCAAGCACGCCGTGACCCACTACGAGACGATCGAGGCGTTCCCCTACGCGTCGCTGATCGAGATCCACCTCGAGACCGGCCGGACCCACCAGATCCGGGTCCACATGTCCGCGCAGCGGCACCCGTGCGCGGGTGACGCGATGTACGGCGCCGACCCGACGCTGAGCGCCCGGCTGGGTCTCGAGCGGCAGTGGCTGCATGCGCGTCAGCTGTCGTTCGTGCATCCCGGCACGGGGGAGTGGTCGACCTTCGACTCGGAGTACCCGGCCGACCTGCAGCACGCGCTCGACGTGCTCTCCGGCGACTGAAACGCCCGGAACCGGCGGTCCGGACGACGGGGGTCGCCCGTAGACTGCAAGCACCCCAGCCCCGCTCGCTGCACCACCGAAGAGGAGCCCTGTGGCCGCCGATTCCTTCGTCCACCTCCACGTCCACTCCGAGTACTCGATGCTCGACGGAGCGGCCCGGGTCGGCGAACTGATGAAGGCCGCCGCCGCCGAGGGCATGCCGGCCGTCGCGATGACCGACCACGGCAACGTGTTCGGCGCGTACGACTTCTGGAAGCAGGCGACGGATGCCGGGGTGAAGCCGATCATCGGCACCGAGGCCTACCTCACGCCGGGCACCCATCGCAGCGACAAGACGCGCGTGCGCTGGGGCAACGGCGGCGGCGACGACGTCTCGGGATCGGGCGCGTACACGCACATGACACTGCTCTCGGAGACCACCGAGGGGATGCACAACCTCTTCCGGCTCTCCAGTCGCGCGTCGATCGAGGGGTACTACTTCAAGCCGCGCATGGACCGCGAGCTCCTGCAGACGTACTCGAAGGGGCTCATCGCCACGACCGGGTGCCCGTCGGGCGAGGTCCAGACGAGACTCCGGCTCGGGCAGTACGACGAGGCCCTGCAGGCGGCGGCGGAGTTCCGCGACATCTTCGGCAAGGAGAACTTCTTCGCGGAGGTGATGGACCACGGCCTCGGCATCGAGAAGCGGATCATGGACGACCTGCTCCGGCTCGCGAGGGAACTCGACCTGCCGCTCGTCGCGACGAACGACCTGCACTACACGCATGCGCATGACGCGAAGAGCCACGCCGCGCTGCTCTGCGTGCAGTCGGGTTCGACGCTCGACGACCCGAACCGGTTCAAGTTCGACGCCGACGAGTTCTACCTCAAGTCCGCGGCCGAGATGCGGCACCTCTTCCGCGACCATCCGGAGGCGTGCGACAACACGCTGCTCATCGCCGAGCGCTGCGACGTGCAGTTCAACACGAGCGCGAACTACATGCCGCGCTACCCGGTACCCGAGGGGGAGGACGAGCAGAGCTGGTTCGTGAAGGAGGTCGAGAAGGGCCTCCACGAGCGCTACCCGGGAGGCATCCCCGACGACGTGCGGAAGCAGGCCGACTACGAGGTCGGCGTGATCTCCCAGATGGGCTTCCCGGGCTACTTCCTCGTCGTCGCCGACTTCATCAACTGGTCGAAGGACAACGGCATCCGGGTGGGTCCGGGTCGTGGGTCCGGCGCCGGGTCGATGGCGGCGTACGCGATGCGCATCACCGACCTCGATCCCCTCCAGCACGGCCTGATCTTCGAGCGGTTCCTGAACCCCGATCGCGTCTCCATGCCCGACTTCGACGTGGACTTCGACGAGCGTCGTCGCGGCGAGGTCATCAAGTACGTCACCGACAAGTACGGCGACGAACGCGTCGCGCAGATCGTCACCTACGGCACGATCAAGGCCAAGCAGGCGCTCAAGGACTCCAGCCGGGTGCTCGGCTTCCCATTCGGCATGGGGGAGAAGCTCACCAAGGCGATGCCCCCCGCGGTCATGGGCAAGGACATCCCGCTGTCCGGGATCCTCGACACGGACCATCCCCGCTACAAGGAGGCCGGCGACATCCGTGCCCTCATCGAGACCGACGCCGAGGCGAAGACGGTCTTCGAGACGGCGCTCGGACTCGAGAACCTCAAGCGCCAGTGGGGCGTGCACGCCGCGGGCGTCATCATGTCGAGCGAGCCGCTCATCGACATCATCCCGATCATGAAGCGCGAGCAGGACGGCCAGATCGTCACGCAGTTCGACTACCCGGCGTGCGAATCGCTCGGCCTGATCAAGATGGACTTCCTGGGGCTCAGGAATCTCACGATCATCGACGACGCGCTCGACAACATCGAGGCGAACCGCGGGTTCCGCCCCGTCCTCGAAGACCTCGCCCTCGACGATCCCGAGGCGTACGCGCTGCTCTCCCGGGGCGACACGCTCGGCGTCTTCCAGCTCGACGGCGGACCGATGCGGTCGCTCCTGCGGCAGATGAAGCCCGACAACTTCGAGGACATCTCGGCCGTCATCGCGCTGTACCGTCCGGGTCCGATGGGTGCGAACTCGCACATCAACTACGCGCTGCGCAAGAACGGACTGCAGCCGATCACGCCGATCCACCCCGAGCTCGAGGAGCCGCTGCGCGACATCCTCGACACCAGCTACGGCCTGATCATCTACCAGGAGCAGGTGATGGCCATCGCGCAGAAGGTGGCCGGGTTCAGCCTCGGCCAGGCCGACATCCTGCGCCGCGCCATGGGCAAGAAGAAGAAGTCCGAGCTCGACAAGCAGTACGAGGGCTTCTCGAACGGCATGAAGGCAAACGGCTACTCGGACGCTGCGATCAAGACCCTCTGGGACATCCTGCTGCCGTTCTCCGACTACGCGTTCAACAAGGCGCACTCGGCCGCCTACGGCGTGCTCAGCTACTGGACCGCCTACCTCAAGGCGCACTACCCGGCCGAGTACATGGCGGCCCTGCTGACGTCGGTGGGCGACGCGCGCGACAAGCTCGCGCTGTACCTCAACGAGTGCCGACGCATGGGCATCAAGGTCCTGCCGCCCGACGTGAACGAGTCGATCGGGTTCTTCGCCGCGGTCGGCGACGACATCCGCTTCGGCCTGGGTGCGGTCCGGAACGTCGGCTTCAACGTGGTCGACGCGATCCGAGCGTCGCGCGACGCGAAGGGACGCTTCGAGACGTTCCACGACTTCCTGAAGAAGGTGCCGACGCAGGTCGCGAACAAGCGGACCGTCGAGTCGCTCGTCAAGGCCGGCGCGTTCGACTCGCTGGGCCACACCCGTCGCGCGCTCGTCGAGATCCACGAGGGGGCCGTCGAGGCGGCCGTGAAGGAGAAGCGGGCGGAGGAGAACGGCGACGTCGGCTTCGACTTCGACAGCCTCTTCGAGGACCACGAGAAGGAGGCCGCGCCGTCGCCGGTGCCGGATCGGCCGGAATGGGCCAAGCGCGACAAGCTCGCGTTCGAGCGCGAGATGCTCGGCCTCTACGTCTCCGACCATCCGCTCGCGGGCCTCGAGGCGACGCTCGCGAAGCACGCCTCGACGACGATCACCGACCTGATGAGCTCGGACGCCACGCAGGACGGCGAGGTCGCCACGATCGCCGGGCTCGTGACGAGCGTGCAGCACCGCGTCGCCCGCCAGTCCGGCAACCAGTACGGGATGATCCAGGTCGAGGACTTCTCGGGCGAGATCACGGTCATGTTCATGGGCAAGGCCTACCAGGAGTTCGCGCCGGCGCTGAAGGGCGACTCGATCGTCGTCGTGCGCGGGCGGGTGAGCCTGCGCGACGACGGCATGAACCTGCACGCGTACAGCGTGTTCGAGCCCGAGGTCGGCACCGACGACGGCACCGGGCCGGTCGTGATCTCCCTGCCCGACATCCGGGCCACGACCGACACGATCACGGCGCTCGGCGACGTGCTCATCCGGCACCGCGGCGACACCGAGGTGCGGTTGAAGCTGACGAAGGGCCGCACGGCGCGGGTGTTCGAACTGCCGTACCCGGTCGCGGTGAGCGCCGACTTCTACGGCGAACTGAAGAGCCTCCTCGGGCCGAACTGCCTCACGTGACGTCGCATCCAGCGAGGTCGGAGTGCGGCTCGCTAGGCTGAGCGGGCCATGCTACGCACCATCGACCTCCGCGGCACCCGTCCGACTCCGACAGAGCTGCTCGCGCTCGTCCCGAGGGCGGCGACCGACGTCGCCGCGGCGCTCGAGCCCGCGCGAGCCCTGATCGACGACGTGCGCGCGCGCGGCGAGGCGGCGCTGCTCGATCAGGCCGAGCGGTTCGACCGCGTCCGGCCGGCCACCGTGCGGGTCGCCGCGAGCGAGCTCGCGGCCGCTCGAGACGCGCTGCGACCCGACGTGCGCCGCGCCGTCGAGTCCACGATCGAGCGGGTCCGCGCCGCGAGTGCGGCGCAGGTTCCGGCGCCCGAGCGGACGGTGCTCGCAACCGGGGCCGTCGTCGAGCAGCGGTGGCAGCCGGTCGGCCGTGTCGGGCTGTACGTGCCCGGCGGCAAGGCCGTCTATCCGTCGAGCGTCGTGATGAACGTCGTGCCGGCCCAGGCCGCCGGCGTCCGATCGATCGCGCTCGCCTCGCCGGCCCAGGCGGCGCACGGCGGCCGCATCCACCCGACGATCGCCGGCGTCGCAGGGCTCCTCGGCATCGACGAGGTGTACGCGATGGGCGGTGCCGGGGCGATCGGCGCCTTCGCCCACGGCGTCCCCGAGCTCGGCCTGGAACCCGTGCAGCGCGTCACCGGCCCCGGGAACGTCTTCGTCGCGGCGGCGAAGCGCGTGGTGCAGGGCGTCACGGGGATCGACGCCGAGGCCGGCCCGACCGACATCCTCGTCATCGCCGATGGTGCGGCCGACGCCGACTTCGTGGCATCCGATCTCGTGAGCCAGGCCGAGCACGACGAGCTCGCCGCGGCGGTGCTCGTGACCGAGTCGGCCGCGTTCGCCGAGCGCGTGCTCGAGCGGCTCGTCGTCCGCGCCACGGAGACCCGCCACTCGGAACGGGTCCGTGCCGCGCTCGACGGCGCCCAGTCGGCGGTCGTCCTGGTGGACGACCTGGACCGGGCCGCCGATTTCGCGAACGCCTTCGGCGCCGAGCACCTCGAGATCCAGGTGCGCGACGCCGACGCCGTCCTCGCACGCATCGAGAACGCCGGCGCGATCTTCATCGGCCCGTACTCGCCCGTCAGCCTGGGCGACTACGCCGCCGGCTCGAACCACGTGCTGCCGACCGGCGGCCAGTCCCGGCACGCCGCCGGGCTGTCGGCGGCGACGTTCCTCCGCCCGCAGCAGGTCGTCCGCTACGACGAGAACGCACTGCGAGAGGTCGCCCCCGTCATCGCCACGCTGGCCGAGGAGGAGGACCTCCCCGCGCACGGCGAAGCGGTGACGGCCCGCTTCGGCGAGCGACGCTGAACCCGACGCTACGCTTGGGAGCACCATGTACTGCCCCTTCTGCCGCCACCCAGATTCCCGTGTCATCGACTCGCGGACGAGCGACGACGGACTCTCGATCCGGCGTCGACGCCAGTGCCCGGAGTGCGGTCGTCGGTTCTCGACCACGGAGACCGCGAGCCTCGCGGTGATCAAGCGGTCCGGTGTCATCGAGCCGTTCAGCCGTGAGAAGGTCGTGCTGGGCGTGAAGAAGGCGTGCCAGGGCCGACCGGTCACCGACTCCGATCTCGCGGTGCTGGCCCAGAGGGTCGAGGAGACGATCCGTTCGACGGGCGCGTCGCAGATCGAGGCGAACGACATCGGCCTGGCGATCCTGCCGCCGCTGCGCGAACTCGACGAGGTCGCGTACCTGCGCTTCGCGAGCGTGTACCAGGCGTTCGAATCGCTCGACGATTTCGAGACGGCGATCGAGGCGCTCCGCGAGGAGCACGGACGGCTGCCCGCTCGCCCGGCAGAGTGACGTCGGCGTCGGGCGGCCCGACCCCGCTCCGGTAGCCTGATCCAGGCATGTATCGACTCCTCTTCTCCCTCGGCTTCTCGCGCATGGACCCGGAGCGCGCCCACCACTTCGCCTTCCGCGTCATCCGGGCACTTCCCGCGCTCGGCATCGGGCGGCTCGTCGAGCGCGCAACCGGCCCCGCTCCCGGACTCGCGGTGGAGGCGCTCGGCCTGCGATTCCCCTCGCCGTTCGGCGTCGCCGCCGGCTTCGACAAGGACGCCCTCGCCGTCGTCGGCCTCGGGAACCTGGGGTTCGGTCACGTCGAGGTCGGGACGATCACCGCCCTTCCGCAGCCGGGGAACGATCGGCCGCGACTCTTCCGCCTGATCGCGGACCGCGCCCTCATCAACCGCATGGGGTTCAACAACGGCGGGGCGGATGCCGCGGCCGGCCGCATCTCGCGGCTGTCGCGCCGTCGTCACCGCCCGGTGCTCGGCGTGAACATCGGCAAGAGCCGGGTCACGCCCGTCGAGCGCGCCACCGACGACTACGTGCGAAGCGCCAAGGTGCTCGCACCGCACGCCGACTACCTCGTCGTGAACGTCAGCTCGCCGAACACGCCCGGCCTCCGCGGCCTGCAGGAACTCGATGCGCTCGCGCCCCTGCTCGACGCGGTCCGCGCGGCGGCGGGACGGACGCCGCTCCTGGTCAAGATCGCACCCGACCTCGAGGATGAGGAGGTCGTGCGGATCTGCGACCTCGTCGTCCGGCTCGGCCTCGACGGCATCATCGCCACGAACACCACGATCTCGCGCGCCGGACTCGTGACACCTGCGGCGGAGGTCGAGGCCATCGGGGCGGGCGGACTCTCCGGAGCGCCGCTCGCGCCTCGCTCCCTTGCGGTGCTGAAACTCATCCGCGAGCACGTCCCGTCCGAGCTCTGCGTCGTGTCGGTGGGCGGCGTGGAGACCGCCGAGGACGTGCAGGAACGGCTCGATGCGGGCGCGACCCTCGTGCAGGGCTACTCGGCGTTCATCTATCGCGGACCCCTGTGGGGGCGCGAGCTCAACCGCGGGCTCGAGCGGATCCGCCGCGAACGCGAGATCGCGGCATCCGTCGCCTGATCTCGGAGCCGGATGCCGCGCCGAGCGGTGCCGTCCGGGTCGGTTCCGGCTGAACGTCGGCTCGAGCGAACGGGGAGACCGCGACGCGTCAGAGCATGCCGACCTCGGACAACCGGTCGGCGAGCGTCGCGCCGTCGCCGGCCGAGACCCACGGCACGCCGGCTCCGTGCTGCTCGGACTTCGAGCGTCCGCCGGCGAGCACGGCCTCGCCGGGGGAGAGCTCCCGGATCGCGATCGCCGCGACCTGGTCGGGATGATCGCGCGCGAACGCGGCGTAGAGTTCCTCGTCGTGCTGGCCGTCGTCGCCGATCATCAGCCATCGGACGTTCGGGAACTCCTCGGCCAGACGCCGGAGGTTGTCGCTCTTGTGCTCGCGGCCGCTGCGGAACCACCGGTCGTGCGTCGGTCCCCAGTCGGTGAGCAGCAGCGGGCCCGCCGGGTAGAGGTTGCGGGACAGGAAGCGCGTGAGCGTCGGGGCGACGTTCCACGCGCCGGTCGAGAGGTAGATGACCGGCGATTCCGGATGACGGCGCGCGAGCCGCTCGTACAGGACCGCCATGCCCGGGGTGGGGCTGCGGGCGTGCTCGTCGAGGACGAAGGTGTTCCACGCCGCCACGAACGGGCGGGGGAGGGCCGTCACCATCACCGTGTCGTCGACGTCGGAGATGATCCCGAAGTCGACGTCGGGGCCGACGATGCGGATCGGCGCCTCGACCGGCTCGGCCCCGTGCACGCTCAGCACGGCGTGGGTCCAGCCGGGCTCGAGCTGCGCGGGAACCCTGGTGTCGACGACCCCGCCGCGATCGGCGAGCACCTCGATGCGCTGGCCTCCGACCTCGATGGTCACCGGCACGTCGCCGACCGGCACGCTCGTGAAACTCCGCCAGCCGCGGATGCCCTGCTCGGGTCGTCGTCGACGTCGCTTCGATCCGTCGGGGCGGATCGGCTTCGAGAGCAGGACGCGGCAGAACACCCGCACCCACTCCGTCGAGCCGTAGCCGGTGTACGGGACGACCGTCGGGACGTGGCCGCGGCGCCGCGCCCATCGCTCGCGCACTTCGTGGATCCAGTCTTCGGCGCGCGCGGCACCGTGCCGGGCCGGCCGTCGCCGGGGACCGGCCGGGTCGGGGGAACGCTCCGGCATCCCGTCAGTCTTTCACGGACGCGGCGACGGATGCGAAACGCGCAGCGCCCGGACGCGGACTTCCCCTCGGACACGGGTAGAGTGGTGCGGCGAACAAGGAGGACCCGTGCCGAACATCGACCTGATCCTGGGGGCCGATCACGGGCGGAGGCGCTCGGTGCGTACCGAGCCCACGCAGCGACGCAGCTCACAGCGGCTCGACGCGCTGCTGGATGCCGCCGCCGAGATCGTCGACGAGCTCGGATTCGAGCGGCTGACCACGCAGATGGTCGCCGAGCGGGCCGGGGCCTCGATCGGCACCGTGTACCGGTACTTCCCGGATCGCGTCGCAGTCCTCCACGCACTCCGCGAGCGGAGCGTCCGTCGCTTCCGCGAGCGCCTGGCCGAGGCGGTCGACGGGGCGGAGCTGGCCGCCTGGTGGGAGGTCATCGACCTGGCGCTCGACGTCTGCACCGAGCTCTACCGCGACGAGCCGGGGTTCGCGGTGGTCTACGCCGCGCCGCGCGAGGCGTCGGAGCTCGACGGCGAGCCGGAGATCGCCCACCGCGTCGCGCGGCTCCTCGAGCACGACTTCGGCGTGATCGACGACGCGGAGGTCCGGCTGCGTCTCGGCATCGCGCTGGAGATCGGAGCGACGCTCATCCACCGGGCCTTCGTCCGCGACGCCGACGGCGACGCTCGGTACCTCGATGAGGCGCACCGCGTCGTGCGCGACTACCTCGGCCGTCACCTGGCCGATCAGCTCGCCGCCGCACCCGCGGCCTGAGCATCTCCGGCGAACGGCCGTGCTTGCCGTTGCCCAGCCGTCGCCGAGGTGTTTGGCTGGAGGACGCGGCGCCGATCGGCGCCCGAGACCGACGGAGAGGCAGCATGATCGAGTTCCGCGGTGTCAGCAAGCAGTTCCCCGACGGCACGGTCGCCGTCCACGACGTGGACATCGTCATCCCGCCTCGCAAGACCACGGTGTTCGTCGGGTCGTCCGGGTCGGGCAAGACGACGCTCCTCAGGATGATCAACCGGATGGTCGACCCGACGGCCGGCCAGGTGCTCATCGACGGCACGGACGTCGCCACCGTCGACCCGGTGAAGCTGCGTCGCGGCATCGGGTACGTCATGCAGAACTCCGGGCTCCTTCCGCACCGGAAGGTGATCGACAACGTCGCGACCGTGCCGCTCCTGCGCGGAGAGTCGCGACGGGTCGCCCACGCCCGAGCCCTCGAGCTGCTCGACACGGTCGGGCTCGATCGCTCGCTGGCCGACAGGTACCCGGCGCAACTCTCGGGCGGGCAGCAGCAACGCGTCGGCGTGGCCCGCGGGCTCGCCGTCGACCCGAACATCCTCCTGATGGACGAGCCGTTCGGGGCGGTCGATCCGATCGTGCGGGCTGAACTCCAGCAGGAACTGCTCCGGCTCCAGGGCGAGCTCGGCAAGACCGTGGTCTTCGTCACCCACGACATCGACGAGGCCTTCCTTCTCGGCGACCAGGTCGTCATCATGCGAACCGGAGGGGAGATCGTGCAGCGCGGCGCGCCCTCGGAGATCCTCGCGGCACCCGCTGACGAGTTCGTCGCCGGCTTCATCGGCGCGGATCGCGGACGACGGACGCTGCACCTCGCCGAGGTCGACGGCCGTCGGGTCGTACTCGACGACGACGGCCGCCCGGCCGGGGTGCTGGCAGGGTGAACTGGCTCTGGAACAACCTCGACGAGGTCGGCGAGCTCACCCTCGTCCACCTCGCATTGTCGGTGCCCACCATCATCCTGAGTTTCGTGATCTCCGTTCCGATCGGCTGGGCCGCATGGCGATACCGATGGTCGCGCGGCGTGGTGCTCGGGCTCTGCGGCATCCTCTACGCGATCCCGTCGCTGCCGCTGTTCATCGCCCTGCCCGGCATCATCGGCACCTCCGTCCGTTCGCCCGTGAACGTCGTGATCGTGCTCACGCTGTACGGCATCGCGCTCATGGTCCGCACCGCTGCGGACGGGTTCGGCGATGTCGACCCCGACATCCGGCTCTCCGCCAGCGCCGTCGGGTACTCGCCCCTCGGGCGGTTCTGGAGCGTCGACCTTCCGCTCGCCGGCCCCACGCTGCTCGCGGGCCTCCGAGTGGTGATCGTCAGCACGGTCAGCCTGGTCACCGTCAGCGCGGTGCTGGGGATCGAGAGCCTCGGCTCGCTCTTCACCGACGGGTTCCAGCGCAACATCCCCGTCGAGATCGCGACCGGAATCGTCATGACCGTGGTGCTCGCGCTGCTGCTCGACCTCGTGGCCGTGATCCTCGGCCGAATGCTCATGCCGTGGACGACGGCCGACCCGCGCGCACGTCGTCGGGCGCGACGACAGATCCGCGATCCAGAGGGGGCGGTGGCATGAGCCTGTTCGGCGAGGCCTTCGCCTGGATCCTCGACCCCGCCAACTGGGGTGGCGAGGACGGGATCGCGGCCAACCTCTGGTTCCACCTGGTCTTCAGTCTGGCGGTCGTCGGTGCGGCCGCGGCCATCGCCCTGCCCGTCGGAACCGCCATCGGACACACCGGCCGGGGACGCGACGCCGCGGTGGTCCTGTCCGGAGGCCTCCGCGCGCTTCCGACCCTCGGACTCCTCGTCCTCGTGGCGCTCGCGCTCGGCGTCGGCATCATCGCCCCGTTCCTCGCGCTCGTGGTGCTCGCGATCCCGCCAGTCCTCGCGGGGGCCTACGCCGGCGTGGGCTCGGTCGACCGGAAGACCGTCGACGCGGCGCGCAGCATGGGCATGACCGAGGTGCAGGTCATCGCGAAGGTCGAGCTCCCGCTCGCGCTGCCGACGATCATGGGCGGCATCCGGTCCGCCGTCCTGCAGGTGGTCGCCACGGCCACGCTCGCGGCGTACGTCGGGGGTCCGGGCCTCGGTCGCTATCTCTTCCTCGGCCTGCAGACCGGCGACTATCCGCTGACGCTCGCGGCGTCGATCCTCGTGATCGCGCTCGCCCTGGTCCTCGACGGGGTCTTCGCCGGGCTCCAGCGCCTCGTCGTCCCCGCGGGCGTCGTCGCCGCCCGGGAGGGTCACAAGCTCCGCCCTCGGTCACCCCGGCCGAGGGCGGCCGTGGGACGTCCCTGACCGGACGTCCCGTTTCTGAAGGGAAGACATCATGAGATCCGTGACTGGAAAAGGCCGGCTCGTCGCACTCGCGGCGGTCGCGGTCGGGGCGACAGTGGCCCTGGCAGGGTGCGCGTCGGGAGATCCCCTCGACGACGATGCCGGAAGCACCGGCGACGCGGGCGGCGAGCCGATCGTCGTCGGCTCACAGGAGTACTACTCGAACGAGATCATCGCCGAGATCTACGCGCAGGCGCTCGAGGCCAACGGCTACGAGGTCGAGCGCGACTTCAACATCGGGCAGCGCGAGGTGTACCTGCCCGAGATCGAGGCGGGCAACGTCGACCTGTTCCCCGAGTACACCGGAAACCTGCTGCAGTACTACGTCCCCGACACCGAGGCCACCACGAGCGAGGACGTCTACGCCGAACTCGAGGGCGCCCTGCCCGACGGGTTGCGCGTCCTCGAGCAGTCGCCCGCGACCGACCAGGATTCGTACAACGTGACGCGCGAGTTCTCCGAGCAGAACGACGTGACGAGTTTGGCCGACCTGGCCGACGTGGAGGAGTCGATCACGCTCGGCGGCAATGCGGAGCTCCAGACGCGTCCCTACGGGCCCGAGGGGCTCTCGGAGGTCTACGGCGTCGACGTCGGGTTCACCGCGATCCAGGACTCCGGCGGCGCGTTGACGCTGAAGGCCCTGACCGACGGCCAGGTGCAGATGGTGAACATCTACAGTGCCGATCCGAACATCGCCACCAACGACCTCGTAACCCTGGAGGACCCGGAGGGACTCTTCCTCGCGTCGAACGTGGTGCCGGTCGCGAGTGAGAAGGTCACGGACGAGGTCGCCGAGATCATCAACGAGGTGAGCGCGGCCCTGAGCCCCGAGGAGCTCGTCGAGTTGAACTCGCAGAGCATCAACGAGCAGCGCTCCGCCGACGACATCGCGGCGGAGTGGCTCGAGCAGGAGGGACTCGCCTAGGGTCCGGGGCGTCCGTCCGCGGGATCGGCCGTTCCGGTCCCCGGCGACTCCGGCGAGGGGTCGGCTGCTTCGGCGGCCGGCCCCTCGCGTCGGTCTGCGGGCGCGATGTGCGGCGGGACCGCCGGGTGCGTGGTCGGCCCTGCCGCATCCGTCATGTGCCGCGCCTCGTACCTCAGCAGCAGCTTCTTCGCCGCCCAGGCCAGCACGAGGAACAGGATGATCGCGCCGACGAACAGGTAGCCCGCCCAATGCAGATCGTCGCTGAGCTCCCGGTAGCCCTCGGCCGCGGCCGAGCCGACGCTCACGTAGGCGAACGACCAGATCACGCACGCCGGGACGGTCCAGGCCAGGAATCGGCGGTAGGACATGTCGCTCATGCCGACCGTGAGCGGCACGAGCGAGTGCAGCACCGGCAGGAATCGCGAGATGAACACGGCCGGCCCGCCTCGGCGGGCGAGGTAGCGCTTCGCCCGACGCCAGTTGTGCGCCCCGATGCGTCGGCCCAGGCGCGAGTGCTCGATGTGCGGGCCGAACCAGCGGCCGAGCGCGAACCCGATGCTCTCGCCGATGAGCGCGCCGATGATGATGCCGAAGGCGAGCGCGAAGAACCCGGTCGGCGTCTCGACGGCGGTCGCGGCCACGATGACGATCGTGTCGCCGGGGACGATGAGCCCGATCAGCACCGAGGTCTCGAGCATGACCCCGAGCGTGGCGAGGAGCGTGCGCAGCACCGGGTCGACACTCGCCACGGTGTCGAGGATGCCGTCGAGCAGCTCGTTCACGATGACGAGCCTATGCGTTGGCCGTTCGGCCCGCGGCGGTCTGCGGTCGTCGCCCGGTGCGGCGGGAGCAGCGCCGGCGATATCGCACGCTCAGACGGCGATCGCGGCGAGCGTCCCGAGCGGGATCACGACGAGCACCCCTGCCGCAGCCCATCCCGCGGCGCGCGCCGGCCGCGGCAGTGGTCGGACGGTGGCCGCGAGCCGACCGAGGCGCGCCTCGAACATCTCGGCGTCGGGCGCGATGCCGCCCGCCTCGGCATAGGGCCCGGGCTCGGCGACCGCCCCCAGCCGCTCGAGCGCACGGCGGAGCGCGGCCGTGCCCGCGCGACGACGGGCCGCGTCGTCTGCGAGCATCTCCGTCAGGACGGCGACGGCCCGCTCGGCCCGGTTGGCGATGGGGAACCAGGGCAATGCCGCATGCCAGGCGCGGAACGACAGCAGCACGAGGTGATGGAGCTGGTCGAGGTGCGCCCGCTCGTGCGCGAGCACCGATCGCAGCTCGTCCTCGTCGAGCAGCTCCACGAGTCCCGCGGTGACGACCGTGGCGGTCCGGATGCCGGGGATGCAGTACGCGACCGGGACCGGGTGGGACAGCACCCGGGCGCCGGACGAGTCGGCCGGCTCGGCCAGCAGGTCCACCAACTGGTGAAGGCGTCGCCGCGCGCGTTCGGCGCGGACGGCGGTCGTCACGAGGTTGAGCGCGAGGTGCACGGCGAGCCCGACGGCCAGCGTGAAGGCGGCGATCTGGAGGACGCCGTACGCGGCGGGGATCGGTCCTGCGAGGACGGCCGGGAGCAGGGCGGACGCGGCGCCGACCAGCGAGCCGCTGGGCGATGCGGCGAACGCGAGGAGCGCGCCGATCATGGCGAGTCCGCCGCCGAGCGCGATGCCCTGCCAGAGGGCGAGAGCGGTTGCGGGGGAGCGGCTGGGCCACTTCGCCCGGGCGAGCGCGACGGGAACCGGCCACGCGAGCGCCACCGCGAGGGCGCCGAGCGCCACGGCGGCGGCGATCACGTCAGTGTCGCACCAGGTCGTCGAGCAGGCGACGCAGCGTGTTCGCCTCGCCGGCGCTCACGGTTCCGATGAATCGCGCGAGCGCGGCGTCGCGATCCGAGGAGGAGGAGAGCACCTCGTGCATGAGTTCGGCGGTGTGCTCGGCCCGCGAGAGGAGTGCCGAGTAGCGGTGCGGCCGCGTGTCGCGGCTGCGGCCCACGAATCCCTTCCGCTCGAGGCGCGAGAGGACGGTCAGCACCGTGGTCGTCGCCGGCGCCCGTCCGGGCGAGGACACGAGGGCGAGCCGGTCGCGCACCTCGTTGGCGGTGAGTGCGGAGTCGCTCATCCAGAGCTGCTCCATCACCGAGCGCTCCAGTTCGCCGAGACCTGCCATACCTCGAGGATACCGCGCAAGAGCCCAACGGTTCTACGTCATGTAGAAAACATGCTCTACGCTCTGTAGAAGAATCGCGTCGACGATCGTTCCCATGAAAGGGGCCCCCGCGTGAACGAGTTGCTCGATCCGCTCCTGCTCGCCAGGTGGCAGTTCGGTCTCACCACGGTGTACCACTTCCTCTTCGTCCCGATCACCATCGGGCTCGCCACCTCCGCGGCGATCTTCCAGACCGCGTGGGTGCGCACCGGCAAGGTCGAGTTCCTCCGGATCACGCGGTTCTTCGGCACGATCTTCCTCATCAACTTCGCCATGGGCGTCGTGACGGGCATCGTGCAGGAATTCCAGTTCGGCATGAACTGGTCGGAGTACTCCCGCTTCGTGGGCGATGTCTTCGGCGCCCCGCTCGCCCTCGAGGGCCTGCTGGCGTTCTTCCTCGAGGCCACGTTCATCGGCCTCTGGATCTTCGGGTGGAACCGCCTGCCCCAGAAACTGCACCTCGCCACGATCTGGGCGACGGCGATCGGCACCATCCTCTCGGCGTACTTCATCATCGCGGCCAACGCGTTCATGCAGAACCCGGTCGGCTACGAGATGAACGCCGAGCGCGGGCGCGCCGAACTGGTCGACATCTGGGCCCTGCTCACGAACCCGGTCGCCCTGGCCGCTTTCCCGCACACGATCGCCGCGTGCTTCATGGTCAGTTCCGGTCTCATCATCAGCGCGGCCGCCTGGCACCTCGCGCGCAACCAGCACCTCGACACGATGCGCCCGGCACTGAAGTTCGGCCTGTGGGGCATGCTCATCGCCGGCGCGCTCACGACGTTCTTCGGCGACCAGCTGAGCCTCGCGATGGTCGCCACGCAGCCCATGAAGATGGCGGCGGCCGAGGCGACCTACGACACGGTCTGCGGTGCGGATGCCTCGTTCTCGCTCTTCACGCTCGGCACGCCGGACGGTTCGACCGAGCTCTTCTCCATCCGCGTGCCGTATCTGCTGTCGCTGCTGTCGACGCACTCGCTCGACGGCTGCGTCGAGGGCATCAACGACCTCCAGGCGCAGTACGCCGAACTCTACGGACCGGGCGACTACGCACCCATCATCTGGGTCACCTACTGGGCGTTCCGCTGGATGATCGGCCTCGGCATGCTGCACGTGCTGGTCGCACTGGTCGGCCTCTGGCTCACCCGAAAGGGCCGCATGCCGAAGCAGCGCTGGATCTGGACCGTCGCCGTCTGGAGCTTCCCGCTCTCGCTCGCGGCGATGATCGTCGGGTGGGTGTTCACCGAGATGGGTCGGCAGCCATGGATCGTCTTCAGCCTGCTGCCCACCGAGTCGGCCGTCTCCCCGAACGTCACCGGCCTCGACGTGCTCATCTCGCTCGTCGCGTTCACCCTGATCTACGGCATCCTCGCCGTGGTCGAGGTGAAGCTCATCGTGCAGGCCGTGCGGAAGGGCCCGCCCGAGATCGCCCCGCCGGACCCCGAGTCGGGCAAGGTCGAACACACCGCAACGGTCTACTAGGAGGACACGGACATGGATCTCGCAGTGCTCTGGTTCTGGATCGTCGCCTTCCTCTTCGTCGGCTACTTCGTGCTCGACGGCTTCGACTTCGGCGTCGGGATGTCGCTGCCGTTCCTCGGGAGGGACGACACCGATCGCCGGGTCCTCATCAACACCATCGGACCGGTCTGGGACCTGAACGAGACGTGGGTCATCGTCGCGGGCGCTGCCCTCTTCGCGGCGTTCCCCGAGTGGTACGCGACGCTCTTCTCGGGCTTCTACCTGGCCCTGCTCCTCATCCTCCTGGCCCTCATCGCCCGCGGCGTGTCGTTCGAGTACCGCCACCAGCGCCCGGAGGCCCAGTGGAAGCGGCGCTTCGACCTGATGATCATCGTCGGCTCGGCCGTGCCGGCACTGCTCTGGGGCGTGGCGTTCGCGAACATCGTGCAGGGCGTCCCGCTCGACGCCGACCACAACTACACGGGCACCCTGTTCGACCTGCTGAACCCGTACGCCCTGCTCGGCGGCCTCACGACGCTGCTGCTGTTCTTCACCCACGGCGTGGTCTTCGTCGCGTTGAAGACGGACGGCGACATCCGTCAGCGTGCCCGGCGCCTTGCGACGCGGGCGGGCACGATCACGATCGTCATCGCGGCGTCCTTCCTGGTGTGGACGGGGATCGCGCATGGCACGGCCTGGTTCTGGGGCCTGGCGGCCGTGGCGGCGCTCGCGCTCATCGGCTCGTGGCTCGCCAACGGCCGCGGTGCCGAACGGGCGGCGTTCACGCTCATGGCGGTGACGATCGGCGCCGCGGTGTTCGCCCTCTTCGCCGCGCTGTTCCCCGAGGTGATGCCCGCATCCAACGACCCGGCGAACAGCCTGACGATCGCGAACGCGTCGAGCACGCCGTACACCCTGACGGTCATGAGCTGGACGGCCCTGATCTTCCTGCCGCTGATCCTCGCCTACCAGGGCTGGACCTACTGGGTCTTCCGGAAGCGCATCACCCGGCAGTCGATCGACGCCGCCGCGCACTGACGTGCGCCCGCTCGATCCGAGACTGCTGCGGCGCTCGCGCGCCGCCCGCGGATTCATGCTCGCGGGCGGCGCGCTCGCGCTGCTCCAGGCCGGTGCCACGGTCGCGTTCGCATGGGCCCTTGCGACGCTCGTCGTCGGCCTGATCGAGGGGGAGGTGCCGGGCGGGGCGAGCACGGTCGTGGCGGTCCTGCTCGCCGCGGCATCCGTTCGAGCCCTGGCGGGCTGGCTGTGGGAATGGCTCGGATCGGCCGGCGCGATGCGCGTCAAGGCCGAACTGCGCGACGCACTGCTCGTGCGGCTCGAGGACCGGACGGGGCGGCGCGACATCACGACCGCGCGCGCGGCGACCCTGCTCGGGCCCGGCCTGGACGCGCTCGACGAGTACTTCGGGCGCTACCTCCCGCAGCTCGTGCTGACGGTGATCGCGACCCCGGTGCTCGTCGTCGCGGCATGGACCGCCGACTGGGTGTCGGGACTGATCCTCGTCATCGTGCTGCCGCTCATCCCGGTGTTCATGGCGCTCATCGGCATGGCGACCGAGGTCGTCCAGCGGCGCCAGTGGGACCGCCTGCAGGCGCTCTCGCGCGGCTTCCTCGAGGTGCTCGGGGGCCTGTCCACGTTGATGGTCTTCGGTCGCGCCGAGCGGCAGTCCCGACGCATCCGCACAGTGACCGACGAGTACCGGTCCAGCACCATGAAGGTGCTCAGGGTCACCTTCCTCTCCGGGTTCACGCTCGAACTGGCCGGCAGCCTCTCGGTCGCGCTCGTCGCCGTCTCGATCGGGCTCCGCCTCGTCGCCGGGGACATGGCGTTCGCTCCGGGCCTGTTCGTGCTGATCCTCGCGCCCGACGTCTTCCTCCCGATCCGGAACGTCGGTGCCGCGTTCCACTCCGCCACGGCGGGGCTCGAGGCATCCCGGGACGCCCTCGACCTGCTCGACGCCGAGACGCCCGATCGGGCTGCGTCCGGCGAGCCCGACCGGCGGGCGGACGTCGCGGCATCCGCCGACGGCGACCCGGGCAGGCCCGCGGGCGGCGGCCTGCGCGTCCGGGACCTCGTCGTCCTCCGGGACGGGCGGCCGGTCAGCGCCGAGCTCGATCTCGATGCCGACCGGGGCGAGTTCGTCGCGCTGACCGGCGCGAGCGGAGCGGGGAAGTCGTCGGTGCTCGCCGCGATGCTCGGCTTCGCCGACCGCACCGGTGAGCTCGCGCTCGACGGCGTGCCACTCGGTGCGGGAACGCGTCGCCTCATCGCCTGGTCGGGTCAGACGCCGCAGCTCGTGGAGGGCACGATCGCCGCGAACATCCGCCTCGGCTCCGACGACGCAGACCCGGCCCTGCTCGACCGTGCGGTCGCGATCGCCGGCGTCGACGTCGACCGCGACCTGCAGCTCGGTCCGGCCGGTGCCGGCCTGTCCGGCGGGCAGGCGCAGCGCGTCGCGGTCGCCCGGGCCGTGCACCGTGCGCTCGCGAGCGATGCGCCGCTCGTGCTCCTCGACGAACCCACGTCGGCCCTCGACGCCGAACGCGAACGGGCGATGGCGGCCGCACTCGGGGACCTCGCCCGCTCGGGCCGGATCGTGATCGTCGCGACGCACCGCGGCGGCCTCGCCGACGCCGCCGACCGGGTCGTCGCTCTCCGGGAGGTCGTCCGTGCCTGAACGCTCCCGCTCGATCCTCCGGCAGGCGGTGCCGCCCGCCCGGCGGCTCGTCCCGTCCGTGCTGCTCGGCATGCTCGCCGGGCTCTGCAGCGTCGCGCTGCTCGCCTCCAGCGCATGGCTCATCGCCCGCGCCGCCGAGCAGCCGCCGATCCTGTTCCTCTCACTCGGCGTCGTGGGGGTCCGTGCGTTCGCCATCGGGCGCGCGGTGTTCCGCTACCTGGAACGCCTCGCGGGACACGATGCGGCGTTCCGCCAGCTCGCCGAGATCCGGGTCGGGGTGTTCGAGCGGATGCTCCCGCTCGCACCGGACGGGCTCGCCTCGTCGCGGCGCGGAGACCTGCTGTCGCGGTTCGTGGGCGACGTCGACGAGCTGCAGAACGTGAGCCTGCGGATCGTGCAGCCCGTCGCGAGCGCCGTGATCGTCCTGGCCGCCGCCTTCGCGGGGCTCGCCTGGCTCGCGCCGGGCGCCGCGGCGGCCGTGCTGGTCGTCGTGGTGCTCGGCATCGGGGGTGCTGCGCTCGCCCAGGTGCTCCTCGCCGCTCGAGCGGACGCTCGGCTCGCGCCGCTCCGCGGCGAACTGCAGGCGGCGATCGTCGAACACGTTCAGGCGCTCGACGTGCTCGTCGCGTTCGACGCCGCCGCGACCGGACGCGAGCGCATCCGGCGGCTCGGCCGTCGACTCGAGCGCGCGACGCGCGCACGGGCATCGGCCGTCGGACTGGCCGCGGCGGCGATGAGCGCGGTCGGGGCATTCGCCGCCGCGGCGAGCCTCGGCGCCGCGCAGCCGCTCCTCGAGGGCGGCCGGATCGACGGGCCGACCTTCGCGGTGCTCTGCCTGGTGCCGCTCGCGATCGCCGAGGTCGCCGCGGCGATCCCGGTCGCGCTCGGATCGCTGCGCGTGATCCGCGCGAGCGCGCGCCGCGTCGCCGACGCCGTTCCCGCGTCCGTCCCGACTGAGATCCCGGCGCATGCGGGCGTGGTCGATGCAGCGGCGACGGATGCGGGCACGGGCGAGTCGGCGGTGCCGGCTCCCGGAACCCGGAGCGTTCCCTGGATCCGGCTCCGGAGTGCGACCGCACGCTGGCCGGCGGTCGCAGCGGACGAAGCGGGGCCGGGCGACCCCGAGGCATCCTCGCCGCCGTCACTCGCGCCGCTCGACCTCGACCTCGAGCCGGGCGAGCGGGTGCTCGTGACCGGCGATTCCGGCGCCGGCAAGACCACGCTGGCCCATGTGCTCGTCCGATTCCTCGAGTACGGCGGTTCGTATCGGCTCGACGGCGTCGAGGCCCGCGACCTCGACCCGCGCGAGGTGCGGCGCACGGTGGGGCTCGTCGAGCAGCGGCCGTGGCTCTTCGACGAGGACCTGCGGCAGAACCTCGCCTTCGCACGCGACACCGCGACCGACGCCGACCTGCTCGACGTGCTCGAGCGCGTCGGCCTCGCGGAGTGGGCGGCGCAACGGGGCGGCCTGGACGCGCGAGTGGGCGAGCGCGGCGCGCTCGTCTCGGGCGGGCAGGCGCAGCGGATCGCACTCGCGAGGGCGATGCTCGCCGACTTCCCCGTGATCGTGCTCGACGAGCCGACGGCGAGCGTCGATCCGGCGCAGTCCGACGCGCTGCTGCGCGACCTGCTCGCCGCGGCCGGGAGCGCACGGACGGTGCTGCTCATCTCGCACACCGGCGCGCCCGACGGACTCGTCGACCGGCGGGTCCGCATCGGATCCGCGCGGTCCTAGGCTTGGGGGATGCCGCGTCGGATCCGGAGTCTCGTGCTGCCCGAGTGGCGCGACCCGGTCGGCGTGTTCGTCGCGCTCGCGAGCGACGCGCCGCGCGTGGCGTGGCTCGACGGCGGTGCGGGTGCCGCCGAGGGCAGAAGCGTGATCGCGGTCGCCGCGGCGGGCGCGCCGTCGGTGGTCGCGGGCGCCGGAACCGATCCGGAGCGGGTCTACGCGGCGTTGGCCGACGAAGTCGGCGGAGTCGATGTCGACGCCGGGTCGCCGGCCGAGCGTGCGGCGGTCGGGTGGCACGGCTGGTTCGGGTACGAGTTCGGGGCCCGGACGATCGGCGTCCCCGCGGCGGCCGCCGAGACGCCGGAGGTCGCGTTCTTCCTCGCCGATCGCGTGGTCGTGTTCGAGCACGCGACCCGGACCGTGCGCCTCGAGTGGATCGAGGATGGTTCCGCCGGCGAGGGTGATGCCGACGCGTGGGTGCGGCGGACCGCGCGCGAGATCGACGAGGTCGCGTCCGTGGACGGGGGCGCCGCGGCATCCGTCGTCGACCCGCGCCCCGTCACGGCACCCGCCCGGACCAGCTGGCGCCACGAGCCGGCCGAGTACCGGCGCATGATCGCCGAGTGCCGGGCCGCGATCACGCGCGGCGACGCCTACCAGCTCTGCCTCACCAACCGCGTCGACGTCGACGTGCGGCCCGATCCCGTCGCGGCCTACCTCGCGCTGCGGGCCACGAGCCCGAGCCACCACGGCGGCTTCGTCCGCATCGACGACGTGGCCCTGCTCAGCGCGTCGCCCGAGCTGTTCCTGCTCGTCGAGCCGGACGGCGCGGTGGCGACGAAGCCGATGAAGGGTACGCGGCCGCGCTCCACCGATCCGATGACGGATGCCGCGCTGCGCGCCGAGCTCCACGCGAGCGAGAAGGAACGTGCGGAGAACCTGATGATCGTCGACCTCATGCGCAACGACCTCGGACGCATCGCCGAGCTCGGCTCCGTCCGGGTGCCGCACCTGCTGGAGGTCGAGGAGTACCCGCACGTGCACCAGCTCGTGTCGACGGTGACGGCGCGGCTGCGGCATCCGCTCACCGCCCTCGACGCCGTCCGGTCGGCGTTCCCCGCCGGATCGATGACGGGCGCGCCGAAGCTGTCGGCCATGGCGATCCTGCACGGCCTCGAGCAGGGGCCGCGGGGGATCTACTCCGGCGCGTTCGGATGCCTCGGCGTCGACGGCACGGCCGACCTCGCGATGGTGATCCGCTCGATCGTGCTGACGCCCGACGGTGCGTCGATCGGCACGGGCGGCGGGATCACGGCGCTCTCCGACCCCGACGAGGAGGTCGAGGAGACCCGCGTGAAGGCACGCGCGCTGATCGCGGCGCTCGGCGGCGAGGCGCCGGACGCATGGACGGACCGGCCGGGCGGTTCCGAATCGCCGGCCCCGCCCTCGTGAACGCCCGAGGCGAACCCCGACGCACGCCCGCGGCCATTGAGTAGGCTTGATCCTCGGGCGCCCGTCGTGCGCGCCCGTATCCGGGCGTCTCGCCCGACCCCCGCGCATCACGATTGAGAGTCACGTGGCACACGAGCAGGACACCCCCCAGGCCGAGGCAGGCACCTACGACTTCGCCGCGATCCAGGCGAAGTGGCTTCCGGTGTGGGAGGAGCTCCAGCCGTTCCGCGCGGCGCAGCCGGGAGACACGCGGCCTCGCAAGTACATCCTCGACATGTTCCCGTACCCGTCGGGCGACCTGCACATGGGCCACGCCGAGGCGTTCGGCTTCGGCGACGCGGCTGCACGGTACTGGCGTCACCAGGGGTTCGACGTGCTGCACCCGATCGGTTGGGACTCGTTCGGCCTGCCCGCCGAGAACGCGGCGATCAAGCGCGGCGCCGACCCGAAGGCGTGGACCTACGCGAACATCGAGCAGCAGAAGCGCTCGTTCAAGCAGTACGCGCCGTCGTTCGACTGGACCCGTGAACTCCACACGAGCGACCCCGAGTACTACCGGTGGAACCAGTGGCTGTTCCTGAAGCTGTACGAGAAGGGCATCGCCTACCGCAAGGCCGGCCAGGTCAACTGGTGCCCGAACGACCAGACCGTGCTGGCGAACGAGCAGGTCGTCGACGGCCACTGCGAGCGCTGCGGGTTCGTCGTGACGAAGAAGGCGCTCACGCAGTGGTACTTCCGCGTGACCGACTACGCCGACCGGCTGCTCGACGACCTGAACCAGCTCGAGGGCAAGTGGCCGAACAAGGTCCTGACCATGCAGCGCAACTGGATCGGCCGCTCGTCGGGCGCCGACGTCGACTTCGCGATCGAAGGGCGCGAGGAGCCCGTCACGGTGTTCACGACGCGCCCCGACACGCTGTACGGCGCGACCTTCATGGTCGTCGCGCCCGATTCCGCGCTCGCGGAGGAACTGGCCGCGGGCGCCTCCGAGCAGGTGCGCGCGCGATTCGACGAGTACCTCGGCTCGGTGCGCGCCGAGAGCGACATCGACCGCCTCTCGACCGACCGTCCGAAGACCGGCGTGTTCCTCGAGCGCTACGCGGTGAACCCGATCAACGGCGAGCGACTGCCGATCTGGGCCGCCGACTACGTGCTCGCCGACTACGGCCACGGTGCGATCATGGCCGTCCCCGCGCACGACCAGCGCGACCTCGACTTCGCCCGCGCGTTCGAGCTGCCCGTCCGCGTCGTGGTCGACACGAACGCGCCCGTGACCGGCGTGATCCCCGTCATCCCGGTGGATGAGCACGGCGTGCCCCTGCCCATGGACGACCTGCCGGTGCTCGACCCGGCGGGCACGGGCATCGCCCTGGCCGGCGAGGGTCGCCTCACGAACTCCGGGCCGCTCAACGGGCTGAGCAAGACCAACGCGATCCGCCGCGCCATCGAGATCCTCGAGGAGCGAGGTGTCGGCCGCGCCGCCAAGAACTACCGCCTGCGCGACTGGCTCATCTCGCGCCAGCGCTACTGGGGCACGCCGATCCCGATCATCCACTGCGAGCACTGCGGCGAGGTCGCGGTGCCCGAGGCCGACCTGCCGGTGCGACTGCCGGATGCCGCGGGGCTCGACCTCAGCCCGAAGGGCGCGAGCCCGCTCGGCGCCGCCGAGGAGTGGTCGCGTGTGACCTGCCCGGACTGCGGCCGCGAGGCCCGCCGCGACTCGGACACGATGGACACGTTCGTCGACAGCTCGTGGTACTACCTGCGGTACCTGAACCCGAACGACGAGACCCAGGCGTTCGATCCGGCCGAGGCCGAGAAGTGGATGCCCGTCGACCAGTACGTGGGCGGCGTGGAGCACGCGATCCTGCACCTGCTGTACTCGCGGTTCGTCACCAAGGTGCTCTTCGACCTCGGCTACCTCGGCTTCACCGAGCCGTTCACGTCGCTGCTCAACCAGGGCATGGTCATCATGGACGGCACCAAGATGTCGAAGTCCAAGGGCAACCTCGTGGAGTTCGCCTCCGAACTCTCGGCGCACGGCGCCGACGCCCTGCGGGTGACCATGGCGTTCGCCGGCCCGCCCGAGGACGACATCGACTGGGCGGATGTCTCGCCCGTCGGTGCCGCGAAGTTCCTGGCGCGCGCGTGGCGCATCTCGGGCGAGGTCACCTCCAGCCCGGACATCGAGTGGAAGTCGGGGGACCCGGCGCTGCGCCGCGTCACGCACCGACTGCTCGCGGATGCTCCGGGCCTGGCGGAGGCCTTCAAGTTCAACGTGATCGTCGCTCGGCTCATGGAACTGGTGAACGCGACGCGCAAGACCATCGACTCCGGCCCCGGCGCGGGTGATGCCGCCGTCCGCGAGGCCGCCGAGGTGACCGCCATGATCCTCGACCTGTTCGCGCCGTACACGGCGGAGGACATGTGGGAGCGGCTCGGCTACGAGCCGACGGTCGCCAACGTCGTATGGCGCAAGGCCGACCCGGCGCTGCTGGTCGAGGAGTCCGTCACGGCGATCGTGCAGGTCGACGGAAAGGTGCGCGACCGGCTCGAGGTCTCGCCGAAGATCGGCGCCGACGAGCTCGAGTCGCTCGCACGGGCCTCGGCCGCGGTGACGCGTTCGGTCGGCGAGCGCGAGATCGTGAACGTGATCGTGCGCGCGCCGAAGCTCGTCAACATCGCCACGCGCGGGTAGGGTCGCCGCGACGAGCCGTCCTCCACACGGGGCCGGTTCGTCGGCGGCTCCGGGTAGACGCCGCGCGCCCGCAGCCGAGCCGTGCGGCGTCGTAGCGTCGCGACGTGACCGACGAACTCCCCGCGGACGCCCTCGCCTCGCTCGCGGGCGCACATGCGAGGCCCCGGGCACGGCTGGCGATCGGAGCGGCCGTGGTGCTGTTCGTCGCGGCGGTGGCGGTGTCGGCGATCCTGTCGTTCGCGGCGGGCGGCGGGGGAGCGCAGGGCGAGATCGTCCGCGTCGGGGTCGACGGCGTCGGCGACGGGTCGACGGTCGCCGACGCCGGGCCGGGTGACGGCGGACCCGTGAGCGGCGCGACGCTCGCGACCCCGACGATCCTCGTGCACGTACTCGGCGCCGTCGCGGAGCCGGGCATCGTCGAACTCCGTCCCGGCGCGCGCGTCGTCGATGCGATCGGCGCAGCGGGTGGGCTGGCGGGCGAGGCCGACCCGGCCGGGGTGAACCTCGCGCGGGTGCTCGTCGATGGGGAGCAGCTCGTCGTTCCTCGCGAGGGGGAGGTACCGCCCCCCGCCGCCGTGGGCGCCGGCGGGCCGAACGGCGCGGCCGGCGGCGGACGGGTCAGCCTCAACCAAGCGGACCTCGCCGCGCTCGACACGCTCCCCAGGATCGGGCCGGCCCTCGCGCAGCGGATCATCGACTGGCGCGAGTCGAACGGGCCGTTCACCGACGTCTCGCAGCTGACCGAGGTCGCGGGCATCGGCGATGCCGTCTACTCGGGGCTCGTCGACCTCGTGAGCCTCTGAGTGCGCCGAGCCCACGATCTCCGCCTGCTGGCGCCGGCGTTGGCGGCCTGGTCGGCCGCATGGCTTGCGACGTCCCTGCCGGATGTCGCGGTGGCGACCTGGGTGACCCCGGTGGTCGGCTGGTGTGTGGCGTCGGTCGCGCTCGGGACGGTGCTGGTGCTCCGGCATGACCGGGGATGCGGCCGCCGTCGCCCGGTCCGCGGTGACGGAACCGGTCGATCGCGCGTGCTCCGGGCTGCCGCCGCGATCCTGCTGGCCGCGTCGGCCGGCGGTCTCGTCGCGACCTCGGCGTGGAGCGCGCTCGAGGGCCGCGCGCCCGGCGTGGTGACCGCGGCGGCGGCCGCGCGAGAGGAGGTCCGCGCGGGGCTGAGGCTGGATGCGGCGCCACGTAGTACGCGCGCGACGCCCTGGTCGGGAGAGCGGAGGCTGCGCGTCGCGGCCACGCTCATCGACGTGACGACCGATGGCATCCGGACCGGGCTCGCGCCGATCCGCGTCGACCTGTCGTTGCCCGGCGACGGCGAGGGGCTGGGCTTCGGCTCGACCGTCGTCGTCGACGGGCGCCTGGCAGAACTGCCGTCGTCGTCGCGCGCGGCGTTCCGCCTCTCCGCCTCGGAGGTCCGCGAGACCGGACCGGCGCCGCCCTGGGTCGCGTGGACGCATCCGTTGCGCGAGGGGCTCGCGGAGGCCTCGGTCCGGCTCGGCGGGGACGGCGGCGCCCTCGTGCCGGGCCTCGCGATCGGCGACACGTCGCGCGTCTCCGACGAACTGGAGTCCGCGATGAGGATCGCGTCGCTGACGCACCTCACCGCGGTGTCCGGCGCGAACTGCGCGATCATCACCGCCGCGGCCTTCTGGGCCGCGGGGCTCGCCGGCCTCCCGCGGCTCTGGCGGGTGGTCGCGGCGCTCGTCGCGCTCGGCGGCTTCGTCGCGCTCGTGACCCCCGAAGCGAGCGTCGTGCGCGCATCGGCCATGGCGGTCGTCGTGCTCACGGCCTGCGCGACGGCGCGGGCCGCCGGCGGCGTGCCCGCCCTCTGCCTCGCGGTCGTCGCGCTGCTCGCCCTCGACCCGTGGTACTCGGCGGACGCCGGATTCGCGCTCTCCGTGTTCGCGACGGGTGGGCTGGTGCTGCTGTCGCGTCCGCTCGCGGCGGCGCTGGAGCGCTGGGTGCCGCGACCGATCGCCGCCGTCGTCGCGATCCCGCTCGCGGCGCAGCTCGCCTGCCAGCCGGTGCTCGTGCTGCTCGAGCCGGTGATCCCCGTCTACGGGGTGCCGGCCAACCTCCTGGCCGCGCCGGCCGCGCCGATCGCGACCATGGCGGGCCTCGTCGGGTGCCTCCTGATGCCGGTGCTGCCGTCCGTCGGCGTCGCCGCGCTCCAGGTGGCCTGGGTGCCCGCGTCGTGGATCGCGCTGCTCGCGCGCGGTGTCGAGCGCATGCCGCTCACCGGGATCCCCTGGCCGCCCGGCGCCGTCGGCGCGCTGCTCGCGGCGCTCGCGATCGCCTCGGGGCTCGTCCTCGGGAGCACGTCCCGTCGTCCGGCGAGCCGCGCGAGCCGTGTTCTGCGACGGGCGTCCGCGATGGCGCTCTGCCTGAGCCTCGCGGTCCCGCTGGGCCTCGCCGCCGGGCCGCCGCTCGTCGCGAGCGCAACGCGCCCGGCCGACTGGGACGTCTGGCAGTGCGATGTCGGCCAGGGCGACGCCGTACTCGTCCGAAGCGCCGACGCGGTGATGCTGGTCGATGCGGGACCCGATGCGGAGGCGCTTGCGGACTGTCTGCGGAACGCGGGGGTCGATCGCCTCGACCTCGTCGTCCTGACGCACTGGGATGCGGATCACGTGGCGGGCACCGCCGCGCTGGCGGGGAGGGTCGCGACGGTCGTGCACGGACCGCTCGACGGCGCGCGCTCCGAGCGCGCGCTGGAGCCGCTCCTCGACGGAGGTGCGACCCACGCAGAGGTCGTCGCCGGTGCGACCGGCACCCTCGGCGATGCCCGGTGGCGCGTGGTGTGGCCGCGACCCGGCGCCCTGCCGGGGAACGATGCGAGCGTCGTGCTGCAGTTCGCGGCGCCCGACTACCGCGCGCTGTTCCTCGGCGACCTCGGTCGCGAGGCGCAGGACGCGATGCGGCGCGCCACCGAGCTCGGCCGGGTCGATCTCGTGAAAGTCGCACACCACGGCAGCGCCGACCAGAGCGCCGATCTCTACGCCGAGCTCGCGGCATCCGTCGGCCTCATCGGCGTCGGCGCCGACAACGGGTACGGGCACCCGACGGCATCCGTGCTCGAGGCCCTCGAGGTCGCCCGGACGGCGCCGGTGCGCAGCGACGTGTCCGGCGTGGCGGCGCTGCGGGCCGTGCCGGGCGGATTCGAGCTGTGGACCGAGCGGGCGATCGGTGTCGCGGGTGCTCCGTAGACTGGACGGGCACGAGGGAAGGAGCGCCGTGGCGGCACGTCCGGGCACAGCAAGGTCGAAGGCCGCGATCCCGCAGCTGGGGTGGAGCGAGGCTCGGCCGGCGCCGATCGTGCTCGTCTCCGGCGGCGAGGACGTGCTCGCGGAGCGCGCGCTCACGATGGTGCGCGACACGCTCCGCGCCGAAGACCCGTCGCTCGAGGTGAGCGACCTCGAGGCCGACGGCTACACGCGCGGCACGCTGCTCACCCTCGCGAGCCCGTCGCTCTTCGGCGAGCCTCGGCTGATCCGTGTCACGGGCGTCGAGAAGTCGAGCGATGAGTTCCTGCTCGACGCGATCGAGTACCTCGCAGCCCCCGCCGAGGGCACGACCCTGGTGCTCCGCCACCGCGGGGGCAATCGAGGCAAGAAGCTGCTCGACGCGCTCCGCGCCGGAGACGGCGGCGGCCTCGAGGTCGTGTGCGCCGAGCTGAAGCGCGACGCCGACAAGCAGGACTTCGCGGCGGCCGAGTTCCGGCTCGCCGGTCGACGCATCGCCCCCGCCGCGCTCCGCGCCCTCGTCGGCGCGTTCAGCGACGACCTCGGCGAGCTCGCGGCCGCCTGCCGTCAGCTCATCGCCGACGCGTCGGGCGACATCGACGAGGCGACCGTGCGCAAGTACTACGGCGGCCGTGTGGAGACCAGCGCGTTCGAGGTCGCCGACGCTGCGATCGCCGGCCGTCACGGCGACGCCCTCATCGCCCTCCGGCACGCGCTCGACTCGGGCGCCGACCCGGTGCCGATGGTCGCGGCGTTCGCGATGAAGATCCGCACCATGGCGAAGGTCGCCGGTTCGCGCGGTGCGTCGGCCTCGTCACTGGGCCTCGCGCCGTGGCAGGTCGATCGCGCCCGTCGCGACCTCGGCGGCTGGAGCGACGAGGGCCTCGGGGTCGCCGTGCAGGCGTTGGCCGCCGCCGACACTGCCGTGAAGGGCGCGGAGCGCGACCCGGTCTTCGCGTTGGAACGACTCGTCGGCGTCATCGCCGCGCGCGGGCGCGCGCTCGCCTGAACCGGAGGAGTCGCCGACCTCGGCGGCCGTCGTCGACCAGGAACGACGAACGCCCCGCACCGTCCGGTGCGGGGCGTTCGATCGACACTCGGATCAGAGCGCGGCGACCTGCTTCGCGATGGCCGACTTGCGGTTCGCGGCCTGGTTCTTGTGGATCACGCCCTTGCTCGCGGCCTTGTCGAGCTTGCGGGTCGCGACGCGGAGGGCGGCGGTGGCCTTCTCCTTGTCGCCCTCGGCGACGGCCTTGCGGGTGGCGGTGATGACGGTCTTGAGCTCGCTCTTCACGGCCTTGTTGCGCTCCTGCGCCTTCAGGTTGGTGCGGATGCGCTTGATCTGCGACTTGATGTTTGCCACGTGGTTCGTCTTTCGTGTGTTCTGCGGGTACCGGAGTTGCCGCAATCGGTAGAGGGGCCGTCGCGGCGCATCGTGCGGGGTGGGACCCACACGCAAGCCAACAGGCAACGATACCAGCAACGCCGGTGCGTCGGCAAAGCGGAACGCCGTCGCGGGGCGGAGCGTCAGTGGGTCCGGGCCGCGGCGGCGCGACGCATCGACCGAAGTTCGAGTTCGGCGACGGCGCCGAGCACGACCGCGGAGAACGCCTCGGGCCGCACGAGGCTCACGAGGTGCGTCGCACCCGCGATGTGGACCAGCCGTGCGTCGGCAGCAGCCCGGAGCATCCGTCGCTCCTCGAACCGGAAGTGGTCGTAGCGGCCGTTGACGAACCAGACGGGCACCGCGATCGACGCGATCGAGGCCTCCAGGTCGAGCTCGCCGATCGCGCCGATGGCCGGCCGCATCACGTCGAGTGCCACCCCGCCGGCGACGACGTCCTCGGTGGCCGAGGGGGAGAGGAAGAGGCGTGCCATCCAGTCGTTGAGCGCCCGGCCCTGGTCGGGCAACCGACCGATCGCATCGGCGAGCCTGAGGTAGCCGTGCAGCCCGGCCCCGCGCGGGAGGGTACCGCACGATGCGGCGACGAGCCCCTCGAGGCCGAGCGGATGCCGCGCCGCGAACTCGAGCGAGAGGTACCCGCCGAGGCTCAGGCCGACGAGCAGTCGTGGTACGCCCGGCACCGGGTCGCCGAGGGCCTCGCCGATCGTGTCGAGCGCCTCGTCGAGCGCGAAGGGCTCGCCGAGCCTGGTGCCGTGCCCCGGCAGGTCCACGGGCACGACCTCCAGGTCGTGCCGTTCGAGACGCGGCACCTGGCCACGCCACATCGTCGCCGATGTACGGATGCCGTGGACGAGGACGACGCGGGCGCGCGGCATCCGTCAGCCTGCCCGGATCGCCCCGAGCTCGCGGGCGCGGGCGACCGCGGCGGTGCGGGACCCGACCCCGAGCTTGGTGAAGATGTGCACGAGATGCGACTTGACGGTCGCCTCGCTGAGGAAGAGCGCCTGGCCGATCTCGCGGTTGGTGCGCCCGGCGGCGACGAGCGCGAGCACCTCGGCCTCGCGCACCGTGAGTCGCTGGTCGCCGCTCCGCTGCGATTCGTCGAGTCGCGACGCGACCGTCGGAGCGAGCGCGGACTCGCCCGCGGCCGCGGCGCGGATCGCCGCGACCAGCTCGCCCGGCGGAGCGTCCTTCAGCAGGTAGCCGCTCGCGCCGGCCTCGATGGCACCGAGGATGTCGGCATCCGTGTCGTAGTTGGTGAGCACCAGGACGCGCGGGGCGCCAGGCATCGAGCGGATCCGACGGGTCGCGTCGACGCCCTGGAGGGCGCCGGGGAACTGCAGGTCCATCAGCACGAGATCGATGCCGGGCGTCTCGGCGAGCCGGACCGCTTCCTCGGCGCTCGCGGCCTCGTCCACGACGTGCAGGTCGTCCTCGGCCTCGAGGAGTGCGCGCATCCCGGCGCGCACCACGGGGTGGTCGTCGCTGAGCAGCAGCCCGATCATGCGGAGACCACCGGGATCCGCACCGAGAGCGCCGTTCCGCCGCCGGGGGTGGACTCGACGTCGACCGTGCCGCCGAGGTTCTCGGCGCGGCGGCGGATGGCGCGGAGGCCGAAGGACGGCGCATCCTCGTCGTCACCCGGGAGCAGGGACGGATCGAAGCCGATTCCGTCGTCGACGACGTCGAGCGCGACCTCGTCGCCGAGGTAGCTCAGCGTGAGCTCGGCGCGCGCCGCTTCGGCGTGCTTGACGACGTTCGACAGCGAGCCCTGCGCCAGGCGGAGGAGCGTCGCCTCGATCGACATCGGGAGCGGGACGGGGTGGCCGCTCAGCGAGAACGCGATGCGGGTGCGCGTGCCCGCCTGCCGGGCCTGCTCGTTCGTGGCATCGGCCAGCCGCCGGAGCGCGCCCGGGAGGGTCTGCTCGTCGAGCGCGGGCGGCGTGAGCTCCCGGATGAAGCGTCGCGTCTCCTGCAGGTTCTCGGCCGCCGTCTCGCGGGCGAGGCGGAGCTTGTCGCGCGTGTTGTCGTCGGCGATGTCGCGCTCGGCGGCGTGCAGCAGCATCTGGATGCTCGACAGGCCCTGCGCGACCGTGTCGTGGATCTCGCGGGCGATGCGTTCGCGCTCGGCGAGGGTGCCCGCCTCCCGACTGGCCGTCGCGAGTTCCTCACGGGTCGCGAGCAGGTCGAGGATGAGCGACTGGCGTTCGCGAGTCTCGACGGCCATCGCGCGGTAGCCGAGCCCGATGATGACCGCGACGCCCGCGGAGATGAGGGGGCCGACCACACTGCCGACCTCGAAGCCGAGCTGCGAGGTCGAGCTCCAGACGCTGATGAGGAAGGTGACGCCGACGAGCGGCACCGCCCAGCGGGCAGGGAGGACGTGCAGTTCCAGGAAGAACAGCGGGAACGCGAGGAATGCCGCATCCGGCGTCAGCGCGCTGAGGCCGAGCCACAGGCCCAGCAGGATGACCAGCCACGCCGCCCGCATCCACGGGGTGACCACCGAGTGCGCCGTGACGACACCCACGAGGTAGGCGCCGATGAAGGCGATCGAGAGGATGGAGATGGCGACGAGCTGGTCGCCGCCGACGATCACGGCGCGGGCGAGCACGAACATCGTGAGGCCGACCACGAGCACGTGGAGTCCGACCCGCAACGAGACGAACACGGGGCGGAGCGCGGACGGCTGGACCCGTCCGACGAGTGGGGCATCGAGCACGGTCATGGTGCGATTCAGCGTAGTCCGCGGCCCTGCGGGCGGCATCCGTCGAAAGTGGGATCGCCCGCATGGGAGAATCGACAGGATGTCTCCACGAGCCGCTCACCCCCCGGTGCCCGCTGCCACCGATCCCGCGCTGATCCGCAACTTCTGCATCATCGCGCACATCGACCACGGCAAGTCGACGCTCGCCGACCGCATGCTCCAGATCACGGGCGTGGTCGCCGACCGAGACATGCGGGCGCAGTACCTCGACCGCATGGACATCGAGCGCGAGCGCGGGATCACCATCAAGAGCCAGGCGGTGCGGATGCCCTGGGAGCTCGGGGGCACGGGCTATGCCCTGAACATGATCGACACCCCGGGGCACGTCGACTTCAGCTACGAGGTGTCCCGCTCGCTCGCCGCGTGCGAGGGCGCGATCCTGCTGGTCGATGCCGCGCAGGGCATCGAGGCGCAGACGCTCGCGAATCTCTACCTCGCGCTCGAGAACGACCTCGAGATCATCCCGGTGCTGAACAAGATCGACCTGCCCGCCGCCGAGCCCGAGAAGTACGCTCGCGAGCTCGCCGACCTCATCGGAGGCTCGCCCGACGACGTGCTGCGGGTCTCCGGCAAGACCGGCATGGGCGTCGAGGACCTCCTCGACCGGGTCGTCGAGCGCATCCCGGCGCCGGTCGGCGATGCGGATGCCCCGGCGCGGGCGATGATCTTCGACTCGGTGTACGACAGCTACCGGGGCGTCGTCACGTACGTCCGCATGGTCGACGGCCAGCTCAACCCGCGCGAGCGCATCCAGATGATGTCGACGAAGGCGACGCACGAGATCCTCGAGATCGGCGTCAGCGCGCCCGAGCCGACGCCCACCAAGGGCCTCGGGGTCGGCGAGGTGGGCTACCTCATCACCGGCGTGAAGGACGTCCGGCAGTCGAAGGTCGGCGACACGGTGACCACGGCGGTGAAGCCCGCTGCCGAGCCGCTCGCGGGCTACACCGAGCCGCTGCCGATGGTGTTCTCGGGCCTGTACCCGATCGACGGCAGCGACTACCCCGAGCTGCGCGAGGCCCTCGACAAGCTGAAGCTCTCCGACGCCGCGCTCGTCTACGAGCCCGAGACGTCGGTCGCGCTCGGCTTCGGCTTCCGCTGCGGGTTCCTCGGCCTGCTGCACCTCGAGATCGTGACCGAGCGGCTCCGGCGCGAGTTCGACCTCGACATCATCGCGACGGCCCCGTCGGTGGTCTACGAGGTGACGACGGAGGACAGGAAGTCCGTCACGGTGACCAACCCGAGCGAGTTCCCGACCGGCGGCAAGATCGCCGAGGTGCGCGAGCCGATCGTGAAGGCGGCGATCCTCGCCCCGAAGGACTACGTCGGCACGATCATGGAGCTCTGCCAGTCGCGTCGCGGCACGCTCCTCGGCATGGAGTACCTCGGCGAGGACCGCGTCGAGATCCGCTACAACATGCCGCTCGGCGAGATCGTCTTCGACTTCTTCGACAACCTGAAGTCGAAGACCGCGGGCTACGCGTCGCTCGACTACGAGCCCGCGGGCGACCAGGCCGCCGACCTCGTCAAGGTCGACATCCTGCTGCAGGGCGAGCAGGTCGACGCGTTCAGCGCGATCGTGCACCGCGACAAGGCCTACGCCTACGGCGTGCTGATGACCGGGCGCCTTCGCGAGCTCATCCCTCGGCAGCAGTTCGAGGTGCCGATCCAGGCGGCCATCGGTGCGCGCATCATCGCGCGCGAGTCGATCCGCGCCATCCGCAAGGACGTCCTCGCGAAGTGCTACGGCGGTGACATCACCCGCAAGCGCAAGCTCCTCGAGAAGCAGAAGGAGGGCAAGAAGCGCATGAAGATGGTCGGCCGCGTCGAGGTGCCCCAGGAGGCGTTCATCGCCGCCCTGAGCGGGGACACCGAGAAGAAGGACGCCAAGAAGTAGGGGTGGGGAAGTCATCCCGTCCCGTCGTCATTCGACCGCGGCCGACGACCCGCGTTGCGAACTTGACCCCGGCTTCCGTGATCGTCATCATCGCCGCGGCCGTCGCCTGGCAGCTGGACACTCCGGGAGCGCGGGTGCTCGCCGTGGCAGTCACGCTGCTCGGCGTCGCGCTGGGCGTGAGGGCGTGGCAGTACTCGGTGCTTCTGGAGCCTGATCGAATCACCGTCCGAGGGCTGCTGCGAACGAGGGTCGTGCGACGAGATCGAATTCAGCGAGTCGACGACTTCGGTTGGCTCATCTGGTCGGGCGATGACGGGCGACTTCGCCGTACACCGCTCACCCTGTTCTGGGACCCGAGCATCTGGGCGCCAGACCGCTATCATCAGCACGCCGCGTCCGGCTTACGTCGGGTTCAGACGTGGTCGCGACAATGATCGCGAGGTTCGCGGTGCCGCGCGCCGAGACCGAGAAGTGCGATACCTGCAGGAACGTCTAATCGACTGGTGTGGGAGACGCAGCAGCGCGAGCCCTTTCGCGAAGCCGGGTCTCGCGAACGTGTCGAACGACTGACCAGGCGTATGCGATGACGACCGCGCTGCTGACGACAGTCATCGCCCAGTCCATCCCGAAGATGACCCACATCGGAACGGCGGGACTCCGCCCGCCATCACCGACGAGGATCATCCAGTCGCCGCCAGCCTCGTCGAAGACCGACCAGGCTACGGACTGAGCCCATGCCGCAACGCCGACGAAGAGGAGGGCGATGAAGGCGTCGCGCACCTGCGGCTTCGGTTGCGGGTCTCGTGCCACTCGGCAACCGTACACGCCTGCGCCGCTCTGACTTTCGGTTCAGTTGTTCCGGCGCGACTGCGCCGCCGACACCGAAACGCCGGCCCTTCCTCGCAGGGTCTGATACAAGCGCGATTCAGGCCGTCGCGGGCCGTCGAAGTACGATGTTCGGATGACCCGGCGAAGCACGTTCACCGACCAGTCGGTCACCTATGGCGCGATCGGCGCGACGCTGGACCCCGACCTGCTGCGCTATCCGCCGGCCGGGTTCACGCCGTCGGAGGACTCGGTGCGGCTGGGTTCCGGGCGGGAGCGCTTCGATGCCTCGGCCGAAGCGCTCATGACGTGGGGCGTCCAGCAGGGCGCCGGCTTTACGGTGGTCGACCCCTCGCCCGGAACGGGCGCGCAGTACACGGGCATCGCGTACGACGAGTCGGGAGCGCCGCTCACCGAGCAGCCCGCGCCCCGCGTGGAGCAGCGGTTCGGCCCCGACGGCACGCCGTACATCAGCGCCGGCATGACCGCGACCCTGAAGCAGCGCGGCCGGCTGCGTTCGCGCGCGACCCCGGTGCTCGTCGTCTACGTCGTCGACGAGCCGAACCGGATCGGCTTCGCCTACGGCACGACCGGCGATGCGTCGGAGAACGGCGAGGAGTCCTTCATCCTCGAGCACCGCGACGACGACTCGGTGTGGCTCACCATCCGCTCCGCGTTCGAGCCGAACGGCGGCCTGCGGCGGGTCTTCGCGCCGTTCGTGCGCCGTCGGCGTCGGGAGTTGACGAAGCGGGAGCTGCGGGCGCTGCATCCCGCGTTCCCCGTCTGATGGCGGGCCGGCTCCCCATCGCCGATCCGGCGCCCGCCGACGGCCTGCTCCCGGCGAGCGCGATGACGGATGTCGCGTCCCGCGCGTTCGGCGTGTACCTGCACGTGCCGTTCTGCCGGGTTCGGTGCGGCTACTGCGACTTCAACACGTACACGTCGGGCGAGCTGCGGGGCGCGCGCCAGCAGGACTTCGCCGACCACGCCGCGGCCGAGGTCCGGTTCGCGCGGGACGTGCTCGAGGCATCCGGCGCCCCTGACCGCGCAGCGTCGACGGTGTTCTTCGGCGGCGGGACGCCCACGCTGCTGCCGGCCGCCGACCTGGTCCGGATGCTCGGCTCGGTGCGCGACGCGTTCGGCATCGCGGCCGACGCCGAGGTGACCACGGAGGCGAACCCCGACTCGGTCGACGCCGACGACCTGCGGCGCCTCGCCGACGGCGGGTTCACCCGGGTGTCGTTCGGCATGCAGTCGGCGGTGCCGCACGTGCTCGCCGCGCTCGATCGGACGCACGACCCGGCGCGGATCCCGCTCGCGGTCGGGTGGGCGCGCGACGCGGGCCTCGATGTGAGCCTCGACCTCATCTACGGCACGCCGGGGGAGTCGCTCGCCGATTGGCGAACCAGTCTCGAGGCCGTGCTCGCCGAACGGCCCGACCACGTGAGCGCCTACGCGCTCATCGTCGAGGACGGCACGCAGCTCGCGCGGCGGATCCGCCGGGGCGAGCTCGCGGCGGTCGACGACGACCTCGCGGCCGACATGTACGAGCTCGCCGACGACCTGCTCGACGGGGCGGGCTACGACTGGTACGAGGTCTCGAACTGGGCGACGGATCCCGGGCACCGCTCGCGGCACAACCTCGGCTACTGGCGGGGCGACGACTGGTGGGGCGTGGGGCCCGGCGCGCACAGCCACGTCGGCGGGGTCCGGTGGTGGAACGCCAAGCACCCTGCGGCCTACGCCGAACGGCTCGCGGCGGGCGTCTCGCCCGCCGTCGGGCGTGAGACGCTCGACCACGCGACCCGCGAGACGGAGCGGGTGCTCCTCGCGACGCGCATCCGCGAGGGCATCGAGGTGTCGAGCCTGCGCGCCGGCGGGCGGCACGCCGTCGCCGGGCTCATCGCCGACGGGCTCGTGGACGCGCGAACCGCCCTCGCCGGGCGGCTCGCGCTGACCCGACGAGGGCGGTTGCTGGCGGACGCCGTCGTGCGACGCCTGCTCGATGGCTAGCTGACGAACTTGATGGCGACGGGGTACACGTAGTACTCGCCGTTGTTCGCCTTGATGGCCGCGATGATGCCGAACACGATCGCGGCGATCCACGCCGCGAGCAGCAGGAAGATGCCGATGATCACGAAGGTGAGGATCGAGCCCACCACGTACGCGATGAGCAGGGTGATCTGGAAGTTCAGCGCCGTCGCGGTGTGCTCGCGGATGAATGGGCCCTTGTCCTTGAGGACCAGGTAGCCGATCAGGGCGGGCAGGAAGCCGAACAGGATGCCGCCGATGTGGATCAGCGTGGCCCAGAGCTTCTCGTCGGACGGGCTGAGCGGCTGGTTCTGCTGGTAGGGCCCCTGGCCGGGGGGAGGCGGCGGGGTCGGACCGCCCGGCGGGGGCGGCGGTGGGCCGCCTGCGGGCGGCGTCGGCGGGGTGGGAGGTGGTGCGTCGGACATGATGCGTGCTCCTCTGTGGTCGCGCCCGGACAGGGGACGTTCCCTCATGCTGGCACACCACGACGCGCCGGTCGAGACAGGCTCGACCGGCGCGTCGGAGGCCCGCCCGCGACCTACTTGATGAGGCGGATGGCGAAGGGGTAGCGGTAGTGGTTGCCGTCCTTCGCGGTCATGAAGGCGATGATCGAGAAGATCACGCCGAGGATCCACGGGATGTAGGTGAGGAAGCCGAAGAGGGCCCCGAACCCGAACGTGACGACGGTGATGATCGTCGTCAGCACCCAGAGGGCGACGGTGGCGAGCACCAGCGTGATCTGGAAGTTCAGCGCCTCCTTGCCCTCGGTGTTCGTGAACGAACCGCGGTCCTTGAAGACGAGCCAGATGATGAGCGACGGCAGGATGCCGAGGATGCCGCCGAGGTGGGCGAACGATCCCCACTGCACGTCCTGCTCGTGGGAGAGCGGGGCGGCCGGAGTCGGCTGCGGGGCGGCGTTCGGGTCCTGCGGCGGGAGGTTGGAGTCGGACATGGCGGGAGCCTTTCGATGTGGGGAAGCGCACGTGCCGCGGCCGGGGACGGCATCGCGGGGTGCGGGACGATGCACACGCTATCGGCGTGGCCGACCGTCCGGCAACGGTGTGAACCCTGAATCTCGCGATATGATTAGCAGTCACGTGGGCGGAGTGCCAAGCACGCGTCGTCCGGGTCCGAACGGTCGAGGGAAGCGAGGGTCATGGTCTCCGAACGCAGTCTCGCGGTCCTCCGCGCGATCGTGCAGGACTACGTCGAGTCCCGCGAGCCGGTGGGGTCGAAGACCATCGTCGAGCGGCACCACTTCGGCGTCTCCGCCGCGACGATCCGCAACGACATGGCCCTCCTGGAAGAGGAGGAGCTCATCGCGGCACCGCACACCTCATCGGGGCGCATCCCCACCGACAAGGGGTATCGCGTGTTCGTCGACCGGCTCGCCGACATCCGCCCGCTCTCGGCGACCCAGCGCCACGCCATCGAGACCTTCCTCGGCGAGTCCAACGACCTCGACGAACTGCTCGGCCGCACGGTCCGCCTCGTCTCCCAGCTGACCCGCCAGCTCGCGGTCGTGCAGTACCCGAGCTTCGCGCGCGCCCGCGTGCGGCACGTCGAGCTCGTCTCGCTCGCGCCGACGCGCGTGCTGTGCATCCTCATCTCCGACAGCGGCCAGGTCGAGCAGCGGCTCGCCGAGCTCGACCAGCCCGCCGACGAGGCGACGCTCGCGCGACTGCGCGACCGACTCAACGAGGTGGCGGCGGGCCTGACGATGGCGGATGCCGCGACGGCCCTCTCCGCCGAGACGGAGCACGCCGACCGCGCCCACGCCGAGGTGCTCCACACGCTCGCGGCGACGCTCGCCGACCAGGCCAAGATCACCAGGGCCGATCGGCTCGTGGTGGCCGGCGCGGCGAACCTCGTGCGCACCGAGCAGGACTTCGCCGGGAACATCCTCGGCGTCATGGAGGCGATCGAGGAGCAGGTCGTGATCCTCCGGCTCTTCGGCGAGATGGCCGCCGACGACGGCATCGCCGTGCGCATCGGCCGCGAGAACGCCGCCTTCGGGCTCGGCGACACGTCCGTGGTGTCGACCGCCTTCGCCGTCCCCGGGCGCGACGTGTCGCGACTCGGCGTCGTCGGCCCCACCCGCATGGACTACTCCCAGAGCATGGCCGCCGTTCGCGCGGTCGCCCGTTACCTCTCCCGCACGCTCGGCGAGAACTGAACCGCACGGGGCCGCCCCGCGGCATCCGTCACCGGCAATCGAAAGGAACCCGCCTCACGTGGCCGACCACTACGAGGTCCTCGGCGTCGCACGCGACGCCTCCCCGGACGAGATCAAGAAGGCGTACCGCCGGCTCGCACGCGAGCTCCACCCCGACGTGAACCCCGGCGCGGAGGCGTCCGAGCGGTTCAAGGCGGTCACGCACGCGTACGACGTGCTCTCCGACCCGAAGCAGCGACAGCAGTACGACCTCGGCGGGCAGGGCGGATTCGGTGCCGCCGGCGGCGGCTTCGGCGGCTTCGGCGACATCTTCGAGACCTTCTTCGGCGCCGGTCAGTCGAGCCGCGGCCCGCGATCGCGCCGGGAGCGCGGCCAGGACGCGCTGATCCGCCTCGAGGTCGGGCTCGACGACGTGATCTTCGGCACGCACCGCGACATCGAGGTCGACACGGCCGTCGTGTGCGAGACCTGCCACGGCTCGTGCTGCAAGCCGGGCACCTCGCCGGTGACGTGCGACATCTGCGGCGGCAGCGGGCACATCCAGCGCGCCGTCCGCTCCCTGCTCGGCAACGTGATGACCTCGAGCCCGTGCGGCTCGTGCCGCGGATACGGCACGATCATCGCCACGCCGTGCGTGACCTGCCAGGGCCAGGGGCGCGTACGCGCCCGCCGGACCGTCCCCGTGGACGTGCCCGCCGGCGTCGACACGGGCGTTCGACTGCAGATGCCGGGCTCCGGCGAGGCCGGCCCCGCGGGCGGCCCGAACGGCGACCTCTACCTCGAGATCAAGGTCAAGAACCACGAGGTGTTCAGCCGCAACGGCGACGACCTGCTGTGCACGCTCGAGGTGCAGATGACGGATGCCGTGCTCGGCACCTCCACGAGGGTCGCCGCACTCGACGGCGACGTCGAGCTCGAGCTGAAGCCGGGCGTGCAGTCGGGCGAGATCCTCACGGTGCGGGACCGCGGCATCACCCACCTCCGCGGCAGCGGCCGGGGCGACCTCAAGGTGGCCGTGCACGTCGTCACCCCGACCAAGCTCAGCCACAAGGAGCGCGAGCTCGTCGAGCAGCTGGCGAAGCAGCGCAAGGCGCAGCCGCCGCAGCTGGGGCACTTCCAGCAGGGGCTCTTCGCGCGCCTGCGTGATCGGTTCCTCGGCTGACGGCGGGGCGGATGCCGCGATGAGCCACCTCTACCTCGACGAGTCGCTCGACCTCGGCTCGGTGCGGCCGGGCGATGCGGTCGGCCTCGACGGCGACGAGGCACGGCATGCCGTCACGGTGTCGCGGCTCCGCGTCGGCGAGCGGGTCTCGATCGGCGACGGTCGCGGCCGAGTCGTGCATGGACCGGTGACCGGCGCCGAGCCGCGGAGGCTCGAGATCGACGTCGAGTCGGTGAGCGACGAGCCCGCGCCGTCGCCTCGGCTCACGCTCGTCCAGGCGCTCGCGAAGGGCGACCGCGACGAACTCGCGGTCCAGGCCGCGACGGAGCTCGGCGTCGACCGCGTCGTGCCGTGGTCCGCGACCCGCTCGGTCTCCCGATGGGACGGCGCCAAGGCCGAGAAGGGGCGCGCGCGCTGGGCCAGCATCGTCCGCGAGGCCGTGAAGCAGTCGCTCCGAGCCCGCATCCCCGCGGTCGAGCCGGTCGCGTCCACGCGCGAACTGCCCGCCCGGCTCCAGGGCGAACGGATGCTCCTGCTCGTGCCCGGTGCGGAGACGCCGCTCAGCGGCATCCGCTCCGACGGCCGCGACCTCGCGCTCGTCGTCGGCCCGGAGGGCGGGATCGACCCGGCGGAGATCGAGCGGCTCCGGGAGGCCGGCGCCGAGCCGGTCCGTCTCGGCGACTCCGTGCTGCGCACGTCGACGGCGGGACCTGCGGCGATCGCCGTGCTCTCGGTCGCGCTCGGGCGGTGGTGACGCATCCGTCGCTACGATGGTGGGATGAGCGGAACGGCGGAACCCACGGTCTTCGAGCGCATCGCCGCCGGTGAGATCCCGGCGAAGATGGTCGTCGAGACCGACCGCGTCATCGCGTTCCACGACATCTCCCCCCAGGCGCCGGTCCACGTGATCGTGACCCCGCGCGTCGGGCGGCATCGCGACGTCGTCGAACTCGCGGCCGACGATCCCGAGCTGCTCGCCGAACTGGTCGCGGTCGCCAAGGGCATCGCCGACGAGCTGTCCGACGGGCAGTTCCGCCTCGTCTTCAACACCGGCCCCGCCGCGGGCCAGACCGTGTTCCACGTGCACGCCCACGTCCTCGGGGGCGGCCTCAGGGAGGGATCGCTTGGCGGCTGACGACGCGGGGGATCTCCCGCTCTCCGGATCCGAGGCCCGCTCCGACGAGGAGCGACTGCAGATCGACGGCATCGCCATGGTCCGACTCCTCGGACCCCAGGACCGCCTCCTCACGACGATCGAACGGGAGTATCCCGGCGTCGACGTGCACGTGCGCGGCAACGAGATCGCCATCCGCGGCGACGCCGAGGACCGGATGCGCGTCCGTCGCCTCGTCGAGGAGCTCCTCGAGCTCGTCCGCGGCGGCGGTGACCCGACACCCATCGAAGTGAGGAGCTCGGCCCGCATGCTCGACGCCGACCCGAATGCCCGACCGTCCGAGCAGCTCGGACAGGTCATCATCTCCAGCCGGGGCAAGTCGATCCGGCCGAAGACCGAGGGCCAGCGCGCCTACGTCGACGCGATCGACGAGCACACCATCGTGTTCGGCATCGGCCCCGCGGGCACCGGCAAGACCTACCTCGCGATGGCGAAGGCCGTCCAGGCGCTGCAGCGCAAGGAGGTCAATCGGATCATCCTGACGCGCCCGGCCGTCGAGGCGGGGGAGCGGCTCGGATTCCTCCCCGGCACGCTCACGGAGAAGATCGACCCGTACCTGCGCCCGCTCTACGACGCGCTCAACGAGATGATGGACCCCGAGCTCGTGCCGAAGCTGCTCGCGACCGGCACCGTCGAGGTCGCTCCGCTGGCGTACATGCGCGGCCGCACGCTGAACGACTCGTTCGTCGTGCTCGACGAGGCGCAGAACACGACGCCCGAGCAGATGAAGATGTTCCTCACGCGCCTCGGGTTCGGCTCCAAGATGGTCGTCACGGGCGACATCACGCAGATCGACCTGCCCGGCGGCGCGAGCGGGCTGCGCCTCGTCACGCGCATCCTCGACGGCGTGGACGACATCCACTTCGCCCGGCTGACCAGCGACGACGTCGTGCGGCACTCGCTCGTCGGCCGCATCGTCGACGCGTACACCGAGTACGACCAGCGCACGCAGGCGCAGCGGTACGAGCGCGAGCAGGCGCGCGAGTTCGCGAACCGCGCCGAGCGGCGGGGGGCGGAACGGCGCGGCGGACCGGGTCCCCGCGACCACCTCCCGAGGAAGAGGCAGCCGTGAGCATCGAGATCAACAACGAGTCGTCGGTCGACGTCGACGAGGCGGCGCTCCAGCGCCTCGCGGTCTACGCGCTCGACATGATGCACGTGCACGCCGATGCCGAACTCGCGATCGTGCTCGTCGACGAGGGCGCCATGGAGCAGCTGCACGTCCAGTGGATGGACGAGCCCGGACCGACCGACGTCCTGAGCTTCCCGATGGACGAGCTGCGCCCCGGCACCGCGGAGGAGCCCGCGCCGCCCGGCCTCCTCGGCGACGTCGTCCTCTGCCCGCAGGTCGCGGAGACGCAGGCGAGGGCCGCCGGTCACGCGCTGCTCGACGAGCTCCTGCTGCTCACCACGCACGGGATCCTCCACCTGCTCGGCTTCGACCACGCCGAACCCGACGAGGAGAAGGAGATGTTCGGGATCCAGCGCGACATCCTCGTCGGTTTCTCCATGCAGGAGCGTCGTCGCTGACCATGCTGCCCTGGCTCTTCCTCGCGGCCGCCTTCCTCCTCGTCGCGTTCGGCGGCCTCATGGCGGCGGTCGACTCCGCGATCGGCGTGAGCTCGCGCGCCGACCTCGTCGAGCTCTCGATCGGTGCACGTGCCCGGCGCTCGCTCCGTGCGATCGCCGAGGACACCGGCGCGCACGTGAACGCCGTGAACTTCATGCGCATCCTCGCCGAGACGACGGCCGCCGTGCTCGTGACCCTCGCGTTCACGTTCTTCCTCGACGACGTGTGGCTCGTGCTGCTGGTCTCGGCGCTCATCATGACCGCGGTCTCCTTCGTGCTCGTCGGTGCGAGCCCGAGGAGTGTCGGTCGCGCCCACGCCGCCGCGGTCCTGCGTCTGTCGGCGCCGCTCGTGCGCGGCGTGCGCGTCCTCCTCGGCCCGCTCGCGAACGCCCTCGTGTCGCTCGGCAACCGCGTCACGCCGGGTCGGATCCGGTTCGCCGGGGTCTCGAGCGAGGAGCAGCTGCTCAGCATCGTCGATGAGGCCACCGAGCTCGAGGTGCTCGAGCAGGCGGACCGCGAGCTCATCCACTCGATCTTCGAGTTCAGCGACACGCTCGTCCGCGAGGTCATGGTGCCGCGCACCGACATGGTGACCATCGAGTCCGCGGCGCACCTGCCTCAGGCCATGGCGCTGTTCCTCAAGGAGGGCTACTCGCGCATCCCGGTCATCGATCGCGAGGTCGACGACATCGTCGGCGTGCTGTACCTCCGCGACCTCGCCCGGCTCGGCTTCGAGCGCCCGCTCGACGCCGCGACGCTGACGGTCGCCGACCTGGCGCGGCCCGCGGTGTTCGTGCCGGAGTCGATGGGCGCCGACGCCCTGCTGCGCCAGATGCAGCTGGAATCGAACCACCTCGCGATGGTGGTCGACGAGTACGGCGGCATCGCCGGGCTCGCGACGCTCGAGGACCTGATCGAGGAGCTCGTCGGCGACATCTCCGACGAGTACGACCGCGAGGCCGCGCAGGTCGAGGAGCTCGGCGAGGGTCGCTTCCGGGTCAACGCCCGCCTGCCGGTCGACGAGCTCGGCGAGCTGTTCGGCCTCGACCTGGAGGACGAGGACGTCGACTCGGTCGGCGGCCTCCTCGCCAAGGAGCTCGGCCGGCTCCCGCTCCGCGGCGATCGCGCGAGCGTCAGCGGCCTCCTCCTGGAGGCCGAGCGCACGGAGGGCCGTCGCAAGCGCATCGCGACGATCCTCGTCGAGGCCGACCAGGCGCTGATCGACGTCCGCGCGGCCTTCGCCGACGAGGAACCCGCCACGCACGAGGGGATGCACCCATGACCGATTACCGCGCCGGCTTCGTGTCCTTCGTCGGACGCCCCAACGTCGGCAAGTCCACGCTCACGAACGCCCTCGTGGGCGAGAAGGTCGCGATCACCAGCTCGAAGCCGCAGACGACCCGCCGTGCGATCCGCGGCATCGTGCATCGCGAGTACGGCCAGCTCATCGTGGTCGACACGCCCGGCCTGCATCGGCCGCGCACGCTCCTCGGCGAGCGCCTCAACTCGCTCGTGCAGACCACGCTCGGCGACGTCGACGTGATCGGCTTCTGCGTGCCGGCGAACGAGGCGATCGGCCCGGGCGATCGGTTCATCAACGAGCAGCTCGACCAGTACCCGCGCGCGAAGAAGGTCGCGATCGTGACGAAGACGGATGCCGCGGGCAAGGCGAACGTCGCCGAGCAGCTGCTCGCGGTGTCGCAGTTGCGCGAGTGGGACGCGATCATCCCCGTCTCGGCGCCGCGGGCGGAGCAGCTCGACGTCCTGGTCGACGAGGTGCTGCAGCTGATGCCCCAGTCGGAGCATCCGCTCTACCCCGCCGAGACGACGACCGACGAGGACACCGCCGAGCGCATCGCCGAGTTCGTGCGCGAGGCGGCGCTCGAGGGCGTCTCCGACGAGCTGCCGCACTCGATCGCGGTGACGGTCGACGACGTGATCGAGCGGGAGGACAAGGACCTCCTCGAGGTGTACGCGAACCTCTTCGTCGAGCGCGACAGCCAGAAGGGCATCATCATCGGCAAGGGCGGTGCGCGCCTGCGCGAGGTCGGCGAACGGGCCCGTGGCGAGATCGAGTCGCTCCTCGGCCGCAGGGTGTACCTCGCGCTGCACGTGAAGGTCGCGAAGGACTGGCAGCGCGACCCGAAGCAGCTCGGGCGCCTCGGCTTCTGAGTCGCGCGGCGGGCGCCGCGGGCTGCGGCCGAGCTCGTGTCGCCGTGCACGTCAGCCGATCGGATGACTTCGCCGTGAGGGCCGGATCCGCATGCCGTCGAGGGCGTAGCGTGGTGCGGTGAGCACCTCGAGCCAGCGGACGACCCTGATCGTCGACGGCGTGCTCGCCGCGGTGTTCCTCGCCGTGTGCTCGCTGTTCGCACTCGTCGGCGGCGTGCAGGACGTGGTCGTCGCGGTGCTGTTCGCCGCGGCGCTCGCGATCCGTCGGGTCGCGCCCGGGGCCGCGCTCGTGGTCGCCTGGGTCGCGGCCTGCGTGCAGATGCTGCTGCTGCGCGACCTGCAGCCGGCGGATGTCGCGGTGTTCGCCGTCGTCTACTCGACGTCGGCGCACGGCTCGCGCCCCATCCGCTGGTGGGGGCTCGGGTCGGCCGGCGCGGGGGCGGTGCTCGCCTCGGTCTACCTCGCGCTCGTGAAGCCCTTCGTCGACGGGTTCGGCGTCGTCGCGACCTCCGAGGCGCTCGCGACGCTCGCGTTGGCGGCCCTCCTGTTCGGCGCCGCGCTGGCCGGGCTGGTGCTCGCGTGGACGATCGGGCTCCTCGTGCGCACGGTGCGCGACGCACGCGAGCAACGTCGGCGTGCGGAGTTCGACCGCCGCGAGCGCGAGCACGCCGAGTACCGGTACGTCGTCGAGCAGGAGCGCTCGCGCATCGCGCGCGACATGCACGACGTCGTCGCGCACTCGCTGGCCGTCGTGATCGCGCAGGCGGACGGCGCGCGGTTCGCCGCGCGCACGCGTCCGGAGGCGGCATCCGATGCGCTGCAGACCATCTCCGGCGTGGCGCGCGACGCCCTGGGCGACGTGCGGATGCTCCTCGGGGAGCTCCGGCACCGCGAGGGCACCTCGCCGCAACCCGCGCTCGACGACCTCGACGACCTCGTGGAGCAGGTTCGCCGAGCCGGCCTCGACGTTCGCCGGACGGAGCGCGGCGAACGGGTCTCGCTCGGCACAGGCCACCAGATCGCCGTGTACCGCATCGTGCAGGAGGGGCTCACCAACGCGCTCCGGCACGGCGACTCGGCCTCCCCGGTGCGGCTCGACCTCGATTGGGATCCCGGCGGCGTCGCCGTGCGCGTCGAGAACGCCCTCCGGCGCGACGATGCCGCGGGCGGCGAGGCGTCGCACCGCTCGCCGGCTCCACGGCACGGGATCCCCGGCATGCGCGAGCGCGCCGAGCTCGCCGGCGGTTCGTTCACGGCCACAGCGGGGGACGACCGCTTCGTGATGACCGCGCGGATCCCGGCGCAGGCGGCCGCATGAGCGCCGTGCGCGTCGCGCTGGTCGACGACCAGGCCCTGTTCCGCGCGGGCATCCGCATGCTCGTCGAGTCGCAGGACGACCTCGTGTTCGCCGGCGACGCCGCGGACGGCCGCGCCGCGGTCGCGCTCGCGGCCCGGAGCCGGCCCGACGTGATCCTCATGGACGTTCGGATGCCGCAGCTCGACGGCATCGCCGCGACCGAGCGCATCCTGGCCGATGCGGAGCGCGACGGCCGGCAGCCGCCGCGCATCCTCGTGCTGACGACGTTCGACCTCGACGAAAACGCCGCGCGCGCCATCCGCGCCGGCGCGAGCGGGTTCGTCCTGAAGGACGCCGATCCCGAGTTCCTGCTGGCCGCCATACGCACGGTGCACCGAGGCAACGCCGTGATCGCGGCGAACGCGACGCGCGAGCTCATCGCCCACGCGTCGCGGGGGAGCGGTCGGCGGCCGGCACCCGACGCGTGGGCCGACCTCACCGCACGGGAGCGCGAGATCTTCGCGCTGGCCGCGAAGGGCCTCTCGAACGCGGAGATCGCCGCAGCCGAGTTCCTCGGCGAGGCGACCGTCAAGACGCACCTCAGCCGCGTGCTCGGCAAGCTCGGGCTGCGCGACCGCGTGCAGCTCGTGGTCTTCGCGTACGAGCACGACCTCCCCTCGCGCTGAGCTCGGCGGCCGCCGCGCGGCCGAGGTCATCCGAGCGGATGACGCGGGCGCGACGATCGGCGGACGCGCGCATCGCCGGCGCGTCCGTAGCGTCGGCGGCATGGAGATCCAACCCTCAGACCTCGGACTCGTCGCCCGCGTCGCCGGCCTCGGCAAGCGCTACGGATCGGGCGCCGGTGCCGTCACCGCGCTCGAGAACGTCTCGCTCGGCCTGCGCCGCGGCGAGTTCACCGCCATCATGGGCCCGTCGGGCTCGGGCAAGTCCACGCTCATGCACATCATGGCGGGGCTCGACTCGCCGACGGCGGGTCGCGTGTGGCTCGGGGACACCGACATCACCGACCTGCCGGACGCCGCGCTGACCGTGCTGCGTCGACGGCGCGTCGGCTTCGTGTTCCAGGCGTTCAACCTCGTGCCGACGCTCGACGTGGAGGGCAACGTGCTGCTGCCGTTCGAACTGGACGGCCGGCGGCCGAGCCGCGAGGAGCGCGCCGCCATCGACGCGTTCATCGAGCGGCTGGGACTCGCCGACCGGCTGCGGCACCGCCCGCACGAGCTCTCGGGCGGCCAGCAGCAGCGCGTGGCGATCGCGCGGGCGCTCGCGACCCGTCCCGACCTCGTCTTCGCCGACGAGCCGACGGGCAACCTCGACTCCCGGACCGGACGGGAGGTGCTGGAGATCCTCGCGGACGCGAGCCGGACGTACGGGCAGTCGATCGCGATGGTCACGCACGACCCCATTGCCGCGAGCCATGCGGATCGCATCCTCTTCCTCGCCGACGGGCGGATCGTGCGCGACGCACAGCGCACGGGCGCCGAGGAGATCGCGACGTACATGCTGTCCATGGAGCGTGCCGCGTGATCGCCCGCCTCCGCACCGAGCAGGGCCCGACGCTCCTCGTCGCCGCGCTCGCGTCGGCGTTCGGCGTCGCGCTGCTGCAGGTGACCGGCTACCTCGGATCCGCGATGCGGGCCGACGACGTCACGGGTTCGAGCGGCACCGCCGCGCTGATGCTCGTCATCGTCGCCTGGGTGTTCATCGTCATCGCCGTCTACGTGAGCGGGGTGGTGACGGCGAACACGGTCGCCACGGTCGTCGCCGGTCGGACCCGCCAGATCGCCCTGCTGCGGCTTCTCGGGTCGACGGCACGGGCGCAGCGCGGACGGATCGCGCGCGAGGGGTTCGTGATCGGTGCGATCGGCGCCGTGCTGGGTCTGCTCGCGGGCACGTTCGTGGCCATCGGGCTCGCGGAGTGGGCCGCCGCGGCCGACGTGCTGCCGCGGGTCGACCACGGCTGGGCCGATCCCGTGGTTCTGCTGCCGGCGATCGTCGCCGTGCTGACGACCTGGCTCGCGGCATGGGCGGGTTCGCGGCGCGTGCTCGCTGTCCGGCCGTCGGAGGCGCTCGGGAACTCGGCCGCACGCTCCCGCGACGAGGTCGCGGGCCGTCGCGTTCGGAACGCGATCGCCGCGACCCTCGCGACGGTCGGCACCCTGCTCCTCCTCGCCGGCGTCGCACTGGGCCTCGCCAGCCCGCTCGGGGTCCTCGTCGGCCTCGTGGGCGGGGTGCTGTCGTTCACGGGCGTCGTGCTCGGCGCGCACGTCGTCATGCCGCCGATCCTGCGCCTCGTCGGGCGGGCGCTCGGCCACTCGCCGTCGGCGCGGCTCGCAGCGGAGAACGCCGTGCGCCATCCCGAGCGGAGCTCCCGCATGACGGTCGGCCTCGTCATCGGCGTGACGCTCGTGACGATGTTCGCCGTCGCCATGGAGTCGTACCGCGACCTGCTCCTCGCCGCCACCGACGACCGGCCGGACCTCCGTGCGGGCATCGAGCAGATGGTCTCGGCAACGGTCGCCGTCTTCGGCGTCCTCGTCGGATTCAGTGCGCTCATCGCCGCGGTCGGCCTCGTGAACACGCTGTCCCTCAGCGTGCTGCAGCGGACCCGCGAGCTCGGGCTCCTCCGCGCGCTCGGCTTCGAGCGTCGGCAGCTCCGCGCGATGGTGCTCGCCGAGAGCACCGCACTCACGGCGGCCGCGACGCTCACGGGCCTCGCGCTCGGCACCTTCTACGGCTGGGCGGGGGCGCAGTCGATGCTCGGCAGCGTGCAGGGCGAGCCGCACGTCGTCCTGCCGTCGATCCCGTGGGGCGTGGTCGGGGTGCTGATCGTCGCGGCGGGCGTGCTGACCCTCGTCGCGTCGCTCGCGCCGGCCCGACGGGCGACGTCGGTCTCGCCGGTCGCCGCCCTCGCGGTCGAGTGACCGACCGACCGGGGCGGATGCCGCGGGCGGATGCCGCGGGCGGGTGCCGGGCATTGGGGGGCGGCACCCGCCCGGCGCGTGGGGCACGCGCCCGGAGCATCCGTCGTCGTCGGTGTTGCGCGCGCCGGCGCGCGCGGTGTTAGCCTAGGTCCGTGCTTCACGGCCTGCTTCTCCTTAGCGGCCGCAGCGAGTCCTAGTTCACAGGCCTCCCTCGCTGCGGAGTTCGTCGTCGGCTGAAACCCCCGAATAGCGAGAAGAGCACCTGATGCAGAACCAACAGAAGCCGTCCCCGATGCCGGTGCACCGGTACCGTCCGTTCCACGAGCAGATCCGCGTCGACCTGCCCGACCGCACGTGGCCGTCCACGCGCATCGAGACGGCGCCGCGCTGGTGCGCCGTCGACCTGCGCGACGGAAACCAGGCGCTGATCGACCCGATGAGTCCCGAGCGCAAGCGCATCATGTTCGACCTGCTCGTCAGGATGGGCTACAAGGAGATCGAGGTCGGCTTCCCGAGCGCCAGCCAGACCGACTTCGACTTCGTCCGCAGCCTCATCGACGAGGGCGCCATCCCCGACGACGTCACCATCCAGGTCTTGACGCAGGCGCGCGACCACCTCATCGAGCGCACCTACGAGTCGATCCGCGGTGCGAAGCAGGCGATCGTGCACCTCTACAACTCGACCAGCGTGCTGCAGCGCGAGGTCGTGTTCCGCACCGACAGGCAGGGCATCATCGACATCGCGCTCCACGGCGCACGCAAGTGCCGCGAGATGGAGTCGACGGTCCCGGGCACCACGGTGTACTACGAGTACTCGCCCGAGAGCTACACCGGCACCGAACTCGAATTCGCGGTCGACGTGTGCAACCAGGTGCTCGAGATCTTCGAGCCCACCCCCGAGCGGAAGGTGATCATCAACCTTCCCGCGACCGTCGAGATGGCCACGCCCAACGTGTACGCCGACTCGATCGAGTGGATGTCGCGGCACCTCGCCCACCGCGAGAACGTGATCCTGTCGCTGCACCCGCACAACGACCGCGGCACCGCGATCGCGGCCGCCGAGCTCGGGTACATGGCCGGGGCCGACCGCATCGAGGGGTGCCTGTTCGGCAACGGCGAGCGCACCGGCAACGTCGACCTCGTCGCCCTCGGCATGAACCTGTTCACGCAGGGCATCGACCCGCAGGTCGACCTCTCCGACATGGACGAGATCAAGCGCACCGCCGAGTACTGCAACCAGCTGCCCGTGCCCGAGCGCAGCCCGTGGGCGGGCGACCTCGTGTACACGGCGTTCTCGGGCTCGCACCAGGACGCGATCAAGAAGGGCTTCGAGGCGATGGAGGCGAAGGCCGCCGACCGCGGCGTCTCGGTCGACGACCTCGCCTGGGCCGTGCCCTACCTGCCGGTCGACCCGAAGGACATCGGGCGCAACTACGAGGCCGTCATCCGCGTCAACTCGCAGTCGGGCAAGGGCGGCGTCGCCTACCTGCTGAAGACCGACCACGCGCTCGACCTGCCGCGTCGCCTGCAGATCGAGTTCTCGGGCGTCGTGCAGGCCAAGACCGACGCCGAGGGCGGCGAGGTCACGAGCGAGCAGATCTGGGCGATCTTCACCGACGAGTACCTGCCCGCGGAGCAGGACCGCCCGGGCGAGAGGTGGGGACGGTTCGAGCTGCTCTCCATGCGCAGCGAGAGCGACCTGACCGGCGAGGTCCGCGTGCGCGTCGGCCTCCGCGACGGCGACGAGCGCGTCGACGCCGACGGCTCCGGCAACGGGCCCGTCGCGGCGTTCCTGTCGGTGCTCGCGGCCGAGGGCGTCGACGTGCGCGTGCTCGACTACAGCGAGCACGCCATGTCGGCCGGCGGCGACGCGATCGCCGCGGCGTACGTCGAATGCCAGGTCGAGGGGCGCACGCTCTGGGGCGTCGGCATCGACGCCGACATCTCGACGGCGTCGCTGAAGGCCGTCGTCTCCGCCGTGAACCGTGCACTGCGCGCGGTGCGCGTGCGCGAGGAGGATGCCGAGCCCGCGCTCGCCTGAGCCATCGGTCCACGCGGGGCGGGCGCGGCATCCGTCGTCGCCCGCCCGCGATCGCGCGGCGCGCCTCGGTCGGGCGCTCGGCGCGGCGCCGGCCTCCGTGACGGATGCCGCGGCTCGCGTCAGCGCGTGCGGCCGAGGTACTGCTCGAACGTGACGGTTCCGTAGGGCTCGCCCGGCACGAGGTTCGCGCCCGATCGGAACGCCTCGAACCGGGTGCCGGGCAGGCGGAAGGCGGCCGTCGGCCGTCGCGATCCCCGTGCCGCGAGCCACGCGCGGGCGAGATCGCGCGCGGTGCGCACCTCGGGCCCGCCGATGTCGGGGGCGATGCCGAGCACCTCGTCGTCGAGGAGCTCGATGAGGCGCCTCGCCACGTCGTCGACGGAGATCGGCTGGAACGAGAACGCCGGCGCGAGGACGACGGGGGAGAAGCGCTGCACGCGGAAGAGCGTCGCCACGAAGTCGTGGAACTGGGTCGTGCGGAGCGTGGTCCATCGCAGTCGCGACTCGGCGATGATGCGCTCGGAGGCGCGCTTGCCGCCGTAGTAGCCCAGCGGGATGCGGTCGATGCCGACGATCGAGGTGTAGAGGATGCGCGGCCGCCCCTCGTGCTCGGCCGCCCGGACGAGTCGGCGCGTGATCTCGGTGTCGTCGCGACTCGTCGTGGCGAGGTGTATCACGGCCCCGACGCCCTCGAGGGCCGCCTCGACGCCCTCACCGGTCTCCAGGTCGCCGCGGAGCGTGTCCGGTGCGCCGGATCGGCTCAGCACGCGCACGTCGTCGCCCCGTTCGCGGAGTCGACGGACGACGGCGCGACCGAGCGTTCCGGTGCCTCCGGTGACGAGGACGGGTGCGGACGACGTGGTCACCCGACCATTGTGCCGGTCGGCGGGAGTGGGCGGAAACGCGCACCGCGCGGCATCCGTCGTCGACCCGGCCCGCCCGCGCGGCGCGCTCGCGGACCGATGGTGGGCGGTCGGTGGGAGAATCGACTGGTGCCCGTCTACCGAGATGACGCCGTCGTGCTGCGCACCCACAAGCTGGGCGAAGCCGACCGGATCGTCACGCTGCTCACCCGCCGCCACGGCAAGATCCGGGCGGTCGCGCGAGGGGTCCGCCGGACGGCATCGAAGTTCGGATCGCGGCTCGAGCCGTTCATGGTCGCCGACCTGCAGTTGTACGAGGGCCGCACCCTCGACGTCATCACGCAGGCCGAGTCGATCGGCGCGTACGGCGCCGAGATCAGCCAGGACTACGCGGCGTACACGGCCGCCAACGCGATGGTCGAGGCCGCCGACCGCCTGACCGAGGCCGAGGGGTCGTTGCAGCAGTACCTGCTGCTCGTCGGTGCCCTGCGCTCGCTGTCGCGACGCGAGCACGGTCCCGATCTCACGCTCGACTCGTACCTGCTGCGGGCGCTCGCGATCGCCGGTTGGGCGCCGAGCTTCGAGGACTGCTCGCGGTGCGGTGCTCCCGGCCCGCACGCCGCGGTCGTCGTGCAGCTCGGCGGCGTCGTATGCGAGGCGTGCGCCCCGCCCGGCAGCCCCCGCATCGCCCCGACCACGGTCCACCTGCTCGGAGCCCTGCTCGCGGGCGACTGGGAGATCGCCGAGACGGCCTCGCAGCGCGACCGGGGCCAGGCGAGCGGTATCGTCGCGGCGTACGCCCAATGGCACCTCGAGCGCGGCCTGCGCTCCCTCTCCCACGTCTCCCGAGGAACGGCCCCAGAGTGACCCCCAAGCCCTACACCCACAAGGACGCGGTGCCCTACCGCCCGCTCGACTGGACGGGCCTCACCCCGCCCGCGTTCCCGAAGGGCTCGGTGCCCGAGCACATCGCGATCGTCATGGACGGCAACGGCCGATGGGCGAACCGGCAGGGCCTCACGCGTATCGAGGGCCACAAGGCCGGCGAGGAGGTGCTGCTCGACGTCGTCGCGGGCGCCATCCAGGCGGGCGTGAAGCACCTGTCGGTCTACGCGTTCTCGACCGAGAACTGGAAGCGTTCGCCCGACGAGGTGCGATTCCTCATGGGCTACAACCGCGACGTGCTGCACCGCCGTCGCGACCAGCTCAACGAGTGGAACGTGCGCATCCGCTGGGCCGGCCGCCGACCGCGGCTCTGGAAGTCGGTCATCGACGAACTGCAGGTCGCCGAGCGGCTCACCGCAGGCAACACCGGCCTGCAGTTCACGATGTGCGTCAACTACGGCGGCCGCAACGAGATCGTGGATGCCGTACGCGCCATCGCCGACGACGTCGCCGCCGGGCGCATCCGCCCGTCGGCCGTCTCGGAGCGGCTCATCGAGCGACACCTCTACGTGCCCGACATGCCCGACGTCGACCTGTTCGTCCGCAGCTCGGGCGAGCAGCGCACGTCGAACTTCCTGCTCTGGCAGTCCGCCTACGCCGAGATGGTGTTCCTCGACACGCTCTGGCCCGACTTCAGCCGAACCGAGCTCTGGACGGCGATCGAGCTCTACGCGAGCCGCAACCGCCGCTTCGGCGGCGCGGTCGACGCGCCCACGGCGGCGACGGGTCCCGAGGGCCTGTAGCCGCGGACGGCACGTGCTGGGCGCCGATTCGTGCCGATGCGGGAATACGTCGGTCGGAGCATCCGTTCGCATACATCGTGAGTTCCCCCATCAAGATCGACATCTGGTCCGACATCGCCTGCCCCTGGTGCTACATCGGCAAGCGCCACCTCGAAGCCGGCATCGCCGCGCTCGGCGACGACGCGCCGGAGGTCGAGGTCGAGTACCACTCGTTCGAGCTCTCGCCCGATACCCCGCTCGACTTCGAGGGCTCGACGACCGAGTACCTCTCGAAGGCGAAGGGACTGCCGCTCGACCGCGTCGAGCAGATGCTCGACCACGTGACCGGCGTCGCCGCGCAGGCGGGGCTCGAGTACCACTTCGAGACCGTCGCGCACACCAAGACGCTGAAGGGCCACGAGCTGCTGCACCTCGCGAAGGCGCACGGGAAGCAGCTCGAGATGAAGGAGCGGCTGCTGAAGGCGTACTTCACCGAGGGCGGCCGCGTGAACCGCATCGACGAGCTCGTGGGGTGGGCGGAGGAACTCGGCATCGACGGCGCCGAGGCGCGCGAGGCGCTCGAGTCCGGCCGGTACGCCGACGACGTGCAGGCCGACATCGCGCAGGCGCGGGCGTACGGCATCCAGGGCGTGCCCTTCTTCGTGTTCGAGGGCAAGTACGGCGTCTCGGGCGCGCAGCCCGCCGAGGTCTTCTCGCAGGTCCTCCAGCAGGTCGATGGCGATCGCGACAGGGCCGCCGCGTGAGCCCCGAGACGGCGTCGACGGACGCCGCTGACGTCCCGTTCACGATGATCGGCGCCGGCCCGGGCATGGTGTGCGAGGGCGACGCGTGCGTCGTGCCCGGGTCCGGCGCTCCTGCGAGCGGATAGGGCGTGCCGGGCGGCGGCTATTCGGGGTCGCTGATGTCCGCGACCGTCGCGCCGAGTGCGGCGATGAGCGCGTCGGCGTCGACGAAGAGGCTGCGCCCGTGCTCGCCGGCGCCCATCGAGACGCGGCGGCCGACGATCGTCTGATCGGCGACGACGGGCCAGTCGATGCTCGAGCCGAGGGGCGTGATCGTTCCGCGCTCGTAGCCCGTCGCGGCGAGCGCGAGCGAGGCGTCCGGCAACTGGAGCTTGTTGACGGAGAGCAGTGCGCGCAGCTTCGGCCAGCTGATCTTCCGGCCGCCGGGCACGAGCGCGAAGACGTAGGTGTCATCGCTGCGCTTGACCACGAGCGACTTGACGATGTCGGCCGGCTCGATGCCGAGCAGCTCGGCGGCCTCCTCGAGGCTCCGTGCAGCCGGACGTTCGATGACCTCGATGTCGAGGCCGCGCGCCGAGGCATCCGCCTGCACCCGCTCGACCCCGACCAGACCGGCGAACCGCGTCATCCCGTCCTCCTCACCGCGTTCCTGCCCGCATCCTATGCGTCGGCATGGCGAGGCCGGGCGGATCGGGCCCGCCGTCTGGGAGAATCGAATGCGATGTCAACGACCACGACCCCCGCCCGCCCGCTCACGATCGGCGGCCTCGACCTCGAGGTGCCGGTCGTGCTCGCGCCCATGGCGGGCATCACGAACACGGCCTTCCGGCGGCTCTGCCGCGAGTTCGGCGCCGGCCTCTACGTCTCCGAGATGATCACGAGCCGAGCGCTCGTCGAGCGCACGCCCGAGTCGATGCGGCTCATCACGCACCACGAGTCCGAGACTCCGCGATCGATCCAGCTCTACGGGGTCGACCCGAAGACCGTCTCCGACGCGGTCACGATGCTCGTCGCGGAGGACCGCGCCGACCACATCGACCTGAACTTCGGATGCCCCGTGCCGAAGGTGACGCGCAAGGGCGGGGGCGCGGCGCTGCCGTGGAAGTCGGGCCTCTTCCGCGACATCGTCGAGGGCGCCGTGAAGGCCGCGGGCGACGTGCCGCTCACAGTCAAGATGCGCAAGGGCATCGACGCCGATCACCTCACCTACCTCGAGGCGGGCCGGATCGCCGAGGGCGCCGGCGTCGCGTCGATCGCGCTGCACGCGCGCACCGCGAGCGAGTTCTACTCCGGCCAGGCCGACTGGCCCGCCATCGCGAAGCTGAAGGAGGCGGTCACGAGCGTCCCCGTGCTCGGCAACGGCGACATCTGGTCGGCCGACGACGCACTCCGCATGGTCGACGAGACCGGGTGCGACGGCGTGGTGGTGGGGCGCGGATGCCTCGGCCGGCCGTGGCTCTTCGGCGACCTCGCGGCGGCCTTCCGCGGCGAGCAGTCCAAGGCCGAGCCGACCCTCGGCGAGGTGGCCCGCACGTTCCGACGCCATGCCGAACTGCTCGCCGACTTCTTCGACAGCGAGGAGCGCGGCTGCCGCGACATCCGCAAGCACGTCGCCTGGTACTTCAAGGGCTATCCGGTGGGCGGCGACCTCCGCGCGAAGCTGGCGACCGTCGAGTCGCTCGCGCAACTCGACGACCTGCTGGGCACGCTCGACTGGTCGACGCCGTATCCGGGCGAGGGCGCCGAGGGGCCGCGTGGCCGGGCCGGCACGCCGAAGAACCCCGCGCTGCCCGACGGCTGGCTCGACTCGCAGGACCTCGCGGGCCACGACCGGGCAACGCTCGTCGACGCCGAACTCGACACGAGCGGCGGCTGACCGGGGTGCGCGACCGACTCTTCGGCGGCTACGACGAGGCCGACGCCGAGCGCTTCCTGCCCGAGCAGCACGAGAACCGACGGCGGAGCGACTTCGCCCGCGACCGCGCGCGCCTGCTGCACTCGAGCGCGCTCCGCCGCCTCGCCGCGAAGACGCAGGTGCTGAGCCCGACCTCGGGCCTCGACTTCGCGCGAAACCGCCTCACGCACTCGCTCGAGGTCGCGCAGGTGGGCCGGGAACTCGCGACGAGCATCGGGCTCGACCCCGACGTCGTCGACACCGCATGCCTCGCGCACGACCTCGGCCACCCGCCGTTCGGGCACAACGGAGAGAAGGCGATGAACGCCTGGGCGGCAGACATCGGCGGCTTCGAGGGCAACGCGCAGACGCTGCGGATCCTGACGCGCCTCGAGCCGAAGGTCTTCACGCCCGAGGGGCGATCGCTCGGCCTCAACCTCACGCGTGCGAGCCTCGACGCGAGCTGCAAGTACCCGTGGCCGGAGAGATCGGGTGTCGGCGACCCCAGCGGCCGGACCAAGTTCGGCTTCTACGCCGACGACGTCGACGTGTTCGAGTGGATGCGACGCGGAGCTCCCGAGCGCCGGCTGTGCATCGAAGCCCAGGTCATGGACCTCTCCGACGATATCGCGTACTCCGTGCACGACTTCGAGGACGCGATCGTCGGCGGCTACATCGATGTCGCGGCGCTCGGCCGACGCGTCGACCACGACGAACTCGTCGACGCCATGGTCGAGTGGATCGGGGGCGCCTTCAGCCACGACGACCTCATCGCCGCCTTCGACCGGCTCGACTCGCTCGACGTGTGGATCTCCGAGTGGAGCGGCAGCCGCCGCGACCAGGCCGCGCTGAAGAACCTCACGAGCCAGTTGATCGGCCGGTTCGCGCACGCCGCGACTGAGGCCACGCGGACGCACCATCCCGTCGCGAGCCTCATCCGATTCGATGCCGACGTCGTCGTGCCCCGCTCGATCCAGGCCGAGATCGCGGTGCTCAAGGGCATCGTCGCGGCGTTCGTGATGTCGAGGAACACGCGACAGCCGATCTACTCGCAGCAGCGGCAGGTGCTCACGGCCCTCGCCGACGTGCTCTGGGAGACCGGCGACACCCACCTCGACGCAGGGTTCGCCGAGGACTGGCGGGCGGCGACGGATGACGCTGCACGTCGCCGGGTGGTCGTCGACCAGGTCGCGAGCCTCACCGACCAGTCCGCGCTGTCGTGGTACGAACGGCTCGTGCAGCGCTGACGCGGATGCGGGGCCGCCCCGGTCTCCGCGGAATAGGATTGACGACATGGCGGGCCGCATTCGACAGAGCGACGTCGAAGAGGTCAAGGCCCGCACGAACATCGCCGACATCGTCGGCGAGCACGTCTCGCTGAAGTCGGCCGGCGTCGGCTCGATGAAGGGGCTCTGCCCCTTCCACGACGAGCGCAGCCCCAGCTTCCACGTGCGCCCGCAGCTCGGCTTCTACCACTGCTTCGGGTGCGGCGAGTCCGGCGACGTCTACACGTTCCTGCAGCGCATGGACCACGTGACCTTCTCCGAGGCCGTCGAGCGGCTCGCCGGCCGCATCGGATTCGAGCTGCACTACGAGGACGGCGGCGGACCGGCCGAGGGTGCGGGCAACCGCGCCCGACTCCTCGCGGCGAACCGGGCCGCAGAGGAGTTCTTCGTCGAGCAGCTCGGCACCCCCGAAGCCGAGGTCGGCCGCAGGTTCCTCGGCGAGCGCGGCTTCGACGCCGAGGCGGCTCGCCACTTCGGCGTCGGGTTCGCGCCGAAGAGCTGGGAGACGCTCACGAAGCACCTGCGCGGCAGGGGGTTCACGACCGAGGAACTCGCGGCGTCGGGCCTCGTCTCGCAGGGCGAGCGCGGCGTCTACGATCGGTTCCGCGGTCGGCTCATCTGGCCCATCCGCGACGTAACCGGGCAGACCGTCGGGTTCGGCGCTCGCAAGCTGCTGGAGGACGACCCCGGTCCGAAGTACCTCAACACTCCGGAGACCGCGGTCTACCACAAGGCGCAGGTCCTCTACGGGCTCGACCTGGCCAAGCGCGAGATCTCGAAGACGCACCGCGTGGTCGTCGTCGAGGGCTACACCGACGTCATGGCGTGCCATCTCGCCGGAGTGACGACCGCGATCGCGACGTGCGGCACCTCGTTCGGGGTCGAGCACATCAAGGTGCTCCGCCGGGTGCTCGGCGACGACTCGGGCGTCGGCGAGGTCGTGTTCACGTTCGACGGCGATGCGGCCGGCCAGAAGGCCGCGATGCGCGCGTTCGCCGAGGAGCGGCGGTTCGCGGCGCAGACCTTCGTGGCCGTCGCCCCCGACGGGCTCGACCCGTGCGACCTCAGGCTCGCCCGCGGCGACGGCGCCGTGCGCTCGCTCGTCGAGACGAAGACCCCGATGTTCGAGTTCGTGATCCGCACGACGCTCGGCCGCTTCGACCTCGAGACCGTCGAGGGGCGGGTCGCCGCACTCCGGGCCGCGGCGCCCGTCGTCGCCGACATCCGCGACCCGGCGCTCCGACCGGGGTACACGCGCGAGCTCGCCCGCATGCTCGGCATGGAACTCGACGAGGTCGGGCGGGCCGTCCGCGCAGCGGGCGCGCGAGCACGCGACGGCGAGCGCGAGCGCGGACGCGACGGCGAGCGTCGGGGCGAGCGCGCACCCGGCGATGGGCGCACCGACCGGGGTCGACCCGCCGCTTCGGGCGCCGGTGCGGGCGGCGATGCCGGATCTCCTAGCCGACCGGGCGGCTCGGGACCCGGCGGGCACATCGCGAACGGCGGCGTCGTCGGCCCCGAGGCCGGCGCGGTCGCGGCATCCGACCGGCCGTTCTCGATCACCATGCTGCCGAACGACCCGGCGACGCGGCTCGAGCGCGACGCGCTGCAGGTCATGCTGCAGTACCCCGACCTCGTCGGCGACGACCTGCTGCGGCACGGCGTGGACTGCCGGTTCGGCAACGGCACGCTCGCCGTGGTCCGCGACGGCATCGCGTCGGTGCTTGCCGCGGCATCCGTCGGCTCGGCTTCGCAGGCCGACCCCGGAACGCCGGCCGCGGTGGCGACCCGGTCGGTGACCGTCGACCGTGTCGTCGCCGAGGTTCCGCCGCCCTTCGCCTCGATCGTGCAGCAGCTCGCCGTCCTGCCGATCCCGCAGCGGGGCGATGCCGAACTCACCGCCTACGTGCGCGGCGTCGTCGGCGCCCTGATCGACCGCGAACTGCTGCGCCAGAAGCAGGAGCTGCTCGGCCGGCTGCAGCGCACCGACCGAGCCGACACGGCGACGTACGCGATGATCCAGCGCGCCCTCGTCGACATCGAGGGCGAGCGGCGGTCGTTGCGCGGCGACTGACGCGACGAACGAGAGCGTTGAGGGCGGATCGACCGGCGTCGGATCCGAGGACTGCTCATCCTGTGCAACGCGCGCCGTCGACAAGGTTGCAGATCGGTCACATTCGGGCCGTCCCACCCCCCGCTTCGGGTGCCACCACCAGCGGCCTGTGCTAGCTCTGGGAGATACACGATCGCGACGCGGCGAACCCGCGCGCGCTCACCGACAGGAAGAGGTAGACGGATATGGCATCCGCATCCACGAACCGCCGGCGCGGCCTCGCGGTCGCAGCGGGCTTCTCCGCCGCGGCGCTCGCGCTCGCGGGCTGCTCCGCAGGGGGCGAAGACGAGGGCTCGACCGGCGGCGGCACGCTCACCATCGGCACCACCGAGCAGATCACGGCACTCGACCCGGCCGGCTCGTACGACAACGGCTCGTTCGCCGTCATGAACCAGGTCTACCCGTTCCTCATGAACACGCCGTACGGCAGCCCCGACGTCGAGCCCGACATCGCGGAGTCGGCGGAGTTCACCTCCGAGAACGAGTACACGGTGACCCTCAAGGAGGGCCTGACCTTCGCCAACGGCAACGAGCTCACCTCGTCCGACGTGAAGTTCACGTTCGACCGCCAGCTCGCGATCGCCGACCCGAACGGCCCGTCGTCGCTGCTCTACAACCTCGAGAGCGTCGAGACGCCGGACGACCTCACCGTCGTCTTCACGCTGAAGTCGCCGAACGACCAGATCTTCCCGCTCATCCTCTCGAGCCCGGTCGGCCCGATCGTGGACGAGGACGTGTTCGCCGCCGATGCGCTGACGTCGGACGACGACATCGTCGCGGGCGAGCCGTTCGCCGGCCAGTACACGATCACGAGCTACGACTTCAACAACCTCGTGGCGTACGAGGCCAACCCCGAGTACGCGGGCATCCTCGGCGAGGCGAAGACCGACACCGTGAACGTCAAGTACTACACGGACGCGTCGAACCTGAAGCTCGACGTCCAGGAGGGCAACATCGACGTCGCGCACCGCACGCTCAGCGCGACCGACATCGAGGACCTCCGCGGCAACGACAACGTCAAGGTGGTCGACGGCCCCGGCGGCGAGATCCGCTACCTCGTGTTCAACTTCAACACCATGCCGTTCGGCGCGACGACGGCCGAGGCCGACGAGGCGAAGGCGCTCGCGGTGCGCCAGGCGGTGGCCGACCTCATCGACCGCGAGGCCATCTCGGAGGACGTGTACAAGGGCACCTTCACGCCGCTGTACTCGTACGTTCCGGAGGGCCTGACCGGTGCGAATGAGGCGCTCAAGGACCAGTACGGCGACGGCTCGGGCCAGCCCGACGCCGACCGCGCCGCGCAGCGGCTCGAGGAGGCGGGCATCGAGACGCCCGTCGACATCTCGATCCAGTACGTCGCCGAGCGCTACGGCCCGTCCTCGTCCGACGAGTACGCGATCATCAAGGACAACCTCGAGTCGAGCGGCCTGTTCACCGTGAACCTGCAGTCGACCGAGTGGGTCCAGTACTCCGACGACCGTGTCGCCGACCTGTACCCGGCGTACCAGCTCGGCTGGTTCCCGGACTACTCCGACGCCGACAACTACCTGTCGCCGTTCTTCCTCACGGAGAACTTCCTCGCCAACCACTACGAGAACCCCGAGGTCAACGACCTCATCCTCGAGCAGTCGGTGACCGGCGACCCCGATGCGCGTGCCGCGCTGATCGGCGAGATCCAGGACGCGGTGGCGGCCGACCTGTCGACCGTCCCGTACATGCAGGGTGCGCAGATCGCGGTCGTGGGCGCCGACGTCGACGGTGCTGAGGACACCCTCGACGCGTCGTTCAAGTTCCGCTACGCCGCGCTCTCGAAGGGCTGAGTCCCGACTAGAGTCGTCGCAGCACGACGACGGGGGCGATCTGCTACCGCGGGTCGCCCCCGTCTCCCTGCACCCGTGAGGAACCCATGAGCACTGTTGACACCGCGCCCTCGTCCGAGGCGCCGGCCGCGGCCCGACCCAGGCCGAAGGCCGCGGGGGGAGGGTTCGGGCGCTACCTGCTCGTCCGCTTCCTCCTGATCTTCCCCACCATCTTCATCCTCGTCACCGTCGTCTTCTTCCTGGCACGGACGACGGGTGATCCGATCACCGCCGCCCAGGGCGGACGGCTCGGACCCGAGGCGCTCGCAGAGCTGCGCGCCGCCGCCGGGTACGACCGGCCCCTCATCGTCCAGTACCTCGAGTACCTCGCCCAGCTCGCGACGGGCGACTTCGGTCAGACCCTGACCACGAACCGGCCGGTGATCGAGGTGCTGACCACCTACGGTCCGGCGACGTTCGAGCTGGTCTTCTACTCGCTCATCGTGGCCTTCGCGGTCGGCGTCCCGCTCGGCCTGTACGCCGCCTACCACCGCGACAAGGCGCAGGATGCGATCGCCCGCGTGCTCGCGATCATCTGGTATGCGGTCCCGATCTTCTTCGCGGGCCTCCTGCTGAAGCTCGTCTTCGCCGTCTGGCTCAAGTGGCTCCCGGTCGCGGGCCGCGCCAGCGTCAGCGCCGAACTGCAGATGCAGACGCTGCCGAACCCGACCGGCTTCTACACCATCGATGCGATCCGCACGGGCGACCCGGAGGTCCTGCTCGACGTGCTCTCGCACGCGGTGCTGCCAGCGATCGCGCTCGGCCTGCTCACCGCCGGGATCTTCCTCCGCCTCGTGCGCACGAACGTCATCGGCACGCTCGCGACCGACTACGTCGACGCGGCCCGGTCCCGCGGCGTCGCCGAGTCCCGGCTGCTCCGCAAGCACGCGTACCGTCCCGCGCTCATCCCGATCATCACCGTGATGGGCCTCCAGATCGCCCTCCTGCTCGCGGGCGCGGTGCTCACCGAGACGACGTTCGAATGGAAGGGCCTCGGCTTCATCCTCGCCGAGTTCCTCGAGTCGCGGGACTTCGCGGCGGTGCAGGGCATCGTGGTGCTCCTCGCCGTGATCGTCGCGCTCACGAACTTCGTCGTCGACGTGATCGCGGCGTTCATCGACCCGCGAGTGAGGTACTGACATGGCCGTCGCCGTCTCCACGCGCCCCGGGCACCGGTGGCGCGACCGCATCCCCGTCGTCCACCAGGTCCGCCAGAGCGTCGGGCTGCAGCGGGGCATGCTCGTCGCGGGCCTGCTCATGCTGCTCGTGTTCGTGCTGTGCGCCATCTTCGCCCCGCTGCTCGCACCCTACGGATTCGCGCAGCGCGCCGACGCCTCGGGCGGGTTCGGCACGCAGCAGCCGCCGTCGGCCGCACACCCGTTCGGCACGACCGTCGGCGGCTACGACGTGCTCTCCCGGGTGATCTGGGGCACGCAGACCGCGATCCTCGTGATCATCGTCGCCGTCGTCCTCGCGATCTTCATCGGCGTCGCGCTCGGCCTGTACTCCGGCTACTTCGGCGGATGGCTCGACCGGATCCTCGTCGTCGTCTTCGACGCGATCTACGCGTTCCCGTCGCTCCTGCTCGCCATCGTGCTCTCGATCGTGATCTCCGGCGGGCAGTCCAACCTCTGGGGCGGCGTGCTCGCAGCAGCCGGGTCGATCACGGTCGTGTTCATCCCGCAGTACTTCAGGGTGATCCGTGCGGAGACCGTCCGCATCAAGGCGGAGGCGTACGTCGAGTCGGCGAAGGTGCTCGGCGCACCGAACCGCCGCATCGTGTTCCGGCACGTGTTCCGCAACGCCACGCGCACCCTGCCGCTCATCATCACGCTGAACTCGTCCGAGGCGATCCTGACGCTCGCGGCGCTCGGCTTCCTGGGCTTCGGCATCGAGCCGACCGCGGCGGCCGAGTGGGGCTACGACCTCAACAAGGCGCAGTCGGATGTCACGAGCGGCATCTGGTGGACCGCCCTCTTCCCCGGTCTCGCCATCGTCTTCACGGTGCTCGCCATCACGCTGGTGGGTGAGAGCCTCAACGACCTCGCCGACCCGCGCCTGCGCGGGCGACGACGGGTCGCGCAGGCCGCCGGCGAGGTCGCGGAGACCTCCGTCGTCCCCGGCGGCACCCTCGACGCCGGCCCCGGCGGGCTGCGAGGCCTCGAGGACGGGGAGACGTTCGACGAGCACGGAATCGAGGTCAGGCGATGAGCACGGTGGTCGACATCAGGAACCTCGGCGTCTCGTTCTCGACGGATGCCGGGGCGGTCAAGGCCGTCGACGACGTGAGCCTGTCGGTCGAGCGCGGCGAGGTGCTCGCCATCGTCGGCGAGTCCGGGTCGGGCAAGACGGTGACGGCGAAGACGATCCTCGGGCTCCTCCCGGAGACCGCGACGACGAGCGGTGCGGTCGTGCTCTCGAACCGGGCGGGCACGGGTGAGCAGGACGTCGTCTCGCTGAGCGGCGCGGACCTCCGCGCCATCCGCGGGACGGACGTGGCGATGGTCTTCCAGGAGCCGTCGACCGCACTGAACCCGGTGTACACGGTCGGATGGCAGATCATGGAGGGCCTGCGCGCGCACGGCCAGGTCTCCAAGGCCGACGCCCGGAAGCGCGCGATCGAGATCCTCGGCCGCGTCGGCATCCCCGATCCCGAGCACCGCGTCGACCACTACCCGCACCAGTTCTCGGGCGGGCAGAAGCAGCGCATCGTGATCGCCATGGCGCTCGTGCTCGAGCCGGGCCTCATCGTGGCCGACGAGCCGACGACGGCGCTCGACGTGACGGTCCAGGCCGAGATCCTGGACCTGCTGCGCCGCGTGCGCGACGAGTTCGGCACCGCGATCGTGCTCATCACCCACAACATGGGGGTCGTCGCCGACCTCGCCGACCGCGTGGCGGTCATGTACCAGGGCAGGGTCGTCGAGGAGGCGCCGGCGCGCGAGCTGTTCGCCGACCCGAAGGCCGACTACACCAAGGCGCTCCTGGCGGCCGTGCCGTACGTCGGGCACGGCGTCGCGCGTGCGGCGGAGCGCGCCGCGGCGCGACCCGCCGACTGGGCCGAACAGGCGCCGGTCGTCGAGGCGCGCGGGCTCGAGATCGAGTATCCCGGGCGGTTCGGTCGCGCGGGGTTCCGCGCCGTCGACGGCGTCGACCTCGTGATCCGCCCGGGCGAGGTACTCGGCCTGGTCGGCGAATCCGGATCCGGCAAGACCACGATCGGTCGCGCGATCGCGGGGCTCACGAAGGTCACCGGTGGGTCGCTGCGCGTGCTCGGGCACGAGATGCTCGGCATCCGCGAGCGCACCTTCCGCCCGACGCGCAGCCGCATCGGCTTCGTCTTCCAGGACCCGGCGTCGAGCTTCAACCCGCTGCTCACGATCGCGGAGTGCGTCGCCGAGCCCCTCGTGATCCACGATCGCGCCGTCGATGCCCGCGATGCGCGCCCGCGCGTGGACGAGCTCCTCGAGGCGGTGCAGCTTCCGGCCTCGTACGGCGACCGCTACCCGCACGAGCTCTCCGGCGGCCAGCGGCAGCGCGCGAGTCTCGCGCGGGCGATCGCCCTCGAGCCCGAGCTGCTCATCGCCGACGAGCCGACCTCGGCGCTCGACGTGTCGGTGCAGGCTCGCGTGCTCGAGCTGTTCGCCGAGCTCCAGCGGGAGTTCGGGTTCGCGTCGCTGTTCATCAGCCACGACCTGGCCGTCGTCGACCTGTTGGCGGACCGGATCGCGGTGCTCTACCACGGCAAGCTCGTCGAGGAGGGCACGGGCGCCGAGGTCCTCGGCGCGCCGACCGATCCGTACACGCAACGCCTGCTCGCCTCGCTCCCCGTGCCGGATCCGGTCGCGCAGGCCGAGCGACGCGAGGAACTCCGGCGCCTTCGAGAGGAGGCGGGGCGATGAGCGCGGAGGCCGCCCACGGGTATCCGGTCGTCGTCAGCGACCTGTCGGTCGAGTATCCGGCCCGCGGTCCGAGCGCCGCGCACGTGGCGCTGCACGGCGTCAACCTCCGGGTCGCGCCGGGCGAGGTCGTCGGCCTGATCGGCTCCGCGGGCAGTGGCGCTTCGACGCTCGCCCGGGTGCTCTCGGGCGCCGCGTTCGAGCCCGTCCTCGCGAGCGGCGAGGTCCGCCCCGTGATCACCGGCGGCGACGCCATGGTGCTCGGCACGCCGCTCCGCGGCGTGTCGCGGCGTCGGGTGAACGCGCTGCGGTTCCACGTCGGCTACCTCGCGCAGGACGCGGCCACGCGGCTGCCCGCCGACCGCACGGTGGCCGAGATCATCGGCGAACCGATCCTCGAGCGCGATCACCGGTACAACCGGGCGGCGCTCGCCACCCGCGTCGCGACGATGCTCGACGCCGTGCGCCTGCCGCTCGGCATGCTCGAGAAGTTCCCGTTCGAGCTGAGCGGCGGGCAGCGCCAGCGCGTGGCGCTCGCGCGTGCGCTGGTGCTCGGGCCGAAGCTCCTCATCGCCGACCAGCCGACGGCGGGGATCGACGTCACCGTCCGCGACGCGGTCGCCGGGCTGTTCACCGAGCTGCGCGCGGGCCAGACGTTCTCGGCGATCGTCATCTCGCACGACCTGCCGGTGCTGCGTCGCGTCGCCGACCGGATCGCCGTGCTCGATCGCGGCGAGATCGTCGCCGACGGCACGATGGAGGAGGTGCTCGACGACCCCCTGCACCCGTATGTCAAGGCGCTCGCGGGCGCGATCGACGACGGGCACGCGATCACCGACGACATCGCGCCCGACGGACACCGGTGACGTCCGAGGCGAGCGATCGGACGCGGCACGAGCCGGTCCCGGGCGCGCTCGGCGCCGCGGCGGCGGTCGGTCCACGGCCGGAGGCCGGTCCGATCGCGATCATGCCCGACGCCGACCCGGCGTTCGTCGATGCGGCATCCGCCGCCGGAGGACGCGTCGAACCGCTCTCGAGCGCAACGCGCGGGCTCGTGTGGACGAGCTCGGAGGGCGGGGATCGCCTCGAGGCGGTGCTCGCCGAGCATCCGGCGATCTCGTGGGTGCAACTGCCATGGGCCGGGGTCGACGCGTTCGCCGACCTCCTGGGTCGTCACCGCGACGACGGCCGGGTGTGGACGAGCGCCAAGGGCGCGTACGCGCAACCCGTCGCCGAGCATGCCCTCGCCCTCGCGCTGGCGGTGCTCCGCGAGCTGCCGCGACGTGCACGCGCCTCCGGATGGGAGGCCGACGAGCGCGGCCGGACGCTGTACGGCGGCGACGTCGTCATCGTCGGCGCGGGCGGGATCGCGGTCGAGCTGCTGCGGCTCCTCGAGCCCTTCCGGGTGCGGGCGACGGTCGTGCGACGAGCGGATGCCGCGGTGCCGGGTGCTGCCCGGACCCTCACGACCGATCGGCTCGCCGACGTGCTCGGCACGGCGGAGGTCGTGTTCGTCGTCGCCGCGCTCACGGCGGAGACCCGCGGCCTGATCGGCGAGGCCGAGTTCGCGACGCTGCCCGCCGGCGCAGTGCTCGTGAATGTGGCGCGCGGGGGACTGGTCGACACCGATGCACTCGTCGCAGCGCTCGAGTCGGGACGGCTCGGCGGCGCCGGGCTCGACGTCACCGATCCGGAACCGCTGCCGGCGGGGCATCCGCTCTGGAACGCGCCGAACTGCCTCGTCACGCCCCACGTCGCCGACACCGAGGCCATGACCGTGCCCCTGTTCGCGCGTCGCATCGCGACGAATGTCGCGGCCTTCGTCGGCGGCGCGGCGTTCGAGGGACGCATCGACCTCGAGGCCGGATACTGACGGCAGCTGAGCCCGCCTCGGATTGGGAGTCCGGCGCTCGCTTTGCTACAGTATCTCTGCGCCCAGCGTGATCCTCCATAGCTCAATTGGCAGAGCAATCGGCTGTTAACCGATAGGTTCTTGGTTCGAGTCCAAGTGGGGGAGCTTCCCCGGCCCGGACCACATCGTCCGGGCCGTCGCCGTCTCCGCGGGCTCGTCGCAGGGCTGGCTCGCATCCGGGAGCATCGCCCGATTTGCGCGCACGACCCGCTTCGGGTCGACTTGGATCCGTGCCCGAAACCGACGTCGACGCCTCGATCCGCGGAGCGCGGCGCGACGGCATCGCCGTCGGGCTTGCGACCGCCGCGTACGGGGTCTCGTTCGGCGCACTCGCCGTCGCGTCCGGGCTCGATGTGTGGCAGACGTGCTTCCTCAGCCTCGTGATGTTCACGGGCGGTTCGCAATTCGCGCTCGTCGGCGTGATCGGCGCGGGCGGCGTCGCCGCCGGCGGGTCCGCGATCGCGGCAGCAGCGCTCCTCGGAGTGCGAAACGTCGTCTACGGCATGCGCATGCGACCGGTGGTGGGCGAGCACGGCATCGCGCACCGCGTCGCCGCGGCGTGGCTGACGATCGACGAGTCGACGGCCGTGGCCCTGGCACAGACGAACGAACGCGCGGCCCGCGTGGGCTTCTGGGTGACCGGTGTCGCGATCTTCGTCGGCTGGAACCTCACGACGCTGCTCGGCGCGCTCATCGGCGACGCGCTCGGCGACACTCGGGCATACGGCCTCGATGCGGCGGCCGCCGCTGCGTTCCTGGGTCTGCTCTGGCCACGGCTGAAGCGCGTCCAGGCCGGCGCCACGGCGGTGCTCGCGGCCGTCGTGGCGACGGCCGCGACGCCGGTCCTCACGCCCGGCCTGCCGGTGCTCGTGGCGGCCGTCGTCGCCGTGGTCGTCGGATGGTTCGACCTCTTCCGACGGCGGGAGGCGGCCCGGTGACCGTCTGGCACGTGATCCTGCTCGCCACCGCGGCGACGCTGGCACTGAAGCTCGCCGGACACCTCGTGCCCGCGTCGTTCCTCGAGCGCGAGCGCCCGGCGCGGATCGCCGACCTGCTCACGGTCGCCCTACTGGCGGCGCTGATCGCCGTGCAGACGCTCGCAGTCGGCCAAACGCTCGTGGTCGATGCTCGCGTGCCGGCGCTCGTCGTCGCCGCCGCGCTCTACGCGGTGCGGACGCCGTTCATCATCGTGGTGGCGGTGGCCGCCGCGGTGGCGGCCGGCATCCGCTTCTTCGCCTGAGCGGCGACGCCGGCCCGCGAGTGCGTCGGTTCCGAGCGGATGCCGCGGCTCATGCGTCGAGCTCGTCGACCCCCGGCGTCCAGCTCGAGCCCGGCCGACCCCAGCCGCGCTTGCGCGTGATCTTCTGCACGATGCGCTGGTCGTGATCGTCGAGTCGGTCCATGTAGAGCACGCCGTCGAGGTGGTCGTACTCGTGCTGGAAGATGCGGGCGAGCCATCCGTCGGCGACGATCTCGAACGGTTCGCCGTCGAGGTCGGTGGCGCGGAGGATGGCGCGATCCGCGCGCCGCAGGGCGAACCGCTCGCCCGGGAACGAGAGGCACCCCTCGGACTCGTCGTCCTCGTCGGGCATGCCGGGCACCGGCGGGGAGATCCAGAGCTCCGGGTTGATGGCCACGCCGCGCCACTCGCGGTCGTCCTCATCGGTCCAGCCGAAGGTGAACAGCCGGAGCGGGACGCCCACCTGCGGGCCGGCGAGGCCGACGCCCGGCGCGGCATCCATCGTCTCGAACATGTCGCGCACGAGGGTGCGGATCTCGTCGTCGATGGTCTCGACCGGCGAGGCCGGCGCATGGAGCACGGGGTCGCCCGTGATTCGGATCGGGAGCACGGCCATTCGGCAAGGATATCGGCGGGGCAGCCGGTAGGGTCGAGGGCGTGGATCCGGACCTCAGCGAACTCACCGAGCTGATCCCGCTCGATCCGACGCAGTTCATCGGCATCCCGCTCGCGCTCGTCGGGGCGGTGTTCCTGTCGCTCGGGGCCCAGTTCCAGCACCGCGGCGTGGTCAAGGTCGAGGCGAACACCGCCGACACGCTCGGCAAGGGGCTGAACGGCAGGCAACTCGCCCTCCTGCTCGCCCGACCCTCGTGGGTGCTCGGCACCCTCATGCTGGGCCTCGCGATCGTCTTCCAGCTCGCGAGCCTCTACTTCGCGCCGCTCATCGTCGTGCAGCCCCTCGGCGCACTCGCGCTCGTGATCACGTCGATCCTCAACTCGCGCATCAACAAGGTGAAGCTCAACCGCAAGTCGGTGACGGCGATCGTGATGTGCGTCGGCGGCGTGTTCGTCTTCGTCGGGGTCGCCGCCTTCACGGCCGTCGACCGGCCGGTGCAGGCGCGCCAGCTCGTCACGATCCTGATCATCCTCCTCGTCGTGCTCGCCGCGGCTGCGGTGACGTTCGCCCTGTTCCGCCAGCGCATCCGCGCGGTGTTCTACGTGCTCATGGCGGGCGTGCTCTACGGCTTCGTCGCGACGCTCGCGAAGGTCGTGCTCTCGCGTGTCGACCAGGGGGAGTTCGACTGGCTCACGCTGCTCTGCGTCGTCGCGCTGCTCGCGGCGACCGGGCTGGGGGCCTACTTCGTGCAGAACGCGTACGCGAGCGGTCCGCCCGATCTCGTGATCGCCGGCCTCACCGTGGTCGATCCCATGGTGGCGGTGCTCATCGGCATCGCGGTGCTCGGCGAGGCGTCGCAGGCGCCTCCGTGGGCGATGGCGGTGTTCGTGGTGACGGGTGCGATCGCGATCTGGGGCGTCTTCCTGCTCGCGAAGAACCATCCGCAGACGCGGCTCTGAGGCCGGCGCACTGCGAGCGCCTCGGTTCGTCACGCCGTTCATCCGAGCAGGCTCCGGCGGGTACGATCGCCGCTGCGCTGACCGCTCTCGTAGACTAGGGTCGGATGAACCCGGCCCACGCGGCCCGATCCCTCTTGCGGCGGGCCCGGCACCGGCCCTCCCACCCCGTTCCACGAACAGCGAGGTACAGCACCACGTGTCCGACTCATCGAGCGTGTCCGGCGACCACGGCTCGGAGCGCCCGCTCCGGATCCTGATCGGCGCCGACACCTTCGCGCCCGACGTCAACGGGGCCGCCCGCTTCGCCGAGCGGCTCGCCGCCGGACTCGTCGAGCGCGGCCACGACGTGCACGTCGTCGCACCCGCCGCGAGCCGCAAGCACGGCACGTGGAAGGAGGTTCACGAGGGCCAGGAGCTCACGGCGCACCGCCTGCTGAGCTGGCGCTGGTACCCGCACGACTGGCTGCGCTTCGCGCTGCCGTGGCGGATCAAGCAGAACAGCGCCCGGATCCTCGACGAGGTGAAGCCCGATGTCGTGCACTTCCAGTCGCACATCGTGGTCGGTCGCGGTCTCTCGATCGAGGCCGCGAAGCGAGGCATCCGCATCGTCGGCACCAACCACTTCATGCCCGAGAACATGCTCGAGTTCACGCTCATCCCGAAGGCATGGCAGGACTGGGCCGTCGGGCTCGCCTGGAAGGCGGCGCGTCGCACGTTCGGCCGAGCGGAGTCGGTCACGACGCCCACACGTCGTGCGGCCGACTTCCTCGAGAAGTCGACCGGACTCGTGGGCGTCCACGCGATCTCGTGCGGCATCGACGCCCACAAGTACTCGCCGAACTGGGAGCCGCGCACCGAGAACCGCATCGTCTTCGTCGGGCGTGTCACCGGTGAGAAGCACATCGACGTGCTCCTGCGCGCCGTGACGCTGCTGCCCGCCGACCTCGACGTCAAGGTCGACATCGTCGGCGGCGGCGACCAGAAGCGCAACCTCGAGCACCTGGCCGTCGAACTCGGCATCGCCGACCGCGTCACCTTCACCGGCTACGTCACCGACGAAGAGCTGCGCGAGGCGTACCACCGGGCGTCGGTGCTCGCGATGCCCTCGATCGCCGAACTCCAGAGCATCGTGACCATGGAGGCCATGGCGTCCGCACTGCCGGTCGTCGCCGCGAACGCGATGGCCCTGCCGCACCTCGTGCATCACGGCGAGAACGGCTACCTGTTCGAGCCCGGCAACCCGCAGGACCTCGCCGACAAGCTGCGCACGGTGCTCGAGGCGACGCCCGACGAGTACAACTCCCTCAAGGCGCAGTCACTCAAGCTCATCAAGGCCCACGACATCACCCGCACGCTCGACACGTTCGAGAGTCTGTATCGTGGTGAGCGCGTGACCGATCCGGTCACCGAGTCGATCCCGGTCATCGTTCCCGACTGAGGTCGCTCACGGGGCGGTAGCTCAGCCGGTTAGAGCAGTGGACTCATAATCCATCGGTCACGGGTTCAAGTCCCGTCCGCCCTACCATCGGTCGTCGCGTGTCCACGCGGTCACTCGTGTTCGGGGAGCAACGGCGGCGACCAGCCGGGATCGCGGCCGAGCTGTGCCGCCCGGGTCACGGATGCCGTGCCGAAGCGATCACGGACCGCGTCGAGCGCCGTGTCGAGGCGCGCGCCGTCGCCCCAGTCGATCGGCAGTTCCGGCTGGACGTGATCGGCGCGCGTGAGCTGCGACAGCGAGACGCCGATCAGGGTGATGCCGCGCTCGGCGATCACGGGCTGAGCGGCGACGAGCAGTTCACGTGCGAGCGCGAGGAGGACCGCGGTGCGGTCGGTCGCGGAGCGGAGGGTTCGCGATCGGGTGGCCTTCGCGAAGTCGCCGTAGCGGAGGCGCAGCACGACCGTGCGGCACCCTCGTTCGCCCTCGCGGAGCCGGCGGGCGAGCCGATCGACGATCTGGGTGAGGATGACGTCGAGCTCATCGGCGGTGCGATGTCGGTTGCCGAGCGCGCGTTGGGAGCCGATCGCGCCGCGTCGGCGCGTGGTGTCCACTGGACGCGGGTCCCGGAGCCGGGCCAGCGCGTGCAGGTGCGCGCCGGTGGCCGTGCCCAGCAGCCGCTCGGCGGTCGCCGCTTCGAGCTCGGCCAGTTGTCCGACCGTGCGGATGCCGAGACGGTGCAGCTTCTCCGCCGTGACGGCGCCCACGCCCCAGAGCCGTTCCACGGGGAGCGGCAGCAGGAATTCCTGTTCCCGTTCGGGCTCGACCACGAGCAGCCCGTCGGGCTTGCCGACGGCGCTGGCGACCTTGGCGAGGAACTTGGTGCGTGCGATCCCGACCGAGATGGGCAGTCCGACCTCGGTGCGGACTCGCTGACGCAACCGCACGGCGATCTGCTCCGGCGTGCCCGCGATGCGCCGGAGACCGCCGACCTCCAGGAACGCCTCGTCGATGGAGAGCCCTTCCACGTGCGGCGTCGTGTCGCGGAAGATCGCGAACACGGCCCGGCTCGCCTCCGAGTACGCGTCCATCCGTGGCGGGACGACGACGGCATCCGGGCAGAGGTCGCGCGCCTGCCGGCCGCCCATCGCGGTACGCACCCCGCGGGCCTTCGCCTCGTAGCTCGCCGCCAGCACGACGCCACCGCCGACGATGACCGGTCGCCCGCGAAGCCCCGGCGCGTCGCGCTGCTCGACCGAGGCGTAGAACGCGTCGAGGTCCGCGTGGAGCACGGTCGCTTCGCCCTGCATCCCGTCCTCCCGCCGTCGTCCGTCATGCGGATCGTCGCATGCACCGGCGACACGTGACGCTCGTCGCGGCGGCGGGAGACGAGCATCCATGTGCAGATCCACACCAAGAATCGGGGTTCGTCGTGGTTGACGAACGACCAGGGCCTGAGTACTTCTGGTACGAAGCCTCCTGGCCGCCACGAGAGGAACACCTCATGCCGAAGATGCGCAGGGTCACCGAGCGCCCATCGCCGCTGCCCGGCTGGACGATCGAGTTCGGCGACGACGGCCGTACGATGACCGTGATCGCGCCGCAGGGCGTGCGCCTGACCGGCGACCTCCTTCGAGGGGTCGGCTGGGCCGACGCCGTCGAGGCCGCCGGCATGAACTCGCCCGAGGTCGATGCGCGCTGGCTGGAGGGGTTCACGTCCGAGCGACCACTGCGGCGTCCCCGCGGCGGGTCCGCGGAGTTCGACGCCGAGGTGGGGCGGCTCTACCGCAAGGCGGTGCTTGCAGGCCTGACACCGCGCGAGGCCATCGCAGCGTTGCACGGGGTGGACGCGCAGACGGCGGGGAAGTGGATCACCGAGGCGAAGCGCAATGGGGTCATCGGTTCGCTGACCGAGGAGCGTGCCCGCGCGCTGCGCGAGATCGGGGAGCGCTGAGTCGCCTGCAGTTGCGCGCGCCGCCCCGATTCAGCCCGCGTTCTGCTTCGCCCCGTCGTGGCCGGCGACGATCGTGCCGCCGGCGAGCCCCGCGAGGATGGATCCGACGTCGAGGCCGGTGAGCGACTTGACCACCTCGGTTCCCTCGCCGAGCACCTGGCCGACCGTCTTGGTCATGGCCGATGCGCCGTCGGTGGAGACGACCGTGAGCGTGTCGATGTTCGCGATCGGCTCGGCCGCGGCACGGACGATCTCGGGCAGGCGCGAGATGATCTCCTGCGCGAGCGCGGCCTCGCCGTACTTCTTCAGGGCCTCGGCCTTGGCATCGGTCGCGGCGGCCTCGGCGACGCCCTCGGCCTGGATCGCGTCGGCGCGGGCCTCGCCCTCTGCGCGGATACCTGCGGCGAGGGCCACCTGACGGTCGCGCTCGGCTTCACCGGCGAATCGGACGGCGGTCGCGGCCGCCTCGGCGTCCTGGACGGCGGCGACCTTGTTCGCCTCGGCGATCTTCGTGCGCTTGAACGCCTCCGCCTCGGTGCTGGCGTTCGCGGCGTCGCGCTTCGCGGTCGCGCGCTGCACCTCGGCGTACGCCTCGGCCTCTGCCGGCTTGCGGATCTCGATGTCGAGGCGCTCCTGCGTGACGAGCGCCTGCTCGGAGAGGGCGTCGCGCTCCTCGACGGCGACGAGCTTGTCCTGCTCGGCCTTCGCGAGTTGCCCAGCGGCCTCGGCCTCGGCGTTGGCGCGGTCGGTCTCGGCCTTGATCGTGGCCTGCTTGAGGCTCAGGGCCTTCTGCCGCTCGGCGATCTGCTCGGCGGCCTCGATGCGCGCGAACTCGCTCGCGCGCGCGGCCTCGGCCTCGCTCACCTCGGCCACCTGGCGCGCGCGAGCCGCCTCGGCGCGACCGAGGTTGGCGAGGTAGTCGCTGCCGGGCGTGGAGATGTCGCTGATGTTCAGCAGGTCGACCTGCAGGCCCTGCTCGGCGAGGTCGGCCTTCGTCTCGGCGACGACGCGGTCGGAGAGCGACTTGCGGTCGGAGATGATCTGCTCGATCGTCATGTCGCCCACGATCGATCGGAGCGAACCTTCGAGCGACTCCGAGATGATCTCGGTCAGCAGGTCCTGCTGCGAGAGGAATCGCTGCGCGGCCCGACGCACGCCCTCCTCGGTGCCGCTGACCTTGAAGTTGATCGACGCCTTGATGGCGATCTTGATGCGGTTGCGGTCGACGCCCTCGACGGTGATGCCGATCTGCCGCTGCTCGAGCGAGATCGGGAAGCCCTGCTGCAGGATCGGCCACACGAACGTGCGTCCGCCGATCACGACGCGCTGGCCGGCGGACTCCGCCGAGGCGCGGCCACCGGCGCGGCCGACGATGACGAGCGCCTCATTCGGCGGCACGCGGCGGATGCGCCCGGCGATGAAGCCGAGCAGTCCGAGGAACGCGACGACGATCGCGAGGATCGCGCCGATCTGGATGATCTCAGGGGTCATGGTTCTTCCGATTCGGGTCGGTGGTGCGGGGGTGACGGATGCCGCGACGCGGCGCCCGGGGGTCAGGACTGGTCGGCCACGACCTTCACGCGGCTCCCCGCGTGGGCGACCACGCGGATGCGCGCGCCTTCGTCGATCGCCGCGTCGGCGTAGGCCAGGCGCCGCTCGACCTCACCGGGGCCGTCGAGGCTCACTTCGCCTCCGGCGGGCGAGATCGAGGCGGTCGCCACGCCCGTGAGGCCGACCGCCGAGGCCGGAACGCCGTCGGAGGAGCGCGCGAGCGATCGGACCGTGACCACGGCGACGACGTACGCGACGACCGCGAGCGCGCCCGCGACGACGTAGGCCCAGACGAGTTCGAGCCCGCTGCTCGCCGTGAGCGCACCGGCGGCGCCGAACACGGTCATGCCGATGGCGAGCGCCGTGCCCGAGATGGCCCCGTCGCCGATCTCGAAGTGGTCGAGCACGTCGCCGATGACGAGCGAGATCAGGAGGAGGGCGAGGCCGAGGCCTCCGACGATGAGGAAGGGGAGCAGCACCACGGGCCTCTCTGCACGACGATGTCCCCGCCCGGGTCAAGCGGAGACAGCCCTCACCCTACCGGCGAGGCTCCACGACACGCCAGCCTCAGGAGGCGGCCGCTGGCCGGACGAGCAGCGCGTCGACGGCCGCGTCGCCCCGGATGGCACGGAGGAGCCGCACGACCTCGTCGGCGACGGCGGGGGTGATGCCGCGGCACGGGACGCAGTACGGCCCGAGGGGTGGCAGGCCGCCGCCGCGGATGCGGATGACCTCCCAGCCGACCTCTCGGAGCGCCTCGTCCTTCTCGACGTCGGAGCCCTCCTTCAGGCCGCGATGCGCGCGCCCGGAGCGCCCCGGATCGTCGTACTCGATCGCGACGCGGAGTTCGGCGACGAGGATGTCGGGCCAGACCTCCTGCCGGCCGTGGAACATGCGGGCCGTCCGCACCGCGTTCGCGCGGTGGTGGAGCCGGATCCGCTCGCCGAGTAGCACCCGGAGCCGCTGCTCGGTCATGGACGTGCCGACGCGGAGGCCGTGCTTCATGAAGGGCATGCCCGCTTCGCGGGCGGCGCCCGGTGCGGCGGCGTTCGCGCGGCACTTCGCGCACCCCGTGCCGGTCAGCACGTCCATCACGCTCGCGCGGTAGCGGTCATGGCCGCGGACGCAGGTCCAGTCGTACTCCGCGCCGATGCGCGTCTCGGCGGCGAGGCGACGTCGCTGCGCGGGAGCGACCCGGCCCAGCAGCTCGCCGCGGCTGCGCTGCGTCTCGTGCACGAGCATGCACACCGGACACGCACGGCGCAGCGCGACCGCACCGGCATCATCGGCAGCGGCCCCGTGCCCGCACCCGAACCTCACTGCGACCATGTGATCCGCCGTCCTCGCATGTCCCCATGCTCGCGGAGGCCACCGACATCCGCCGGCGCACGGAGCCGACCGTCCCGTCACCGCGTCCGTGAACCGGGCGGCACCCCGCTGTCGGTCGGTCGGGGCAGAATCGAGCCGTGCGGATCGCGATCGCGAGGACGAGCGCGGGGCGCGTGGAACTCCTCGACCCCGACGGCGGGATCCATCGCGAACTCGACCCCGCCCACGTCGCGAGCGAGGTCGCACGGCTCGAGGCCGAGGTCGCGCCGCGGTGGGTCTGGCGCGACACGCGGGAGTGGGCGCCGGTCCTCCTCGATGCGGGCGTTCGCGTGGCCCGGTGCCACGACCTGCGCCTGTGCGGTGCGATCCTGGCATCATCGACCGCCGTCGCGGGTGCGCGTCCCGTCGTCCGCGATCGCCCGGACTGGTTGCCGGTCGGGCCTGCCGAGGGCGCACTCGAGACGACGGTCCCGGCCGCGGCATCGGTCGATCACGGGCCCGCGCTGTTCGAGGTCGAACCGGAGGCCGGCCCCGAGCGGGCAGCGCGGCCGTCCGCCGCCGAACTCGTCGTCGAGCATGATCGCCAGGTCGCGCTCGCCGAGGCGTCCGATCGCCCCTCGGCGATGCGCCTGCTGCTGGCCGCCGAATCCGCCGGCGCGCTCATCGCCGCCGAGCTCCACGCCGCGGGCCTGCCGTGGCGGCGCTCCGTGCACGAGCGCGTGCTCGAGGAGGCGCTCGGCCCTCGTCCGCCGGTGGGTCGCAAGCCCGCGAGGATGGACGAGCTCGCCGCCCGGGTGCGACGCGAGCTCGAGGCGCCGTCGCTCCGCCTCGACTCGCACGCCGACCTCCTCCGTGCGCTGCGTGCGGCCGGGATCGGCGTCGACTCGACGGCGAAGTGGGAACTGCGCGAGCACGAGCATCCCGCGGTCGCTCCGCTCCTCGCCTACAAGCGGCTCGCGCGCCTCCTGTCGGCGAACGGCTGGGCGTGGCTCGACGAGTGGGTGGTCGACGAGCGATTCCGCGCGGACTACGTCGCGGGCGGCACCGCGACCGGGCGCTGGGCGACCTCCGGCGGGGGAGCGCTGCAGCTGCCGAAGGCCGTGCGCGCCGCCGTGGTCGCCGACCCCGGCTGGAGCCTGGTGGTGGCGGATGCCTCGCAGCTCGAGCCGCGCGTCCTGGCCGCGCTCGCGCGCGACCCCGCGATGGCCGCGGCGGGCCGTGGTCGCGACATGTACCGTTCGATCGTGGATGCGGGCGTCGTCGCAACGCGCGACGAGGCCAAGGTCGCGCTCCTCGGCGCCATGTACGGGGCGACGACCGGCGACAGCGGCCGGCTCGTGCCACAGCTCGGGCGCGCCTATCCCCGGGCGATGGCGCTCGTCGATCGCGCCGCGCGGGATGGCGAGTCGGGGCGGCAGGTGACCACGCTCCTCGGTCGTTCCTCGCCGCTTCCGCCGCCGTCGTGGCACGCGGCCCAGGCAGCGGCGTCCCAGCCCGACGCCACGGCGATCGATGAGCGCCGAGCCAGATCGTCGGCACGTGATTGGGGTCGCTTCACACGGAACTTCGTCGTGCAGGGCACGGCCGCCGAGTGGGCGCTCTGCTGGCTCGCGGGCGTGCGCACCCGGCTGACGGCGCTGTCGTCGGCAGCGGGCGGGCCACCGGCCGTTGCCTCGGGCGCGGTGTTCGAACGCGCCCCTCACCTCGTCTACTTCCTGCACGACGAGCTGATCGTGCACACGCCCTCCGAGATGGCGGAGGCCGTCGCCGACGCGGTGCGCGAGTCGGCGGCCGAGGCCGGGCGGCTGCTGTTCGGCGAGGCGCCGGTCGAGTTCCCGCTCGACCTCACCGTGAGCGAGAGCTACGCGTCGGCCGAGCCCTGACCGGCTGCGACGACCCGCGAACCTGCAGGCCGGCGACCGCGCCTCGGGCGCTCGGCGCTCGGCGCGAATGCCGAGGCCTCGAGGTCCGATGCCGCGATCCGGTCGAGCCACACCAGCATCGCGTCCGCGCGTGACAGCTCCGCGCTCGTCGAGGCGGCCGCGAGCCGTGTCCGCGGATCGAGGTCGCTCCAGTCCGCATCCGATGTCGGGACGTCCGCCGCGACGCGTCGGTCGCGCCATCGGGCACGCTCGGCTGCGATGACGGACGCGGCATCCACTGCCGGCATGGACACGGCGATCAGCACGCGATCGACCGTCTCGTGCCACGGGTCGGCGCCGGTGCCGTCGGCGCCGGCCAGCCACGCGTCCGCCGCAGTCCGCCCGGCCGACGTGAGGCGGTACAGGGGGAGCCCGTCATCGGTCGAGCCGGCCGGCTCGACGAGCCCGCGCGTGCTCAGGCGGTCCAGGGTCGAGTACGTCTGCCCGACGTTCACCTCGCGACGGCCTCCCGTGCGGGCGGCGAGTTCGCCGTGCAGCTGGAATCCGTACGCGGGTCCGTTGACGAGCAGCACGAGCAGCGCATCGCGGACGGCCACGTCGCCTCCTCAGGATCGGGTGGAACCACTCACCGAGTAGGGAGTTTAGCGCGTGGGGCGCGGATCGCCGCGGATTCTCCTTGTCAGTCCGGGCGAACCGGGGCATACTCGACCTGACGACTCGCTCGTCACAACCGAACACGCCACCGCCGCCAGGCATCGTTCCAGAGGTCGTAGGGGAAGACGCACCTCACGAGGAACGGAGCAGGAGATGGCGGAACAGGTCACGCGGGCTCAGCGCGCCGCGCGAGGCATGCTGTTCGTGCACTCGTCCCCGCGGGCGGTGGGCCCGCACATCGAGTGGGCGGTCGGTCGCGCGCTCGGCACTCCCGTGAACTTCGAGTGGACCGATCAGCCGGTGCTTCCCGGTACGGTCAGGACCGAGTTCTCCTGGATCGGCGAGTCGGGTGCGGGCGCTCGGATCGCTTCCGCGCTGCGCGGCTGGGAGCAGCTGCGTTTCGAGGTGAGCGAGGACCCGAGCGCCGAATCCGACGGCGCGCGTTGGATGCACACCCCGGAACTCGGCGTCTACTACGCGCAGACCGATACCGCGGGCAATGTCGTGATCCCCGAGGACCGCATCCGCTACGCGATGGAGGTCGCCGCGTTCGACGCCGGCGAACTGCATCGCGAGCTGAGGCTCGCGCTCGGCCAGGCGTGGGACGACGAGCTCGAGCCGTTCCGGCACGCGAGCGACTTCGCCCCCGTCATCTGGCTGCATCGCGTGGGCTGACGCGCATCGCACGGTGGCGTGACGCGTCGACCGGTCGACGGAGGTCCCGGAGGCGTACGAGCGAAACCGCAGGCGGTGGACTGCATCGGGCCCCGACGCCGTTACGGCGATCGGGGCCCGATGCATGCGACGGATGCCGCGGCATCCGCTGCACTTCGAACGGCTCGTCAGACGGCGCGGAACGCGGCGACCGCGTTGTGCCCGCCGAAGCCGAACGAATTGCTGATCGCGATGAGGTCGCCCTCGCCGAGCGGGCGCGGCGAGGTCACCACGTCGAGCGGGATCTCCGGGTCCTGGTCGTCGAGGTTGATCGTCGGGGGAGCGGTGCGCTCGTGGAGCGCGAGCACCGTGAAGATCGACTCGATCGCGCCGGCGCCGCCGAGCAGGTGCCCGGTCGAGGCCTTCGTCGCGGTCACGGCGATGTCGTCGAGGCCGTCGCCGAATACCCGTCGCAGCGCGTTGTACTCCGCGATGTCGCCGACCGGCGTGCTCGTGGCGTGCGCATTGACGTGGCGCACGTCGGCGAGGCTCGCGCCCGCCCCCTCGATCGCGGCCTTCATCGCGCGTGCGGCCGCCGACCCCTCGGGGTCGGGGGCCGTGATGTGGTACGCGTCGCTGGTGATGGCACCACCGAGCAGCTCGGCGTAGATGCGCGCGCCGCGCGCCGTCGCGTGCTCCTCGGTCTCGAGGACGAGTGCTGCCGCGCCCTCGCCCATGACGAAGCCGTCGCGACCCACGTCGTAGGGGCGCGAGGCGATCGCCGGGTCGTCGTTGCGACGCGAGAGCGCCTGCATCGACGAGAACGACGCGATGGTCACGGGGTGGATCGCGGCTTCGGAGCCGCCCGCGATCACGACGTCGGCGACACCGTCCTGCAGGTGCTCCCACGCGTTCACGAGCGACTCCGTGCTCGAGGCGCAGGCCGACACGACGGTCCGGATGCCCGCCCGTGCGTGCAGGTCCATGCCGACCGCGGCTCCGGGTCCGTTCGGCATGAGCATGGGGACGGTCATCGGCAGCACGCGACGCGGGCCGCGGTCGCGCAGGGTGTCCCAGGCGTCGAGCAGCGTCCAGACGCCGCCGATGCCGGTCGCCCAGTCGATGGCGAGCCGCTCCGGGGCGACCTCGGGCGCACCGGCATCCGCCCAGGCCTCGCGCCCGGCGATGAGCGCGAACTGGCTCGACGGGTCGAGCCGCTTGAGCTCGTGCCGCTCGAGCACGTCGGCGGGTTGCACCTTGGCCGACGCGGCGAAGGTCACGGGCAGGTCGTACTTCTCGACCCACTCCTGCTCGAGGGTGCGTGCGCCGGACTCGCCGGCGAGCAGGGCCTTCCAACTGTCACGGGCGGTGCCGCCGATCGGCGTGGTCGCACCGATGCCCGTGATCACGATCTTCTTGGTCATACGAAGTCACTCCGATGGGGCGATGGGGAAAACGGAGGCGAGTGAACGGAACGGACGGGCCGGCGTCGCACGCCGGCCCGTCCGAACGTCACTAGGCCTGCGCGTTGACGATGAAGTCGACGGCGTCACCGACGGTCTTGAGGTTCTTGACCTCTTCGTCGGGGATCTTGACGTCGAACTTCTCCTCGGCGTTGACGACGATCGTCATCATCGAGATGGAGTCGATGTCGAGGTCGTCGGTGAACGACTTGTCGAGCTCGACCGTGTCGGTCGCGATGCCGGTCTCGTCGTTGATGAGCTCGGCCAGGCCGGCAAGCACTTCTTCGCGGGTCGATGCCATGTTCTTCTCCTTGCAGGGGTGTGTCTCGTATGACCGAGACACAGTCTAGATGGACGGGGAACGGCGGCTCAGGGCAGAACCACCACTTGGGCGCCGAACACGAGCCCGGCGCCGAAGCCGATCTGGAGGGCGAGTCCGCCCGAGAGTTCCGGGTGCTCCTCGAGCAGCCGGTGCATCGCGAGCGGGATGGACGCGGCGGACGTGTTGCCGGTCGTCGCGATGTCGCGGCCGATCACGACCGAGTCGGGCAGCTTCAGCTGCTTGGCGAACTCGTCGATGATGCGCATGTTCGCCTGGTGCGGGATGAAGGCGGCGAGGTCGTCGGCGGTGACGCCGGCGGCATCCAGTGCCTGCTTGGCGACCTTCGCCATGTCCCACACGGCCCAGCGGAAGACCGTCTGGCCCTCCTGGCGGAGCGTGGGCCACTCGGCGGCGCCGTCGCGGTACTCGACCAGCGTGTGGTTCATGCCCACGGCGCCCGCCTTCGACCCGTCGGACCCCCACACGGTGGGCGCGATCGCGGGCTCGTCGCCCGGGCCGATGACGACGGCGCCGGCGCCGTCGCCGAGGAGGAACGAGATCGTGCGGTCGGTCGGGTCGACGACGTCGGAGAGCTTCTCGGCGCCGATGACGAGCGCGTAGTGCGCGGCGCCCGCGCGGATGAGGGCGTCGGCCTGCGCGACCGCGTAGGCGTAGCCCGCGCACGCGGCATTCATGTCGTAGGCCGCTGCCGGGTTGGCGCCGACGCGGTCGGCCACGACCGCCGCGATCGAGGGCGTCTGCTGCACGTTGGAGATGGTCGCGACGATCACGAGGTCGATCCGGTCGGCGGGGACGCCCGAGCGCTCGATCGCCTCGCGCGCGGCATCCGTCGCCAGGTCGACCGCGAGCACGTCGGCGCCGGCGCGGACGCGGGTGATGATGCCCGTGCGCTGACGGATCCACTCGTCGGAGGAGTCGATCGGGCCGACGAGGTCGTCGTTCGGCACCGCATGCTCGCCGCGTGCGGCGCCCACCGAGTAGAGGCGGGTGTAGGCAGGACCGGTCGACTGGCTGAGCGTGGGGTGCGTCATGCGTTCTCTCGTGTCGTGGGTTGCGGGGTTCAGGCGGCCTGCTGCTCGAGCAGCTCGATCGCCGCGGGCAGGTCGTCGGGGGTCTTCACGGCGACGGTCGGCACGCCCTTGAGCGCACGCTTGGCGAGGCCCACGAGGGCGCCCGCCGGTGCGAGCTCGATGATGCCCGTCACACCGGCGTCCGCGAACGACGCCATGCACGCGTCCCACCGGACCGGGGAGGCGACCTGACCGACGAGCAGGTCGACGAAGTCGGCGCCGGATGCCACGGCGCCGCCGTCGCGGTTCGTCCAGAGCGTCAGCCCGGGGTCGGCCGGCGAGAACGCGGAGGCGACGGCCGCGAGGCGGTCGCGCGCGGGCCGCATGTAGCGCGTGTGGAAGGCTCCGGCGACCTGCAACGGGATGACGCGGGCGCCCGCCGGCGGCTCCGCCTTCAGCTGCTCGAGCGCATCGAGCGCGCCCGCGACGACGATCTGGCCGCCACCGTTGAAGTTCGCGGGCTCGAGGTCGAGCGCCTCCAGGCGGGCGAGCAGCTCGGCCTCGTCGGCGCCGATGACGGCGCTCATGCCCGTGGCGACGCTCGCCGCTGCATCCGCCATGGCGCGACCGCGCTCGGCGACGAACCGCATCGCCTCGGCGTCGCCGAGCACGCCGGTCGCGGCCGCGGCGGTGATCTCGCCGACCGAGTGGCCCGCGACACCGCCGACGCGGTCGGCGCGGCCGTCGGCCGTGAGCGCGTCGAACGTGAGGATGCCCGCCGCGACGATGAGGGGCTGGGCGATCGCGGTGTCGCGGATCGTGTCGGCGTCGCTCTCGGTCCCGTGCAACGCCAGGTCGACGTCGGCGGCCTCGGAGAGGGCCGCGAGGCGGTCGGCGAATGCCGGCTCGGCGAGCCAAGGTGCGAGGAAACCGGGGGTCTGGGAGCCCTGACCAGGGCAGACGACGACGATCACCGTCTCAGTCTGCCAATCCCGCGCGGGCGATGTGTGTGCACTCGGTACAAGGTATGCGTCGGACCCTTGTTCCGCCCTCACATACCGCGGGTCAGCTCGACGGCCTGCGGCGCGGCGTCGCCTCGTGGTCGCTCATCGACCCGATGATGAGCGCCGACTGCAGGATCAGCGCCTCGCGCGCGCCCGTGGCATCCCACCCGATCACGTCGGAGACGCGCTTCAGGCGGTACCGGACCGTGTTCGGGTGGACGAAGAGCTCGCGCGCCGTCGCCTCGAGCGACCGGCCGTTGTCTAGGTAGCTCCAGAGCGTCGTGAGCAGTTCGGTGGAGTGCGCCTGCAGCGGACGGTAGATGCGGTGCACCAGCGTCGCCCTGGCGAGCGGGTCGCCGGCGAGGGCGCGCTCGGGGAGGAGGTCGTCGGCGTGCACCGGCCGCGGCGCGTGCCGCCACGAACGGGCGACGGCGAAGCCGGCGAGTGCCGCCTTCGCGCTCTTCGACGCATCCACGAGGTTCGGCACCTCGTGCCCGAGCACGAGGTGCCCGGCGCCGAAGTTCGACTCCAGCTGGCTCGCGATCTCGATGAACGACAGCGCCGGAGCCGTTCCCACGGCGTCCTCGGACTCGCCGCCGCGCGGCTCGGCCCGGCCGATCACCACCACGAGGCGGTTGCCCTGGACGCCGACGAGCACGTCGGCGTGCATGTGCCGTGCGGCGCGACGCACCTGGTCGACGTCGAACAGCTTCGGCGCCGTGCCGACGAGCACCGCGACCTCACCATGGCCGTGCCAGCCCAGGGCGGCGATGCGGCTCGGCAGCTCGTCGTCGTACTCGCCCGAGAGGATCGAGTCGACGACGAGCGCCTCGAGGCGCGCGTCCCAGAGGCCGCGCGCCTCGGCGGCACGCGCGTACACATCTGCCGCGGCGAAGGCGATCTCGCGCGAGTACAGCAGGATCGCCTCGCGGAGTGGCTCCCCGCCGTCCTTCACCCGCTCCTCGACGACCTCGACGGTGACGCGGATGAGCTGCAGCGTCTGCTGCAGGCTCACCGACCGGAGCAGCTCCCGCGGCGCCGCGCCGAACACGTCGGCCGCGATCCACGGCGTCGAACGAGGATCGTCGAACCAGGCGATGAACGACGAGATGCCCGCCTGGGCGACGAGGCCCACGGCCGAGCGCCGACTCGGCGGCATCTCGCCGTACCAGGGCAGCGTGTCCTCCAGACGCTTGAGCGTCTGGGTCGAGAGTTCACCCGAGATGGTGCGCAACCACGCGAGAGTCTCCGCCTTGGTCCTGGGCTTCGTCGCCACCGTCTGAACGCCTGCTAGCTCTCGCCGCCGGCGTTGCCGGTCGTGCCCGCGTTCACGTCGTGGAGCCGGTACCGCTCGATCGCCTGCGCCGGGAGCGAACGATCGACCTCGCCGCGCTCTGCGAGCATCTGCAGCGTCCGGACCACGACCGAGGGGCCGTCGATCTTGAAGAATCGACGGGCCGCCGGGCGGGTGTCCGAGAAGCCGAAGCCGTCGGCGCCGAGCGATGCGTACTGACCGGGCACGTACGGCCGGATCTGCTCCTGGACGGCGTGCATGAAGTCGGACACGGCGACGAACGGGCCGCGTGCGCCCGCGAGCTTCTGCGTGAGGTACGGCACGTGGCGCTCGGCGTCGGGGTGCAGGAAGTTGTGCTCGTCGGCGGCGAGGCCGTCGCGGGCGAGCTCGGACCAGCTGGTCACCGACCACACGTCGGCCGAGATGCCCCAGTCCTGCGCGAGCAGGTGCTGCGCCTCGATGATCCACGGCACGGCGACGCCGGAGGCGAGCAGCTGCGCCTTCGGGCCGTCGCCCGATCCCTCGGAGATGCGGTGGATGCCGCGGACGATGCCGTCGACGTCGACCGACTCGGGCTCGGCGGGCTGCACGAGCGGCTCATTGTAGACCGTCAGGTAGTACATGACGTTCGGGTCGACGTGGTTCCCGCCGTACATGCGGTCGAGGCCCGAACGCATGATGTGCCCGATCTCGTATCCGTACGCCGGGTCGTACGACACGACCGCGGGGTTGGTGGCGGCGAGCAGCGGCGAGTGGCCGTCGGCGTGCTGCAGGCCCTCGCCCGTGAGCGTCGTGCGGCCCGCGGTCGCGCCGATGATGAATCCGCGCGCCATCTGGTCGCCGGCCGCCCACATCGCGTCGCCGGTGCGCTGGAAGCCGAACATCGAGTAGAACACGTAGATCGGGATGAGCGGCTCGCCCTGCGTCGAGTACGACGTGCCCACGGCGGTGAACGCGGCCAGCGCACCCGCCTCGTTGATGCCGACGTGCACGATCTGGCCCTGCGGGCTCTCCTTGTACGCCAGGAGCAGCTCGCGGTCGACGGAGGTGTAGTGCTGGCCCATCGGGTTGTAGATCTTCGCGTTCGGGAAGAACGCGTCCATGCCGAAGGTGCGTGCCTCGTCGGGGATGATCGGGACGATCCGGTTGCCGAAGTCCTTGGACCGCATGAGGTCCTTCAGGAGACGGACGAACGCCATGGTCGTCGCGACTTCCTGCGTGCCCGAGCCCTTCTTCGCGATCGCGTAGGCCGAGTCGTCGGGCAGCGAGATCGCGGTGTGGTTCGAACGGCGCTCGGGCAGGTAGCCGCCGAGCTCGCGGCGACGCTCGTGCAGGTACTGGATGGCCTCGTCGTTCTCGCCGGGGTGGTAGTACGGCGGGAGGTACGGGTTCTCCTCGAGCTGCGCGTCGGAGATCGGGATGCGCATGGTGTCGCGGAACGTCTTCAGGTTGTCCAGCGTCATCTTCTTCATCTGGTGCGTCGCGTTGCGCCCCTCGAAGGCCGGACCGAGGCCGTAGCCCTTGATGGTCTTCGCGAGGATGACGGTGGGCTGGCCCTTGTGCTCGGTCGCCGCCTTGAACGCCGCGTAGACCTTGCGGTAGTCGTGGCCGCCGCGCTTGAGGTTCCAGATCTGCTCGTCGGAGAGGTCCTTGACGAGCTCGAGCGCGCGGGGGTCGCGTCCGAAGAAGTTCTCGCGCACGTACGCGCCGGACTCCGCCTTGTAGGTCTGGTAGTCGCCGTCGGGCGTGACGTTCATGAGGTTGCGCAGCGCGCCGTCGTGGTCGCGCGCGAGCAGGTCGTCCCACTCGCGGCCCCAGACGACCTTGATGACGTTCCAGCCTGCGCCGCGGAAGAAGCTCTCCAGCTCCTGGATGATCTTGCCGTTGCCGCGCACCGGGCCGTCGAGCCGCTGCAGGTTGCAGTTGATGACGAAGGTCAGGTTGTCGAGACCCTCGTTGGCGGCCACCTGCAGCTGGCCGCGGCTCTCGACCTCGTCCATCTCGCCGTCGCCGAGGAACGCCCAGACGTGCTGGTCGGAGGCGTCCGTGATGCCGCGGTTGGTGAGGTACTTGTTGGCCTGGGCCTGGTAGATCGCGTTGATCGGGCCGAGGCCCATCGACACGGTCGGGAACTGCCAGAACTCGGGCATGAGTCGCGGGTGCGGATACGACGACAGGCCGTTCGGCGCGTGCGACTTCTCCTGCCGGAAGCCGTCGAGCTGGTCGGTCGTGAGCCGGCCCTCGAGGTAGGCGCGGGCGTAGGTGCCGGGGGAGGCGTGGCCCTGGATGAAGATCTGGTCGCCGCCGCCGGGGTGGTCCTGGCCGCGGAAGAAGTGGTTGAAGCCGACCTCGTACAGCGCAGCGGATGACGCGTAGGTGGAGATGTGGCCGCCGACGGCGACGCCGGGTCGCTGCGCGCGGTGCACGAGCATCGCGGCGTTCCATCGGATCCACGCGCGGTAGCGGCGCTCGAGCTCCTCGTCGCCGGGGAACGCGGGCTCGTTCTCGGGGGCGATCGTGTTCAGGTAGTCCGTGGTCGGCACCATGGGGACGCCGAGGTGGAGCTCCTTGGAGCGCTTGAGCAGGCTGAGCATGATCTCGCGCCCGCGCTGGTGGCCCTTCTCGGCGACGAGGGCGTCCAGGGACTCCGCCCACTCGGTGGTCTCCTCCGGATCGGAGTCCATCGCCTCGACCGAGTACGGGTCCTGGTCGTTGACAGTCACACTCGACCTCTCTCTTCAGCAGATCGTGCCTCTGATCCGTGCGTTGCGCACGACGAAGACCGGGTCACGGTCGGGGGCACCACGCCATCCTAGTGATTCTACGGCCGCCCATGGCGGGCTAGGCTGGCGCGCGTCCAGCCAGACCCCGAGGGAGGCTCCGTGATCCTCGGCGAAGGCGCGCTCGCGCCCGAGTTCGCACTGCCCGACCAGCACGGTGCGCCGCACCGGCTCGCGGCCCTTCGAGGCGAGCGGGCGGTCGTGCTCGCCTTCGTCCCGTTCGCCTTCTCGCGCGTCTGCACACGCGAGCTGGGCGAGCTGGATGCCGCGGCGCCGATGTTCGACGCGGCGGGCGTCGACCTGTTCGTGCTCTCCGTCGACTCGAAGCACGCGCTCCGCGCGTGGGCGGAGGACGAGGGCGTGGGACTGACGCTGCTGTCGGACTTCTGGCCTCACGGCGCGATCGCGCGCGCGTACGGCGCGTTCGACGAGGCTGCCGGGTTCGCGCGGCGCGCATCGTTCGCGATCGGCGCCGACGGCGTCATCCGCTCGTCCTTCGAGGCGCCGCCGGGTGAGGCGCGCCCCTTGGTCGCCTATCGGGAGGCGCTCGCGTCCCTCGGCTGAGCACGGCAGGCGGATCCCGCGTCCGCGCGACGCTACGATCGAAGTGCCGCCGCGCGCGGCGAGGGCCTTTAGCTCAGTTGGTAGAGCGCCACGCTTACACCGTGGATGTCGTCGGTTCGAGCCCGGCAGGGCCCACCCATCCCTCGCGATCCGCTCGACCCGATCGCGCCCGGCGCGGCGATAGGGTGAGTGGGTGCCAGTCCGCCTCGCCGACGTCCTCTCGACCGTGGAACGACTCTGGCCCGTCGCCGGTGCCGAGCCGTGGGATGCGCCCGGGCTCGTGACCGGCGATCCGTCCCGCGAGGTCGAGCGCGTGCTGCTGACGGTCGACGCCGTCGCGGCGACGATCGACGAGGCGGTCGCCGGCGGAGCCGACCTGGTCGTGGCGCACCATCCGCTGCTGCTGCGCGGCGTCACCTCGATCGCCGAGGACCGCTACAAGGGCGCCCTGCTCGCGAAGCTCATCCGCGCCGACTGTGCGCTCGTGGGCGCCCACACGAACGCCGACATCGTCGAGACCGGCACGTCAGCGGTGCTCGCCGATCGCCTCGGTCTCGTCGACGCCGCTCCGATCGTGCCGAACGCGGCGGACGCGGCGCGCGGCCTCGGTCGCGTGGGCCGCCTCGCCGAACCGACGACGCTCGGCCGCCTCGCCCGACGCCTCGCGGAGCTCCTGCCGCCGACCGCGACCGGGGTGCGTGTCGCGGGCGGATTCGACGACCCCGTCGAGACCGTCGCCGTCTGCGGCGGCGCCGGCGACTCGCTGCTCGCGCACGAGGCCGTGCGCACTGCCGACGTGTACGTGACGGCCGACCTGCGGCATCACCCGGCGTCGGAGGCCCGCGAGCAGGCAGTGCTCGGCGGCGGCCCCGCGCTCGTCGACGTCTCGCACTGGGCGAGCGAATGGCTGTGGCTGGATGCCGCGGCTCGCGAGCTCAGGGAGGCGCACCCCGAGCTCGAGGTCGTGGTGAGCGACCTCCGCACCGACCCGTGGGACTTCCAGGTGGTCCAGTGACCCGTCCCGCGCCGACCGCGACCCGCCCCGTCCCGAACCCCACGAGGAGCACCACGTGAAGGCCAGCCCCGCCGACCAGGAGCAGCTGCTCCGCCTCCAGGCCATCGACACCCGGCTGCAGCAGTTGGCGCATCGACTGCGCTCGCTCCCGCAGACGGCCGAACTCGCCTCGCTGGCCGAGCGCGACACCGCGGTCCGCAGCCGGCGCGCCGAGGCGGTCGGAACCCTGGAGGACGCGCGCACCGAGCTCGGCCGGATCGAGTCCGACGTCGAGGTCGTCGAGAAGCGCATCGCGCGCGACGGCGACCGCCTGACGCACACGTCGTCGATGAAGGACGTGCAGGCCCTCGAGGCCGAGCTGGCCTCGCTCCGCAAGCGCCTCAGCGATCTCGAGGACGCCGAGCTCATCGTGATGGAGCAGGTCGAGGAGGCCGAGGCCCACGTGGCCGGGATCGATCGGGAGCGGGCCGAGCTCGCCGAGTCGACCGCGTCGCTCGAGGCGGCGCGGGACGAGGCCGCCGGAGGGCTCGGGACCGAGCGCGAGCAGGCGGAGCGCGACCGCGCGACCCTCGCCGGCACGATCCCCGACGACCTGCTCCGCTTCTACGAGGATCGTCGGGTCCGCGGCGGCGGCATCGGAGCGGCGCTGCTGCGCCAGCGCACGTGCGGCGGCTGCACGATCACGCTCACCGGGTCCGACCTCGAAGCGGTCCGGCGCGCGCCCGACGACGAGGTCGTGCAGTGCCCGGAATGCGACCGGATCCTCGTGCGGACCGGCGAGTCGGGGCTCTGAGCGCCGCAGTCGGTCCGGGGCGGTAGCCTTGAGGGGCGAGCGGGTCGGCAAGACGGCCGCGTCGCCCGAGCGATCGGGCGCCGAGGAACGTCCGGGCTCCGCAGGGCAGGACGGTGGGTAACGCCCACCCGGGGTGACCCGCGAGACAGTGCCACAGAAAACAGACCGCCACGGGCCTCGGCCCGCGGTAAGGGTGAAACGGTGGGGTAAGAGCCCACCAGCGGCCGCGGTGACGCGGTCGGCTCGGTAAACCTCGTCCGGAGCAAGGCCAGACAGGGAACGATGGGGCGGCCCGTCCCGTTCCCGGGTAGGCCGCTGGAGGGTCGCGGCAACACGACTCCGAGAGAGATGGCCGTCCAGCCGGTGTCGCGCAAGCGCCCGGTGAACAGAACCCGGCGTATCAGCCGGCCCGCTCGCCTCACCCGCCTCGCGCGGCTCCCGCTCAGAACTTCGCGGCGAGTGCGGCGGCGCCCAGGATGCCGGCGTTGTTGCGGTGCACGGCCGGCACGATGGGCGTCTTCAGCTCGAGCCGCGGCAGGAAGTGCTCGTGGTGCTTCGACACGCCGCCGCCCACGATGAAGAGGTCGGGAGAGAACAGGAACTCGACGTGCGCGTAGTAGCGCTGGAGCCGCTCGGCCCACTGCTCCCACGACAGCTCCTCGCGTTCCATCGCGGAGTACGCGGCGCGCGATTCGGCATCGTGCCCGTCGAGCTCGAGGTGACCGAGCTCGGTGTTCGGCACGACGACGCCGTCGTAGATCAGTGCCGAGCCGATGCCGGTGCCGAGTGTCGTGAGGATGACGAGGCCGTCCTCGTCCTTCGCGGCGCCGAAGTTCGCCTCGGCGTAGCCGGCGGCATCCGCGTCGTTGATGAAGTGGATCTCGCTCCGGAGCTCCTTCTCGAACATGCGCTCGGCGTCGAGGCCGATCCACTCGTCGGAGACGTTCGCCGCGGACAGGGTGCGGCCGTGCTTGACGATCGCCGGGAAGCAGACGCCGAGCGGGAGCGACGTGTGGCCGCGGTCCGCCACCTCGGCGAGGAGCTCGCCGGTGGCCTCGAGGATGTCGGCCGGGCGGCCGCCGGGCGGCGTCTTCACCTTGATGCGGTCGGTGACGAGTTCGCCGGTGCCGAGGTCGACCACCGCGCCCTTGATGCCGGTTCCGCCGATGTCGATGCCGATCGCGCGTTCAGTCGCCATGGCGCCACGATACCGCGCGCCGACGGCGCGCCCGGGGCGACCTGACCGGCGGGCCGCCGCGCTCAGGGCAGGGTGAGGATCTCGGCACCGCGCTCGGTCACGACGAGCGTGTGCTCGAACTGCGCGGTGAGCGAGCGGTCTCGAGTGACGACCGTCCAGTCGTCCTCCCAGAGGTCCCACTCGGTCGTGCCGAGCGTCAGCATGGGCTCGATCGTGAAGACCATGCCGGGCTCGATCACCGTGGTCGCGTTCGGGTCGTCGAAGTGCGGGATCACGAGCCCGGTGTGGAACGCCCGGCCCACCCCGTGCCCCGTGTAGTCGCGCACGACGCCGTAGCCGAATCGCCTGGCGTAGGACTCGATGGCGCGGCCGATGACGTTCACCTGTCGACCGGGGGCCACGGCGCGGATGCCGCGGGCGAGCGCCTCTCGCGTGCGCTCGACCAGCAGGCGCGCCTCCTCGTCGGCCTCGCCGACCAGGAACGTCGCGTTGAGGTCGCCGTGCATGCCGTCGAGGTAGGCGGTCACGTCGACGTTGACCAGGTCGCCGTCGGCGAGCACGGTGTCGTCGGGGATGCCGTGGCAGATCACCTCGTTCACCGAGGTGCACGAGGACTTCGGGTACCCGCGGTAGCCGAGCGTCGACGGGTAGGCGCCGTGTGCGACGACGTACTCGTGCGCGATCCGGTCGAGCTCGTCGGTCGTCACCCCTGGCCGGATGGCCGCTCCGGCGGCCTCGATCGCACCGGCCGCGACCCGCCCGGCGGCGCGGATGCGCTCGACCTCGTCGGGGGAGTAGCGGTCGCCGCCGGTGTTCGGCGAGGGTGCCGCGCGCCCCACGTACTCCGGGCGGGCGATCGTCGCCGGCACGGCGCGCGTCGGTGAGAGTCGGCCGGGGATGAGGCGGCCGGCGGGGTCCTTGGGCATAGGATCAGCCTATGTCGAGGGACGTGGAGCGTCAGTTCTGGTACAACCTCAACACCGGTGAGGTCGAGGAGGGGTACGTCTCGCCGGCCGTCGAGCGCGTGGGTCCGTTCGAGACGCGCGCCGAGGCCGAGCAGGCGCTCGAGATCCTCCGTGCCAACAGCGCGAAGTGGGCCGAGGAGGACGCCGCGGAGGAGTGATCCGCGCCGACCGGCGGCGGGAGCGTCAGTACGAGTGCTCCTCCGTCGGGTAGGCGCCCGAGGCGACATCCGCCGCCCACTCGCGCGCGGCGTCGCCGAGGACGCCCGCGAGGTTCGCGTACTGCTTCACGAACCGCGGGATGCGCCCCGTGGTCAGCCCCGCCCAGTCGGTCCAGACGAGCAGCTGGCCGTCGCAGTGCGGGCCGCCGCCCACCGAGATCGTGGGGATGTGCAGCAGCTCGGTGACCTGCCGGGCGGCGTCGGCGGGCACCATCTCGAGCACGACCGCGAACGCGCCGGCGTCCTGGATGGCCTGCGCATCGGCGAGCAGCTGCTTCACGCCTTCGCCGCGGCCCTGGATGATGTGGCCCCCGAGGCCATGCTCGCTCTGGGGCGTGTAGCCGATGTGGGCCATGACCGGGATGCCGGCGCCGACGATGCGGCGGATCTGCTTCTGGCTGCGCTCGCCGCCCTCGAGCTTGACCGCGTGCGCGCCGGCCTCCTTCATGAAGCGGATGGCGGTGTGCAGGGCCTCGTCGGGCCCGTTCTCGTAGGAGCCGAACGGCATGTCCGCGATGACGAACGCGCGCTCGACCGCGCCGGCGACCGCGCGCGTCAGGGGGATGAGCTCGTCGACCGTGACCGGGAGGGTCGTCTCGTAGCCGAGCACGTTGTTGCCGGCCGAGTCGCCGACCAGCAGGAAGTCGATGCCCGCCTGGTCGAAGATGCGCGCGGTCAGCTGGTCGTAGCTGGTCAGTCCCGTGATCTTGATGCCGTCGCGCTTGGCGGTCTGGAAGTGGCGCGTGCGAACGCGCTTGGGGCCGCTCACGGCACTCGATGCGCCGCCGTAGGGGTTCTCGGCCACGGGGGCTTCGGAGGGGGTCGCTGCGCCGTCGGATGCGTGGTCGGACATGGCGCCAGTCTCGCACAGCACGGCCGTCATCCGGGCGGGACGGCGGAGCCGTACCGACTACGCTGAGAGCATCGAGGAAGGGTGTGCATGGACAAGCAGCGCGACTTCGTTCTCCGGACCATCGAGGAACGAGGAGTCAAGTTCGTCAGGCTCTGGTTCACCGACGTCGTCGGCACGTTGAAGTCGGTCGCGATCGCACCGGCGGAGGTCGAGGGAGCGTTCACCGAGGGCATCGGGTTCGACGGTTCCGCGATCGAGGGCCTGAGCCGGACGTTCGAGTCCGACCTGCTCGCCTACCCCGACCCGACCACCTTCCAGACGCTGCCGTGGCGCGGCGACATCGACCCCACGGCGCGGATGTTCTGCGACATCACCACGCCCGACGGCGAGCCGGCCGTCGCCGATCCGCGCAACGTCCTCAAGCGCACGCTCGCCCGAGCCGCCGACGCCGGGTTCACCTTCTACACGCACCCCGAGATCGAGTTCTACCTCCTCAAGTCCTCGAAGTACGGCCCCGAGGGGCCGCAGCCCGTCGACTCGGCCGGGTACTTCGACAACGTGCCCGGCGGCACGGCGCACGACTTCCGTCGCCGGTCCGTCCGCATGCTCGAGGACCTCGGCATCTCGGTCGAGTTCAGCCACCACGAGGCGGGCCCAGGCCAGAACGAGATCGACCTGCGCTACGCCGACGCGCTCACCACGGCCGACAACATCATGACGTTCCGCACCGTCGTGAAGGAGGTGGCGATCGAGCAGGGCGTCTACGCGACGTTCATGCCGAAGCCGTTCTCCGACAAGCCGGGTTCGGGCATGCACACGCACCTGTCGCTCTTCGAGGGCGACGCGAACGCCTTCTACGAGCCCGGCGCGCAGTACCAGCTCTCCAAGATCGGCCGCCAGTTCATCGCGGGCCTGCTCCGCCACGCGAACGAGATCTCGGCGGTCACGAACCAGTTCGTGAACTCCTACAAGCGCCTCTGGGGCGGCGACGAAGCGCCGAGCTTCATCTGCTGGGGCCACAACAACCGCTCGGCGCTCGTGCGCGTCCCGCTCTACAAGCCGAACAAGGGCCAGAGCGCGCGTGTGGAGTACCGGGCGATCGACTCCGCCGCGAACCCCTACCTGGCCTTCTCGCTGCTCCTCGCGGCCGGCCTCAAGGGCATCGAGGAGGGCTACGAGCTGCCCTCCGAGGCGGAGGACGACGTGTGGGCGCTGACCGACAGCGAGCGGCGCGCGCTCGGCTACCGCCCGCTGCCGGCGAGCCTCGACCACGCGATCGAGTACATGGAGACGTCCGAGCTCGTCGCCGACACGCTCGGGGAGCACGTCTTCAACTACGTCCTGGCGAACAAGCGCGCCGAGTGGCGCGACTACCGCACGCAGGTCACGCCGTTCGAGCTGCACCGCAACCTCGAGATCCTCTGACGGTCGGCACCGGATGACGCGCACCGCCCCGACCCTCGGTGCCCTCGCGCGCGCCGGCTTCGACGACCTCGATCTCGCCGCCGGGCAGTCGACCGATCTCGCGGAGGCCGCGGGCGTCGAGCCGGAGGCGCTGGTCGAGGCGCTCGGCGCGGCGGGCGACCCCGACCAGGCGCTCGCGGAGCTCCGACGGCTGCACGAGCGCGCGCCTCAGGCGGTCGTCGCAGTCCTCCGCGATCCCGGAGCGCTCGACCGTGCTGCGCGACTCCTCGGCGCGTCGCGCGGCTTCGCCGAGTTCTTCATGCGGAACCTCGACGAGCTCGCGCTGCTGCACGAGCACCCGGCACCGCCGCACACCGAGGCGGATGCCGCTGACGAGCTCGTCGCCGCCGTGGCATCCGTCGACGCGCCGATCGCGCACCTGGCGGATGCCGGCTCGCGCGCGCTGCGCATCCGATACAGAAGATTGCTCGCCGGCATCGCGATCTGGGACCTGACCCGTGCGGACGCGGTCGATGCGGTCGACACGGTGGCGTCCGGGCTGGCCGACCTGGCGGGGGCGGCGATCGAGGCCGCACTGCACCTGGCCCGGCGGCTCGCCGCGCGCGCCGACGGGGAGTCGGCCTCGCCGGGCCGATTCCCCGCTGCCGAGGTGGCGTCCACGCAACTCTCGGTCATCGGCATGGGCAAGGCGGGCGCCCGCGAGCTCAACTACGTCAGCGATGTCGACGTCATCTTCGTCGCGGGATCCGCCGACGAAGACGTCGTCCCGACCCCGCGCGCACTCGAGATCGCCACCAGGCTCGCGATGACGATGATGCGCGCGATCGGCGAACCCGGGGTCGAGCCGCCGCTGTGGGAGGTCGACCCGAACCTGCGGCCCGAGGGGAAGGACGGCGCGCTCGTGCGCACCCTCGAATCGCACCTGCAGTACTACGACCGCTGGGCGAAGAGCTGGGAGTTCCAGGCGCTGCTCAAGGCGCGCCCGCTCGCGGGCGACCGCGACCTCGGCGCACGGTACGCCTCGGGTGTCGCGCCGAAGGTGTGGTCGAGTTCGTCGCGCGAGGGCTTCGTCGAGTCGGTCCAGCGCATGCGGGAGCGGGTGACCGACCACATCCCGGCCGACGAGGTCGACGTGCAGCTGAAGCTCGGCCCCGGCGGCCTCCGCGACATCGAGTTCACGGTGCAGCTCCTGCAGCTCGTCCACGGTGCGACCGACGAGTCGATCCGCCAGGCTGACACGTTGTCCGCGCTCGCGTCGCTCGCGGAGCACGGCTACGTCGGTCGCGAGGAGGCCGCCGAGTTCTCGCGCGACTATCGCCTGCTCAGGGTCCTCGAGCATCGGCTGCAGCTGGCGCGGCTCCGCCGCACCCACCTCATGCCCCGCGACGACGCGGAGCGGCGGGTCCTCGCTCGCGCGTCGGGACTCGCCCGGACGGCCGCCGAGGTCACCGAGACGTGGCAGGCGACGCGCCGCCGCGTGCGCGGACTGCACGAGCGGCTGTTCTACCGGCCGCTGCTCTCGGCGGTCGCCGCGCTGCCCGCCGACGGACTCGAACTCACGAGCGCGCAGGCCGAGGCGCGTCTGGCCGCCATCGGATTCCACGATCCGCGCGGGGCACTGGCCCACATCGCGGCGCTCACGGCAGGCGTGTCACGACGGGCGACGATCCAGCGCCACCTGATGCCCGTGCTCATCTCATGGTTCGCCGGGGGTGCGGATCCCGACTACGGCCTGCTCGCGTTCCGCCGCATCAGCGATGCGCTCGGCACCACGCACTGGTACCTGCGCCTGCTTCGCGACTCGTCCGACGCGGCACTGCGTCTCACGCGCGTGCTCTCCGGATCACGCTTCGCCGGGGAACTGCTCGAGCGCATCCCCGAGGCGGTCGCATGGCTCGAGGACGTCGAGGAACTCCGCCCCCGGCCGCTCGGCTCCCTTCGCGACGAGGGTGACGCCGTCCTCGCACGCCACGGCGACCTGGAAGCCGCGGCGAAGGTGCTGCGAGCCATGCGGCGCCGCGAGGTGCTGCGGCTCGCCCTCGCCGCCATCCTGGACGTCTGCACGGTGGAGGAACTGGGACACGGGCTGAGCGACATCGTGGAGGCCCACATCGAGTCGCTCCTCGGCGCCATCCGCCGGGGCGACGACGGAATCGAGTTCGCCGTCATCGGCATGGGCAGATTCGGCGGCGGCGAGCTCGGTATCGGCTCGGACGCCGACATCCTCTACGTGTACCGGCCGACGAGCGCCGAGCCGGACGCCGCCCACACCCGCGCGCTGAAGATCGTCGCGGAGCTCGTGCGCACGAGCGAGGATGCCCGCCTGCCCTTCGAGCTCGACGCCGGTCTCCGACCGGAGGGGCGCAACGGCGTCATCGCCCGCTCGCTCGACGCCTACCGCGCGTACTACGCGCGATGGTCGCTCACCTGGGAGGCGCAGGCGCTGCTCCGCGCGCGCGGTGTCGCGGGCGATCGGCGACTCATCGACGACTTCACCGAGCTGGCGGACACGGTGCGCTACCCGAGCGGGATCGCCGATCAGGAGGTGCGCGAGGTCAAGCGCATCAAGGCCCGGGTCGAGAACGAACGTCTCCCGCAGGGCGCCGATCCCACGCGGCACCTGAAGCTCGGTCGCGGTTCCCTGAGCGACGTCGAGTGGTACGTGCAGCTGATCCAGCTCGAGCACGCCGCAGGCGTTCCGGCGCTCCGCACGACGTCGACACTCGACGCCCTCACAGCCGCCGTCGACGCCGGCCTGGTCGACGAATCCGACGCCGAGACGCTCCGCGTCGCGTGGATCATCGCCTCGCGCGCACGATCGGCGCTGACGCTCTGGCTCGACAGGACCACCGACGTGCTGCCCGTCGAGCGCACGCAGCTCGAGGGCGTCGCGCGCATCATGGGCTACCCGCCCGGCTCCGCGACGGCCCTCGAGCACGACTACCTGGCCGTCACCCGTCGCGCACGCGCCGTCTTCGAACGCGGGTTCTACGGCGTCGAGCCGCGTCGCGAGCCGACGGTCGGCTGAGAACCCGTCGCGCGACCGCCATCGACCGAGCGGCCGCCGGACTCGGATCGATCGATCCGAAACGACACGAGGGCCCGTGTCGCAGAACGCGACACGGGCCCTCGGCTCTCTGGGGGATGGGGGAGAGAGACTAGACGCCGAAGTACAGCTCGAACTCGAACGGGTGCGGACGCTGGGCCAGCGGCTTCAGCTCCTTCTCGCGCTTGTAGTCGATCCAGGTCTCGATGAGCTCCTTGGTGAACACGCCGCCCTCGAGGAGGAAGTCGTGGTCGGCCTCGAGCGCATCGAGCACGGCGTCGAGCGAACCCGGCACCTGCGGGATGGCCTTGGCCTCCTCGGGCGGGAGCTCGTAGAGGTCCTTGTCGACGGGCTCGTGCGGCTCGATGCGGTTCTTGATGCCGTCGAGGCCGGCCATGAGCTGCGCGGCGAAGGCGAGGTACGGGTTGCCCGAGGCATCCGGCGCGCGGAACTCGATGCGCTTGGCCTTGGGGTTCGTGCCCGTGATCGGGATGCGGATCGCGGCGGAACGGTTGCCCGCCGAGTACACGAGGTTGACGGGCGCCTCGAAGCCCGGCACGAGGCGGTGGTACGAGTTCACCGTCGGGTTCGTGAAGGCGAGCAGCGCAGGGGCGTGGCGGAGGATGCCGCCGATGTACCAGCGCGCGACGTCCGACAGGCCGCCGTAGCCGGCCTCGTCGTAGAACAGCGGCTTGCCGTCGTTCCAGAGCGACTGGTGGGTGTGCATGCCAGAGCCGTTGTCGCCGAAGAGCGGCTTCGGCATGAACGTCGCCGTCTTGCCCCACTCGTTCGCGGTGTTCTTGACGATGTACTTGAACTTCAGGATGTCGTCCGCAGCGTGGACCATCGTGTCGAACTTGTAGTTGATCTCGCCCTGACCGGCCGTTCCGACCTCGTGGTGCGAGCGCTCGACCTCGAGGCCGGCCTCGATGAGCTTGAGGACGATGTCGTCGCGGAGGTCGGCGTGCTGGTCGACCGGCGAGACGGGGAAGTAGCCGCCCTTGTACGCGGTCTTGTTGGCCAGGTTGCCGCCTTCTTCGGCGCGACCCGAGTTCCAGGCGCCCTCGCTGGAGTCCACCGAGTAGAAGCTGGCGTTCTGCTTCACGTCGTAGCGGACGTCGTCGAAGATGTAGAACTCGGCCTCGGGGGCGAAGAACGCGGTGTCGGCGATGCCGGTCGAGGCGAGGTACTTCTCGGCCTTCTTCGCGACCTGGCGCGGGTCCTTGCCGTAGATCTCGCCGTTGCGCGGGTTGTAGATGTCGAAGACCATGATGAGCGTCCGCTCGGCGCGGAACGGGTCGACGTAGGCCGTCGAGACGTCGGGGATGAGCTGCATGTCGGACTCGTGGATCGACGCGAAGCCGCGGATCGAGGAGCCGTCGAACAGCTGGCCGACGGTGAAGAAGTCCTCGTCGACGGTGGAGGCCGGGATGTTGAAGTGCTGCTGCACGCCCGGGAGGTCGGTGAAGCGGATGTCGAGGAACTTGACGTCCGTCTCCTTGATGAACTTGAGGACTTCGGAAGAATCACTGAACATGTGACGGTGCTCCAAGGGAAGGTTGGGGGCGAGGACGCAGTCGTTCGACCGGTTGCGACGCTATCCGGGCGGGGTTTCCCTGCCATGACACCGATGTTTCGGCCGTGTTACACGCTGGACGGTCGGTAGACTCGACCGGTGCCAGACCCCGCGAACCCGACCGGCGACATCCCGCCCAGCACGTATCCCGGCGAACGGCTGGGGCTTCCCGAGGAGGGATCGGGGTCGGTCGGGCGCATCGGACGGCGCATCGTGGCGCTCATGGTCGACTGGCTGATCGCGAACGTCATCGCGCTGCTGGTCGGCCCCTACGCATCGACGGCGCAGTCGTGGGCGACGCTCGGCATCTTCGCGCTGATGCAGGTGCTCTTCATCCCGACCATCGGCGGCAGCGTCGGGCACCGGCTGCTCGGCATGCGCATCGTCCCGATCCGCGGCGGATGGGTCGGCCTGTGGCGCCCGGTCGTCCGCACGCTCCTGCTCGTGGTCGTCGTGCCGGCGCTCGTGTGGGATTCGGACCAGCGCGGATTCCATGACAAGGTCGCCGGAACCGTCCTGATCCGCGTCTGATCGGCGGACCGCGGAGCAGACGACTGCGGCATCCGCTCGGGTGAACGGATGCCGCAGGGTGTCGTCGCAGGTCAGCGCATGCGCCCGCGCTGCGGGCGCACCCGCATCGGGTCGACGCCCTTCGGGATGGGCAGCGGTGCCTGGAGCGAGTTCAGACGGTTCGTGACGGCGAGCACCTCGGGCTTGGTGAGCGTGCGCTTGGTCTTCCGGAGCGTCGCGGCCAGCCGGTGGAGTTGGACCGAGCCCTCCTCGTGGCCCACCGAGAGCGTGGTGACGGGGACGTTGGGCAGTACGCGCTCGACCTTGCGCTTCTCGTCGGCGAGCATGCGCTCGGTGCGCGATCGCGGACCCTCGCTGATCAGCGCCACGCCGCCGCGACCGACGGCGCGGTAGACGGCATCCTGCGTCTTCCCGTTCACGGCCACGGGCATCTCGTTGCCGACCCAGCTGCCCCGGAGACCGCTGCGGAGCACCGCGCCGACCGCACCCGGCTGGCCGTCGATCTGCGAATAGGCGGCGCGCTCCGCACGCCGACCGAGGATGACCAGCGCGATGAGGAGACCGGCGAGCACGCCCGCGATGATCCAGAGGGCGATCGTGAAGCCGTTCCCGCCGCTCAGCCACAGCGCGAGGCCGAGGCCGACGGCGACCGGCGCCAGGAAGCCGAGGAGCATGAGCCACTGGGCGCTGGAGTCGTAGCGGCGGGTCATCTGGAAGACCTGCCACATCTGCTTCATGCGGCCGGGCTCCTTCGGGGGCTTGGGAGCGGACCCGGCGTCCTTGGTGCGTGCCATGCGTCAAGGATACCGGCGGCGACGGGGCCGCTCGGACCGCGAGTGCGGATCGGAGCGGCCCGTCAGCACCGGCCGATCAGGTGTCGTTCACCCCACCGCCTGGGCGAACCCCAGCGACGCGTCCGCGAGGTGGGCGAGCTGCTGCGGCAGTTCACGGCCCTTCGCCTGCATCGACTGCGCCCACAGGCGACCGGCGCGGTAGGACGAGCGCACGAGCGGCCCGGCGAGAACGCCGAGGAAGCCGATCTCCTCGGCCTCGGCCTTGAGCTCGACGAACTCCTCAGGGCGCACCCACCTCGCCACGGGAAGGTGGCGCGGGCTCGGGCGGAGGTACTGGGTGATGGTGATGATGTCGGTGCCGGCGTCGTGCAGGTCGCGGAGCGCCTGCGAGATCTCGGCGCGCTCCTCGCCCATCCCGAGGATCAGGTTGGACTTCGTGATGAGGCCCGCATCGCGGCCCTGCGTGATCACGTCGAGCGATCGCTCGTACCGGAACGCCGGACGGATGCGCTTGAAGATGCGCGGGACCGTCTCGACGTTGTGCGCGAACACCTCGGGGCGCGCGGAGAAGACCTCGCCGAGCAGCTCCGGATTCCCGGAGAAGTCGGGGACGAGGATCTCGACGCCCGTGCCGGGGGACAGGGCGTGGATCCGGCGGATCGTCTCGGCGTAGAGCCAGGCCCCCTCGTCCGGCAGATCGTCGCGCGCGACGCCCGTCACGGTCGAGTAGCGAAGCTGCATCCGCACCACCGACTCGGCGACGCGACGCGGCTCGTCGACGTCGTAGTCGGCCGGCTTGCCGGTGTCGATCTGGCAGAAGTCGCAGCGACGCGTGCACTGCGAGCCGCCGATGAGGAACGTCGCCTCGCGGTCCTCCCAGCACTCGTAGATGTTCGGACAGCCGGCCTCCTGGCAGACGGTGTGCAGGTCCTCGCCCTTGACCAGCTGCTGGAGCTGACGGTACTCGGGGCCCATCTTCGCGCGGGTCTTGATCCACTCGGGCTTGCGTTCGATCGGCGTCTCGGCATTGCGGACCTCGAGGCGGAGCATCCGCCGCCCGCCGGGATCGGCGCTCATGCGGCCACCGCCGGGGCGAACTCGGCGTCGAGCCGTGCGCGCACGGCGTCGGCGACGTCGGCCGGCGTGACGGTGCGGCCGAGGACGCGGGACATCGTGGTCACTCCTGCGTCGCGGATGCCGCAGGCGATGATCTTCCCGTACGGCTCGAGCGAGTTCGAGCAGTTCAGGGCGAATCCGTGCATGGTCACGCCCTCGGCGACGCGGATGCCGATGGCCGCGATCTTCTCCTCGGTGCCGTCGCGGACGATCCACACGCCGGACCGTCCGTCGACGCGGGTGCCGTCGATCCCGAAGCCGGCGAGGACGTCGATGAGCACGCCCTCGAGCCGCCGGACGTAGCCGACGACGTCGATCGGTTCGGCGAGCCGCAGGATCGGATACCCGACGAGCTGGCCGGGACCGTGCCAGGTGATCTTCCCGCCGCGATCGACGTCGATCACCGGTGTGCCGTCGGTCGGACGTTCCTCCGGGGAGGTCCGCTTGCCGGCGGTGTACACGGGCTCGTGTTCGAGGAGGATGACGGTGTCCGGTCGCTGACCGGAGACCACCGCCTGATGGACGGCGCGCTGGAGGGAGAGGCCCTCGCTGTACGGCACGGAGTTGGCGCTTAGCCCCGTGTCGACGTAGTCGAGCATGCGGTCCAGTCTAGGCGCCGTCCCGTCCTCCACGGTCCGCTCGCGCCTGCGGCCGTGCTCGCTCCTCGGCGCGGGTGCGCGGGTGCTCCGGATCGCCGACATCATCGGTGCCCATGGCCCATCGCTCGCGTCGCGCGGCCCGCTCCGGCGGTCGTCGCATCGATCCCTCCACCGCCGAATCCCCGACGGGCGGCGCGCCGACCACCGCGGATGCCGTGCTGGCGGGGTACCGGCTGCTGCGCCGACTCGGGTCGGGTGACCGCGCCGACGTGCACCTGGCGGTCGTCGGGCGACCCGCGAACGTGTCGCCCGACCACGCGGAGCCGGAACCGTCGCTCGTCGTCCTCCGCGTCTACGACCGCTCCGCCGACGACGCGGCGATCGCCACGGAGATCCACGCGATGGAGCACGATCCGACCGGTACCGTGCCACGGCTCCTCGACATCGCCACCCTCTCCGACGGGCGGGCCTGCCTCATCGTCGAACGGATCGGCGGGCGGACGCTCGCCTCGATGCTGGACGGCGCGCGTCTCTCGCCGGGTCAGGTGGTCACGGCGCTCGCCCCGCTGCTCGTCGCCGTGCGCGAACTCGGCCGCAACGGCGTCGTGCACGGCCGACTCGCCCCCTCCGACGTGCTCGTTGACGACGCGGGTCGCCCGCGCCTGATCGGGTTGGGCGCGCTCGAACGCACCGATGCGGCAGTCCCGGCCCTCGAACGGACCGAACGCGGGCGACGTGCGCACGCCGCGCTGGTCGCACTGATGGAGGCCGTGGCCGACGCCTCGGTGGCGCCCGTGCGGTTCGGGTCGCCGATCGACCTCGCGCGCGGGATGCTGACCGACAGGCCGTTCGCACCCGACTACGAAGCGATCGAACGCGCACTGTTCGCCGTCGCCGACCCGGTGCCGCTCGTGGTCGCACCGCGGACGAGTCCGGTGGGATCGCTGCCTTCGCGGGTGCCCGGTTCGGTGGTGCGCGCCGATGGGATCCGGCGCGATGCGACGACCGGATCGGTCGAGTTCAGATCGGGAGCCGACCCGTCCCGGGTCGCGCTCGCCGATCCCGCGGTGCCGCCCGCCGCATCTCGCCGGAACGCGGCACGTCGCCTTGCCGAACTGGCGCAACTTCCCGGCATCGCCGACGGATTGGATGGTGCGTTCGACGAGGGCGTCGGCGCCGCCGCGCGGAGGCGGATCCGGAACTGGGTCGGCCGTCGACGCGCGGTCCTCGCCAGCGCTGCATTCGTCGGCGCGGGAGCGCTCGTGGTTCTGCTCACCGCCGTGCCGCCCGCCACGGCCGGAGATGCCGATCCGCGCGTGGCCGCGCCGTCGGCGTCACCAGCAGGAACCCCGACGGCGACGGCGTCCGACGCGCCGACGGACGCCGCGAGCCGGGACGCCGCCGCGATCGCCGAGGGCGTCGAGGGCGTCGAGGGCGTCGGAGCGGCCGAGGGCGGGGCGGGGGTCCTCGACGGGACGGACCCGGCCCATGTCGCAGCCGCGCTGCTCGAGATCCGAGCGGGATGCCTCGCCGGCCGCGACCTGGCATGCGTCGCGTCGTACGCCCAGGCCGGCGCACCCATCGAGGCGCGCGACCTCGCCGCCATCGCGGCCGACCAGCCCGTCGCCTCGGGGCCGGCCGACCTGTCGGGGATCTCGGTCACCGCCGACCTCGGCGACGCGGTCGTGCTCAGCGTGCCCGGCGTCGGGGAACGCGAACCGGCCTCGCTCCTCATGATGCGGAGCGAGGCCGGTTGGCGTCTGCGGGAGTGGTTCGACTAGATGCCGAGGTCGCCCTCGAAGTCGCCCTCCTCGAGGCGTGCCTTGACCGCCGTGAGGAAGCGCGCGGCGTCGGCGCCGTCGATGATCCGGTGATCGTAGGACAGCGCGAGGTAGACCATCGAGCGGATCGCGATCGCGTCGGAGCCGTCCTCCGAGATCACGACCGGGCGCTTGACGACGACGCCGGTGCCGAGGATCGCGGTCTGCGGCAGGAACACGACGGGCGTGTCGAACAGCGCGCCGCGCGATCCGGTGTTCGTCAGCGTGAACGTGCCACCCGCCAGCTCGTCGGGCTTGAGCTGGTTGTTGCGCGTACGCTCGGCCAGGTCGGCGATCTGGCCGGCGAGGCCGGCGATGTCGAGTTCGCCCGCGTCGCGGACGACCGGCGTGAGCAGGCCGCGCTCGGTGTCGACGGCGATGCTCAGGTTCTCGCGCTCCGGGTAGACGATGGCGTCGCCGTCGACCGTCGAGTTGATGATCGGGTAGGCGCGCAGCGCCTCGACGGCGGCGAGGGCGAAGAACGGCAGGAACGACAGCTTCGTCCCGGTCTTCTCCTGGAACGTGCCCTTGACGCGATCGCGCAGCCGGGCGACGCGCGTGACGTCGACCTCGACGACCGAGGTGAGCTGAGCCGTCGACTGCATCGAGACCACCGCGCGCTCGGCGACGACCTTGCGCAGGCGCGTCATCGGCTGGGTGGTGCCACGGAGCGGGGAGGTCTCGAGCGGCTGACGCTCGGCCTTGGCGGCGGGTGCCTCAGCCGCGGCGGGGGCGCCGGCGGAGAGCACGTCCTGCTTTCGGATGCGTCCGCCCACGCCGGTTCCGGTGACGGACGCGAGGTCGACGCCCTGCTCGTTGGCGAGCTTGCGGACGATCGGGGTGACGTAGCCCGACGGGCCGGCGTGGGCGCCGCCCTGAGCCTGGGCCGGAGCCTCCTGCGGCTGAGCCTGCGCCTGGGCCGGAGCCTGTGCCGGAGCCTGCGGGGGCGCCTCCTGCTGCGGCTGGGCCGGGGCCTCCTGCTGCGGGGCGGGAGCCTGTGCCGGGGCCTGCGCGGGAGCCTCCTGCTGCGGCTGTGCCGGCGCCTGCGGCTGCGCGGGAGCCTCCTGCTGCGGCTGTGCCGGCGCCTGCGGCTGCGCGGGAGCCTCCTGCTGCGGCTCTGCCGGCGCCTGCTGCTGCGGCTCGGCGGCTGCTTCCTGCTGCGGCTCGGCCGGTGTCTCGTCCTGTGCCGGAGCGGGAGCAGCCTCGGCCTGCTGGGGCTCGGCGGGTGCGGCGTCGCCGCCACCCGAGCCGTCGCCGATCGTGACGAGCGCGGTGCCGACCTCGACGGTCTCGTCCTCCTGGACGAGGATCGCCTCGATCACGCCCGCGACGGGCGACGGGATCTCGGTGTCGACCTTGTCGGTCGAAACCTCGAGCAGCGGCTCGTCGACCTCGACTCGATCTCCCACGTTCTTCAGCCAGCGGGTGACCGTGCCCTCGGTGACACTCTCGCCGAGTGCCGGGAGGCTGACGGATTCGCTCATTCGCTTGTCTCCTTCACAGCGTTGACGCGTTCTAGCTTATTGCAGTCGTATTTCGGCGCGACGGGGTCAGAGCGCGTGGAGCGGCTTGCCCGCGAGCTTGAGGAACGCCTCGCCGAGCGCCTCGTTCTGCGTCGGGTGCGCGTGGACCAGCGGGGCGATGTCCTCGGGGTACGCCTCCCAGTTCACCGCGAGCTGCGCCTCGCCGATCAGCTCGCCGACCCGGGCGCCGATCATGTGCACGCCGACCACGGGGCCGTCGTTCACGCGGACGACCTTGATCGATCCGCTGGTCTCGAGGATGTGGCTCTTGCCGTTGCCTGCGAGGTTGTACTCGTAGGAGGACACCTGGTCGGCGCCGAACTTCTCGGCGGCGCGCGCCTCGGTGTAGCCGACCGACGCGACCTCGGGCTCGCAGTAGGTGACCTTCGGGATGTTGACGTCCTCGACGATGATCGGGTTCAGGCCCGCGATCTCCTCGGCCACGAAGATGCCCTGCTGGAAGCCGCGGTGGGCGAGCTGGAGACCCGGGACGATGTCGCCGACGGCGTAGACGCCCGGGACGCTCGTCTCGAGTCGCTCGTCGGTGATGACGAAGCCTCGGTCGACCGTGACGCCCGCCTCCTCGTATCCGAGGTTCTGGGTGACCGGGCCGCGGCCGACGGCGACGAGGAGCAGCTCGGCCTCGACCGTGTCGCCGTTCTCGAGGGTGACGACTACGCCGTCGTCGTGCTGGGTGACGCCCTGGAAGCGGACGCCGAGCTTGTAGTCGATGCCGCGCTTGCGGAACGCGCGCTCCAGCTGCTTCGAGATCGACTCCTCCTCGTTGGGGACGAGGTGGGGGAGGGCCTCGATGATCGTGACCTCGGAGCCGAAGGAGCGCCACACGCTCGCGAACTCGACGCCGATGACGCCGCCGCCGAGGACGGCGACCTTCTTGGGGACGAAGTCGAGCTCGAGGGCCTGCTCGCTCGTGATCACCCGGCCGGCGATGTCGAGGCCGGGCAGCGAGCGCGAGTACGAGCCGGTGGCGAGGACCACGTTCTTCCCGGTGAGGCGCTCGTCGCCGACGACGACCGTCTTCGCACCGTCGAGGCGACCCTCGCCCTCGAACACCGTGATGCCCCGGGCCTTGATGAGGCCCTGCAGCCCCTTGAACTTGCTCGCGACGATGCCCTCGCGGTATCGCGTCACCGCCGGGATGTCGATGCCCTCGAAGCTCGACCGCACGCCGAACTTCTCCGACTCGCGCGAGCTGTCGGCGACCTCGGCCGCATGCAGGAGCGCCTTCGTCGGAATGCACCCCCGGTGCAGGCACGTGCCGCCGAGCTTGTCCTTCTCGACGAGTGCCACGCTGAGGCCGAGCTGGACGGCGCGCAGCGCCGCTGCGTAGCCTCCGCTGCCGCCTCCGAGGATGACGAGGTCAAAGTTCTGCTCGGACAAACGAAATCTCCCTTGCGCATCGGATCTGCGGCGCGAGTCACCCGGTTTCGTGGCCGGGGAACGTCTGGGGCGTGGATCGCCCCAGACGACTGTACTACCTGGCGGCGACCCGCTCGCCCAGCGCGATGAGCGTGCGCACGGCGGCCCCGGTGCCGCCCGCTCCGGTGAATCCCCACGGCGCCGCGGTGTTGTACGAGGGCCCGGCGATGTCCAGGTGCGCCCACGGGATCCGGGGTGCGTCCTCGCCCTCGCGCCGGCCCACGAACTGCTGCAGGAACACCCCGGCGAGGAGCATGCCGGGCACCACCGTGCCGAGCTTCGTGTTCGCGAGGTCCGCGACATCCGACTTCAGCAGTGGGAGCAGGTCCTCGGGCAGCGGCATCGGCCAGGTCGGTTCGCCCGCAGCCTCCGCGGCGCCGCGGACCTCGGCGACGAGCGCGTCCTCGCCCATCAGGCCGGTGATGCGATTGCCGAGCGCGACCACCTGGGCGCCGGTGAGCGTCGCCACGTCGACGATCGCGTCGGGCTGCTCCTCGCTCGCGGCGGCGAGCGCGTCGGCCATGACCAGGCGCCCCTCGGCGTCGGTGTTCAGGACCTCGACCGACGTGCCGCCCTTCATCCGGATCACGTCGTTGGGCCGCGCCGCGGTGCCCGACGGCATGTTCTCGGCGAGGCAGAGCCATCCGGTGACCCGGACGGGCACCTCGAGCTCCGCCAGCGCGACGACGGCGGAGAGCACGGCTGCCGCGCCGGCCATGTCGGACTTCATGCCGACCATCGAGGCGCCCGGCTTCAGGGAGAGCCCGCCCGAATCGAAGGTGATGCCCTTGCCGACCAGGGCGAGGTGAGCGGATGCCCCGGCCGGAGCGTACTCGAGGCGAACGAGCCGCGGCGGCCGAGACGAGCCGCCGCCGACCGCAAGGATGCCGTTGAAGCCGCCCTCGCCGAGCGCGGCCTCGTCGTAGACCCGGACCATGATGCCGGCCGATCCCGCGGCCTCCGACGCGAGGTCGGCGAGGACGACCGGTGGCAGGTCGTTCGGTGCCGTGTTGACCAGGTCCTTCGTCCGTGCGACCGCCGCCGCGACGGCGCGGACGCGCTCGAGCCGGACCGTCTCGGCGTCGTGCTCCGTGTGCAGGATCAGCCGATCGGGGCCGCTCGGACCCTCCCGGTACTCCGTGAACGTGTAGGCACCCAGTGCGGCGCCCTCGACGAGGGCCTCGGCCAGCCCCGCGTCGAGCCCGGTTCCGACGAGCGCGACGGCCGACGAGGAGGCGAGGGCGCGCACCGCGGCGCCCGCCGCGTGACGCAGCGATGCGGCATCCGCCGTCTCGCCGGTGCCGGTGGCGACGACCAGGAGGTCGCCGTCGGGCGCCGTGAGCTTGGTCACCTCGTCGAGGGCGCCCTTGGCACCGAGACGCGCGAGGGACGTCCCCACCCAGTCCAGTCCGACATCGACGATCGGCACCGGGCCGTCGCCGGTGCGCCGGACGGGCAGGACGAGGGCGTCGACATCGGTCGCAGCGGCGGGGGAGGCGGAGAGTTCGATCGAGGGAACGGACATGGGTTCGATCGTAGGTCGTCGTCGATGTCGGGACCGCATCCGCTGTTCGCTCTGGGCATGGCCGCCGCGGTGCGCTGCCGGGCGGGCGCCGTCCGGCGCTCGGTACCCTTGAGGTATGCGCGATCCCCGCTCCCTGTACGAGCTCCACGTCGACGTCGAGGTGCCCCTCGGCCTCCCGCTCGTGGCCGGGCTCACGGGGTTCGCCGACGCCGGATCCGCGGTCGCGCAGACGACGGAGTACCTCCTGACCAACCTCGACAGCCAGGTCGTGGCCACGTTCGACGCCGACGAGCTGCTCGACTATCGCGCACGGAGGCCGGTGATCCTCTTCGAGGGGGACCACCTGACCGACTACCGGCCCCCGAGGCTGTCGCTCGACCTGGCCCGCGACGAGCTCGGGCAGCCCTTCCTCCTGCTGACCGGCTTCGAGCCGGACTTCCAGTGGGAGCGATTCGGCGCCGCGGTGCTCGGCCTCATCGAGCGCTTCGAGGTGTCCTCGACCACGTGGATCAACTCGATCCCGATGCCGGTTCCGCACACGAGGCCCATCGGCGTCACCGTGAGCGGCAACCGGACCGACCTCATCGAGGCGATGTCGGTGTGGCGGCCGACGACCCAGGTGCCCGCGAACGCGCTGCACCTCGTGGAGTACCGCCTCCAGACGCAGGGGCACCCGACGACCGGGTTCGTCCTGCTGGTGCCGCACTACCTGTCCGATGCCGAGCTCCCCTCCGCAGCGGTCGCCGCGCTCGAGGCGGTGAGTGCGTCGACCGGGCGGATCTTCCCCACGGACTCGCTCCGCGAGCAGGGCCGCGAGTTCACGGCGCGGATCGACGAGCAGGTGGCCGAGAACGGCGAGCTCGCCAAGCTCGTGCACACGCTCGAGGAACGCCACGACGACTACATGGAGGGGACGAGCCTGCGATCGCCCCTCACCGACGAGGACGGAGAGCTCCCGTCGGCCGACGAGATCGGCGCCGAGCTCGAGAAGTTCCTCGCCCGGCGTCGCAGTCGCGACGCCGACGAGGGCTGAACGGGGTCCGGCGGAACGCGCTTGGTGGGAATGCACCCGGCGCAGCGCGCGTTGGACCTTGGTGCAGGTCGGATCGCGCCCCGAAACCCGTGTCGTCGCGGACGGTCGACGCTTCGCGGCCTGTATAATGGGGGAAGGACCCGTTCTGGTCCGCCGTGCGACTCGCGTCGCCACCGCCGCGGACTTGACATGGGTCCTCATCGTGTCCGAAATCACCCGGGTCGCGACGCAGTCAGAAATCCCGGCAGGCCCGCCCAGGGGCCCACGTGCCGCGCGACGGTGAGGAAGAGGTTCAGTACACATGGCAGCCAAGACCAGCACGCCGACGACCGACGAGTCGGCCGAGGCGCCCCGCGCCACGAGCACGACCAAGCGGTCGTCGACGTCGAAGTCGACGAAGGCCCCGGCCGCCAAGGCCGCGTCGTCCAAGGGCGCCGCATCGAAGAAGGGCACCACGACCGCATCCAAGACGCCCCGCACGTCCACCGCGAAGGGTGCCAAGGCGAAGAGCGCCACGGCGAAGGGCGCGGACGCCTCCGACGAGGATGAGCTCGAGGACGACGCCGAGATCGAGGAGGTCGCGGTCGAGGATGCCGCCGACGAGGCCGCGCCCGGCGGGGAGTCGGCCGACGGGTCCGGAGACGACGAGGCCAAGCCCGCCGCGGCCGAGCCCCACCCGACCGGCGCGATCGTGCTCCGCGCGTCCGACGACGAGGATGAGATCCCGGTCTACTCGACGACGATCACCGGCGCGACGGCCGACCCGGTCAAGGACTACCTCAAGCAGATCGGCAAGGTCGCGCTCCTGAACGCGGCCGAAGAGGTCGAGCTGGCGATGCGGATCGAGGCGGGACTCTTCGCCGAGGAGAAGCTCTCGCACATGTCCGACGCGGAGAAGCGCTCTCAGCTCGGTCGCGAGCTGCAGTGGGTCGCCCGAGACGGGCAGCGCGCGAAGAGCCACCTGCTCGGCGCGAACCTCCGACTCGTGGTCTCGCTCGCCAAGCGCTACACCGGTCGCGGCATGCAGTTCCTCGACCTCATCCAGGAGGGCAACCTCGGCCTCATCCGCGCGGTCGAGAAGTTCGACTACACCAAGGGCTTCAAGTTCTCGACCTACGCCACCTGGTGGATCCGCCAGGCGATCACGCGCGCCATGGCCGACCAGGCGCGCACCATACGCATCCCCGTGCACATGGTCGAGGTCATCAACAAGCTCGCCCGCGTGCAGCGTCAGATGCTGCAGGACCTGGGCCGCGAGCCCACCCCCGAGGAGCTCTCGAAGGAACTCGACATGACCCCCGAGAAGGTCATCGAGGTCCAGAAGTACGGCCGCGAGCCGATCTCGCTGCACACCCCGCTCGGCGAGGACGGCGACAGCGAGTTCGGCGACCTCATCGAGGACACCGAGGCGGTGGTTCCCGCCGACGCGGTCGGCTTCACCATGCTGCAGAAGCAGCTCGAGTCGCTGCTCGACTCCCTGAGCGAGCGCGAGGCCGGCGTCATCCGCATGCGCTTCGGCCTCGGCGACGGCATGCCGAAGACGCTCGACCAGATCGGCGACACGTTCGGCGTGACGCGCGAGCGCATCCGCCAGATCGAGTCGAAGACGATGGCCAAGCTCCGCCACCCGTCCCGCTCCCAGTCGCTCCGCGACTACCTCGAGTAGGCCGGCAGTGAAGTACGCGCCGGCGATCCTCGTCGGCCGGCTCACCAGGATCGCCGCTCGGCTGCGCAAGCCGGGCGGCGGTTCGGCGGTGCCCGGCCTCGTCGTCAACACGATCGCCCCCGGCTACCTCCGCACGACGCTCTCCGGATTCCCGCGTGGCCTCGTCGTCGTCTCCGGCTCGAGCGGCAAGTCGACCACGACGAAGATGCTCGTCGCGATCCTGCGCGCGCACGGCGAGACGGTCTTCACGAATCCCTCGACGGCGAACATCAGCCAGGGCCTCACGTCCGCACTGCTGGAGCAGGCGGACTGGCGCGGGCGAGTGCCGGGCGACGTGGCCGTGCTCGAGATGGACGAGGGCCACGGCGCCCGGGTGATGGAGGGCGTCGACGCCCGCGTGGTGACCCTCACGAACGTCATGGTCGATCAGATCGACCGGTTCCACGACTCGGAGATGGTCGCCGGAATGCTCGCGAAGATCGCGGCGCGCGCGCACGCCTCGGTCGTGGTGAACGCCGACGACGCGTACCTGGAGCGCCTCGCGGCCGGGCTCGGCGACGGAGTCGCGGTCCGTCGCTTCGGCGTCTCGCCGGACGTCCTCGCGGCCGCGCCGCGCGGACTCGGCCACACCGAGACGAGCCCCGAACGACTCGAACCGGCATCGGGCGTGGTCGTCGCCTCCGTCGACGGGGCCTCGGCCGTGCTGAGCGACGAGGGCCGCGACGTCCCGATCGGACTGCCGGCGCGCGGCATCCACTACGCCGTCGACGCCGCCGCCGCGTACGCCACGGCGAGCGCCGTCCTCGGCGAGCAGTTCGACCCCGACCTCGCAGCTGAGGCCCTGAGCGCCATCCCCGCGGTCTTCGGCCGCGGCGAGCGGGTCATCGTCCGCGGGCAGGAGGTCGACTTCGTCCTCGTCCAGAACCCCGCGAGCTATCAGCTGAACGTCGACAGCATCGCGCCGGGGACCGACCTGATCCTCTTCGCGATCGGCTCCGACGTCCGCGATCCGTCGTACTTCTGGCCGACGGATGCCTCCTCGCTCGGCCGCGTCTCGATCGTCAGCGGCTCGAAGGCCGACGAGGCGGCGCTGATGCTCGCGTACGACGGCGTCCGGATCGATCGCGTCGAGCACGACCTCGGCCGCGCGCTCGACGACTTCCTCGCCGCGCCCGCCCCGACGACCGGCGTGAAGACGATCGTCTTCTCGGCCGACGCCATGCGGCGCACGCGTGCGCACCTCGGACTGACGGGAGCAGAATGACCCTCACGATCGTCTCGTTGCTGCCCTCGCTGCAGAACACGAACGGCGACGCCGAGAACGCCTCCGTGCTCGCTGCCCGTGCACGATGGGCAGGTCTCGACGCGCGTGTCGTCGCGGTCGAGCACGCGGAGGACCTGCCCGAGCGGGTCGACGCCGTCGTGCTCGGATCGGGGAGCGACTCCTCGCTCGAACGCAGCCGGGAGCTCCTGCTCGGCCTGCACGACGAGTTCCGCCGGTGGGGCACGGAGGGCGTCCCGATCCTCGCGGTCGGCACCGGGTGGGAACTGCTCAGCTGGGGCATCGAGCTCCCCGACGGCCGCAGCATCGAGGGACTCGGCATTGTGGCCGGTCGCGCAGTCCCTCGCGACGGCCGGGTGGCCGGCGACCTCGTGGTCGCGGCCTCGGGAGGGCTCGGGCTGCTCGTGGGCTTCGAGAACCACGCTCGCGACTACGTCGGCGCGGAGGCCTCGCCGGTCGGCCGCGTCCGGGCCGGATCGGGCAACGGGCGCGGGTCGGGCCAGGAGGGCGTGCGCATGGGCGACGTGATCGGCACCCACCTGCACGGACCCGTCCTGGCGAAGAATCCGCGCCTCGCCGACGCGATGCTCGCGCGCGCGTGCCAGCGCGCCGGGGTCGAGTACACGCCGGGCGAGCGGACGGCCGAGGTCGACCGGTTCGCCGAGGCCGCGCGCACGTTGCAGTTGCGCGCCGCGGGAGTCGCGGCATCCGCCGACGCCTGAGTCACCGCGAACGCCGGCATCGACGACGAACGCCCCCGGAGGATCTCCGGGGACGTTCTCGTCGTCGTGGGACCCGCGTCAGTTGCGCGTGTCGGTGAGGAGCCGGCTGGACTCGTCGTGCCAGCTGTGGGCGATCTGCGACAGCTTCTCCTCGTGCTTGCGCCCGTGGTGAGCGCAGAAGAGCAGTTCACCGCTTGCGACCACCACTCGGATGTAGGCCTGCGCACCGCAGGCGTCGCAGCGATCGAGCGCGGTCAGCTCGTGCGGCGTCTCGACTTCGTCGACCGCACCGGCGGTGTCGGTGTACTGGTTCATGGCGCCTCCTCCGTGGATCACGAGCCGTTTCCGTCACTCAATGAAAACACGACTCGGCCTGCGAACCTTCCGTGCGACCCTCCATTTCGCTCTGCGCGAAGCGCCGGGGCCGGGAACGGGGGTGGCCCTCACTAGGCTTGTCCGACGTGAGCTCCGACTATTCCGCCCGCCATCTCTCCGTCCTCGAGGGCCTCGAGGCGGTCCGCAAGCGACCGGGCATGTACATCGGTTCGACCGACTCGCGCGGCCTCATGCACTGCCTCTGGGAGATCATCGACAACTCGGTGGACGAGGCGCTGGCCGGCCACGGCACCGAGATCGACGTGGTGCTGCATGCCGACCACAGCGTCGAGGTCCGCGATCGGGCGCGCGGAATCCCGGTCGACGTCGAGCCCAAGACCGGGCTCACGGGCGTCGAGGTCGTCTTCACGAAGCTCCACGCCGGCGGCAAGTTCGGGTCGGGCTCGTACTCCGCGTCCGGCGGGCTCCACGGCGTGGGCGCATCGGTGGTCAATGCGCTCTCGGAGCGCCTCGACGTCGAGGTCGACCGCGGCGGGGCGACATGGGCGATGTCCTTCCACCGCGGTGAGCCGGGCGTCTTCGACGACGATGGCACGCGCTCGCCCTCGGCGCCGTTCCGTCCGTTCGAGCAGTCCAGCGAACTGCGCAAGGTCGGGCGTGTCGCGAAGGCCGTGACCGGCACCCGGGTCAGGTACTGGGCCGACCCGCAGATCTTCACGCGAGGCGCGAGCTTCCAGCTCGAGGACCTCCTGAATCGCGCGCGGCAGACCGCGTTCCTGGTTCCCGGGCTCGCGATCACGGTGTCCGACCAGCGCGGCGAGGAGACGGAGACGCATCGTTTCCACTTCGAGGGCGGCATCTCCGAGTTCGCCGAGCACCTCGCGGTCGACGGCCCGGTGACCGACATCTGGCGGCTGACGGGCGATGGTCGCTTCACCGAGACCGTGCCCGTGCTGAACGATCACGGCGCGATGATCCCGACCGACGTCGAGCGGCACTGCCACGTCGACATCGCGCTCCGATGGGGCACGGGGTACGACACCGTGATGCGCAGCTTCGTGAACATCATCGCGACGCCGAAGGGCGGCACGCACCAGTCCGGCTTCGAGCAGGGGCTGCTGAAGTTCATCCGGCAGCAGGTCGAGCAGAACGCGCGGCGACTGAAGGTCGGCAACGACAAGCTCGACAAGGACGACGTGCTCGCAGGCCTCACCGCGGTACTGACGGTGCGCCTGCCCGAACCGCAGTTCGAGGGTCAGACCAAGGAAGTGCTCGGCACGCCCGCGGTGCGCTCCATCGTGGCATCCGTCGTGCAGAAGGCGCTCGGCGAGCGCTTCGCCTCCACGAAGCGCGACGACAAGGCGCAGACCGCGATGGTGCTCGAGAAGGTGGTCTCCGAGATGAAGGCGCGCATCTCGGCGCGCACCCACAAAGAGACGCAGCGGCGCAAGAACGCCCTCGAGACCTCGTCGTTGCCGGCCAAGCTGGTCGACTGCCGCTCGACGGACGTCGCGCAGAGCGAGCTCTTCATCGTCGAGGGCGACTCGGCCCTCGGCACGGCCAAGCTCGCCCGCGACAGCGAGCACCAGGCGCTGCTGCCCATCCGGGGCAAGATCCTCAACGTGCAGAAGGCGAGCATCGCCGACATGCTCGGCAACGCGGAGTGCGCGTCGATCATCCAGGTCATCGGGGCGGGGTCGGGCCGCAGCTTCGAGCTCTCGGCGGCCCGCTACGGCAAGGTCATCATCATGAGCGACGCCGACGTCGACGGCGCCCACATCCGCACCCTGCTGCTGACGCTCTTCTTCCGCTACATGCGGCCGATGATCGAGGACGGACGCGTGTTCGCCGCGGTGCCGCCGCTGCACCGCGTCGTCGTGATGAACCCCGGATCGAAGCCCAACGACGTGATCTACACGTACTCCGAGAAGGAGCTCGCGGGAGTGCTCGCGACGCTCCGCAAGCAGGGCAAGCGGTACCAGGATCCGATCCAGCGGTACAAGGGCCTGGGCGAGATGGATGCCGACCAGCTGGCGTCGACGACCATGGACCGCCGGCACCGCACCCTCCGACGGGTCGGCGTGGCCGACGCCGAGAACGCGGGTCGCGTGTTCGAGCTCCTCATGGGCAACGAGGTCGCTCCCCGCAAGGAGTTCATCGTCGACAGCGCGGCGGCCCTCACGCGCGATCGCATCGACGCCTGATCGGGCGCGTCCCGGGCGCGGTGCGTCCTCGTCGTGCGCCCTGGTCGCCGGTCCCGGCGGGTCAGCGGATCGCGCGACCGATCACCTGCACGACGGCGTCCAGCGTCTGGCCGGAGCCGTCTCGCTTCGCGCCCCCCTCCGGAAGCACCCGCAGCGAGCCGTCGGTGCCGAGTGCGCGCGCGGGGCCGCGACCGACCCAGGCGATCGAGAGGGCGTCCTGGCCCTTGAGGAAGCGGTGCGCGCGAACGCCGCCGGTCGCGCGACCCTTGCCGGGGAACTCGGCGAAGTCGGAGACCTTCGCTGCTCCGGGATCGGCGCCGAGCAGGGTATCGGCGGATGCCGCGACCGTCACGACGACGGCCGACTCGATGTCGGCGCGCGGCAGGACCGTGAAGGAGATCACGCGCGCCTCGGCGGCGAGCTTCACGCCGGCCATGCCGCCGGCGGGGCAGCCCTGGGGGCGGACGGCCGATGCGGGGAAGTGGAGCAGCTGCGCGTCGCTCGTCACGAACACCAGTTCGTCGTCGTCACCGCCCTGTGACGCGCCGACGACGCGGTCGCCCGGCTTCAGCGCGATCACCTCGAAGTCGGGGCGGTTCGGGTAGTTGCCGGGCGCGACGCGCTTCACCACGCCCTGCTCGGTGCCCAGCACGATCGGCTGCTGCGAGTCGAGCGAGACGACGGCGAGCACCTGCTCGGTGCGGTCGGGGAGGGCGAGGTAGTCGGCGACGCGCACACCGGCTCCGAGCTGCACGGAGTTCGGCGGCAGCGCCGGCAGGTCCATCGGCGAGAACCGGATCAGGCGGCCCTTGGACGTGACCGCGCCGATCTCCGTGCGACTCGTGGTCGCAAGCTCGGAGCGCACGGCGTCGTGCTTGGAGCGACGGCTCGGGGGAGCGAGGGTGACCGTGGACTCGCCCTCGGGCGCGTCGACCCGTGCGATCCTCCCGGTCGAGCCGAGGATGACCCGGCACGGCACGTCGGCGTGCTCCAGCGTCGCGGGGTCGACCGCCTTGCGCGTCTTCGGCTGCACCCGAGCCTCCGTGAGCATCGTGCGGCGCGGGGTGCCGAACAGGTCGGCGGCGCGGTCGAGCTCCTCGGCGACCTGCGCGCGGATGCGCGCGTCGCTCGCGAGCAGCTCCTCGAGCGCCGCGATCTCCGCGAGCAACTGGTCGCGCTCGGCCTCGAGCTCGATGCGGGAGAACTTCGTGAGTCGACGCAGGCGGAGCTCGAGGATGTACTCGGCCTGGAGCCGGCTGAGGTCGAACACGTCCTCCAGCCGGGACCGCGCCGCCTCGGCATCGTCGGACGTGCGGATGACCTGGATGACCTCGTCGATGTCGAGGATCGCGATGAGGAGGCCCTCGACGAGGTGCAGTCGCTCACGACGACGCGCGAGCCGGTACTCGGAGCGCCGCGTGATCACCCGGATCCGGTGCGCGAGGTAGACGTCGAGCAGCTCGCGGAGGCCGAGCGTCTGCGGCTGCCCGTCGACGAGGGCCACGTTGTTGATGTTGAAGGAGTCCTCGAGCGGCGTCATCCGGTAGAGCTGCTCGAGCACGGCCTGCGGGTTGAAGCCGGTCTTCACGCCGATGACGAGGCGGAGCCCCTTGGTGCGGTCGGTGAGGTCGGCGACATCCGAGATGCCGGTGATCTTCTTGGCGTTGACGCCGTCCTTGATCTTCTCGATGACCTTCTCGGGGCCGACGAGGTAGGGCAGCTCGGTGACGACCAGGCCGGTCTTGCGCGGCGTCAGCTGCTCGACGGAGACCTTCGCCCGCGTCTTGAACGACCCGCGTCCGGTCGCGTAGGCGTCGCGCACGCCGGAGAGGCCGACGATGGTCCCGCCCGAGGGGAAGTCGGGCCCCGGCACGTACTCCATGAGCTCGTCGAGGCTCGCCTCCGGGTTCAGCAGGAGGTGCCGCGCCGCGGCGACCACCTCGACGAGGTTGTGCGGCGCCATGTTCGTCGCCATGCCGACCGCGATGCCGCTCGCGCCGTTGACGAGGAGGTTCGGGATCGCCGCCGGCAGCACCTCGGGCTGCTGGTGCGAGTTGTCGTAGTTGGGGATGAAGTCGACGACGTCCTCGTCGAGGTGCTCGGTCATCGACACCGCCGCCGGCGCCATGCGCGCCTCGGTGTATCGAGCCGCGGCGGGACCGTCGTCGAGCGAGCCGAAGTTGCCGTGGCCGTCGACGAGCGGGACGCGCAGCGTGAACGCCTGCGCCAGGCGGACGAGTGCGTCGTAGATCGCGCTGTCGCCGTGCGGGTGCAGCTTGCCCATGACCTCGCCGACGACGCGCGCCGACTTGACGTGACCGCGATCGGGGCGGAGCCCCATGTCGCTCATCATGTAGAGGATGCGGCGCTGCACCGGCTTCAGGCCGTCGCGCGCGTCGGGCAGGGCGCGCGAGTAGATGACGGAGTAGGCGTACTCGAGGAAGGACCCCTGCATCTCCTCCGCGACGTCGATCTCGTCGATCCGTTCGGCGATCGGTGGTGCGGAGGGCTCGCTCTTGGCTGGGGTCATTCGTCGTCTCTGCGCAGGGCGTGCACGGGCACGCGCGGGGAACGGGGCCGCGCCCGGCCTGTGCCAGACTGGGCGCGATGCCAGCAATGCTACCGGTGCCCGCCGACGGAGCCCCGCGGCTCACCGGCGTGCTGCCCGCCGCCCTCGCCTCGATCGGCGGAGGCGCCGGGCCGTTCGCCCTCCCGGCGGTCGACTCGGCCGTGGTCGTCCTCGTCGACGGGCTCGGCGCCGGCAACCTCCGCTCGCGCGCGGGACACGCCCGGTTCCTCTCGGGCGCGATGGCCAAGCGCGACGTGATCCGCACGGTCTTCCCGTCCACGACCGCCGCCGCCATCGCCAGCTTCGCCACCGGGCTCATGCCCGGTGCGCACGGGCTCATGGGCTACCGAGTCCCCGATCGTACGAACGACCGGGTCGTGAACCAGCTGAGCGGATGGGACGACCGGATGGTCCCGGAAGACTGGCAGGCGCACGCCACCGTCTTCGATCGCGCCGTGGAGCGCGGCGTCCGGGCCGTCGCGATCGGCGGCACGCGCTACGCGACCTCCGGTTTCACGCGCGCGGTGCTGCGCGGGGCGGAGTACCACGCCGGCGCGAAGATCCCCGACCGGTTCGCCGCAGCGCTCCGCGTGCTCCGCGAGGGTCCGGCACTCGTCTACGTCTACGTCTCGGAGCTCGACCAGATCGCCCACGCCCACGGCTGGGAGTCCGACCGCTGGCTCACCGCGCTCGAGGCGCTCGACGCCGAGGTCGCCGAGTTCGAACGGCGGATGCCGCGGGCCACGGGGCTTCTCGTCACCGCGGACCACGGCGTGCTCGACGTGCCACCGCACCGGCACGTGTTCATCGACGCCACGCCGGCGCTCGTCGAGGGCGTCCGCCACGTGGCCGGCGAGCCGCGCTGCCTGGGCCTCGTCCTCGAGCCCGATCTCGACGACGCCGATCGTGCGTCGCTCGTCGACCGCTGGCGGGATGCCGAGGGCGACCGCGCCTGGGTGGTCTCCCGCGACGAGGCGATCGCCGCCGGGCTCTACGGCGACGTCGAGCCGCGCAACCTCGATCGCATCGCGGACGTGCTCGTCGCGGCTCGCTCCGGCATCGCGTACTACGACCGGCGCGAGCCGGACCGCAGGGGCGAGGACATGGTCGGCCAGCACGGTTCGATGACCGACGAGGAGACGCGCATCCCGCTCATCCGGCTCGGTGCGTACCGGCGCGACTGACCCATCGGCCGCGGAACGACGACGGATGCCGCGGCGCCGAGGCCGCGGCATCCGTCGTCGCCGTCGTCAGGACGGGTACTGGCCGCGCTTGACCTGCGGCTTCGGCAGGCGGAGCGGACGCAGCTGCAGCGCGCGCATCGCCGCATACCAGCGGAAGCGCTCGACCTTCGTGGCACCGAACTTGGCCGCGAGCTTCCGCTGGAGCGTGAAGCCCAGGATGATCACGTCGACCACCGAGACCAGGAAGAAGCCCCACAGCGCGAAGATGCCGATGGTCTGGACCTCGTAGCTCGGGACGAACGTGAGCACGATCACCACGAACATCACCGGGATGAGGATCTCGCCGATGCTGAAGCGTGCGTCGACGTAGTCGCGCACGTACCGCTTCTGCGGGCCGCGGTCGCGTGCCGGGAGGTATCGCTCGTCGCCGGCGGCCATCCCGACGCGGGCCCGCTCGCGAGCCTCGGCGGCCTTCGCACGCGCCTGCCGCGCGGCCTCCTTGCGGTCGTTCGGCACGAGCGGCCGCCGGTTCGCGGCCTCGCGCTCGGCGCGGGTGGGAGTGGGTGCGCCCTTGCCGACCCTGGGCGTCGCGGGTGCGGCGTCGTCGGGTGCTGGAGCGGGCGTCTCGGTCTTGGGGTGCTTGGCCACGGGGGAGTCCTCGTCGAATCGGTTCCTCTTAAGATTAGCCGCATGAGCCAGACCCGACCCGTCCATCCTTCCGGTCCGAGCACGGAGGTCGATGATGCAGCGCCCGTGGTGGAACGCCTCCGCGCCGCCGTCGAGGCGGGTTTCCCGTCGACCATCGCGGACCTCACCGACCTCGTGCGGATCCCGTCCGTCTCGTGGGCGGCCTTCGACCCCGAGCACGTCGCCCGGAGCGCGGAGGCGGTGGCGGACCTCGTGCGCGGCCTCGACGTGTTCGACGTGGTGGACATCCGCAGGGCGCCGATCGGCGAGGGAGCAGAGCTGGGTCAGCCTGCCGTCGTCGCGCGCCGTGCCCCGCGCAACGGCCGACCGACCGTCCTCCTCTACGCGCACCACGACGTCCAGCCCCCCGGCCGCGACGAGGACTGGGAGTCGTCGCCGTTCGAGCCGACGCTCCGCGGCGACCGCCTGTACGGCCGGGGCGCAGCCGACGACAAGGCCGGCGTCATGGCGCACGTCGCCGCCATCCGGGCCCTGGTCGACGTCCTCGGCACCGACCTCGACCTCGGCATCGCGCTCTTCATCGAGGGTGAGGAGGAGTTCGGGTCCCGGTCCTTCTCGGCATTCCTCCGCGAGAACCGCGAGTTGCTCGAAGCGGATGCGATCGTCGTCGCCGACTCGAACAACTGGGATGTCGACACCCCGGCGCTGACCGTCGCACTCCGCGGCAACGTGACGTTCCGCCTGACGGTCTCGACCCTCGCGCACGCCTCGCACTCGGGGATGTTCGGCGGTGCCGTTCCCGACGCGATGCTCGCCACCATCCGGCTCCTCGCCACGCTGCACGACGAGGACGGCGCCGTCGCCGTCGCGGGCCTCGCGTCGGCCGACCTCGACACGCCCCCGTACGACGAGGCGCAGCTGCGCGCCGAGACCGGACTCCTCGACGGGGTCGCGCCGATCGGACGTGGCTCGATCCTCTCCCGCATCTGGGCGCAGCCGTCGATCACCGTGACGGGCATCGACGCGCCGACGGTGGCGAACGCCTCGAACACGCTCATCCCGCGCGTCGCAGTCCGCGTGAGCGCGCGCATCGCACCCGGACAGGACGCGGAGGCGGCGCTCGCGGCGCTTCGCGCGCACCTGCTCGCGCATGCGCCGTTCGGCGCGCACGTCGAGCTCGACGACATCGACACGGGCCAGCCGTTCCTCGTCGACACCACGGGCTGGGCCGTCGCCGAGGCCAAGGCGGCCATGGCCGAGGCATGGGGCGCCGACCCGATCGACATCGGCGTCGGCGGCTCCATCCCCTTCATCGCCGAACTCGTCGAGGAGTTCCCGCGGGCGCAGATCCTGGTCACCGGCGTCGAGGATCCGGATTCGCGCGCGCACAGTCCGAACGAGTCGCTGCATCTCGGCGTCTTCCGTCGGGCCGTGCTCGCCGAGGCCGCCCTGCTCGCTCGCCTCCATGCGCGGGCGGGGGAGTAGCGGCGGCGCCGGGGTGCCGGCGCCGTCTCAGGGCGGATGCGCATCCTGCGCGGGTACAATCGGGCTGACCGTACTTCATCGAGGAGCGATATGAGCGACACGATCACCGACGCCGCCCACGGCGTGAAGCTGAGCGATCCGGCTGCCGACAAGGTGCGCAGCCTGCTCTCGCAGGAGGGTCGCGACGACCTCCGACTGCGCGTGGCCGTGCAGCCGGGCGGATGCTCCGGCCTGATCTACCAGCTGTACTTCGACGAGCGACTGCTCGACGGCGACGCGGTCGTGGACTTCTCCGGCGTGGAGGTCGTCGTCGACAAGATGAGCGTGCCGTACCTCGACGGATCGACGATCGACTTCGAGGACTCGATCCAGAAGCAGGGCTTCACGATCGACAACCCGAACGCGCAGGGCAGCTGCGCGTGCGGCGACTCGTTCCACTGAGCCGCATCCGTCGACGCGATGAGGGAGACCGCCACGGCGGTCTCCCTCATCGCGTTTCCGGCCGCCAGCCGGGGTATTCGATGCACATGGGCCTGAACGCGCGCTGATGGTGCACGAGCCGGCCGTCGACTCGGAGTAGGCTAGTGCTGATCAATGCGCTTCGCTGAGAAGCGCCTTCGAATCTCCCGAAAGGTCACCGGTGCGCCACAATCGCCGTCTCCGATGGGCTGCTGTTCCGATCGCAGCGACGCTCAGCCTCGTCCTCGCCGGATGCACGCAGGCTCAGCTGAACGGATTCCTCCCCGGCTTCATCGAGGGCGAGGCGCCCGCGACGAACCACACCGAGCGGGTCTCGGGCCTGTGGGTGACGTCGTGGATCGTGCTGCTCGTGGTCGGTGTGGTGACGTGGGGACTCACGATCTGGGCCGTCGTCGCCTACCGCCGACGCAAGGGCCAGACGGGCCTGCCGGTGCAGTTGCGCTACAACATGCCGATCGAGGTGTTCTACACCGTCGTCCCGCTGATCCTGGTGCTCGGCTTCTTCGCCTTCACCGCTCGCGACCAGCAGGCGATCGAGGCCCGCTTCGCCGAGGACGAGATCGACGTCAAGATCGAGGCGATCGCGAAGCAGTGGGCGTGGGACTTCAACTACGTCAACGAGGACGTCTACACCGCCGGCATCCAGGCGCAGCTCGATGATGAGGGGCCGGCGGGCTCGGTCAAGCAGGACGAGCTGCCGACGCTGGTGCTCCCGGTCGGAGCGAACGTCGAGATCGCCCTCGAGTCGCGTGACGTGATCCACTCCTTCTGGGTGGTCGACTTCCTCTACAAGAAGGACATGTTCCCCGGCAAGACGAACTACATGTCGTTCGTCCCGGAGCGCGAGGGCACCTACGCCGGCAAGTGCGCCGAACTCTGCGGCGAGTACCACTCGCTCATGCTGTTCAACGTCGAGGTCGTCTCGCAGGCCGAATACGAGAACTACATCGAGGAGCTCCGCGACTCGGGCTACGAGGGCCAGCTCTCGACCGAGTACGACCGGAACCAGAACCTGCCCGGAACGGGCGCGCCCGAACTGAGTGAGGAGCACGAAGGCGAATGAGCACCACCACCGCACCGGCTCGGCCCGCGGGGTCGTCGCAGCCGTTCGGCGCCGCGAAGATCGAGCGCAAGGGCAACGTCCTCGTCAAGTGGCTCACGTCCACGGACCACAAGGTCATCGGGTACCTCTACCTGATCACCTCGTTCATCTACTTCTGCGTCGGCGGCGTGATGGCCCTCATCATCCGCGCACAGCTCTTCGAGCCCGGCCTCGAAGTCATCCAGACCCGTGAGCAGTACAACCAGCTGTTCACGATGCACGGCACGATCATGCTGCTGATGTTCGCGACGCCCCTGTTCGCGGGCTTCGCGAACGTGCTGATGCCGCTCCAGATCGGCGCACCCGACGTCGCCTTCCCGAGGCTGAACGCGTTCGCCTACTGGGCCTTCAACTTCGGTTCGCTGATGGCCGTCGCCGGCTTCTTCACCCCGCAGGGCGCCGCGTCGTTCGGCTGGTTCGCGTATCAACCGCTCGCATCGACGACGTTCTCACCGGGCATCGGCGGAAATCTCTGGATGCTGGGCCTCGGACTGTCGGGCTTCGGCACGATCCTCGGTGCCGTGAACTTCATCACGACGATCGTCACCATGCGCGCTCCGGGCATGACCATGTTCCGGATGCCGATCTTCACGTGGAACACCCTCGTGACCTCGATCCTCGTGCTGATGGCCTTCCCCGTCCTGGCCGCCGCGCTCCTGGCCGCTGCAGCCGACCGCGTGTTCAACGCCCACATCTACGACCCCGAGAACGGGGGAGTGATCCTGTGGCAGCACCTCTTCTGGTTCTTCGGCCATCCCGAGGTCTACATTATCGCCCTGCCGTTCTTCGGCATCGTGTCCGAGATCTTCCCGGTGTTCAGCCGAAAGCCGATCTTCGGCTACAAGACGCTGATCTACGCGACCATCGCGATCGCGGCCCTCTCCGTGACGGTCTGGGCGCACCACATGTACGTCACGGGTTCGGTGCTCCTGCCGTGGTTCGCGCTCATGACGATGCTGATCGCGGTTCCGACCGGCGTGAAGATCTTCAACTGGATCGGCACGATGTGGCGCGGTTCGATCACGTTCGAGACGCCGCTGATCTGGTCGCTCGGCTTCCTCATCACGTTCGTGTTCGGCGGCCTCACCGGCGTCATCCTGGCCTCGCCGCCGCTCGACTTCCACGTCTCCGACACGTACTTCGTCGTCGCCCACTTCCACTACGTCGTGTTCGGAACCGTCGTGTTCGCGATGTTCGCCGGATTCTACTTCTGGTGGCCGAAGTGGACCGGCAAGATGCTGAACGAGACGCTCGGCAAGTGGCACTTCTGGCTGCTGTTCATCGGCTTCCACACCACGTTCCTCATCCAGCACTGGCTGGGGGTCGTCGCGATGCCGCGCCGGTACTACTCGTACCTGCCGGAGGACAACATCACCTGGATGAACCAGCTGTCCACCATCGGTGCGTTCATCCTCGCGGTCTCGCTCATCCCGTTCTTCCTCAACGTGTACGTCACGGCGCGCCGCGCACCGAAGGTGACCGTGAACGACCCGTGGGGGTACGGCGGATCGCTGGAGTGGGCGACGAGCTGCCCGCCACCGCGCCACAACTTCACGTCGATCCCGCGCATCCGCTCGGAGCGTCCGGCGTTCGACCTGAACCACCCCGAGGCCGGAATCCCCGTCGGCATCGGACCGGCGAAGGACGCGCCGCACGCCCCCGTCATCGACGCAGAGACCAAGGAAGTCAAGTAGATGCGCGCCAATGTCATCCTGTTCTGGGTTCTGACCGGCTTCTTCGCCCTCTCGGCCGCGGTCTACACGTTCTGGACGGTGATCGACGAGCGTGAGCCGGGCGTCGAGTGGGTCGGCCTCGTGGCCATCTCGCTCAGCGCCGTGCTCAGCGCGTTCATCGCGTTCTACCTCGGTCGCGTCCACAAGGAGCAGGGCGGCGAGCTCCCTGAGGACCGCCTCGACGCGAACATCGACGACGGCGACGCCGAACTCGGGTTCTTCAGCCCGTGGAGCTGGTGGCCGATCCTGCTCGCAGGCTCCGCAGCCCTTGCCTTCCTCGGGCTCGCGGTCGGCGTCTGGATCTCGTTCCTGGCGATCGGACCGGCCCTGGTCAGCCTCGTGGGCTGGGTCTACGAGTACTACCGCGGCAACTTCGCCCGCTGATCGATCTCCACGTCGACGACGTCCCCGGTGCTCAGGCACCGGGGACGTCGTCGTTCATGCGCGGTGTGCGGTCGCGATGCGCCATGGACCCGCGCGCCGGATGTCGTCCACCGCGAACCCAGCGGTTCGCAGCGTCCTGTACATGGTCTCCGGGGCGTGCACGTACCCGCGATACTCCTTGCCGCGCAGTCGCATCACGAGGTTCGCCACGCGGACGATCGCGCGTCGGGCCCAGGTTCGCGGCGGGTGACTGAAGACGACGCTCCGACGCGCGTGTGCGGCCGAAGCGGCGAGCAGTCCGACCGCGTCGGGATAACAGCACACCACCCGGTGCAGCACGACGTGATCCGCGGTGTCGACGCGCGCACCCTCCGTGGCGAGGTCGACGCCGGTGAGACGGCGGGCACGCGCGGCGAAGCCCGCATCGTCCAGAAGCGCTCGCGCGACGGGCTCGTACGCCCGGGACAGTTCGAGATTCGTCGTGCTCGAAGCTCCGTGACGGAGCAGCTCGAGCTGGATGACGCCGATGCCGCCACCGACCTCGAGGACCGACGTGCCGGCGACGCCGTCGGAATCGAGACGCTCGACGATCCGACGCTCGGGCCGGGTCAGGCCGTTGCGTCGATACCGCCTGGCGAGCTGGTGTGCGAAACGGACGTCGAAGGCGTCGTCGTACGCCGAGCGAGGTGGACTGCAGCACTCGTCCATAGGCCCAGTATGCACCCGTGCCGACACGGGCCGACCAGCCCGTCGCCCGCCCTCAGTCGCTCGTGCGAGTGAAGACGAGGACATCGACGGATACGGTGACCGGGGTGCGAGCGTCATCGCCGAGCGGTGCAAGGGACGCAGCATGGTGCGCTGAGGGCCCCATTCCCGCGATGAGCCGACGGAGGCCGGCGTCCATCTCGATGCGGTACTCGATGTTCCGCCCAGACGTCAGCTCCAAGCCGGCTGGTCGCAGCTGGTCGGCGGCGGAGGCCGCCTTCTCGGCCGGGATGTCGATCATCGCACCGGCCTCCCGGAGCTCCCTGACGTGCGCCCGCGTGGGCACGACCACGATCGCTCGGCCGCCGGGACGCAGGACCCTGGCGAACTCTGCTGCATTCCGCGGTGCGAACACGTCGAGGATGACATCGACGACGGCGTCGCGGACCGGGAGCGGTCGCCAGATGTCGAGCACCACGCCGGTCGCCCCGGGTACGTCGCGGAGGGCCATCCGGACCGCGTCGGGGGAGCGGTCGGCGAGCAGGATGTCCGCATCGGGAATCGCGCCGCGGACGCGCCGCGAGTAGTAGCCGGTCCCGCAACCGAGGTCGGCGACCCGCAATCGCCCGGGTGGCTCGGTCGCCGAGCCGTCACCGATGAGCGATTCGACGATCGCCTCGGCGATCGGAGCGTATGTTCCGCCATCGAGCAGCTCTGCACGCGCAGCCAGCATCGCGCGATCGTCGCCGACCGTCCGAGGCGCCTTCGGCGGCAGGAGCGTGAGGTACCCGTGCTTCGCCCGATCGAAGCGATGCCCGTTCACGCATCCGAACACTCGCTCGGAGACGGCGTCGAGTGCGGAGAAGCAGTTCGGGCACCGGAGCCATGTCGAGTCGATCGACATGGTCCGGTGCCCGAACTCAGCTGGTGCGTTGATCAGTGGTGGTCGTGGTGCGCGGCCTCGAGCTCGCCCTTCGTCACCGGCGCGATCCGGTCTTCGAAGAACCAGCGCGACATGCCTGCGCGGAGGCGCTGGCCGACCGTGATCTTGCCCCGCGCGTTGGGTCGGATCATGAGCGGCTCGTACGACTCGTAGCTCACCAGCTTCCAGCGCTCGTACTCGTCGAGCGGCTGGTGCACCTCGATGAACTCACCGCCGGGCAGCTTCACGATGCGGCCCGACTCGTACCCGTGGAGCACGATCTCGCGGTCCTTCTTCTGCAGCGCGATGCAGACGCGCTTCGCGACGAAGTACGCGATGATCGGGCCCAGGAAGAGCAGCGCCTGGAGGGAGTGGATCACGCCTTCCATCGTCAGCTTGAAGTGCGTGGCGATGATGTCCGAGCTCGCCGCAGCCCAGAGCACGGCGTAGAACGTGACGCCGGCGGCGCCGATCGCGGTGCGGGTGGGGGCGTTGCGGGGACGGTCGGCGATGTGGTGCTCCCGCTTGTCGCCCGTGACCCACGCTTCGATGAACGGGTAGATCAGCACCGTCGCGATGAACAGGCCGAGCCCGACCAGCGGAACGAGGATGTTGAACGACCAGGTCCGCTCGAACAGCACGAACTCCCAGCCCGGCGGGATGAGGCGCAGCGCGCCGTCGGCGAAGCCGATGTACCAGTCGGGCTGCGTACCGGCGGAGACGGGCGACGGGTCGTAGGGGCCGTAGTTCCAGATCGGGTTGATCGTGAACAGCGACGCGATGAGCGCCAGCACGCCGAAGACCAGGAAGAAGAAGCCGCCGGCCTTCGCCGCGTAGATCGGGAGGATGGGCGGGCCCACGGCGTTCTGCTGGGTCCGGCCCGGGGCCGCGTACTGCGTGTGCTTGTGCACGACCACGAACAGCAGGTGCAGGGCGATCAAGGCGAGCAGGATCACCGGCAGCAGCAGGATGTGGAGGGTGTAGAGCCGTCCGACGATCGCCGTCCCTGGGAACTCGCCGCCGAAGAGGAGGAACGAGGTCCAGGTTCCGATGAGCGGGATGCCCTTGATCATGCCGTCGATGATCCGGAGGCCGTTGCCGGAGAGCAGGTCGTCGGGAAGCGAGTACCCCGTGAAGCCCTCGCCCATGGCGAGGATGAACATCACGAAGCCGATCACCCAGTTCAGCTCGCGCGGCTTGCGGAACGCGCCCGTGAAGAAGATGCGGAGCATGTGCAGGCCGATCGCGGCCACGAACAGGAGCGCCGCCCAGTGGTGCATCTGGCGGACGAAGAGACCGCCGCGGAGGTCGAACGAGATGTCGAGCGTCGAGGCCATGGCCACTGACATCTCGACGCCCTTCAGCGGAACGTAGGACCCGTCGTACTCCACCTCGGCCATCGAGGCCTGGAAGAAGAACGTCAGGAACGTGCCGGTGATCAGGATGACCAGGAAGCTGAAGAGCGCGACCTCGCCGAGCAGGAACGACCAGTGGTCCGGGAACGCCTTGCGGCCGAGCTCCTTGACGAATGTCGAGACGCTCGTGCGCTCATCGATGTAGTTCGAGGCGGCCGCCGTGAAGGTACGACGCTGCGGCGCGCGTGTGGTTGCGGTGCTCAATGACGCTCCCAGAAGCTCGGGCCCACGGGTTCGGTGAAATCGCTCTGTGCGACGAGGTAGCCCTCGTCGTCGACCATGATCGGCAGCTGCGGCAGCGGCCGTGCGGCCGGGCCGAAGATGACCTCGCAGTGGTTGGACACGTCGAACTGCGACTGGTGGCACGGGCAGAGCAGATGGTGCGTGTGCTGCTCGTACAGGGCGACCGGGCAGCCGACGTGGGTGCAGATCTTGGAGTACGCGACGATGCCGTCGTACGACCAGGACTGCCGGTCCTCGGCCTCATTGAGGTCGTCGGGGTTGAGGCGCATGAGCAGGACCGCAGCCTTCGCCTTCTCCTCGAGTCGACCGTGGTGCAGCTCGCTGAGCCCCTCGGGGATCACGTGGAACGCGCTGCCGATGGTGACGTCGGAGGCCCTGATCGGAACGCCCGACGGGTCGAGGGTCAGCCGGGTCCCGGCCTTCCACATGGTGTGGCTGAGGAGTTCGACCGGGTTCTCGTCCTGGGGAGCGAGGCCGCGGAAGAGGACGACGGCGGGCAGCGGGAAGACCAGGAGGGCGCCGATGAGGCTGTTCCGGATGGCCGCGCGACGCGTGAAGCCGGACTCGCGGTCGGCGTCCTGGAACACCTTGACCGCGCCCGCGCGGGACACCACGTTGCCGCCGATCTTGTGGCGCTCGTCTGCGATCTCGACGTCGGTCATGACCGCCTTCGCCCAGTGCACGGCACCGAAGCCGATGCCGAGCAGCGCGAGGGCCGCACCGAGGCCGATGAACAGGTTGTTCAGGCGGACATCGCCGACGTCGTTGCCCTCCATCGGGAAGAGCATGTACGCCGCGATCGCCCAGATGCTGCCGAGGATCGACAGGTAGAAGAGCGTGTACACCGTGCGCTGCGCACGCTTCTCCCGCTTCGGGTCTTCATCCGTGACGCGGGGACGGTGCGGCGGGAAGCCGGGGTTCTCGAACGCGTCGGACTGGATGAGGGCGGTGCCCGTCTTGACGGCGGGGACGGTCTCGGCGTGCGACGAGTCGGCAGCGGCGAGTTCGGTGCCGCTGTGGTCGTCCTGTGCCATGGTTCTCCTTCTTCGCTTCTTCGGTGCGGGCCCTAGTTGGACTTCGCCGTGATCCACACGGTGATCGCGACGATGGCGCCGAGACCGAAGATCCAGATGAACAGACCCTCCGCGACCGGGCCGAGCGAGCCGAGCTCGAAGCCGCCGGGCGAACGGTTGTCCTGCACGTACTGCAGGTAGGTGATGATGTCGCGCTTGTCTTCCGGCGTGATGTTCAGGTCGTTGAAGACCGGCATGTTCTGCGGGCCGGTGACCATGGCCTCGTAGATGTGCACGCCCGAGACATCCGTCAGCGGGGGCGCGAACTTGCCCTCGGTGAGGGCGCCGCCGGCGCCGGCCACGTTGTGGCACATCGCGCAGTTGATGCGGAACAGCTCGGCACCGTTGGCCGCGTCGCCGCCGCCGTTGACGAGGCTGTCGGCGGGGATGTCGGGCCCTGGGCCGAGCGAGGCGACGAAGTACGCCATCTGCTTGATCTGCTCGTCGGTGAACTGCACCGGCTTCTGCTCGGCCTGCGGGCCCTGCATCTGCATGGGCATGCGGCCGGTGCCGACCTGGAAGTCGACGGCGGCGGCGCCGACGCCGATCAGGCTCGGACCGGCGTCGGTGCCCTGGGCCTCGAGACCGTGGCAGGTGGCGCAGTTGGCCTGGAAGAGCTTGGCACCCTCCTCGATCGTCTCCTGCGACGTGGGGGAGGGCTCGGCCTGCGCGGTCGTGGTGCTGAAGGCGGCGTAGGCGCCTCCGGTGAACACGAGGCCGAGCGCGAGCAGCGCGGCGGTGGCGAGCGGATGCCGGCGGCCGGTGCGTCGCTTCGAGCGGTTCATTGATCTCTTCCTGTTCACGGGCATTGCGGGGTCGGCGCTCCTGGGTCGGGGCTACTTGAGGACGTAGATGACGAGGAAGAGGCCGATCCAGACCACGTCGACGAAGTGCCAGTAGTACGACACGACGATCGCGCTGGTGGCCTCCTTGTGGCCGAAGTTCTTCACGGCGAAGACCCGGCCGATCACGAGGAGGAAGGCGATGAGACCGCCGGTGACGTGCAGCGCGTGGAATCCGGTCGTGAGGTAGAACGCCGACCCGTACGCGTTCGAGTCGAGCGCGATGCCCTCTGCGACGAGCTGGGCGTACTCGAGCGACTGTCCGGCGACGAAGATGGCGCCCATGACGTAGGTCACGAAGAACCACTCGACCATGCCCCAGTCGCGCAGCTTCCAGCTGGTGCGGTACGGCTGCATGCGCTCCGCGGCGAAGACGCCGAACTGGCAGGTGAACGAGGAGGCCACGAGGATGAGCGTGTTGACGAGCGCGAACGGAACGTTCAGGCGGCCGGCTTCGAAGTCCCACAGTTCGGGCGAGGTCGATCGCAGCGTGAAGTAGATCGCGAAGAGGCCTGCGAAGAACATGACCTCGCTGCCAAGCCACACGATGGTACCGACCGCGACGGTGTTCGGCCGCTTGATCGCAGGCGCACTCGTCTGAAACGTCATTGAGGTGCTCGTCACGTTCACCATTATGGCTGATCCTCGGACGTGTTTTCGGACGGGGCGGGTCCGGATGTCGGCCATCATCGCCCGCGAGACGCGGATTCCGCTGGTCGAACGCCGTGAAAACGCCCCGAATCGCGCCGTTAGGATCGACACCATGCCCTCCATGCAGACCTGGCCGGACGTCCTGAACTCGCTTCTCGCCGGCGAGGACCTCAGCGTGTCGGATGCGGCATGGTGCATGGAGCAGGTCATGACGGGTTCCGCGACCGACGCGCAGCTCGCAGCGTTCCTGATCGCCCTCCGCGTGAAGGGGGAGACGGTCGACGAGATCGTCGGCTTCCGCGATGCGATCCTCGACCATGCCGTGGAACTGCCGGTCGACGCGATGGCCCTGGACATCGTCGGCACCGGAGGCGACCGCTTCGGCACCGTCAACGTCTCGACGATGGCGTCGGTGGTGTGCGCCGCGGCCGGCGTGCCGATCGTCAAGCACGGCAACAAGGCGGCGAGTTCCGCCTCCGGTTCGTCCGACGTGCTCGGCGCGCTCGGCATCGACCTGACGCTCCCCGCCTATCGGGTGGCCGAGGTGCTCGACGAGACCGGCATCACGTTCGCGTTCGCGGCAGCGTTCCATCCCGGGTTCAAGCACGCCGGCCCGGTGCGGGCCCAACTCGGCGTGCCCACGGTGTTCAACTTCCTCGGACCGCTGTGCAACCCCGCCCGCCCCGAGGCATCCGCCGTGGGCGTCGCCCACCTCGATCGCGTGCCCCTCATCGTCGGCGTCTTCCAGACCCGCGGGGCGACCGCGCTGGTCTTCCGCGGCGACGACGGCCTCGACGAGCTGACCACGACGGGGCACAGCCACATCTGGGAGGTGTCGCGCGGAACCGTCAAGGAGCACGACCTCGACCCGCGTGAACTCGGCATCCCGCGCGCGAGCATCGACCGACTGCAGGGCGGCGACGCCCAGCACAACGCCGGCATCGTGCACGACGTGTTCGCCGGAGCGCGGGGTGCGGTCCGCGACATCGTGGTGCTCAACGCCGCCGCCGGCCTCGTCGCCTTCGAGCTCGCGAACGACCCCGGGCAGTTCCAGCGGACCATCCTCGAGCGCTTCCACGAGAAGATGGCCGTCGCCGAGGGTGCGATCGACAGCGGCGCGGCCGCGCGGAAGCTCGAGCAGTGGGTGGCCGCGACCCGCGGGTAGACGACGGACGGGGCCCCGCCGAAGCGGGACCCCGTCGCTCGATCGACCCGGTCAGCTGACGTCTTCGTCGACCCAGTCGAAGGTCTTCGTGACGGCCTTCTTCCAGAGCCGGAGCTGCCGGTCGCGCTCGTCGGCGTCCATCTTCGGCTCCCAGCGGCGATCCTCCTGCCAGTTGGAACGCAGGTCGTCGAGCCCCGACCAGAACCCGGTTGCGAGTCCCGCCGCGTAGGCCGCGCCGAGCGCGGTCGTCTCGGCGACGACCGGACGGACGACGGGTACGCCGAGGATGTCGGCCTGGAACTGCATCAGCGTGTTGTTCGCGATCATGCCGCCGTCGACCTTCAGCTCGGTGAGCTCCACGCCCGAGTCGGCGTTCACCGCGTCGAGCACCTCGCGGGTCTGGAACGCCGTCGCCTCGAGTGCCGCCCGCGCGATGTGCCCCTTGTTCACGTAGCGGGTCAGGCCCACGAGCGCGCCGCGCGCGTCCGGACGCCAGTACGGGGCGAAGAGCCCGGAGAAGGCGGGCACGAAGTACGCGCCGCCGTTGTCCTCGACCGACTTCGCGAGCTCCTCGATCTCGGGCGCGCTCGAGATGATGCCGAGGTTGTCGCGCAGCCACTGCACGAGCGACCCGGTCACCGCGATCGCACCCTCGAGGGCGTAATGCGCAGGCTGGTCGCCGAGCTTGTAGCCGAGCGTGGTCAGCAGGCCGTTCTTCGAGTGGACGATCTCGGTGTCCGTGTTGAAGATCAGGAAGTTGCCCGTGCCGTAGGTGTTCTTCGATTCGCCGGCGTCGAACGCCGCCTGACCGAAGGTGGCCGCCTGCTGGTCGCCGAGGATGCCCGCCACCGGGACCTCGCGGAGGAGGCTGGACGACTCCACCGTGCCGTAGACCTCGGAGGAGGACTTGATCTCGGGCATCATCGAGCGCGGCACGCCGAACGTCTCGAGGATGTCGTCGCGCCAGGACAGCGTCTCGAGGTCCATGAACATCGTGCGGCTCGCGTTCGTGACATCCGTCGCGTGCACGCCGCCGTCGACACCGCCGGTGAGGTTCCAAAGCACCCAGCAGTCGGTGGTGCCGAAGAGAAGGTCGCCCGCCTCGGCCTTCTCACGTGCGCCGTCGACGTTCTCGAGGATCCAGACGATCTTGGTGCCCGAGAAGTACGTCGCCAGGGGCAACCCGACGTCCTGCTTGAACCGCTCGACGCCGCCGTCGGCCGCGAGGCGGTCGACGATCGGCTGCGTGCGGGTGTCCTGCCAGACGATCGCGTTGTAGACGGGCTCGCCGGTGTTCCTGTCCCAGACCACGGCGGTCTCGCGCTGGTTGGTGATGCCGACCGCGGCGATGTCGTGGCGGGTCAGGTCGGCCTTGCCGAGCGCCTGGCCGATCACCTCGCGCGTGTTCTTCCAGATCTCCAGGGGGTCGTGCTCGACCCAGCCGGCCCTGGGGAAGATCTGCTCGTGCTCGAGCTGCCCGGTCGAGACGATCGACCCCTTGTGGTCGAAGATGATCGCTCGAGTGCTGGTGGTTCCCTGGTCGATCGCCAGGATGTAGTCGGCCATGTCCGGTGCGTCCTCTCTGTCGCAGTGGTGGAATGTGCCAGTCCGCGGGCGACGGTTCGCGTCGCGACCCCCGCGGACGGACGAGGGGCCGGTCGTCGGAACGACCGGCCCCTCGGTGATCAGCCCAGGATGGGGAGCGCCACGAGCGCGGCCCAGCCGGCGAGCACGCCGCCGATGATCGGGCCGACGACGGGGACCCAGGAGTAGGACCAGTCGCTCGATCCCTTGCCCGCGATCGGGAGGATCGCGTGCGCGATGCGCGGTCCGAGGTCGCGGGCCGGGTTGATCGCGTACCCGGTCGGGCCGCCGAGGGAGGCGCCGATACCGATGACCAGGAGGGCCACGGGCAGTGCGCCGAGCGCCGCGAGGCCGGAGGCGTCGCCGGCGCGGCCGAAGCCGATCACGACGAACACCAGCACGAACGTGCCGATGATCTCGGTCACGAGGTTCCAGCCGTACGAGCGGATGGCCGGACCCGTCGAGAACACGCCGAGCTTGTTGGCCGCCTGCGGCTCCTCGTCGAAGTGCTGCTTGTAGGCCAGCCACACGATGATCGCACCGAGGATCGCACCGATCAGCTGCGCGCCGATGTACGTCAGCACCGACAGGGCGTTGACGGGGACCGTCGTGCCGAATGCGGGGTTGCCGAACTCGGTCGCGCCGTTGGCGACGAGGCCGAGGGTGACGGCGGGGTTGATGTGCGCGCCCGAGGCGTAGGCCACGATGACACCGGAGAAGACCGCGAGGCCCCAGCCGATGTTGACCAACAGGAACCCGCCGTTGTAGCCCTTCGTCTTGACGAGGGCGACGTTCGCCACGACTCCGCAACCGAGCAGCACGAGCATCGCCGTGCCGACGAGTTCGGAGAGGAACAGCACTCCGAGATTGTCCACGTTGACCTTCCATCCTTTCGCCGTGCCCGAGGGCCGCGCCCCAGGGCGGATCAGCGCCCACCCTACTCGCGTGCCCGAGATGCGCGGAAGGGCGCGCGGGAATCGTGGGAGAGCCCTTTCATCGGCGGGCTGCGCCGGAGTAGTTTTGCGGGGGGAGTGCCGCGTCAGCGTCGACAGGCGACGGGCCGGACGGGCGCGGCCGAGGGGAAGGGACGTTTTCGTGAAGAAGATCATCAACGATCCCAAGCACGTGGTCGACGAGTCAGTCGCGGGCTTCGGCCTCGCGCACGCCGACCTCGTGAAGGTCGAGACGGATCCGATCCACGTCGTGCGCGCCGACGCGCCGGTCGCGGGAAAGGTCGGCCTGGTGTCCGGCGGCGGGAGCGGACACGAGCCGCTGCATGCGGGATTCGTCGGACCCGGCATGCTGGATGCGGCGGTGCCCGGCGCGGTCTTCACCTCGCCGACGCCCGATCCGATCCTCGCGGCGACGAAGGCCGTCGACGGCGGAAAGGGCGTGCTGCACATCGTCAAGAACTACACCGGTGACGTCCTGAACTTCGAGACCGCCGCCGACCTCGCGGCCGCCGACGGCATCGAGGTCCGCGCCGTCGTGACGAACGACGATGTCGCCGTCAAGGACTCCCTCTACACGGCGGGCCGGCGCGGCGTCGGCGGCACCGTGCTCGTGGAGAAGATCGCCGGTGCTGCCGCGGACCGCGGCGACGGCCTCGACCAGGTCGCGGAGATCGCCGAACGCGTGAACGCGAACGCGCGCTCGATGGGCATGGCGCTGACGCCCTGCATCGTCCCGCACGCCGGCGAGCCCAGCTTCACTCTCGACGAGGACGAAGTGGAGATCGGCATCGGCATCCACGGCGAGCCCGGTCGCGAGCGGATCAAGCTCGAACCCGCCGACGCGATCGTCGACCGGTTGATCACGCCGATCATCGAGGATCTCCCGTACGAGTCGGGCGACCGCGTGCTGCTCTTCGTGAACGGGATGGGCGGCACGCCGCAGATCGAGCTGTACATCGCCTATCGTCGTGCCGCCGAGGTGCTCGCCGAGAAGGGCATCACGATCGAGCGCTCGCTGGTGGGCAACTACATCACGTCGCTCGAGATGCAGGGCTTCTCGATCACGCTCCTGAAACTCGACGACGAGATGGTCGAGCTCTGGGACGCCCCCGTGCACACGGCGGCGCTCCGGTGGGGCCGATAGGGGCGGCCGCGGTGGGATTGGACATCACCTGGGCGGTGGACTGGGTCAGGCGCAGCGCGGACTCGATGTCGGAGCACCGGGTCGAGCTGATCACGCTCGACCGCGAGATCGGCGACGGCGACCACGGCGAGAACATGGATCGCGGATTCCAGGCGATCCTCCCGAAGCTGGACGACCTTCCCGCCGGCTCGACGCCGGGCGACGTGTTGAAGCTCGTCGCGACGACCCTCATCTCCACGGTCGGCGGTGCGGCGGGGCCGTTGTACGGCACCGCCTACCTCAAGGGATCCGCAGCGATCGCGGGGGAGTCGTCGATCGACGCGGCGGGGGTGGTCTCGTTCCTCGAGGCGTCGCGCGACGGCATCGTGGCGAGGGGCAAGGCCGAGTCGGGCGACAAGACCATGGTCGACGCCTGGACGCCCGCGGTCGACGCGGCGCGCGGTGCAGCCGACGGTGGCGCGAGTGCCGCCGAGACGCTTCGTGCTGCAGCGGATGCCGCGGCAGCCGGCTCCGACGCGACGATCCCGCTCGTCGCGCGCAAGGGCCGTGCGAGCTACCTCGGCGAACGCTCGGCCGGACATCGGGACCCCGGGGCGCAGTCGACGGCCTACCTCCTGGAGGCGGCGGCAGCGGCCGCCTCCAACGGGACCAGTGCCTGAGATGGGCGACGGGGAGCGCATCGGGATCGTCGTCGTCTCGCACTCCGAGCAGCTGGCCGCAGGCGTCGTCGAGCTCGCGCACCAGATGGCGCCGAACGTCCGGATCGCGCCCGCGGGCGGCACCGATGACGGTCGCATCGGGACCAGCTTCGACCGCGTGACGACCGCCGTCGCCGCAGCGGACGGCGGCACCGGCGTCGTCGTCCTGTGCGACCTCGGCTCCGCCATCCTCACGGCGGAGACGGCCATGGACTTCCTCGATGACGACCAGCGCGAGCGGGTTCGCATCGCGGACGCGCCGCTCGTCGAGGGATCGGTCGCCGCGTCCGTCGCCGCGGAAGCGGGCGATCCGCTCGAGGCCGTGCTTCGCGCCGCGGAATCGGCCGGCGGGGGAGCGGAGGACCGCGACGCGTCGACCGGCCAGTCGGGTGCGGCGCCCCACTCGGGCGCATCGAGCGATCACGTGATCCGGCGGATCACGCTCACGAACTCGGACGGGCTGCACGCTCGTCCAGCTGCCGAGCTCGTCAAGCTCGCGAGCACCTTTCCTCAGCGGGTGACGGTGAACGGGATCGACGCCAAGAGCCTGCTCGCCATCATGGCGCTGGGGCTCGTGAAGGGAGACGAGGTCGAGATCGCGACGGACGACCCGGAGGGGGCTCCGGCGGTCGACGCGCTGGCGGCGCTCGCGTCGTCCGGATTCGGCGAGCACTGAGACGGATGCCGCGGCGCGCGCCGCGGCATCCGCATCACGACCCGGTCGCGACGCTGCCCGCGCCGACGCGCCCCCGGGTCCGCGCGACACCCCTGGCGATGACGATCGCGGCGGTGCCGAACGCGGTTCCCCAGAGCAGTATGGTCGCCGTCGCGGTGGGGACGCTCGGCGCGACGATCGACTCGCCGGCGAGCGCCTGCGCGGTGACGATCCCGATGGTCGCGGCCGCCAGCGCGGCGGCGATCGCGACGAGTCGGGAGCGCACGCGTACGTCGGCGAGCACCGCCGCCCGTCGGGCCGCCCACTCGAGCGCCATGACGAAGAGGATCAGCGCCTGGAGCGCGTGCATGCCGACGAAGTGCGGGATTCGCAGGTCGCCCGCGACCGTGCTCCATCCGAGCACCGGGATGCCCGGGCCACCGTCGGCCACGCCGACCGAGTGGGCGCCCGCGATGCCCCGGAAGTCCGCGCGCTGCTCGGCCGTGGGGCCCGTCATGAGGAATCCCAGTGCCATGCCGGCGAGAGCCAGGACGGTTCCGGCGCGGATGGCCGATGTGCGGGCGGCATCTCCGAGCGGAACCCGGAAGAGCGCGAACGCCACCACGAGGGTCGCGAGCCAGACGATGGCGATCGAGGCCGCCATGACGGACCAGAGGGCCGTCGCGAACGGCGTGGAGACGTTGAAATGACTCGTGGTGCCGCCGATGACCGCACCGACGATGACGATCATCTCGACGACCAGCGCACCGGCGCTGATCGTGCCCGCCCACCACGAGACGCGGCGAAGTCGACCACGGGTCAGCGCGATGAGCCAGGACAGCGTGACGGCGTAGATCACGATCGAGAGCGAGAACTTGAGCGGCTTCGCCCAGATCGGCTGGCCGATCAGCACACGATCGTCGACGAGCAGGCCGACGGTGCTCGCGACGGCGAGGACGCCCATCGCCGCCGCTAGGACGAGGAGCGGCCGGTGCGCGGTCGTCGCGCGGTCGATGGATTCGGTCGTGGTGGTCATCGGGAACTCCTGGTGCGTCGGATGGCGTCGGCCCGGCCGGGCTCGTACCGGATGGTGGAGACGTGCTCCTGCGCGGCTCGCCGCAGCGCCGCGAACAGGGCGTCGCCCAGGACGGAGCCCACGACGACCGTCTCGGCCTTCTCGTCGCGGGAGGGCCGCTGCTCGAGCATGTCGAGGTCGGCCTCGGCGACGAGGAGCGCGGCCTCGGCGTAGCGGCGATACCAGTCGTCGGCGTCGCGCTGGCCGACGGCCTCGAATGCCCGGATGACGGCGGCGGCGGCCGCACGACCGGGGTTCTCTGCGGTGATCGCGAAATCTGCGAGAAGGTCGTCGACCCGATCGAGCGCACCGGCGTCCACGTCGTGATCGTCGATGCGCACGGACGCGGCGCGCTGGGCGGTGGCGAACACGCGGGGGAGCGGAGCGTCGGAATCGATCGCACCGATGACCGCGCGCGCCGTCGCCACATCGAGCCGGCCGGGTCCGAGGAGCGCGCGGATGAGGTGGATGCGGCGTACGTGTTCGTCGCTGTACTGGGCCTGGTTCGGGCTGGTCCGGAGGCCGGGCGGCAGCAGCCCCTCGCGCTGGTAGTACTTGATGGTCGCCACCGGCGTCGAGGTCGTGCGGCTGAGCTCTGACATCCTCATATGGATACTGTAACTATCGATAGTTGATTTGTCTATACGGTTCCTCACATTCGATGCTGCGTCCGCGATACGATCGCGCCATGGCACGCGAAGAAGCGGGCCACGGCGACGGCAACGCATTCACCAGGTTCTTCGACCGGGTGGATCGGGTGATGACCCCGGCGTTCGAGTCACCGCGGATGGCCCCGGAAGAGCCCGACGACCGCAGTCAGTCGGGGGAGAAGCCGTGTCCGCTCTGCGGGCACCCGATGTTCGAGCATCGCATCGACGAATCCACGTCGAACGTGCTGCTCGAATGCCCGACCGACGAACGGCTGCCCGAACCCGCCGCGAGTGGACCGCTCAACGAGTTCGGTATGCCGGCGAGCGACGAGCGACTCGAGAGGCTCAGGCGGAACGAACGAGCCTGAGCGCAGCACGTGCTGCCCGTTTCCGTGAAGACACCGCTTCGTGAAGCCCGTTCACGATGAAGCGGGGAGGGCGCCTCCAGGCGCTCCGACTTCGCGTGGCGTTCTAAACCGACATAATGTGCATTATCGGCGCCCCTTCCGAGCGGGCGCGATGGCGTTGAGGGATGCGTCGGTGGATGGCGGTGCTCCACGAGAGCGTCGCGGCCGCGACGAGGGCGTTCAGCCGACCGCGCGCCTCACGAGCTCGACGATGAGCCGTTCACCAGCCGTCGTGAGTTCCCTGAGCGCGTACGACGTCGGCCAGAGCTCGCCATCATCGAGCAGCGCGTTGTCGTTGAAGCCGAAGGTCGCGTAGCGCGTCTTGAACTTCAGCGCCGGCTGGAAGAAGCACAGCACCTTGCCGTCCTTCGCCCAGGCGGGCATGCCGTAGTAGGTGCGCGGCGCGAGCGCCGGTGCGTGCTCGGTGATGAGTTCGTGCAGCCGCTCGGCCATCACGCGATCGGATCCCTCGAGCTCGGCGATCTTTTCGAGCAGGTCGGCCGCGCCGTCCTTCTTCTTGCCGCGGCGCACCTCCTTGGCGCGGTCCTTCATCGCAGCGCGTTCCTCGTCGGTGAAGCCCTCCGGCTCCTCGTCGCGTGCGGCCGCGCGCTTGGTCTCAGCCATGTTCGGTTCCCTTCGGTTCGGTCGATGCGGGTGCGGTCGATGAGGTCGGTCCGATGGCGAGCACTGCGGTCGCGAGGTCGCGCGCGTAGACCACTCCCCCGGCTTCATACGCGGAATGCAGGCACATGTCGGTCCTCTCGACCGGATACGGGTGGGGGTATCAGGCGCCGACGTAGTCGGCGAGGTGTTCACCTGTGAGCGTCGCGCGACTCGAGACGAGATCGGCGGGCGTGCCCTCGAAGACGACGCGGCCGCCGTCGTGGCCGGCGCCGGGCCCCAGGTCGATGATCCAGTCGGCGTGGGCCATGACCGCCTGGTGATGCTCGATGACGATCACGGTCTTGCCGGAGTCGACGAGCCGATCGAGCAGGCGCAGCAGGTTGTCGACGTCGGCGAGGTGGAGGCCCGTCGTCGGCTCGTCGAGGACGTACACGTCGCCCGACTCCCCCATCGCGATCGCGAGCTTGATCCGCTGCCGCTCGCCGCCCGAGAGCGTCGACAGCGGCTGCCCGAGGCTCAGGTAGCCGAGCCCGACGTCTTCGAGCCGACCGAGGATCGCCGCCGCTGCCGGGATCCTGGCCTCGCCCGAGGAGAAGAACTCGCGCGCCTTCGACACCGGCAGCTCGAGCACCTCGGTGATGTCGAGACCCGCGAGCGTGTACTGCAGCACGCCGGCCTGGAAGCGCTTGCCGCCGCAGTCCTCGCACGGTGTCTCGATCGTGTCCATGAACCCGAGCTCGGTGACGATGACTCCGGCGCCCTTGCAGGTCGGGCACGCGCCCTCCGAGTTCGCGCTGAAGAACGCCGGCTTCACCCCGTTCGCCTTCGCGAACGCCTTCCGGATCGGCTCGAGGAGCCCCGTGTAGGTCGCCGGACTGCTCCGCCGCGAGCCCTTGATCGCCCCTTGGTCGATCGAGACGATGCCGTCGCGCGGCGCGACGGAGCCGTGGATGAGCGAGCTCTTGCCGGAGCCCGCGACGCCGGTGACGACCGTGAGCACGCCGAGCGGGATGTCGACGTCGACGTCCTCGAGGTTGTTCGCGTCGGCGCCACGGACCTCGATGGCACCGGATCGCCGACGGACCTCCGGCTTGATCGCGGCCCGATCGTCGAGGTGCCGGCCGGTGATCGTCCCGCTCGCCTTCAGCGCCTCGACGGTGCCCTCGAAACCGATCTCGCCCCCGTTGCGGCCCGCGCCGGGGCCGAGGTCGACCACGTGATCGGCGATGGCGATCGTCTCGGGCTTGTGCTCGACGACGAGCACCGTGTTGCCCTTGTCGCGCAATCGCAGCAGGAGCGTGTTCATGCGCTGGATGTCGTGAGGGTGCAACCCGATCGTGGGCTCGTCGAAGACGTACGTGACATCCGTGAGCGAGGACCCGAGGTGCCGGAGCATCTTGATGCGCTGGGCCTCACCGCCGGAGAGCGTGCCGGACGGCCGTTCGAGGCTCAGGTACCCCAGCCCCAGCGTGACGAAGGCGTCGAGGTTCGCGCCGAGCGCCTCGAGCAGGGGGCCCGCATCGGGGCGATCGAGGGCACGCACCCATGCGGCGAGATCGGTGACCTGCATGCGGCAGGCGTCGGCGATGCTGACGCCGTCGATCCTGGACGACCGGGCCGCCTCGGTGAGACGGGTGCCGTCGCACTCGGGGCACCGCGCGAAGGTCGCCACGCGTTCGACGAACGCGCGGATGTGCGGCTGGAGCGCGTCGAGGTCCTTCGAGAGCATCGACTTCGTGATCTTGGGGATCAGCCCCTCGTAGGTCATATTGATGTTCTGGATCCGGACCTTCTTCTGCTCGCTGTAGAGCAGGGCGTGCCGTTCCTCCTCCGTGAACTCGGAGATCGGCTTGTCGGGGTCGTAGAACCCCGACTCGGCGAACCCGCGGACCATCCACCCGTCGGCGGTGTAGCCGGGCACCGTGATCGCGCCCTCGTTCAGCGAGCGGCGCTCGTCGATCACCTGCGAGAGGTCGAGGTCCGACACCGAACCGCGCCCCTCGCAGCGCGGACACATCCCGCCGAGGTACACCACGTCGCGGACGATCGTCTTGTCGCCCGTCGCCGAGGTCATGACGCCGCTCGCCTTCTGGGTCGGGATGTTGAAGGAGAACGCCGTCGGGCCGCCGATGTGCGGGTCGCCGAAGCGGCTGAACAGGATCCGCAGCATCGCGTTCGCGTCGGTGACCGTGCCCACGGTCGATCGCGGGTTCGCCCCGAGCCGCTCCTGGTCCACGATGATCGCGGTCGTGAGGCCCTCGAGCACGTCGACATCGGGGCGGGGCACGGACGGCATGAATCCCTGCACGAACGCGCTGTAGGTCTCGTCGATGAGTCGGCGCGACTCGGCGGCGATCGTGTCGAACACGAGCGAGCTCTTGCCGGAGCCCGAGACGCCGGTGAACACCGTCAACCGTCGCTTCGGCAGGTCGACCGAGACATCCTTCAGGTTGTTCTCACGCGCGCCGCGGACTCGGATGCGGTCGTGGGCATCCGCCGCGGGTGAGGCGGATGCGGCGGGGGCGACGTTCGGGGTCGTGGTCATCGTTCCTCCATCGGGTGCGGTTCGGATCCGAGCAGTGCCGCGTCGTCCAGGGCCGACGTCATCGCAGGTGCGCCGGCGATCAGCCGACCTGCTGGATCCGGAGCAGGTTGCCTGCGGGGTCGCGGAAGGCGCAGTCGCGCAGCCCGTAGGGCTGGTCGACGGGCTCCTGCACGACCTCGGCGCCGGCGGCCTCGAGCATCGCGAACGTCGCGTCGAGGTCGGTGGATGCGAGGTTCACGCCGAAGTAGCTGCCCTTGGCGATGATCTCGAGGAGCGCGTTCCGGTCGTCGTCGGTCATCCCCGGACCGACGCCCGGCGGGTGCAGGACGATCGCGGTGTCGGGCTGGTCGGCGGGGCCGACGGTGATCCAGCGCATGCCCTCGTAGCCGACGTCGTTGCGGACCTCGAAGCCGAGCACATCGCGGTAGAACGAGAGCGAGGCCTCCGGGTCGAGGTGCGGGAGGAAGCTGGAGTGGATGGTGAGGCTCATGGAGGTCACGCTATCCACGGCCGCCGACGATCGCTTCTCGATTCCTGATCGGTTTCGTCACCTGCTTCGCCACGCACGGCAGCATGCCGAGCGTCTGGCCCGCGAACCGCTCGCGGTAGACGCTCGGCGGCACGCCGACGAGCTCGGAGAAGCGCGTGCTGAAGGTGCCGAGCGACGAGCACCCGACCTCGAAGCACACTTCGGTCACCGTGAGGTCGCCTCGGCGCAGCAACGCCATCGCGCGTTCGATCCGGCGCGTCATGAGGTAGGAGTAGGGCGACTCGCCGAACGCCGCACGGAACCGGCGGCTCAGGTGCCCCGAGGACATGTTCGCCCCGCGCGCCAGGGCCTCGACGTCGAGCGGTCGCGCGTACTCGCGATCGATGCGATCCCGAACCCGACGCAGCACGACGAGCTCGCGGACGGCATCGGGATCGGCGCTCGGGCTGCTCACGAGCGCGATGCTTCCACCTCGTCCCGGCGAAGTCCAGCCGACGGACGCCGAGGGGCCCTTCGATCCCTCGCACCGGGACACGCCGATGCCAGAATGACGGCATGGACTCCGGCAAGGTCGCATTCGTCCTCGGCGGCGGCGGGGTGCTCGGCGCGGTGCAGGTCGGCATGCTTCGGGCCGTGCTCGAACGCGGCATCCGCCCCGACCTCGTCGTGGGCACGTCCATCGGCGCGATCAACGGCGCGATCATCGCCGCCGACGTGGATCGGAGCCTCGAGCGCCTCGAGGCGGCCTGGAGCTCGAAGGATGCGCGGGCGATCACCAGCGGCGCCGGCCTCCGGCTGGGTCGGGCGCACGTGATGTCGACCGAACCGCTTCGGAGGATGCTCACGCGGGGACTCGCCGGCGCCACGGGGTTCGAGGACCTCGAGGTGGAGTTCCGGTGCTGCGCCGCGAGCGTGGAGCGCGCCGCCGAGCACTGGTTCGATTCGGGCCCGCTCGTGCCGGCCGTGCTCGCGTCGGCGGCGCTGCCCGGGCTCTTCCCGGCGGTTCGGATCGGCGACGAGCACTTCGTCGACGGCGGGATCGTGAACTCGATCCCCATCGGGCAGGCCGCGGATGCCGGCGCGACCGACATCTACGTGATGCAGGTCGGCCGCATCGAGCACGCGCTGACCGCGCCGCGGAACCAGTTCGACAACGCCCGCATCGCCTTCGAGATCTCCCGCCGTCACCGCTTCGCGCGCGACCGTGCCGCCCTCGACGAGCGCACGCGGCTGCACGTGCTCCCGACCGGAACGTCCTCCGCCAAGCAGAACCGGATCTCGCGCAACCTCTCCCCCGCAGCGCTCCGGCGCCGGATGGCGACCGCGCACGGCGCGGCATCGGCCTACCTCGACCGCGAGGGCGAGCGCCGTGACGGCACGGCGGACCGGACCGCGGACTGATGCGGCTGCCGCCGAAGTGGGCGCGCCGCGGCATCCTCGCGCCCCTCGTCGTCGTGCTCGCCCTCGTCGTCGTCGCCCTGCTCCCGGCGTGGCTCTCGATCGCGCTCGTCGTCTCGATCTTCGTGGAACCGCGGCTGCGGACGCCCCGGCTGCTCGTCATGGTCACGGTCTACCTGCTGTGGGAGGCGGTGGCGCTCGTGGGGCTCTTCGCGCTGTGGATCGCGTCGGGGTTCGGATGGCGCATCCGCTCCGACGGATTCCAGCACGCCCACTACCGGTTCGTCGCCCGCATGCTCGACGTCCTCTTCTGGAACGCGCACTGGGTGCTCCGCCTCGAGATCGACGTCCGCGTTCCCGAGGGGTTCCACGACGACGACGAGCCCCGGGTCATCGCCAGCCGGCACGCGGGCCCCGGTGATTCGTTCATCCTCATCCACGCCGTGCTCAACTGGTTCGACCGGTCGCCGCGCATCGTGCTGAAGGACACCATGCAATGGGATCCCGCCGTGGACGTGGTCCTCAACCGCCTGCCGAACCGGTTCATCGCGCCGCCGCCCGTCGCGGGCTCGGCCGGACCTGCGGATCGTCGCAGCCGAAGCGCGCGGGGCCTCGCGCGCGACGCGCGGAGCGTCCCCCTGACGACACGCATCAGCGAGCTCGCGAGCGACATGGCCGAGCGCGACGCGCTGGTGATCTTCCCCGAGGGCGGCAACTTCACCCCCGAGCGCCGGGCACGGGCCATCGACCGGCTGCGGGCGGCCGGGCTCGTGGCGGCGGCCGAGCGCGCGGCCCGGCTCATGAACGTCATGGCGCCGAGGCCCGCCGGGCTCTTCGCCGCACTCGACGCGGCGCCGCACGCCGACGTGTTCCTCGTCGCCCACACCGGGCTGGACCGCATCCGCACGATCGGCGACGTCTGGCGCGAACTGCCGACCGACAAGACGATCACGATGCAGATCTGGAACGTCGTGCGCGCCGACATCCCCGACGACCACGATGCCCGCACGGAGTGGCTCATGGGCCAATGGGAGCGGATCGACGACTGGATCGAGGCGCGCCGCGGCTGAACGAGGACGCCGGACACGCGCGACACGCCGAACACGGGACCAACGGCTCCCACACCGAGCCCGCCGCTGGGAATAGCCTGAACGCGAGCGCGCCGCCCCGGGTGCGCCGGAAGGAGTTGCAATGTCCTCCCCGCAGTCCAACAGCATGTTCGCGGCGTTCGCCTTCGACTCGGCCGAACTCACGAAGTCGGCCGTGAACTCGATCCGGATCGCCCTCGGCGTGTCGGGGGTCATCGCGCTCATCATCGGCGTCTTCATCACGTTCTGGCCGAAGAACTCGGCCGTCGTGCTGACGGTGATGCTCGCGATCTACTTCCTCATCGCCGGCCTCGCGTACATCGGCATCGGCATCTTCTCGAGGTCGATCTCGGGCGGCGCGAGGGCCCTCGACATCATCCTCGGCGTCCTGTTCCTCTTCGGTGCGATCGTCATGTTCGCCAACCCCACCGAGAGCGCCGTCGTGATCGGCATCTTCCTCGGCATCCTCGTCGGCGTCCTGTGGATCGTCGAGGGCGTGGTGGCCCTGGCCCAGTCCGGCAACTCGTCGTCGAAGGGCTGGAGCATCTTCTTCGGCATCCTGAGCATCATCGCGGGCATCGTGCTGCTGTTCTCGCCGCTGTGGGGCGTCGTCATCCTGTTCTGGGTGATGGGCATCGCGCTCATCGTGCTCGGCATCGTGCAGATCGTGCGAGCGTTCACGTTCGGGCGTGGCATGCAGCTGTCGTCATGATCGGCTGACAGACGGAGACGCCGCGAGGGCGGGACCGATCGTCCGGTCCCGCCCTCGTCGTGCGCGTCCGCGGACGCGGATGCGTCGTGGATCAGCTCTCGGGTGCGAACCCGGAGACGTCGCCCACGTAGCGCGTGTGGTCGGCCGGAACCGGGTCGACGGCGGCGGCCGCGACCTCGGCCGCGAACTCGGCGACGTTGTAGAGCTTGCCGGCGTCCTCCTTGCGGGCGGCGATCGCGCCGGGGTTCGCCCGCTCGAGCAGCGTCGCGGTGATCGTGCCCTCGATCATGTCGCCGGACACGACGACGAACTCGACGCCCTTCGCATCGAGGCCGGTGAGCTTCGCGCGGAGCGCATCCTCGCCGGCGCGCTTGGAGAGGGCCACGGGCTCGTACTCCGGCATGGTCGGCGTGGTGCGGATGAAGTGCGCCTGGTGGCTCGTCACGAACACGATGCGAGCGCCGTCGGCGAGGTGCGGGAGCGCCTTCTCGACCACGTTGACCTGCGCGTCGCGGTTCAGGCGCATCGCGTAGTCCTCGCCCATGCCGCTCTCCATGCCGCCCGAGGCGTTGAGCACGAGCAGGTCGACGGCGCCGAGCTCGGCGACTGCGCGCTCGAACATCGACTGCACCGACGCCGCGTCGGTCAGGTCGGCGCCGATGGCGATCGCGCGGCCGCCGGCGGCGGTGATCTCGTTCACGATCTTCTCGGCGCGCGGTGCCTTGCTGCGGTAGTTGACGACGACCGCCGCACCGGCCTCGGCGAGGTAGCGGGCGGTGTCCGCGCCGATGCCACGGGACGAACCCGTGACGAGGGCGACGCGGCCGTCGAGCGATCCGGGGGCGAGCGGGTTGGTCACGGTTGGGCTCCTCGAATGGTGCGGATGTCGCGGCGCGCTGCACGCCGCCCCGAGACTACCAACTCCCCCATCACCTCACCGTGCGCTGATAGGTTGGCAGACGGGGGCCGAAGGAGACGACGTTGGATGTTCTGACTCAGTACGCGTGGATCGCCTGGCTCGTCCTGATCCTCGTGTTCGCCACCATCGAGGTGTTCACCCTCGAGATGACCTTCCTCATGCTCGCCCTCGGGAGCGTCGCGGGGCTCCTCTCGGGCCTCACCGGCATCCCGTGGTGGGCGCAGTTCATCGTGGCGGCCGTGGTCGCGGTCGCGCTCATCCTCACGCTGCGACCATCGCTCCTGCGGATGCTCCGGCGCGGCGCCGATCCGGCGAGGAGCAACGTCGACGCACTGATCGGTGCAGCCGGCACGGTGGTGCGCACGGTCGGCCCCGCGGGCGGCCAGGTGCGCCTCGAGAACGGGGACGTCTGGACGGCTCGGCTCTCGCCGGTGACCGAGCAGGCGGATGTCGCCGTCGGCGAGCACGTGCTCGTCACCGGGATCGACGGGGCGACGGCGGTCGTCGTCCCGATGGAGAGGAGCACCCAGGCGTGAACGACGTCGGACCCATCATCGCCTTGATCGTCGTCATCGCGATCGCGATCTTCGCGATCGTCGTGATCGCGAAGTCGATCCGGATCATCCCGCAGGCCTACGCCGGCGTCGTCGAACGCCTCGGCCGCTACCACAAGACCCTCACGCCGGGCCTCAACCTGCTGATCCCGTTCATCGACCGCCTGCTCCCGCTCGTCGACATGCGAGAGCAGGTCGTCTCCTTCCCGCCGCAGCCCGTCATCACGGAGGACAACCTCGTCGTCTCGATCGACACGGTCGTGTACTTCCAGGTCACCGACGCGCGCGCCGCGACCTACGAGATCAACAACTACCTCGGCGCCGTCGAGCAGCTGACGACGACGACCCTGAGGAACGTGGTCGGCGGGCTCAACCTCGAAGAGGCGCTCACGAGCCGTGACAACATCAACGGCCAGCTGCGCATCGTGCTCGACGAGGCGACGGGCAAGTGGGGCATCCGCGTCTCCCGCGTCGAGCTCAAGGCGATCGATCCGCCGCTCTCCATCCAGGACTCGATGGAGAAGCAGATGCGAGCCGAACGCGATCGCCGTGCGGCGATCCTCACGGCCGAGGGCACGAAGCAGTCCGCGATCCTCGAGGCGGAGGGCTCCCGGCAGGCGGCCATCCTGAAGGCCGAGGGCGACGCCAAGGCCGCCGTCCTCCGAGCGCAGGGCGAGGCCGAGGCGATCCTCACCGTGTTCGACGCCATCCACAAGGGCGATCCCGACCCGAAGCTGCTCGGCTACCAGTACCTCCAGATGCTGCCGCAGCTGGCCGAGGGTGCGTCGAACAAGCTCTGGATCATCCCGAGCGAACTCACCGAGGCGCTGAAGGGCATCGGGCGTGCGTTCACGCCGAACGGCGAGGCCGAGGCGCCCGGTGGTCAGGGCGCGTCGCCCGGTGGTGCGTCCTCGCGCCCCGGCTTCCCCGGCTGACCGGGGTGGCCCTCGGCTGGTTCGATCCGCCCGCGCCGCGGGTCCTCGCGCATCGAGGGCTCGCGCTGGGGGCACCCGAGAACACGCTCGCCGCGTTCGAGGAGGCCGTCCGCGCCGGCGCGCGATATCTCGAGACCGACATCCACCCGAGCGCCGACGGCGCGGCGGTGCTGGCCCACGACCCGACCCTGCGGCGGGTGGCCGGCCGCCCGGATGCCGTCTCCGATCTCTCGCTCGACGAGCTGCGCGGCGTCGACCTCGGCGGCGGTCACGGATTCGGAACGCTCGACGACCTGCTGCACGCGTTCCCCGAGGCGCGACTGAACATCGACGTGAAGACGGATGCCGCGGCGGCGCCGACCATCGCCGCGGTCCGTCGCGCAGGCGCAGCACATCGGGTCCTGCTCACCGCCTTCTCCGATGCGCGGCGACGACGGCTCGCCGATGCCGCGCCCGACACCGTCACCTCGGCCGGGCGGGCGTCGGTGCTGCGAGCCCTCGCGGCATCACGCGGCCGGAGCCCGGCGGCGATGCGTCGAGCGGTGGCCGGAGCTCGCGCCCTCCAGATCCCCGAACGGGTCGGGCGACTCCGGCTCCTCTCCCCCGCGCTCCTCGAGACGGCCCACGCAGCGGGACTCGAAGTGCACGTCTGGACGGTGAACGACGAGAGCGACATGCGACGCCTCCTCGCGCTCGGCGTCGACGGGATCGTGACCGATCGGGCCGACCTCGCGCTGCGCATCGTCGCGGGAACCTGAGCGTTCCCCGGCAAAACTTCAGCCTCCGGGAAGAAGATGCCCAGCTTGATCGTCTATACCTGATTGACGATCGAGAGGAGTACGCCATGGCGGACCGGAGCCTTCGGGGCATGCGTATCGGCGCCCAGAGCCTGCAGAGCGAGGACGGCGTGATCTTCGCCGACCGCGCCGACTACACGTACCGCTGCGAGACGTGCGGGCGCGACACGGTCATGACCTTCTCGACCGAGGCCGAGCTTCCCGAGGAGTGGGAGTGCCGTCACTGCGGCAACTCCGCCGTGCTCCTCGTCGACTCCAAGCCGGTCGAGATCGACCGCTCGGGCGAGAAGGTCGCTCGTACCCATTGGGACATGCTGCTCGAGCGCCGCACGCGCGCCGAGCTCGAGGAGATCCTCGAGGAGCGTCTGCAGTACCTGCGGGCCCGTCGCGGCCAGCAGAAGATCGGCGCCTAGACTCCCGGCGCAGCCTCACGCCCGGCCTCGGACTTCGTCCGGCGCCGGGCGTTCCGCTGTCCCGCGACGCCGGCCCACATGAGACCGACGAGCGAGCCGAGCGCGATCAGCAGCGGCACGACGCCCCCGAGCACGACCGACGGCGTCAGCCCGGTACGCAGCTCGACGTCGGTGACCATCGCGCCGGACTCGTAGGCCGGCAGCGCGTCGATCGTCCGCCCGGCGGGGTCGATCACCTGGCTCGTGCCGACCGTCGAGATGTTCACGACCGAGCGACCGGTCTCGATCGCACGCAGGCGCGCGATCGCGAGCTGCTGCTGGTTCTCGTCGGTCCCGCGGAAGTCGGCGTTGTTCGTCTGGAGCATGTAGAGCTCCGCGCCGTCGCGCGCTCCCTCCCAGATCAGGTCGTCGTAGATCACGTCGAAGCAGATGGCCAACCCGGCGACGGTGTCGCCGACGTCGAAGACCGGCGGCTCGGTTCCCGGCGAGTACCCGCGCTGGACGAGCCCGGTCAGCTCGGGGACCAGGGCGTCGTAGAACCAGCGATCGGGGATGTACTCGCCGAACGGCACCGGGTTGCGCTTGCCGAACCGATCGACGGCGCCCTCGCCGGCCTTCCAGAGCAGCGAGGTGTTGGTGAAGCGTTCGTCGCCCACCTCGCCGTCCACGGTGACCGTGTTCAGGATGACGGGAGCATCGAGTTCCTCGGACAGCCCGTCGAAGATGCGCGCGACCGAGGCGTTGCGCGTCGGGTCGATGTCGGACCCGCCTTCGGGCCAGAGGAGCACGTCGACCTGCTCGTCGAGCACGGGCTCCGTCGCCTCGAGCTGCGATCGCAGCACGTCGCCCTGGTCGCGCTCGTCGAAGTAGCCCGCCGGCCCGTTCCCCTGGACGCTCGCGACCCGGAGGTCGCCCGCCGGTGCCGTCGGGAATGCGGGGACCGCGACGGCGACGACGGCCAGCGCGGCGACCGGGATGGCGGTGCGCAGGTCGCGCCATCCGCGCACACGGACCCACTCGATGAGACCGGCCGTCAGCGCGACCATCACGAAGCCGAGTCCGGAGGACCCGATCCACGACACGACGGGCGCGAACGGGCTCTCCGACTGGCTGAGTGCGGCGCGCCCCCACGGGAAGCCGCCGTAGGGGAAGGTGCCCGTCACGGTCTCCCGCAGGACCCAGAGGCCGGCGACGAGGGCCGGGAGCGCGATCAGCTGCACCCACCGCGATCGAGCCGCGCCGGGAACCCATCGGTACGCCAGCGTGATGAGCACCGCGCCTCCGGCGACGAACAGCGACTCGAAGATGGAGAGCGCGAGCCACGGGATCGGGCCGAGATAGAGCGAGGTCCACGACACGTGCGAGAGGTAGAACGCGAGTCCGAAGGCGAGCCCGACGTGGAACGAGGAGAGCAGCGAGCGTCCGATGAGCGGCACGAGCGCCATCGCGATGCCGACGAACGCCAGCGGCCAGACGCTCGCGCCGGGGAAGCCGAGGTCGTAGACGAATCCGCCGAGCGCGGAGACGAGGAGCGCCGCCCAGAGCGGCAGGATCGGGCGCGGTCCGACGCCGACCGACGTCGGACCGCCCGCCTCCGGGGTTCGATCGGATACGACCGGCCCGGTGTGGTCGACCGAACGGTCCTGGGCCGCGGTCGCGGCGGGATCGGCGCTCATGCGGCCGCCCCGTAGGCGACGACTCCGCGGCGCACGGCGTCGATCGCCGCGCGCGCCGTCGCGCCGAGTTCGGCGTCGGCCACGATCGAGACCTGGTCGAGCAGGTCGACGACCTGCTTCGACAATCGCACGAAGTCGCCGGCTGCGAGCTCCGTGTCGGCGAGCACCTGGGCGAGCCCGGCACCGCGCGCCCACGCGTGCATCGCCGTCGCGAGCGCCGGCGAGGGCTGCTCGCTTCCCGGAAGTCGATGGTCGCGCTCGACGTCGTCGAGCTCGCTCCACGCGTCGAGCGTCGCGTCGAAGGCGTCGCGGAAGCCGCCCTTCGGCAGGCGGTACTGCACGCCGCGGTCGTCGCGCCGGGGTTCGTAGACGAGCGCGGCCGCCATCGCGGCGACCGACGGCACGTCGAGTCCGTCCCACAGACCGCGGCGCAGCGCCTCGGCCACGAGCAGATCGCGTTCGCCGTAGATGCGCTTCAGCGTGCGGCCCGCGGCCGTGGAGACCAGGCCCCCCGCGCCGTCGCGCTTCAGGTAGCCGAGTTCCTGGAGCACCTCGGCGACGCGGTCGAACCGCTTCGCGACCTGGCCGGTGCGGGAGCGGATCTGCCGCGAGAGGTCGTCGTGGTCGCGCTTCAGGCGCCACCATCGCTCGGCCCACCGCGCATGCTGCTCGCGTTCCGCGCACCCGTGGCACGGGTGCGCGCGCAGCCGCTTGCGCTCGGCGCCGAGCTCGCGCTGAAGGCGCTCGCGCTGCGCGTGCGTCGGGTTGCCCTTCGAGGACTGCCGCTCGAGGTCGCCGATGCGTCGGCGGATGGCGGCGTACTCGCCGAAGTCGCCGAGGTGGCAGCGCATGGCCTCCTCGTAGCCGGCCATCGACTCCTCCTGCTTGCGGAGGGTGCGGGCGAGGTCGACCACGGCGCGGTCGGCCTGGAACTGCGCGAACGAGAGCTCGAGGATCTGACGGGAACGCTCACGACCGAACTGGTCCACGAGGTTGACGGCCATGTTGTAGGTCGGCGAGAAGCTCGAGTTCAGCGGGTAGCTCCGACGTGAGGCGAGCGAGGCCACCGCTTCGGGGTCGAGGCCGTCGACCCACTGGATCACCGAGTGCCCTTCGATGTCGATCCCGCGGCGCCCCGCGCGCCCGGTGAGCTGGGTGTACTCCCCCGGAGTGATCGGGACGCGCGCTTCGCCGTTGAACTTCTCGAGCTTCTCCAGCACCACCGATCGCGCCGGCATGTTCACCCCGAGGGCGAGCGTCTCGGTCGCGAACACGACCTTGAGGAGCTTGCGCTGGAAGAGGTCCTCGACGATCTCCTTGAACGTCGGCAGCATTCCGGCGTGGTGCGCCGCGACGCCGCGCTGCAGTCCCTCGATCCACTCCCAGTAGCCGAGCACGGCGAGGTCGTCGTCGCGCAGCATCCGCGCGCGCTCTTCGACGATCGCGCGGATCTCCGCTCGCTCCTCGGCATCGGTGAGGCGGATGCCGCTGCGCAGCACCTGTCGCACGGCCTGGTCGCACCCGGCGCGCGAGAAGATGAAGAAGATGGCCGGGAGCAGGTGCCTGCCGCTCAGCAGCTCGACGACCGCTGAGCGTTCCGCGCGCCCTCCCCCGGGAGCGGGCTTGTGGTACCGGCCGCGGTCGCTGCCACGGCGACCGCGCTGCGAACGGCCGCCGATCGAGCGACCGCCGGCGCGGGCGAGCCGCTGGAGCTCCGGGTTCACGCGGTGCGTCGCCGCCTGGCCGGAGGAGTCGAACAGGTCGATGAGCTTCGAGCCCACGAGCACGTGCTGCTCGAGCGGCACGGGCCGTTGCTCCGAGACGATGACGTCGGTGTCGCCGCGCACCGCCTGCAGCCAGTCGCCGAACTCCTCGGCATTCGACACGGTCGCACTGAGCGAGACGAGCCGCACGTGCTCGGGGAGGTGGATGATGACCTCCTCCCAGACGGCGCCCCGGAACCGGTCGGCCAGGTAGTGCACCTCGTCCATGACGACGAACGACAGCCGCTCGAGCAGCGGCGAGTCGGCGTAGAGCATGTTCCGGAGGACCTCGGTGGTCATCACCACGATGCGGGCTCCGGCGTTGATGTTGGTGTCGCCCGTCAGCAGGCCCACGTTCTTCGTGCCCCAGGCCTCGACGAACTCCTGGTACTTCTGGTTCGACAGTGCCTTGATCGGGGTCGTGTAGAAGACCTTCTCGTCTGCACCGTGCATCGCGAGGTGCACCGCGAACTCGGCGACCGCGGTCTTGCCCGCGCCCGTGGGAGCTGCCACCAGGACGCTGCGTCCCTCGTCGAGCGACGCGCACGCCGCACGTTGGAACGGATCGAGGTCGAACGAGAGGTTCGCCGCGAACTCCTGCAATCTGGGCTGCCGGCGCTGTTGCCGGGACAGTGCGTAGCGTTCCGCCGGCGAGAGGCTCATCACCCCTCCAGCCTAGACAGCGTCGCCGAACTCCAACTGATTGCGCTTGGCCACGCGACGGTCGTGCAGGTACGCGATCCCGTACGCGGCGAAGTACAGGCCGATCATCGGGATGGCGAGCATGAACATCGAGACCACGTCGGCCGACGGCGTCGCGAACGCCGTGAAGAGCACGATCACGAGGACCGCGATCCGCCACGACTTGATGATCCCCGCGGCACTGAGGATGCCGGCGAAGTTCAGCAGCACGATGAACACGGGCACCACGAAGGCGATGCCGATGGCGACGACGAGCTTCAGCACGAAGTCGATGTACTCCTTCGCCGTCAGCAGCGTCTCCGCGCCTTCGGGCACGAACCCGGTCATCAGCTTCACGATGTTGGGCAGCACGAACCAACCGGCGGCGCAGCCTGCGAAGAAGAGCGGGATCGCGGTCGCGAAGAACGCGAAGGTGTACTTGCGTTCGCGCGTGTTCAGTCCGGGCACCAGGAACGCGAAGATCTGGTACAGCCACACCGGCGCCGAGACGACGATGCCGAGCGTGAACGCGATCTGCAGGCGCAGGTCGAACGCACTGGAGATCGTCGGGAAGATGATGCCCGTCGACGCGGCGTCGGTACCCTGCTGCGCCTCGACGACGAGGTTGACGGGTTCCTGGATCGCCTGCCACACGAAGGCGTCTGTCAGCCACCAGCCGACGGCCATGCCGACGACGATGGCGATCGCGGACCGGAAGAGGCGCTTGCGCAGCTCGACGAGGTGCGCGCCGAGCGACATCCGCTTCTCGCGGTTCTTCTCCCCGCGATCCTTCACCGCGGTCATACGGCTCAGGCGCTCGGGCCGGAGTCCGCGCGCTTCGGCTGCTCGACCTGGGCGGGCGTCGTCGACGCGGGCGTCGACGTGGTCGACGAGGCGGCGGGCGCCTCGGTGCTCGCCGCTGCGCCGTCCTTGGCGTCGGCGTCGGCGTTCTCTCCGTCGGAGCGGACCTCGTTCTTGAGGATCTTCATCGACTGGCCCAGGCTCCGCGCGAGCGCGGGAAGCTTCGGCGCACCGAACAGCAGCAGGATCACCAGGAGGATGATCAGCGCGTGCCAACCGGTGAAGGCGTTTCCAAACATAGGTGTTCGTCCATTCTGGCGGGATGGTGCGGCCAGTCTACCTGCTCGCGTGAGGGGTCGCCCTCACGCCTCTGCTTCGATCGGATCACGATCGGACGTCTCGTCCGGATACGCCGCGAGCCCCGCCTCGGCCCACGCGGCGACGACCTCGCGCGCCTCCGTCGGCGCGACGACCGTCACGAGCCCGGGTAGTCCCGTGACGAGGCGCTTCAGGCCGTGCACGTGCGCGAGGCGCAGCGTCACGCGCAGGCGCCCCGCGACCTCGGTCGAGGTGGAGTCGGCGAGGTAGTCGGCGAGCAGCGGCAGGCTCTCCGGCGCGACGTCGACGACGATCTCGAGGTCGTCGGGCGACGCCTGGAAGAGCGTCTCGGGGATGGCCCGACCGGTGTGGTCGCCGATCGGCTCATCCGTGATGCTGAGTCCGCTCATCCGGTCGATGCGGAAGTTCCGGACGTCCTCGCGGTGCTGGTCGTACGCCTGCAGGTACCAATCGGCGCCGAGCGACGCGATCCGGAGGGGGTCCACGCGTCGGCGACGGTGCTCGCCGCGTGCGTTGAGGTAGTCGAACTCGAGCCGGCGGCCGGATGCCACCGCCCGGCGCACCTCGGAGAGCGTCGCGTCGACGGCCTCCTCGGCGATCGCGATGCGACTCGGCTCGCCCGACGCGCCCGCTCGGAGCTTCTCGGTGAGTGCGGCGAGCGAGGCGCTGTCGGCGTTCTCGGGCGCCGCCGAGAGGTACCGGAGGCCCGCGATGAGCGCGGCGGCCTCGCGGGCGGACAGCTTCGGCGCGTCGTCGATCGCGACGTGGTGGACGATCACGATGACGTCGTCGTCCTCGAAGGCGTCCCAGTCGATGTCGAACAGGTCGTTCGGCTGGTAGGTCCCGGTCGCGCCCGGCAGCCCGGACGTCGCGATGAGCATCACGGCATCGCGGATCTCCTGCTCGCCCACCCCGAAGTGCGCGGCAGCGTCGGAGACGTCCACGACGCGCTGCTCGAGCAGGTACGGCACGAGGGAGAGCAGGAAGACGAGCTTGTCGGGGGCGCGGAGCCCCGTGGGCCGCCGCGACGGGCGAGCGCTCATGCGGCGCCTCCCGTGCGATGCGCGGCCGCGACCGTCGCGAGTCGGCTCCGCACGGCGGCGCGCAGCGAATCGGGCGCGATCACGCGCACCTCCGGTCCGTAGGACGCGAGCTCGTCGGCGAAGACGACCTCGTCGGTGTAGTGCAGGCGGATGACGCCGGCGTCGTCGTCGGTTTCCACGGCGCGCTTGCCCAGCCGCACCTCCGCGTCGGACCCGGCGCTCACGACCAGGTCGGCCGTGTTGGCGAGCCGGAGTGCCTGGAGGTCGGCGAGCACTCGGTCCTGCACGTCGGAGGGCGGAGCCTCGAACGGCGTGCCGGCCAATGCCTTCACGTCGCCCACGATCCGCGACAGCAGGAACGTGCGTGGGCCCGCCGCATCGACATCGCGCCCGTGGAGGTGCCAGCGGCCCTCGTGCAGGACCACCGCATACGGCTCGACCGTGCGCAGTCGTGGCGCCTGCTCGCCCGGCTTGAGGTAGTGGAACCGGACGCGCTGCCGGCGGTCGAGCGCCTGCCGCAACGGTTCGAAGGCGGCATCCCGCACCCGCAGCCGCGGCGCATAGCCGATCACCGGTTCGCGCGGCTCGATGCCGAGCGAACGGAGCTTCGTGAGCGCGCGCTGCGAGTCGGCCGAGAGCGAGGCCTCGCGCCACACCTCGGCCGCGAGGCCGAGGAGGGCCAGTTCGTCGGGCGTGAACCGCAGGTCGACGGGCAGGTCGTACTCGCCCTTCGGGATGCGGTACCGCAGCGCCTGGTTGTCGCCCGGACGATCCGGTGACTCGACCGTCTCGAGCGGGATGCCGAGGTCGCGGATGTCGTCCTTGTCGCGCTCGAACTGGCGCTCGAGGTTCGCGTTCCCGCCGCGCGGATCGTAGCGTTCGGCGTAGCCGCGCACCGTCGAGAGGATCTCCGACTTCAGCAACCCGGTCTCGGTCGCGAGCAGCGCGAGGACGAGGCTGAACAGCCGGTCCTCGACCGGGATCCGAGACTCCCCCGCGGGCTTGGATGACGCCACGTCAGCGATCATACTGAAGCGCTCGCGGCGGCACGGCGGCCGCCCCGCCTCACACCACCCCGAGGATGTCGATGACGAAGAAGAGCGTCGAACCGGCCGGGATCCCGGCCTGCTCGGCGTCGCCGTAGCCGTCCTCCGGGGCGATCACGACGCCGACCTGCGACCCGACCTGCTGGCCGATGAGGGCCTCGGCGAATCCCGGGATCACCTGCGAGCCCGAGCCCTCGCTCACGATGAACGACGCGGGCGCGCCGCTCTCCCAGCTCGAGTCGAACACGGTGTTGTCGTCCCAGAGCACGCCGGTGTAGTGCACGACGACCCGGTCGCCGTCCTCGACGGTCTCGCCGTTGCCCTGCTTCAGGACCTCGACCTCGGTCGTCTCGAACGGATCGCGGTCGGGCACGGTGATGCCGGGGCGTCCGTCGGGCGCCGTGACGACCGCCGGGAAGCCGTCCCGCGTGATCCGGGGCGAGCCGTTCGCGCGGGGCAGGAACGCCTCGTGCACGTCGAAGATCACGACGAGGCTGTCGTCGGGGCCGATCCCGAGCCCCGCGTTGCCCGCCTCGCCGAAGCCGTCCTCCGGCGGGATGACGACCGCGACGCGCGAGCCCTCGCGCGCGCAGCTCAGGCCCGTGCGCAGGCCGGTCAGCGTGTTGGCCCCGAGCACGACGGGCAGCGGGTCCTGGTCGCCGAAGCCCTGGGGAGCCTGGATCTCGTCGCCCGTGGTGCCGTTGTAGACGGCGAGCCCGACGAGCGCCTGCTGGCCGTCGACGAGGTGGTCGCCCGTGCCCTCGATGAGCTCGGTGCACTGCGTCGTGTCGGGCACGAGCGGCGTCGGGAAGTCGACGCGCGGCGCCTCGCCGAAGTCGCCGCGCACCTCGACGAGGTCGGACGACGCGCCGGGCTCCGCCTGCGGCTCGGGCGCCGACGCGCAGCCGGTGAGGGCGAGGGCGACGGCGGTCGCGGAAGCGGTGAGTGCGAGCGGGAGGCGCACGGATCCTCGTTTCGTCTCGGGTGGAACGGCCGCAGACAGCCTAGTCGGCGTCGGAGTCGTCGGTGGCGGCGTCGGGCTCGCGGTCTCCGCGCGAGCTGCGCGCCGCGGCATCCGCCGCCCTGGCCCGCTTGCGGAGCACCTTGTCGCTGACGTTGCGTTCGCCGAGCGCGCCGGGCGTCCACGCCTCGACGTCCTCGTCGCTGAACTCGGTCTTCGACGGTCGGCGCTTGAGCTCCGGGAGGACCGTGTCCGGGGCGAGTCGACGGGCCGTCAGGAGGAAGCCGGTGTGCGCGATCATGCGATGGTCGGGCCGGACGGCGAGGCCCTGCACGTGCCATCCACGCACCATCGTCTCGTTCGCGACGGGCTCGGTGTACCAGCCGGTCGCGCGGATCGCCTCGGCCACGCGCGAGAGCTGCGTCACGGTCGCGACGTAGCAGAGCAGCACGCCGCCGGGCTTCAGCGCGGTCGAGACGACGTCGATGCACTCCCAGGGTGCGAGCATGTCGAGCACGACCCGGTCGACGGATGCCGCCTCCGCCCGATGCGGCAGCGCCTCGGCGAGGTCGCCCAGCGTGATCGACCAGTTCGCCGGATCCTCGCCGTGGAAGGTCGCCACGTTGCCGCGGGCCACATCGGCGAACTCCTCGCGGCGCTCGAACGACATCAGCCGGCCGGTCGGGCCGATCGCGCGGAGCAGCCAGAGCGAGAGCGCGCCCGAGCCGACGCCCGCCTCGACGACCGTCGCACCCGGGAACACGTCGGCCTGCGCCAGGATCTGCACGGCGTCCTTCGGGTAGACGATCGCCGCACCGCGCGGCATCGACATCACGAAGTCCCCCAGCAGCGGCCGGAGCGCGAGGTACTCGACCCCGACCGCATTCGCGACCACCGAGCCGTCGGGCAGGCCGATGATCTCGTCGTGCGCGATCGGCCCCTTGTGCGAGTGGAACACCTTCCCGGGTTCGAGCGTGATCGTGTGCATGCGGCCCTTCGGACCGGTGAGCTGCACGCGATCGCCGACGCGGAACGGCCCGCTCGCCTCGCCGCGGCTCACGCGCTCGCCCGCTTCGCCGTCGCGACGGCGACGAGGTCGTCGAGCGTGCGGCCCGCGAGCGTCTCCCAGACGACGTCGGAGGGCGCCCCGTCGAGCGAGAGCATGTGCGGCACGCCGATCGTCACCGCGCCCGCGGACGTCGCCGAGGCGAGTCCGGTCGGCGAGTCCTCGATCGCGACGCACTCGGCGATGTCGACGCCGAGACGCCCGGCGGCGGCGAGGTAGGGCTCCGGGTGCGGCTTCGGGGCAGCGACCTCGTCGCCGGTCACGAGCTCGTCGAACGCCGCGAACGGGATCGCCCCCACGACGTCCTCGGCCATCGACCGGATCGACATCGTCACGAGCGCAGTGGGGACTCCGGCGTCGCGCAGCTCCTTCAGGAGCGCCTGCGCTCCGGGCTGCCAGGGGACGCCGTGCTGCGCGAGCTGTTCGCGGACGCGCTCGGTGAGGCGCTCCACGATCGTGTCGGCCGGGAGGTCGACTCCGGCGCGCCGGAACACCTCGGCGGCGTCCCAGAGGCCCATGCCGACCATCTGCAGCGCGTCCTCGTGGGTCCAGGTGCGGCCGAACGATTCGACGAGTTCGATCTCGGCCCGCATCCAGTACGGCTCGGTGTCGACGAGGGTGCCGTCCATGTCCCAGAGGACGGCGGCGGGAAGGCGCTTGGTCACAACGGGCGATTCTATCGGCACGGCCTATTGTTGAGATGGGTCCGGAGGTTCCGGGCCCGGGAAGCGGGGCGGACCGAGTGCAGCAGCCGACCGGGTTCGAGGGTGGACGACTCCTCGTCGTGGCATTCGAGGGATGGAACGACGCCGGCGAGGCGGCCACCGGAGCAGCACGGCTCCTCGCGGAACGGCTCGGACTCGTCGAGATCGCCGCGGTCGATCCCGAGCTCTACTTCGACTACCAGTTCACGCGGCCGACGATCGAGACGGCGCCCGACGGCACCCGGCGGCTCAGTTGGCCCGGCGCCGCGATCCTCGGGCCGAGCGGCGAGCCCCTCCCCGAAGACGACGAAGTCGTCACCGGCCCCGGCGCCGATCGGCTGCACGTGCTCCTCGGCGCTGAACCCGCGCGCACCTGGAAGGGCTTCGCCGCCGAGCTCATCGACGCCGCGCTGACCGCCGACATCGAGGGGATCGTGCTGCTCGGCGCGATGCTCGCCGACGCCCCGCACACGCGGCCGCTCTCGGTCTTCGCGTCGAGCGAGAACCCCGAGGTGCGCGCAGCGCTCGGCGTCGACCGCTCATCGTACGAGGGGCCCGTCGGCATCCTCAGCGTGATCGCCGACCAGGCCGAGCGCGTCGGCATCCCCACGGTCTCGCTCTGGGCGTCCGTCCCCCACTACGTGCACAACGCCCCGTCTCCGAAGGCGGTGCTCGCGCTGCTCGGCAAGGTCGAGGAGCTCACCGGCCTCAGCATCCCGCGCGGGTCGCTCGAAGACGAGGCGAAGGCGTGGGAGTCGAGCGTCGACGCGCTCGCCGCCGACGACGAGGAGATGGCCGGGTACATCACCCAGCTGGAGCAGGCACGTGACGCGGTCGACGCGCCCGAGGCATCCGGCGAGGCCATCGCCCAGGAGTTCGAGCGCTACCTCCGCCGGCGCGGGGACCAGCCGGGCGGCGGCCCGTGGCGTCCGCGCGACGGCGGCTGACGAGGCATCCGCTCGCCGTCGCTCACGTCGGCCCGGCGGTCCGGCGCGGCCGACCGCCGATCAGAAGGGCTCGAGGACGCCCGTGCCGAGCAGCACGAACACCGTCGCGCCGAGCGCGATGCGGTAGATCACGAACGGCAGGAAGCTGTGCCGTGAGATCCACCGCATGAAGAACGCGATCACGAGGATCGCGACCACGAAGGCGACGGCGGTCGCCGCGGCGGTCTCGAGGGGCCCGTACACGGCCGGCTCTCCCCAGCTCTTGAAGAGCTGGTAGAAGCCCGAGCCGAACACCGCCGGGATCGCGAGGAGGAAGGCGTAGCGTGCCGCGGCGGCGCGCTCGTAGCCGAGCAGCAGTCCCATCGTGATCGTTCCGCCCGAGCGGGAGACGCCCGGGATGAGGGCGAGCGACTGCGCCAGGCCGAAGTAGATGCCGTGCGGGTAGGTGAGCTCGTCGAGCTTGCGGCGCTTCGCGCCGGCCCAGTCGGCCAGGCCGAGCACGACGCCGAACACGATGAGCATCGTCGCGACGACGTAGAGCGAGCGGAAGACGGTCTCGATCTGGTCCTGGAACAGCAGCCCGAGCACGACGATCGGGATCGAGCCGACGATGATGAGCCAGCCCATGCGGGCGTCCGGGTCGTTGCGCGGCACGCGGCCGAACAGGGCACCGAACCACTGGCGGATGATCCGGACGATGTCGCGCCAGAAGAACACGACGACCGCGGCCTCCGTGCCGAGCTGCGTGATCGCGGTGAACGCCGCCCCCGGGTCCGCCGCGTTGGGCAGGAACTCCCCCAGGATGCGCAGGTGCGCGCTCGAGGAGATCGGCAGGAACTCGGTGAGTCCCTGCACGAGGCCGAGGATCAGGGCTTCGAACAAGTGGGCATCGCCTTCCGCCCCTCGACGCGAAGGGCACGGGACCGTCGTGGTCGGGAACGGGTGGGCGCGATCAGTACGCCAGGAGCAGGTCCTTCAGGACCTGCCTACCGAAGACTAGTGCGTCGAGCGGCACGCGTTCGTCCACGCCGTGGAACATCGCGGGGAAGTCGAGGCCGTCGGGCAGCCGGAGCGGCGCGAAGCCGTACCCTGCGACGCCGAGGCGCGACAGCGCCTTGTTGTCGGTGCCGCCGCTCAGCAGGTAGGGGAACACCGCCGCCTCGGGGTCGTGCGCGTGCAGCGCGTGCGTGACGGCATCGACGAGCGGCCCGCGCGTGGGCGCCTCGAGGCCGACGTCGCGGTGCACGATCTCGAGCTCCACGTCGGGCCCGAGCAGCTCGCCGATCTCGGCGAGGACCGCGTCCTCCTCCCCCGGGAGCGTGCGGATGTCGACGAGCGCCTCCGCACGGTCGGGGATCACGTTGTGCTTGTAGCCGGCGAGCAGGAGCGTGGGGTTCGACGTCGTGCGGAGGGTCGCCGTGATGAATCCCGAGGCCGACCCCGTCGCGAGCGCCAGCTCGTCGGGCGAGACCTGCTCGGGGTCGACGCCGAGTGCGCCGGCGATCGCCGCCAGCAGTTCGCGCGTCGTGCCGGTGAGCCGGATCGGCCACTCGCGCCGGCCGATGCGCGCGATCGCCTCGGCGAGCTTGGTGACGGCGTTGTCGCGGACGAGCCGGGAGCCGTGCGCGGCCGTGCCGTGTGCGACGAGCCGCACCCAGACGAGCGACTTCTCACCGGTCTGGAGGAGGTAGGCGCGCCTGCCGCCGACCGTGATGGAGTACCCGCCGACCTCGCTGATCGCCTCGGTGGCCCCGGCGAACAGTTCGGGGTGCTCGTCGACCAGCCAGCTCGCGCCGTAGAGCCCCCCGGCCTCCTCGTCGGCGAAGAAGCCCAGGATCAGCTCCCGCTCGGGCAGCCGCCCCTCGGCGAGGATGTCGCCGACGGCGGTCAGGATCATGGCGTCCATGTCCTTCATGTCCACCGCGCCGCGCCCCCAGAGCATGCCGTCGCGGATCTCGCCGGCGAACGGGTCGACACTCCAGTTCCGCGGATCGGCGGGCACGACGTCCAGGTGGCCGTGCAGGACGAGCGCCGGCTTGCCGGGGTTCGCGCCCGGGACCCGCGCCACGACGTTCGCGCGGCGCGGCGCCGACTCGTGCATCACCGGATCGAGTCCCATCGCGCGCAGCCGCGCCTCGACGTACTCGGCGGCCTCGCGCTCGCCGTTCGAGCGGCCCTCGCCGTGATTCGTCGTGTCGAACCGGATGAGGTCGCGCGCGATGATCGCGGTCTCGTCGAGGTCGGGGTGGAACCCCGCCTCGCTGCTGAGCTCGGGCTCGTGCTCGGGGGTCGTCGGGAGCGTCTCGGCCATGCGGTCCACGCTATCGCGAGGGTCGGCCGGTGGCCTGACCGTGTTCCCCTCGGGGCGAGATCGCGACGCCCGGGCGACGACGGATGCCTCGCCGAACTCGGCTTTCGGGGCCTGACCGGCTGCTCTGCTCGCGGGCCGGTCCATCCGGCCTCCGCGTGGTCAGCGGGCCCCGCAAACCGTGCTAATGTCTTCTACGGCCGCTGAGCGATCGGAGGCCGAGGCAACGCGCGGGTGGCGGAATTGGCAGACGCGCTAGCTTGAGGTGCTAGTGCCCGGATAGGGCGTGGGGGTTCAAGTCCCCCCTCGCGCACGCGTTGTCGAGAAGGCCGGATCTTCGGATCCGGCCTTCTCGCGTTAACGTGCTCGCATCCGACCTGCGTTGCTCAGGAGATTTCCGATTCCTGAGATGGGCTGCGCGCGGCGCGACCCCCGCTCGGGGGTGCGGACGGGTGGCATCCACGACTTGCCTCATTCGAACATGTGTTCGAACATTGAGGGGTGACGATGACCGCTCCCCGACCCGCGCCCGACGGCGCGATCGCCCCCGAGCCGGCGCCCGCAGCGCGGCTCGAGCGGGTCGAGGAGCTGCAGGCGCGCATCCGCGGCATGCAGGCGACGAGGCTCGACAGCCGGGCGGTACCGACCCACCCGGCGCTCGCGAGCGTGCTGCCGGGCGGTGCGCTCCGCGAGGGTGCGGTCGTGCAGGTCGAGGGCTCGATCACGCTGCTCATGGCCGCGCTCGCCGGCCCGTCGCGGAGTGGTCGCTGGGTCGCGGTCTCGGGCATCCCCGAGTTCGGCGTCGAGGCGGCGGAGCGGTTCGGCATCGAGCTGGAGCGACTCGTGCTCGTGCCCGATCCCGGGCGGCAGTGGCTGACGGTCGCCGCGGCGCTCGCCGACGTGATCCCCGTGGTCGCCGTGCGGCCCGCCGGGCGGCTCGCCCCGGCCGAGGCCTCGCGGTTCGCGGCCCGGCTGCGACAACGCGGTGCGCTGCTGCTCGTCGACGGAGATTGGCCGGGCAGCGACGCCCGGCTCGAGCTCGAGCGGAGCGACTGGACCGGTCTCGAGCGCGGCCACGGGCACCTCGCCGAGCGCGAGGTCGTGGTCCGGGTCGCCGGGCGCGGCGAGGTCGGACGAGGCACCCGGCGGCGGCTGCGGCTTCCGGCGGGCGACCTCGGGTTCGCCGCGATCGACGAGACGGGCGCGTCGTCCTCGATCCGCGCCGTCGGGGCCGGAAGCGACGTCGAGCCGGCCGACGCACCCGAACGCGGCGAGGCCGAGGTCGCGGCATCCGCTCACGGCACGGTGCACCGACCCGACTTCGCGGCGAGGGCCTCGTGAGCACGGGCGTGCGCACCATCGTGCTGTGGTGCCCCGACTGGCCGGTGCTCGCCGCGTGCCGCGAGCACGGCATCGATCCCGCACTGCCCGTCGCGCTCACCGAGAAGGGGCTCGTGCACTCCTGCTCGCCTGCGGCCCGGCGCGACGGGGTGACGCGCGGGCTGCGGCTGCGCGAGGCGCAGTACCGCTCGACCGCGCTCACCGTGCTGGAGTACGACGCCGCGCTCGACCACCGCGCGTTCGAGCCGGTCGTGCGCGGCGTCGAGGCGATCGTCCCGGGCGTGCAGGTGCTGCGGCCCGGCGCGCTGGCGATGCGGGCGCGCGGCCCGGTCAGGTACTACGGCGGTGAGGATGCCGCGGCGCGGGCGCTCCTCGACGCCGCAGCGGCGCTCGGAATCGCCGGTGCGCGCGTGGGCATCGCCGACGGGCCGTTCGCCGCCGAGCAGGCGGCGCGTGCGGCGGGCGCCGCGGGTGCGGTCGGCACGGCAGGTGCGGCGAACGCTGCGGACGCGACGGGCACGCCGCAACGGGTGCTCGCGGTGCCTCCCGGTGGGTCGGCGGGCTTCCTCGCGCCGCTGCCGGTCTCGCTCGTGGCCGACGCGCGCACCACGACCCTGCTGCACCGGCTGGGCGTGCGCACGCTCGGCGAGTTCGCTGCGTTGCCCGACGACGACGTGCGGCGGCGCTTCGGCGCGGCCGGTGCGTTCGCGCACGATCGGGCCGCCGGGCGCGAGCAGTCGCGGGTGGCACCGCGGACTCCCCCGCCCGACTTCGAGGTCGAGCAGCACTTCGAGCCGCCGCTCGAGCGCATCGACCAGCTCGCGTTCGCGTTCCGCGTGCGGGCCGAGGAGTTCATCGAGCGGATGCGGTCCCGACGGCTCGTGTGCACCGGCATCCGGGTCGAACTCGACGACGAGCGCGGCGGGCATTCCGGCCGGAGCTGGCTGCACCCGCACTGGTTCACGCCGGCCGACGTGGTCGACCGCGTGCGGTGGCAGCTGCAGGGGTCCGGCACGGCAGACGCCGGGCTCGAATCCGCGATCGTGCGCCTGCGGATCGTGCCCGAACGCGTCGACTCGACCGGCAACCACGAGGAGGGCCTCTGGGGCGGCGGCCCCGACGAGCGCGTGCACCATGGGCTCACGCGCGTGCAGAGCATGCTCGGCCACGAGGGCGTGGTCACGGCGGCGATCGGCGGCGGGCGCATGCTCGCCGACCGGCAGGTGCTCGTGCCCTGGGGCGACCGGGCGCCGGAGCGCGTCGCGGCCGAGGCGCCCTGGCCGGGGAGCCTGCCCGCGCTCGCGCCGGCGAGCGTGTTCCGCGAGCGGCTGCCGGCCGCCCTCGTCGACGCGGATGCGGCACCCGTTGCGGTCGACGTGCGCGGGGCGATCTCCGCGGCGCCGGCCTCCTTCGCGGTCGGCGGCGGGCGCCCGTCGCCCGTGCGCGCGTGGGCGGGCCCGTGGCCCGTGGTCGAGCGCTGGTGGGACGCCGAACGCGCCCGCCGGGTGCACCGCTTCCAGGTGGTCGACCACGACGGGTGCGCGTGGCTGCTGGTGCGCGACGGCGAGGGCTGGTGGGCCGAGGCGAGGTACGACTGATGGGCTGGAACAACCCCGAGATCCCGTGGTCCGAGCTCGAGCGGCGGCTCTCCGACCGGCAGCGGCCGGGCGGCGCGACGACCGGGGGCTCGAAGGTGCTGGGCGACGGCGGCGACAGTCCCGCCTGGAGCCGGAAGCGGCATCCGTACCGCCCGCCGGAGGCGGACGAGCCGGAGGTCGCGCCGGCGACCGGGCCGGCCGTGCCGTACGCCGAGCTGCACGCGCACTCGACGTTCAGCTTCCTCGACGGGGCGTCGGGGCCCGAGAAGCTCGTCGAGGAGGCGCACCGGCTCGGCCTCACGGGCCTCGCGATCACCGACCACGACGGCTTCTACGGCATCGTCCGGTTCGCCGAGGCCGCCGAGGCCTATCCCGAGCTCGAGACCGTGTACGGCGCCGAGCTCTCGTTCGGCCTCACCGAGCCGCAGATGGGCACGGCCGACCCCGAGGGCGATCACCTCCTCGTGCTCGCCGCACGCGAGGAGGGCTACCACCGCCTCGCCTCGGCGATCACCGCCGGGCAGCTCGCCGGCGGCGAGAAGGGGCGGCCGGTGTACGACCTGGAGGATCTGGCGGCGCGCGCCGACGGGCACTGGGTCGTCTCGACCGGATGCCGCAAGGGCGCGGTGCGCCGGGCGCTCGCCGGCGAGGGCGGGGCGGATGCCGCGTGGCGCGAGCTCGACCGGCTCGTCGCGCTGTTCGGCCGCGACCACGTGGTCGTCGAGCTCACCGACCACGGCGATCCGCTCGACCAGGTGCGCAACGACGCGCTCGCGGCGCTGGGGGCACGGGCGCGAGTGCCCGTGCTCGCGACGAACGCGGTGCACTACGCCACGCCCGGCGAGCACCGGCTGGCGTCGGCGCTCGCGGCGGTGCGCGCGCGGCGCAGCCTCGACGAGCTCGACGGGTGGCTGCCCGCGACCGACGGGCTCCACCTGCGCTCGGGCGCCGAGATGCTCGCCCGGTTCGAGCGCTACCCCGGGGCCGTCGAGCACTCGGTGACGCTCGCGCGCGACCTGTCGTTCCGCCTGCGCAGTGCCCGGCCGCGGCTCCCGCGGCAGGAGGTGCCGGAAGGCCACACGCCGATGTCGTGGCTGCGGGAGCTCGCCTGGCGGGGCGCCGAGCGCCGCTATCCGGGCCTGCCCGAGCACGTGCGCGAACGCCTCGCGAAAGAGCTCGACGTGATCGAGCAGAAGGACTTCCCCGGGTACTTCCTCATCGTGCACGACCTCGTGCAGGAGGCGCGCCGCCGCGGCATCCTCTGCCAGGGTCGGGGGTCGGCGGCGAACTCGGCGGTCTGCTACGTGCTCGACATCACCGGGGTCGACTCGATCTACTACGAGCTGCCGTTCGAGCGGTTCCTGTCGTCGCTGCGCGACGAGGAGCCCGACATCGACGTCGACTTCGACTCCGACCGGCGCGAGGAGATCATCCAGTACGTCTACGGCAGGTACGGCCGGCACAACGCCGCGCAGGTCGCGAACGTGATCAGCTACCGGCCGAAGGGTGCGGTGCGCGACATGGCGAAGGCGCTCGGCTACTCGACCGGGCAGCAGGATGCCTGGTCGCGGCAGGTCGAGCGCTGGGGGTCGGTCGTCGAGACCGACGACCACGACATCCCCGAGCCGGTCGTCGAGCTCGCCGAGCAGCTGCTGACCTTCCCGCGACATCTCGGCATCCACTCGGGCGGCATGGTGCTCACCGATCGGCCGGTCGGCGAGGTGTGCCCCATCGAGCACGCCCGCATGGAGCACCGCACCGTGCTGCAGTGGGACAAGGACGACTGCGCGTGGATGGGCCTCGTGAAGTTCGACCTGCTCGGCCTCGGCATGCTCGCCGCGCTGCAGTACACGTTCGACCTGGTACGCGAGCACACTGGCGAGGAGTGGGAACTCGCCACGATCCCCAAGGAGGAGCCCGCGGTCTACGACATGCTGTGCCGGGCCGACTCGATCGGGGTGTTCCAGGTCGAGTCGCGCGCGCAGATGGGCACGCTCCCCCGCCTGCAGCCGCGCTGCTTCTACGACCTCGTCGTCGAGATCGCGCTCATCAGGCCCGGCCCCGTGCAGGGCGGCGCGGTCCACCCGTACATCCGGCGCCGCACGGGCGAAGAGCAGGTCGCCTACCTGCATCCGAAGCTCGAGCCCGTGCTGCGCCGCACGCTCGGCGTGCCGCTCTTCCAGGAGCAGCTCATGCAGATGGCCGTCGCGGTCGGCGACTGCGACGCCGCCGACGCCGACCTGCTGCGCCGCGCGATGGGCTCCAAGCGCGGCGTCGAGAAGATCGAGCGACTGCGCGCGAAGCTCTACGCGGGCATGGCGCGCAACGGCATCGACCCGGAGACCGCCGACGCGATCTACGAGAAGATCGAGGCGTTCGCGAACTTCGGCTTCGCCGAGAGCCACGCCATCAGCTTCGGGCTGCTCGTCTACGCGAGCTCGTGGCTGAAGCTGCACTACCCGGCCGCCTTCCTGGCGGCGCTGCTGCGAGCCCAGCCCATGGGCTTCTACTCGCCGCACACGCTCACGGCCGACGCGCGCCGTCACGGCGTCGAGCTGCTCCGGCCCGACCTGGCGCGCTCGGGCGTGCATGCCGGGCTCGAGGCGCTGGTTCCCGCCGATGCGATGGGAACCACAGGGACGGATGCCGATGAGACGGCGACGGATGCCGCGGCGGGGGCGCGCGGCATCCGTCGCCCCACCGGCAGGCCGGGCTGCGCGGAGGCGACCCAGCCTTCCGTGGGGCCGTTCGATCGCGAGGCGCCGGACCGCTCCGCGGAGCACCGGCGCGACGGCGCGTTCGCGGTGCGCCTGGGGCTCGCCGACGTCACCTCGATCGGGGCGAAGGTCGCCGAGCGGATCATCGACGAACGCGACGCCCACGGCCCGTACCGCGACATGGCCGACCTGTCGCGCCGCGCCGACCTCGATGCGACCCAGCTCGAGGCGCTCGCCGCGGCGGGGGCGTTCGAGTGCTTCGACCTGCAGCCGCGGCAGGCCCTCTGGCTCGCGGGCGAAGCCGCGCAGGACCGCGCCGACTACCTTCCGGGGGCGGTCGTCGTGGTGCAGCCGCCGCTGCTGCCGATGCTGAACGACGCCGAGCAGGTGGTGTACGACCTCTGGGCGACGGGCATCTCCCCCGACGACCATCCGATCCGGCACGTGCGGGAGCGCCTCGACGCGCGCGGCGTGGTGCGCATCGACCTGCTGCGCGAGGCGGAGTCCGGCCGCCGCATCGAGGTCGGCGGGGTGGTCACCCACCGGCAGCGCCCGGCGACCGCGAGCGGCATCACGTTCATGAACCTCGAGGACGAGTCCGGCACGCTCAACGTGATCGCGAGCGTCGGCGTCTGGACCAGGTACCGCCGGATCGCCCGCGAGGCGCCCGCGATGGTCGTGCGCGGCATCCTCGAACGCTCGCGCGAAGGGGTCGTGAACCTCGTCGCCGACCGGTTCGAGCCGCTCATCGTGTCGACGACGAACCGGTCGCGCGACTTCCGCTGACCTGCCCGGTGCGGCGGAGGCCGGACGGCGATACGCTGGCGACGCCCGGACACGCGCGCGGCTGCGACGCGAGGGGGTGGCCGAGTGACCGGATCGAAACGGGAACCGCTCTTCTCACGCGCCTTCATCGCGCTCTCGATCGCCGAGCTCGCGTACTTCACGGCGGTCGGACTCGCCCTCTTCGCCCTGCCCCTCTACGTCACCGGACCGGTCGGCGGCGACGAGGCGTCGGCCGGACTCGCCGTCGGCGTGTTCGCGGTCTCCGCCCTCGTGCTCCGACCGTTCGCCGGTCGGGCGTCGGACCGGTTCGGTCGGCGGCCGCTGCTCGTCGGCGGGGCGCTGATCGCGGCCGCCTCGCTGCTCCTCCTGGCGGTGACGGACGACCTCCTCGTCATCATCGCGTTGCGGTTGCTCGCGGGCGTCGCCGAGGCGGTCTTCTTCGTGTCGGGCTTCGCCGCCCTGGCCGACCTCGCCCCCGCCTCGCGGATGGGCGAGGCGCTGTCCTACAACTCGCTCGGCCTGTACCTCGGCATCGCCTTCGGACCCCTGGTCGGCCAGGCGCTGCTGGAGGCCGCGGGCTACGGCGCAGTCTGGCTCGGGGGCGCGATCCTCGCCGGGCTCGCCGCGGGGCTGGTGCTGCTGGTCGGTGAGACGAGAGTCGCACCACCGGTGATCGGCGGCCGGCTCCGGATCGTGCATCGACCGGCGATCCCGATCTCGATCGGCTTCCTCAGTTCGCTCGCCGCCGTCGGCGGCTTCATCGCCTTCGCGACGCTCTGGGCCGAACGCATCGACCTCGCCTCGCCGAGCCTCGCGCTGTTCGCCTACGGCGGCGTCGTCGTCGTGTGCCGCATCGCGTTCGCCCGCGTCCCCGACCGGCTCCCGTCGCTGCCGCTCGCCGCGGCGTCGCTCGTGCTCATCGGGATCGGGCTGGTGGTCGCCGCCGCGTGGCAGGACTGGGTGGGATTGCTCGTCGGCGTCGTCCTGATGGGGGTGGGCATCACGTTCACGACGCCGGCGTTCTTCGCCGCCGTCTTCGCCACCGCGTCCCCCTCCGAGCGCGGCGTCGCATCCGGCACCGCCAGCGCGGCCCTCGACCTCGGCCTGGGTCTCGGTCCGATCGTGCTCGGCCTCATCGCCGCGCCGTTCGGCATCCCGTGGGCGTTCGCGTTCGCGGCTGGGATCGCCTTCGCGGGCGCGGCGTGGACCGCCCGGCTCTCACGCCGGACGGCGGCACGCAACTGACCGCCCTCTCCGCCGTGTCGACGCCGGCCGTCGCGAGAGATTCGCTAGCCTCGCCGGGTGCCCCCAGCTTCGAACGACCGCTTCGGCTCCGACCGCTACGGCCAGGACGTGCTCGCTGGCGATTGGCGTGCCGCCGGTCGCCGCACGATCCCCGAGATCCCCGCAACCCGCGATCTCGTCGTCGAACTCGCGGCCGACGGCTACTGCGGTGCCGTCGTCGCCGTCGAGAAGCAGACGGTGACCCTCGAGGACCGCAACGGTCGCACGCGCATGTTCCCGCTCGGCCACGGCTTCCTGGTCGACGGCGAGCCGGTGCGCCTCGTCGCGCCGAAGGCCGAGGCGCCCGAGGGCCGGGTCCGCACGGCGTCCGGGTCGTTCGCCGTCGAGACCGGTCGGCCGGCGAGGGTCGCTCTGCCGAGCCGCATCTTCGTCGAGGGACGGCACGACGCCGAACTCGTCGAGAAGATCTGGGGTGCCGACCTTCGGGTCGAGGGCGTCGTCGTCGAATACCTCGAGGGGGTCGACGACCTGGCCGGGATCCTCGACGAGTTCGAGCCGGGACCCGGTCGGCGCGTCGGCGTCCTGGTGGATCACCTCGTCCCGGGCTCGAAGGAGCAACGCATCGCGGACGCCGTCATGCGCGGCCGCCACCGCGGTCACGTGCTCGTGGTCGGCCATCCGTTCATCGACGTCTGGCAGGCCGTGAAGCCCGCCCGCGTCGGGCGGGAGTCCTGGCCGGTCATCCCGCGGGGCACGTCGTGGAAGCACGGCGTCTGCGCCGCCTTCGGCTGGCCGCACGAGGACCAGGCCGACATCGCGCGCGCCTGGCAGCGCATCCTCGGGCAGGTGCGCGGGTACGGTGACCTCGAGCCCGCCCTCCTCGGCCGCGTCGAGGAGCTCATCGACTTCGTCACCGCCCCGGCCGTCGACTGACCGGCTGACCGGCCGGTCGGCTGCAGGTTGCCGGCCACCGGCTACGCGATGGTCGCGCCGAAGGCGAGCCCGAGCACGTAGGTGACACCTGCCGCACCGAGGCCGATCGCGAGCTGGCGCAGCGCGCGCTTCAGCGGCGGCGCGCCCGAGAGCAGGCCGACGGTCGCGCCCGTCAGCAGCAGTGCGATGCTCACGAGCACGGTGGCCGTGACGATGGCGGCGGGTCCCGACATCCCGAACACCCAGGGCAGCACCGGGATGAGCGCACCCGACGCGAAGAACAGGAAGCTCGAGATCGCCGCGCTCATGCCGGTGCCGACCGCCTCGTCGTCGTGGTCGAGCGCCCCGATCGCGTCGGTGGGAGTGGACTGCCGTTCGGCCGCGTGCACGCGCGCGAGCACGAGCGCGGCCTGGTCGACCGCCTCGTCCTGCGCCATGCCGCGCGCGCGGTAGACGAGGGCGAGTTCGTTCGCGTCGAGATCGAGGTCGCCGAGGGCGTCGCGCGCACCGGGGTCGGGGGCGGATGCCTCGAGCAGCTCGCGCTGGGAGCGAACCGACACGTACTCCCCCGCGCCCATGGACAGGGCGCCCGCGAGGAGTCCCGCGATGCCCGTGAAGAGCACCACGGGCGCCGGGACTCCGGTCGCCCCGATGCCGAGCACGAGTGCGAGGTTCGAGACGAGGCCGTCGTTCGCACCGAAGACGGCGGCCCGGAACGTGCCGGCCAGGCGGCGTCGCCCGCGAGCGGCGAGTCCCCGCACGACCTCGCCGTGGATGCGTTCGTCGGCGGCCATGGCCGCGGTCGCGTGCGGGTCGGTCGAGTACGGGGATCGTCCCTCCGCGCGCTGCGCGAGGGCGAGGACGAAGATCGACCCGAATCGACGAGCGAGGCCGGCGAGCATCCTGGTGCGGATGTCGGCGCGCGGGATACCCGTCTCGTCGCCGCCCAGCAGCCGCAGCCAGTGCGCCTCGTGGCGGCCCTCGGCGGCGGCGAGGGCGAGCAGGATCTCGCGCTCCTCGCCGTCGCGTCGTGCGGCGAGCTCGCGGTAGACGGCGGCCTCGGCGCGTTCGTCGGCGAGGTAGCGCCGCCATCGGTCGCGGTCGGCCACGGTCCCGAGGGGCTCGCGGTCGGGCTGGTGCGCTGCGTCGGCGGTCATGGGTGTCTGCTCCATCGGTTCGCAGACCCCGTGCCGCAATGCGTCGGCGGTGTCGGGCGCCTGCGTCGTCGCGTCGGTCGGCCCGGTGGGGCCGCCCGAAAGGCTAGCGGCGCGGATGCCGCGGTGTCGCGTCACGGAGCCGGATTGGCAGCATTTCGGAGCGCCGAACGGGCTCTGCGCGCCGACCCGAAGTGGCTCAGCCGACGAGCTTCTGCCAGCCGTCGCCCTCGGCGTGCTCGAAGATGAGGTTGGTCTCGGTGTGGGCGACCGCCGGGTGACCGGTGAGGTGGGCGAGCACGAACTCGCGCAGTTCCTCGGCGTCGCGAGCGGCGACGTGCAGGAGGTAGTCCTCGGCGCCGGCCATGTGGAACACGCCGATCACGCCGGGCAGGTGCGGCACCGCGTTGCGGAAGGCGTCGATCTCGCTGCGGTCGTGCTTGACGAGCCGGATCGCGATGAGCGCCTGCAGCGAGACGCCGAGCGAGACGAGGTCGACGTCGACGCGGTACCCGCGGACGGTGCCGAGGCTCTGGAGTCGGCGCAGCCGCAGCGAGACCGTGGACTCCGCCACCCCGACTTCCGCCGCGAGGGCGGCACCCGAGGCACGCGCGTTCTTCGACAGGGCGGTGAGCAGGGCCCGGTCGACCCGGTCGAGTTCCGCTTTCTGCGGCATGGTGAATGCACCTCCGGTCGAGCATGAATCTTCTTCGGTGATTCTGCTCGATGTGCAAGCATCTGCGCAAGACACCCGAAATGGTGACAGATTCTGTAACCTGCTCGCATGCTGACACCGTCGTCGAACCTCGAGACCCGTGCCGTCCACGCTGGAATGGACGGGGTGCGCGAGCAGGGCTCCCACGTTCCCACCATCGATCTTTCCACGACGAACCCGCTCGGCGACGTCGAGAACGGCGGAATGTCCTACGAGGAGCTCGCGACCGGCGGCTGCCTCACCGAGGGCCGCTCCGCGGTCTACCAGCGTCTCTGGCACCCGGGCGTCGCCCGGTTCGAGACCGCGCTCGCCGACCTCGAGGGCGCCGACGGCTCGGTCGCGTTCGCGAGCGGCATGGCCGCGCTCGCCGCGACGCTGATCGCCGCGACGACCGCCGGCACCCCGCACGTCGTCGCCGTGCGGCCGCTCTACGGCGGCAGCGACCACGTCCTCGAGAGCGGACTGCTCGGCACGAGCGTCACCTGGACCGACGTCGACGGCATCGCCGCCGCCATCCGCCCCGACACCGGGCTCGTCATCGTCGAGACTCCGGCGAACCCCACCCTCGAGCTGGTCGACCTCCGGCGGGTGGCGGATGCCGCGGGCAGCGTGCCGCTCCTCGTCGACAACACCTTCGCGACTCCCGTCCTGCAGCGGCCGATCGAGCACGGTGCGACGCTCGTGCTGCACAGCGCCACGAAGTACCTCGGCGGGCACGGCGACGCGATGGGCGGCGTCGTCGCCGGACCGACCGAGTGGGTCGAGCGTCTCCGCCGGGTCCGCGCGCTCACCGGCGGCCTGCTGCACCCGATGGGCGCATACCTCCTGCACCGCGGCATCCGCACCCTGCCGATCCGCGTACGCGCGCAGCAGGAGACGGCCGGCGAACTCGCCCGACGTCTCCAGGCCCACCCGGCCGTCGCCCGGGTCCGCTACCCCGGCCTGCCGGGCCAGGACCCGCAGGGACTGCTCGGCCGGCAGCTCGCGGGGCCCGGTTCGATCATCGCGATCGAGCTCGCAGGCGGGTACGACGCCGCCTGCCGCTTCACCGAGGCGTGCCGTCTCGTGACCCACGCCGTCTCGCTCGGCGGCGTCGACTCGCTCGTGCAGCATCCGGCATCGCTCACGCACCGGCCCGTCGCGGCACACGCCAAGCCCGACGGCGGCGTCGTGCGCCTCTCGATCGGGCTCGAGCACGTCGACGACCTCACGGCCGACCTGATGGCCGCGCTCGACGCCGCGGCGGATGCTCAGGACCTCGGTCGCTCGTCCGAGCTCGCCGCGTCGGCCGACGCACTGGGCTGATTCGGCGGGCTCGGGTTGCGGATCCCGATCCACGACACCAGCCCGCCGACGAGGAGGAGCGCGGCGAGCACGACCGCCGTGCGGCGGTAGCCGTCGACATCCAGGTCGCCGGCGACGATGACGCCGATCGACGCCACCGAGACCAGTCCCGCGATGCGAGCGACCGCGTTGTTCACCGCGGACGCGATGCCGGCACGCGACGGGTCCACCGCCCCGAGGATCGCCGAGGTCAGCGGGGCGACGGTCATCGCCATGCCGAGGCCGACCACCACCATTCCCGGGAACACCTGCCACCAGTACTGGACGGGGACGTCGACGAGCGCCGTCAGCAGGTACCCGACGCCCACCACGATCGGTCCGGTCGTCATGAAGAACCGCGGCCCGAACTTCCCGCCGAGCGTGCCGAACCACGAGCCGAGGAGCACGAGCATCACCATCGGCGGGATCGTGGCGATGCCCGCGAGGGTCGCCGGGAACCCGCCGACCTCCTGCAGGAAGATCGGCAGCGCGAAGAGGCCGAGCATGAACGCGGCGTAGATGAACCAGGTCGCAAGGTTGCCCGCGGCGAAGTTGCGGGCCCGGAACAGCGAGAGCGGCAGCATCGGCGCCGGCGCGCGTCGCTCCCACAGCACGAACGCGACGAGAGCGAGGACGCCCACCGCCGCGGGAGTGAACACGAGGGGGTGGGCCCAGCCGAGGCGGCCCTGCTCGATGAGTGCGAAGACCGTGCCTCCGAGGCCGACGACGCCGAGCGACGCACCCAGCCAGTCGACGCGCGCGCGATCCGGGTTCGGGTCATCCCGGCCGAGCGGGCGCATCATGATCAGGGCGACGGCGATCGGGACCACGTTGATCGCGAACACCAGTCGCCAGGAGGCGAGGTCGACGAACGCGCCGCCGAGGATCGGTCCGACCAGGAAGGCGCTCGTCGTCCACGCCGTCCAACGGCCGATGGCGCGACCCTGCTCGTCGGATGCGAAGTTCGCGATGATCAGGGCGAGCGCGCTCGGCACGAGCAGTGCGCCGGCGGCGCCCTGCAGCGCGCGGCCCACGATCAGCACCGTGCCGTCCATCGCGATCGCGCACACGATCGAGGTGACGCCGAAGCCGTAGAGGCCGATCCGCAGGATCCGGAGCCGGCCGAAGGAATCGGACAACGAGCCGGCGAGGAGGATCAACGAGCCCAGGGTGAGCAGGTAGGCGTCGACCGCCCACTGCTGGAGCGAGAGCCCACCGCCGAGCTCCGTCTCGATGGCCGGCAGCGCGATGTTGATCACCGCGCCGTCGAGGAACGCGATGAACGCGACGATGATCGCGATGACGAGCACGCGCGCGCGGCGGTCCATGCGCGCCATGCTACGCCGTGCCGATGGCGACGCCCGGGCCGTCGGTCGCAGCCTGGCGGGGGGCTCAGCGTCCGGAGAGCCGCTTCCGCAGCATCTCGATGCGCGACTGCAACTGCGTCACCGTGGCCTGGGCGACTTCGGGACCGCCGCAGGCTCGCCGCAGCTCGGCGTGCACGAGCGAGTGCGCCTGCCCCGTCTGACGGGCGTAGAGCCCGACGAGGCTGTTGAGCAGCGAACGCTGCTCCTTGAGCGTGCGGTACAGCGCGACGGGCTCGGCGCGCTCCTCGCCGTCGGTGCCGTCCCCTTCGCCGGCGGCTTGCGCGTGCTTCCGCCGGTCCGACGCACGACGAGCCTGGCGCGCCTGGCGGTGGCGGAGCAGTTCGTGGACCTGTTCGGGCTCCAGGATTCCGGGGAGCCCGATGAAGTCGAGCTCTTCGTCGCTTCCGGGCTCGGCGAACGTGCCGAAGTCGGTGCCGTCGTAGACGACGCGATCGAAGGTGGCATCCGACCCGATGGCCTGCCAGGTGAACTCGTCCTGGAGCTCGTCCGATCCCTTCTCCTCGCGGTTCGCCGCCTCGAGCAGCCCGTCCTCGAGGCCGGGGTCGTCATCGTCGCCGCTGCGCCGGTCGAGCGCGTGGTCGCGCTGGCGTTCGAGCTCGCCCGCGAGCGCCATCAGCACCGGGACGTTCGGCAGGAACACCGACGCGGTCTCGCCGCGTCGCCGGGCGCGCACGAAACGGCCGATCGCCTGCGCGAAGAACAGCGGCGTCGACGAGCTCGTCGCGTACACGCCCACCGCGAGGCGGGGCACGTCGACGCCCTCGGACACCATGCGCACCGCGACCATCCAGCGGCTCGTGCCGGCGGAGAACTCCTCGATCCGGCCGGAGGCCTCCTTCTCGTCGGAGAGCACGACGGTGACCTTCTCACCGCACACGCGCTCGAGGATCTCGGCATAGGCGCGGGCGGTGGACTGGTCGGTCGCGATCACGAGGCCGCCCGCGTCGGGGATCGCGTGCCGCACCTCGGTGAGCCGCCGGTCGGCGGCCTGGAGGACGGACGGGATCCACTCCCCCGTCGGCTCGAGCGCGGTGCGCCAGGCCGCCGAGTGGACGTCCTTCGTGGCGTCCTCGCCGAGGCGCGCCTCCATCTCGTCGCCGGCCTTGGTGCGCCAACGCATGCTGCCCGCGTAGACCATGAACAGCACGGGGCGGACGACGCCGTCCTGCAGGGCCCGGCCGTAGCCGTAGTCGTAGTCGGTCCGTGAGACGCGCACGCCCTGCTCGTCGGGCGCGTAGTCGACGAACGGGATCGGCGCGGTGTCGCTGCGGAACGGGGTCCCGGTGAGTGAGAGCCGCCGCGTCGCGGGTTCGAAGGCCTCGCGGATCGCGTCGCCCCAGGAGAGCGTGTCGCCGCCGTGGTGGACCTCGTCGAGGATCACGAGCGAGCGTCCCGAGAGAGTGAGCTCGCGGTGCAGGGCCGGGCGCACCGCGACCTGTGCGTAGGTCACGGCGACCCCGTGGTAGTGGCGGGCCGAACGCCCGTGGGCGTTCCGGAAGCCGGGGTCGAGCCGGATGCCGACGCGCGCCGCGGCATCCGCCCACTGCCGCTTGAGGTGATCCGTCGGCGCGACGACCGTGATGCGGTCGACCGTGCGCCGGGCTCGGAGCTCGGCGGCGAGGCGGAGCGCGAAGGTCGTCTTGCCGGCGCCCGGCGTCGCGGCGGCGAGGAAATCGCGCGGCTCGGAGGCGAAGTACTGCTCGAGCGCCTCGGCCTGCCACGCGCGGAGCTTGGATGCGGTTCCCCACGGCGCGCGGGCCGGGAACGAGGGTGAGAGGTGTTCGGCGGCCGAGGTGCCGGGCAGGTGGCTGCCGGTTGGGGTCGCGTTGCTCACTCTGCAGCACTGTAGTCGAGTCGACCGACACGGATGTCGCGAGACGCACGCACGTGCACCCGACGCGCCGCACCCGCCTTCGGCGCACGTGCAGAATGGGGGGATGGTCACCCAGCAGCATCCCTGGTCGAGATATGTCGCGATCGGCGACTCGTTCACGGAGGGCATCGGCGACCCCGAGCCCGGTGTGCCCGGAGGGCACCGCGGGTGGGCCGACCGCGTCGCGGAGGTGCTCTCGCAGGGGGCCGACGACTTCGCGTACGCGAACCTCGCGATCCGGGGCCGGCTGATCCAGCAGATCATCGACGAGCAGATCGAGCCCGCGCTCGAGCTGCGCCCGGACCTCATCACGATCTCGGCGGGCGGCAACGACGTCATCCGCCCCCGGACCGACCCCGACGAGATCTCGGCCCGCTTCGAGTACGCGATCGAACGCCTCGCACGGGACCGCGCGACGATCGTGATCTTCACCGGGGTCGACGTCGGCTTCTCCCCCGTGTTCCGGGGCATCCGCGGCAAGGTCGCGATCTACAACGAGAACCTGCGCGCCATCGCGCTGAAGCACGACTGCCTCGTCGCCGACCAGTGGGCGCTCGCCGAGATCCAGGACCAGCGCATGTGGGACCGGGACCGGCTTCACCTGAACGCGCTCGGGCACCACACGGTCGCCCGGATGGTGCTGCAGGCCCTCAACGTCGAGAACGACCTCGAACCGATGAAGCCCGAGCCGTTGCCCGAGCGGTCGTGGCGCGCGGCCCGCACCGAGGACCTCTCGTGGGCGCGGGAGTACCTCGTGCCGTGGGTGATCCGCCGCATCCGGCACCAGTCGTCGGGCGACCTCGTCACCCCGAAGCGCCCGGCGGCCGGACCGTACGCGTCGCGACCGGAGTCGACGCCCGGCGACTGAGCCCGGCGACCCAGCGGCGCGACGACTGGCCCGCGACCCGCTCAGCGGGCGGGCGGCTCCGCCGTCGCGCCCTCGTCGAGCGCTCCCGGGTTCGACAACCGCCACCAGGCGCCGGGGTCGCCGAGCGCGCCGTCGATCGCGAGCGGCACCTCGATCACCTGCGAACCGGCCGTGACGGTCGCCACTCCGACCTCCTCGCCGTCGTCGATGAGGCCGAGCGCGTCGGCCCGCACGGCGACGTCGACGGGTGTGTCCGACCAGACGACGACGGTCGCCCCTTCGGTCGCCCGCGCCTCGGCGGCGTCGCCCCACGGCGTCGCATACGCGGCGAGGGGCCGGCCGGCCTCGAGTGCGACGACCTCGTGGAACCCGGGACCGATGGAGTCGACGAGCCCGGCGACGGCCTCGCGCACGAGCGCGTGCGTGTCGCCGCCGAGCACCACGCCGACGAGCGTGACGGATGCCTCGCCGACCGCGACGTCCGCGGAGAACAGCAGGTTCGCCGCGTCATCCGTCGTGCCCGTCTTGATGCCGTCGATCCCGTGCGTGCCGAGCAGGCGGTTCGAGTTCTCGATCGGCCCCAGTTCGGGGATCACGACCGACTGCGTCGCGACGATCTCGGCGAGGGTCGGGTTCTCGAGGGCGATCTCGCCGAGCCTGACGAGGTCGGCGGCCGTGCTGACGTCGTCGAGGGAGAGTCCGCTCGTGTCCACGACGCGGGTCTCGGTCAGGCCGTGCTCGGCGAGCCAGGCGGTCGCCTGCTCGAGGTAGGCCTCGACCGAACCGAACGCCCAGTTCGCGATCGAGATGCTGTAGTTGTTGCCGGACGGCAGCATCATCGCCTCGAGGCTCTCCTTCAGCGAGAGCTCGGTGCCCGCGACGACTGGAGCGACCGAGCCGTTCTGGGCGACCATGTCCCAGTAGATGTCGATGTCGGCGTCGGTGTACGCGATCTGCGGGCCGCCCTCGCCCTCGGGGATCGGGTGCGCCTCGAGGACGACGAGGGCCGTGATCACCTTCGCGATGCTCGCCATCGGCATCGGCGTGTCCTCGTCGCCCGCGGCCATGAAGCCGTCGTAGCCGACGGCGCCGACCGCCCAGGTGCCGAACCCGGGTTCGTCGACCGCCTGGGCGGCCGCGGCGACCGGCGCCGGGTCGACGATGGCGGGCTCGGCGACGGGGATCGGCGCCCCGAGCGCGGAGGACGTGTAGATCCCGGCTCCGGTGAACAGGCCGAGGACCACGGCGATGATGGCGACCGCGACGATCCGTCGCCGTCGGTACACCGCAGCCGACGGCTTCGAGGGTCGCGTCGGAGCGGGCGGGGCCGGGTCGAGCGTGCGAGACATCCGTTGCAGGATACCCAGCGGACCTATGCGAGCGCGTACAGCGCCACGGCGGCGGCGGCCGCGACGTTCAGCGAGTCGACGCCGCGCGCCATCGGGATCGTGACGATCGTGTCGGCCGCGGCGAGCGCCTGACGCGAGAGGCCGTCGCCCTCCGCGCCGAGCACGAGCGCGAGCCGCTCGGGCGGGTCGGCCGCGAGCTCCCGGAGCGGCACGGCGTCGTCGGCGAGGGCGAGGGCCGCGACGCGGAACCCGTGCGTCGTGAGCAGTTCGCGCGCCTCGGTCCATTCGGGCAGCCGGGTCCAGGGCACCTGGAACACCGTTCCCATGCTCACGCGCACGCTCCGCCGGTAGAGCGGGTCGGCGCAGCGCGGCGTCACGAGCACGGCATCCGCGCCGAGCGCCGCGACCGACCTCAGGATCGCGCCGACGTTCGTGTGGTCGACGATGTCCTCGAGGATCACGACCCGCCGTGCGTCCGCGAGGAGGGCCGCGGGGCTCGGCAGTTCGGGGCGTTCGAACGCGGCGAGCGCACCGCGGTGCACGCGGTACCCGGTGATGGCCTCGAGTCCGGCCGGGTCGGCGAGGTGCACGGGGATGTCGAACGGCGCGAGGTGCGGTTCGAGGTCGGCGAGCCACTTCTCCTCCATGAGCACCGAGCGGGGCGCGTACCCGGCCGCGATCGCGCGCCGGATGACCTTGGCCGACTCGGCGATGAACACGCCCCGCTCGGGCTCGGTGATGCTGCGGAGTGCGACATCGGTGAGGCGGGCGTAGTCGGCGACGGCGTCGGACGTCGCGTCGGTGACGTGTTCGATGCGCATGGGTCCTCCCGGGTCGGTGGTCGTCATCCGGAAACATCCCGGAAAAGCCGCATGTCTAGAATCGCAGCACCGTCGAAGGGAGACGCGCGTGGTCACTGGGCTCGAGGCGCCGGCGCCGTCCGATGTGCTGCTCGACGAGGCGATCGGCCTCATGCGCGGGTCGCGCGTGGCCGTGCTCACGGGCGCGGGCGTGAGCACCGACTCGGGCATCCCCGACTACCGTGGCCAGGGTGCGCCGGTGCGCACTCCGATGACCATGCAGACGTTCGTCGCGTCCGAGGCGGCACGGAAGCGGTACTGGGCCGGGAGCCACCTCGGCTGGCGCACCTTCGGCACGGCCCTGCCGAACGACGGGCATCGTGCCCTGGCGCGGCTCGAGGAGTCCGGGGTCGTGTCGGGCGTCGTGACGCAGAACGTCGACGGGCTGCATCGACGTGCCGGGAGCTCGCATGTCGTGGAGCTGCACGGCGCCTCGGATCGCGTGGTGTGCCTGTCGTGCGGCCAGGTGTTCGCGCGGCAGTCCGTGGCCGACCGTTTGGCCGAGCTGAACCCGCACATCGACCTCGACGTCGCGATCCGGCCGGCACCCGACGGCGACGTCGAGGTCGACGACGTCGAGTCCATGGTGATCCCCGCCTGCACGGTGTGCGGCGGCACCCTGAAGCCCGACGTGGTGTTCTTCGGCGAGTTCGTGCCGACGCCCGTCTACCGTCAGGCCGCGGCGCTCGTGCAACGTGCAGACGTGCTCCTCGTGGCGGGCTCGTCGCTCGTCGTGAACTCCGGGGTCCGCCTGCTCGAGATCGCCCGGCGTCGCCGGGTGCCGATCGTGGTCGTGAACCGCGGCATCACCAAGGGAGACAGCCGTGCGACCGTGAAGCTCGACGCGGGAGCGACCGAGACGCTCACCGCGATGGCGGCGGCGCTCGCCTGAGGCGCGCGTTCCGAGGCGGTGACCGGGTCGCTCAGCGACCGCGCGAGTGCGCGGCACGCCGATTGGTGCCGCCGACCTCGGTGAGCACCTCGAGCAGCCGCTCCGCCGAGGCGCGCCACGTGAACCGCCGGGCGGCGTCGACGGATGCCTCGGACCGCCGTTCCCACTCCCCGGGCTCGTCGAGCGCGGCGATCGCGCGAGCCGCGGCATCCGCGTCGTCGACGGCGAAGTAGGTCGCCGCATCACCGCCGATCTCGCGGAAGATCGGGATGTCGCTCACCACGACGGGCGTGCCGAGGCGCATCGCCTCGACGAGCGGGATGCCGAAGCCCTCGGCCTTCGACGCCGTGACGAGCGCCGTCGCGTGCCCGAGCACCTCCGCGTACTCGTCGTCGCTCGCTCCGTCGTGGAAGACGAGTCGCGCCTCGGGCGCGATGCGGGTCAGCCGCCGCCGCTGCTCGTCGGAGACGCGGCTCATGAGGTGGAGTTCGTGGTCGGGCAGCTGTGCCAGAGCCCGCACGAGCGTCTCGACGCCCTTGTACGACATGAACGAGCCCATGTAGACGAGCCTGCCGCCCTCGGGGCGCGCCCGCGGCAGGTCGGGCGTGCCGATCTCGTCGGCGGCGTTCTGGACGACCGTGAGCGGCCGCTTCGTGAGCCGGTGCTTCCGGATCAGGCCCGCACTCGTCTCGGACACGGTCACGATCGCGTCCGCTCGGTTCAGGAGCATCCGCTGCGGCCACCACATCAGGTGGTACAGCCGCCACAGCACGCGCACGAAGGCCGGGAGGTCGCGCGGCGGGGTGCGGTTCTCGTAGTAGATCAGGTCGTGCAGCGTCAGCACGAGGCCGTAGTCGCGGCCCCACGATCCCATCGTCTGCATGGGCGAGAAGACGACGTCGGGGCGGAGCTTGCGCACCTGCCGCGCGACCCAGGGCTCGCGCATGCTCGTCGGCCCGCTGACGAGTTCCCACGGCAGCGCGGGCAGCTTGTCGAGCTGCCGATGGTCGCTGATGAGCATCGTGAGCGGATGCCGCTTCGCGAGTTCGGCGACGATGCCGGCGGTGAAGCGGCTGATGCCGTCATGGTGGTCGACGCGGACGTACCGGCAGTCGACGACGAGCCTCACGCCCGCTCACCCTCGACGAACACGCGGATGTGGCCCGCCGCCTCGCCGGGCGTCTCGTAGTGGATCAGGTGCCCGACGTCGGGGATGACGGCGAGGGTCGCGTCCGCGAACAGCGGTCGGAGCCGGTACTGCGCTTCGATCGGCGTCACGTCGTCCTCCTCGGCGACGACGAGCAGGGTCGGGGTCGCGATGGCCGGCGCGTACTCGCGCACGTCGTGACCCACGGATGCCTCGAACGCCTGGAGCACGGCGTCGCGGTCGGCGAACGCGGAGAAGTACCGGTCGTGCTGGTCGTGGATGAACCGCCGCAGCTCGGGATCGCGCGTCTTCGCCATCGTGACGCTCATGACGCGCACGATCGCCCGGTTGCGGAGCAGCGCGAAGCCGGCGCGGTCGGGCAGCGCGGCCGCGGCGCGGTAGTAGCCGACGGCGAGCCGCGTCATGATCGCGCGCGGCCCCTCCAGGGCGGGCGCGCCGATCGGGTTGAGCAGGATGAGGCGGTCGGGTGCCAGGCCCGATGCGGCCGCCGCGCTCGTGATGATCGACCCGAACGAATGGCCGAGCAGCGTCCATTCGCCGCCGGCGTCCGCGGGATCCGCGACGCCGACCTCGTCGACGAACGCGACGAGCCATTCCGCGTACGCATCGATGTCGTGCGCGCGGTCGGCGAAGGTCGGGGATGCGCCGAACCCGGGCAGGTCGGGGATGATCACGCGGTAGCCGGGCAGCTTCGCGACGATCGGCTCGAGGCCGTGGTGGTCGCCGCGGAAGCCGTGCACCGCGACGATGACGGGGCCCTCCTCCGGTCCGTACTCCCACCAGGCGGTCTCGCTGCCCATGACGAGGGCGCGGTGCTCGCGGACGGGGATCCGCTCGAGGTCGACGGCGTACGGTGAGGCGATCATCCCCAGCATCCTACGGCGCGCCACCTGATCGCTGTCGGAGGCCGCGGATACCGTGACCGGCATGGAGCACTCCCCCGTCGCATCCTGGGCCGACACCCTCGCGGTGTTCGACCTCGAGACCACCGGCATCGACATCGACACGTGCCGGATCGTCACCGCCCACGTCGGCGTGATCGGGTCAGACGGCGCCGTGCTCGAGCAACGCCAGTGGCTCGTCGATCCCGGCGTCGAGATCCCGACGGCGGCGACGCTCATCCACGGCGTGACGACCGAGCGGGCGCGCCTCGAGGGGCAACCGGCCGCACAGGCGGTCGCCGAGATCATCGACGCGCTGCGTGACGCGGCGCGCCGCGGTCACCCGATCGTCGCCTACAACGCCGCCTACGACCTGTCGGTGCTGCATCGCGAGGCCGAGCGCTATGCCCACGAGGCGTTCCGCGGCCCGGCCTTCGTCATCGACCCGCTCGTGATCGACAAGGCCGTCGACCGCTTCCGGCGTGGCAAGCGCACGCTCACCGCGGCGTGCGAGCACTACGGCGTCGAGCTCACCGCGGCGCACGACGCCGGCGCCGACGCGATCGCGGCGGGCCGCGTCGCGCAGGCCATCGCGCGATCGTTCCCCGAGGTCGCCGCGACCGCGATCGCCGAGCTCCACGCCAGCCAGGTCGACTGGTGTCGCGAGCAGGCCGAGAGCTACCAGGAGTATCGGAGGATGAACGGCGAGCCCGAGTTCACGACCTCGGGGGCCTGGCCGCTGCGCTGAATCCGGGCCGGAAGTCCATCGCGCCGCGACGCGCGAGGTGGGAGTCTTGAGCCATGTCGGAACGACACCCCGAACGTTCAGCGACCGACGCACTCATCGAGTCGAGCGCCCTGTGGATCCTGGGCGACAGCCCGCCGGGTTTCCTCGTCGACGCCGCCGTCGAGGCCACGGTCGCCGGACTCGACTCGCCGTCGCTCCGCGAGCTCGCCGGCATGTCCGACGCGGACTCGCCGTGGGACCTCAGGGAGGCGCTCGGGCGCGCACTCGCCGAGCTCGGCTCGAGCGTGCCCGACCCGAGGGACCCGGCCACCCTGCAGCTCGCGCTCCGCGAGCTCGCCGCCCAGTTCCTGCACGAGCGCATCTCGATCCGCGAGCTCGTCGACCGCGCGCGGTCCGTGATCGACGAGGGCACGGGCACCCCCGACGAGGCGGAGGCGCTCCTCGCCGCGGGCGAGGCCCTCGATGCAGGCCGCATCACCGCGCACCAGGCGCAGCTCGACGCCCTGGACTGGGCCGCCGGGCTCAGCCGGGCATGACGAAGGGGCGGACGACCGGAGTCGCCCGCCCCTCTCGTGGAGCGTCTTACGCGCCGAAGCCCTTGAAGCGCTTGTTGAACTTCTCGACGCGGCCCGCGGAGTCCATGATGCGCTGCTTGCCCGTGTAGAACGGGTGCGACGCCGACGAGATCTCGACGTCGATCACCGGATAGGTCTCGCCGTCGAGCTCGATGGTCTTGTCACTGGTCACCGTCGAGCGCGTGAGGAACGTCTCGCCCGAGGCGAGGTCGCGGAAGACGACGGCGTTGTACTCGGGGTGGATGTCGGTCTTCATGAGAATCCTTGCTTGATCGGATGTTGGGGTCGCCCCGCCTCGAGGGCAGGGAAGCGTGTCGGCCTTTGGCCAAAACACGATTCTAGCAGAGCCGAGCGCCGCGGTGCGTCACCGGGCGGCGCGCGCCGAGTAGCGGCCGTCGCGCTCGGTGAGCTCGATCGGCATGCCGAAGGTGTCGCTGAGCGTCTCGGACGTGAGCGCCTCGGCGATCGGCCCGGCGGCGCGGATGGCACCGTCGGCGAGGAGCAGCGCGTGCGTGAAGCCCTCGGGGATCTCCTCGACGTGGTGGGTCACCATGACGATCGCGGGCGAGGCCTTCGACGACGCGTAGCCGCCGAGGAGCGCCACGAGTTCCTCGCGAGCACCGAGGTCGAGGCTCGCGGCCGGCTCGTCGAGGAGCAGCAGCTCGGGATCGGTCATGACCGAGCGCGCGATCTGGACGCGCTTCTGCTCTCCGTCGGAGAGGCTCCCGAAGCGGCGCTCCGCGAAGCCCTCGAGGCCCCACTCCTTGAGCACGCGCTGCGCGCGGCGATCGTCGATGCTCTCGTACTCCTCGTTCCAGCGACCGGTCACGGAGTACGCGGCGGTGAGCACGGTGTCGATCACGCTCTCGTTGCGCGGGATGAGGCGGGCCATCGCCGTCGAGGCGAAGCCGATCATCGGGCGCAGCTCGAAGACGTCGACCTTGCCGAGCGCCTCCTGCAGCACCTCGACCGAGCCCTTGCTGGGGTGCATGGCGGCCGCCGCGATCTGCAGCAGCGTGGTCTTGCCGGCGCCGTTCGGACCGAGGATCACCCAGCGCTCATCGGAGGCGACGTTCCAGTCGATGCCGTCGAGGATCGTGTTCCCATCGCGAATCACCGACACGTGCTGGAACTGCAGAACCGTAGACGCCATGGTCTCCAGCCTAGTGGGACTCGGTGGGCCGCCCCGCGCACGCGGGGCCCGGCTCAGCGGCTCGCGAGCACCCGCTCGTAGAGCGCTCTCGTGTCGGCCGCTATGGCGTCCCACGCGAAGTGCTCCTCCGCGCGCCGACGGCCTGCCGCACCCATCTCGCGGGCACGTCCGGGGTCTGCCACGACGCGCTCGAGGGCGGCGGCGAGGTCGGCGACGAAGCGGTCGGGATCGAGCGGCGTGCCGGTGCCGTCGTCGTGCTGCTCGATCGGCACGAGCACCCCCGTGACGCCGTCGTCGACGACCTCCGGGATCCCGCCGGTGGCCGTCCCGACGACGGCGGCGCCGCACGCCATCGCCTCGAGGTTCACGATGCCGAGCGGCTCGTAGACCGACGGGCAGACGAAGCAGGTCGCCGCCGTGAGCAGCGCGGTGAGCTCGTTCCGCGGCAGGTGCCGGTCGATCCAGACGACCCCCTGCCGGGTCGCCGCCAGTTCGTCGACGAGGCCCGAGACCTCGGCCATGATCTCCGGAGTGTCGGGCGCGCCCGCGCAGAGCACCAGCTGAACGTCGTCGGGCAGCGAGCGCGCTGCGCGCAGCAGGTACGGCAGGCCCTTCTGCCGCGTGATGCGACCGACGAAGACGATCGAGGGTCGGTCGGGGTCGAGGCCGAGCGAGCGCGCCAGGTCGGGGTCGTCGTTCGCGTGCCAGTCGGTCAGGTCGATCCCGTTGTAGACGACCGAGACCCGCGAGGGGTCGATGTCGGGATACGAGCGGAGGATGTCGCGACGCATGCCGTCGCTCACGGCGATGACGGCGTCGGCGTCCTCGAAGGCGGTGCGCTCGACCCAGCTGGACACGCGGTAGCCGCCGCCGAGCTGCTCGGCCTTCCACGGGCGAAGCGGTTCGAGGCTGTGCGCGGTCACGACGTGCGGGATGCCGTGCAGCGCCTTGGCCGTGAAGCCTGCGAAGTTCGCGTACCAGGTGTGCGAGTGCACGAGGTCGGCGCCCGCGGCATCCTGCGCCATCAGGAGGTCGACGCCCATGGTCGACAGCGCTGCGTTCGCGCCCGCGAACTCGGCGGGGGTCGGGTAGGCGGTCGTGCCCGCCTCCTCGCGCGGGGCGCCGAAGCATCGCACCTGCACGTCGACGTCGCGACGGAGCGCACGGACGAGTTCGGCGACGTGCACCCCTGCGCCACCGTAGATCTCGGGCGGGTATTCGCGCGTGAGCAGGTCGACTCGCATGCGGCAACGTTAGCCGCAGTCGGTCACTCGCCGTCAACCACCTGTCGTCGGCGCCATCCGGCTGACTACGCTGGGGCACATGGCTACGCGGAAGATCTTCGGAATCGTGCTGGCGGGCGGCGAGGGCAAGCGCCTCATGCCCCTGACCGAGGATCGCGCCAAGCCGGCGGTGCCGTTCGGCGGGCAGTACCGCCTGATCGACTTCGCCCTCTCGAACCTCATCAACTCGGGCCTGCAGCAGATCGTGGTGCTGACCCAGTACAAGTCGCACAGCCTCGACCGGCACGTGTCGCAGACCTGGCGCCTCGACGGCATGCTCGGCTCGTACGTGGCCTCCGTGCCGGCCCAGCAGCGCCTCGGCAAGCGGTGGTTCTCCGGCTCGGCCGACGCGATCCTGCAGAGCCTCAACCTGATCTACGACGAGCAGCCCGACATCATCGTCGTGGTCGGCGCCGACCACGTCTACCGCATGGACTTCAGCCAGATGATCCAGGCGCACATCGAGTCCGGTGCCGAGGCGACCGTCGCCGCGATCCGCCAGCCGATCTCGCTCGCGAACCAGTTCGGGGTCATCGAGGTCGACGCGACCTCGCCCGACCGCATCCACCGCTTCCTCGAGAAGCCGAGCGACCCCGAGGGCCTGCCCGACTCCCCCGGCGAGGTGCTCGCCTCGATGGGCAACTACGTGTTTAACGCCGACGCGCTGATCGACGCCGTGCTGCGCGACGGCGAGCGCACCGACTCCAGCCACGACATGGGCGGCGACATCATCCCCGCGTTCGTGTCGCAGGGCAAGGCCGGCGTCTACGACCTGAAGGGCAACGACGTACCCGGGTCGACCGACCGCGACCGCTACTACTGGCGCGACGTGGGAACGATCGACTCGTTCTTCGAGGCCCACCAGGACCTCATCTCGGTGCTGCCGGTGTTCAACCTGTACAACCAGGAGTGGCCGATCTTCAGCCAGCAGGTGAACTCGCCGCCCGCGAAGTTCACGCGCGACGCGCGCGGCTCGCTCGGCACGGTCATCGACTCGATCGTCTCGCTCGGCTCGGTCATCTCGGGCGCGCACGTGGAACGCAGCGTGCTCGGGCCGTGGGCGATCGTCGGGTCGGGGGCGAACGTGTCCGACTCGATCCTCTTCGACCGCGCCCGCATCGAGGCGGGCGCGACGGTGCGCCGCGCCATCCTCGACAAGGAGGTCGTCGTCGAGGCCGGAGCTCATATCGGCGTCGACCGTGCGGAGGACCGCGCGCGCGGCTTCGTCGTCACGGACAGCGGCATCACCGTCGTGGGCAAGGGGTCCCACGTGCGGAAGCACGCGTGACACCCGGCACCGCCGGCCGCGACGGCGGCCTCCTCGTCGTGCTCGACGCCGATTCGACGCTGATCCGCGAGGAGGCGATCGAGTTGCTCGCCGAAGCGGCCGGCAGCCTCGAGCACGTCGCGGCGGTCACCGAGCGCGCGATGCGCGGCGAGCTCGACTTCGCGGCGAGCCTGCGTGAGCGCGTCGCGACGCTGGCGGGTCTGCCGGTCGCCGAGGTGCTCGCCGCGCGCGATCGGCTGACCCCGACACCCGGAGTGCGGGAGCTCGTCGACGGCGTGCATGCGGCGGGCGGTCGCGTCGGCGTGGTCTCGGGCGGCTTCCACGAGCTGCTCGACCCGCTCGCCGATCGACTCGGACTCGACTTCTGCCGGGCCAACCGCCTCGAGGTCGAGGGCGAACGGCTCACCGGCCGCGTGCTCGGCGACATCGTCGACGCGGAGGCGAAGCGGCGCGCACTCGAGGAGTGGGCCGCGGCATCCGGCACCCCCCTCCGGCGCACCATCGCCGTCGGCGACGGCGCCAACGACCTCCGCATGCTCGATCGCGCGGCGCTCGGCGTCGCGTTCTGCGCGAAACCCGTCGTGCGGGCGCAGGCGGATGTCGCGATCGACCGCGTCGACCTCAGCGGAGTGCTCGCGCTCGCGGGCCTGCGCGGCTGATCCCGGGCGCCCGTCCGGGGCTGGGAGTCGCATCCGAACCCCTCGCGGCACCGGCGGGATGTGCCTAGCCTGACCCCATGACCAGCCGCAACGTCGCACGCTCGTCCGCCGTCGGCGCGTTCGCCGCGCTCCTCCTCGTCTCGGTCGCCTCGCCGGCCGTGGCGGGACCGCACTCCGGCGGTGGTGCCGTCGAATCGGTCATCGACCTCCCCGACGGATTCCAGCCCGAGGGCATCGCGATCGCGCCGGGCGGCACCGCGTACTTCGGCTCGCTGGCCGACGGCGACATCTACGCCGCCGACCTGAAGAGTGGCGAGGGCGAGGTGGTCAGCGCCGGCCCGGGCACGCCGTCCGTGGGCCTGGACCTCGACCCGAAGGATCGCCTCTTCGTCTCGGGCGGGGACGCGGGCGACGCGCGAGTGATCGACACGGCGACGGGCGAGGTGCTCGCCTCCTACCAGCTCACCGACGAACCCGGCTTCATCAACGACGTCATCGTGACCCGGGATGCCGCATGGTTCACCAACAGCTTCGCCGCGGAGCTCTACCGGCTCCCGCTCGGTCCGGGCGGCGCGCTGCCCGACGCCGACGACGTGGACACGGTGCCGCTCGGCGGTGAGTGGGTGCAGCAGGGGTTCTTCAACGCCAACGGCATCGTGGCCACGCCCGACGGCCGGGCGTTGCTCGTCATCCAGAGCTCGACCCAGACGCTCTATCGCGTCGACCCGGCGACGGGCGACGCGACAGCGGTCGACCTCGGCGGCGCGAGCCTGCCGAACGGCGACGGCATGCTCGTCATCGGGCGCACGCTGTACGTCGTCCAGAACCAGCTCAACCAGGTCGCCGAGATCCGACTGGATCCGTCGGGCACCTCCGGCGAGATCGTCGACACGCTGACGAGCCCGGACTTCGACGTGCCGACGACGGTCGACTCGTTCGGCGACGGGCTGTACCTCCCGAACGCGCGATTCGGGACTCCGCCGACGCCGACGACGACGTACACGGCCGTGCGGATCGACCGCTGACGCGCGGGGTGGTCCTGCGCGAGGCGTCCGGCGGGCTCAGTGCCCCATGCCGAGGCCGCCGTCGACCGGGATGACGGCGCCGGAGATGTACCCGGCGTCGTCGCCCGCGACCCAAGCGACGACCTTCGCGACCTCCGACGGGGTCGCGAACCGGCCAGCCGGGATGCTCTTCCTGTACTCCGCCTGCTGCGCCTCGGGGAGCGCGCCGGTCATGTCGGTCTCGATGAAGCCGGGAGCGACGACGTTCGCGGTGATGTTCCGGGCGCCCAGCTCGCGCGTGATCGAGCGGGCCATGCCGACGAGCGCCGCCTTCGACGACGAGTAGTTGACCTGGCCGGCGCCGCCGTAGAGTCCGACGACGCTCGAGATCAGCACGATGCGGCCGAAGCGGGCCTTGAGCATGCCCTTCGAAGCGCGCTTGACGACGCGGAACGCGCCGGTGAGGTTCGTGTCGACGACGCTCGTGAACTCGTCCTCGCTCATGCGCATGAGCAGCGTGTCGCGCGTGATGCCGGCGTTCGCGACGACCACCTCGACCGGGCCGAGCTCGGCCTCGATCTCGGTGAAGGCGCGATCGATCGACTCGGCGTCGGTCACGTCGGCGCGCACGGTGAGCGTGCCCGCGGGTCCCTCGCCGGAGCGAGCGGTGACGGCCACGCGGTGGCCCTGGGCGACGAACTCCTCGGCGATCGCGTACCCGATCCCCCGGTTGCCTCCGGTCACCAGCACCGTGCGGCTCGTGGTCATGGCGGGACTCCGTCTCTCCTGGGGTGTCGCCGGCGATCGCGGGGATCCCGGCGTGCTCGGCTCGATGGGGGCGTGCGACAGGGGCGCGCGCGACCCGTCCCAGCATAGAGGTTGCCGAGTGCGGGGCATCCGTGGGGTGGAGCGGACGTAGGCTTGAGGTGAGGAGCGCCGCAGTCCACGGCGACCACCATGAAGCACCCACCGCTGCAGTCGATCACGTCGCTGCCTCCGTCGCCCGAGGAGGAACGCCGTTCGCGCATGATCAAGTACACGATCATGATGTCGATCCGCGTCGTCTGCATCGTGGCGCTGCTGTTCGTGCAGGGCTGGTGGCTGCTGGTGTTCGCGCTCGGTGCGGTGTTCCTGCCGTACTTCGCGGTGGTCGTCGCGAACGTGGCGACCACGCGACGCTCCGAGGTGGAGCGCCCCGGCGGGCTCGTGCCGGTCCCTCGCGGCGACGGCGGCACCGACTGGACGACCGCGGGTGCCCCGGGCGACGCCCCCGGTCCGGCATCCGGGAACCCGGACCCGACGTCCGGCGACCCGACCGAGCCCGACCGCCCGTCGGCGGATCGACCGACTGGCGACCGGGAGGACGACCGGTGATCGGGCTCTCCTCGGCCGCCCCGCAGGGCGGCTGCTCCCGCGCGGGATGCCGCGACGCGGCCGCCTGGCGCATCGACTGGCGGAACCCGAGGATCCACTCGGAGGACCGCGTCAAGACATGGCTCGCGTGCGACGAGCACGTCGAGTTCCTGCGCGACTTCCTCGCCTCGCGGTCGTTCCCGGTGCGGGTCGTGACGTTCGAGGCGACGGATGCCGCGCCCGCGGCGCCGCTCGGTCGCGACGCCCACTCGGGCGGTGAGGGCGCATGAGCCGCTGGCGGTTCCTCGCATCGCCCCGCTGGGCGGGGTACCTCGCGCTCGTCATCGTGTTCGCGATCGCCTGCTCGGCGCTCGGCACGTGGCAGCTGAATCGTCGCGCGGAGGCGCTCGCCGAGGTGGCGCGCATCGACGCGAACTACGACGCCGAACCGGTGCCCCTGGCCGAAGCGCTCCCCGAGCCCGACGGGTTCGACGTCGACCAGCGCTGGCAGGTCGTCGCGGCCACCGGCGAGTACCTCCCGTCGGAGGAGGTCGTCGTCCGGAACCGCCCGCTCGGCGGCAGCACGGGCTTCGAGGTGATCACGCCCTTCCGCCTCCCCGACGGCACGGTCTTCATGGTCGATCGGGGTTGGATCCCGCAGGACTCCGACGGCCGCCCGTCGGAGGCCGCACCGCCGCCCGCCGGCGAGGTGGAGATCACCGCGCGTCTCAAGGCCGGGGAGGGGCGCATCGCCGGCCGGACGTCTTCCGGCGCCGAGCTCGCGACGATCGACCTGGACGAGCTCGCCGACCGCGTCGACGCGCCCGCGTACACGGGCGCCTACGGCATCCTCATCCAGTCCGGGGCCACCGCGAGCGAACCGCCCGTCGCGCTCCCCCGCCCGGTCCGCGACGAGGGACCGCACCTGTCGTACGCGCTGCAGTGGTTCGTGTTCGCGCTGCTCGCGTTCATCGCGCTGGCCTGGTTCGCGAACCAGGAGCGCAAGCTGCTCGAGGCGGATGGGGCGGCGGGCGACTCGACGGAGGCGGGCGCCGAGCGGGCGGCCGCGCCATCCGCCCGCGATGCAAGCCCGGCGAACCCATCACATCGTCGGGTCCCCCGGCAACGCCCTGCCAGGGCGGACCGACCCCGATCGGATGCCGACGTCGAGGACGAGATCCTCGATCGTCGCTAGGCGTTCGCCGGCTGGCCGCCGCGCAGGATCGACGACATCTTCTTGCCGCGAGCGACCTCGTCCACGAGCTTGTCCATGTACCGGATCTTCTGCATCAGCGGCTCCTCGATCTCCTCGACGCGGACGCCGCAGATCACGCCCGTGATCAGTGCCGCGTTCGGGTTGAGGGCGGGAGCGTCGGCGAAGAACGCCTCGAGGGTGCGCCCGTCGGCGATCGCCTGGTCGAGCCCGGCCTCGTCGTAGCCCGTGAGCCAGGTGATGACCTGGTCGAGCTCCGCCCGGCTGCGGTTCTTCCGTTCGACCTTCTGCACGTAGAGCGGGTAGATGCTGCCGAAGCTCATTCCGTAGATCCGGTGTCCGGCCACGCGCATCTCCTTCGGTCGAAGCGGATCGTACTCCTGAGTCCCAGCCTATGTGACCCCTCCCTTGGACCACGGTTCGCGGCTAGTGTCGGCGGCTATGGACATGCTGAGGGGCCGGGAGATCGCCGAGGCCGGCCTGACCGACTGGCGCAAGCTGGCCCAGGGACTTCACGCCCGTTACCTGGTCGACGACTTCAGCACCGGCGCGCGGTTCGCAGTGGCGGTCGGCGAGGCGGGCGATGCGGTCGGACACCACCCATCGGTGTCGATCGGCGCCGGCCACGTCGATCTCGAGCTGGTCAGCGACGACGCCGTCTACCGCGACGACGAGGGCACCGAGCACATCGTCGAATGGGTGACCCAGGCGGACGTCGATCTCGCACGCAGGATCAGCGAGATCGCCGCCCGCCAGGGCCTCGTCGCGGACCCGGCCTCGGTCAGCGTCATCGAGCTCGGCCTGGACACGGCGCGCTCAGCGACCATCGCTCCGGTGTGGGCCGCCCTGCTGACGGGACATGCAGAGGCTCAGGGCCACGGGTCGCCCAGCGACGAGATCCGCGATGCCACGGGGCGCGTGCCGAACCTGTGGTTCGGGGACGTCGACGAGGCGGCGCCCGTTCGTCAGCGGTTCCACGTCGAGGTCTACGTGGCGCCGGAGGTGGCCGGGCAGCGGATCGCCGCCGCCGTGGCGGCGGGAGGGACCATCGTCGACGACGGCGAGGCGCCGTCGCTCGTCGTGATCGCGGACCAGGACGGCAACACGGGAGTGGTGTGCATCGACGCATCCGCTGCGGCTGTGGACTGAACTCTCGTTCGGCGCTCAGCGCCGCGTCTCGTACCTCGTCAGACGGATGCCGCCGGCGGAAAAACGGGTCTCCACCAGGGCCAGGTTCACCCAGTGGTCCGGCCCTCATGGCCGCCGCGGCGAGCGTGGCACCGGCGATGTCCATGGAACCACCGTCGTCGGCCTTGAGCCGCGTGATCTCGGCCACTGCGTCGCTCGTCACCAGGCGCGCGTTCCAGTCGGACCACCACTGGAACAGCTCGTCGCTCGGCGCGCTCCAGCCGAGGTCGTCGCCGGGCCCGGCGACGTCGCCGTCCACGCTCGCGTTCATCGCGAAGGTCAGGCTGCGCATGGGCACATCCTGCCGTGAGCCGGCGACGAACGGGGACGCCGACGGGCCCCGCCGGCAATCGGTCAGGCGCCGTCGAGACCGAAGAGCCCGCAGACGAGGTCGTTGCTCGCGGAGGGGTCACCGCCGTCGGCGACGTCCGGGCCCTTGTGGTAGAGCGTCGCGTCGGTGGCCAGGTCGTAGATCGAGATGCCCGCGTAATTGAGCACGGCGCCCTCGCCGGCGATGGTCAGCTTGCGGTAGCTGCCGGTATCGGTGATGGTGCCCTTCTCGAATTCGAAGAGCAGGCGACGGGTGCCGTGGGGGTGCAGGCTCTCGCCGGTCGAGGACAGCGTCCAGGTCATCTTGTACTCCATCGCGATCGCGAGCGAGACGAGATTTCCCTCCTTGTCCCAGCGTTCATGGAACGACGCCTCGCCATCGAGTGGGCCCTGGACGGTGCTGCCGTCGGCGCAGGTCGCGACGACGATGTCGTTGTGATCGCCGATGTCGACCCGGTTGCCGTTGCCCGGAGCGGCATGGGCCGCGGTCGATCCGAACAGTGCGATCGCGCAGGCGGCAGCGCCCGCGCCGGCGAGCAATGACGCTCGCTTCAACATGCTCATGGTAGGTCCCCCGATCGTGGCGCGACACGCACGAAGCGTGCGTCAGGGAGATCTTGCGCCGTGCGGGGGTCGGTCGTCATCGGAGACGAGCGGTTCTGCCATAACGAATCTCAATGGACGGCGCTGGTCGCGGAGCTCAGCACGAGGCGGGCGGCGTCCGACAACGGTGCACGCCAGGCGATCAGGTGCTCGCACCGCGGCCCGGTGGTCGGCTCCAGGTACCGCAACCCCATCGTCTCGCCGATCAGGCCGATCTGACGCGGGACGAACGCGACCGCCTCCGTCGTGAGGGCCGCGAGCAACGTCGCACTCATCGAGTCGACGGGAGGTCCGGCTCGTCGCAGGCGCTCGCCGTTCAGCTGCGGGCGGTATGCCCACTCGTCGGTCCAGTCGAGCGGCGTGTCGACGGGATCGATGGAGGCCTGGCGTGCGAGCAGTTCGAAGGTCAGGTCTGCATCGGCAGCGTGGAAGAGGTCGTTCCGTGGGCCGACGAGGATGCCGCGGGCGTCGCTCGCGAGCCGCGCCGTGCGTACGCGCTGGTCGAGGATCGGAGCGGTCACGATCGCCAGGTCGACCTCGCGCCGGAGCACTCCGTGCACCTCCCAGGGTCGATGACGGCCGACGACGAGGCTCACGTGCACGCCGGCCAGCATGGCCGCCGCGAGGGCACTCGCGACGAACGGCACCATTCCGGGATCGGTCACCGCGAGCCGCACCTCGGAGTCGCGTTCGCGCGCCGCTCGGGCCGCGATCCCGGCCAACTCGGCGTCGTCGACCATGCGACGGGCGATGCCCGCAACCGCGCTCCCCGCAGCGGTCAGCCGCACCCCGTCTCGGCTCCGATCGAGCAGCCTCGTCCCCAGTTCGCGCTCGAGCTGGGCGATCATGATGCTCAGGGCCGGCTGGCTGATGTGCCCGTCCCGGGCCGCCGCCGAGATCGATCCGGCTTCCACCGCCGCAAGGAACCAGCGAAGCTGTCGCAACTCCATACGGCCTCCACACCGCCGGACGAGACCATCACCGCCGGACGAGACCATCATCGCCGCGACGCCGCGCCGGCGGAAGCCCCAGCATCCTGCACCCTGCCGCTGCCGCCGCAGGCCCCGACCCTCTGGCCTCGCGTGCTCGAGTCTGCAAGACTCGCCCCGGGGGAAGGCGCAGCGACGAGGCTGCGCGGCGACAGGGGGTCTGCCATGTTCCGGAAGGTGTTCGCATCGATCGCCGCGGTAGGTGCGGCGACCCTGGTGGTGGCGGGTGCGGCGTCCGCCGACGTGCCGGCGTTCGAGTCGACCGCGACCTCACGCGAGATGGTCGTCACCGCGAATCCGCTCGCGACGGAGGCCGGCGAACGAGTGCTCCGTTCCGGCGGCAGCGCGGTCGACGCGATGATCGCGGCGCAGACCGTGCTCGGCCTCGTCGAACCCCAGTCCAGCGGCATCGGCGGCGGGGCGTTCGTCGTCTACCACGATGCGGCGACCGGGACGACGACGACGTTCGACGCCCGCGAGAAGGCGCCTGCCGCCGCGACGGAGGACCGCTTCCTCGGCCTGGGATTCATCACCGCCTGGCAGAGCGGGCTCTCGGTGGGCGTGCCCGGGGTGCCGCGGCTCCTCGAGGACCTCCACGACCGGTACGGCGAGCGGCCATGGCAGACGCTGTTCAACCCGGCGAAGGCCCTTGCGCAGGACGGCTTCGCGCTCACGCAGCGGACCTCGTCGCAGGCGGCGAACCTGCTCGCGCTCAACGAGTCGTGCGCCGACCGGCTGTTCTTCCGCGACCCCGCCGCCCTCGCCTACTTCGCCGACCCGGCGACCTGCCAGGCGAAGCCGGCCGGCACGATCGTCACCAACCCCGAGTACGCCGACGTGATGAAGGCGCTCGCCAAGGACGGCGCGGACGCCTTCTACGAGGGGCCCATCGCCGCCGGGATCGCCGACGCGGTCCAGACCGATCCGGCCATCCCCGGCGACATGACGATCGCGGATCTCGCCGCCTACGACGTCGTCGAGCGCGACCCGGTGTGCCTGGACTACCGCGGCCACGAGGTCTGCGGGATGGGTCCGCCCTCGTCCGGCGGCCTCGCCGTCGGCCAGATCCTCGGCATCCTCGAGAACTCCGACGTGGCCGGTGCGAGCGCCGGCGACCCGCTCGACGACGAGGTCGTCCACCTGTTCACGCAGGCGGGCCGGCTCGCGTTCGCCGACCGCAATCTGTACGTCGGCGACCCCGACTTCGTGACCGTGCCCGCGGCCGGAATGCTCGACGAGGCCTACCTCGCCTCGCGGGCTGCGCTCATCACCGACAACGACATGGGTACCGCCGTCCCCGGCACACCGCCGGGCGAGTTCGACCCGACGGCGCCCGACACGACCACCGCGATGAGCGGCACGAGCCACGTCTCGATCATCGACCGCTGGGGCAACGCCCTCTCGATGACGACGAGCGTCGAGAGCTCGTTCGGCAACGGCGTCATGGTCCACGGGTTCCTCCTCAACAACCAGCTCACGGACTTCTCGTTCGCTCCGACCGCGGCTGACGGCACGCCGATCGCCAACCGCGTCGAGCCCGAGAAGCGCCCGCGAAGCTCGATGTCGCCCACCATCGTCTTCGACGCCACGGGCGCCGTGGAGCTCGTGACTGGATCGCCCGGCGGTTCGCGGATCATCGGCTACACCGCCCAGTCGATCGTCAACCACGTCGACTTCGACCTCGACCCGCAGTACTCGATCGCCGTCCCGCACTACCAGAACCGCAACGGGTCGACCGAGATCGAGGCGCCGGTGCCCGGCATCACGCTGGACTACGACGCGGCGGCGCTCGCCGCGGAACTCGAGGCCCGCGGCCACCCCGTCTCGATCGCGACGATGGAGAGCGGACTCTCGATCATCGAGGTGACCCCTGACGGCCTATTGGGCGGCGCCGACCTCCGACGTGACGGGACGGTCGGCGGCCGCTGAGCCTCCGGATCGCGAGGACCCGTGCCGGAGCCGCCGTCGGGTCGCTCGTAGCCCATCACACCTCGACCGTAGGCGTCGCGGGCCGGTCGACGCCGAAGCCTGGCCGGAGCCGATCCCTCGGTGCGCCGGCGCGCCGGGTCAGCGGTCGTAGACGTCGCGGCGGTGCCCGAGGGTGACGACGATCACCAAGAGCACGTCGTCGTGGACGGTGTAGATGATTCGGTAGTTGCCGACGCGCACCCTGAGGCCGTCGCGGCCTTGGAGCGCTTTCGCGCCCGGCGGGCGCGGATCTTGACCGAGCAGGGCGATCGCGCCGCGGATGCGATCGCGGTCCTGGTGGTCGATGTGCTTGAGCGATCGGATGGCGGCGGGTCGGAGTTCGATCCGGTAGCTCACTCCCAGCCCAGGTCCTTCTTGACCTGGTCCCAAGGAATGTTCTCGCCTTCTTCGGCCATCGCCTCATCGAAGGCGGCTGCATCCTCGGCGTCTTCCAGCGCCTCGAGCATGCGCTCGTATCGCTCCGGGCTCACCACGACCGCAGCGCGCTGGCCGCGCCGTTCGATGAAGACGGCTTCCTGCTGGGATCGGGCGATCACGTCCGACAGATGGCTGCGGGCGTCTGCGACGCTGACACTGGACATGCTGCAATTGTACATCTGCCTTGCCTTTATGTACATAAGGCAGCGGGCGGCCACACGCTCTCCGACGATCCCTCAGCGTTCAAGGGCCGACTGAGGACGTCTCGTCACTCTCTGCTGGTCACGACCAGACAATGACTCGTATCGAACGTGGTCCCGTGCTTACTGCCGTCTCATCCCGGATGACCCACGACGGCTCCTGCCAGACGACCCACTCATTGGCGATCACGGCATTGATCCGCTTGATTTCCTCAGCGGCAAACTTCGACAGGCGCGCCCGCTGAAGCGTTGGAATCGCCAATAGGTCATCGACCGCCTTGGATGCGGGTCTGACGCCGAACATGTTGATCTCCTCTAGAGCGAGGCTACGCAGAGGCCCGAGGGAGTCGACTTGGGTGACCTTGCTGCCGTCCCAGCTCGGCCGGGTTTCGAGGATGAGCCGTCGCAGAGAGGTCAAGCTACTCGAGGGCTCGAGGCTCGTCACTTGCGGCATGTGGTGAATGCGAAGCTGTACAAGCTCCCGCAGCGGGCGAAGGGGATCGAGCGAGGGTGCGAGCCAATCGAATACCTCGAGCGAGGTCAGATGCACCAGGCCGCTGATTGCATCCCACCGCTCGAAACGGCAATCGACAATACGGGCGTGCGTAATCTCGCTGGAACTGTCGAGTGCCGGGAAATCGAGCGAACGATCCCCGCGGATCTCGACTTTCAACGGCACCCGCTGAGCGTATCTGGCTCGGCCGCGACTGGTGAACAACGAACCAGCGCGCGACGTCCCGAGCGGTTGTGGGACTTCGCTCAGCCGCCCGGTAGCCGGTCCGTCGGCGATGCACGGACGGCCCCTCAGGGTGTTGGTGTCGCACAGTGGTGGGTTGGTTGCCGGAGAGGCCGAACGCAGAATGTGTGATTTGGACGGCGTGATCCCCCTTGCCGATTTCAAGGCGGCCTTTGGAGACCTAGCGGCGCCCCTGCCCGATGGCCAGGTCGTCGGATCGAATGGTTCGGACTGGCCCGAGGTCTTGAAGGCGCTCGAGCAACGCGGATGGAGCGCGAAGGGGAATCAGGACGGAGCTCCCATCGAGCCCGGCGATCTGCGCGACCCGGATCGCAGTGGAGCCTCATTCGCCGTGCGTCCCACACTTGTGGTGCAAGTGAACTTCTTCCTCGACGACGAAGTTGTCTTCGACATCGATCTCCGCGAGGTTGAAGACCAGGTCGCGCTCGACGCCGTCTACGAGCTGGTCGCAGTGCTCGGGAAATCACTTCAGAGGCCGGTCACGATCTCGCACGAAGGGAGCTTCGACGACGTGGTCGTCCGGTACGAGCCGGGCACTGACCAATTCACACTCGGCCCCGCGGCGACACACTGAATCTGTTGCTCGATCGGTGCGCTCGCGCCTTCTCACAATGCAGAGGGGCGAGCAGGGCGCGCCCGCAAGCCGGTCGACATGCGGTCACATGACGCCTAGCGTCGAAGGATGACAGAGCAGCGCCGGCTCTCGCGGCCCACGGCATGGGGTCTGGGTCTGGCCCTTGGCGTCGGCGTCGGTGTCGCGCTCGGAGCGGCGCTCGGGAATATCGGCGTCGGGTTCGCGCTCGGCGTCGGCGTCGCGTTCGCGCTCGCTTTCGGGGCCGGATCGCGCAAACCACGCAATGACAACAGCGGGCCCACCGGCACCGCTCCCGATGACAGCGATAACAGCGCCGATGGGGGACCGCACTCCTAGAGTGTTTGCCGGCGCGAAGGCTCTCCGCGGCAGGCCGAGTTCGTGCATTGCTCAGCGAGCCATGTATGAGCATCCAGCAATGCGGACTTGCCCATCCCTCAAGGATGACCGATCAAGGACGGCTGCGGTTTGATCGACTTATCGAGACGATACGCTTCCATCCGCGGCTCCTCGTAGCCCGATCGGAGCTGGTGATCGAGAGGGAGTGACCGGGATGCCGACGACTGCCATGTTCTTCCTCGCGTTCTGGTGGGGAATGGTCGGTATCGGCTCCGCAGCAGTCCGTGCCTGGTTGGTCGACCGTCTCAGGATCATCAACGGCGGCGTTGAGTCCTCGCGCCTCCGAGCCGGCAAGCGCGTTGCCGAAGTCCTCATCCTCTTCATGTTCGCTACCGCAGCGTTCTGGCTGGTCATGGCGCTGGTCGGTTTCGCGACGAGTGGCCCGTCATGATCAGTCTGATGCGCCGCTGGTTCAGGTGGTCCGACACGCTGAACCCGTGGGGCCCGACCGGTGCCGTCGGCGCAACGTTCAACGTGTTCGCCGCCGGAGCGCTGATCCTGATGTCCCTCGTGAGCGGTCCGATGCCGTGGCCTTTCCAGCTGATCTTCTGGCTTGCGTTCGTCGGGCTTGCCGTCCGTGCGTGGTGCAACGTCATTCACTCGTGGCGGTACCCCACCTTTCCGGAGCAGCCGGAGGAGCCGGAGGGCTGAGGCGGCCGTCGGGCCTCGGGCATCCGTCATCCAGTGCTCGCCGCCCGGTAGCCGGTCCGTCGACGACGCACCCACGATCCGTCAACGATGCGATGGGGCTACTGTCACAGGAATGGACCCTGCTCCCGTAGATGGGGTCTGCAGCAGACCCGACCATCGAGCGTGTCCGCGAGCATGCGCTCGGCCTAACCGCCAAGGAACTTCCACTGGGGCGTGACGCCTTCCTGGACGACGGCAGTGGCCGCGTCCAGCTTCAGCCCCGCACGATTGTCATGGTTGGTGGCCTGATCCCTTGTCCGTCACGACGAGGACTGGCACAGGGAGATGCCGATGACGACGGCACGGTGATCTGCAGGGGCGCATACGGAACTGATCTGCGCGAGGCGATCGACGGACTCTGAGCCCGTCGAAACCACCCGGAACTAGGAGACACGCCCTAGTCCTGTTGCCGCCACGCCGCTAGCAGCTTCGTGAACTGGCGCAAGTCGATCTCGCTCGCGCGTGCATCGTCGAGCTCATCCTCGACCGTCGCTGTTGAGCGATCCGCGTCCACCAGAACATTGAATGTGTTGTAGGTGAAGTAGCGGCACCCGCTTCTTGCTTGCTCAATCGCAGTCAGCAACTCGATTCGAATGTGTTCATTCAGCTCACTCGCGAGGAACTCATGCAGAGGCGTGCCGGACATGAGTGGAGCCCCCTCAGGTGTCATTGAGTCAGTCGAGATCGACGCTAAGCCAAATCGAGCGTGGGATGCACGAGCCGGGTCCCTGAACCGCGATCGTTTTGGGCGCCCGATGGCCGGTCAGTAACCGGACACCAATGCGTCCGCACGAGGGGGAAAGGTAGCCTCGGCATACCTTTCCCCCTCGATCGAGCCTGGGGATGTCCTCTCCCCGCCGGTCGCGCACCGAAACAACATCCATCCGCCGGCAGGATGCAGCATCCGCTCGGGCCTGTCGCAACAGCCCCGCCTGCTGGCAGTCGCACAGACCGCCCGCATACGCATCACCCGAGGCACGCGAGCGGAGCCCGCGCCCTCGCGCTACGCGAGCTCGATGAGCTCCTGGTATTCGCGGCTCCAGTGGTCCTCGACGCCGTCGGGCATGATGAGCACGCGCTCGGGGTTGAGCGACTCGACCGCGCCGGGGTCGTGCGACACGAGCACGACAGCGCCCTCGTAGTGCGCGAGCGCGTCGAGGATCTCCTCGCGGCTGGCGGGGTCGAGGTTGTTCGTCGGCTCGTCGAGGAGGAGCACGTTCGCGCCCGACACCACGATCGTCGCGAGCGCGAGGCGCGTCTTCTCACCGCCGGACAGCACGCCCGCGGGCTTGTGCACGTCGTCGCCCGTGAACAGGAACGAGCCGAGGACCTTGCGCGCCTCGGTTTCCGTGAGGTTCGGCGAGGCGCTGACCATGTTCTGCAGCACGGTCCGCGAGACGTCGAGCGTCTCGTGCTCCTGCGCGTAGTAGCCGATCCGCAGCCCGTGGCCGGCGTCGACGACGCCCGTGTCGGGTCGGTCGACCCCCGCGAGGATGCGGAGCAGCGTGGTCTTGCCGGCGCCGTTCAGGCCGATGATGACGACCTTCGAGCCGCGGTCGATCGCGAGGTCGACGGCCGTGAAGATCTCGAGCGAGCCGTAGCTCTTCGACAGGTCGGCGGCCGTCAGCGGGGTGCGCCCGCAGGGCGCCGGGGTCGGGAAGCGCAGCTTCGCGACGCGGTCGACGGTGCGCACCTCCTCGAGCCCGGAGAGGAGCTTCTCGGCACGGGCGACCATCTGGTGTGCGGCGGCGGCCTTCGAGGCCTTCGCGCCGAAGCGCGCGGCCTGCTGCTGAAGGGCGGATGCCTTCTTCTCGGCGTTCGCGCGTTCCTTCTTGCGGCGTTCCTCGTCGGCGGCGCGCTGGCGGAGGTAGTGCTTCCAGCCCATGTTGTAGACATCGATGATCGACCGGTTCGCGTCGAGGTAGAACACGCGGTTCACGACCTCGCCGACGAGCTCGACATCGTGGCTGATCACGATGACGCCGCCCTTGTAGTTCTTCAGGAACTCGCGGAGCCAGACGACGGAGTCGGCGTCGAGGTGGTTCGTGGGCTCGTCGAGGATCATCGTGTCGGCGTCGGAGAACAGGATGCGCGCGAGCTCGATGCGTCGCCGCTGGCCGCCCGAGAGGGTCTTCAGCGGCTGGTCGAGGATCCGGTCCGGCAGGTTCAGGTTCGACGCGATCGACGCCGCCTCGGCCTCGGCCGCGTACCCGCCGAGCGCGGTGAACCGGTCGGTGAGCGTGCCGAAGCGCTTCATCGCCTTCTCGGCGACGACCGGGTCGGTCGAGCCCATCCGCTCGGAGGCCTCGCGCATGCCGACGACCAGCGCGCCGAGCCCGCGCGCGTCGAGGATGCGCGTGCGCGCCAGCATCTCGGGGTCGCCCGAGCGCGGGTCCTGCGGCAGGTACCCGATCTCGCCGGAGCGGTCGATGCGGCCGCCGGTGGGCAGGGTCTCACCCGCGAGCGTCTTCGTCAGCGTCGTCTTGCCGGCGCCGTTGCGACCGACGAGGCCGATCTTGTCGCCCGAGGAGACGCGGAAGCTGACGTCCTCCATGAGCAGGCGCGCGCCGACGCGGATCTCGAGGTCGTGGACGGCGAGCACGGTGACCTCCGGGGCCGGGAACGGGATGGGTGGGCGTGCCGAGCGGCACAGCCCTCCAGTCTAGCGCCGGGCGACGGATGCCGCGTGTCGGCCGTGCGCGGCAGACTGGGCGCATGCCGACCGGTTCGTCCCAGCTCACGCGCGCGATGCGCCTGCACTCGCACGGGTTCCGCACGCCGGCCGACGGCGTCGTCAGCGTGGTCAAGCGGCTCGGGGCGATCCAGGCGCAAGACCTGGGCGCCGCGAAGTGGGTGATCGGGTCGCGGATGTCTCGGCCGACGCCCGACGCCGTCGATGCGGCGCTGGCCGAGCGCGAGGTCGTGCGCTCGTGGCCGATGCGCGGCACGCTGCACATCCTCCCGGCGCGGCTGCTGCGCCCGACGCTCCGTCTCACCTCTCCGCGCGTGCTGGCGGGCGCACGGCGGCGCCACGAGGCGCTCGAGCTCGGCGAGGCCGAGTACCGCCTCGCGCGTGACACCGTCGAGCGTGAGCTCGCCGGTGGCGGCACGGCCACGCGCGACGAGCTCGCAGCGTTCTGGACCGCCGCCGGCATCGAGTCGAACGGCCCGCGCACGTACCACCTGATCTGGTGGCTCGCGCTCGACGGCGTCCTCTGCGGCGGTCCGGTCGACGGGCGCCTCCAGCACTTCGCGCTCCTCGACGAGTGGGCACCGCCCCGAGCCGACGAACCCGACTCGGCGGAGGCGACGCTCGCGGAGCTTTTCACGGCCTACGTGCGCGGGCACGGTCCGGTCGCACTCGCCGACTTCGCCTGGTGGACCGGACTCACGATGCGTGACACGCGCACCGCGCTCGACGGAGCCGGCGACCTGGTCGAGCGGTTCGCCGATGGCCCCGCCGATGACGGGCCCGACCGGTACGTCGCGGCCGGTGCGACGGATGCCGCGGCGTCCAGCCCGAGCGGCGCGCTCGCGCTCGCCGGCTTCGACGAGTACTACCTCGGCTACGCCGACCGCTCCCCCGTGTGCGATCCGCGGTTCGGCGACCGGGTGATCCCCGGCGGAAACGGGGTGTTCCAGCCGACGCTCGTGCTCGACGGTCGGGTGGTCGGCACCTGGAAGCGCACGGGCACCGCGGCGAAGGCGCGCGTCGAGCTGCGGTGGTTCGAGGCGAAGCACTCCGCGGCGGCATCCCGCTTCGACCGACCGGTCCGGGCATGGGCGAGGTTCCAGGGCCTCGAACTGCACGGCATCGATTCGACGGTCCCCTGAGTCGGCGCAGCGGTGGGCGGACCGACGGGTGGACCGCAGCCCGTGGGGCACGGCGCCGGGCGCCGCGAACGGTCCGCACAGACGAACGAGGGGCCGCACCGGCATCCGCCGGCACGACCCCTCGCACCTCATCCGCCCGTCCACGCGATGCGGCCGGACGGGAACGCGCTCAGTCCTCGACGAGCGCCGCCTGCAGCTCGAGCGTGATGGTGACCTGCTCGCCGAGGAGCACGCCGCCGGTCTCGAGGGCCGCGTTGTAGGTGAGGCCGAAGTCCTCGCGGTTCACGACGGCCTTCGCGGTCGCGCCGCCCTTGTAATTGCCGTAGGGGTCGCCGCCGAAGCCGCCGAAGTCGAAGTCGAAGGTGACGGGCTTGGTGACGCCGCGCATCGTGAGCTCGCCGTCGACCTTGAACTCGCCGCCCTCGACGCGCACGCCGGTCGAGACGAAGTCGATGGTCGGGTGCTCCTCGGCGGCGAAGAAGTCGCCGGTGCGCAGGTGCGCGTCGCGGTTGGGCTCGTTGGTGGTGATCGAGGCGACCTCGGCCGACGCGGTCACGCGCGACTCCAGCGGGTCCTCGGCGGTGATGAACGTGGCGTCGAAGCGCTCGAACTTGCCCCGGACCTTGCTGATCATGAGGTGGCGGATGGTGAAGCCCACCTCGCTGTGCGTGGGGTCGATCTTCCAGGTGCCGGCGCGGTAGCCGGGGATCTCGAGGGTCGTCGCGGTCGTCGTCATTCGGGTCTCTCTCCCAGTCGTTGCATTCGCGGGCCGGATGGCCACGGTGAATGCAAACGCATGGACCGACGGGATCTATTCCCCGATCCCCGACGCGAGTTCGCGACGCAGTTCCAAGACGCGGATCGCCGCCTCCTCGAGCCGCTCCGACGGGATGCGGCCCTCGGCCACCGCTCCGGCGATCGACGCGACGAGCCCGTCGACGCTGATGCCGAACTCCGACGGGTCGGCGGGCAGTACGTACAGCAGGAGGTCACTTCCGGCCGCGACCGCCCGGATCGCGTTCTCACCCGGATCGGCGTACTCCGCGAGCCCGTTGTGCTGCAGCATCAGCATGTCGTCCGTCACGAGCACGCCGTCGAACCCGAGCTCGTCGCGGAGGATGCGGTGCCACTCCGGCGAGAGCGACGCGGGCGCGGCATCCACCGCCGGGTAGCTGAGGTGCCCCGTCATGACGAGTTCGACGTCGGCGTCGATCGCCGCCTCGAAGGGCACGGCCGGTCCGGCCCGCCACTCGTCGAGCGACAGCGGCGCCGACGGCACCGAGACGTGCGAGTCGCCCGGGGCGGCGCCGTGCCCCGGGAAGTGCTTGACCGTGCTGGCGACGGCGCCGCGCTCCCCGTCGACCGCCGCCGCGACGTGCTCGGCGGACGCCTGCGGCGAGGTCCCGAGGATCCGGTCGTAGATGAACGAGGACGGGTCGTCCGTGACATCCGCCACGATGCCGAAGTTGACGTTGACCCCGGATGCCTCGAGCGTCGCCGCACGGGCGGCGAACGCGTCGCGCGTCGCTGCGGCGGGCTGATCGCGGAGCTCGTACGGGCCCGGCGCCGGGTCCCAGGCGATGCGGCTGACGATGCCGCCCTCCTGGTCGATGCCGATGAGGGTCGCGGCCTCGGGATCGGCCTGCAGGTCACCGGTCAGCGCGGCGAGCTCGGCTTCCGTGGCCGGCATGTTGTCGCCCATGAGGATGACGCCTGCGATGCCCTGGTCGATGAGCGCGCGCATCGCGGCCGGATCGGTTCCGGGCGCGTGCAGCATGAGCAGCGACGCGGCACGCTCCTCGTCGCTCATCGCGGCGACGCGCTCGCTCGCCCACTCGGCGGGGGTGGGCGGGGTCGGGGTCGGCGTCGCCGTCGGGCGCGGGGCCGCGTCGGTCGTGGCGGGCGGCGTCGACGCGCCCGGGCTCCCGCAGCCGGCGAGCACCGCGGCGCCGAGGACGACCGCGGCGATCGACAGCGAACCAGCACTCCGACGCACCCGGGGAGTCTACGCGGCACGGCTGGGCGCATCCCGATGCCCTCCGGTGGAGACTGGGGGAATGACCGACGAGCGCCACCCCGGAGCAGAGACGGCCGTCCTCCGGAGCCACGCGGCGGATGCCACGCTGATGGCCGGCGGCGCGGCCGCCATCCTGCTGCAGCTGGCCGACCCGCGGGTCGCGGCGGGGGTCGCCCGGCACAGCCGGTTCCGGGACCGCCCGCTCGACCGGCTCGTGGGCACGCACGCCTACCTCACCGCGCTCGTCTTCGGCGACGAACGCGACATCCGTCACGTCTCCCGGATCGTCGACGCGCGGCACGCGAGCGTCAAGGGAGACGGCGACCACCCCCATCGTCCGGCGTACGACGCACGCGACGCCGACGCCCAGCGCTGGGTCGCCGCGACCCTGCTGGCGGTCGCGCTGGACCTCGAGGAGCGCCTGCGCGGATCGCGGCTCGACACCTCGACCGCCGACGCGCTCGTCCGCGGCTACGCGCCCATCGCCGCACGCCTCCAAGGCGGACCGGCCGGCTGGCCCGAGACGCGCGCCGAGTTCGAGGCGTGGTGGGAGGCCCGGCTCGCGCACCTCGAGGTCGGTGGCGACGCACGGTCGGTCGCCCGCGACCTGCTGGCCGGGACCGGGCTCCCGCCGGTGCTCCTGCCGCTCATGGCCCCGGTCCGGCTGGTCACGGCGGCGCTCCTGCCGCCCAGGCTGCGCGCCGCCTACGGGATGCGCTGGAACCCGCGCGTGCGAAGCGCGGCGAACGGATGGCTCTCGGCACTCGCCGTGCTCCGGCGCCTCGTCCCAGCGAGCATCCGCGCCATCCCGACGAGGGCATCGCTCCGTCGGCTCCGACGTCGCAGCCGCTACGCTGAGGGTTGACCCGCGAGGACGAGGATGACCCAGCACGCACCGCATCACGATGAGCCGCTCGACGCGATCGACCGGCGGATCGTCGCGGAGCTCAGCCGTGACGGCCGGCTCTCGGTGCGCACCCTCGCGGAGCGCGTGCACATCTCGCGGACCGCCGCCCACAACCGCGTCCTCGCCTTGCAGCAGCGCGGCGTGATCACCGGGTTCGGCGCGCAGATCGACCGCAAGTCGATCGGCCTGAACATCTCGGCGCTCGTCGTCGTCCGCATCGGCGACGTGTCGTGGGAGTCGATCGCCGCGAAGCTCGCCACGCTGCCGTTCGTCGAGAAGGTGCAGGCGGTCTCGGGCGACATCGACATCATCCTCACCGTGAGCGCGCCCGACCACGAGCAGCTGAGCCAGGCGATCCTCCGCGACATCCACGACATGCCCGGCGTCGTCTCCACGCGCTCGCACCTGATCCTCGAGGAGATCGACGGTCGACCGCCCGCGCAGTCGCTGGACATCTGGCGCGCCTGAGGCGCCCGATTCGGGACGGTCGGTTCGAGTTCGGCCGTTCCCGTGCCGAACGTTCACCGTTGTCTCCTACCCCGAGCGGGGGCCGTGCAGACTGTCGCACCATGGCCACATGAGCCTCAACGTCGAGCATCACGAGCCACGCGTCCTCCCCTCCGAGAAGCCGATCCGACTCCTCGACAATGCGGGTCACGCACTGCGGGGTCGCGAGACCGGCGGGTTCGAACTCCCGCCCGTCGAGCGCCTCCTCGACCTCTACCGCCGCATGGTGATCGCGCGGCGCTTCGACGTGCAGGTCACTGCGCTCACCAAGCAGGGCCGCCTCGCGACGTATCCCTCTGCCTTCGGCCAGGAGGCCTGCGAGATCGGCGTCGTGTCGGCGATCACGGGCGACGACTGGCTGTTCCCCACCTACCGCGACAGCATCGCGCTGCTCACCCGCGGCCTCGAGCCCGGCGAGATCCTCCAGTCCTTCCGCGGCGACTGGCACAACGGCTGGGACCAGCACGCGCACCGCATCGCCGCGATGGCCACGCCGCTCGCCACGCAGGCCCTGCACGCCGTCGGGCTCGCGCACGCCGCCCGCCTGCGCAACGACCCGATCGTCACGCTCACCTACCTCGGCGACGGCGCGACGAGCGAGGGCGACGCGCACGAGGCGTTCAACTTCGCCGCGGTGTGGCAGACGCCGACCGTCTTCCTCGTGCAGAACAACCAGTTCGCGATCAGCACGCCGATCGCACGCCAGACGCACGCGACGACGCTCGCCGACAAGGCCGTCGGCTACGGGATGCCCGGCTACCACGTCGACGGCAACGACGTCGCCGCGATGTTCGCCGTCGCCAGCGCAGCGGTCGAGCGGGCCCGCACCGGCGGCGGGCCCACCCTCATCGAAGGCCTCACGTACCGCATCGAGTCGCACACGAACTCCGACGACCCCACGCGCTACCGTGCCTCCCGCGACGTCGAGCACTGGAAGCGCCGCGACCCGATCGAGCGCCTCGAGAAGTACCTCGTGTCGGAGGGCGCGCTCACCGACGACATCCGCGCCGAGATCACCGAGGCGGGTGAGGCGCTCGCCGCGCGCACGCGCGATGCGATGAGCGCGGCGCCCGAGCTCGACCCGCTCGAGCTCTTCGACCACGTCTACGCGACCCCGCGCACGGCGCTCGCCGAGCAGCGCGCCGCGCTCGAGGCCGAGCTCGCCGCCCACGCGGGGCGCGCCCGCGAGGAAGTGGCCGCCCGATGAGCACGCCCGTCACCGAACCCGAGACGGATGCCGCGGCATCCGCCCCGCAGCCCCTGACGATGGCGGGCGCGCTGAACGCCGCCCTGCGCGACGCGATGGCCGACGACGACCGTGTCGTCGTCTACGGCGAGGACGTCGGCCCGCTCGGTGGCGTCTTCCGCGTGACCGACGGCCTCCAGGCCGCCTTCGGCGAGGATCGCGTGTGGGACTCCCCGCTCGCCGAGGCGGGCATCGTCGGCACCGCGGTCGGCATGGCCATGTACGGCCTGCGCCCAGTCGTCGAGATGCAGTTCGACGCCTTCAGCTACCCCGCGTTCGAGCAGATCGTCTCGCACGTCGCCAAGATGCGGAACCGCACCAAGGGCCGCGTGAGCCTGCCGATGGTGATCCGCATCCCGTGCGCCGGCGCGATCGGCGGTGTCGAGCACCACTCCGATTCCTCCGAGGCGTACTGGGCCGCGACGCCGGGCCTCACGGTCGTCATGCCCTCGAACCCGGCCGATGCGTACTCGATGCTCCGCGAGGCGATCGACAGCGACGACCCGATCATCTTCATGGAGCCGAAGAGCCGCTACTGGTCGAAGGCCGAGCTGGCGCTGCCGGTGCGCACCGCGCCCATGAACCGGGCCGAAGTCGTCCGCGAGGGCACCGACGTCACCCTGATCGGCTACGGCCCCACGGTGCGCACCGCCTTGGATGCCGCGGCCGCCGCCGAGGCCGAGGGGCTCTCGATCGAGGTGATCGACCTCCGGAGCCTCTCGCCGTTCGACGACGAGACGGTCGGCGCGTCGCTGCGCAAGACCTCTCGTGCGGCCGTGATCCACGAGGCCGCGCAGTTCGGCGGGTACGGGGCCGAGGTCGCCGCGCGCCTCACCGAGCGGAACTTCTTCCACCTCGCCGCGCCGATCCTCCGGATCACGGGCTACGACATCCCCTATCCATCGCCGAAGCTCGAGGAGCACTACCTGCCGACGCCCGACCGCGTGCTCGAAGCGCTCGCCTCCTGGGAATGGGACCTCGCATGAGCGCGCGCGAATTCATCCTGCCCGACCTCGGCGAGGGTCTGACCGAGGCCGAGGTCGTCGCCTGGCTCGTCGCCCCCGGCGACGAGGTCGCGGTCGACCAGCCCGTCGTGGAGCTCGAGTCGGCGAAGTCCGTCGTGCAGCTCCCGACGCCGTTCGCGGGCGTCGTCGAGTCGCTCGGCGGCGAGGTCGGCCAGGTGCTCCACGCCGGCGAGGTGCTCATGCGCCTCGCTCCCGTCGGCGCCGAGGTCGCCGCGGAGACGGATGGCGCCGCGCCGGCCACTGGGGCCGGTGACGCACCCGCGGCCGCCGATGCCGAGACGGCGACCGCGGACTCCGGGCCGGTCTCGGCGGAGCCCGGCATCGCCGTGCCGACGGAAGCGGCATCGGAGGAATCCGGTGCGGTGCTCATCGGCTACGGCACGCGTGCGAGCGCGGCCACCGCCCGATCGGCGTCCGCGCCATCGAGGTTCGGGCGTCGTCGCGAGACCGAGCCGGCCGCCCGCGCGATGGGGACGCCCGACGCATCCGCCGGACCGGCTCGCGGTCCTGCCGATGCGCCCGCAGACGCGTCCTCGCCGGCCTCGACGCCGGCGTCCGACGACCCGGGGAACGATGCCGACGAGGCCGCCCTCGCCGAGGCGCACGCCGCGCACACGCTCGAGCACGGCCGCCACTCCCCCGTCATCTCGCCGATCGTCCGGCGCCTCGCCCGCGAGCACGGCTTCGACGCGACCGAGCTGCTCGGCAGCGGCCCCGACGGGCTCGTCGTGCGCGCGGACGTGGAGGCGTTCATCGCCGAACTCGACGAGGCGCGCGCGGGTCGCGGCACCCCGCCCGTCATGCCTGCCGCGGCCGCGGCGCCCACGCCCGCCCAGCCGCGGGCCGGCGAGCAGCGCGTCCCCCTCGACCGCATGCAGCGTGCCGCCGCGGCGCACTTCACGCGCTCGCGCCGCGAGATCCCCGAGGCGACGGTCTGGATGGACGTCGACGCGACCGAGCTGCTCGCCGCGCGCCGTCAGCTGAACGCCGCGACGGGCGAGAAGTTCGGGATCACCGCGCTCGTCGCTCGATTCGTGGTCGCCGGGCTCCGGCGGCATCCGTCGTTGAACGCCAGCTTCGACGCCGATCGGAACGAGCTCGTCCTGCACTCCGGGATCAACCTCGGGCTCGCCGCGCAGACCCCGCGGGGTCTCCTCGTGCCCGTCGTGCACGGCGTCGAGCGGATGTCCCTCCGCGACCTGCGCGACGGCATCCAGGCACGCACGGACCAGGCGGCGACGGGAGCGTTCCCGCCGGACGCGCTCACCGGCGGCACCTTCACGCTCAACAACTACGGAACGCTCGGGGTCGACGGGTCCGCCGCGATCATCAACCACCCCGAGGCCGCGATGCTGGGCATCGGTCGACTCGTCGAACGCCCGTGGGTGGTCGACGGTGCACTCGCCGTGCGCACGGTCACCGAGCTCACGATCTCGTTCGACCACCGGGTCTGCGACGGCGCCGAGGCGGCCGCGTTCCTCACCTTCATCGCCGGCTGCATCGAGCGTCCGATCTCGCTGCTCGCCGACCTGTGATCGTCGTGGCCCCCGTTGGCCACCTTGACGAAGCGAAGGCGCATCCTGAGGGATGCGCCTTCGCCGGTTCCGGGCTCCAGCCGGTCTAGAAGAAGTCGTCGGGGGTGCCGGCGGCGCGCTGGACGTCGCGGGTCTCGATGCGGGCCGCTTCGAGCTTCGCGACCGCGACGCGCAGCCCGGATTCCATCTGCGCCGCCCACGCGTCGGACTCGCGCGCGCTGGTCTCGGACGCCCGGGCTCGGGCGTCGGCCGCATCCGCCGAACGCCGCGCCTCGGCGACCTGGCGCAGCGCGAGCGAGATGCCGTAGTACGCCGCGACCATCGTCGCGATCGGTGCTGCGACGATCGCGAGTGCGGCGATGCCGGAGGCGTCGGGGCTGAACGCCACGACGAGGGCGAAGGCCAGGAAGAGCGCCGCGATCGCGACGAGGACGACGAGCATGAAGCGGAGGTCTCGGCTCCACGATCCGCGCTTCGCCGTCGTGTCGGCCTTCGTGTCGGAGGTCTCGGGTTCGGTCTGGAAGACGACGGTGTCGCCGTAGGCGCCGTCGCCGGCCGAATGGTCGACGGGGCGGGTGGTCGTGTCGCTCATGTCGCGCAATCCCCCAGTGTTGGCGTGTCCCCCAATTGTGGGCCGGGCGGATGGGGTGGTCAAGCACGCGCGCCGGTTCCTCGCAGCCGGAATGTCGGTGGGTGATGAGAACCTCTCGACATGGGAATCGTCGAACTGATGCAGGCCAGGGAGCTCGCCGTGGGCGACATCCTCGTCAGCGCGACCGGCGGCTCGTACGAGATCACCAAGGTCGCGCGAGTGGGGCGGGGCATCCGCGTGCAGTACCTCACGGAAGAGGGCCGGCAGGGCCGCTTCACTGCCGCGCCCGAGTCGATCATCCGCGCGCGTCGCTCGCACGCCACCCGCGCCGCCTGACCGCTTCATCGCGTGACGCGCGGCCCGGAAGGAATCGTCGGACGGGCGTCGCGGATGCCCGTGGCCGCCGCCCATGATCGCCGTCGTTCGCCGGTTCCTGCGGTCCGTCTCACGCGAGGGAAGGGCCGACCCGGAACGAGCCGCCGAACAGCGCCCATCGCGGTCCGAGTCAGTGCCCCGAGCCGGATCCTTCGAGAACGGCCTTCAGTCGGCGGAGGTCCTTCTCGTTCGCCGAGCGCATCGCTCGTTCCACCCAACGCCCTGCGATCTTGGCGAACCCGCCGGGGGTACCGGCGTTCCGGAGGACCATTCGGGTCGCGGCCGGTCCGGCGTCCGAGAACTCGTAGGTGGTCTCCATGGGGAACGGTCCGTCTGCGGTTCGCATGACGAGGCGACGACCTGGCGCGAGTTCGGTGATCTCGTAGGTGTACACGAGTCGGCGGCCCAGGAACTTCGCGGTGAACTCGACGAGCGAGCCCACCTCGAGCGGTTTCGGGCTCTTCCACCGCACGTCGGTGATGTTGGCGTACCACTCCGTCGCGTGATCCGGGTCGCTGGCGTAGGCGGCGACATCCGTTCGTGGACGCGAGATGACGGTCTCGGTGCTGACGTCGACGTCCATCTGCTCAATGTAGTGCGGCAACGACGCAGATGCCGGAGTACGCGTCGAAGGGCTCTTCCGAGGCCTGCGCGCACCGAAGGGCCCGCCCGAGCTGTCCGCCGAAGCAAAAAGAGCCCCAAGAAGGCCTCAACGACCCCTCACAGGCCCCTCAGCAACGGGAAAACCCCTGAGAATCTTGCGATTCATCAGGGGCTTCTGGTGGATCTGAGGGGACTCGAACCCCTGACCCCCTGCATGCCATGCAGGTGCGCTACCAGCTGCGCCACAGACCCGTTGAGCACCGACTTCGTCGGCCTGTCACCCCTGCCGGGGCAACGGATTCAGCCTACACCAGCCTCCGGGAGGAAACGAAATCGAGCCGGGCTCAGCCCTGCGACGACGTGCCGGGGCCCGCGGACGACTCGTCGCGCTCCAGGAGCGGGCCCACCGGAATGGCCGGGCAGTCGCGCCAGAGGCGCTCCAGCCCGTAGTACATGCGCTCCTCGCGATGGAAGACGTGCACGACCAGGTCGCCGAAGTCGAGCAGCGCCCAGCGTCCGCCGTCGCGCCCCTCGCGCCGGGCGATGTCCTGGCCCTCCTCGCGGAGTGCCTCGACGACCGCGTCGGCGATCGCGACGACGTTGCGCTCGGCAGTGCCGGTGACGAGCAGGAAGACGTCCGCGAACGGCAGCGGCTCGGACACGTCGAGCGCGACGAGGTCCTCACCGCCCTTCGCGTCCGCCGCGCGCGCAGCGATGGCGAGCAGGCGGTGTGCGTGGTCGGATGCGGTCATGTCCTCGACTTCCCGGGAGCCGCCGTCCGGCCCGCCCCCATCATGTCCTCGTTCAGAAGAGCCCTGCCATCGCACCCACGACGAGTGTGGCGACCACGCCGAGCGCGAGCACCCCGGCCGTGACCGCGAGCACGAGCGGTACGTTCATGCCCTCCTTCGTCGGAGGGGCCATCATCGCCTTGCTCGGCTGCTGGGTGCTGATCGCCCGCGTCGCCGCGACCGGCGCCACGCCGGGGCCGGTCAGGTCTTCGACCGAGTCGAACAGCCGGTCCACGTCGCCCGAGTCGATCTGGCTCGGGTGCACGCCGGTCGCGCCGTAGCTGCGCGGCAGGTCGATCGATCCCGTCACGATGATCTCGCCGCTCGGAGCGAGCTGCTGTCCGAGCGGACCCTGGTCGGGCAGCGACGGCAGGATCAACGCGTTCGTCGTGGTCGGGACGCCCCGCGGAGAGCCGCCTCGCGACAACAACTGGTCGTACGGTTCCGAGTGGTCGTCGGGGAGGTTCAGCTGCGAGGTCCAGTGACCGACGGGCTTCGGCGCCGCGACGGGCTCGTCGAGGCCGGCGTCGACGGTCGTGTGGGGCGCCGCGGCGCGCGACGGCGCCGACTGGTGCGGCGGCCGCTGCGGGTGGGCGTCGTCGCGCGGACGACCGGCGGCGGACGGCTGCGGCTGGCGTTGCGGAGCACCGCCGACGGGCATCGGCCGCTGCAGTGCCGCCGCGTCGGGCTCGACGTCATCGACGTCCTCGAAGCCGTCGCCCGAGTGGGACTCCAGCATGGCGCGGAGCTCCCGGCGCGTGAGCGTGCGCTCCGGGGTGGTCTGCAGTGCGGGCGCGCTCCTCGGCGGCCCGTGCGGGGGCCGCGCCGGGGCAGAACCCGGCGGGACCTGACGCGGATCGGCATACGGCCGCTGGTCGGCGGGAACCGGCATCGCGCCGGACGTCGTCGCGGATCGCGGGGGCTGCGGGGCACGCTGCGGCGACTGCGTGGGTGCACCGGACGGCGGACCTGCCGGTCGACGCGGATCGCTCCATCCCTGCGGAGGCCGCTGCGACGGCGGACCCTGTCGCGGATCGGCCTGTCGAGGATCGCCCTGACGCGGTGGCATGCCCTGTGGGGGTCCCCCGGGGGCGCTCCGCGCCGGCTGATTCGGTCGGAGGTCCTGCCCGTGGGGGGAGGCAGGCGGAGCCGACTGCTGCGGATACGGCTGCCCGGGAGGTGGCGACGCCGCGGGCGCGCCACCGTCGGGCGTCGAGGACGCCGCGGCGCGCTGCTGCTCCAGCATGCGCTCGCGCTCGCGCATCTCACGGCGCGTGAGCGGCGGTTCCTGCGACGACGTCATTCGACTCTCCGGTAGAGGTGGTGCTTGGAGATGTACTGGACGACCCCATCAGGCACCAGGTACCACACCGGTGATCCCCGGTGCACTCGGTCCCGGCAATCGGTCGACGAGATCGCCAACGCCGGGACTTCAAGCAAGCTTACGTCCTGCTCGGGCAGACCCGAAACGGACAATACATGTCCCGGTCGACTCACAGCCACGAAATGCGCGAGGCGCCAGAGCTCGTCCACGTCCTTCCAGGACAGGATCTGGGCGATCGCATCGGCACCCGAGATGAAGAACAGGTCGGCATCGGGCCGCTCCCGACGGATGTCGCGCAGTGTATCGATCGTGTACGTCGGCTTCTCGCGATCGATGTCGACCCGGCTGACCGTGAACCGCGGATTGGACGCCGTCGCGATCACCGTCATCAGGTAGCGGTGCTCCGCCGGCGTCACGACCTCCTTGTAGTAGGGCCGACCCGTCGGAACGAAGACGACCTCGTCGAGGCCGAACTCCTGCGCGACCTCGCTCGCCGCCACGAGGTGCCCGTGGTGGATGGGGTCGAACGTGCCGCCCATCACGCCGAGGCGCGGGCGCCGCGCTGCCGTGGTCATGGCCGGATCGACGGGGTCAGTGACCGGCGTGCTCGCCTCCCGCGTGGCGGGCGGCGTACGCCTCGGCCTTGCTGCGGTGGCGGTTCGCCACGTCGCGGTACGAGTAGACGACGACGCCGAGCGCCGCGAAGATGGCGAAGACGATCACGCCGTACCAGATCGGGTCGAACGGGAGTTCCCTCGCGAACTCGGTCTCGGTCAGGACCGTGATCGTCTGCAGTGCGGTCGCCAGGCTCATCAGCCGTTCCTCCAGGTGTTTCGGGTGACGCTCGGGACAGTCTATCGGTGCACGAGGGCGGGCCGCGGCTCAGGCGCGCACGTGGCCGGAGCCGCGCACGATCCACTTCGTGCTGGTCAGCTCGGGCAGCCCCATCGGGCCGCGCGCGTGCAGCTTCTGCGTCGAGATCCCGACCTCGGCGCCGAAGCCGAACTCCGCGCCGTCGGTGAAGCGCGTCGAGGCGTTCACCATGACCGCCGCGGCATCCACCTCGTCGAGGAACCGCTCGGCGTTGCCGAGGTCGTTCGTGACGATCGACTCGGTGTGCCTCGTCGAGTACCGCCGGATGTGCGCGAGCGCATCGTCGAGCGAGTCCACGACACCCACGTTGAGGTCGAGGCTCATGTGCTCCGTCGACCAGTCGTCGTCGGTGGTCGGCAACGCGTCGGGGTGCAGCGCGCGGACGCGATCGTCGCCGTGCACCGTGACGCCGGATGCCTCGAGCCGGGCGAGCACGGGCGGCAGGAGTCGCTCAGCGGCATCCGCGTGCACGAGCAAGGTCTCGAGCGCGTTGCAGACGCTGGGTCGCTGCACCTTGGCGTTGTGCACCAGGTCGACCGACCAGTCCTCCCGGGCGCTCGCGTCGAGGAACATGTGGACCACGCCGGCACCCGTCTCGATGACGGGAACGGTCGCCTCGTCGACGACGGCGCGGATGAGCGCGGCACTCCCCCGCGGGATCAGGACGTCGACGTGGTCGCGGGCTCGCATCAGGTGGCGAGCGCCCTCGCGGCCGAAGTCGTCGACGGTCTGCACGACCTCGCCCGGGAGCCCGGCGTCCGCGATCGCCTCGCGGAGCACCTCGACCAGCACGGCGTTGGTGCGCTCGGCCGCGGAGCCGCCGCGGAGAGCCACGGCATTGCCGCTCTTCAGCGCCAGTGCGGCGATGTCGACCGTGACGTTCGGCCGGGCCTCGTAGATGGCGCCGACGACGCCGAGAGGCACCCGCACCTGCTCGATGCGGACGCCGTTCGGGAGCGTGCGGCCGCTCACCGTCTCGCCCACGGGGTCGCCGAGGCCGACCACGTCGAGCACGGCGTCGGCGATCGCGTCGATACGGCTCGCGTCGAGCGTGAGCCGGTCGAGCAGGCCCGTGCCGAGGCCCGACTCGCGACCTCGCTCGAGGTCCTCGCGGTTGGCGGCGACGATGTCGTCGACCCGAGCGCGGAGCCGGTCCGCGATCATCGCGAGCGCGGCATCCTTCTCGGCGGTCGTCGCACGGGCGAGGCGCCGCGACGCCTCCTTCGCGGCGGCGAGGCGCGCGTCGAGCACCTCGGCGAGGTCGGCGGGAGCGGTCGCGACGTCGGTCATGCTCCCAGCCTAGTTCCGCGCGCGGTGCCGGATGCCGCGTGTGACGTCAACCGGCGGACGGCTCGAACCAGGTGCCGACGGGCTCGCCCGCGAGCGCCTCGTCGACGAGCGACGTCGCGGTCACGAGGACCCCGGTACCGGATGCCGCGGCGATCCGCGCGGCCGAGACCTTCGTCTCCGCGCCACCCGTGCCGACCCCGGCACGGCCGATCGAGCCGATCTCGACGCCGTCGAGCTCGTCGCCGAACGGGACGTGCTCGATGCGCTCGGCGCCCGGCAGGTGCGGCGGCCGCGTGTAGAGCGCGTCGACGTCGGAGAGCAGCACGAGCAGGTCGGCGCCCGTGAGCTCGGCCACCATCGCGGCGAGCCGGTCGTTGTCGCCGAAGCGGATCTCGTGCGTCGCGACCGTGTCGTTCTCGTTCACGATGGGCAGGATGCGAAGCCCGAGGAGTCGCTCCATGGCGCGCTGCGCGTTCAGCCGGTGAGTCGAGTTCTCGAGGTCGCCCGCCGTCAGCAGGACCTGGCCGGCGACGATGCGGTACCGGCGGAGGGACTCCTGGTACCGGTAGATGAGGATGTTCTGGCCGACGGACGCCGCGGCCTGCTGGGTCGCCAGGTCGTCCGGGCGCGCGTCGAGCGCCAGGTAGGGCATGCCGGTCGCGATCGCGCCCGACGAGACGAGCACGACCTCGGCGCCGCGCGCGTGCGCGGCCGCGAGGGCGTCGACGAGCGGCGCGATCTGGCCGACGTTCTCTCCGGAGATCGATGAGGATCCGACCTTGACGACGATGCGGCGGGCCGAAGCGATCCCATCGCGCGTCAGACCGGTCATCCCCGTCCCTCGTCGTCGGCGTCGGCCTCATCCTGCTCGCCGACCCAGATGCCGGCCGCGCGCTCGCGCTCGAGTTCGGCTCGGGCCTCCGCCTTCGCGTCCATGCGGTCGTGGTAGCCGCTCCGGCGCTCGGCGCGCGTCAGGCGTCGGCGCTCGTCGAGGCGGTCGTCGGTGCCGCGCGGCGACGAGATGAGCTCGGCCGTCGAGGTGAGCGTGGGCTCCCAGTCGAAGACGACGCCGGCACCCGGCCCGATGACGACCGTCGAGCCGGCGACCGCGCCCGCCCGGACGAGCTCGTCCTCGACGCCGAGGCGGGCGAGCCGGTCGGCGAGGTAGCCCACGGCCTCGTCGTTCTGGAAGTCGGTCTGCGCGACCCATCGCTCCGGCTTCGTGCCGAGCACGCGATAGATCGTGCCGTAGCTGCCGCCCTCGGGCTTGACGACGAACTCGACCTCGCGGACCGCCTTGGGGCGCAGCACGATGCGCGGCGCCTCGGGCTCCTGCGCCGCCGCGGCGCGGGCCCGGTCGACGACCTCGCCGAGCGCGAAGCCGAGCTGGCGGAGGCCCTCGTGGCTGACGGTCGAGATCTCGAACACGCGGTAGCCGCGCGACTCCAGCTCGGGGCGCACGAACTCGGCGAGCTCGCGCGCCTCGGGCACGTCGATCTTGTTCAGCGCGACCAGCTGCGGGCGTTCCAGGAGCGGCACCTGCCCCTCGGGCACCTCGTAGGCCTCGAGCTCGCGGAGGATCACCTCGAGGTCGGAGATCGGGTCGCGGCCGGGCTCGAGCGTGGCGCAGTCGAGCACGTGGAGCAGCGCCGAGCAGCGTTCGACGTGGCGGAGGAACTCGAGGCCGAGGCCCTTGCCCTCGCTCGCGCCCTCGATGAGGCCGGGGACGTCGGCGACGGTGAACCGGTGGTCGCCGGCCTGCACGACGCCGAGGTTCGGATGGAGCGTGGTGAACGGATAGTCGGCGATCTTCGGCCGGGCCGCGGAGAGCGCGGCGATGAGGCTCGACTTGCCGGCCGACGGGTAGCCGACGAGCGCGACATCCGCGATGGTCTTCAGCTCGAGCGTGACCTCGCCCTCGTGGCCGGGCGTGCCGAGCAGGGCGAAGCCAGGGGCCTTGCGCTTCGGGGAGGCGAGCGCCGCGTTCCCGAGGCCGCCCTGCCCACCGGGGGCGACGACGAACCGCATGCCGGGCTCGGTGAGGTCGACGAGTTCGGTGCCGTCCTCGTCCTTGACGACCGTGCCGACGGGCACGGGCAGCTCGAGGACCTCGCCGGCGGCGCCGGAACGGTTGTCGCCGGCGCCGGGCTGGCCGTTCTCGCTCGAGCGGTGCGGGCGCCCGTGGTAGGCGAGGAGGGTCGTGACCTGCGGGTCGGCGACGAGCACGATGTCGCCCCCGTCGCCGCCGTTGCCGCCGTCGGGGCCGGCGAGCGGCTTGAACTTCTCGCGGCGGACCGACACGCAGCCGTTGCCGCCGTGGCCGGCGCGCAGGAACAGGCGCACCTGGTCGACGAAGCTCACCATCGCCGCATCACTCCTTCTCGGGAAACACGTGAGGGCGAGCCGAAGCTCGCCCTCACGACAACCGGTCGCTGCTTACGCGTCGACCGAGACGATGTTCACGACCTTGCGGCCGCCCTTGTTGCCGAACTCGACGGCGCCCGCCTCGAGGGCGAACAGCGTGTCGTCGCCGCCGCGACCCACACCCGCACCCGGGTGGAAGTGCGTGCCGCGCTGGCGGACGAGGATCTCGCCGGCCGAGACGACCTGGCCGCCGAAGCGCTTCACGCCGAGGCGCTTGGCGTTCGAGTCACGACCGTTGCGAGTGGAGCTCGCACCCTTCTTGTGTGCCATTGTCCCTGTCTCCTCTGGCCGTTACTTGATGCCGGTGATCTTGACGCGCGTGAGCTCCTGACGGTGGCCCTGGCGCTTCTTGTAGCCGGTCTTGTTCTTGAACTTCTGGATCACGATCTTCGGACCGCGCAGGTCGTTCAGGACCTCGGCCGTGACCGTGACCTTGGCGAGCGACTTCGCGTCGGAGGTGATCTTGTCGCCGTCCACGAGGAGGACGGGCGTGAGCTGGACGTTGCCGTCCTTGTCGGCCGCGATCCGGTCCATCGTCACGATGGTGCCGACCTCGACCTTCTCCTGCCGACCACCGGCGCGCACTACTGCGTAAACCACTTCTCGTACCTATCTCCGGGGAGTCTTGCCGACTCCGTCTACTTGATGGGATGTCACTGCGCGGGAGACCCCAGCGGGAAGGAGGGTCGTCACTGCCAGAAAACTGTGCGTGCCGGCCGGGATAAGCGGCGGCACCAACGGTCGAGTTTACCGGATGGCCGCAGGGCGGTCAAACGGGCTCCGACCGCGTGTCGCGCGCCCGGAGCCGATGCCGCGGGCCGGGCGTACACTCGGCCCATGGCCGTGCTGATCGACCCGCCGCTCTGGCCCAAGCACGGCACCGTCTGGTCGCACCTGGTGAGCGACACGTCGATCGCGGAACTCGTCGAGTTCGCCGATCGGATGGGCATCCCGCGACGCGGCTTCGACCTGGACCACTACGACGTGCCCGCCGAGCGCTACGACGAACTCGTCGCGGCGGGCGCGGAGCCCGTCCCGCCGCGCGACCTCGTCCGCAGGCTCGCGGCGAGCGGCCTGCGGGTCACGCCGCGCGAGCGGCGCGCCTCATTCGGACGCTGAGTCCGCCGACGAGCCGTCGGGTCGTGTGATGACCGGCGGCGCACCGGCCGGGCTCAGCGCGGCCGTGGAGACACGACGGCTGCGCGAGCGCGACCGCCCCTCTCCTGCGGCCTTCGGCGCGGGAAGCGAGTCGAGCACGGAGTCGAGGAGGGTCTCGGCCTCGGCCGCGCGGGACGGGCGGTCGCGGCGTGCGGGCGCCTCGGGCAGGTCGATGAGTGCGGCGGGGCTCGACGCCGACTCCTCGGACCGGGCCGGGGCCTCCTCGGCGGGCGCCTCAGCTCGTCGCTCGTCGCGCTGCTCGCGCTCGCCCGACGACGTGCGCTCGCCCGACGGCTGCTGCGACCCCGAGCCACGCGACGCGCGGCGACGACCCCGCCGACGCTCGCTCCGCTGGCCGGTCTCGGCGCCGGAGGGCGCAGCATCCGCCGGTTCGGTCCCGGTGGCCGGAGCCTGCGCAGCGCTCTCAGCCGCCGGGTCGGCAGCCGCCGGCGCGTCGTCGTTCGCGGCGGGGCGCGGCTCCTGGTGGGCGACGGTCGACTTCGCGATCTGGGCGAGGGCGTTCTTCACGTCTTCGGTGATCGCATGCGTGCCTTGGTGCGCCTTGTCGGTCGCCGACTGCTGCGACTGGCCGCCGCCGTTGCCGCCGCCACCGCGGTTGCGACGACGCTCGACCTGCTGCTGCGGCGCACGGTGCTTCGCCACTGGCTCGTGGTGGACGATGATGCCGCGGCCGGCGCAGACCTCGCAGGGCTCGCTGAAGGTCTCGAGGAGCCCGAGGCCGAGCTTCTTGCGGGTCATCTGCACGAGGCCGAGCGAGGTGACCTCGGCGACCTGGTGCTTCGTGCGGTCGCGGGAGAGGCACTCGACGAGCCGGCGCAGCACGAGGTCGCGGTTGGACTCGAGGACCATGTCGATGAAGTCGACGACGATGATGCCGCCGATGTCGCGGAGCCGCAGCTGCCGGACGATCTCCTCGGCCGCCTCGAGGTTGTTCTTGGTGACCGTCTCCTCGAGGTTGCCGCCGGAGCCGACGAACTTGCCCGTGTTGACGTCGACGACGGTCATCGCCTCGGTGCGGTCGATGATGAGGGAACCGCCCGACGGCAGCCACACCTTGCGCTCGAGCGCCTTCTCGATCTGCTCGGTGATGCGGAACTCGTCGAACGCGTCGCGCTCGCCCTCGTAGGCCTCGACGCGCTCGAGCAGGTCGGGAGCGACCTGGCCGAGGTACTTCTCGATCGTGCGGCGCGCGTCGTCGCCGGCGATGATCATCTTCTGGAAGTCCTCGTTGAAGACGTCGCGGACGATCTTGATGAGCAGGTCGGGCTCGGAGTGCAGCAGTGCAGGCGCCTGGACCTTCTCGATCGTCTGCGAGATGTCGGCCCACTGCGCGATCAGCCGGTTGACGTCGCGCGTCAGCTGCTCCTCGGTGGCGCCCTCGGCGGCCGTTCGGACGATGACTCCCTGGTTCTCGGGGAGCACCTCCTTCAGGATCTTCTTCAGGCGCGCCCGCTCGGTGTCGGGCAGCTTGCGGCTGATGCCGTTCATCGAGCCGTTCGGCACGTACACGAGGTAGCGGCCGGGCAGCGAGATCTGGCTCGTCAGACGCGCGCCCTTGTGGCCGACCGGATCCTTCGTGACCTGGACGAGCACCCGATCGCCGGGCTTCAGCGCGAGCTCGATGCGGCGCGGCTGGTTCTTCTCGCCGTTCTCGGCGGCGGCATCCCAGTCGACCTCGCCCGAGTACAGCACGGCGTTGCGGCCACGGCCGATGTCGACGAAGGCCGCCTCCATCGACGGCAGCACGTTCTGGACCCGGCCGAGGTAGACGTTGCCGATGAGCGACGCGTCCTGGTTGCGTGCGACGTAGTGCTCGACGAGCACGTTGTCCTCGAGCACGCCGATCTGGATGCGGCCGCCCTTCTGGCGGACGACCATCTGCCGGTCGACCGACTCGCGGCGGGCGAGGAACTCGGCCTCGGTGATCACGGCTCGGCGACGGCCCGCGTCGCGGCCGTCGCGGCGGCGCTGCTTCTTCGCCTCCAGGCGCGTCGAGCCCTTGACCTTCTGGGGCTCGGTGATGAGCTCGGGTTCGCGGGGCTTGCGGACCTTGACGACCGTGTTCGCGGGATCGTCGTCGTTGGTGCGCGATTCCTCGCCGCTGCGACGGCGCGAGCGGCGGCGCACGCTCGAGCCCTCCCGGTCGGCGGCGTCTCGTCCGCCGGTGCGGTCGTCGCCGCGCTCGGGGCCGGATCCGGCCGGCGGGGTGTAGACGGGCGGCGCGTGGAAGATGAGCGAGGTGGTCGACAGCACCGACGGGATCGGCGACTCGGGCTCGGCGGAGCCCGCGTCCGCGGTTCCGGATGCCTCGTCGGCGGCGCCGTCGGCGGCGGCATCCGCTTCACCGGCGGCATCGGCATCGGCGGCGGCATCCGCCTCGCCGTCGGCAGTGGAAGCCGCGGCCGCGGCCGGCGCCTCCGCCGGAGCGTCGGCCTCGGGCTCGTCGGACCGCGAGGTCTCGACGACGGGACGGCCGGGAGCGGGCTGCTCGGCGGCCGGCAGGTCGGCGGCGGCCGGGGCGGTCACGGTCTCGTCGCTCTGCGTCGGCTCGACCGATGCATCCGCGCCGATGCCGTCATCGCGCACGGTGACGCCGTCAGCGGAGCGCGGCACGACCTGCGCCCGGCGACCGGCTCGTCGCCCTCCGAAGAGTCCGCCCCGTCGACGGGGCTCATCGCCCTCGGGTTCGGTCGGCGGTGTTGCGTTGTCTTCCACCATCTCTGGTGCACTCCTACACGGGGTCCGACGGCCGCGCCATCGTTCCCGTACTCCTCAGAGCGGTCCAGCGCGTTTCGCGCTGTTCCGCCAATCCTTCATCTGCTGCGCCCGGCGGGTGCCGGTGACGCCAAATCTCGCGGTTCCTCCGCGGATGGGATGCGGTGCATCCTCGAAGCCCTCGTTGGCGTCGCACCGGGCGCGGCCCGGGCGACTGCATCGATTATCGCACGCTCTCCCAGCGACCCGCTGAATCGCCGTGCCACAATCGGGGGCATGCCCGACTCCCCCCGCGGATCCCGTCCGATCGGCTTCGCCGTGTTCCTGCTCGTCGCGGGGGCGCTCGGACTGCTCGCGGCGTTCGAGCTCTCGCTCGAGAAGGTGCTGACGCTCGCCGATCCGAGCCATGTCCCGAACTGCAACGTCGGCGTCCTCGTCGGGTGCAGCACGAACCTCGCGTCATGGCAGGGCAGCCTGTTCGGCTTCCCCAACCCCTTCATCGGCCTCATGGCGTGGCCCGTCGTCATCACGATCGCGGTGGCACTGCTCGCCGGCGCCGGATTCGCACGGTGGTTCTGGATCGGACTGAACGTCGGCGTCGCCGGCGCGATCGTCTTCGTCGCATGGCTGATCCACCAGAGCATCTACGCGCTCGACGTGCTGTGCCCCTGGTGCATGCTCACCTGGGCCGTGACGATCCCGACGTTCCTCGTCGTCACGCTGCGGAACCTCCGCGAGGGGGTCTTCGGCGATTCGCCCGGGCTCCAGCGGTTCGGGGCGTCCGCCATGGGATGGATCGTCGTGATCACCGCGGCCTGCTACGCGATCGTCATCGTCCTCGCGCAGGCGCAGATGAACGCCATCCCGCGGGTCATCCTCGACCTTCAGAACCTCTTCTGAGCCGGCGCAACGGCGCCGCGGTCGACGCTGCCGTCCCGGCACCCGAACGGCCGCGGGGCCGCGGCATCCGCTGATCGGATGCCGCGGCCCCGCGACGCGGACCTGGTCAGGCGAACCAGAGCGACAGTTCGCGCTCGGCCGATTCGACCGAGTCGGAGCCGTGCACGAGGTTCTGCTGGACCTTGAGGCCCCAGTCGCGCCCGAAGTCGCCGCGGATCGTGCCGGGCAGCGCCGTGGTCGGGTCGGTCGCGCCTGCGAGCACCCGGAAGCCCTCGATGACGCGGTTGCCGGCGACGCGCATCGCGACGACCGGACCCGACTCCATGAACTCCATGAGCGGCTCGTAGAACGGCTTGCCCTCGTGCTCGGCGTAGTGCTGCGCCAGCAGCGTGCGATCGGCCTGCACCATGCGGACGTCGACGAGCGAGTAGCCCTTCGCCTCGATGCGGCGCAGGATCTCGCCGGTGAGGTTGCGCGCGACCCCGTCGGGCTTGACGAGGACGAGGGTCTCTTCGATGGCGGTGGTCATTCGGATTCCTTTCCTGGGTCGGCGACCGCGGCGGCATCTGCCGCCCGGGCACGATCGATGCGCGCGCCGACGATCATGCAGTACGCCCACATGCCGCCGAACAGCGCGCCGACGACGAACATCGCCGGGTTGAGGAGCCCCGAGGCGAGCAGCAGCACCTGCAGGGCCCAGCCCAGCACGTACGCCCACTCGTAGCGGAGCAGCGGGATGGTGACGACGAGGCCCAGGATCACGACGCCGCCCGCGGCGAGCGGCGCCCACGTCGGCAGCCCGAAGGCGCCGCCGTCCTCGCGGGAGAGGCCCCAGATCACGAGGGCGGCGAGGAAGACCACGACGATCTCGAACGTGAGCACGATCGACGCGAGGCTCTCCCGGACGGATCGCGCGCGTCGTGCGGGCCGAGTCGGTTCGCCCCTCACGCCGTCGAGCGGCTCGCCGGCCTCCGCCGGCTCGTCCCCCGGGCCGTGCGTGCCGGCGGTCACCGGTCGCTCCAGCCGCGGTCGTCGGCGATCGCGAGCACGTCGCCCACGAGCGTGATCGATCCGGTCACGACCACGGCGCGCTTGTCGGCGCGAGCCGCCCAGTCGCGGGCCTCGTCGAGCGCGTCGTCGAGTCGCTCGGCGACGTCGACCCGCTCCGGACCGACGACGCCCGACACGACGGCGGCGAGCTGATCGGGCGGAAGCGCGCGGTCGGAATCGGAGCGGGTCACGATGAAGTGCGCGCCGGTCGGCTCGAGTGCGCGCACGATGCCCGCGGCATCCTTGTCGCCGAGGACGCCGAGCACGATCACGAGCTCGTCGAAGTCGAACACCTCGCCGAGCGCGGCGACGAGGGCCGCGGCGCCGTGCGGGTTGTGCGCGGCGTCGACGAGCAGCGTCGGGTCGGTCGAGACGAGCTGGAGTCGGCCCGGCGAGGTCACGGCGCCGAGGCCGGCCTCGAGCACGTCATCGGCGAGGCGGACGGCGCGGCCGAGGAACGCCTCGACGGCCGCGATCGCGACGGCCGCATTCTCGGCCTGATGGCGCCCGAGCAGCGGCAGTGCGAGGTCGCGGTACTCCCCCGCGAGCCCGCGCACCGACACGAGCTGGCCGCCGACCGCCACTCGGGAGTCGAGCACCGCGAACGCACCGCCCTCGACCACGAGGCTCGCGTCGTTGCGCTCCGCGACCTCGCTCAGCACCGTCAGCGCCGCGGGATCCTGGAACGCGGTCACGACCTCGGCGCCGGGCTTGATGATGCCGGCCTTGGTGCGCGCGATCTCCGCGATGGTCCGGCCGAGCCGCTGCTCGTGGTCGATCGCGATCGGCGTGATCACGGCGACCTGCCCGTCGGCGACGTTCGTCGAGTCCCACTCGCCGCCCATGCCGACCTCGAGCACGACCACGTCGACGGGCGCGTCGGCGAACGCCGCGAAGGCGAGCACGGTCAGCGCCTCGAAGAAGGTGAGCGCCTCCTCGCCGCGCGCCGTCAGCTCGTCGTCGACGATCGCCACAACGGGCGCGATCTCCTCCCAGATCCGGGCGACGGCCTCGTCGGCGATCGGCTCGCCGTCGATGCGGATGCGCTCGGTGAACCGCACGAGGTGCGGGCTCGTGAGCAGTCCCGTGCGAAGCCCCTGCGCGCGCAGGACCGACTCGATCATCCGGCTCGTCGAGGTCTTGCCGTTGGTTCCCGTGAGGTGGATGACCGGCGCCGCGCGATGCGGGTCGCCGAGGAGTTCGACGGCACGTCGGGTGGCGCCGAGGCGCGGCTGCGGCGCCGACTCGCCGACCCGCGCGAGCAGCTCGGCGTAGACGGCATCGGCCGCGTCGCGCTCCTCGGGCGTCGACTCGGGGATCGCGTCGCTCATCGGGCGGCCTCCGTCAGCTTCGCGACGGTGACGAGCAGCTTCGACCCGTCGCCGACCTTGTGCGCGGCCTCGCCGTCGACCTCGCCGACCGTGACGAGCACCTCGGGCGCGAGCGTCTCGCGGCCGATGAGGTCGCGGTGCGCCTCGGCCGCCGCCGCACCGGCCGCGTCGAGCGTGAGGTCGAGGCGGATGCGGTCGCCCACCTCGAGCCCGGCCGCCTTGCGCGACTCCTGCACGGCGCGGACGATGTCGCGCGCGAGACCCTCGGCCTCGAGCTCGGGCGTGGTCCGCACGTCGAGGATCGCGAAGCCGCCGTCGGCGAGGAGGCCGAGCGCGCTTCCGCCCTCTGCGCCCCCGCTCGCCTCGAGCACGAGGTCGTACTCGCCCGGTTCGAGCGCGATGCCGCCCGCCACCACCGCGTCGCCGTCGACCGACCAGTCGCCGGTCCGGGCCGCCTGGATGACCTGCTGCACCTGCTTGCCGAGGCGGGGACCGGCGGCGCGGGCGTTCACCGTGAGGCGCTTGGTCACGCCGTAGGCCGCGGCGCTCGAGTCGTCGAGCTCGACGAGGTCGACGCGCTTGACGTTGAGCTCGTCGCGCAGGATCGCCTCGAACGGCGCGAGGCTCGCGGCATCCGTCGTCACGACCGTGAGCGAGGCCAGCGGCAGCCGCACGCGGCGACCCGCCTGCTTGCGGAGCGCGAGCACGGCGCCGGTGACCTCTCGCACGGCGTCCATCGCCGCGACGAGCTCGGGGTCGGCCGGGAACTCGTCGGCGACCGGCCAGTCGGCGAGGTGCACGCTGCGACCGCCCGTGAGGCCCCGCCAGACCTTCTCGGTCACGAGCGGCAGCATGGGCGCCGCGAGGCGCGTGAGCGTCTCGAGCACGGTGTACAGGGTGTCGAACGCCTCGGTGCCGGTCGACGACGCGCCGGAGCCGTCGGTCTCCACGCCCTGCCAGAAGCGGTCGCGCGACCGGCGCACGTACCAGTTCGTGAGCACGTCGCCGAAGTCGCGGAGCTTCTGCGATGCGAGCGTGGTGTCGAAGTCCTCGTAGTCGGCCGTCACGGCCTCCACGAGGTCGCGCAGCTTCGCGAGCAGGTAGCGGTCGAGCACGTCGGTCGACCCGGTCGACCGGGATGCCTCGTAGCCGCCCTCGCGCGCCGTGTTGGCGTACAGCGAGAAGAAGTACCAGGTGCTCCAGAGGGGCAGCATCAGCTGACGCACGCCCTCGCGGATGCCCTCCTCGGTCACGACGAGGTTGCCGCCGCGCAGCACCGGGCTCGACATGAGGAACCAGCGCATCGCGTCGGAGCCGTCGCGCTCGAACACCTCGGAGACGTCCGGGTAGTTGCGCAGCGACTTCGACATCTTCTGCCCGTCGCTGCCGAGCACGATGCCGTGGCTCACGACGTTCTTGAATGCGGGACGATCGAAGAGCGCGGTCGCGAGCACGTGCATGACGTAGAACCAGCCGCGCGTCTGCCCGATGTACTCGACGATGAAGTCGGCGGGGTTGTGCGTGTCGAACCAGTCCTGGTTCTCGAACGGGTAGTGCACCTGCGCGAACGGCATCGAGCCCGAGTCGAACCACACGTCGAACACGTCGCTGATGCGGCGCATGGTCGACTTCCCGGTCGGGTCGTCGGGGTTCGGCCGCGTGAGCTCGTCGATGTACGGGCGGTGCAGGTCGGGCTCGCCCTCGGGGTTCGTGGGCACGCGTCCGAAGTCGCGCTCGAGCTCTTCCAGCGAGCCGTACACGTCGACGCGCGGGTACTCGGGGTCGTCGCTCTTCCACACCGGGATCGGCGATCCGAAGTAGCGGTTGCGGCTGATCGACCAGTCGCGGGCGTTGCCGACCCACTTGCCGAACTGCCCGTACTTGACGTTCTCGGGGACCCAGGTGATGTCCTCGTTGAGCTCGCCCATGCGGTCGCGGAACTCGGGCACGCGCACGAACCAGCTCGAGACCGCCTTGTAGATGAGCGGGTTCCGGCAGCGCCAGCAGTGCGGGTACGAGTGCTCGTAGCTCGCCTGGCGGAGCAGGCGCCCCTCGGCCTTCAGCAGTTGGGTGAGTGGCTTGTTCGCGTCTGACCAGAGCAGCCCCGCGACATCCGTGACCTCGGGGAGGAACCGGCCCGAGTCGTCGACCGAGATCACGACGGGGATGCCGTGCACCTCGCAGACCTTCTGGTCCTCCTCGCCGTATGCGGGGGCCTGGTGGACGATGCCCGTGCCGTCCTCGGTCGTGACGTACTCGGCGACGAGCACGCGCCAGGCGCGCTCGAGGCCGTACTTCTCGACGTCGGCGTAGTAGTCGAAGAGACGGTCGTAGGTCACGCCGTCGAGTTCGGCGCCCTGCACCGTGCGCGAGACCGCGGCACGCGCCTCGTCGGCGGAGTCGTAGCCGAGCTCCTTGGCGTAGTTGCCGACGAGGTCGAGCGCGAGCAGGTACTCGGCGCCGAGCACCTCGGTGTCGTCGGGGCCGCCCGGGGCGTGCTCGCGGAGGACCGTGGCATCAGGCGTGCCGTTCGGGCCGGCGGGCACGACCGCGTAGGTGATCTCCGGTCCGACGGCGAGCGCGAAGTTCGTCGGCAGCGTCCACGGCGTCGTCGTCCACGCGAGCGCTCGCACGGCGGTGAGCCCCATCGCCTCGGCCTTCGCGCCCGTGAGCGGGAACGTGACCGTGACGGTCTGGTCCTGGCGCGGCTTGTACACGTCGTCGTCCATGCGGAGCTCGTGGTTCGACAGCGGCGTCTGGTCGCGCCAGCAGTACGGCAGCACGCGGTGGCCCTCGTAGGCGAGGCCCTTCTCGTGCAGCGTCTTGAACGCCCAGAGCACCGACTCCATGAAGGTCACGTCGAGCGTCTTGTAGTCGTTCTCGAAGTCGACCCAGCGCGCCTGGCGCGTGACGTAGTCCTGCCACTCCTCGGTGTAGCGGAGCACGGCGTCGCGCGCGGCGCGGTTGAACGCGGCGATGCCCATCTCCTCGATCTGCACCTTGTCGGTGATGCCGAGCTGCCGCTCTGCCTCGAGCTCGGCCGGCAGTCCGTGGGTGTCCCAGCCGAAGCGACGGTGCACCTGCTTGCCGCGCATGGTCTGGAAGCGCGGGAAGACGTCCTTCGCATAGCCCGTGAGCAGGTGGCCGTAGTGCGGCAGGCCGTTCGCGAACGGCGGGCCGTCGTAGAAGACCCACTCCTCTGCACCTTCGCGCTGGTCGATGGAGGCCTGGAAGGTGGCGTCGGCCTTCCAGTGAGCGAGCATCTCCTGCTCGATCGCCGGGAAGGACGGCGACGGCGTGACGGACTGCTGCTCGGGGTCCTGGCCCTTGGGGTACAACGCTCGCTCCTGCTGGATCTCGCCGGTTCACGAGGACGGCTGGCTCGTCGAGCCCCACCGCGGTACCACCCCGCTTGCCCCGGCGATGCCGGAACCTCTCGTTCGTCAGCTGTGACGGGCTGGACCCGTTCGGTTCTAGTGACGGGGCGGATGCCGGGGCATCCGTTCCGCGTTCTTCCGAAGACTCCCCGGTGATGGCCGGATCGACGTCGCTGCCGTCAATCGTACCGCGCGCCCCGTGGCCGCGCGCGCCCGAGCTTCCGCCACCGGCATCTCAGCGCCAGGCCTCGCGGACGAGCGCGAGCAGCGCCTCGCGGTCGACCCCGTTCAGCCTGGCCTCGTCGACGAGGTCGTGGATGGCACCGGCGAGCGCGGTGTGGTGGCCGAGCCGTTTCGCGACCGTCGCGCCTCGGCCGGGGCGCAGCTCGATGAAGCCCTCGTCGCGCAGCAGGCGGTAGGCACGGAGCGCGGTGTTGACGTTGACCCCGAGTTGCTCGGCGAGCCCGCGGGTCGGCGGCAGCCGCTCGCCGAACCCGATCCGTCCGTCGACGATCGCGGCGCGGAGCGCGTCGGCGAGCCGTTCGAAGATCGGGCCCGGAGCGGCGGTGTCGATCGCGATGCGCACGCGGCGAGACTAGCATTTGCGACCTTTGCACTAGTACATCTGTCGCAACCGGCTTGTCGCGGCATCCGCTCGCTGTCAGGATGGCTCCCCGTGACCACCGAAGCCCCATCCTCCGCTTCCCTTCCCGCCTCGTCGTCGCCCGTCCGGCGCGTCGCCTGGGCGTCCATGATCGGCACGTCGCTCGAGTCCTTCGACTTCTACGTGTTCGCGTACTTCAGCGCCTACTTCATCGGGCCGCTCTTCTTCGACCCGCTCGGGCAGTTCGGCGGCACGCTCGCCGCGTTCGCCACGATCGGCGTCGCGTTCGTCGTGCGTCCGCTCGGCGCCGCCATCTTCGGCCACATGGGCGATCGGCTCGGGCGACGGGCGACCCTGCTGTGGACGATCGGCATCATGGGCGTCGCGACGGGCCTCATCGGCCTGCTCCCCACCTACGCGCAGGCCGGATGGCTCGGTGCGGTGCTCCTCGTCCTGCTGCGCGTCGCGCAGGGCCTCTCGCTCGGCGGCGAGTGGGGCGGCTCGATCCTCCTCGCGACCGAGCACTCGAGCCCGGTCAAGCGCGCGTTCTACGCCGCCGTGCCGCAGCTCGGCTCGCCCGTGGGCTCGATCCTCTCCGCGGTCGTGTTCATCGTGATGACGCTCGCCCTCCCGGCCGAGGAGCTCGCCGCGTGGGGCTGGCGCATCCCCTTCCTCCTCGCCATCCCGCTCCTCGCGGTCTCGCTGTACCTCCGCCTGACGATCGACGAGACGCCCGTGTTCAAGGCCGTCGTCCAGGAGCAGCGCCGTGACCGCGTCCCGTTCGCCACCATGTTCCGCGCGCAGCCGACGGCCCTCGTCATCGCGTTCGGCGCGGCCCTGCTGGGCATCGGCTCCTACTCGCTGATGAACACCTACACGATCAACTACGGCGTGACGACGCTCGGCTTCAGCTTCCAGGACCTCCTGGTCGCGACCACGATCGGCGGACTGCTGCAGCTCGTCACCATCCCGCTCTTCGGCTGGTGGGCGACCCGCGTCGGCTCGGCCAAGGTCGTGGCGTACGGCGCACTCGGCACCCTGCTCATCACGTTCCCGATGTACTGGCTGCTCCAGTTCGCCAGCTTCCCGGTCCTCGTCGGCACGATGATCGTCGGCGGCATCCTGCCGACCATGTCGTGGGCCGCCCTCGGCGGGCTCATGAACGACCTGTTCGCCGACCACTACCGCTACTCGGCGCTCTCGGTCGCGTACGCGGTCGCGGCGGCCGTCAGCGGGTTCATCCCGCTCGTCACGACGCTGCTCGGCGAGTCGACCGGCTACGTGTGGTGGCACCCCGGCGTCGTGCTCGCGCTGCTCTCCGCGATCACGCTCGTCTCGGCGTGGGCGGCCGCCCGCGTGCGGCACGCGCCGATCTCCGAGGACGGCCGCGAGGTGCAGCCCGCGCGCGTCTGAGTCCGGCCGGCCCGAGACGAGGGGCGGATGTCGCGGCGCGCGCCCGCGGCATCCGCCCCGCCCGTCGGAGCGCGCGGCTCCGGGACGCGCGCCACCCGCGGGACGCTTTCGATCCGCATCCCCGCAGGTCACGGCGGATTCCCCCGACTCCGGTAGGCTGGACTGTCGCACATTCAGGCACCCCAATGGACTCGGTGCCGCACATACCGAACCGGAGCATCATGACCGACACCGCGCGCATTCCCGACAAGCCCGCCCTCGAGGGCCTCGAGACCAAGTGGGGCGGGGTCTGGGAGACCGAGGGCACCTACCGGTTCGAGCGCGAGGGCGCCACGCGCGAGGGCGTCTACTCGATCGACACGCCGCCGCCGACCGCGTCCGGCTCGCTCCACATCGGCCACGTCTTCTCCTTCACGCACACCGACGTCGTCGCCCGCTTCCAGCGCATGCGCGGCAAGCACGTCTTCTACCCGATGGGCTGGGACGACAACGGCCTGCCGACCGAGCGCCGCGTCCAGAACTACTACGGCGTGCGCTGCGACCCGTCGCTGCCGTACGTGCCCGACTTCACGCCGCCGCACGAGGGCACCGAGGGCAAGACGATCAAGCCCGCCGACCAGGTGCCGATCAGCCGCCGCAACTTCATCGAGCTGTGCGAGCGCCTCACGGCGGAGGACGAGCAGCAGTTCGAGGCGCTCTTCCGCCAGCTCGCCCTCTCGGTCGACTGGACCCAGACCTATCGCACGATCGCCGACGAGGCGCTCTTCACGTCGCAGCTCGCGTTCGTGAAGAACGTCGAGCGCGGTGAGGCCTACCAGGCACTCGCCCCCACCCTGTGGGACATCACGTTCCGAACCGCGGTCGCGCAGGCCGAGCTGGAAGACCGGGAGCAGCCCGGCCACTACCACCGCGTGGCGTTCGCCAAGCCCGGCGGCGGCCACATCGAGATCGAGACGAGCCGTCCCGAGCTCATCCCCGCGTGCGTGGCGCTCGTTGCGCACCCCGACGACGAGCGCTACCAGCCGCTCTTCGGCACGACCGTGACGACCCCCGTCTTCGGCGTGGAGGTGCCGGTCGTGGCGCACCACCTCGCGCAGAAGGACAAGGGCACCGGAATCGCCATGATCTGCACGTTCGGCGACGTGACCGACGTCGTGTGGTGGCGCGAGCTCGACCTGCCGAACCGGGCCATCATCGGCTTCGACGGGCGCATCATCGCGGAGGCGCCCGAGGCGATCACCTCGGAGGCCGGCCGCGAGGCGTACGCGAAGCTCGCGGGCAAGACCGCCTTCTCCGCCAAGCAGGCCGTCGTCGAGCTCCTCCGCGAATCGGGCGACCTGCTCGCCGACCCCAAGGCGATCACCCACCCCGTCAAGTTCTACGAGAAGGGCGACCGCCCCCTCGAGATCGTGTCGACCCGGCAGTGGTACATCGTGAACGGCGCGCGCGACGAGGGCCTGCGCGACCGCCTCGTGCAGCGCGGCCGCGAGATCGACTGGCATCCCGACTTCATGCGGGTGCGCTACGAGAACTGGGTCGGCGGGCTCTCGGGCGACTGGCTGATCTCGCGCCAGCGGTTCTTCGGCGTGCCGATCCCGGTCTGGTACCCGGTCGACGCCGACGGGACCCCCATGCACGACCAGCCCATCATCGCCCCGCGCGAGATGCTGCCCGTCGACCCCTCGTCGACGCCCGCACCCGGCTACGACGAGTCCCAGCGCGACCAGCCCGGCGGGTTCATCGGCGAGCACGACATCATGGACACCTGGGCGACCTCGTCGCTCACGCCGCAGCTCGCCGCCGGATGGGAGCGCGACGCGGAGCTCTTCGACCTGCTCTTCCCGTACTCGCTGCGGCCGCAGGGCCAGGACATCATCCGCACCTGGCTGTTCTCGACGGCGCTGCGCGCCGAGCTGGAGCACGGCGTCGCCCCGTGGTCGAACGCGGCCATCTCGGGCTTCATCGTCGACCCCGACCGCAAGAAGATGTCGAAGTCGAAGGGCAACGTCGTCACGCCCGCCGGCCTGCTCGACCAGCACGGCGCCGACGCGGTGCGCTACTGGGCGGCATCCTCGCGCCTCGGCACCGACGCGGCCTTCGACCCGCAGAACCCGACGCAGGTCAAGATCGGACGTCGCCTCGCCATCAAGGTGCTGAACGCCGCCAAGTTCATCCTCGGGTTCGAGGGTGCAGCGGATGCCCCGGTCACGGTGCCGGTCGACCGCAGCATGCTCGCCGGGCTCGCGACGGTCGTCGAGCAGGCGACCCGCGCCCTCGAGGCCTACGACCACGCGCGTGCGCTCGAGGTCTCGGAGACCTTCTTCTGGACGTTCTGCGACGACTACCTCGAGCTCGTGAAGGAGCGTGCGTACGGCGAGGCCAGCCCCGAGCAGGCCTCGGCGGTCGCCGCCCTCAAGACCGCGCTCAGCGTGCTGCTGCGCCTCTTCGCTCCGGTCATCCCGTACGCCGCGGAGGAGGCGTGGCGCTGGTCGAACGACGGTTCGGTGCACGTTGCCGCGTGGCCGGCCGTCGACGAGCTCGCCGCGCGCGGTGAGGCGGGCGTCGAACTGCTGGAGCTCGCGAGCCTCGCGCTCACCGGCATCCGCCGCGCGAAGACCGACGCCAAGGCCTCGCAGAAGACGCCGGTCGCGAGCGCCGTGATCGCCGCGCCCGACGCCGCGACGACCCTGCTCGCCTCGGCCGAGGGCGACCTGCGCGCCGTCGGCCGCATCGCCGACCTCGGCTTCGCCGAGGCCGAGGTCCTGGAGGTGCGCGACGTCGTGCTCGAGGTCCCGCAGGAGGAGGCGAGCGCATGAGCCCGACGGTCCGGGACGTCGCCGAGAACGACTTCTTCTCCTGGCTGCCGCTGTTCGATGCGTACTGCGCGAGCCGCGGCCGCCCGCTTGACGACACCAAGGCACTGATCGTCTGGAGCTGGATCCAGGACCCCCGGAGCGCACTGCGCGCCGCCGTCGCGGTCGACGACGAGGGCGCGCTGATCGGGCTCGTGCACGCCCACCCCGAGCCGCGCACGCTCGACGCCGGCATCGGCCTCGTCGTCGACGACCTCTTCGTCGTCGAGGCGCACCGGCGGAACGGCGTGGCCGGGCTGCTCCTCGACCGCGTCCGCGCGATGGCGGTCGAGGTGCACGCGACCCGCATCACCTGGTCGAACGATCCCGGCGACGCCGACGGCGTCCGCCTCTCCGACGAGGTCGCCCGCCGCTCCCCCGCGATCGTCTTCGAGATGGAACTCTGATGCAGCTCGGGACGCGATGGGCATTCGGCGACGAGCCGCCGCGCTCGGTGCCCGTGGAACTCCGGCCCGGCATCGCGGCGGCGGAGACCGGCACCCCCGACGGCGCCGGCCGGCACTGGACCCTCACCTGGCTGGAGGGCCGGCCGATCGCCGAACTCGACGACGGCACGGTCGTCACGCTCGAGAGCCCGCACGGCGACGCGGTCGACGACGGCGACGACTGGTAGCTGCCCGGCGCCAGGCTCGCGCGGGTCAGGCCCGGGCGAGGATCTCGCCGTGCGGCATGAGGAACCAGCCGTCCGGATCCGCGGCCCAGCGACGCCACGCCGCCGAGATCGCCTCGAGCTCGGCACGCGACGCGTGCCCCGATTCGATCGCGTGCGCGGCGAAGGTCGAGTGCAGCGCGCGCTCCGCCCAGTTGCCGCCCCACCACTCCCGGTCGAGGTCGGACGAGAACACCCACACCGAGCCGCTCGCCTCGATCCCGGCGAAGCCCGCCGCACGCGCCCAGCGAGTGAGATGGCGCCCCGCGTTGCCGTTGCCGCCGTTCCAGGCGCAGACCAGCTCGTTGAGCTCCCGCCAGCGGACGAGCTCGGGCGCCTCCGGACTCCAGATCACGCCGCCGTAGTCGACGTCGCGGGCGGCCAGCAGGCCGCCGGGCCGCAGCACCCGACGGAACTCGCGCAGGGCGTCGACCGGCCGAGCCAGGTGCTGCAGCACCTGGTGCGCATGGACGACGTCGAACACGCCGTCCGGGAAGTCGAGGCGGTAGGCGTCACCGGTCCGGAACTCCGCATTCGCCACGCCCTCGCTCTCGGCGAGCCCCTGCGCGCGGGTCACGACCTCGGCCGAGGCATCGACGCCCACGGCCACGCCCGGCCGGATGCGACGGGCGAGGTCGAGCGTGATCGTGCCCGGGCCGCTGCCGATGTCGAGCACCCGCATCCCCTCGCGGAGGTGCGGCGCGAGGTACGCCGCCGAATTCTCGACCGTGCGCCACTCGTGCACTCGGAGGACGCTCTCGTGGTGGCCATGCATGTATGCGTCGCGGGTCGACGCGGCCGTTCCGTGCATGACCCGAGCCTATGCCTCGGCGACCCCGGACACGCCGGTCGACGCGAAGAGGGAGGTCCCGTCCGGGACCTCCCTCTTCGTGGTTCGACTCAGATCGCGAAGCCGAGTGCGCGCATCATGTCGCGCCCGTCGTCGGTGATCCGCTCGGGACCCCACGGCGGCATCCACACCCAGTTGATGCGGAACCGCTCGACGGTGCCGTCGAGCGCCTCGGCGGTCTGCTCCTCGATGACGTCGGTGAGCGGGCAGCCGGCGCTCGTCAGGGTCATGTTGACGACGAGGGCGTCGTGCTCGTCATCCCAGTTCAGGTCGTAGATGAGCCCCAGGTCGACGATGTTGACGCCGAGCTCCGGGTCGACGACGTCCTTCAGCGCCTCGCTGATCTCGTCGTAGCGCTCTGGTGCGAGTGAAGTGACCATGTCAGTCAGGATACGCCCGCTTACTGGGTCGCCGACTCGGCGACGTGGTAGCGGTCGTAGCCCTCCTCCTCGAGGCGGTCGGCGAGCTCGGGGCCGCCCTGCTCCGCGATCTTGCCGGCGACGAAGACGTGCACGAAGTCGGGCTTGATGTAGCGGAGGATCCGCGTGTAGTGCGTGATGAGCATGATGCCGAGACCGGTGCTCTCGTGGGCTCGGTTGACGCCCTCGGAGACCACCTTGAGCGCGTCGACGTCGAGCCCCGAGTCGGTCTCGTCGAGCACGGCGAACTTCGGCTTCAGCAGCTCGAGCTGGAGGATCTCGTTGCGCTTCTTCTCGCCGCCCGAGAAGCCCTCGTTGACGTTGCGCTCCGCGAACGCCGAGTCCATCCTGAGGTTCGTCATCGCGCCACGCACGTCCTTCAGCCACGTGCGGATCGACGGCGCCTCGCCGTCGATCGCCGTCTTCGCGGTGCGGAGGAAGTTCGTGACGGTGACGCCGGGGATCTCGACCGGGTACTGCATGGCGAGGAACATGCCGGCGCGAGCGCGCTCGTCGACCGACATCTCGAGCACGTCCTCGCCGTCGAGCAGGATCTCGCCCTCGACGACCGTGTACTTCGGGTGGCCCGCGATCGTGTAGGCGAGCGTGGACTTGCCGGAGCCGTTCGGCCCCATGATGGCGTGGATCTCGCCCTCGCGGATGGTCAGGTCGACGCCGCGGAGGATCTCGCGGGTGCCCTGGTCGGTCTCGACGTTGACGTGCAGGTTCTTGATCTCGAGCACGGACATGGTGATTCGGTGTCTCTTTCGTTGGTGGCCGGCCGCGGGCCGGAAGGTCATGGGAGTCGGTGGGTCAGACGGCGAGCTTCACCGCGGGATCGATGAACACGCCCCCGTCGGTGATGTCGACCTGGTAGACGGGCACGGGCTCGTACGCCGGCAGCGTGAGGGGCTTGCCCGTCAGGAGGGAGAACTTCGAGCCGTGGGCCCAGCACTCGAGCGTGTCGTCCTCGACGAACCCCTCGGAGAGCGAGATGTCGCCGTGGGTGCAGGTGTCGCCGATGGCGAAGATGTCGCCGGCCGAGTCCTTGACGACGGCGATCGGTACGCCGTCGACCACGAACTTCTGCGCCTCGTTGACTGCGAGGTCGTCGACCCCGCACACGCGAGTGGATGCCACGTCAGCTCCCCTGGAGTTCCGCTTCGAGCGCCCGGATGAGACGCTCCTCGAGCTCGGCGTCGCCGATCTGCTGCACGACCTCGGCGAGGAAGCCGCGCACGACCAGGCGGCGCGCCTCGTCCTCCGGGATGCCGCGCGCCTGGAGGTAGAACAGCTGCTCGTCGTCGAACCGGCCCGTCGCCGACGCGTGGCCGGCGCCCTCGATGTCGCCGGTCTCGATCTCGAGGTTCGGGATCGAGTCGGCGCGCGTGCCGTCCGTGAGGACGAGGTTGCGGTTCTGCTCGTAGCTGTCGGTGCCGGTCGCCGTGTTGCCGATGAGCACGTCGCCGATCCACACGCTCCGTGCGCCCTCGCCCTGCAGTGCGCCCTTGTAGGTCACCCGCGAGCGGGTGTGCGGCGCATCGTGGTGGACGAAGACCTGCTGCTCGAGGTGCTGGCCGGCGTCGGAGAAGTAGAGGCCGAGCGCCTCGACGTCGGCGCCCTGCTCGGCGAGGTGCGTCGACGGGTTCACCCGGACGACCTTGCCGCCGAGGGAGACGACGATGTGCTTGAGCTTGGCGTCGCGACCGATGCGCGCGAAGTGGCTCGCGAGGTGGACCGACTCGTCGGTCCACTCCTGGAGGGAGACGACGGTGAGGTTCGCCCCCTCGCCGACGACGACCTCGACGTTCTCGGTGAGGCGGGCGTCGCCGATGCCGCGGAGGACCACGAGCGCCCGGCTGAACGGCGCGGCCTCGATCACGGTGTGCGCGGCGCGAGGGTTCGTGCCGAGACCCGAGCGGGTCACGGTCACGGTCTTGGCCTCCTCGCCGGTGACCTCGACGAGGGCGGCCTCGCCGAATGCCGACCAGGCGTTCGCCGACGCGCGCTCCTCGGGGATGCCGGCACGGCCGACGCGGGCGTCGTCGCGCGGGATCCACGAGAGCGAGACGCCTGCGGCGTCCGTCGCCTGGACGTCGACCCGCGAGCCGTCGAGCTCACCGGAGGTGAGGTCGGCGAACGCGGCGACCGGCGAGAACTTCCACTCGTGCTCGCGCCCGGTGATGGGTGCGAAGTCGGCGACGTCGGTCGAGCGGAACCGCTCGGAGCGCGTCTGGACGGGCACGATCGGGCCGTCGGAGTGCGCACGGATGCCGTGCTGCTCGGGGGTGGGCAGGGCGGTGCTCTGCATCGCGGTGCTCATCGGTTAGCCGACCGATCCTTCCATGCCCATCTCGATGAGCTTGTTGAGTTCCATCGCGTACTCCATGGGCAGCTCGCGCGCGATCGGCTCGATGAAGCCGCGCACGATCATCGCCATCGCCTCGTCCTCCGGGAGGCCGCGCGACATCAGGTAGAAGAGCTGCTCCTCGCTGACCTTCGAGACCGTCGCCTCGTGGCCGAGTTGCACGTCGTCGACGCGGATGTCGATCGCCGGATACGTGTCGGAGCGCGAGATGGTGTCGACGAGGAGGGCGTCGCAGCGCACCGTGTTCGCGGAGTGGTGCGCATTGGCATCCACCCGCACCTCGCCGCGGTAGCCCGCCCGACCGCCGCCGCGCGCGATCGACTTCGACACGATCGAGGACTGCGTGTAGGGCGCCATGTGGATCATCTTCGCGCCGGCGTCCTGGTGCTGACCCGGGCCCGCGAACGCGACCGACAGGGTCTCGCCCTTGGCGTGCTCGCCCATGAGGAAGATCGACGGGTACTTCATCGTGACCTTCGAGCCGATGTTGCCGTCGACCCACTCCATGGTGGCGCCCTCGTGCGCCACGGCGCGCTTGGTGACGAGGTTGTAGACGTTGTTCGACCAGTTCTGGATCGTCGTGTAGCGAACGCGGGCGTTCTTCTTCACGATGATCTCGACGACGGCCGAGTGCAGCGAGTCGGACTTGTAGATCGGCGCGGTGCAGCCCTCGATGTAGTGGACGTAGCTGTCCTCGTCGGCGATGATCAGGGTCCGCTCGAACTGGCCCATGTTCTCGGTGTTGATCCGGAAGTAGGCCTGCAGCGGGATCTCGACGTGCACGCCCTTCGGGACGTAGACGAACGATCCGCCCGACCAGACGGCGGTGTTCAGCGCGGCGAACTTGTTGTCGCCCGCCGGGATCACCGTGCCGAAGTACTCCTCGAAGAACTCGGGGTGCTCGCGCAGCGCGGTGTCGGTGTCGAGGAAGAGGACGCCCTGCTCCTCGAGGTCTTCACGGATCTGGTGGTAGACGACCTCGGACTCGTACTGGGCCGCGACGCCGGCGACGAGGCGCTGGCGCTCGGCCTCGGGGATGCCGAGGCGCTCGTACGTGTTGCGGATGTCCTCGGGCAGGTCCTCCCAGGTCTGGGCCTGCTTCTCGGTGGACCGGACGAAGTACTTGATGTTGTCGAAGTCGATCTCCGACAGGTCGGCACCCCAGGACGGCATCGGCTTGCGGTCGAAGAGCTGCAGCCCGCGCATGCGACGCTGGAGCATCCACTCCGGTTCGTCCTTCAGGCGCGAGATGTCGGCCACCACCTCGGGCGACAGGCCACGGCGAGCGGATGCGCCGGCCACGTCGGAGTCGGACCAGCCGAACTCGTACGTGCCGAGCCCCTCCAACTCGGGGCGGTCGATGAGTACGTCCGTCATGCTCTCCCTCTTCTCCTCCCGCGTACCGGCTATCAGTCCGGCCCACCCCCGGCCATCCGGTCGAGGTGCCGGTTCGGTCGTGGGGTGATGTGCGGGTGGCTTCGTCGCGAACCTACAATGGTGATGCCCCGCGCCGCACACGCGCGCGGAACCGCATCAACCAATCAAGTCTATAGGGTCGAAGGTCCCGGAGTCCCGACTCCCAGAACCCTCCCACTCCGACCCGGATCAGGAACCTGACGAGCCGTGAACCGCGTCACCGCCTGGCTGCCCGACCGCATCGATCGTCGCGTCCGCGTCGCCGCCTGGTTGTCCTTCCTCGCCCAGACGATCATCATCGCGACGGGCGGCGCGGTTCGCCTCACCGGTTCCGGGCTCGGCTGCCCGACCTGGCCGCTGTGCACCGCCGACTCGCTCATCACGACGCCCGAGATGGGCATCCACGGCGTCATCGAGTTCGGCAATCGCCTGATGACCGGCGTCGTCGGCATCGTGGCCCTCCTCGTGCTGGCCTCGATCTGGCGGCTGCGCCGCGAACGGCGCGACCTCTGGAGGCTCGCGGTGGTCGTGCTCCTCGGCATCGTCGCGCAGGCGATCGTCGGCGGCATCACGGTGTGGACCGGCCTCAACCCGTTCATCGTGGGCTTCCACTACGTCGCCTCGCTCGCGCTCGTCTGCGTGACGACGGCCTACCTCGTCCGGCTCGACACCTCGCCGGGACTGCGCGAGCTCGCGGTGCCGCGCTGGTTCGCGACCCTGGCGCACGCCACGACGGCGGTGCTCGCGCTCACGATCGCCTTCGGCGTCCTCACCACGGCCTCCGGGCCGCACTCGGGCGACGCCGACGCCGGCCGCACGGGCTTCAACGCCGAGCTGCTCGAGCACGTGCACGCGTGGCCGGGCTACGCCCTCCTCGTGCTCACCGCCGTGCTCGCGATCGCCGCCCGGCGCCTGCGCCTGCCGGTCGCGCGCTGGTCGATCGTGCTGCTCGCCGTCGAGCTCGTCCAGATCGCCGTCGGCCTCTACCAGGCCCGCAACGGCCTCCCCCCGTTCGCCGTCGGCGTCCACATGGTCCTCGCGGCGCTCACGGCGGCGACGATGACCGTCGTCGTGCTGAAGCTCAAGCGCCCGGTGGCGACGGATGCCTCCGCCGACGCCGCAGCCGTGGCGGCATCCGCTCGCTGACCCTCCGATCGGGGCGGCCTGCCCCTGCAGATCGTGCCGTCAGGCCCCGTCCCGCTCGGCGGAGACCCGATGGACGAGTCGCGCCAGCTCGACACGGTTGGCCGTGCCCGTCTTGTCGAGCACGTGCGAGACGTGCGTGCTCACCGTCTTCTCGCTGATCATGAGCGCCTGCGCGATCTCGGAGTAGGTGCGGCCGACGGCGATCAGGTCCAGCACGTCGCGTTCACGTCCGGTCAACCCGGACAGGGCAGGTGGCGACCCGTTCGCCGGCGGGACCGGCTCGTCGATCGGAACCCGTGCCCGTCTCGCGAGGTCGACCAACTCCGCCTCGACGGGTCGTGCCTCGAGCCGGCGGGCGAGATGCAGACCGCTCCGGAGCATCGACGCACCTGCCTGCCGGTCGCGACTCCGACCGAGCAAGGCCTCTGCGGCACGCCAACTCGAGTACGCCTGCTCCCACGGCAGGTCGGCGTCGGCGAAGGCGTCCACCGCTCGCATCCAGGCAGCGGCCTGGCCAGGATCACTCCGGGCCCGCGCCTGTTCGGCGGCGTATTGGGCATCGAGCGCCTCGACGATCCTCCTCCGCACCCCGGTGATCGGCCCGACGTCCCTGATGACGGCGGGGAATCGCTCGATGAGCTCACCCAGTGCCGCGAGCGCGTCCGTGTCGGAGAGCCCCTCGTCATGCGCGCGTTGCACCTCGTCCGCCAGCGCCCTCGCCGCAAGCGGCATGAGCCATTCGCACCGCGTCGGTGGTGCACCCGTCGTCCGGGCACCGTGCATCGCCGCCCGGAATGCGCCATCGTGATCGCGCGCACCGAGGCGAACCTCCGCGTGGACCGCGTCGAACTCCAGCCCGAGGTACGCCGACCCGTCGACCATCAGCTCATCGACGCGCAGAAGGTGGCTCTCCGCCTCGGCCTGCCGGCCGCGCAGTGCGGCGGCGCGTGCGGCGACGAGCCTCGCCATGACGTCACCGAGCGGCCCGGGATCGGAACCGAGCACGAAGCGCAGGCAGGCGTCGGTTTCCCCCGAGTTCCCGATCATGAGCCAGTTCTGCGCCTCGACCGCCGACATCCACGCGGCGTACGCGCGCGGACCGCCACGATCCACCAGGTCCATGCGGCGATCTCGGATCAGGTCGCTGTACGCCGCACTCCCCCAGGTCCTGAGCGCGTCTGCTTCCCACATCGTCGCGTGCACATACGCCCACCAGTCACCCGCCGTGCGCGCCGCGCCGACCGCCTCGTTCGCCAACTGGCGGGCAGTGGATGCATCTCCGGCGACGCCCGCCGTCATCGAGCCGGCGGCGAGGGCATGCGACAACGCACGCAGGTCGTCGGTCCCACGCGCAACCGCGATCGCCGTGTTCGCGTGAGTCGCCGCATCCTCACCGCCGGCCCAGACTTCGGCGTGCGCGAGCTCGGCGAGAGCCAGTGCGTACTGGGCGCTCGTCGTATCCGCGCTCGCCAGTCCCACGGCCTCCCGCATGTCGTCGACGTCGATGAACCCCTCGCCGACGAGATCGCGGAGATGCGAGCGGCGTACGAGCAGCTCGGCGACGACGAGCGGGCTCGCCTGCCGGTCCGCGCGGGCGAGCAGCATCTCCACGGCCTCGAGTTCATCGGCGGACGCTCCTGCTGCGGCGGCGAGGCCCCGCAGGCGCAGCAGGAGTTCGTCGAGGGAATCCGCCGCGTCGAGCACCTCGCGACCGAGCCCGACCGCACGATGGAGCAGGCGCAGTTGCTCGGCGCGACCGTCTGCGCCGCCGACCAGGTCGGCGGCTGTCAGCGCCCATTCGTACGCCGCGCGCGCCTGCTTGGCGGCATGGTAATGATCGGCGATGTCGACGGCATGTGCCGCGTCGGCCTCGGCGTGGCCGCCAGACCGGCGCTCGAGCACTTCTGCGAACCGGGCGTGGAGCTTCTGGCGATCCGGCTCGGCCAATTCCGCCTCGAGTACCTCGGCATTCAGCGGATGGCGGAACCAGAGTGCTCCGTCCGCGAAGGCGACGACCGCGCCGGAGTCGACGGCCGCCCGCAGTCGGCTCCGGACGGGTCCGGATTCCTCGCCGAGTACCTCAGCGAGGTCCTCCGCACGCAGCGGCCGTCCGCCGACCGCGAGCACCGTCGCGAGTCGTCGTGTCGCGTACGGCAACGTGAGCCAGGACTGCAGCACGGCCGAGCGGAGATCGTCCGGGTAGGCCGGCGGCGTCGCGCGCGTCTCGATCGAGAGGCCCGCAGCCATGAGCCGGCTGAAGTAGGGGTTGCCGCGTGCGTGGAAGTGCACGTCGTCCGCTAGCGACTGGTGGGGCAGCCCACCGAGCAGCGTCTCCAGTTGCGCGAGCGTGCCGCTGCGGCTGAGGGGACCGAGAGTGAACTCGGTCGTTCGCGGGAGGCGGCGGATGTCCGCCAACCATCGCCTGAGCGGATGTCCTACGCCGACCTCACCGGAACGGAGCGTCGCGAGGACGGCCAGCCGACGGGACGAGGGACCGGCGATCACGTACATGAGGGCATCCAAGGTCGACCGGTCCGCCCACTGGAGGTCGTCGATCGCCAGGATGATCGGCTGCTCGGCGCTCCGCCGCTCCAGCCAGGCATCGAATCCGAGGACGAAATCGCCCTTCTCGGCAGTGACGTCGGGGAGGTCACCGTCCGAGCGCACGACGGCGCGCAGCGCCGCACGGATCGGCAGGAACGGGATGGACATCGAGGTCAAAGGGAGGCACGACCCGGCGAGCACGGTCGACGTCGCCGCGCGCTCGGCGCACGCTCGGGCGACGAGCGCGGTCTTGCCGATCCCGGCTTCGCCCGAGACGACGAGGGTCTGGGCCTCCTCGCCCCAGGCTCGATCGAGGAGTTCCCGTACGGCCGCGAGTTCCTGATCGCGACCGACCAGCACCACGCCATCCGCGGCTGGGAGGACCACAGCCCCAGTCTGCACCGCGAACGCCCCGAGATCAGGACTTTCGTCCGATATCTCAGGTCGGATCCCCGATCCGGAGACGAGCGGGCCGGCGGAACCTCGAGTCGCATCGATTCCGAACGGAACGAGGAAGCGGAGGAGCATCATGAACACGACACGCCTGTTCGCCTCGGCGCTCGTCGTCGCCGCGCTGACCGGGCTGGTGGCGGGCTGCGGCCTCACCGCTGGGGACGCGGAGACGGCGACGACCGTGGACAAGGTGCCGATCGCGAACACGGAGGTCTGCCGGACGGCCGCCTGGATCCGCGAGCGAGCACCCGAGGGGGTCTGCGAAGACGCCCCCGAACTCGACGACAACATGAGCCTGCGGCGCATGCACGAGGAGCTGGAGCACCGCGCACGGTGATCTCCGGCCACGGCGGTCGGCACCTCGCCGACCGCCGCTCCATGCTAGAAGGGCAGCAGCGGGTCGACGCCGACCGCGAGGAAGAGCAGCGAGAGGTAGATGATCGACCCGTGGAACACCCGCATCGGCGAGACCTCCTGGCCGCGGATCGCGAGGGTGTAGAGCCGGTGGCACTCGGCGACGAACCAGATGCCCGACACGAGCGCCACGCTCGAGTAGAGCAGCCCCATGCCGGCGACCGGGATGAGCAGCAGCGAGGCGGCGACCGTCGCGTACGCGTACAGGATGACCTGCAGGCCCACCTGGGCGCGCCCGCGCACCACGGCGAGCATCGGCACGCCAGCGGCCGCATAGTCGTCCTTGTACTTCATGGACAGCGGCCAGTAGTGCGGCGGGGTCCACAGGAAGATGATGAGGAACAGGATGAACGGCGCCCAGCTGAGGCTCTCGGTGACCGCGGCCCAGCCGATGAGCACGGGCATGCAGCCCGCGACGCCGCCCCAGACGATGTTCTGCGCGGTGCGGCGCTTCAGGATCAGGCTGTAGAAGACCACGTAGAGCAGGATGGCGGCCAGCGAGAGCAGCGCGGCGAGCCAGTTCGCGAAGACCCAGAGCCAGACGATGGATGCCGCGCCGAGCGCGTACGCGAAGACGAGCGCCTCGCGGTCCGTGAGCTCGCCGGTGACGAGCGGCCGGCCCTTCGTGCGCTTCATGACGCGATCGATGTCGCGGTCGATGTAGCAGTTGAACGCGCCTGCGGAACCGGCGCTCATCGCGCCGCCGACGAGCGTCGCGAGCAGCAGCCAGACATCGGGCAGGCCGTTGGAGGCGAGGATCATGGTCGGCGCGGTGACGACGAGCAGGAGCTCGATCACGCGAGGCTTGGTGAGTGCGACGTATGCGGCGACCTTGCGTCGCACGTTCGTCGTCCGTCGAGCGTCACGGATGGTCGGCGCGGCCTGCATACATTCCTCTTCCGGGCGCGCGCCGACGAGGCGGGGCGCGCGCAACCCGTTCGATTCTAGGCCATCCGATCGTCGCCGGACGGACGCGTCAACCCCCGTCATAGAGTGAGGGCGACTCCATATACTGAACCCAGCGCGCCCGGTGGCGCGGATTCGACGTGCAACTCCACCTGACGCATGACCGGATCGGTCCCGGGCTCCACCGCGCCGTCGCGTTTCCCGGCGGGTCCGGGAGCCGAATGGAGAGGCTCCCCGACTCCGTCACGACCGGAAGGAACCCCAACCCGTGGCAACTCTGCACTGGGACCCCATCGACGATCGCGCGGTCGACACGGCGCGCGTGCTCGCCGCCGACGCCGTGGAGAAGGTCGGCAACGGCCACCCCGGCACGGCGATGAGCCTCGCGCCCGTCGCGTACCTGCTCTTCCAGAAGGTGATGCGCCGCGATCCGGCCGACCACGACTGGCTCGGACGCGACCGCTTCATCCTCTCGGCGGGCCACAGTTCGCTGACGCAGTACGTACAGCTCTACCTCGCGGGCGACGGCCTCGAGCTGTCCGACCTCGAGGCGCTGCGCACCTGGGGCTCGAAGACCCCCGGCCACCCCGAGTTCGGCCACACCGCCGGCGTCGAGATCACGACCGGTCCGCTCGGCCAGGGCCTCGCGTCGGCCGTCGGGTTCGCGTACGCCTCGCGGTACGAGCGCGGGCTCTTCGACCCCGAGACCCCCGAGGGCGAGAGCCCTTTCGACCACCACGTGTACGTCATCGCGAGCGACGGCGACCTCGAGGAGGGCGTGACCAGCGAGGCCTCGTCGCTCGCCGGGCACCAGCAGCTCGGCAACCTCATCGTCTTCTACGACTCGAATCAGATCTCGATCGAGGACGACACCGACATCGCCTTCACTGAGGACGTCGCGAAGCGCTACGAGGCCTACGGATGGCACGTCCAGACGGTCGACTGGAAGAAGACCGGCGAGTACGTCGAGGACGTCGCCGAGCTCAATGACGCGGTCGAGGCCGCGAAGGCCGAGACAGGCAAGCCGTCGATCATCATCCTGAAGACGATTATCGGCTGGCCCGCACCCAACAAGCAGAACACGGGCAAGATCCACGGCTCCGCCCTCGGCGCCGACGAGCTCGCCGCGACGAAGGAGATCCTCGGGTTCGACCCGGAGCAGACCTTCGTCGTCGCCGACGAGGTCATCGAGCGGACGCGCACCAACGCACGCGACCGCGCCGCCGAGGCCAAGCAGGCGTGGCAGGCGTCGTTCGACGCGTGGGCTTCGGCGAACCCCGAGCGCAAGGCGCTGCTCGACCGGCTCGAGGCCGGCGAGCTGCCTGGCGGGCTCGAAGACGCGCTTCCGGTGTTCGAACCCGGCAAGGACGTCTCGACGCGGGCTGCGTCGGGCAAGGCGATCAACGCGCTCGCCGCACACCTCCCCGAACTCTGGGGCGGGTCCGCGGACCTCGCGGAGTCGAACCTGACCACGATCAACGACGCGCCGTCGTTCATCCCGGCCGAGCACTCGACGCACGAGTTCCCGGGCAACCGGTACGGCCGGGTCCTGCACTTCGGCATCCGCGAGCACGCCATGGGCGCGATCCTCAACGGCATCGTCCTGCACGGCCCGACCCGCGCGTTCGGCGGCACGTTCCTCATCTTCAGCGACTACATGCGGCCGGCGGTCCGCCTCGCGGCCCTCATGCAGATCCCTTCGATCTTCGTCTGGACCCACGACTCGGTCGCGCTCGGCGAGGACGGCCCGACGCACCAGCCGATCGAGCAGCTCAGCGCCCTGCGCGCCATCCCGAACCTGTCGGTCGTGCGCCCGGGCGATGCGAACGAGACGGCGTGGGCCTGGCTCGAGATCCTCAAGCGCCGCGGCGGTCCCGCGGGCATCGCGCTGACCCGCCAGAACATCCCGGTGTTCGAGCGCGGCGACGGCGAGGCATCCGGTGACACGCTCGCGGCGGCCTCGAACGTCGGCAAGGGCGCGTACATCCTCGCCGAGGCCGCGTCCGGCGAACCCGACGTCATCCTGATCGCCACCGGTTCCGAGGTCCAGGTCGCGCTCGCCGCACGCGAACAGCTCGCGGCCGAGGGCGTCGCCGCTCGTGTCGTGTCGGCTCCGAGCCTCGAGTGGTTCGAGGAGCAGGACGCCGCGTACCGGGAGTCGGTCCTGCCGAGCTCGATCACCGCCCGCGTCAGCGTCGAGGCCGGCCTCGCGCTCACCTGGTACCGCTACCTCGGCACGCGCGGCCGCGCGGTGTCCATCGAGCACTTCGGCGCGTCCGCCGACTACAAGACCTTGTTCCGCGAGTTCGGCATCACGGCCGAGAACGTCGTGGCCGCCGCGAAGGAATCGCTCGCGTCGAACTGACCGAGCACGAAGGAGACCTCATCATGAGCACCACCACCCCCACCGCCGCACTGTCCCAGGCCGGCGTCAGCATCTGGCTCGACGACCTGTCGCGCGAGCGCATCACGTCGGGCGGCCTCGAGCGGCTCATCGCCGAGCGCGACGTCGTCGGCGTCACCACCAACCCGACGATCTTCGCCGGCGCGCTCGCCAAGGGCGACGCGTACCGCGAGCAGGTCGCCGCGCTCGCGGCCGACGGAGCCGACGTCGACCGCGCCGTCTTCGAGATCACGACCGACGACGTGCGCGACGCCGCCGACCACTTCCGCCCGGTCTACGACCGCACCGACGGCTACGACGGCCGCGTGTCGATCGAGGTCTCCCCCGACCTCGCGAACGAGACCGACGCGACGATCGCCGAGGCGCACCGCCTCTGGGACAAGGTCGACCGGCCCAACGTGATGATCAAGATCCCCGCGACCCGCGCCGGCCTCCCGGCCATCACCGCGGCGATCGGCGCGGGCATCAGCGTCAACGTGACCCTGATCTTCAGCCTCGACCGCTACCGCGAGGTCATCGACGCGTACCTGACCGGCCTCGAGCAGGCGAAGGCCGCCGGCATCGACCTGTCGACGATCCACTCGGTCGCCTCCTTCTTCGTCTCCCGTGTCGACACCGAGATCGACAAGCGGCTCGAGGCGATCGGCTCACCCGAGGCGATCGCGCTGAAGGGTCGCGCCGGCGTCGCCAACGCGCGGCTCGCATACGAGCTGTACCTCCAGCAGTTCGCCGCGCCGCGCGCGGTCGCGCTGCTCGACGCGGGCGCCAACCGTCAGCGGCCCCTCTGGGCCTCGACCGGCGTGAAGGACCCGGCGCTGCCCGACACGCTCTACGTGACCGAGCTCGTCGCCCACGGCGTCGTCAACACGATGCCCGAGAAGACGCTCGAGGCGACCTTCGACCACGGCGTGATCGAGGGCGACACCGTGACCGGCGCGTTCGCCGAGGCGGGCCGCGTCCTCGACGCGCTCGCGAGCGCCGGCGTGGACTACGACGACGTCACGGAGCTCCTCGAGCGCGAGGGCGTCGACAAGTTCGTCGTGTCGTGGAACGAGCTGCTCGACACCGTGCGCGCCGCCTTGGAGGCAGCTCGGTGAATGCCCGGATCTCCGTGAACGGCCCTGCGGCCGACGCGGTGCGCCGCATCGTGCCACGTCTCGTGGCCGACCGGGTGGCGACGGGGATCACCTCGCTCGACGCGAGCCTGTGGGGGCCCGCGGCCGAGGAGGAGGCCGCCGAGCGACTCGGCTGGACCGAGGCGGTCGCCGTGTCCCGACCCCTCCTGCCGGAGATCACGGCGCTCCGCGATGAGCTCCGCGCACGCGGGATCGACCACGTGGTGCTCGCCGGAATGGGTGGCTCGTCGCTCGCTCCGGAGGTCATCGCGCGGACGGCCGGCGCCGACCTCATCGTGCTCGATTCGACCGAGCCCGACCAGGTGCGAGCGGCGATCGGCGACCGTCTCCAGCGGACGGTGCTCGTCGTGTCCTCGAAGTCGGGCTCGACCGTCGAAACCGATTCGCAGCGCCGCGTCTACGAGCGGGCGTTCCTCGACGCGGGAATCGACCCGGCCACGCGCATCGTCGTGGTGACCGACCCGGGCTCGCCGCTCGAGGAATCCGCTCGCGTCGCCGGGTACCGCGTGTTCACCGCCGACCCGAGCGTCGGCGGCCGGTATTCGGCGCTCACGGCGTTCGGCCTCGTGCCGACCGGGCTCGCCGGCGTCGACCTCGGAGAACTGCTCGACGAGGCGGAGGCGATCGAACTCGCCCTCGCGATCGACTCCGAGGAGAACCCCGGCCTCGTCCTCGGCGCAGCGATCGCGGGGACCGAGCCGCGCAGGGACAAGCTCGCGATCGTCGCGGACGGCACCCACATCGTCGGCTTCGCCGACTGGGCCGAGCAGCTCATCGCGGAGTCGACCGGCAAGGAGGGCACGGGCATCCTGCCCGTCGTCATGGGTGCGGACGCCCCCGAGCTCGTGTCGCGGCCGTCCGATCTGCAGGTCGTGCGACTCGTCGACGATGCCGGCACCGAGCGGTTCGTCGACGGCACGGACGGGGAGATCCGCGTGTCGGGCACCCTCGGCGCGCAACTGCTCGTCTGGGAGTACGCCACGGCCGTCGCCGGGCGGCTGCTCGGGATCAACCCCTTCGACCAGCCCGACGTCGAGTCGGCCAAGGTCGCGGCACGCGGCCTCCTCGAAGCGCGGCCCGAGCCCGCGCCGGCGGCGTTCGTCGCCGACGGTATCGAGGTCCGCGGCACGGCCGACGTGATCGGCGCGGCCAGCGACCTCGCCTCCGCGATCGAGGTGCTGCTCGAGGAGATCCCGGCGGACGGGTACCTCGCCGTGCAGGCCTACGTCGATCGCGTGGCGCATCCCGAGTTCGCCGGGCTCCGCGACCTGCTCGCCGAGCGCAGCGGTCGGCCGGTGACCTTCGGATGGGGGCCGCGGTTCCTCCACTCCACCGGCCAGTACCACAAGGGCGGTCCCGCCCACGGCGCATTCCTGCAGCTCGTGCAACGGCCGAGCGACGACCTCCCCGTGCCCGGCCGACCGTTCACGTTCGGCGAGCTCATCTCGGCGCAGGCCTCCGGCGATGCATCCGTCATCGCCGAGCACGGCCGGCCGGTCCTCACCCTGACCCTGTCCGATCCGAGCGCCGACCTCCGGTCGCTGCGCGCGGCCATCGGCTGACCCTGGAGCACGTATGCATCCGGTCGAGATCACCGCGACGCACAACCCGTTGCGGTCGCCCAAGGACTACCGCCTGAACCGGATCGCCGGCCCGTCGAGCCTCATCATCTTCGGCGTGACCGGCGACCTCTCCCGCAAGAAGCTCATGCCCGCGGTCTACGACCTCGCGAACCGCGGACTGCTGCCTCCGGGCTTCGCCCTGGTCGGATTCGCGCGACGCGACTGGGAGGACCAGGACTTCGCCCAGGTCGTCCACGACTCGGTGAAGAGGTACGCCCGCACCGAGTTCCGCGAGGACGTCTGGACGCAGCTCGCACGCGGCATCCGCTTCGTGCAGGGGACCTTCGACGACGACGAGGCGTTCGCGCGCCTCCGGCGCACCGTCGAGGACCTCGACCGCGAACGCGGCACCATGGGCAACCACGCCTTCTACCTGTCCATCCCGCCGAAGTCCTTCCCGCAGGTCACCGAGCAGCTCAAGCGCTCCGGCCTCACGGAGCAGAAGGGCGACCAGTGGCGTCGCGTGGTCATCGAGAAGCCGTTCGGATCCGACCTGAAGACGGCGATCGAGCTGAACGACGTGGTCGCGTCGGTCTTCCCGCCCGATTCCGTCTTCCGGATCGATCACTACCTCGGCAAGGAGACGGTCCAGAACATCCTCGCGCTGCGCTTCGCCAACCAGCTCTACGAGCCGATCTGGAACGCCAACTTCGTCGACCACGTCCAGATCACCATGGCCGAGGACATCGGCGTGGGCGGACGCGCCGGCTACTACGACGGCATCGGCGCCGCCCGCGACGTCATCCAGAACCACCTGCTGCAGCTGCTCGCGCTCACCGCGATGGAGGAGCCGATCTCGTTCGACGCCGCCGACCTCCGCGCCGAGAAGGAGAAGATCCTGCGCGCGGTGCGACTGCCGTCCGACCTCTCGGCGGCGACGGCGCGCGGACAGTACTCGGGCGGCTGGCAGGGTGGCGAGAAGGTCACCGGCTTCCTCGACGAGGACGGGATGAACCCCGAGTCGACCACCGAGACCTACGCGGCCATGAAGCTGCTCATCGGCACGCGCCGTTGGGCCGGCGTGCCCTTCTACCTCCGCGCGGGCAAGCGCCTCGGCCGCCGAGTCACCGAGATCGCGGTCGTCTTCAAGCGCGCACCGCAGCAGGTCTTCGCCGACAGTCAGACATCGCAGCTCGGACAGAACGCGCTCGTGATCCGCGTGCAGCCGGACGAGGGCGTGACCATCCGGTTCGGCTCCAAGGTGCCGGGCGCGGGCATGCAGGTCCGCGACGTGACCATGGACTTCGGCTACGGCCACGCGTTCACGGAGGCAAGCCCCGAGGCGTACGAGCGCCTCATCCTCGACGTCCTGCTCGGCGACCCTCCCCTCTTCCCACGACAGGAGGAGGTCGAGCTGTCCTGGAAGATCCTCGACCCGATCGAGGAGTTCTGGGCCACGCAGGGACGACCCGAGCAGTACAAGCCCGGCTCGTGGGGTCCGGCCTCGGCCGACGAGCTCCTCGCCCGCGACGGACGCACCTGGAGGCGGCCATGATCGTCGAACTGCCCGACACGACCACGAGCCAGGTCTCGAAGACGCTGGTGAAGATCCGCGAGGAGGGCGGCGTCGTGGCGCTCGGCCGCGTGCTGACGCTCGTCATCGCGACGACGCACGATGCAGAGGAGGAGGCGATCGAGGCGGCGAACGACGCGTCCCGGGAGCATCCGATGCGCGTCATCGTGGTCTCGACGGCGGGAAGCGGCGACCCCGATGTCAGCCGACTCGACGCGGAGATCCGCGTCGGCGGCGACGCGGGAGCGAGCGAGGTCGTCATCCTCCGGGCGAGCGGAGACGCAGCGCAGGACGAGCAGGGCCTCGTGATGGGGCTCCTCCTGCCCGACGCGCCGGTCGTCACCTGGTGGCCGGGCATCTCGCCCGAGGTTCCGGGCGACTCCCCGCTCGGCCGGATCGCCCAGCGGCGCATCACGGACGCCTCGATGCAGCCCGATCCGCAGGCCGCGCTGGACGCGCTCGCCGCGAGTTACCGTCCGGGCGACGCCGACTTCGCGTGGACCAGGCTCACGCTGTGGCGGGCCCAGCTCGCCGCCGTGCTCGACCAGCCGCCCTACGAGCCGGTGACGACCGTGCAGGTCACGGGGTCCATCGACTCCCCCTCGACGACGCTGCTCGCCGCCTGGCTGTCGATGCAGCTCGGCGCGTCCACGAACTGCGCGCTGACCGGGCTCGAGCACGGTTCGCACGGCATCCGGGGCGTCTCCCTCGGGCGGTCGACGGGCACGATCGAGCTCATCAGGGACGTCCCGGGCGTCGCCACGCTCCGGCAGCCCGGGCAGCCCGTCCACGACGTCGCGCTGCCGCGTCGCAGCCTCCGCGACTGCCTCGCCGACGAGCTGCGACGTCTCGATCCCGACGAACTGTACGGTGAGGTGATCACCCGGGGACTCGGCCTGCTCCCCGGCCATCGGACCCCGAGCGAAGGAGCCACCGAATGACGAACGAGCGGCGCGTACTCGTCCACCCCGACAAGGGCACCCTCGCCGGGGCGGTCGCCGCTCGATTCATCACGAAGGTCCTCGACCTGCTCGACGTGCAGGAGACGGTCCACGTCGTGCTCACCGGCGGTTCCATGGGCGCCGCCGTGCTCGAGGCCGTCCACGCGTCGCCCGCGCACAAGTCGGTCGACTGGCAGCGAGTGCACTTCTGGTGGGGCGACGAACGCTGGGTTCCCGCGGGCGACGACGATCGCAACGACCGGCAGTCGCGCGAGGCGCTCCTCGACGCGCTCCGGCTTCCCGAGGAGCACATCCACCCGTTCCCGTCGTCCGACTCCGGCCTCTCGCTCGACGAGGCAGCCGATGCCTACGCCGCCGAGCTCGCCGCGTACGGAGCCGACGGGCTCCCGCACCCGGTGTTCGACATCGTGTTCCTCGGAGTCGGCCCGGACGGGCACATCGCGTCGCTGTTCCCGCACCGGTCGGGGATCCAGGTCGTCGACCGACCCGTCATCCCGGTACGGAGGTCGCCGAAGCCGCCGCCCGAGCGTCTGAGCCTCACCCGGCCCGTCATCAACTCGTCCCAGCGTGTCTGGCTGGTGCTCGCCGGTGCCGACAAGGCGTCGGCACTCGGGCTCGCGCTGGCCGGGGCGAGCCGCGACGAGGTACCGGTCGCCGGGATCAAGGGCCGGCGTCGCACGGTCTTCTTCGTCGATCAGGATGCCGCCGCCGAGGTTCCCGACGCGCTCATCTCGCGCGACTACTGACCGGGCGTCGATCCCGCGGACCGCATGTCGAAGGGCCGCCCGGACGGGCGGCCCTTCGTCGTTCTCGCGATCGGGAGAGGGATCAGTCGTTCGAGGCCGTGCCTCGACGCGCGCGCAGCTGCTGCAGCGCCTCTTCGAGGAGCGCAGCCGCCTCCTCCTCGCTGCGACGCTCCTTCACGTACGCGAGGTGGGTCTTGTAGGGCTCGAGCTTCGCCACGGCCGGCGGGTTGTCCTTGTCGCGACCGGCGGGCAGGCCCGTCGACGGGCTGTCGATGACGTCCGGGATCTCCTCCTCGGGCACGTTCGCCGCGAAGTACCGCACGGTCTCGTTGCCCTGGGCGTCCCAGTAGCTCACGGCGACGCGCTCCGCGTGGAATCCACGGTCCTGCTCGCCCATCGGGCCCGATCCGACCCGGGACCCGCGGATGGCGCTGTTTCCGGAAACCATGTCTCCTCCGTCAGATTCCGGCGTCGAACTTGGTGATGAGTCCGAGCACCACGATGCACGTCACCCACACGAGTCCGAGGATGATCGTGATGCGGTTCAGGTTGCGCTCCGCGACCCCGGAGGCACCGAGGTTCGAGGTGACGCCGCCGCCGAACATGTCGGACAGCCCGCCGCCGCGGCCCTTGTGCAGCAGGATCAGGAGCGTGAGCAGGATGCTCGTGAGGCCGAGCAGCACCTGCAGTACGACCTGGAGAATCTCCACGGTGAAACCTTTCCGGGCATGACCGGGTGTGTCGATGCCGCCTGTCGAGTATAGCCGCAGCGCCGTCCGGCCGACGTCCGCGAGACGGACGCGGCCGGACGGCGCGGCAGCGGCTTCGGGACCCGGCTCAGGCCCCGACGTGCTTCTTGAAGCGGACGATGCTCGAGAACTCGTCGAGGTCGAGGCTCGCACCGCCGACGAGCGCGCCGTCCACGTCCGGCTCCCGCATGAAGGCCGCGATGTTCGCCGCCTTCACGGAGCCGCCGTAGAGGATGCGCGTCGCCGCGGCCAGCTCGTCGCCGGCGAGCTCGGCGAGCACGCCGCGGAGTGCCGCGGCGACCTGCTGGGCCTGCTCGGGCGTGGCGGCCTGGCCGGATCCGATCGCCCAGACCGGCTCGTACGCGACGACGAGTCCCTTCGAGACGTCGACCCCCTCGAGCGCGGCACGGAGCTGCGCGACCGGGACGGCGCTCGCACCGTGCTGCTCGAGGTCGTCGGCGGTCTCGCCGACGCAGAGCACGGGCACGAGGCCGTGTCGGTGCGCGGCGATGACCTTGGCGTTCACGACCTCGTCGGACTCGGCGTGCATCGTGCGACGCTCGGAGTGCCCGATGATGACGTACGCGCAGTCGAGCTTCGACAGGAACGCCCCCGACACCTCGCCCGTGTATGCGCCGGAGTCCTTCGCCGAGAGGTCCTGCGCGCCGTACTTCACGGGCAGGTCGTCGGCGGAGACCAGGGTCTGGACCGATCGCAGGTCCGTGAACGGCGGGAAGACCGCGACCTCGGCATCGGCGAAGTCGTGCTTCGCGTCGGAGAGGTTCCATGCGAGCTTCTGCACGAACGCGATCGCCTGCAGGTGATCGAGGTTCATCTTCCAGTTGCCCGCGATGAACGGGGTGCGGGTCACTGCCATCCGAGGACCTCCAGTCCGGGGAGCTTCTTGCCTTCGAGGAATTCCAGGCTCGCGCCGCCGCCGGTCGAGATGTGACCGAATGCGGACTCGTCGAACCCGAGCTGGCGCACGGCCGCGGCCGAATCGCCGCCGCCGACGACGCTGAGGCCGTCGACCGCCGTGAGCGCGGATGCCACGGCGCGCGTGCCGTCGGCGAAGGGCGCGAGCTCGAACACGCCCATCGGGCCGTTCCAGAACACCGTCTTGGCGGCTCGGATCCGCTCGGCGAAGGCCGCAGCCGTGTCGGGGCCGATGTCGAGGCCGAGGCCGGAGGCGCCGAACGGCGTCTCCTCGATGGCGTCCGCGCGGGCGACCCGGTGGTCGGCCTCCGCCGAGAACGATTCGGCGACCACGACGTCCGTCGGCAGCACGATGTCGACCCCGCGCTCCTCGGCATCCGCGAGGTAGCCCTTCACGGTCTCGATCTGGTCGGCTTCGAGGAGGCTCGAGCCGACCTTGTGGCCCTGCGCGGCGAGGAACGTGAACAGCATGCCGCCGCCGATGAGGAGCGCGTCGACGCGCGGCAGCAGGTGCTCGATGACGCCGAGCTTGTCGGACACCTTCGACCCCCCGAGCACGACCGCGTAGGGTCGCTCGGGGTTCTCGGTGAGGCGGTCGAGCACGTCGAGCTCGGCCGCGATGAGCAGGCCCGCGGCGCTGGGCCGGAGCTGCTCGAGCTCGTACACGCTCGCCTGCTTGCGGTGCACGACCCCGAAGCCGTCGGAGACGACCGCGTCGGCGAACTCGGCGAGACGACCGGCGAAGGCGGTGCGCTCGGCCTCGTTCTTGCTCGTCTCGCCCGGGTTGAAGCGGAGGTTCTCGAGCACGAGCACCTCGCCGTCGCCGAGGGCGGCGACCTTCGCCGCCGCATCCTCGCCGACCGTGTCGGTCGCGAACGACACCGGAGCGTCGAGCAGTTCGCCGAGGCGGTTCGCCACCGGCTCGAGGCTGTACTTCGGGTCGGGCGCGCCGTCGGGGCGGCCCAGGTGGGAGATCACGATCACCCTGGCGCCCTGTTCGACGAGCGCGGTGAGCGTGGGGACCGACGCGCGCACGCGGCCGTCGTCCGTGATGACCCCGTCCTTCAGGGGGACGTTGAGGTCGCAGCGGACGACGACGCGCGTGCCGGCGAGCGGACCCAGGGAATCGATGGTCCTGAGGGTCACGTCGGCTCGCCTCAGAGTCGCTCGGCCACGTACTCGGTGAGGTCGACGAGGCGGTTGGAGTAGCCCCACTCGTTGTCGTACCACGCCGAGAGCTTGACCTGGTCGCCGATCACGCGCGTCAGCCCGGCGTCGAAGATCGACGAGTGCGGGTCGGTCGTGATGTCGCTCGAGACGATCGGGTCCTCGGTGTACTTGAGGATGCCCTTCATCGGGCCCTCCGCGGCGGCCTTCTTGTAGGCGGTCTTGACCTCGTCGACCGTGACCGGGCGCGAGGCCGTCACCGTGAGGTCGGTGATCGAACCGGTGGGTACCGGAACGCGCAGCGCGAAGCCGTCGAGCTTGCCCACCAGCTCGGGCAGCACAAGGCCGATGGCCTTGGCAGCGCCGGTGGAGGTGGGGACGATGTTCAGCGCCGCGGCACGGGCCCTGCGGAGGTCCTTGTGCGGTCCGTCCTGCAGGTTCTGGTCGGCGGTGTACGCGTGGACCGTGGTCATCAGGCCGCGCTCGATGCCGAACTCGTCGTTGAAGACCTTCGCGAGCGGCGCGAGGCAGTTCGTGGTGCACGAGGCGTTGGAGATGATGTGGTGCGAGGCGGGGTCGTACGAGTCCTCGTTCACGCCCATGACGAACGTGGCATCCTCATCGGTCGCGGGTGCCGAGATGAGGACCTTCTTCGCGCCGGCGTCGAGGTGCTTGCGCGCGTCGGCGGCCTTCGTGAAGAAGCCGGTCGACTCGATGACGATGTCGACGCCGAGGTCGCCCCACGGGAGGTTGGCGGGATCGCGCTCGGCGAACGCCTTGATGGACCTGCCGTCGACGATCAGGTTCTCGTCGTCGTACTCGACCGTCGCATCGAGCCGTCCGGTGATCGAGTCGTACTTCAGCAGGTGCGCGAGGGTCTTGTTGTCGGTGAGGTCGTTCACCGCGACGATCTCGAGGTCCGCGCCCTGCGCGAGCGCGGCGCGGAAGTAGTTGCGGCCGATACGGCCGAAGCCGTTGATGCCGATCTTTACGGACACAGGTGTCTCCCCTGTAGCTACGGGCGCGATCGCGCCATCGGGATGGATCTGACCGGACGGCGATGTCCCCGGACGGACGCCCGGGGACACCATCCGCTATGACAGTAGCAGCAGGCCTGAGGTCTTCTCAGTGGCGGCCTGGAAGCGCTGCTGGACGTTCTCCCAGTTCACGATGTTCCAGAACGCCTTGACGTAGTCGGCGCGGACGTTCCGGTAGTCGAGGTAGTACGCGTGCTCCCACACGTCGAGCATCAGCAGCGGCACGATGCCGGCGGGGAAGTTCGCCTGCTGGTCGAAGAACTGGACGATGATCAGGCGCTGCCCGATGGAGTCCCAGGCGAGCACGGCCCACCCGGAGCCCTGTACGCCGAGGGCGGTCGCGGTGAAGTGCGCCTGGAACTTGTCGAACGAGCCGAAGTGGTCGTCGATCGCGGAGGCGATCTCGCCGGTCGGCTTGTCGCCGCCGTCGGGCGACATGTTGGTCCAGAAGATCGAGTGGTTGACGTGTCCGCCGAGGTTGAACGCGAGGTCCTTCTCGAGCTTGTTCACGTTGGCCAGGTTGCCGGAGTCGCGCGCCTCGGCGAGCTGGGCGAGCGCCGTGTTCGCACCGGTCACGTAGGCCTGGTGGTGCTTCGAGTGGTGCAACTCCATGATCGTGCCGCTGATCGACGGCTCGAGCGCCGCGTAATCGTAGGCGAGCTCAGGGAGGGTGTAGTCAGCCATTGCTTCTCCTTGTCAGCAGCCGGGTGAACCGGACGTCTGCCCGGGGACCGCGGCGTTCTCGATCCTATGCCCGTGGTCGGGCCGGATGACGGGGGTTGACGGCGTTCGGGCGCCGGTCGGGCGCTGTTCAGACGTCGTCGAGGTCGGGCGGGAGGTTGGCCTCCGTGCCCGGAACGCCGAGTTCGACGGCGCGCTTGTCGGCCATCGCGAGCAGGCGGCGGATGCGTCCGGCGACCGCGTCCTTCGTGAGCGGCGGGTCGGCGTGGTGGCCGAGCTCGTCGAGGCTCGCGTCGCGGTGGGCCAGCCGCAGGTCGCCCGCGTACTTCAGGTGGTCGGGGATCTCGTCGCCGAGGATCTCCATCGCGCGTTCGACACGCGCGCAGGCGGCGACCGCAGCCTGCGCCGAGCGGCGGAGATTGGCGTCGTCGAAGTTCACGAGGCGGTTCGCGGTGGCGCGCACCTCCCGCCGCTGGCGCAACTCCTCCCAGTTCCGGACGGTCTCGTCGGCGCCCATGAGCGCGAGCATCGCGCTGATCGCCTCGCCGTCCCGGATCACCACGCGGTGCACTCCGCGGACCTCGCGGGCCTTCGCGGAAACCCCGAGCCGGCCGGCGGCGCCGACGAGCGCCATCGCCGTCTCGCCCCCGGGGCAGGTCACCTCGAGCGCTGCGGACCGCCCCGGGTCGGTGAGGCTCCCTCGCGCCAGGAACGCTCCGCGCCACACTGCCGCCACCTCGTCGCGGGATCCCGTCGTGAGCTTGTTCGGCAGGCCGCGGACCGGCCGGCGGCGCGCGTCGAGCAGGCCGGTCTGGCGTGCCAGCGTCTCGCCGCCCTCCAGCACGCGCACCAGGTACTGGTTCGTCCGGCGGAGGCCGGACGCGGAGATCACCGAGACATCGGGTCGGACGCCGTAGAGCTCGCCGAGGTCGCGGGTCACCCGGCGCGCGATCGACGGCGCGTCGAGCTCGGCCTCGATGGCGATCCGCCCCGAGATGATGTGGAGTCCCCCGGCGAATCGGAGCACGGATGCCAGTTCCGCGGCTCGAACCGAGGTCCGGGTGACCTCGACCTTCGCCAGCTCCTCTTTCACCTCAGCGGTCAGGGCCACGTGGTCGTCCTCTCTGTGTTGCGTCGGCGCGGTCGGCGCGCGTCATTCCCGCCCGAGGTCGCGGTGCTTCACGCTGACCGCGAGCCCGGGGATCGATTTCAGGCGCGCCGCGAGCTCGCGGACGAGCGCGACCGAGCGGTGCTTGCCGCCGGTGCATCCGAGCGCGATCGTCGCATGGCGCTTGTTCTCCCGCTGGTAGCCCTCGAGGACCGGACGCAGCGCCGCAACGTAGGCGTCGAGGAACTCGCGTGCTCCGGGCTGGTCGAGCACGTAGTCGGCCACCTCGGAGTCCTCCCCGGTGTGGGCGCGCAGGGCCGGCTCCCAGAACGGGTTCGGCAGGAATCGCGCATCGGCGACCAGGTCGGCGTCGGGCGGCAGGCCGTACTTGAAGCCGAAGCTCTGGACGATGACGCGCAGTCCGGCACGGTCCTCCTCGGCGAACGTCTCCGTGACGAGCGTCGCGAGCTGGTGGATGTTGAGGTCCGAGCTGTCGACGATGATGTCGCTCGATTCGCGAACCTCGGCGAGGCGGGAACGCTCGGCGGTGATGCCGTCGAGCAGCGTGCCGTCGCCCTGCAGCGGATGCGGCCGTCGCACCGACTCGAACCTGCGCACGAGCACCGCGTCGTTCGCGTCCAGGAAGACGACGCGGACGTCGACCTTGTCGCGCAGCGACTCGACCATCTCCTGCAGCTCGGAGAAGAAGGTGCCACCGCGGATGTCGACGACGGCGGCGATCCGCGGGAGCGACGCGCCGGCCCGCTGCGCGAGCTCGACGAGCGGTCGGAGCATCTGCGGAGGGAGGTTGTCGACGACGTACCAGCCGATGTCCTCGAGTGCGTCGGCGACGGTGGAGCGTCCTGCTCCCGACATCCCCGTGACGATGAGCATCTCCTGGCGATCGCCGTCGGTCATCTCGGTCGGCGCTCCCTTCCTGCGTTTCCCCCGGTGGTCCAGCCTAGTCCGCGGCGGACCGACGCGATCCCTCCAGGTGCGAGCGGATGGCCGACGCGAGGCTCGGGCCGATGCCCGGCACCTCGGCGATGGCCGACTCGTCGGCGTCGCGGAGCCGGGCCACCGATCCGAAGTGCTTCAGCAGTGCCTTCACCCGGGCCGGGCCGAGCCCCGGCACTTCGGACAGGACGGTCGCGATGTCCCGCTTGCGGCGCTGCCGCTGGTGCGTGATCGCGAACCGGTGCGCCTCGTCGCGGATGCGCTGGAAGAGGAACAGGGCATCGCTGTTCCGCGGGAGGATCACCGGGAAGTCGGAATCCGGGGTCCAGATCTCCTCGAGTCGCTTCGCGATGCCGCACAGGTAGACGCCCTCGACGCCGGACTCGCGGAGCGCCCGCTCGGCCGCCGCCACCTGGGGCTGCCCGCCGTCGACGACGAGCAGGTTGGGGCGGTACGCGAACTTGGCGCGTCGCGCGGGCGTCACGACCTCGCCCTCGCCGGCGGGGCCGGGAGAACCCGTGCCGTCGCCGCCGACGGGTTCGGCCGCGGCATCCGTCTGGTTCGAACCGTGCTCGGGGGACGCGAGGTAGGCCAGGCGACGTGTGAGCACCTGGTGGATCGAGTCGGTGTCGTCGGTCGTGCTCGGGATCGTGAATCGACGGTACTCGTCCTTGCGCGGGAGTCCGTCCTCGAAGACGACCATCGAGGCGACGACGTTCGTCCCGCTGAGGTGCGAGACGTCGAAGCACTCGATCCGCAGCGGGGCGTCGGCCATGCCGAGCGCCTCCTGGATGTCCTCGAGCGCCCGCGAGCGCGCGGTGAAGTCGGCACTCCGCCGCGTCTTGTACAGCATCAGCGTCTGACGCGCGTTCTGCGTCGCCGTCTCGAGCAACGCCGCCTTGTCGCCGCGCCGGGCGGCGCGCAGTCGCACCTTCCGACCGCCCAGCGCCGCGAGCCAGCCCTCGAGGGCCTCGGCATCGTCGGGCAGCGCCGGGACGACGACTTCGGCGGGCGGGCGGATGTCGTCGCCGTACGCGTTCTGCACGACCGAGTCGACGAGGTCGCCGAGGCTCATGTCGAGCTCCGTGTCGACCGTCCACGACCGCACGCCTCGGATGCGGCCGCCGCGGACCATGAACAGGTGCACGGCCGCCGCGAGCTCGTCGTGGTCGACGCCGAACACGTCGACGTCCACGTGATCGCGGAGGACGACCGCGCTCTTCTCGAAGAACGACTCCGCCGCCTGCAGCTCGTCGCGCCGCCGCGCGGCGGTCTCGTAGTCCTGCACCGCCGCGGCGGCCCGCATCTGCTGCGTGAGGTCGGTGATGATCCGGCGATCCTGGTTCTGCATGAACGCCACGAAGCGGTCCACGTTCGCCCGGTGCTCGGCGACCGTGACCCGGCCCGAGCACGGGCCGAAGCACCGCCCGATCTGGCCGGCGAAGCACGGCTTGCCGGTCTGGATCGCCCGCTTGTAGTCGGAGTCCTTGCAGGTGCGGATCGGGAACAGCTTCAGCAGCAGGTCGAGTGTCTCGTTGACCGCCCACACCTTCGGGTACGGACCGAAGTACCGCGCGCCGGGGATGCCACGACGGCGGGTCACGATGGCCCGGGGGGCCTCGTCGGCGAGCGTCACGGCGAGGTACGGGTAGGACTTGTCGTCGCGGTACTTGACGTTGAACGGCGGATCGAACTCCTTGATCCACGTGTACTCGAGCTGCAGCGCCTCGATGTCGTTGCCCACGACGGTCCATTCGACGGACGCCGCCGTCGTGACCATCCGGCGGGTGCGCTCGTGGAGCGTGTGCAGCGGGGCGAAGTAGTTCGAGAGCCGGGCGCGCAGGTTCATCGCCTTGCCGACGTAGAGCACGCGTCGGTCGGCGTCGCGGAACCGGTACACGCCCGGGTCGGTCGGGATCTCCCCCGGCCGCGGACGGTACGGGACGGTGTTCGCCATGTTCAGCTTGCGGCGACCGCCGGGCCGGCGGCGGCCTCGAAGATCTCGCGAAGGAAGTACCCCGTGTGGCTCTCGTGCACCTCGGCCACCTGTTCGGGCGTGCCCGTCGCGACGATCTGCCCGCCGCCCGAACCGCCCTCGGGCCCGAGGTCGATGATCCAGTCGGCGGACTTGATCACGTCGAGGCTGTGCTCGATCACGATGACCGTGTTGCCCTTCTCGACGAGCTTGCCGAGCACCTTGAGCAGCTTCCGCACGTCTTCGAAGTGCAGGCCGGTCGTGGGCTCGTCGAGCACGTAGACGCTGCGCCCGTTCGAGCGGCGCTGCAGCTCCGTCGCGAGCTTCACGCGCTGCGCCTCGCCACCCGAGAGCGTCGTCGCGCTCTGGCCGAGCTGCACGTAACCGAGGCCGACGTCGACGAGCGTCTTGAGGTACCGGTGGATCGCGGAGATCGGCTCGAAGAACTCGGCCGCCTCGCTGATCGGCATCTCGAGCACCTCGGCGATGTTCCTGCCCTTGTAGTGCACCTGCAGCGTCTCGCGGTTGTACCGCTTGCCGCCGCACACCTCGCATGCGACGTACACGTCAGGGAGGAAGTTCATCTCGATCTTGATCGTGCCGTCGCCGGAGCACGCCTCGCATCGGCCGCCCTTGACGTTGAAGCTGAACCGCCCGGGGAGGTAGCCGCGTGCCTTGGCCTCGGCGGTCTCCGAGAAGAGCGTGCGGATGCGGTCGAACACGCCCGTGTAGGTCGCCGGGTTCGACCTCGGGGTGCGACCGATCGGGGCCTGGTCGACGTGCACCACCTTGTCGAGATGCTCGAGGCCGCTCACGCGACGATGCTTGCCGGGCACCTTGCGTGCGCCGTTAAGTCGATTCGCGAGCACCCGATAGAGGATGTCGTTCACGAGCGACGACTTGCCCGACCCGCTCACGCCCGTCACGGCGGTGAAGGTCCCGAGCGGGAACTCGACGTCGACACCGCGGAGGTTGTTGGCCTGCGCGCCTTCGACGCGGATCATCCGCGACGGATCGACCGGACGCCGCGTCGGCGGGATCGCGATCTCCTTGCGGCCCGCGAGGTAGTCGCCGGTGAGGGACTCCGTGTTCTTCATCAGGTCGGCGTAGCTGCCGCTGTGCACGACCGTTCCGCCGTGCACGCCCGCGCCGGGGCCGATGTCGACGATCCAGTCCGCCGTGCGGATCGTGTCCTCGTCGTGCTCGACGACGATGAGGGTGTTGCCGAGGTCGCGAAGCGCCACGAGGGTGTCGATGAGCCTGCGGTTGTCTCGTTGGTGCAGGCCGATGCTCGGCTCGTCGAGCACGTAGAGCACGCCGGTGAGCCCGGAGCCGATCTGGGTCGCGAGGCGGATGCGCTGCGCCTCACCGCCGGAGAGGGTGCCCGCGGCACGCGCGAGGTCGAGGTAGCTGAGGCCGACGCGGATCAGGAAGTCGAGTCGGAGCTTGATCTCGCGAAGCACCTGCGCTGCGATCGCCTGCTCGCGGTCGGTCAGCTCGAGGCGGTCCATGAAGGCGCGGGCGTCGTGCAGGCTGAGCCGGCACACGTCGGCGATCGACGCGTCGTGGATCAGCACCGCGAGCACCTCGGGCTTCAGTCGGTCGCCGTGGCAGACCGGGCAGGGGATCTCGCGGAGGTACTCCGCCCAGCGTGCGCGCTGCACGTCGGTCTCGGCCTGGAGGTACTGCCGCTCGATGTACGGCACGACGCCCTCGAAGCCGGACGTGTAGCTCATCTCGCGGCCGTACCGGTTGCGCCAGCGCACGCGCACCTCGAAGTTGTCGCCGCGGAGCACCGCGTGCCGGGCGTCCGCGTCGAGTTCCTCCCACGGGGTGTCGAGCGAGAACCCGAGGTCTCGCGCCAGCCCGTCGAGGAGCTTCTCGTAGTAGTTGTAGAGGCTCTTGCCCTGCGACGTCCACGGCAGGATCACGCCCTCGGCGATGCTCAGCGTCGGATCGCCCAGCAGCAGCTCCTCATCGACCGACATGCGCGTGCCGAGTCCGGAGCACTCCGGGCACGCGCCGAAGGGCGCGTTGAAGGAGAACGTCCGCGGCTCGACCTCGGTGAGCGCGATCGGGTGCTGGTTCGGGCAGCTGAGCTTCTCGGAGAAGGTCTGCCACGCGGCGTCGCCCTCGCGATCGACGTAGTTGACCTGGACCAGGCCGTCGGTCAGCCGCAGCGCCGTCTCGAGCGAGTCGGTGAGCCGACCGAGGATGTCGTCGGATGCGACGAGGCGGTCGATGACGACGGAGATGTCGTGCTTGACCTGCTTCTTCAGCTTCGGCGCCTCGTCGAGGCGGATCACCTCGCCGTCGACCACCGCACGGGAGTAGCCCTGCCCGGACAGTTCGCGGAACAGGTCGACGAACTCGCCCTTCTTCTGCGACACGACCGGGCTCAGCACCTGGAACCGGGTGCCCGCCTCGAGTTCCATCAGGCGATCCGCGATCTGCTGGACGGTCTGGCGCTGGATCCGCTCGCCGCAGACCGGACAGTGGGGCACGCCGATGCGCGCCCAGAGCAGTCGCATGTAGTCGTAGATCTCGGTGATCGTGCCGACCGTCGACCGGGGATTGCGGTTCGTCGACTTCTGGTCGATCGAGACCGCGGGGCTCAGCCCCTCGATGAAGTCGACATCGGGTCGATCGACCTGGCCGAGGAACTGCCGCGCGTACGCCGAGAGCGACTCGACGTACCGGCGCTGCCCCTCGGCGAAGATCGTGTCGAACGCGAGCGAGGACTTGCCGGAACCCGAGAGGCCGGTGAACACCACCATCGCATCCCGAGGGATCTCGACATCGACGTCGCGCAGGTTGTGGACGCGTGCCCCGCGGACACTCAGGCGCGAATGGGCATCGAGACGTGAAACTGGCACCCTACGAGTCTACGAACGGCCGCCGACACCGATGCCCTGAGCGCACCTGCTGAGAGCGAACACACGTTCGATTCCCAGTCGGATGCCTCGCGGCCGGCGTTGCACGATCAGCCGAGGTGACCGGCCTTCTCCATCTGGCGCAGCTCCCGCTTCAACTCCGACACCTCATCGCGCAGGCGTGCGGCGAGTTCGAACTTCAGTTCGCCGGCGGCCTCGAGCATCTGGTCGTTGAGGTCGCGGATCAGCTCCTCGAGATCGTTCGCCCCGGCCGCCGCGATGCCGTCGCGCTTCATCGGCACCGGCGAGGTCTTCCGGCCGTCGCGGCCCGCGAGCAGTGCGGCAGTGTCGGCCTCCTCGCGGGCGAGCACCTCGGTGATGTCGGCGATGCGCTTGCGCAGCGGCGTCGGGTCGATGGCGTTCACGCGGTTGTACTCGAGCTGCTTGTCGCGCCGGCGGTTGGTCTCCTCGATCGCGAGCTGCATCGAGTCGGTCATCACGTCGGCGTACATGTGCACCTGGCCGGACACGTTGCGGGCCGCGCGCCCGATCGTCTGGATGAGCGACGTCGAGGAGCGCAGGAACCCCTCCTTGTCGGCGTCGAGGATCGCGACGAGCGACACCTCGGGAAGATCGAGACCTTCCCGGAGGAGGTTGATGCCGACCAGGACGTCGTACACGCCTGCGCGCAGCTCGGTCAGCAGCTCGACGCGACGGAGCGTATCGACGTCGGAGTGCAGGTAGCGCACGCGCACGCCGGCCTCGGTGAGGAAGTCGGTGAGCTCCTCCGCCATGCGCTTGGTGAGCGTCGTGACGAGCACGCGCTCGTCCCGCTCCGCGCGCGACCGGATCTCCTCGAGCAGGTCGTCGATCTGCCCCTTCGTGGGCTTCACGACGATCTCGGGGTCGACGAGGCCGGTCGGTCGGATGATCTGCTCGACCACGCCGTCGGCGATGCCCATCTCGTACCGGCCGGGCGTCGCGGACAGGTAGACGGTCTGCCCGACGCGGTCCTTGAACTCGTCCCACTTCAGGGGTCGGTTGTCGAGGGCGCTCGGCAGCCGGAAGCCGTGCTCGACGAGCGTGCGCTTGCGCGACGCGTCGCCTTCGTACATCGCGCCGATCTGCGGCACGGTCACGTGCGACTCGTCGATGACGACCAGGAAGTCGTCGGGGAAGTAGTCGAGCAGGCAGTGCGGCGCCTCGCCCGGCGCGCGACCGTCGATGTGGCGCGAGTAGTTCTCGATGCCCGAGCAGAACCCGATCTGCTCCATCATCTCGAGGTCGAACGTCGTCCGCATGCGCAACCGCTGCGCCTCGAGCAGCTTGCCCTCGCGCTCGAGCTCCTGGAGTCGCTCGTCGAGCTCGTCACGGATCGTGCCGATCGCCCGCTGCATGACGTCGACGCTGGCGACGTAGTGAGAGGCCGGGAACACGGGCACCGCGTCGAGCTTCGCGACGACCGTGCCGGTGAGCGGATGCAGACTGTGCAGCGCCTCGATCTCGTCGCCGAACATCTCGATGCGGATGGCGTGCTCCTCGTAGACCGGGATGATCTCGATCGTGTCGCCGCGGACGCGGAAGGTGCCCCGCGAGAAGTCGACGTCGTTGCGCTGGTACTGCATCGACACGAACTTGCGGATCAACCAGTCGCGGTCGACCCGCTGGCCGACCTGCAACGGCATCATGGCGCTGAGGTACTCCTCGGGCGTGCCGAGGCCGTAGATGCAGGACACCGTCGACACCACGACGACGTCGCGGCGACTGAGCAGCGAGTTCGTCGTCGAGTGGCGCAGCCGCTCGACCTCGGCATTGATCGAGGAGTCCTTCTCGATGAACGTGTCCGTCTGCGGAACGTACGCCTCGGGCTGGTAGTAGTCGTAGTACGAGACGAAGTACTCGACGGCGTTGTTGGGCATCAGCTCGCGGAACTCGTTGGCGAGCTGGGCCGCGAGCGTCTTGTTGTGCGCGAGCACGAGCGTCGGCCGCTGCACCTGCTCGATGAGCCACGCGGTGGTCGCCGACTTGCCGGTGCCGGTGGCACCGAGCAGCACCACATCGGTCTCGCCGGCGTTGATCCGCCCGGCCAGGTCGGCGATCGCCTGCGGCTGGTCACCGCTCGGTGCGTACTCGCTGATGACCTCGAACGGGCGCACGGAACGGGTCGACTGCATGCCTCCGAGTCTAGGTTCGCCCACCGACACGATCGCCGGGATCGCGTTCAGCGAACGCCGGCCCCCCGCGTCATCCGCTCGGACGTTCGCGCGCCGCCTTCCGAGCGTGCTCGATGTCGACCCACAGCGCGTCGGCCTGGCTCACGGTGTGCGCGATCGTGCCGCCGGTGTCGATGACCACGTCCGCGACGGCCCGCCGGTCGGCGTCGCTCACCTGCGCGTCCACGCGGGCCTCCGCCTGGATCGGGTCCAATCCGCGCTCCTCGACCAGCCGCTTGACCTGTGCGCGCTTCGGAGCGCTCGTGACGACGACGAGATCGAAGGGATGGTCGACCTGCGCCTCGACGAGCAGCGGAACGTCGTAGACGACCACGGCATCCGGGTCCTCCTCCTCGGCCTTCGCGATGAGCCTGCCCGACAGCTCGCGCACCGCCGGGTGAACGATCGCGTTGAGCCGCGACCGCGCCTCGTCGTCGTGGAACACGAGCTCGCCCAGCCGCTGCCGGTCCAGCGTTCCGTCGGAGCGGAGCACCTCCTGGCCGAACTCGTCGACGATCGCCCGGAGGCAGTCGGTGCCCGGTTCGACCACGCGACGGGCGAGTTGGTCGGCGTCGAGGTGGATGGCGCCGTGCTCGACGAGCCGACGCGCGACGGTGGACTTGCCGGACGCGATGCCGCCGGTGAGGCCGATCAGATACACACCCCCACTCTATTGGGGTGCCGCACTCCGCCCGAACGCCGGAAGGCCGGCCCCGAGGGGGCCGGCCTTCCGTGTTGCCGTTCGCGCAGCGCGAGGCTGCACGACGCGACTAGTTGCTCGAGAGCTTCTCGCGAAGCGCCGCCAGCGAGGCGTCGTCGGCGAGGGTGCCCGCGCCGGCCGAGTCGCTGGAGTACGACGAGGTGCCCGACGAGAACGAGTCGTCCGACGCCTGCGCCGTGAGCGAGGCCGCGACCTGCTTCTTGTGCGCCTCCCAGCGAGCCTGGGCTGCAGCGTACTCCTGCTCCCACTTCTCGCGCTGGGCCTCGAAGCCCTCGCGCCACTCGTTGGTCTCGGGGTCGAAGCCCTCGGGGTACTTGTAGTTGCCCTGCTCGTCGTACTCGGTGAGCATGCCGTAGAGCGCCGGGTCGAACTCGGTGCCCTCGGGGTCGACGCCCTCGTTGGCCTGCTTGAGCGACAGCGAGATGCGGCGACGCTCGAGGTCGATGTCGATGACCTTGACGAAGACCTCCTCGCCGACCGACACGACCTGCTCGGCGAGCTCGACGTGGCGGCCCGACAGCTCCGAGATGTGCACGAGGCCCTCGATGCCGTCCGCGACGCGGACGAACGCGCCGAACGGCACGAGCTTCGTGACCTTGCCCGGGGTGACCTGGCCGATCGCGTGCGTGCGCGCGAAGACCTGCCACGGGTCCTCCTGGGTCGCCTTGAGCGACAGCGAGACGCGCTCGCGGTCGAGCTCGACGGAGAGCACCTCGACGGTGACCTCCTGGCCGACCTCGACGACCTCGGACGCGTGCTCGATGTGCTTCCACGAGAGCTCCGAGACGTGGACGAGACCGTCGACGCCACCGAGGTCGACGAACGCACCGAAGTTGACGATCGACGAGATGACGCCCTTGCGGATCTGGCCCGGGTGGAGGTTCTGCAGGAAGGTCGAACGCGACTCCGACTGGGTCTGCTCGAGGAGGGCGCGACGCGACAGGACCACGTTGTTGCGGTTCTTGTCGAGCTCGAGGATCTTCGCCTCGATCTCCTGGCCGAGGTAGGGCGTGAGGTCGCGGACGCGGCGCAGCTCGATGAGCGAGGCCGGCAGGAAGCCGCGGAGGCCGATGTCGACGATGAGGCCGCCCTTGACGACCTCGATGACCGAGCCGGTGACGACGCCGTCGTTCTCCTTGATCTTCTCCACGTCGCCCCACGCACGCTCGTACTGCGCGCGCTTCTTGGACAGGATCAGACGGCCTTCCTTGTCCTCCTTCTGGAGAACGAGGGCCTCGACGGAGTCGCCGACCTCGACGACCTCGCTCGGGTCGACGTCGTGCTTGATGGAAAGTTCGCGGGAGGGGATGACACCCTCGGTCTTGTACCCGACGTCGAGGAGGACCTCGTCGCGGTCGATCTTCACGACGGTGCCCTCGATGAGGTCGCCGTCGTTGAAGAACTTGAGCGTCTTCTCGACCGCGGCGAGGAAATCGTCAGCAGATCCGATGTCGTTGATCGCGACCTGCTTGGGCGCCTTGGTCGTTGCGGTTGTCATGTAGTGGATGCTCCGAATGGACAATATCGGGCCCGACGCGGGAAGAGCGTTGTCTTTGGTTGGTCCGCGACGGGCAGGCGGACAGGATCGTCACACGAGTGACGCTCCATCCTAGCCGCACGCGACAGGTCGCGGCAACCCGGGCGTGTCGCACACGCCGCGAACCCGACCCGGCACGGCGGCCTCGGCACCGGGTGCCGAGTCCGGTTCCGCTCCGCTCACGCCGCGAGCGCACCCCGCAGGGTGTCGAGGCCGACGCCGCCGAGCGACAGCGCGCGCCGGTGGAACGCGCGGACGTCGAACGCCGCGCCGTCCCGTCGGCGCATGTCCTCGCGCAGCTGCTCCCAGATGCGCTGCCCGACCTTGTACGACGGAGCCTGGCCGGGCCAGCCCAGGTAGCGGTGCACCTCGAACCGCACGAACTCCGCCGGCATGTTGACGTTCCGGCGCATGAAGTCGAACGCGTACTCCCCCGTCCACACGCCGCCGCCGTCGGGACGCGGCTTGCCGAGGTGCACGCCGATGTCCAGGACCACGCGAGCGGCCCGCATCCGCTGGCCGTCGAGCATGCCGAGCCGATCCGCCGGATCGTCGAGGTATCCGAGGTCGTGCATGAGGCGCTCCGCGTAGAGCGCCCAGCCCTCGGCGTGGCCGGATGTCCCCGCCAGCTGTCGCCGCCAGGTGTTCAGCTCCCCGCGGTTCACGACCGCCTGGCCGATCTGCAGGTGGTGGCCGGGGACGCCCTCGTGGTAGACCGTGGTCTTCTCGCGCCAGGTGTCGAATTCCGTGACGCCCTCCGGGACCGACCACCACATCCGTCCGGGCCGCGTGAAGTCGTCGCTCGGACCGGTGTAGTAGATGCCGCCCTCCTGCGTGGGCGCGATGAGGCATTCGAGCCTGCGGATCTCCTCGGGGATGTCGAACTGCGTCGCCCCGAGCTCGGCGACCGCTCGGTCGCTCGTCTCCTGCATCCACCGCTGCAGCGCCTCGGTTCCGACGAGCTTGCGCGCCGGATCGGCCTCGAGGTGGGCCACGGCCTCCTCGACACCGGCGCCGGGGAGGATCTCGCGCGCGACCGCCTCCTGTTCGGCGACCATGCGCGAGAGCTCTTCGATCCCCCACTCGTACGTCTCGTCGAGGTCGACGACCGCACCGAGGAAGTGACGCGACCGGAGCGCGTAGATCTCCCGGCCCACAGCGTCGCCTTCGCTGGCGCGCGCGGCGAGTTCGCCCTCCAGGAACTCGGCGAGGCGGCCGTAGGCGGATGCCGCAGCCGCGGCTCCGGCGTCCAGGTCGCGCTGCAGGGACTCGCCCGCCGCGTCGCCTGCGCCGCCGACGAAGGTCGGGAAGAACCCGTCCGGCCGCGCGTGGCGTCGCGCCTGCACCGCCACCTCGCGCACCTGTCGGACGGCCGGCACGACGCCGCGCTCGATCCCGAGTCGCAGCGTCTCGACGTACCCGTCGATCGCGGACGGGACCGCCGTGAGCCGCGTCGCGATCCGAGCCCAGTCGGCCTCCCCCGAGCGCGGCATGAGATCGAAGACCTCGCGGATCTCCTGGGCCGGACTCGCGATCACGTTGAGGTCGCGGAGTTGGAGGCTCGCGGCATCCGCCTCGAGGTCGAGCTCGAGCTCGGCTCCGAGGTCGGCGACCGTGATGCGATCGACGTCGTCCGCGGCCGTCGCCGATCCGAGCGCCGAACGCACGGCGCGCACCGCCTCCATCCGCGACTCGTGGCCAGCGGGCGAGAGATCGGGAAGCCGGTGGTCGTGGTCGGTGCGGCCGATGTAGGTGCCGACGGTGGGATTCAGCTCGACGACGGTGTCGACCCAGTCCTCGGCGATGCGATCGACGGCAGTAGGGGTGCGGACGGCGATGACCATGACCGCGAGCCTAGACGAGCGGATGCCGCGGCTGCGAAGTCACGAGTTCCCCTCGCGTCCGACGGCCGAGGCCTCCGACCCGGGCACTCAGTGCGCCGCGTCCTCCCAATCGCGACCGCGGCCGACCTGCACGTCGAGCGGCACGAGCAGGTCGGCGGCGTGCGACATCCGGTCGTGGACGATGGCCTCGAGGTCGTCGCCCTCGCCCTCGGCGACCTCGAAGATGAGTTCGTCGTGCACCTGCATGAGCATGCGCGAGCGCAGGTCGCGCTCGCGGATCTCGCGCTCGACGCCGATCATCGCGAGCTTCATGATGTCGGCGGCCGAACCCTGGATCGGGGCGTTGAGGGCGGCGCGCTCGGCGTTCTCGCGCAGCACGCGGTTCGGGCTGTTGAGGTCGGGGAACGGGCGTCTGCGGCCGAAGATCGTCTCGGTGTACCCGTCGACCTTCGCCTGCGCGACCACGCCGCGGAGGTAGTCGCGGACCGCGCCGAAGCGTTCGAAGTAGTCCTTCATGAGCTGCGTCGCCTCGGCTCGATCGATGCGCAGCTGCTTCGAGAGGCCGAAGGCGCTCAGTCCGTACGCGAGGCCGTACGACATCGCCTTGACCTTGGTGCGCATGAGCGGCGTGACGTCGGCGGGTTCCACGTCGAAGATCCGCGCGCCCACGAAGCGGTGCAGGTCCTCGCCGGAGTGGAAGGCCTCGATGAGCCCCGGGTCCTCGGACAGGTGCGCCATGATCCGCATCTCGATCTGCGAGTAGTCGGCGGTGAGCAGTTCGACGTACTCCGGGCCGTGCGTGAATGCGGCGCGGATGCGGCGGCCCTCCTCGGTGCGGACCGGGATGTTCTGGAGGTTGGGATCGGTCGACGAGATGCGCCCCGTCGTGGTGCCCACCTGCACGTAGCTCGTGTGCACGCGGCCGTCGGACTGGATCGACTTGTCGAGCGTCTCGACGATCTGCCGGAGCTTGGTCGCGTCGCGATGCTCCAGCAGGAGTCCGAGGAAGGGGTGCGGGTTCGTCTCCTGGAGGTCGGCGAGCGCTCCCGCGTCGGTCGAGTAGCCCGTCTTGGTGGCGCGGGTCTTCGGCATGCCGAGCTGGTCGAACAGCACCTCCTGCAGCTGCTTCGGCGAGCCGAGGTTCACCTCGCGACCGATCTCGTCGTACGCGGACTGCGCGAGGGCGGCGGCCCGTTCGCCGAGCTGGCCCGAGAGCTCCGCGAGCTTCGCGTGCTCCACGGTGACGCCGCGCAGCTCCATCTCGGCGAGGACCCCGACGATCGGGATCTCGATGTCGGCGAGGACGCGGCGAGAGCTCTCGGAGAGCGCCGCGAGCACGTGCGGCGCGACCCGCAGCGAGTACCACGCGAACTCGGGGGCGCCGGCGGTGCTGTCGGCGTCGGGCACGAGCTGGGACGGGTCGGCCATGGGCACGGTCTCGCCGAGGTAGCGGGAGACGAGATCGACCAGGTCCTTCTCCGCGAGGCTGGGCCGCACGAGCCAGCCGCCGATCAGCGTGTCGACGACGAGTCCGTCGAACGCGAGTCCGGACCGGCGCAGCGCCTTGAGCTGCGGTTTGGCGTCGGTCATGACCTTCGGCGCGTCTCCGGCGAGCCACGACTCGAACGACGCGAGGTCCGGCCGCCCGGCGGCCCAGTCGAGCCGCACGCTCTCGGTCGTGCTCGCGATGCCGGCGCCGATGACGCGGCCGTCGAGCACCTCGAGGCTGAGCCCGAGGCCCGCGGGCTCGGCCGCGGTCGACCGTGCGAGCCAGTCGGCGAGCTCGTCGCCGCGCAGCGCCTGCGGAGTGGGGGCCACCGCCGCAGGTGCCGCCTCGGCGGACAGGGCGGCGGTGCCGTCGGCGGTCAGCCCGTTGGACTCGGCCGCCATCTTCGTGACGCGCTCGAGCAGCGTCTTGAACTCGAGCCGGTCGAACAGCTCGCGGACGGCCGCTTCGTCCATGGGCTGCGCGGCGAGATCGGGGATCTCGAGGTCGAGGTCGAGGTCGCGCACCAGGCGGTTGAGGCGGCGATTGCGGATCGCGTTCTCGCGCTCCCGGCGCAGGTTGTCGCCGACGACGCCCTTGATCTCGTCGATGTGCTCGAGGATGCCGTCGAGGCTGCCGTAGAGACCCAGCCACTTGACGGCGGTCTTCTCGCCGACCTTCGTGATGCCGGGCAGGTTGTCGCTGGTCTCGCCGACGAGGGCCGCGACCTCGGGGTACTGCTCCGGCCGCACGCCGTAGCGCTCCAGCACCGCGTCGGCGTCGTAGCGCTTCAGCTGCGACACGCCCTGCACGTTCGGGTACAGGAGGGTCACGTCGTCGTCGACGAGCTGGATCGTGTCGCGGTCGCCCGAGACGACGAGCACGTCGAAGCCCTCGGCAGCACCGCGCGTGGCGAGTGTCGCGAGGATGTCGTCGGCCTCGTAGTCCTCCTTCTCGAGCACCGTGATCCGCATCGCGCGCAGCGCCTCCTTCAGGAGGCCGATCTGCCCCTTGAACTCGGGCGGCGTCTCGCTGCGGTTCGCCTTGTACTCGGTGTAGTCGCGGGTGCGGAACGATTGCCTCGACGTGTCGAACGCGACCGCCAGGTGCGTGGGCTTCTCGTTGCGCAGGAGCATGAGCAGCATCGACAGGAACCCGTGGATCGCGTTCGTGTGCTGGCCGTCGCGGGTGCTGAAGCTGTCGACGGGCAGTGCGTAGAACGCACGGTAGGCCAGCGAGTGGCCGTCGACGACGAGCAGGGTGGGCTTCACGGGGGTGGGGTCCGGCACCCGACAAGACTACAAGCGGGCACCGACACGACCGACGCCGAGCCCGCTCCCCCTCACGGCGTCGGTGCGCCCCTGGCGGCATCGAGGAGGATCCGCCGTTCCGCAGCCGCCACGACCCTCCTGGTGCGGTCCGCGGCATCCGGATTGACCGAGATCGAGTCGATGCCGAACCGCACGAGGTGCTCGGCGAACGCCGGGTCGTTCGACGGAGCCTGCCCGCAGAGGGACGAGGTGATTCCCGCCGCCCGGCAGGCTCCGATGATGCGCTCGATCGCGTCCAGCACCGCAGCGTCGGACTCGTCGAACAGTTCGGCGCAGATCTCGGAGTCGCGATCGACGCCCAGCATCAGCTGAGTCAGGTCGTTGGAGCCGATCGAGACCCCGTCGACGCCCAGCGCCGCGTACTCCGGGATGCGATAGGCGATCGACGGGACCTCGGCCATCACCCAGCGCTTGAGCCCACGCTGGCGTCCGAGCGGGCTCGCGTCGATCAACTCGAGGCACGCCTCCAGCTCCCAGCGCGTCCGGACGAACGGCAGCATCACGTGCAGGTTCGGCGTCTCCTCGCGGACCCGGGCGAGCAACTCCATCTCGAGGGCGAACAACTCCGGCTCCCTGACGTAGCGGTACGCGCCGCGATACCCGATCATCGGGTTGTTCTCCTGCGGTTCGAACCGGTCGCCGCCCTCGAGGCCGCGGAACTCGTTCGACCGGAAGTCGATCGTGCGATACACGACAGGGCGGCGCCCGAACGCACGCGTGACCGCGAGCAGGGACTCGGTCATGCGACGGACGAACTCATCGCGCTCGCCGCGAGCGAGCATCTCCCGCGGATGCAGGCCGCCGAGCGCGTCGGTGATCATGAACTCCGCACGCAGCAGGCCGACGCCGTCGACGTCGAGTGCGGCGACCTGGGCGGCGCGCTCGGCGATGGCGAGGTTGACGTAGAGCTTCGTGCCCAGCGGCCCCGACGTCGCAGATCCACCGGGCGCCGCGGCCGATGAGGTCGTGGCGGGCGACGCCGACGACCCTGCCGGCTCCGTCGCGGCATCCGCGCCTTCGATCACCTCGCCCTTCGCCCCGTCGACGGTGACGAGCTCGCTGTCGCGGAGCACGGTCGTCGCCGTTCGGGCGCCGACGATCGCCGGGACGCCGAGCTCACGGGCGACGATCGCCGCGTGGCAGGTCATTCCGCCGCCGTCGGTCACGACGGCGGCTGCGCGGCGCATGGTCGGCACCCAGTCGGGGTTCGTCATGGGTGCGACGAGGATCTCGCCCGGCTTCAGCCGCCCGCCCTCGGTCGGCGCCGCGAGGATCCGCACCCGCCCCGCCACCCGACCCGGCGCGGCGCCGAGTCCGCGCAGCAACACGGTGCCGACGGCCGGCCCGTCGGCGTCGACGGATGCCGCCGCTCCCCCGCCGAGGGTCGTCACCGGCCGCGACTGCAGCATCCACAGCCGACCCCCGGAATACGCCCACTCCGTGTCCTGCGGCTCCCCGTAGTGCGCCTCGATTTGCAGTCCGAGTCGCGCGACCTCGGCGACCTCCGCGTCGGTGAGCACCCTCGCGTCGGCGTCGGCAGGCGACAGGTCCTCGCGTTGGACGCTCCCGCCCGGTCCCGCGACGAGGCGGTGCGCCTGGCGCCCGACCCGAACGGACACGAGCCGCAGCCCCTCCTTCGCCACGATGTACGTGTCGGGTTCGACGAGGCCCGAGACCACGACCTCGCCGAGCCCCAGAGCGGCCTCGATCACCATGCGGTCGCGCGCACCGGTCGACGGGTCGACGGTGAACATCACGCCGGAGCGGTCTGACACGACCTGGGTCTGCACCACGACCGCGAGCACGGGCTCCTCGTCCATCCCCTGACCCGCGCGGTACGCGATGACCCGATCGCCGTACAGCGACGCCCAGCAGTCCCGGATCCGGTCGAGGAGGGCGTCCTCGCCGAGCACGTTGTTGTAGGTCTCGTGCATGCCCGCGAACGAGGTGCCCGCCGCGTCCTCCGAGGTTGCCGAGGAACGGACGGCGACGGCACCCGAGCCCAGGCGGCGATACTCACCCAGGAGCGCATCGCGCACGCGTTCGGGGAAGGTCACTCGTCGCACGGCATCGCGCAGCTCGGCCGCCGCTCGCGGCAGCGCGGCGGGATCGTCGGCCGCTGCGGCCGCAGCGCGGAACCCCTCGAGCAGCCGCGAGCGGATGCCGGCGTGCTCGATCGCCTCGAGGTAGGCCTCGGCCGTGACCACGAAGCCCGGAGGGACCGGGAGGCCCGCCGAGGTCAGCTCGCCGAGGTTCGCCCCCTTGCCGCCGACGGACCCCGCATCGCCGAGGCGAACGTCCTCGAAGCGGGTGACCAGGGTGGACGTGACCTCGTGCAGCATGGTGCGCTCCGATTCGCTCGGCACCCGGGCCGGGTCGCCCCGGTACGCACACATCGTGCCCATCCGCACCCGTGCCGGCCTAGGGCCGGAGGGCCCATGGCCTACTTCTTGGGCGCGAGCTGCTCGATGATCGCCTGCGAGACGTCCTTCATCGTGAGGCGGCGGTCCATCGAGGCCTTCTGGATCCAGCGGAACGCCTCGGGCTCGGTGAGCCCCATCTTCTCGTTCAGCAGGCCCTTCGCCCGATCCACGAGCTTGCGGGTCTCGAAGCGCTCGACGAGGTCGCCGACCTCGGCCTCGAGCGCGATGATCTGCGCGTGGCGGGCGAGCGCGATCTCGATCGCGGGCAGCAGGTCGTTGGGGGTGAACGGCTTGACGACGTACGCCAGCGCGCCCGCCTCGCTCGCACGCTCGACGAGCTCCTTCTGGCTGAACGCGGTCAGCAGGACGACGGGGGCGATGTGGCCCTTCGAGAGTCGCTCCGCCGCCGAGATGCCGTCGAGCTGGGGCATCTTCACGTCCATGATGACCAGGTCGGGTCGCAGTTCGGTCGCGAGCTGGACCGCGGTCTCGCCGTCGCCGGCCTCGCCGACCACCTCGTAGCCGTGGTCGCGCAGGATCTCGACGATGTCGAGGCGGATGAGCGACTCGTCCTCCGCGACGACGACGCGACGCGGAGCCGGCTGGGTGTCTTCGGTGTCTGTCACGCAGAAGAGCCTACGGTATTCTGGCCGGGGCCCTGAGGCCGGTGTGGCGGAATGGCAGACGCGGAGCACTCAAAATGCTTTGCCCGTGAGGGCGTGTGGGTTCGACCCCCACCACCGGCACCACTCGATCGGATACCTCGCTCGACCTCGTGGGATCACGCCGAACGGCCCGGCCGCGTGACGCGACCGGGCCGTTCGGGCGGACCGTGGGTCAGAGCACCTCGCCGACGATGTGCACGCGCACGTCGTTCGTGGTGCCGGGGATGCCGGGAGGCGAACCCGAGATGATGACCACCTTCTCGCCGATCGAGGCCTTCCCGGTCTTCTCGAGCACCTCGTCGACCTGGCCGACCATCTGATCGGTGTGCGTCACGCGATCGACCACGAACGACTCGACGCCCCAGTAGAGCGCCATGCGGCGACGGATGGCGGGGTCGGGCGTGAACGCCAGGATCGGGATCACCGAGCGGATGCGGGCCATCCGTCGCACCGACTCGCCGGTCTCGGTGAACACGCAGAGGTACTTCGCCTCGACGAAGTCGGCGACCTCGACCGCCGCCAGCGTGATCGCGCCGGACTGCGTCCGCGGTTTCGTGCCGAGCGGGGCGATGCGGTCCAGCCCGTGCTTCTCGGTCGACTCGACGATCCGCGACATGGTCTTCACGGTCTGCACCGGGTACTCGCCGACGCTCGTCTCGCCCGAGAGCATGACCGCGTCCGCGCCGTCGAGGATCGCGTTCGCGACGTCCGAGGTCTCGGCGCGCGTCGGGACCGGCGAATGCGTCATCGACTCCAGCATCTGCGTCGCCACGATCACCGGCTTGGCCAGCCGACGGGCGATCTCGACCGCGCGCTTCTGCACGATCGGCACCGCTTCGAGCGGCAGCTCGACGCCGAGGTCGCCGCGGGCCACCATGATCGCGTCGAACGCCTCGATGATCCCCTCCAGCGCGTCGACCGCCTGGGGCTTCTCGATCTTGGCGATCACGGGCAGCCGCCGGCCCTCCTCCGACATGATCTGGTGCACGCGGTCGATGTCGGCCGCGTTGCGCACGAAGGAGAGCGCGATGAGGTCGGCCCCGAGCTTCAGCGCCCACCGCAGGTCGGCTTCGTCCTTCTCGGAGAGCGCGGGCACGTTCACCGCGACGCCCGGGAGGTTGATGCCCTTGTTGTTCGAGACGGGGCCGGCCACGACGACCTTGGTCGTGACGACCGTGCCGTCCGTCTCGAGCACCTGGACGCGGACCTTGCCGTCGTCGATGAGGAGGTGGTCCCCCTCCTCCACGTCGTGGGGCAGGCCCTTGAAGGTGGTTCCGACGATCTCCTTCGTCCCGAGGATCTCCTCGGTCGTGATCTTGAAGATGTCGCCCTCGGCGAGTTCGTGCGGCCCGTCGGCGAACTTGCCGAGCCGGATCTTCGGCCCCTGGAGGTCGACGAGCACCGCGACCGAACGACCCGAGTCGTTCGCCGCCTTGCGCACGTTCTGGTAGACGCCCTCGTGGACGTCGTAGCTGCCGTGGCTGAGGTTCATCCGGGCGACGTCGATGCCCGCATCGATGATCGCGCGGATCTGCTCGTAGCTCGATGTCGCCGGCCCGAGGGTGGCGACGATCTTCGCTCTTCTCATGTGCTGTGTGCTCCAGGGGTTGCGCGCCGAAGCGCTGGATCGGGGTCTGCAGGCGCCGTCGGCGCCGGGTCACACGGCGAAGGCTCGCGCCGTCGCGGGGATGGGGCTCGGCAGCTGCGTCTCACCTTCAAGGTACCGGTCGACGGATGCCGCCGCAGCCCGGCCCTCGGCGATGGCCCAGACGATGAGCGACTGCCCGCGGCCGGCGTCTCCGGCGACGAACACGCCGGGCTCATCGGTCGCGTAGTCGGCCTCGCGCGCGAAGTTGCCGCGCTCGGTGGGCCGGAGGCCCAGCTGGTCGGCGGCCGACTCGGTCTCGGGGCCGGTGAAGCCGAGCGCGAGCAGGACGAGGTCGGCGGGGATCTCGCGCTCGGTTCCCGCCTTCGGCACGCGCCGGCCGTCGAGGTACTCGGTCTCCGCGACGCGGATCGCGCGGACCTCGCCGACGTCGTTCGAGAGGAACTCGACGGTGGAGGCGAGGTACTGGCGCTGGCCGCCCTCCTCGTGGGCGCTCTGCACCTCGAACAGGTTCGGGTGCATCGGCCACGGCTGGTCCGCCGAGCGCGTCGTGCTGGGCTGCTTGCCGATGGCCAGGTTCGTGACGGACAGCGCGCCCTGGCGGTGCGCGGTGCCGATGCAGTCCGCACCGGTGTCGCCGCCGCCGAGGACCACGACGTGCTTGCCCTCCGCGCTGATCTGGTCGAACACGTCGTCGCCCGCGACCACGCGGTTCGACTGCGTGAGGTACTCCATCGCGAAGTGCACGCCCGGCAGGTCGCGGCCGGGGATCGGCAGGTCCCGCGGCACGAGTGCACCAGTGGCGACCACGACCGCGTCGTAGCGTCGGCGGAGCTCGTCCCACGACAGGTCGACGCCGATCTCGACGCCGGCGCGGAACCGGGTGCCCTCGGCCGTCATCTGCGCGAGGCGCTGCTCGAGGTGCCGCTTCTCCATCTTGAAGTCGGGGATGCCGTACCGCAGCAGGCCGCCGATGCGGTCGTCGCGCTCGTACACCGCGACGGTGTGGCCGGCGCGCGTGAGCTGCTGGGCCGCCGCGAGGCCGGCGGGGCCGGAGCCGACGACCGCCACGGTCTTGCCGGTGAGGCGTCCGGGCGGCTGGGGCTGGACCCATCCGCTGCCGAAGGCCTGGTCGATGATCGAGACCTCGACCTGCTTGATCGTGACCGCCGGCTGGTTGATGCCGAGCACGCACGCCGACTCGCACGGGGCGGGGCACAGCCGACCCGTGAACTCCGGGAAGTTGTTCGTCGCATGCAGCCGCTCGATCGCGGCACGGCCCTCGCCGCGCCACATCAGGTCGTTCCACTCGGGGATCAGGTTGCCGAGCGGGCACCCCTGATGGCAGAACGGGATGCCGCAGTCCATACAGCGACCGGCCTGGCGTCGGAGCTGCGCGGAGTCGCCCTGCTCGTAGACCTCTTTCCAGTCCATGATGCGCACCGGGACGGGGCGACGCTTCGGAAGCTCCCGCTCGGTGACCTTCAGAAAGCCCTTCGGGTCAGCCACCCGTCACCTCCGTGCAGTCGATCGGGACCGTGCGACCGTGCGTCATGCGCTCAGCCACCGGTCACCTCCAGGATGCGGTTCCACACCACGTCGCCGTCGGGGTCGAGGCCCTCGTCGACGGCGCTCTGACGCGTGCGGAGGACCGCGGCGTAGTCGCGCGGGAGCACCTTCGTGAAGCGGTCGAACGCGGCGTCCCCCTCGGCGAGGAGGGTCGCGGCGACCGCCGAGTCCGTGTGCTCCAGATGCTGTTCCAGCAGGTCGCGGACGATCTCGTGATCGGCGCTGCCGAGCCCGTGGAGCTCCAGTTCGCCGCTCGAGAGCGACTCGCGATTGACCTTCGGCTCGGCGAGGTCGAGCACGTAGGCGGTGCCGCCGGACATGCCGGCTCCGAGGTTGCGGCCCGTCGGGCCGAGGATCAGGGCGAGCCCGCCCGTCATGTACTCCAGCGCGTGGTCGCCGACGCCCTCGGCGACCGCGGTCGCCCCGGAGTTGCGGACGAGGAACCGCTCCCCCACGATGCCGCGGATGAACATGCTGCCCTGCGTCGCGCCGTACCCGATCACGTTGCCGGCGATCACGTTGCGCTCGGCGACGAAGCCGGCCTCGCGCGACGGGCGCACGATGATCTGGCCTCCGGAGAGCCCCTTGCCGACGTAGTCGTTCGAGTCGCCCTCGAGTCGCAGGCGGATGCCGCCCGGCAGGAACGCGCCGAACGACTGGCCGGCGCTGCCGGTCAGCGTCACGTCGATCGAGCCCTCGGGCAGGCCCTGTGCGCCGTGGCGGACGGTGACCTCGTGGCCGAGCATGGTGCCGACGGCGCGCTCGGTGTTCCGGACCGGCAGCTCGATCTCGACCCGCCCGCCCTGCTCGAGCACGAGCGCGCTCCGGCGGATGAGCTCGTTGTCGAAGTGCTCGTCGAGCTCGTGGTCCTGCCGGCGCGTGTTGCGGCGCGGCTCGGAGTCCGAGAAGTCGGGCCCGACGAGCACGGGAGTCAGGTCGAGGCCGGAGGCCTTCCAGTGACGGACCGCACGTTCGACGTCGAGGAGCTCGCGGCGGCCGATGATCTCGTCGAGCGACCGGTAGCCGAGCGCGGCGAGGTACTCGCGCACCTCCTGGGCGATGAACTCGAAGAAGTTCACGACGAACTCGGGCTTACCCGTGAAGCGCTTGCGGAGCTCGGGGTTCTGGGTCGCGACGCCGACCGGGCAGGTGTCGAGGTGGCAGACGCGCATCATGACGCAGCCCTCGACGACGAGCGGCGCAGTGGCGAAGCCGAACTCCTCAGCGCCGAGCAGCGCGCCGATCACGACGTCGCGGCCGGTCTTGAGCTGGCCGTCGACCTGCACGACCACGCGGTCGCGCATGCCGTTCAGCATGAGCGTCTGCTGCGTCTCGGCGAGCCCGAGCTCCCACGGCGTCCCCGCGTGCTTCAGCGAGTTCAGCGGGCTCGCGCCGGTGCCGCCGTCCTGGCCCGAGACCAGGATGACGTCGGCGAGCGCCTTCGCAGTGCCCGCGGCGACCGCGCCGATGCCCGACTGGCTCACGAGCTTGACGTGCACGCGGGCGCCGGGGTTGGCGCGCTTCAGGTCGAAGATCAGCTGCTTGAGGTCCTCGATCGAGTAGATGTCGTGGTGCGGCGGCGGCGAGATGAGGCCGACGCCCGCCGTCGCGTGCCGCGTCCGGGCCACCCACGGGTAGACCTTGGTCGGGGGCAGCTGTCCGCCCTCGCCCGGCTTGGCGCCCTGCGCGAGCTTGATCTGGATGTCGTCGGCGTGCGTGAGGTACATGCTCGTCACACCGAACCGGCCCGACGCGACCTGCTTGATCGCGCTGCGGCGCTCGGGGTCGAGCAGCCGGTCGAGGTCCTCGCCGCCTTCACCCGTGTTCGACTTCGCGCCGAGCCGGTTCATGGCGATGGCGAGGGTCTCGTGCGCCTCCTTCGAGATCGAGCCGTAGCTCATCGCTCCGGTCGAGAAGCGCTTGACGATCGACTCGACCGGCTCGACCTCGTCGATCGGCACGGCCGGGCGCGCCCCGGTGCGCAGCGCGAACATGCCGCGGAGCGTCATGAGCTGCTCCGCCTGCGAGTCGACCATCTCGGTGTACTCGCGGAAGACGTCGTAGCGGCGGTTCCGCGTCGAGTGCTGCAGCCGGAAGACCGTCTCGGGGTTGAAGAGGTGCGGCGAGCCGTCGCGACGCCACTGGTACTCGCCACCCGTCTGGAGCCGCTCGTGCGCGCGCACCGCGACATCCGCCGGGTAGGCCACGGCGTGGCGCGACCGGTTCTCGTCGGCGATCACGTCGATGCCGACGCCGCCGAGCTTCGAGGTCGTGCCCGTGAAGTACTCGTCGATGAACTCCTGCGAGAGCCCGACGGCCTCGAACGCCTGGGCGCCCGCGTACGACGCGATGGTCGAGATGCCCATCTTGGACATGATCTTCAGCACGCCCTTGCCGAGCGCCGTGATGACGTTGCGGACCGCCTGCTCCGGTGTGATGCCGGTGAGCACGCCCGAGCGGACGAGCTCCTCGCAGGTCTCCATCGCGAGGTACGGGTTCACCGCCGAGGCGCCGTAGCCGACGAGGAGCGCCACGTGGTGCACCTCGCGCACGTCGCCGGCCTCGACGACGAGGCCCACCTTCATACGCGTCTCGGAGCGGATGAGGTGGTGGTGCACCGCGGAGAGCATGAGCAGCGACGGGATCGGCGCGAGGTCCTTCGTCGTGTCGCGGTCGCTCAGCACGATGAACGACGCGCCTTCCTCGATCGCCTCGTCGACCTCGCGGCAGAGCTCCTCGATCCGCTCGCCGAGTCCTGCGGCACCCTCGTCGACGCGGTAGAGCCCGCGGAGCGTTCGCGAGGCACGCGCACCCGACGGCGCGGTCATGTGCACGATCTTGGCGAGCTGGTCGTTGTCGATGACCGGGAAGTCGAGCGACACCTGCCGCGCGTGCTCCGCGCCCGCGTCGAGCAGGTTCCGCTCCGGACCGAGCGAGGTCGAGAGCGAGGTGACGACCTGCTCCCGGATCGAGTCGAGCGGCGGGTTCGTCACCTGCGCGAACTGCTGGGTGAAGTAGTCGAACAACAGGCGCGGGCGCTGCGACAGCACGGCGATCGGCGTGTCGGACCCCATGGCCCCGATCGGCTCCTGGCCCGCCTTCGCCATCGGTGCGAGGAGGACCTTGACCTCTTCCTCGGTGTACCCGAAGGTGCGCTGGCGTCGGTTGACGGAGGCCGGCGGGTGCACGATGTGCTCGCGCTCCGGCAGGTCCGCGAGGCGGATGCGGCCCTCGTCGAGCCACTCCTGCCACGGGGCGGATGCCGCGAGCTCTGCCTTGATCTCGTCGTCCTCGATCAGGCGACCCGCCTCCGTGTCGACGAGGAACATGCGCCCCGGCTGCAGCCGGCCCTTGCGGACGACGCGCCGCTGCGGAAGGTCGATCACGCCGATCTCGCTCGCGAGCACGACGAGCCCGTCGTCGGTCACGAGGTAGCGGCCCGGGCGCAGTCCGTTCCGGTCGAGCGTCGCGCCGACGAGCGTGCCGTCCGTGAAGACGATCGCCGCCGGGCCGTCCCACGGCTCCATGAGCATCGAGTGGTAGTCGTAGAACGCCCGTCGCGCCGGGTCGATCTCGGACTGCTTCTCCCAGGCCTCGGGCACCATCATCATGACGGCGTGCGGCAGGCTGCGGCCGGCGAGGGTGAGCAGTTCCACGACCTCGTCGAACGAGGCCGAGTCGCTGGCGCCGGGCGTGACGATCGGCATGATCGGAGCGAGGTCGCCGAGCACGTCGGACTCGAGCTGCGACTGGCGCGCCCGCATCCAGTTGCGGTTGCCCTGGATGGTGTTGATCTCGCCGTTGTGGGCGATCATCCGGAAGGGCTGCGCGAGCGGCCAGGACGGGAACGTGTTCGTCGAGTACCGCGAATGGACGAGCGCGAGCTTGGAGGCGAACCGCTCGTCGGAGAGGTCGGGATAGAACGGCTCGAGCTGCAGGGTCGTGACCATGCCCTTGTAGACGAGCGTGCGGCTGGACAGCGACGCGAAGTAGAGATCGAGCTCGCGCTCGGCGCGCTTGCGCAGGCGGAAGGTGAGGCGGTCGAGCGCGATGCCGGTGACGTGCGCCCCCTCGGAGGTCGTGGCGGAGCTGCGCACGTAGAGCTGCTGGACGACCGGCATCGCGGCACGCGCGAGGGTTCCCAACTCGTCGGGCCGGACGGGGACCTCGCGCCATCCGATGACCTCGAGGCCCTCGGACGCCGCGATGCGTCGCAGCTGCTGCTTGACCTGGCTCCGCGCCGTGGGGTCGACGGGCAGGAACGCGTTGCCGACCGCGTACGCGCCGGCCTCTGGGAGCGGGAACTCGACGACCTCGCGCAGGAACGCGTCAGGCACCTGCGTGATGATGCCCGCTCCGTCGCCGGTGCCGGCGTCGGAGCCGACGGCACCCCGGTGCTCGAGGTTCCGCAGCGCGTCGAGGGCCGCCGTGATGATGTCGTGCCCGGCGGTGCCGCGCAGCGTCGCGACCATCGCGAGCCCGCAGGCGTCCTTCTCGGCGGCAGGGTCGTACATGCCCTGCGCAGGCGGAGTCAGACCGAACCTGGCGTGGGGAGGGGGAAGCGACACGTTGGACCGTCCTCGGTATCTCGGTGGCAACGGGGACGTCGTCGGCCCACGATGGAGGAGTCGCGGCGCGAGGTGCGGCGCAGCGGTGGGGAACGCGGTTTCGGCGTGGCCCCTATTCGGAGGCCGAGCGGCTCGAGCTTGTGGCAGCCGGCTCGCCGTGTGCGTTCTCGCCCTCGACGCCATCGTCGAGAGAGTCGGTGTCGGACTCGGTGTCGTCAGAGTCTACCTCAGCATCGGCAGGCACCCATTCACGGCCCGGCCGGTACACGCTGGGCTCGATCCCCGTGTGGCGACGGCTCTGGACGATGATGATGACGAGGCCGATCACGATCGCCGCGAACGACGCCCAGACGTTCGACCTGATGCCGAGGAACATCTCGCTCGGGTCGACGCGGATGGTCTCGAAGACGGCCCGGCCCGCGCCGTACCAGATGAGGTACGCGCCGAACATCTTGCCCCAGCGGAGCCGGAACGCCCGCTCGAGGCCGAGCAGGACCGCGACACCGAGGAGGTTCCAGACGATCTCGTAGAGGAACGTGGGATGGAACAGGGTGCCCTCGGGCAGGCCGGCGGGGAACGCCGGATTGTCCGATCCGATCTCCAGCCCCCAGGGCAGGTCGGTCGGCCATCCGAAGAGCTCCTGGTTGAACCAGTTGCCGAGGCGTCCGACGGCCTGTGCGACGAGCAGGCCCGGGGCGAGCGCGTCGGCGAAGGACCAGAAGCGGAGGCCGGTGAGGCGGCACGCGATGATGACGCCGATGGCGCCGCCGATGAGCGAGCCGTAGATGGCGTTGCCGCCCTCCCAGATCGCGAAGACGCGCCACCACTCCTGGCCGGCGAAGTAGTCGTCGGGGTGCGTGAGCACGTGGTACAACCGCGCGCCGATGATGCCGAGCGGGACCGCCCAGAGCACCACGTCGAGCACGATCCCCGGCTCCGCGCCGCGCTTCGTGAGGCGGCGCGAGGTGATGATCGTCGCGAGGACGATGCCGGCGAGGATGCACAGGGCGTACATCTGGATGTTGAGCGTCAGCCCGAAGATGGGGATCTCCAGCGTGCGCCACGCCTCGTCGGGGCTCGGGATGCTGAGCGGTGCGATCACGCCGGCGTCTGCCTTTCGTCGATGGTGCGGGGGTGCCGTGGGGCGGCGGCCCCGTCGAGACTACTTCACTGTCGGGCGGTGCCGCGCGCGAGCTCGGCCGCGAGGGCGCCGGCCGCGTCGACCCCGCCGTCGGCGAGGGCCTTGACGAGGGCCGAGCCGACGATCGCGCCCTCGGCGTACTCGAGCACCTCGGCGACCTGCGCCGCGGTCGAGATGCCGACGCCGACGCAGCTCGCCGGCGAGCCGGCCTCGCGGAGGCGGGCGACGAGGGTGCGCGCGGCGCGGTCGACGTCGCTGCGTGCTCCCGTGATGCCCATCGTCGACACCGCGTACACGAATCCGCGGCTGGCATCGATCGTCTGCCGGAGTCGGGCGTCGGTCGAGGTCGGCGCCGCGAGGAAGACGCGGTCGAGTCCGGTCCGCTCGGATGCCGCGATCCAGTCGCCGGCCTCGTCGGGGATGAGGTCGGGCGTGATGAGCCCCGCTCCCCCGGCAGCCGCGAGGTCGTCGGCGAACCGATCCACGCCGTACTGCACCACGGGGTTCCAGTAGGTCATGAGGAGCACGGGAGCCTCCACGCGCTCGGTGACGCGGCGGACCGCCTCGAACCCGTGGGCGAGGCGGAAGCCGTTCGCGAGCGCCTGCTGCGTGGCGGCCTGGATCACCGTGCCGTCCATGACGGGGTCGGAGTACGGCAGGCCGAGCTCGAGGACGTCGACGCCGTGCTCGACGAGCGCCACCGCGGCCTCGACGCTCTCGTCGAGGGTGGGGAAGCCGACGGGCAGGTATCCGATCAGCGCCCCGGCCGCCTCCTCGTTGCGCCGCGCGATGACCGAACCGACGTTCCTCACTGCTCGCCTCCGTCGTACAGCCCGAAGTAGCGCGCCGCGGTGTCCATGTCCTTGTCGCCGCGCCCGGAGAGGTTCACGAGGATCGTGGCGTCGCGGCCGAGCTCGTTGCCGAGCTCCAGCGCGCCCGCCAGCGCATGCGCGGACTCGATCGCCGGGATGATGCCCTCGGTGCGCGTGAGCAGGCGCAGCGCCTGCATGGCCGCGTCGTCGGTGACCGGACGGTACTTCGCACGTCCGAGTGCGGCGAGCCACGAGTGCTCCGGCCCGACGCCCGGGTAGTCCAGCCCGGCGGAGATGGAGTGCGACTCGATCGTCTGGCCGTCCTCGTCCTGCAGCAGGTAGCTCCGCGCGCCGTGCAGCACGCCGGGTCGGCCCATCGCGATCGTCGCAGCGTGACGGGGCGTCTCGACGCCCTCCCCGCCGGCCTCGAAGCCGTACAGTGCCACGTCGGCGTCGTCGAGGAACGCGTGGAAGATGCCGATCGCGTTCGAGCCGCCGCCGACGCAGGCCGCGACCGCGGTCGGCAGCGAGCCGGTCAGGTCGAGCACCTGCTCACGCGCCTCCTCGCCGATGATCTTCTGGAAGTCGCGCACCATCTCGGGGAACGGGTGCGGCCCCGCAACCGTGCCGAAGATGTAGTTCGTGGTCTCGACGTTCGTGACCCAGTCGCGCATCGCGTCGTTGATCGCGTCCTTGAGCGTGCGCGAGCCCGTCTTCACGGCGACGACCTCGGCGCCGAGCAGACGCATGCGGGCGACGTTCAGCGCCTGGCGCTCGGTGTCGACCTCGCCCATGTAGATGGTGCAGTCGAGGCCGAAGAGCGCCGCCGCGGTCGCCGTCGCGACGCCGTGCTGACCGGCTCCGGTCTCGGCGATGACGCGGCGCTTGCCGATGCGCTTGGTCAGCAGGGCCTGGCCGAGCACGTTGTTGATCTTGTGCGATCCGGTGTGGTTCAGGTCTTCGCGCTTGAGGATGACCCGGGCGCCGCCCGCGTGCTCCGCGAAGCGCGGCACCTCGGTGATGATCGATGGTCGCCCGGTGTAGCTGCGACCCAGCTCGGCGAGTTCGTCGCCGAACGCGGGGTCGAGCTTCGCGAGCGCATACGCCTCGGAGAGCTCGTCGAGGGCCGCGACGAGGGACTCGGGGACGAAGCGCCCCCCGAACTCGCCGAAGTAGGGACCGGTCTGGGCACGCAGGGCCATGTCACACCGCCAGGAATGCAGAGAGGTTCGAGATGGGGTCGCCCGTGACCAGCGCCTCGCCCACGAGGACCGCGTCGGCGCCGGCAGCGCGGTAGTGCGCGACATCCGCCGCCGAGAGCACGGCCGACTCGGCCACCTTGATCGCGCCCTCGGGGAAGCGATCGACGATGCGGCCGAACAGGTCCCGGTCGAGCTCGAACGTGCTGAGGTCGCGGGCGTTGACGCCGATGAGCCTCGCGCCGAGCTGTGCGGCCCGCTCGAGCTCGTCGGCCGAATGGGTCTCGACGAGTGCGGTCATGCCGAGCTCGGTGATGAGCCCGTACAGCTCGGCGAGCGTCGCGTCGTCGAGCGCGGCGACGATGAGGAGCACGAGGTCGGCGCCCGAGGCGCGCGCCTCGAACACCTGGTAGGCCGACGCGATGAAGTCCTTGCGGAGGACGGGGAGCGAGACCGCTGCACGGACCGACTCGAGGTCGGCGAGCGAGCCGCCGAACCTGCGCCCCTCGGTGAGGACGCTGATCGCGCTCGCACCGCCCAGCTCGTAGGTGCGGGCGAGCGCGGCGGGGTCGTCGATCGCGGCGAGCGAGCCGCGCGAGGGACTCGATCGCTTGATCTCGGCGATGACCTTCACGCGCTCGGCCGGGGCGAGGGCGACGAGGGCGTCGAGCGCGTCGGGGCGCGCGAGGGCCGCTGCCTCGACCTCGGCCATCGGGCGGTCGGCGCGACGCGCTTCGGCGTCGGCGACGGCGTTCGCAGTGAGCTCGGCGAGCACGCGTCAGTGCGCCTTGGGCGCGACCTTGTCGCCGTCGACGCCGTAGCCGGCGCGAGCCAGAGCCCACCCGACCACGAGGCCCACGACGAGGAGTGCCGCGGACGCCCACACGAGCCACTGCACGTCGAAGAAGAAGGCGACGGTGCCGATCGTGAAGGCGAGCAGCATGATCACCACGGCGGTCCAGGCCGCGGGCGAGTGTCCGTGGCCGGGGTCAACGTGCTCAGTGCTCATGGTGCTCCTTCTGTGCGGGGGTCCGGGAAGAGTCTAGCGGGTGGTCCCGGCGCGATCGTCGCCATCGGCCGGGCGGTCCACCGCACCGTCGTGCCCTGAGTCGGGACCGTCGTCCTGCCCTGCCCCTGGCGCGTCCTCGATCGCCGCGGGCGCCTCGGTGGGGTCGTCGCCGCGGCTCAGGTCGTCCCAGGCGTCGACGGCGCGGTCGGATGCCGGGGCGGCGGCGCCCGGATCGGCGGCCACCCGGACGCCGCCGCCGTATCGGCGCGACGTGGGCCAGCCCCGTGCGGTGACCACGACCATCAGGCCGGCGAGCACCATGATGACACCGGCCGCGACCGCGGCGGCGGGCCACGGCGAGGCGACCACCACGGCGACGAGCTCCGCGGTCGACTCCGCGCCGGCGACGCCCGTGGCCTCGGCCACGGCCGAGGACACGGCTGCCACGGGGTCGGCGATCGCGACGGATGCCGCGAGCACGATGCATCCTCCCAGCGCTGCCGCGAGCACGCCGAGCACCACGCGGATCAGCGGCCCGGCGATGGTGAGCGCGCCCGCCAGCGCGAGGCCTGCGAGGGCGAGCGCCGAGAGGGCGGGCGAGGCCGCCTGGCCGCTCACCTCCAGCGTCGTCGCCGATCCGGCGGCGGCGCCGTCGACGAGCGTGGCCGCGTACCAGGTCCGGCTCCACGAGAGGAGGGCGATCCCCGATCCGATGAGGATGCCGAGGATCGCGGCGAGCTTCATCCGCCGGCCGCGCACGCTCACGCCCGCTCGACAGGCCGCATGGCGTTCGCGACCGCGACCGCACGCAGCGGTGCAGCCGCCTTGTTCACGGATTCCTGGTACTCCGATTCGGGGTCCGAGTCGGCCACGAGGCCGCCACCCGCCTGCACGCGCGCGATGCCGCCGCTGATCGTGGCGGTGCGGATCGCGATCGCGAGGTCGGCGTCGCCGCCGAAGCCGAAGTAGCCGACCACGCCGCCGTACACGCCCCGCTGCGCGGGCTCGAGCTCGTCGATGATCTCGAGCGCGCGGGGCTTGGGTGCGCCGGAGAGCGTGCCGGCGGGGAACGTCGCCCGGAACACGTCGACCGCGTTCGCCTCGGGCGCGAGGTCGCCCTCGACCGACGAGACGAGGTGCATGATGTGGCTGAAGCGCTCGACGCGCATGAACTCGGTCACCTCGACCGTTCCGGCCGTGCAGACCTTCGCGAGGTCGTTGCGGGCCAGGTCGACGAGCATGAGGTGCTCCGCCTGCTCCTTCGGGTCGGCGACGAGTTCGGCCTCGAAGTCGGCGTCGTCCTCAGGGGTCGCGCCGCGAGGCTTCGATCCCGCGATGGGGTGGGTGTAGACGCGTCCGTCCTCGACCTTGACGAGGGCCTCCGGCGACGATCCGACGATCCAGTACGGCTCCCCCGCGACGTCCTCGAGGTGCAGCAGGTACATGTACGGGCTCGGGTTGAGGCTCCGGAGCACCCGGTAGACGTCGATCGGGTGGGCCGTGGCCGCTTCCTCGAAGCGCTGCGAGATGACGACCTGGAAGATGTCTCCCTCGCGGATGTACTCCTTCGAGCGCTCGACCGCGGCGAGGAAGTCGGCCTTCTCGGTGCGGTGGCTGGGCGCGGCGGCACGGGTCAGGTCGATCTCCGCCAGGTGCGCCTCCGCGGGACGCGCGAGCGAAGCCTGCATCCGGTCCAGGCGCTCCTGCGCGTCGGCCCAGAGCCGCTCGGCCGGTTCGTCGCGGTCGTTGAGCACGGATGCCACGAGCTGCACGGTGCCCGTGCGGTGGTCCACCACCGCGAGCTCGGCCACGAACGCGAAGGCCTGCCCTGGCACGTCGAAATCCGCCGGCGGGCGGTTCGGCAGGTGCTCGATCTGGCGGATCGCCTCCCACCCGATGAAGCCGACGAGCCCGCCCGTCAGCGGCGGCGCGCCGGGGACGTCCTCCGTGCGCCACCGCGCGTAGAGCGACTCCAGCGCGGCGAGCGGTGCGAGGTCGTCGGATGCCTCGCCGAGCGCGCGTTCGCGCGACATCCCGTAGTCGAGCCACTCCACCCGGCCGTCCCGGTCGGTGAGGACACCGTGCGAGGCCGCGCCCACGAAGGAGTACCTGGACCAGATCCCTCCCTGCTCGGCGGACTCGAGCAGGAACGTGCCGGGTCGGCCCCCGGCGAGCTTGCGGTAGATCCCGACCGGCGTCTCGCCGTCGGCGAAGAGCTCGCGGACGACCGGCACCACGCGTCGGCCGGGCAGGAGCGCGGTGAAGTCGTCGAATCGGGTCGTGGCGATGCGGGCGGCCGTCATCGTGCGCCTCCGGGCAGCTCGTCGGGATCGGGGGCGCCTGCGACGACCGGCAGCGGGTCGCCGTCGAAGCACGTGCGGGTTCCGGTATGGCAGGCGACGCCGACCTGCTCGACCTGCACGAGCAGGGTGTCGGCATCGCAGTCGAGCGCGGCCGACCGGACGTACTGCGCATGGCCGGACGTGTCGCCCTTGCGCCAGTACTCCTGGCGTGATCGGGACCAGAAGGTCACGCGGCCCGCGGTGAGCGTGCGACGCATGGCCTCGCGGTCCATCCAGCCGAGCATGAGCACCTCGCCCGTGTTCCATTGCTGGATGATCGCGGGCAGCAGGCCGTCCGGGCCGAACGCAGCGCGATCGACCGCGGTCGCGTCGGGCGACCAGCCCTCGACGTCGCGCTCGAGCTCCTCGTCGTCGTGGTATGTCATCGCACGACCCTCCCATCGGCGGCGAGGGCCTGCTTGACCTCGCCGATCGTGAGTTCCCCGTTGTGGAAGACGGATGCCGCGAGCACGGCGTCGGCGCCGGCCGCGATCGCAGGGGCGAAGTGCTCGAGCGAACCCGCGCCGCCGGACGCGATCACCGGCACGCTCGAGAGCTCGTGCATGAGCCGCACGAGTTCGACGTCGAAGCCGAGTTTGGTGCCGTCGGCGTCGATCGAGTTGACGAGCAGCTCGCCGGCACCCAGCTCGATCGCCCGACGCGCCCACTCGAGCGCGTCGAGTCGCGTCTCGGTGCGCCCGCCGTGCGTGGTCACGACGAAGCCGGACCCGGTTCGGTCGGACCGCTTGACGTCGAGCGACAGCACGCAGACCTGGGCCCCGAAGCGATCCGCGATCTCGGCGATGAGCTCGGGACGCGCGATCGCAGCGCTGTTCACGCCGATCTTGTCGGCGCCGTGTCCGAGCAGTCGCGCGACGTCGTCCGCGGAGCGGACGCCGCCGCCGACCGTGAGCGGGATGAACACCTGCTCCGCCACGCGACGCACCATGTCGAACGTCGTCGAGCGGTCGTCGACCGTCGCCGTGACGTCGAGGAACGTGAGTTCGTCGGCGCCCTGCTCGGCGTAGCGCGCGGCGAGCTCGACCGGGTCGCCGGCGTCTCGGAGGTTCAGGAAGTTGACGCCCTTGACGACGCGGCCGCCGGCCACGTCGAGGCATGGGATCACCCGGATGGCGAGGGACATGCGCGATCCCCTACAACCGGGCGGCGTGGATCGCGCTCACCAGGATCGCGCGCGCACCCAGCTCGTACAGGGCGTCCATCACGTGGTTGGTCTCGACCCGCGGGATCATCACCCGGACCGCGACCCACTCGGGGTCGTGGAGCGGCGAGACCGTGGGCGACTCGAACCCCGGCGCGGCGGCGGTCGCCGCCTCGAGCTTCGCGACCGGCACGTCGTAGTCGACGAGAACGTACTGCCGCGCGACGAGCACGCCCTGCAGGCGGCGGACGAGCGTCTGCGTGCCGGGCTTCTCGATCCCGGAGCCGATGAGCACCGCCTCGGAGTCGAGGATGACCGGGCCGAAGATGTCGAGGCCCGCCTTGCGGAGCGTCGACCCCGTGGAGACGACGTCGGCGACGGCATCCGCCACACCGAGTCGGACCGCGGACTCGACCGCGCCGTCGAGCTTCACGAGGTTCGCCGTCACGCCCTGCCGGGCGAGGAAGTCTCCGACGAGGCCCGGATAGCTCGTCGCGACGCGAACGCCCTCGAGGTCGCTCAGCTCGGTGTGCGCACCGGGCGGGCCGGCGAACCGGAACGTCGAGTCGCCGAAGCCGAGCGGGGCGATCTCGGTCGCCTCCGAGCCGGAGTCGAGGAGCAGGTCGCGACCGGTGATGCCGACGTCGAGCGCACCGGATCCGACGTAGGTGGCGATGTCGCGGGGGCGGAGGTAGAAGAACTCGACCCCGTTGCGGGGGTCGGCGACCACGAGTTCGCGCGAGTCCCTGCGACCGGTGTACCCGGCCTCGTAGAGCATCTGCGCGGCGGTCTCGGAGAGCGAGCCCTTGTTGGGCACGGCGATTCGGAGCATTCCCTGGCTTTCGTGTCGACGGAACTGATCTGCGGTCATGGCGTGATCAGAGATGTCGGTACACGTCGGCCGGCGCGAGCCCCTTGGCGAGCATCAGCACCTGCAGGTGGTAGAGCAGCTGCGAGATCTCCTCGGCGGTCTCGTCGTCGCTCTGGTATTCGGCCGCCATCCAGACCTCGGCCGCCTCCTCGACGATCTTCTTGCCGATGGCGTGCACGCCGGCGTCGAGCTGGCGGACGGTGCCACTGCCCTCGGGGCGGGTGCGGGCCTTGTCCTGGAGCTCGACGAAGAGGTCGTCGAAGGATTTCACCCGTCCAGACTAGCGGGGTCCTCGTGGGCCTCGTGGCGGTGTGACGCGACGGCGGCGCGGAGCTCGGCGATGCGCTCCCCCGGCACGCCGCGGAACACGGCGGACCCGGCGACGAACGTGTCGGCGCCGGCCTCCGCGGCGATCCCGATGGTGTCGACCGTGATGCCGCCGTCGACCTGCAGCCAGACGTCGAGGCCTGCGGCCTCGACCGCGTCGGCGACGCGTCGCAACTTGGGCATCGTCTCGGAGATGAACGACTGGCCGCCGAAGCCCGGCTCGACGGTCATGATGAGCACCTGGTCGAACTCGGGCAGGAGGTCGAGGTAGGGCGCGGCATCCGTGCCCGGCTTCAGGGCGATGCCGGCGCGGGCGCCGATCTGCCGCAGGTGCCTGGCGAGCGCGACCGGCTCGTTCACGGCCTCGGCGTGGAAGGTGACCGACGCCGCGCCCGCCTCCGCGTAGCCCGGCGCCCACCGGTCGGGGTCGTCGATCATGAGGTGCACGTCGAGCGGGATCGGGCTCACCTGCTGCAGCCGCTCCACCATCGGCAGGCCGAAGGTGAGGTTCGGCACGAAGTGGTTGTCCATGATGTCGACGTGCACGAGGTCGGCGGTGCCGATCCGTCCGAGTTCCCGCTCGAGGTTCGCGAAGTCGGCCGCGAGGATGCTCGGGTTGATGCGCGTCGCCATGTCCGCAACCCTACCGGCGCGCAAGCACGCTCAGTTCTTGCGCACGAGCGCGATGAACATCGCGTCGGTGCCGTGGCGGTGCGGCCAGAGCTGCACCGTCCGGCCGTCGTCGGCGAGGTCGAGCGGATGCTCCGCAACGGCCTGCACGACGGCGGCGGTGTCGAGCGCCTCCGCGGCATCTCCCCACCGCGAGAGCGCGCGACCGAGCGTGCCGAGCGTCTCCGCGCTGTGCGGCGAGCACGTGACGTAGGCGAGCACGCCGCCGGGCGCGAGCGCGGCGAACGCGGCATCCGCGAGTTCGCCCTGCAACGCGGTGAGCTCGGCGACGTCGGTCGGCGACTTGCGCCATCGCGCCTCGGGTCGGCGGCGCAGGGCGCCGAGGCCGGTGCAGGGCGCATCGAGCAGGATGCGGTCGAATCCGCCCGTCGCGCCGAGCGCGGCCGCATCGATCTCGCGGCCGTCGCCGACGTGGACCTCCACGTCGAGCGGCACGGGCGCCACCGCCTTCCGGACGAGCTCGGCGCGCGCCGGCACGACCTCGTTCGCGACGAGCGACGCGCCGCCCGCGAGCGCCTCGGCCCCGAGGAGCGCCGTCTTGCCGCCGGGCCCCGAGCACAGGTCGAGCCAGCGCTCGCCCGGCCGCACCGGCGCGACCCGGCTCAGGGCGAGCGCGGCCAGCTGCGAGCCCTCGTCCTGGACGCGGACGAGCCCGTCGTTGGCGGCGACGACCTCGAACGGCGCCTCCGCGGTGAGGCCCGTCGGCGAGTAGCGGTCGGGCTCGCCGAGCTCGGCCGGATCGGCGGCGAGCCCCGGGAGTGCCGCGAGGTTGACCCGGGGCGAGGCGTTGTCGGCGTCGAGGAGCGCCGGCAGCTCGTCGGCGCGGCCCTCGCGTTCCAGCGCGGTGCGGAACGCCCTGATCACCCAGACCGGGTGCGAGTGCACCACGGCCAGCGCCGCGTCGGGCGAACCGGCCTCCTCGGCGATGAGCTCGAGCCAGTCCGCCGGCTCGCGACGCGAGATCGCGCGGAGGACGGCGTTCACGAACCCTGCCGCCGACGGGCTCACTCGCCGGGTGAGCGCCACGGACTCGTTCACCGCCGCATGCGTCGGCACGCGGGTGGCGAGGAGCTGGTGCGCACCGAGGCGGAGCACGTCGAGCACCGGCGGATCGATGGCCGCGACTTCGCGACCGGCGGCGAGCGCGATGATGGCGTCGTACCGACCGAGGAGCCGCAGCGTGCCGTAGGTCAGCTCCGTCGCGAGGCCGGCGTCGGCCGGGCTCAGCCTCGCGCGCTCGATGCGGGTCGGCAGCAGCAGGTTGGCGTAGGCGTCGGAGTCGCGGACCGCGGCGAGGACGTCGTAGGCGACCAGGCGGGCCGGCGAGACCCGGTCGGGCCGTGGGCGACCGCCGCGGCCGTCGCCCCGTCGGTCCAGCCGGCCACCCGGGCGGCCCTGGCCGTCCGACCGCGCCCCGCGGCCGCTCCCTCGCGCGTCGCCGCTCATCGCGCGACCGCCCGCTCGAGGCCGAGGCCGCGCCACCAGTCGGCCGCGGCCATCGCGGTCCGCCCGGCCGGCTGGACCCGCCGGAGCTCCATGGCCCCGTCGGCCGTGCCCGCGAGCACGCGCTTGCGGTCCATGCGGAGTTCGCCCGCCTCGAGCGGCGTGGCCTCGGCGCCGTCGGCAATGGGCACCGCCTCCAAGATCTTCAGCCGGATGCCGCCCACCTCGGTGTGCGCACCCGGCTCGGGGGTCACGCCACGGACGCGAGCATCGACCTCGGCGGTCGGCCGCGACCAGTCGATCCGGCCGTCCTCGATGGCGAGCTTGGGTGCGAACGTCGGTTCGCCCTCCTGCGGCGTCGCGATCGCAGTGCCGGCCGCGATCGCGTCGACGACCTCGAGCACGAGGTCGGCCTCGGTCGCGGCCAGCGACTCGAGCGCCAGTCCCGCCGTCTCGCCCGGCGCCACCGGCCGGGTCCGGGACGCGTACACGTCGCCCGCGTCGAGCTCGGGCACCAGCCGGAAGACGCTCGCGCCCAGCTCGGGGTCGCCTGCGATGATCGCGCGCTGCACCGGCGCCGCGCCGCGCCAGGCCGGCAACGCCGAGAAGTGGAGGTTGATCCACCCGTGCGCGGGCGTCGAGAGGAGCGGCTCGCGGACGAGCCCGCCGTACGCGACCACGACGCCGAGGTCGGGACGGAGGGCCGCGATGCGCTCGGTCGCCTCGGCATCGAGCCGAGCCGCGTCGATCACGGGGAGGCCGAGGCGCTCGGCGGCCTGCGCGACCGGGGACGGGGTCAGCACGCGCTTCCGCCCGAGCGGTGCGGGCGGCCTCGTGACGACGCCGACCACCTCGTGTCCGGAGGCGGCGAGGAGGTCGAGGGTGGGCACGGCGACGGCGGGGGTTCCCGCGAACACGATCCGAAGGTGGGGCACACCCCATTGTCCCAGTGTCACGGGAGCTCGGGGTCGTCCATGCGCACGCGGACGACGGGCGGACGACCCGGACGGCGACCCGCGACGGGGCGCCGACGCTCGGTCGCCGCCCGGATCGACTCGCCCTTCAGCCGCTGCGCGACCTCTGCGCCCGCGCCGTAGCCGAAGCGCACGATCGCGCGCTCGAGCCCCTCGTCGTCGGCGGGCGTCGGGCCGAGCACGTCGACGCCGTCGACCCCGCGCACGCGCTCGAGCGCCGCCACGAGCCGCTCGCGCGACGACACCACCGACGCCATCCGCACGGCGGGTGGGAACCGGAGCGTGCGACGCGTCTCGAGCTCCTCGGCCGCCCACGCCGCCTGGCGCCATGTCGCCAGTGCCGTGCCGAGGGCGCCGCCGACGCCGACGAGGAACACGGGCGATCCCGGCGCGGCGAGCGCGGCCGCGTTCGACCACCATCGCAGGCAGTCCTCGGCTACGCGAAGCGACTCGCGAAGGAGCATCCGCTCGCCGTCGAGCAGCAGGACGGCGCGGTACCCGCCGTCGGCGATCGGCTCGGCACCGCGCGTCGCGACCACGAGCTGCGGTTCGGCGCTCACCCTGACGATGGGACGCTCACCGTCGGACACCACGACACGCGAACGTGGGAAGGCGCGCCCGAGCTCCTCGGCGGTGCGGCTCGCGCCGACGACCGCCGCACGCAGCGTCGTGCCTTCGCACACGCCGCATCGCCACGCCGTGGCGGCCGTGCCGCACAGGGCGCACGCCGGAGTCCCACCAGTCCGGGGCACGACGAGCGCTCCCCCGCACGCCCCGCATCGCGCCGGTTCGCGGCACCGGTCGCAGACGAGCATCGGGGTGTGCCCTGGCCTCGCGACCTGCACGAGCACCGGCCCCTCCGCGACGGCCGCCTGCGCCTCCCGCCAGGCTGCTGACGGGATGCGCGCGTTGCCGCTGCCGGGTGCCGCCTGCTGCTCGGTCAGCACCACGCGCGGTCGCGAGCCGTGCCGGAGCGGCACGTCGTGGACCCAGCCGAGCTCGACGAGCCGCTGCACCTCGACGCTGCGACTGTGGCCCAGGAACAGCAGCGCGGCCTCCGACTGCTCCTGTCGGATGAGCGCGGCGTCGCGGCTGTGGACGCCCGGCGCGAGCGGCTCGGCGTGGAGGCCGTCGCCGTCATCGACGACGACGATGAGCCCGAGTCGAGCCGCCGGCGCGTAGACGGTCGACCGGTTGCCGACGACGACCCGTGCCGCGTCGCCGGTGGCGTCGAGGAACGCGCGGTATCGCGCGGGGCCGGTCTGGCGCGCGTCCGTCCGGAGCACGCGTCGGGGATCGACGACGTCGGCCAGTGCGACCTCGAGCTGCTCCTGGTCGCGGTAGTCGGGCACCGCGATCACCGTCGAGCGGTCGTTCGCGAGGGCATGCGCGGCCGCCTGCGCGACCGTGCGCGCCCAGCCGCCGACCCAAGCGCCCGACGCGAGCTGCACCGGTCGCGCGTCGGCGGCCAGCGACATCCGCTCGCCCGCCGCGATGCCGCGCTCGACACGGCTCGGTTCGTACCCCTCGATCGCCGGTGCCTCCGGCAGCGGGCCGGCGTCGGGTTCGGCGGCCCGCCACGCCTTCTCCGCACGGACGTAGCGCGGAGGGATGGCGATCCGGAGGACGTCGCTCGCGTTGCCCGCCGCCCGGTCGGCGGCCGCGCGAGCCAGTCGCCACACCTCGGGCATGAGCGCCGGGACCTCCGACACCACGTCGTCGACGTCGCTCAGCTCTCCGCGGTACTCGGAATGCTCGGCGAGCTCGACGATCCAGCCCTGGGCGATGCGCCCGCCGGAGCGGAGCGGAACGCGCACGCGCGCACCGCGGACTGCGGCCTCCGCCAGTCGTTCCGGCACGCGGTAGTCGAACAGCTGGTCGAGCTGCGGCAGCGGCGAGTCGACGAGGACCCGGGCCACCGGGCGTCCGGTCACCTCCGCCGACCGGCCACGTCAGAGCCCGGCGGCCGCGCGGAGGTCGTCGACGCGGTCGAGCCGCTCCCAGGTGAAGTCCGGGAGTTCGCGGCCGAAGTGACCGTACGTCGCCGTCTTCGCGTAGATCGGGCGCAGCAGGTCGAGGTCTCGGATGATCGCCGCCGGGCGCAGGTCGAACACCTCGCGGATCGCCTCGGTGATGCGCTCCTCGGGCAGGTGCCCCGTGCCGAACGTCTCGACGTACAGGCCGACCGGCGCCGCGGCGCCGATCGCGTAGGCGACCTGCAGCTCGAGCCGATCGGCGAGGCCGGCGGCGACGGCGTTCTTCGCGACCCAGCGCATGGCGTACGCGGCCGAACGATCGACCTTGGACGGGTCCTTCCCGCTGAACGCCCCGCCGCCGTGACGGCTCGCGCCGCCGTAGGTGTCGATGATGACCTTGCGGCCGGTGAGGCCGGCGTCGCCCTGCGGGCCGCCGATCTCGAAGCGACCGGTGGGGTTGATCAGCACCGTGAGGTCGGGGCGAGCGAGCTCCACGCGGTCGAGCGTGGGCCGGATGACGAGTTCCTCGACCTCTGCACGGAGCTGCTCGGTCGACACCTTCGGCGAATGCTGGGTCGAGAGCACGACCGTCTCGATCGTCCGGGCGGTCTGCCCCTCGTAGCCGACGGTCACCTGCGTCTTGCCGTCGGGGCGGAGGTAGTCGAGCTCGCCCTGCTTGCGGACCTCGGCGAGGCGCTCCGCGAGGCGGTGCGCGACCCAGATCGGGACGGGCATGAGTTCGGGGGTCTCGCGCACCGCGTACCCGAACATGATGCCCTGGTCGCCCGCGCCCTGCCGATCGAGCTCGTCGAGGCTCGAGCCCTCGCGCGTCTCGAAGGCGTCGTCGACGCCCTGCGCGATGTCGGGCGACTGCGCGCCGATCGACACCGAGACGCCGCACGAGCGGCCGTCGAACCACACGTCGGACGACTCGTACCCGATCGAGGTGATGCGGTCGCGCACGATCGCGGGGATCTCGACGTAGCCCGACGTCGACACCTCGCCCGCGACGTGCACGAGACCGGTCGTCACGAGCGTCTCGACGGCGACGCGTGCCGCCGGATCGACCGTCAGCAGGGCGTCGAGGATCGCATCGGAGACCTGGTCGCAGATCTTGTCGGGGTGGCCCTCGGTCACGGACTCGGAGGTGAACTGGCGCAGTGCGCTCATACGGGGTGGGTGTCCTTCGTGGTGGGCTCGGCGACGGGCGCGAGTCGTACGGCGATGACATCGAGGATGGCGTGCGCCACCGACATCTTGGAACCGGATGCCTCGACCGCGACGGTGTCGTCCGCGGCGATGATGCTGACCGCGTTCTCGTCGGCGGCGAAGCCGTGGTTCCACCCGACGCGGTTGACGACGAGCAGGTCGGCGCCCTTGGCGCGACGCTTCGCCCGCCCGAGCTCGAGCAGGCGGGTGTCGTCGGGCTCGGTCTCGGCGGCGAATCCGACGAGCACCGTGCCGTCGTGCGACGCGGCGCCGAGGCCCGCGAGGATGTCGGGATTGCGGACGAGCTCGATCGACATGCGTTCCTGCCCGTCGACCTTCTTGATCTTCGCGTCGCTCACGTCGGCCGGCCTGAAGTCGGCGACCGCGGCCGCCATCACGACCACGTCGGCCCCGGCGGCCGCGGTCGTCACGGCCTCCTGGAGCTCGAGCGCGGTCGACACGGGCACCACGCGGCATCCCCCGGGCGAGGCCACCTCGAGGTTCGCTGCGATCAGGGTGACCTCTGCGCCGCGCGCGGAGGCCGCCTCGGCGATCGCGACGCCCTGCTTTCCGCTCGATCGGTTGCCGAGGAAGCGCACCGGATCGAGCGGCTCGCGCGTGCCGCCGGCCGTGACGACGACGCGTCGTCCGGCCAGGTCGGCGACGGATGCCTCGGCCGCCGCCCCGGCGTCGAGCCCATGCGTCCGGGCGACCTCGAGCACCGCCGCGACGATGACCTCCGGCTCCTCGAGCCGGCCGGGCCCGCTGTCGGCGCCGGTGAGCTGACCGACCGCCGGGCCGACGATCGTGACGCCGCGGTCGCGGAGGGTCGCGATGTTCGCCTGCGTGGCAGGATGCCGCCACATCTCGGTGTGCATGGCCGGCGCGACGACCACAGGCGCCTCGCTCGCGAGGACGGTGTTGCCGAGCAGGTCGTCGGCGAGGCCCGTCGCGAGCTTCGCGATGGAGTTCGCCGTCGCGGGTGCGATCACGATGAGGTCGGCCGCCTGGCCGATCGCGACGTGCCGCACCTCGGCCACGCCCTCGAAGAGGTCGACATGGACCGGGTTGCGCGAGATCGCCTCGAGCGTCGGACGCCCGACGAACCGCAGCGCCGACTCCGTCGGCACGACGTGCACGTCGTGGCCCGCGAGCACGAGCGACCGCACCACCGACACGGCCTTGTACGCCGCGATGCCGCCGGTGATGCCGACGACGATGTTCAGCGGCATCCGTGGCCTGCCGGCTACTCGCCGATCGGGCGGAGGCGCAGCTTGTCCTCGTTGACCTCGTGGAGGGCGACCGACAGCGGCTTGTCGTCGATGGACGAGTCGACGAGGGGGCCGACGTTGTCGAACAGGCTGCCCTCGTGCAGGTCGGCGTAGTAGTCGTTGATCTGGCGCGCCCGCTTGGAGGCGAAGATGACCAGCTGGTACTTCGAGTCGACCTTCGACAGCAGGTCGTCGATCGGCGGGTCGATGATGCCGGACAGCTTCTCAGCCATGGAGGGGCTCCTTCTGGTGGGGCGCACCCGCGGTGCGCGGAAGATCGTGGCGCGGGGCAGGCTGACGCCGGCCCCGGCGAGGCCGCATCAAGTCTACGACTTTTTGCGCGGCCTCGCGGACCTCGTGGTTGACGACCTGGTGGTCGAACTCCTCGACGGCCGCGAGTTCGACCTTCGCGGTCTCGAGGCGTCGCTGCTGCTCGGCGGGGCTCTCGGTGCCGCGCCCGACGAGTCGTCGGACGAGTTCTTCCCACGTCGGCGGCAGCAGGAACACGAGCGTCGCCTCGGGCATCGCCCGGCGGACCGAGCGCGCACCCTGGATGTCGATCTCGAGCAGGACGCTGCTGCCCGCGGCGATCGCCTCCTCGACGGCGCGACGCGGCGTGCCGTACCGGTACGCGTTGTGCACGGTCGCCCACTCGAGCAGTTCGCCGGCCTCGACCATCCGGTCGAACTCGTCGTCGGAGACGAAGAAGTAGTGCTCGCCCTCGACCTCGCCGGGCCGCGGTGCACGGGTTGTGGCCGACACGGAGAGCTTGACCTCGGGATGGTGCTCGCGGATGTAGCCCGCCACCGTGCCCTTGCCGACGGCCGTGGGGCCGGCGAGCACGACGAGCCGGTCGCCGGTGCCGCCGTGGTCGGCGATCCACCCCGCCGTGAACTCGCGCAGCCGCCGTCGCTGCAGCCGGCCGAGCCCGCCCAGGCGCTTGGAGTGCGCGATCTGGAGTTCTTCCATGATCCGCGCGCACTTCGTCTGCCCGATCGCCGGGATGGAGGTCAGGAACTCGGAGACGCGGAGCCGGCCCTCGACGCCCTCCGGCTCGTCGTAGGCGACGCGGAGCACGTCGAGCGGGCTGCGGGCGCCGTCGGCGATGTCGTGCTTGACCGCCGCGCGGGCGCGTCGGGCCGCGACCGCGGCGCGCGACGCGGCGACCCGGTCGACCTCGGGCGGGGCGGATGCCGCGGTGCGATCAGACATCGAGCGCTCCCACCTCGTCGGCACGCCGCGAGATCGCGTCGGCGATCCCGTCGGGACCGGCGGCGAGCAGCCCCCGGCTGTCGGTGAGGATCGCACCGGGCGCCAGCGCCCCCAGCCGTGCCGGGACGTCGCGGAGTTCGCCGCCCTGGAATCCGATCCCCGGCACGAGCACCGGTACGCGCGGACGAGCGTCGCTCGAGACGTCGATGCCGAAGTCCTCCGGCACGATGGTCGCGCCGAGCACGACGCCGATCGAGCCGAACGGACGATCGTCGGCGCCGTCGCGGCCCCGGTTCCAGGCGTCCACGCCCGACACGATCGCACCCGCGACCGACGAGCCCTCGCGGCTCGAGCCCTGCAGCACCGCCTGCTGGATCGCCGCCGCCTCGGGGTTCGAGGTCGCCGCGACGACGAACAGCCCGGCCTGCGCGGCCTCCGCCTGGCGCATCACGCCCTCGATCGACCCGAGGCCCTGGTAGGCGTAGATCGTCATCGCGTCGGCGCGCAGCGGCGATGCGTGCGAGAGCCACGCCTGCCCGTACGCCTCGACCGTCGAGCCGATGTCGCCGCGCTTGACGTCGGCGATGACGAGGAGGCCCGCATCCCGGGCGAGGTCGAGCACGCGTTCCAGGGCGGCGTACCCCGCCGACCCGTGGCGCTCGAAGAACGACACCTGCGGCTTCACGATCCCGACCCGTCCGGCGGCGGCATCCACCACCCTCAGGCCGAACTCGCGGACGCCCGCCCCGGTGTCGGGCAGGCCCCACTCGTCGAGCAGCCACGCGTGCGGGTCGATGCCCACGCAGAGGCGCCCGCGCGTGGCGAAGGCCGCGTCGAGGCGCTCGCCGAACGAGGCGACGACGCTCACGCGACCACCTCGGCGGCGCGCCGGCGCGCGTACTCCTGCAGGCTCGTCACGTCGAAGCCGCCGTCGTTCGCGTCGAGCGAGGCGACCGCGGCCGAGAGCTCCGCGATGGTGGTGAACAGCGGGATGTCCGCCGCGACGGCGGCCGCGCGGATCTCGTAGCCGTCGGCGCGGGCCGAGCGTCCGCTCGGCGTGTTCACGACGACGTCGATCTCGCCGCGATTGATGAGCTCGACGACCGAGGTCGCGTCCTCACCCTCCTTCTCGCTGAACTTCAGCACCACGTCGGCGGCGATGCCGTTGCGTCGGAGCACCTCGGCCGTGCCCTCGGTCGCGACGAGGTCGTAGCCGAGCTGCTGCATCCGGAGCACCGGGAGGATGATGGCCCGCTTGTCGCGGTCGGAGACCGAGACGAACACTCGGCCCGACAGCGGCATCCCCCCGTAGGCGGCGAGCTGGCTCTTCGCGAAGGCGCGCGGGAAGTCGCGGTCGATGCCCATCACCTCGCCGGTCGAGCGCATCTCCGGACCGAGGACCGAGTCGACCATGATGCCCTCGCGAGTCCGGAAGCGGTGGAAGGGCAGCACGGCCTCCTTCACGGCGACGGGCGCGTCGAGCGGCACCTTCGAGCCGTCGATCTCGGGGAGCATGCCCTCGGCCACGAGGTCGCGAATGGAGTCGCCGACCATGATCCGCGACGCCGCCTTCGCGAGCGGGATGCCGAGCGCCTTCGACACGAAGGGCACCGTCCGGCTCGCGCGCGGGTTGGCCTCGAGCACGTAGAGCACGCCCGCGCCGATCGCGAACTGGACGTTCAGCAGGCCCCGGACGCCGACGCCCTCGGCGATCGCGCGCGTCGCCTCGCGGACGCGATCCACCTCGGCGCGACCGAGCGTGACCGGCGGGAGCGTGCAGCTGGAGTCGCCGGAGTGGATGCCGGCCTCCTCGATGTGCTCCATGACGCCGCCGACGTAGAGCTCGGTGCCGTCGTAGAGCGCGTCGACGTCGATCTCGATCGCGTCGTCGAGGAAGCGGTCGACGAGCAGCGGGTGGGTCGGGCCCACGATCCCCTGGTCCTCGATGCGGGCGAAGTAGTCGACGAGCGACGGCGTGTCGTACACGATCTCCATGCCGCGCCCGCCGAGCACGAAGCTCGGACGCACGAGCACCGGGTAGCCGATCTGCTCGGCGACCTGCACGGCGCCCGCGAGCTCGGTCGCCGTGCCGTTGCGCGGCGCGAGCAGGCCCGCGCCGTCGAGGATGGCCGCGAACTGGCCGCGCTCCTCGGCGAGGTCGATCGCGTCGGGCGTCGTGCCGAGGATCGGCACGCCGGCGGCCTCCAGGCCCTTCGCGAGTCCCAGCGCCGTCTGGCCGCCGAGCTGGACCACGACGCCGACCAGCTCGCCCGACTGCGACTCGGCGTGGATGACCTCCAGGACGTCCTCGAGCGTGAGGGGCTCGAAGTAGAGCCGGTCGCTCGTGTCGTAGTCGGTCGAGACCGTCTCGGGGTTGCAGTTGATCATGATCGTCTCGTACCCGGCATCGGAGAGCGCGAACGACGCGTGCACGCACGAGTAGTCGAACTCGACGCCCTGGCCGATGCGGTTCGGCCCGGACCCGAGGATGACGACCTTCCGACGATCGCTCGGCGCGACCTCGGTCTCCAGGTCGTAGCTCGAGTAGTGGTACGGCGTCAGCGCGGGGAACTCCCCCGCGCAGGTGTCGACGGTCTTGAAGACCGGGCGGATGCCGAGGATGTGACGGACCTCGCGGGCGTCGGCCTCGCCGAAGCCGCGGAGATGGCCGATCTGCGCGTCCGAGAAGCCGTGGTCCTTCGCCAGGAGCAGCGTCTCGGTGTCGAGCGCGTCGGCGCCGGCGATCTGCTCGGCGACCTCGTTGATCAGCACGATCTGGTCGAGGAACCACGGGTCGATCTTCGTCGCGTCGAAGGCCTGCTCGATCGAGGCGCCCTTGCGCAGCGCCTGCTGCACGAGCACGATGCGACCGTCGGTCGGCACCGTCGCAGCCTCGAGCAGTTCCTCGACCGTTCGCGCCTCGTCGCCCCAGTGGAAGCTCGATCCGCGCTTCTCGAGCGAGCGCAGTGCCTTCTGCAGCGCGGTCGTGAAGTTCCGGCCGATCGCCATGGCCTCGCCGACGGACTTCATGGTCGTGGTCAGCGTCGGGTCGGCGGCGGGGAACTTCTCGAACGCGAACCGCGGCACCTTCACGACGACGTAGTCGAGCGTCGGCTCGAAGCTCGCCGGCGTGACCTTGGTGATGTCGTTCGGGATCTCGTCGAGACGGTACCCGATCGCGAGCTTGGCCGCGATCTTCGCGATCGGGAAGCCCGTGGCCTTCGACGCGAGCGCCGATGAACGCGAGACGCGCGGGTTCATCTCGATGACGATCACGCGACCGTTCTCGGGGTCGACGGCGAACTGGATGTTGCAGCCGCCGGTGTCGACGCCCACGGCGCGGATGATGTCGATGCCGATGTCGCGCAGCTTCTGGTACTCGCGGTCGGTGAGCGTCAGCGCGGGGGCGACCGTGATCGAGTCGCCCGTGTGCACGCCGACGGGGTCGACGTTCTCGATCGAGCACACGACGACGGTGTTGTCGTGCGTGTCGCGCATCAGCTCGAGCTCGTACTCCTTCCAGCCGAGGATCGACTCCTCCAGGAGCACCTCGGTGGTCGGCGAGTCGTGCAGGCCCTGCGTCACGATGCGGACGAGGTCCTGCTCGGTGTACGCGAAGCCGGAGCCCAGGCCGCCCATCGTGAAGGACGGGCGGACCACGAGCGGGTAGCCGAGGTCGAGCGCGAACTCCTTCGCCTGCTCGAGCGTGGTGGCCACGTGGGAACGGGCGACGTCGGCGCCGGCCTCGATGACCAGGTCCTTGAACAGCTGGCGGTCCTCGCCCTTGCGGATCGCGTCGACCTTGGCGCCGATGAGCTCGACGCCGTGCTTGTCGAGGATGCCGGCGTCGTGCAACGCGATCGCGGCGTTCAACGCGGTCTGCCCGCCGAGCGTCGGGAGCACGGCATCCGGCTTCTCCTTGACGATGATCGACTCGATCACCTCGGGGGTGATCGGCTCGACGTAGGTCGCGTCGGCGAACCCGGGGTCGGTCATGATCGTCGCCGGGTTCGGGTTCACGAGGATGACCCGGACGCCCTCCGACCGGAGGACGCGGCAGGCCTGCGTGCCCGAGTAGTCGAACTCGGCCGCCTGGCCGATGACGATCGGGCCCGACCCGATGACGAGGACGGAGTTGATGTCGTCGCGCTTGGGCATTACTTCCCGGCCTCCTGGCTGTGGTCGGTGGTCCTGTTCGCGATGACCATGTCGCGGAAACGGTCGAAGAGGTAGTTGGCGTCGTGCGGGCCTGCCGCCGACTCCGGGTGGTACTGCACCGAGAACGCCGGGATGTCGAGGCAGTTCAGGCCCTCGACGACGTCGTCGTTGAGGTCGACGTGGCTGACCTCGACGCGGCCGAAGCCCTGGCTCGACTCGCTGACGGCATCCGTCGGCGCGGCCACGGCGAAGCCGTGGTTGTGCGCCGTGATCTCGACGCGCCCCGTCGCCCGGTCGAGCACCGGCTGGTTGATGCCGCGGTGACCGAAGGGCAGCTTGTAGGTGTCGAAGCCGAGCGCGCGCCCGAGCAGCTGGTTGCCGAAGCAGATGCCGAAGTACGGCAGCCCGGCGCGGAGCGCCGAGCGGAGGAGTTCGACGTGTCGCTCGGAGGCACTGGGGTCTCCGGGACCGTTCGAGAAGAACAGCGCGTCCGGCTCGATCGCGAGCACCTCGTCGGCCGTCACGGTCTGCGGGAGCACGTGCACGTCGAAGCCGCGCTCGGCCAGGTAGTTCAGGGTCGACGTCTTCACGCCGAGGTCGAGGACGGCCACGGAACCGACCCGCTCACCCGTGGCGGGCAGCGTGTAACGCTCGCTCGTCGACACGGCCCCGGACAGGTTGCGGCCGGTCATCTGCTCGCCCGACTGCACGAGGTCGAGCTGCTCACCGGGCGAGAGGTAGGCCTCCTCGCCGGAGAACACGCCCGCGCGCATCGCGCCGAGCGACCGGATGTGCCGCGTGACCGCGCGCGTGTCGATGCCGCTGATGCCGACGATGCCGGCCGCGGCGAGGTCGTCGTCGAGGCTCCGCTGCGAGCGGAAGTTCGACACCACCCGGGAGGGGTCGCGCACCACGAAGCCCGCGACCCAGATGCGGGCGGACTCCATGTCCTCGTCGTTCATGCCGGTGTTGCCGATGTGCGGCGCGGTCATGAGCACGATCTGGCCGGCGTACGACGGGTCGGTCAGGGTCTCCTGGTAGCCGGTCATGCCGGTGGCGAACACGGCCTCGCCCAGGGTGCGCCCGCGGGCGCCGTATGCGCGCCCCTCGTATCGGGCGCCGTCCTCGAGCACGAGCACGGCCCGGGTGAGGTCGATCGCGGCGGGGGGCGCCTGCTCGTCGACGGTGGTCGGGGTCTCAGTCATCCGAGGCCTCGCTCTCTTCTGCGTCCGGCTGCGGCGCGTCGGGCGCCGCAGCGATCTCGTTCACGGCGGCCACGAACCGGGCGGAGTCGCCCGGATACCGGCACCGAAGGTAGCTGTCGACCTTCGTCGGAACCTCGGGCTCCGATCGGTCGTCGACGATCCAGGTGAGGGCCACGAGGCCCTCGGGCTCGACCCCGCGATCGATCGCGTAGGTCGCGGTCCCGGCCGCTGTGATGCGTTCGGCCGGGATGAAGCTCGGGAGTTCGCCGGCGATGCGGAGGAGCACGCCCATGCGGTGCACCTCGACGCGCGCCGAGCCGCGGAATGCGAGCCCCTCGACGGCGAGACGCTCGAGCGGGTCGCCCTCGGGCGTCGTGGCGACGTAGAGCGCCTCGACCTCGAGGATCGTCGAACCGGGATCCGCGGGGGGTCCGTAGGCCGCGAGCGTCTCGTCACGCGCGGTGCGGCGTCGCCAGGATCGCCACATGAGCCACGCGGCCGCGGCCACGATCACGACCGCGACGAGCGCTCCGATCCAGCGGCTATCCATTCGCACCCCGATCCGCGAGGCGTGCGGAGGCCGCTGCGACCTCGGAGGCCGGCCGGACCGCCCCGTCGAGGACCGTGGGCACGCCGCGGTGGAACGTCGCGACGACGCGACCCGGGAGCGTCCGACCGAGGTAGGGCGAGTTGACGCTCCGACCGGCGAGCCGATCGGTGCCGAACTCGGCCGACGCGTCCGGGTCGACGAGCGTGAGCTCCGCGGCCGATCCCGCGGCGACGGGCTCCCCGTGCCCGGAGATGCGACCGATCCGCGCCGGGGTCGCTGAGAGCACCCTCGCCACGTCGGCCCATCCCATCCGGCCGGGGTCGACCATGGCGTGCTGCACGACCGACAGTGCCGACTCGAGGCCGACCATGCCGTTCGCCGCCGCGTCCCACTCCGACTCCTTCGCCTCGACGGGGTGCGGGGCGTGGTCGGTCGCGACGATGTCGATCGTGCCGTCGGCGAGGGCCGCACGGAGTGCCTCGACGTCCTCCTGCCGACGGAGCGGTGGGTTGACCTTGTACCGCGGGTCGTAGCCGGCGACGAGGTCCTCGGTGAGCAGCAGGTGGTGCGGCGTCACCTCGGCGGTGACGTCGATGCCGCGGGCCTTCGCCCAGCGGATGACCTCGACCGACCCGGCCGTGGAGACATGGCACACGTGCAGCCGCGAGCCGACGTGCTCGGCGAGCAGGACGTCGCGGGCGATGATCGACTCCTCGGCGACCGCGGGCCATCCGGCGAGGCCGAGCTCGCCCGAGAGCGCGCCCTCGTTCATCTGCGCGCCCTGCGTGAGCCGCGGCTCCTGCGCGTGCTGGGCGATGACGCCGTCGAACGCCTTCACGTACTCGAGCGCGCGGCGCATGAGCAGCGGGTCGAAGACGCAGAAGCCGTCGTCGCTGAAGACGCGCACCCGGGCGCGCGAGGCTGCCATGGCGCCGAGCTCGGCGAGCTGCTCGCCCTTCAGTCCGACGGTGACGGCGCCGATGGGCTGCACGGTCGCGTAGCCCGCGGCCTCGCCGAGCGAGAGCTCCTGCTCGACGACGCCCGCGGTGTCGGCGACGGGGAACGTGTTGGCCATCGCGAACACCGCCGTGAAGCCGCCGGCGGCGGCGGCCTGCGTGCCCGTCAGCACGGTCTCGCTCTGCTCGTAGCCCGGCTCGCGGAGGTGGGTGTGCAGGTCGACGAGGCCGGGGAGCGCGACCAGGCCGTCGGCGTCGACGACCGTCGCGCCCGCGGCATCCGTCACCGTGCCGACCTCGGCGATGCGGCCGCCGTGGAGGAGGACGTCTGCGCGCTCGCCCGTGGGCAGCGTCGCGCCCCGGATCAGGAACGACTCGCTCATCGGGTCTCCCCCCGTTCGCCGGACAGCAACAGGTAGAGGGCGGCCATTCTCACTGATACTCCGTTCGCGACCTGCTCGCGCACCGTCGACTGCATGGAGTCGGCGGCGCGGGGGGCGATCTCGAGCCCGCGGTTCATGGGGCCCGGATGCATGACCATCGTAGTCTCGGGAAGCTGGGCGAACCGGTGGTCGTCCAGCCCCCAGGTGCGCGCGTATTCGCGGCTGTTCGGGAAGAACGCGCCCTGCATGCGCTCCGCCTGGATGCGGAGCATCATGACGACGTCGGGACCGGCGGCGAGCGCACGATCGAGGTCGTACTCGATCGTGGCGGGCCAGCCCGACACGTCGACCGGCACGAGCGTCGGCGGCGCCACGAGCGTCACGTCGGCGCCGAGCGTCTCGAGGAGCCAGACGTTCGAGCGGGCGACCCGCGAATGCAGGATGTCGCCGACCACGACCACGTGCACGCCGTCGAGGTCGCGTCCCCGCGACGCACCCGCGTGGAGCCGGCGACGCATCGTGAAGGCGTCGAGGAGGGCCTGCGTGGGGTGCTCGTGCGTGCCGTCGCCGGCGTTGACGACGCCCGCGTCGATCCATCCGCTCGTCGCCAGGGTGAAGGGCGCCCCCGAGGACGGATGCCGGATCACGACGCCGTCGGCGCCCATGGCCTGCAGCGTCTGCGCGGTGTCCTTCAGCGACTCGCCCTTGGAGACGCTCGAACCCTTCGCGCTGAAGTTGATGACGTCGGCCGAGAGTCGCTTCGCGGCGGCCTCGAACGAGATGCGCGTTCGCGTGGAGTCCTCGAAGAAGAGGTTCACGACGGTGCGCCCGCGGAGCGTGGGCAGCTTCTTGACCTCGCGCTCCTGGACGGCGGCCATGTCCTCGGCGACGTCGAGCAGCGAGATGGCCTCGTCGCGGGAGAGGTCGCGGGTGCTGAGCAGGTGCCTCACTCGTCGCCGCCCTCGATCGTGACGGCGTCGTCGCCGTCGACCTCGGCCAGGTGCACGTTGATGCGCTCCCGGGTCGAGCTCGGCAGGTTCTTGCCGACGTAGTCCGCACGGATCGGGAACTCGCGGTGGCCGCGGTCGACGAGCACCGCGAGGCGCACCGCGCGCGCGCGACCGAGGTCGGCGAGCGCGTCGAGGGCGGCCCGGATGGTGCGACCCGAGTAGAGCACGTCGTCGACGAGCACCACGACCCGGCCGTCGATGCCCTCGCCCGGCACCTCGGTCGGGTGCGTGGTGCGCGCGGGATTGCGGCCCAGGTCGTCGCGGTACATCGTCACGTCGAGCGCACCCGAGGGCACGTCGACGCCGGCGATCCGCGACACGATCCGGGCGAGTCGCTCGGCCAGCGCCACGCCGCGCGTGGGGATGCCGAGGAGGACGAGATCGTCGGCGCCGCGATTGGCTTCGAGGATCTCGTGGGCGATGCGGGTCAGCGCCCGCTCGAGGTCTGCCTGCTGGAGCACGGTGCGCACAGCGGTGCGGACTCCCTTCTCCGCCTCACAGGACGGGCTTCAAGGTTGTCGGTCGGTCGATCCTACCAGCGACGCGGTGACCACGGATGCCGCCGGCTCCCGCCGTGCGCGACCCCCGTCCACTACCGTGCGATCATGCGATCGCGTCCGAGCCGGCCCGTCTCGGTCGGCGCGGCCCTCCTGGGCGCCGCGTGGGCGTTCGTGCTCCTCCCGCCGCAGCAGCGCGCGTGGTCCGGCGGGTACGCCATGCCGCACTGGCTGTTCGTCCTCGACGGGCTGCCGCCCTACGACGCCGTGCGCGCCTGGCTCGTCTCGGTCGGGGAGCCGGACTTCTACCTGGTGTTCGGCGCCGCGGCATCCGTGTCGTTCGCCCTCGCCTGGTTCGCGACCGGGCCGGCCTTCGCCGCGCTCGGCTGGTCGGGGCGGGTGCTCGGCTGGCTCGTGCTCGCCGGCGCCCCGGTCACGCTGCTCAGCTACCTCAACCACGCGGACGGGTCGCCGTTGCGGTTCATGTGGGGCGCCGAGGCGTTCGTGCTCATCGCGATCGGGCTCTGGGCCGTGCTCGTCGCGTTCCTCGCACCGCGTGGCGCGGGGATCCCCGTCTGGGAGCGCGTGCTGCTCGGAGCGACTCTCCCCGTGCTGGTCGGCGCGACCGCGCTCTTCGCGTACTGGCCGCACGGCACGCTCATCGGGTTCGGGCTGGAAGCCGCGGCCCTCGCCGCGTGGGGCGCTCGTCCGGACTCCGGGACGACCGCGGAGGGGGACGACGCCGCCACGGCCGGCTGATCGACTCCGTGGCACGTGGAAGGGGGCGGGATGCGTGCGCACCCCGCCCCCGCCGGGCGTCGTGGAGCCGCTCATCGCCCACGCGCCGGAGCGCGCAGCACCCGCGATGCGATGACGAGCGCCGCGGCGATGAGGACGACGTTCTTCGCGACGTACTGGCCGAGGAGCGTCGGTCCGCCGGCCGTGACCAGCTGGTCGGTGAAGAACACGATCGGCGAGAGGATGCCGACGAACGCGACGGCGAGGACCACGAGACCGAGCCGGGCGAAGCGCCCCGAGATGAGCAGCAGGCCCGCCGTGGTCTCGATGACGGCGGTGAGCACGAGCGCGAGCTGCCCGCCGACGAGACCGAACGTGAGCACGCCCCAGGTCGCCTCGACGAGGGGCTCGACCGGGCTGACGCCGGGGAGGAACTTCAGGACGCCGAAGACGACGAACACGGCGCCGAGCGCGACGCGCAGTGCGGGGATGCTCCACCGCTCGAGGAAGACCTTGAGGGCGGCCTCGGCGTCGGCGAGGCGGGCGGCGAGCGACCGGTGTCCGGTCGCTCGACCGGAGCCGGCCCGGGAGAGGCCGGATGCGGAGATGGTGGTCATGACGGGGTTGCTCCTTCCAGAGCGGGGGTCGGTGCCGGGTGACGGATGCCGCGGAGTGCGACGTCTCCCAGTGAACGGCGGCGCGCGATCCCGCGGATCAGTGCACGCGCGGGAAGCGGCGGAGGGACGTCCCCGTTTCTCGGCGCGGGCGCACCCCGGGTGCTCCTCCGGGCGGGCCCGCACCTCACCCCCGTCCGGGGGATCCTGGCGTCGGAGGCTGGCCGAGACATCCCGGTGCGTGGTCGAATGGCGCATGGCCGACGTCATGATCGCCGTGATGCCGTTCGCCGGGCACGTCGCGCCGATCGCGGCGGTCACCGCGGCGTTCGTCGAAGCGGGTCATCGCGTCCGCGTGTACACGGGCCGCGGGTACGCCGACCGATTCGCCGCGCTCGGCGCCGAGGTCGTCCCGTGGGCGATCGCACCGGACTTCGATGAACGGGATCTCTCGTCGACGTTCCCCGCGCTGCGCGGACGGAAGGGTCCCCGCCAGATGCTCGCCAACGTGGAGCACCTGTTCGTCGGGACCGGCGCCGCGCAGGCCGCGGACCTCGTCGCGGCCCACGAGCACCGCCCCTGGGACGTGATCGTCGCCGACAATCTCAGCCTCGGGACCCACCTCGCGGCGGAGCGGCTCGGCACGCCGTCGGTCACGGTGAGCATCGTGCCGCTCACGATCCCGACGCCGGAGCTCCCGCCGCCCATCCTCCCGCTCCGCCCGGCGAGCGGCGCGCTCGGACGCCTGCGCGACCGCATCCTGAACGGCGCCCTCGCGTTCGCCACGCGCGGGATCCGGCGGGCGTACGACACCCAGCGCGAGGCGTTCGGGCTCCCGCCGACCGACGCGCCGCTCGAGGCGGCATGGCACTCCCCCGACCTCGTCTGCGCCTCGGGGATCCCGCAGCTCGAGTTCCCGCGCGGCGCATGGCCCGTACGCGTCGAGTTCGTCGGCGCACTGGCCCCGACCGGTTCGATCAGGCCGGATCCTCCGCAATGGTGGGCCGACCTGCCCGACGACCGTCCGATCGTGCACGTGACGCAGGGCACGCTCAACGTCGACCCCGACGATCTCATCCGACCGGCGTTCGCCGCACTCGGCAGGCAGCCCGTCTCCGTCGTCACGACGACCGGCCGTGACGATGCCGTGCCACTGTCCTTCGCAGCGCCGCCGAACGCCTACGTCGCCGGGCTGGTCGACTACGCCGAGCTGCTGCCACGGACCGACGTGATGATCACGAACGGGGGGTGGGGCGGCGTGCTCGCGGCGCTCTCGCACGGCATCCCGCTCATCGTCGCGGGCGGCGACATCGACAAGCCCGTCATCGCGACGCGCGTCGCCTGGGCGGGTGCGGGCATCGACCTCCGGACCGGTCGACCGTCTCCGCGAGCGATCCTGCGCGCCTGGCGACGCCTCTCGGCGGACCCGGCGTATCGCGAGCGCGCCGAGGCGCTCGGCCGCGAGCTGCGAGCCCACGACGGCCCCCGTGAAGTCGTCGCGCACACGATGGCGCTCCTCGAACGCCGTCGCCGGGTGGGCGCGACGGGCTGACGACCACGAGCGGCGGTGCCCCGGCCGCTCAGCCCTTCGCGTGCGAGACGGCCGCGAGCAGGCCGTTGACGAAGCCCGCCGAGTCGTCCGTCGACAGCACCGTGGCGGCCTCGACCGCCTCCGAGATCGCGACCGGGTCGGGCACCTCGTCGTTGTAGACGATCTCCCACACGCCGATGCGGAGCAGGGCGCGGTCGACCGCGGGCATGCGCTCGAGGGTCCAGCCACGCGAGTGCGTGGTGATCAGTTCGTCGATCTCGTCGCGGTGGTCGACGATGCCGTCGACGATCTCGCGCGCATAGAGCCACGACGCCTGCCGCTCGGGTTCGTTCACGGCCCGCTCGGCCTCGGCGACCAGGACCTGCTCGACCGGGACCTGGCGCATGTCGGCCGAGTAGAGCATGTCGAGGGCGCGCTTGCGCGCCTTCGTACGGGCGCTCACTAGTCGTTCACGCGGCCGAGGTAGTCGCCCGAGCGGGTGTCGACCTTGACCTTGGTGCCGGTCTCGAGGAACAGCGGAACCTGGATCTCGTAGCCGGTCTCGACGGTGGCGGCCTTGGTGCCGCCGGTCGAGCGGTCGCCCTGCAGCCCCGGCTCGGTGTACGTGATCTCGAGGACGACCGACGCCGGGAGCTCGATGTAGAGCGGGTTGCCGTTGTTCAGCGCGATGGTGACGGCCTGGTTCTCCAGCATGAAGTTCTTGGCGTCGCCGACGACGGTGGCGGGGACGGTGAGCTGGTCGTAGTCGGTCTGGTCCATGAAGACGAAGCCGTCGCCGTCGTTGTAGAGGTACGTGAAGTCGCGGCGGTCGACGTTCTCGATGTCGACCTTGGCACCCGCGTTGTACGTCTTGTCGACGACCTTGCCGGTCACGACGTTCTTCAGCTTGGTGCGCACGAACGCACCGCCCTTGCCGGGCTTGACGTGCTGGAACTCGACGACGCTCCAGAGCTGGCCGTCGATGTTCAGGACGACGCCGTTCTTGATGTCAGCGGTGGATGCCATGGAAGTGCTTTCCGTTCGGTGGAGGGGAAGTCTCTGGGCACGCCGAAGGGCGTGCGACTGATCGAGTGTAGTCGACTCAGCCGGGCGAGTGCAGGAACGACCGCACGAGCCAGTCGACCGCGAGACGGTACGACTCCGCGCCGAACCCCGCGATCACGCCCGACGCGACGCCCGAGATCACGCTCGTGTGGCGGAACGCCTCGCGCGCGTGCGGGTTCGACAGGTGCACCTCGACGAGCGGCACGCCCGCGGACTTCAGCTGCGCCGCCGCATCGCGGAGCGCATAGCTGTAGTGCGTGAACGCGGCCGGGTTCAGCACGACCGGCAGACCACGGTCGACGGCCTCGTGGATCCAGCCGATGAGCTCGCCCTCGTCGTCGGTCTGCCGGAGGTCGATCTCGACTCCGTCGGGAACGGATGCCGCGAGGCCCGCGCCGATGTCGGCGAGCGTCTCCGATCCGTACACCTCGGGCTCGCGCGTGCCGAGTCGGCCGAGGTTCGGTCCGTTGAGGACGAGGATCGTGGTCATGCCGGAAGCCTAGCGGCGCGGCATCCGACGCCCCGGCCCGCGCGCGTCAGGACGCGATCTCCTGGTACGCCGCGAACAGCAGCGACTGGTCGGGCGCGAGCATGACGGTCGGCTTGCCGAGGTCGTCGAGGACGATGAAACGCAGCTGGCCGGCGCGCGACTTCTTGTCGCGCTGCATCGTCGCGAGGAGCGTGTTCCAGCGCCCCGCCGGATACGACGTCGGCAGGCTCAGCAGGTCGAGCACGCGCTTGTGCCGATCGGCGACCTCGTCGGAGAGCCGCCCGGAGAGCCGGCCGAGCTCGGCGGCGAAGGCCATGCCGACCGCGACGGCCGCACCGTGGCGCCACTGGTAGCGTTCGGCGTGCTCGACCGCGTGCCCGAGCGTGTGCCCGTAGTTCAGGATCTCGCGCAGGCCCTGCTCGGTGAAGTCCTCGCTCACGACGTCGGCCTTCATCCGGACCGCGAGTTCGAGCACGCGACGGAACTCGGGCGTGGCGGGGTCGGTCGCGACATCCGGGTCGGCCTCGATGACGTCGAGGATCTCGGGATAGCGGATGAAGCCGGCCTTCACGATCTCGGCGAAGCCCGCGAGGATCTCGTTCCGGGGGAGCGTGTCGAGGACCTCGAGGTCGCAGAGCACCTCCGCGGGGGCGTGGAAGACGCCGACCAGGTTCTTGCCCTCGTTCGTGTTGATGCCGGTCTTGCCGCCGACGGCGGCGTCGACCATTCCGAGCACCGTCGTGGGAACCTGCACGATGCGGACGCCGCGGAGCCAGGTCGCCGCGACGAATCCCGCCAGGTCGGTGATGGCTCCACCGCCGAAGCCGACGATCACGTCGGTTCGCGTGAAGTCGGCCTGACCGAGGATCTGCCAACAGAACGCCGCCACCTCGACGCGCTTGGCCTGCTCGGCGTCGGGGACCTCCGCGAGGAGGACCTCGAACCGGTCGGCGAGCGTCTCGCGCAGCGCCGCGGCGCGCCCGCCGAGCGTGGGCGGGTGCACGATGAGCACCTTGCGGGCCGAAGCGCCGATGGCAGCGCCGATCCCGTCGAGTACCCCGCGGCCGATCCGCACGTCGTAGCCCGTCTCGCCGCCGACGCGGATCACCGTCGCCTCGTGCTCGCTCATGCGCGTCCTCCAGCCCACTCGGTGATCTCCTCGACGATCCGCGCGACCGAGCGACGCGTGGTGTCGATGCTGAGGCCGGCGACCTCGTCGTACAGGGGGCGGCGCTCCTCGCGGATCCGAGTCCACCGTTCGAGCCCGCCGTCGGCGAGCAGGGGTCGCGTGCCGCCGGTGAGCCTCGGCGCGACGGCGTCGGGCCGGACGTCGAGCCGCACGACGGCGAGGCCCGCGAGGTCTGCGCGCGTGTCGGCGTCGAGCACCGCACCGCCGCCGAGCGAGACGACCGCCGGCTCGCGGAGCGCCTCGGCGACGACCTCGCGCTCGATGACGCGGAAGTAGGCCTCGCCCTCGCGGGCGAAGAGCTCGTCGATCGGGCCGTATCGGTCGACGATCCGATGGTCGGTATCGATGAACGGCGCGCCGACGGCGGTGGCGAGTCTCGCGCCGACGCGCGACTTGCCGGACCCCATCGGCCCGACGAGCACGATCGGCAACGCGACCGCCCGCGAGCCCGCCGGCACGGCGGCCGGTGTCGGCCGCTCAGGCACGGATCGCGCCGTCGGCGACCTCGCTCGCGAGCGCATCCGGAATCGCCGCGAGGTAGCCGTCGAGGTTGCGTCGCGTCTCGTGGACCGAATCGCCGCCGAACTTCTCGAGCACGGCGTTCGCGAGCGTGAGCGCCACCATGGCCTCCGCGACGACGCCCGCCGCGGGCACGGCGCACACGTCGGAACGCTGGTGATGGGCGGGCGCGGGTTCACCGGTCGCGACGTCGATCGTGGGAAGCGCGTGCGGGACCGTCGCGATCGGCTTCATTCCGGCGCGAACGCGGAGCACGGTGCCCGTGGACATGCCGCCCTCCGTACCGCCGGCGCGATCGCTCGCGCGAACGATCCGACCGTCGGCGAGGTGCAGCTCGTCGTGCGCGGCCGAGCCCCGGCGCGTGGTCGTGAGGAATCCGTCGCCGACCTCGACGCCCTTGATGGCCTGGATGCCCATGAGCGCGGCCGCGAGCTGGGCATCGAGCCGGCGGTCCCAGTGCACGTGCGAGCCCAGCCCCGGCGGCAGGCCGTAGGCGAGGACCTCGACGACGCCGCCGAGGGTGTCGCCCTCCTTGTGCGCCGCGTCGACCTCGGCCACCATGCGCTCACTCGTGGCGGGGTCGAAGCAGCGGAGCGGGTCGGCGTCGAGCCGGTCGACGTCGGACGGCATCGGCAGTTCGCTGCCCTCGGGGACCTGGACGGGGCCGATGGCGACGGTGTGCGAGACGAGTCGGATGCCGAGCTCGGCGAGGAAGGATCGCGCGACCGCCCCGAGGGCGACGCGGGCGGCGGTCTCGCGGGCGCTCGCGCGCTCGAGCACGGGCCGGGCCTCGTCGAAGCCGTACTTCTGCATGCCGACGAGGTCGGCGTGCCCCGGGCGCGGCCTCGTGAGCGGCGCACCACGGCCGCGACCGAGCGTCTCCGCGTCGACCGGCTCCGGGCTCATGACCTGCTGCCACTTCGGCCACTCGGTGTTGCCGATCCGCACCGCGACGGGGCTTCCCAGCGTCAGGCCGTGCCGGACGCCGCCCGAGACGGCGAGCTCGTCCTGCTCGAACTTCATGCGCGCGCCCCGGCCGTAGCCGAGCTTGCGTCGCGCCAGGTCGGCGCGGATGTCGTCGAGGGAGACGGGGATGCCTGCGGGGAGGCCTTCGAGGATCGCGACGAGTTCGGGGCCGTGCGATTCCCCGGCGGTGAGCCAACGGAGCATGCCCACCATCCTCCCACAGCGGGCTCAGAGGCTCCGGCGCATGACGTCGAGCACGCCGTCCTCGTCCGGCAGCGGCTCGAACGGATCGCCCGACGCGAAGATGCGCACCTGGAGCAGCGCCTGGTGCAGCAGCATGCCGAGCCCGTGGGTCACGCGGCCGTCACGTTCGAGCCACGCGGTCGCCAGTGCCGACGGCCAGGGATCGTAGGCCACGTCGAGCAGCAGCGCCGTGCCGGCCAGGGCATCCGACGGCGCGATCCCGAGGTCGGAACCGCCCGGCACCGTGCTCACGACCAGGTCGGCGGATGCCGCGTCCGCGAGCTCCGCGAGCGGTCGCACCCGGACCACGAGCCCGAGTCGTCGTCCGAGCTCCTCGACGCCGACCGCCCGGTCCGGATTGCGCACGAGCACGTCGACCTCGGCGGCGCCGAGCTCGGCGATCGCCACGAGCGCCGACGAGGCGGTCGCTCCGCTGCCGATCAGCACTCCCCGGTGCACGCGCCGCAGGTCGGCCTCGCCGAGCGTGCGCACGATCCCGCCGATGTCGGTGTTGAAGCCCTGCAGGGTGCCGTCGTCGGCGAACCGCACGGTGTTCGCCGCGCCGGCGAGCTCGACGAGCCGGTCGGCCCCGTCGAGGTGCGCGAGCACCTCGTGTTTCAGCGGCATCGTCAGCGACAGCCCCCGCCACGCGGCATCCGCATCACCCCGAACCCGGTCGAGGAACCCGGCGAGCTCCCCCGACCCCACCTCGATCGCGTCGTAGCGCCATCCGAGGCCCAGGCGGCCGTACGCCGCACGGTGCAGCGCCGGGCTCTTGGAATGCGAGATCGGCGAGCCCAGCACGGCAAGGCGGACCGGTCGCTCACGCGTCGTCGCGTTCGTCGTCGCGTTCGTCGTCCCGGGCGTCGCCATGGGGCTATCCGTTCTCGTCGAGGTAGCGCAGGAACTGCTCCACCGCCGCCTCGTGCTCCTCGAACGTCGCCGAGAACACGGTCTCGCCGGTCTCGAGGTTGACCGTCACGAAGTACAGCCACGGCCCGTCGGCGGGATGCTGCGCCGCGTCGATCGCGACGTCGCCGGGGTTGCCGATCGGCCCCGGCGGGAGGCCCGGATGCACGTAGGTGTTGTAGGGGTTCGATGCGTCGGCGCGCTCCGCATCGGTCGTGGTGACGAGCGTGTCGTCGCCGGTCCCGTAGTGCACCGTGGAGTCGAACTGCAGCAACTGCGTCGGGAACTGGTTCGCGTCGAGGCGGTTCCGGATGACGCGCGAGACCTTGTAGGCGTCGGCCTCGGAACCCGCCTCGCGTTCGATAAGCGAGGCGATGATCACGGTCTCCCAGCGGTCCTCGGGTGCCACGCCGGCCTCGTCGAGCGACTGGAACGACCGGTCGACGAGCGTCTGCACGACCTCCTCGGCCGTGACGTCGGGTCCGAAGGTGTAGGTCGCCGGGAAGAGGAAGCCCTCGACGCTCGTGGCCTCCTCGGGCAGGCCGAGCGCCTGCGGGTCGGACGCCGCGGCCTCGAGCTCCTCGACCGGGATCCCCGTCGCCGCCGACGCGTTCGCGAGCGCGTCGCGCGCCCACAGGCCCTCCTGGATCACGAAGGTGTTCTCGAGCTTGTTCTCGGGGTCGAGGAGCGCGTCGAGCGCCTCCTCGGCGCTCATCTGGTTCGCCATCCGATACGCACCGGGGTAGAAGATCGGCTGCTCCGACCGGCTCGTGACCTCCTCGATGAACGCCTCGGAGGAGGCGACGATGTCCTGCTCCTCGAGGTTGCCGGCGATGGTCTCGCCGCCGTCTCCGTCGTTGATCATGAAGACCACCTCGCCGGTGCCGGCACCCGTGTAGTCCTCGGGCGGCTGGAAGCGCTGCATGAGCGAGGTGATCGGACCCTGGAGGAAGAACGCGGCGCCCGCGACGAGCGCGCCGAGCACGATCAGCGCGATGAGGCAGCCCCACGCGCCGCGTCGACGACGGTTCGGTTCGCGCTCGTGCTCCTCGAACTCCCAGGCGGCTGCGGCGCGGCGGTCCGCGCGTGACGGGCGCGCCTCGTCGTTCCAGTCGGCGAAGGGGTCCTGGTCGTGCGGATCGGCCTCGGTGACGAGGCCGCGACCACCGGTGGGCGGCCACTCCTCCAGCCCGCCGCCGTCAGTGACGCCGGCGGCGCGCCCGCGAAGCGGTCCGGTGGTCGCCGCGGCGAGTGTGTCGTCGGTGGCGTACGGGATCTCGTCGGCGTAGCCGCCATCGTCGGCGCGGCGACCATCGGCTCCGTACGGCGCGTCGTCTGCGTAGCGACCGTCGTCGGCCGGATCGTGCGCGCGAGCGCCGGAATCCCACTGGTCCATCGGCTCGCGACCCGGTGGCGGGCCGGCGTGCTGACCGGGCAGTCCCATCGGGCCGGTCGACTGCGGCGGCAGGACCTGCTGCCCGCGTCGGACCTGCGCCTCGGAACGCTGCGCCTCCTGTGCGGCGCGCCACTCCGCCTCGGCCGCCCGCTCCGCCTCGTCGGCGGCAGCACGCCGCGCCTCCAGCGCCGCCTGGCGCTCCGCGGTCTGGGCCGCCGCGGCGCTCCGGGCCTCATCGCCGGCCGCGCGTCGGGCGGCGTCCGCCGCCTGCCGCTGCTCCATCTCCCGGAGCTCCCGCCGAGTGCGTGGCACCGGCGGCGGTGCTGCCGCGCTGCCGCGCCCGTCGTCCCGGGCACCGGACCCGCTGCCACGGTCGGACTGGGAGGGGTCGGATGACGGCGGCACCGGTGCGGTGCCGTTTCGACGCTCTGGGGGGAGCTGTGTCACGAGGTCAGGGGCCTTCCTCGATGGAGATCGTGCGTCCGGGGGCGGAACCCGATGCCCGTTCGGCATCGATGGCGTGTTGCAGAATGATAACGGCTGCGGCTTGGTCGATGATCGGACGCTGCTTCTTCGAGGACTTGCCGGCCGAGCGGAGCGCCTGCTGGGCGCTCACCGTCGACATCCGCTCGTCGACCAGCCGCACCGATGCCCCGGCCGCCGCCAGTCGCTCCCCGAACCCGACGGCGTCGGCGGTCGACGCCGTCGGCCGGCCCGACAGTGAGAGCGGATGCCCGACCACGAGTTCGACGGCCTCGAACTCCGATGCGAGCTCGAGCACGCGGCGGATGTCGCTGCCGTCGTCGGAGGTGCTGCGCGCGACCGTCTCGACGGGGACTGCGAGGATCGCGCTCGCGTCGCACCGGGCGACGCCGATGCGAGCCCGGCCGACGTCGATGCCGAGTCGCGCGCCAGGTCTCACGCTCAGGCCCCCGATGCGTTCCGCGCAGCGCCGAGCGCCGCCGGGATCGCGCCGAGGTCGGTGCCGCCGCCCTGCGCGAGGTCGGGCTTGCCGCCGCCGCCGCCACCGAGCGCTGCGGCCATGGCCTTCGCGATCGTGCCGGCGTTCGCGCCCGCGTCGCGGGCCGCCGGCGAGGTGGCGACGATGGCGAGCGGCTTTCCGCCGACCTCGCCGACGAGTGCGACGACGGATGCCGCGTCGCCGAGCCGGCCGCGCACGGCCGTCGCGAGCGAACGGAGCTCGTCGCCGGATCCGAGCGCACCGACGGCCTCGGTCACGAGGAGCAGGTCGCCCACGCGCTCCGCCTTCGATGCGAGCGCCGGAACCCGGTCGTTCAGCGCCTTCGCCTCGAACGCCTGGATCTTCTTCTCGGCGGCCTTGAGGCTGGCAACGAGCTCGCCGACCCGATCGACGAGCAACTCGGGACGGGTCTTCAGCGTTCCGGTGAGCTCCTGCACGAGCGCGCGCTCGGCCGCGAACCGCTGGAACGCGTCCTTGCCGACGAGCGACTCGACGCGGCGGTTCGACGCGCCGACCGAGGACTCCCCGACGATGTTGATCATCCCGACCTCGGCGCTGCGCGCCACGTGCGTGCCGGCGCAGAGCTCGCGCGACCACGGACCGCCGATGTCGACGACCCGCACGACGTCGCCGTACTTCTCGCCGAACAGCGCCATCGCGCCGAGGGCCTTCGCCTCGTCGATCGGCATCTCGCGCGTGACGACCTCGAGGTTCTCGCGCACTGCACCGTTCGCGACCTCCTCGATCTCGCTTCGCGTCTCGGCCGACAGCGCCTGGTTCCAGCCGTAGTCGAGGCGCAGGTAGCCGGCCTTGTTGAACGAACCGGACTGGTGCGCGGTCGGCCCGAGGACCTGGCGGAGCGCCGCGTGCACGAGGTGCGTGCCGGAGTGGGCCTGCGTCGCACCGCGCCGGTAGTCCTCGTCGACGATGCTCGTCGCCGGGACGCCGATGCCGACCTCGCCGGTCGTCACGGTCACCGTGTGGCTGATGAGCCCCTTGACGGGCTTCTGCACATCGAGCACCTTCAGCTCGAAGCCGTCGCCGACGATGCGGCCCTGGTCGGGGGCCTGTCCACCGGACTCGGCGTAGAGCGAGGTCTCCGCGAGGATGACCTCGGCCGTCTGGCCCGCGACCGCCGAGGCGACCGGACGGCCGTCGACGAGGATGCCGAGCACGCTCGAATCGGTCACGAGGTCGGTGTAGCCCGTGAAGACGGTCTCGCCCCTGGCGCGGAAGTCGCTGTAGACCGAGAGGTCGGCGAGCACCTTCTTCTTCGACTTCGCGTCGGCCTTCGCGCGCGAGCGCTGGTCGGCCATCAGCGTGTCGAACGCCGGGCGGTCGACCGCGAGCCCGGCCTCCTCCGCCATCTCGAGCGTGAGCTCGATCGGGAAGCCGTACGTGTCGTGCAGCAGGAACGCGGTGTCGCCGGCGAGCTCGTCCGCGCCATCCGCCTTCGTCTTCGCGACCGCGGTGTCGAGGATGGCCGTTCCCGCCGTGAGCGTGCGGAGGAAGGTCGCCTCCTCGCCGAGCGCGAGCTGCTCGATCTGCGTGTAGCTCGTCGCGACCTCGGGGTAGGCGGCCTTCATCGCATCGCGCGACGCCGCGAACAGCTCGCGGAAGGTCGGCCCCTCGACGCCGAGCAGGCGCATCGCGCGGATGCTGCGCCGGAGCAGGCGGCGGAGGATGTAGCCGCGGCCCTCGTTCGACGGCGTCACGCCGTCGCTCATGAGCATGAGCGAGGAGCGGATGTGGTCGGCGATGACGCGCATGCGCACGTCGTCCTCGTGGTCGGCGCCGTAGCGACGGCCGGAGAGGCGCGCGGCGGCGTCGAGGACGGGCCGGACCTGGTCGATCTCGTACATGTTGTCGACGCCCTGCTTGATGAACGCGACGCGCTCCAGGCCCATACCGGTGTCGATGTTCTTCTTGGGCAGTTCCTTCACGATGGTGAAGTCCACCTTCGACTTCACGTCGGCGATCAGGTACTGCATGAAGACGAGGTTCCAGATCTCGACGTACCGGTCGTCATCGGTGGCCGGACCGCCGTCGATGCCGTACGCCGGCCCGCGGTCGAAGAAGATCTCGGAGCACGGGCCGGCCGGGCCGGGCTGACCCGTGTGCCAGTAGTTCGTGTCCTTGCCGAGGCCCTGGATGCGGTCGTCGGGCAGGCCCGCGACGCGGCGCCAGATCTCGCGCGCCTCGTCGTCGTCCTCGTAGACGGTGACCCAGAGGTCCTTCGGGTCGAAGCCGTAGCCGCCCTCGGCCTCCGACGACGTCAGGAGCTCCCACGCGAACGTGATCGCCCCCTCCTTGAAGTAGTCGCCGAAGGAGAAGTTGCCGTTCATCTGGAAGAACGTGCCGTGACGCGGGGTCTTGCCGACCTCCTCGATGTCGTTCGTGCGGATGCACTTCTGCACGCTGGTCGCCCGAGGGTACGGGGCGGGCACGACGCCGGTGAGGTACGGCACGAACGGCACCATGCCGGCGACCGTGAAGAGCAATGACGGGTCGTCGGAGACGAGCGAGGCCGAGGGCACGACCGTGTGGCCGCGCGCGGCGAAGAAGTCCAGCCAGCGCTGGCGGATCTCGGCAGTCTGCATGGTTCCGTTCTGGTTTCGTGGGGGGTGGTGGAACGTCCCGCGCGTGGCGCGGGATGGGTCGCGCGCCGCGACTAGTGGTCTTCGGCCGCCCGGAGCTCGGCCTCACGGGCGTGGTAGCCCTCGGCCACCGCCCGCCCGAACGCACGCGCCTTGGCGTCGATCCCCGAGAAGAACTCACGGCCCTGGGCCGTACGGTTGACCTGGTGCGCGACGGCGAATCCGGTCGCGACGCCGACGGTGAACCACAGGATGCTCTTCACGTCTCACTCCTCGATGGGTCGTGCTCGCGCCGCGCGGTGCGCACGCATCTCCTCAGTCTAGGGCGTGCGACGGATGCCGCGGGGAGACGACGAACGGGGCCGCGGCGAACCGCGACCCCGTTCGGGCGAACCGCCGACTAGCGGGCGGCGTAGTACTCGACGACGAGCTGGACGTCACACGTGACGGGCACCTCGGCGCGCTTCGGGCGGCGCACGAGCGTGGCCTGCAGCTTGTCGAGCTCGACCTCGAGGTAGCCCGGGGTCTTGGGGAGCACGTCGACGTGGCCGCCGGCGGCCGCGACCTGGAAGGGCTCGGTGCCCTCGGAGCGCTGCTTGACGCCCACGACCTGGCCCGGCTTCACGCGGAACGACGGACGGTCGACGATCTTGCCGTCGACGGTGATGTGACGGTGCACGACGAACTGGCGGGCCTGCGAGATGGTGCGGGCGAAGCCGGCGCGGAGCACGAGCGCGTCGAGGCGCATCTCGAGGAGCTCGACCAGGTTCTCACCGGTCAGGCCGTCGGTGCGGCGGGCCTCGTTGAACGCGATGCGGAGCTGCTTCTCGCGGATGCCGTACTGGGCGCGGAGGCGCTGCTTCTCGCGAAGGCGCACGGCGTAGTCGGAGTCCTGCTTGCGCTTGGTGCGGCCGTGCTCACCGGGAGCGTACGGGCGCTTCTCCATGTACTTGGCGGCCTTCGGGGTGAGGGCGATGCCGAGCGCGCGGGAGAGGCGGGTCTTGCTTCGGGACTGGTTGGTCACGATGTCCTTTCGGAGGATTCTCAAACGGTGTGGTTCCGGGCGCGCGGAGCGCCGGAAAGACGATGTTCAGAGGGGTTCGCCACGGGGCGACCGGCTACAGGTCGCATCCCTTCGCCGTGGAGACCGCGCAGCCGCACGCGAGAATCTGGCTTCAGGCCAGCGACGATCCTACCACGGGCGCCCGGTCAGTTCTCACCGCGCACGATCCGGCGCAGCTTGGCGAGTCGCGCCGACACCTCGCGCTCGTTCCCGTGCTCGGTCGGCGTGTAGTAGACCGCGCCGCGGAGCGGATCGGGCAGGTACTGCTGCGGCACGACGCCGATCGGGTCGTCGTGCGGGTAGGCGTAGCCCCTGCCGTGGCCGAGCCGCTTCGCTCCCGGGTAGTGGGCATCGCGCAGGTGCGTGGGCACGCGACCGGCGCGGCCCGCCCTGATGTCGGCCAACGCGGCGTCGATCCCGAGGTACGCCGCGTTCGACTTGGGCGCGGTCGCGAGATGCACGACCGCCTGGGCGAGCGGGATGCGCCCCTCCGGCATGCCGATGTACTGCACGGCGTCGGCTGCGGCGACCGCCACGCCGAGCGCCGTCGGGTCGGCCATGCCGATGTCCTCCGACGCGAGCACGATGATGCGACGCGCGATGAACCGCGGGTCCTCCCCCGCCTCGATCATGCGCGCGAGGTAGTGCAGCGCGGCGTCGACGTCGCTGCCGCGCACGGACTTGATGAACGCGCTGATCACGTCGTAGTGCTCGTCGCCGTCCCGGTCGTAGCGGAGGAGCGCGCGGTCCACGGCGCGCGCGACCACCTCCGGCGTGATCACCGGCCGTGGCGGCGCGTCCTCGGCGACCACGCCTCCCCCGTTCTCGTCGCCGTCGTCGTCCGCCGCCTCGCCGTCGGCGGGCTCGCCGACACCCGGCTCGTCCACGGCCGCGTCGCCCTCGGCGGCATCGCCGGTGCGGTCCGCCTCACTGGGCGCATCCGCGTCGCCGGGCCGGTCGGCGTCGCCGGAGGCATCCGCGGACGTCGCCAGCGCCGCCTCGCTCATCGCCGACGTGGATGCCGCCTCGAGCGCGGTCAGCGCGCGCCGGGCGTCGCCCGACGCGAGGCGCACGATGGCCGCCCGCGCCTCGGGGGCGAGCACGACGCGACCTCCGAGGCCCCGCGGATCGGCGACCGCGCGGTCGACGAGCCGCCCGAGGTCGTCGTCGTCGAGCGTCTCGAGGGTCAGCAGGAGCGAGCGCGAGAGCAGCGGCGAGATCACGGAGAACGAGGGGTTCTCGGTCGTCGCCGCGACGAGGATCACCCAGCCGTTCTCGACGCCCGGGAGCAGGGCGTCCTGCTGGGCCTTGGTGAACCGGTGGATCTCGTCGAGGAACAGCACGGTCGAGACGCCGTAGAGGTCGCGGTCGGCGCGCGCCGCCTCCATCACCTGGCGGACGTCGCGGACGCCGGCCGTGACCGCGGAAAGCTCGACGAACTTGCGCCCCGAGGAGCGGGCGATCGCCTGCGCGAGCGTGGTCTTGCCCGTGCCCGGCGGACCCCAGAGGATGACCGAGACCGCGCCCGATTCGCCCGTGCGGTCGGCCGCGAGGGCGACCAGCGGCGAACCCGGCGTCAGGAGGTGCCGCTGGCCCGCCACCTCGTCGAGGCTCCGCGGTCGCATGCGCACCGCCAGCGGGGTCGCGCCCGCGCGCAACCCCTGAGCCGAATCCACCATGGCGACCAGCGTAATCCCGGCGACCGACACCGCCCGCCCCTGCCGGAGGAGCCGGATTCGCCCGGGCGCGCCGCGGTTGCGTAGGCTCTCCCCCGCAGGATCCCCGAGAAGGAGCAGCGTGGCAACGAACGACCGTCAGGCGCGCGAGGAGCGCTCGCGCCTCCGCACCTACCAGGCCCGCCAGGAGGTGCACCGCCGCGCGGTCCGCCGCCGGACGCGCGACAACGTGCTCGCCGGAATCGGCCTCGTCGTGGTGCTCGCGCTCGCGACGGGCGCGCAGCTGTTCTACTTCTCCGGCGGCCCCGGCACGCCCGCCGCCGAGCCCACCCCCACGCCGACGCCGACCCCGGAGGCGGCCGAGGTCCCGTCGCCCGACCTCGCCGAGGATCGCACCTGGGTCGGCGCGCTCACGCTCAACGACACCACGCTCTCCGTCGAGCTCGACGGCGCCGCCGCACCGCAGGCCGTCGCGAGCACGGTGAGCCTCGTCGACTCGGGCTTCTACGACGGTCTCACCTGCCACCGCCTCACGACCGAGGGCATCTTCGTGCTGCAGTGCGGCGACCCGAACGGCGACGGCTCGGGGGGCCCCGGGTACAGCTACGGCCCGATCGAGAACGCGCCCGCCGACGACGTCTACCCGGCGGGCACGATCGCGATGGCCCGGCAGGGCGGCACGGCCGAGAGCCAGGGCAGCCAGTTCTTCATCGTCTACGAGGACTCGACGATCCCCTCCGACGCCGCCGGGGGCTACACCGTGATCGGCCGGGTGACCGACGGGCTCGACGCCCTGAGGACCGAGATCACCGACCAGGGCGTCGCCGACGACGCGGCCGACGGGGCGCCCGTACGACCGGTGAGCATCACCTCGTTCGTCCTCGAGTGAACGCGCGCGCCCGGGCTCGGATGCGGCCGACGCCGTCCCCGGGGGTGCAATAGGCTTGATGCCGTCATCCGCCGCGCACGCGGCATCCGCACGACGACAGGGTGAGTTCGTGACCGATTCAGCACAGCAACCGTGGGGCCGCGTCGACGAGACGGGCACCGTCTTCGTGCGGACCAGCGAGGGCGAGCGCGAGGTCGGGCAGTACCCCGATGCGACCCCTGAGGAGGCGTTGGCGTACTTCGAGCGCAAGTACGCCGACCTCGCCGGCGCGGTCGGACTGCTCGAGCAGCGGGTGCGCCGCGGCGCACCGGCAGCGGATGTCGCCAAGGCCGTCGCGACGCTCCAGGCGAGCGTCGCCGACGCCCACGCCGTCGGCGACCTCGACGCGCTCAGCCGTCGACTCGAGGCCCTCTCGGGCACCACGCAGGAGCTCACCGCCCAGCAGCAGGCCGAAGCGAAGGCCGCACTCGCCGACGCGATCGCCGAGCGCACCCGCATCGTCGAGGAGGCCGAGGCGCTCGCCGCCCAGGACCCCGCCAAGACGCAGTGGAAGCAGACCTCCGCCGAGCTCGACGCGCTGTTCGCACGTTGGCAGCAGCACCAACAGGACGGCCCGCGCCTGCCGAAGGGCGAGGCCAACGAACTCTGGAAGCGGTTCCGCGCCGCGCGCTCGACGATCGAGCAGCACCGGAAGGCGTTCTTCGCCGAGCTCGACGCCGCGCACCGCGAGGTCCGGCAGCGCAAGCAGCGGCTCATCGAGCGCGCCGAGGCCCTCGCCCCCCGCGGCGCCGACGGCGTGGTGGAGTACCGCGCGCTACTCGACGAGTGGAAGCAGGCCGGCCGAGCGGGCAAGAAGGTCGACGACGCGCTGTGGGCCAAGTTCAAGGCCGCCGGCGACGTGCTCTTCCAGGCCAAGGCCGAGATCGATGCGAAGGACGACGAGGAGTACCGCGCGAACCTCACGCAGAAGCTCGCCCTGCTCGACGAGGCCGACGCACTGCTCACGTCGAAGGACGCTCGCGCGGCCCGCTCGACGCTGAACGGCATCCAGCGCCGCTGGGACGAGATCGGTCGGGTGCCGCGCGACCAGGTGCGCACCGTCGAGGATCGCCTCCGCAAGGTCGAGAACCACGTTCGCGCCCTCGAGGACGAGCGCTGGGAGCGCGAGGACCCCGAGAAGAAGGCGCGCTCCGAAGGCATGCTCGGCCAGCTGCACGACGCGATCGCCAAGCTCGAGGCCGAGCTCGCCGAGGCCGAGTCCGCCGGCGACGCCAAGGCCGTGGCTGCAGCCCGGGAAGCGCTCGACGCCCGCCGGGCCTGGCTCAAGGCGGTCGGCGGCTGAGCCCGTCTCCATCGTGACCCGACCCGTCGCCGCCTTCGCGGTGGCGGGTCGAGTCCGTGGCGGGTCGACTCCTGCACGCCGCATCGCGCAGGGCGATGATCCACAGCCTCGTGGTCGACGCGGCGGCGCTTCGACGGATGCCGCACCATGGGTCGCATGGCGCGACTCCCCTCGATCCTCGACCTCGACGACCTCCCCATTGCCGAACTCTGCGCGGCGCGGCTCGACGGCGAGGTGATGCGGATCGGCGACGGGTGGTGCCCGGTCGACGAGCCCGACCTTCCGAGCCTTCGTGCCGCTGCAGTAGTACCGGGCCTCGCGGCGCCGTTCATCATCGAGCGTCGCTCCGCCGCCTGGGTGCACGGCGCGCTCCCGGCTCCACCGCCGGTCGCGGAGTGCTGCGTGCCGCATTCCGCGCGCGTGTCGACGCGGTCGCTGCCCGCGGTGATGCTCCTCCGGGAGGTCGCGATCACGCCTGCCGACATCGTCATGATCGGCGGCGTCCGGTGCACCAGCCCCGACCGGACGGCCTTCGACCTGGTCCGCGAGGCGGAGCCGCTCTCCGGCGCCGTCGGCATCGTCGCCGCGCTGTTCGCCGCGGACGGAGCCGCGGTCGAGCGCGTCAGGTCGCGCGTCGAGCTCGCCCATCGCCTGCCCCACAAGGCGGCAGCGCTCGCGCGCCTGGCAGCGGCCGAGGCCGCAGCGGCGGATCAGCCGTCGCTGACCCGGTACACGTCGTAGACCGCGTCGATGCGACGGACGGCGTTCAGCACCCGGTCCAGGTGCGTGGTGTCGCCCATCTCGAAGACGAACCGGCTGATGGCGAGCCGATCGGCCGAGGTCGAGACGTTCGCCGACAGTATGTTGACGTGGTGCTCGCTGAGGACCCGGGTGACGTCCGAGAGCAGCCCCGCGCGATCGAGCGCCTCGATCTGGATCTGCACGAGGAACACGCTCTTGGAGCTCGGCGCCCACTCGACGTCGATCATGCGGTCGGGCTCGCGGAGGAGCGACTGCACGTTGTGGCACGACGCCTGATGCACCGAGACGCCCGAGCCCCGCGTGATGAATCCGACGATGTCGTCGCCCGGCACCGGGGTGCAGCAACGGGCGATCTTCACGAGGATGTCGGGCGCACCCCGCACGAGCACGCCGGAATCGCTGGTCCGCGGCAGCGGCCGCGACCGGACCGGAATGGCCGGCAGTTCGGGTTCGTCGGCGTCATCGACGTCGCGGACGAGCGCGATGACCTTCTCGATGACCGACTGCGTCGACACGTGCCCCTCGCCGACGGCGGCGTACAGCGCCGAGACGTCGTCGTAGCGCAGTTGGGCCGCCACCTCTGCGAAGGACTCCTGGCTCATGAGCTTCTGGAGCGGGAGGTTCCGCTTCCGCATCGCTCGCGCGATCGCGTCGCGCCCGTGCTCGATCGCCTCGTCGCGGCGCTCCTTGGTGAACCACTGCCGGATCTTGCTCCGCGCACGCGGGCTCTTGACGAACGTCAGCCAGTCCTTGCTCGGACCCGAATCGGGGTTCTTCGACGTGAACACCTCGACGACGTCGCCGCTCACGAGTTCGCTCTCGAGCGGTACCAATCGGCCGTTGACCTTCGCCCCCATCGTGCGGTGGCCGACCTCCGTATGGACCGCATAGGCGAAGTCGACCGGAGTCGCGCCGGCGGGCAACCCGATGACGCGGCCCTTCGGCGTGAAGACGTAGACCTCCTTCGCACCGATCTCGAAGCGAAGCGAGTCGAGGAACTCCCCGGGATCGGCCGTCTCCGCCTGCCAGTCGGAGATGTGCGCGAGCCAGGCCATGTCGGCGTCGCCGCGCGACGTTCCAGCGTCGGCACGGCCGGCGGCCATCCGCTCCTTGTACTTCCAGTGCGCGGCGACGCCGTACTCGGCGCGCTGGTGCATGTCGTGCGTGCGGATCTGTATCTCCACGGGGCGGCCCTTGGGTCCGATCACCGTCGTGTGCAGGGACTGGTAGAGGTTGAACTTCGGCGTCGCGATGTAGTCCTTGAACCGGCCCGGCACCGGCGTCCATCGCGCGTGGATGGACCCGAGGACGGCGTAGCAGTCGCGGACCGAGTTCACGAGGATCCGGATGCCGACCAGGTCGTAGATGTCGTCGAAGTCCCGCCCGCGGACGATCATCTTCTGGTAGATCGAGTAGTACTGCTTCGGCCGACCGACGACCTTGCCACGGATGCGCGCCGCCTTGAGGTCGTCGGAGACCAGGTCGATGACCGACTGGACGTACTCTTCGCGCTGAGGGGTGCGCTGCTTGACGAGGCTCTCGATCTCGGCATAGAGCTTCGGGTACAGCACCGCGAACGAGAGGTCCTCGAGCTCCCACTTGATGGTCTGGATGCCGAGACGGTGCGCGAGCGGAGCGTAGATCTCGAGCGTCTCGGTGGCCTTCCGCGATGCGGACGCCGCCGGGACGAAGCCCCAGGTGCGCGCGTTGTGCAGTCGATCGGCGAGCTTGATGATCAGCACGCGGATGTCCTTGGACATCGCGACGATCATCTTCCGGACGGTCTCCGCCTGGGTCGAGTCGCCGTACTTGACCTTGTCGAGCTTGGTGACGCCGTCGACCAGCATCGCGATCTCGTCGCCGAAGTCGGCGCGCAACTGGTCGAGCGTGTACGCGGTGTCCTCGACGGTGTCGTGGAGGAGGGCAGCGGCGACCGCCTTCGACCCGATGCCGAGGTCGGCGAGGATCTGGGCCACGGCGATCGGATGGGTGATGTACGGCTCACCGCTGCGTCGCTTCTGGCCCTCGTGGGCACGCTCGGCGACCGTGTACGCCCGCTCGATGACCGACAGGTCGGCCTTCGGATGGTGCATGCGCACCGTCCGCATCACGCTGTCGACGGCCCCCGCCGGGAGCGCCTTCGAGAAGATCCGAGGCACGAGTCGACGCAGTGACGCCGTCGAGTTGACACCGGTATCGGTCATGAGCCCCGCACCTCCAGACCTCAATTATCACCGCTTCCGGAACGGTCGCGCGCCAACGAGGTCCGGGCGGCGCCTCAGGCGACCGGCAGGGCCTCGGCCGTCGACCCGCCCGCGCGCTCCCGCTCCTTGAGCACCTTCTGGTCGTGCCGCTTGATCGCCGGCTCCCCCTCGCGCAGCTGCGAGTAGAGCGGCGCGGCGATGAAGACCGTCGACCAGGTACCCACCAGGATGCCGATGAGCAGCGCGAGCGAGATGTCGCGCAGCGTGTCGGCACCGAGGACGCCCGCACCGATGAACAGGATGGCCGCGACGGGCAGTGCCGCGACGACGCTCGTGTTGATCGAACGCACCAGCGTCTGGTTCACCGCGAGGTTGACGGATTCGGCGAAGGTGCGGCGCGATTCCTGGCCGTCCTCCGAGGTGTTCTCGCGGATCTTGTCGAACACCACGACCGTGTCGTAGAGCGAGTAGCTGAGGATCGTCAGGATGCCGATCGCCGCCGCCGGGGTCACCTCGAAGCCGACCGCCGCGTACAGGCCGGCCGTCACGATCAGGTCTCCCAGGAGCGACAGGATCGCGGCGACCGACATCTTCCAGGTCCGGAAGTACAAGGCCATGATCACCGCGGCGAGCAGCAGGAACGCCACGAGTCCGAGGAGCGCCTGCCTGGTGATGTCCGCACCCCAGCTCGCGCCGATGAACGAGGAGGTCACCTCGGATTCGGGCACGCCGTAGGCGTCGGCGAGGACCGTGGTCAGCTCGCGCGACTCCTCCTGCTCCAGCTGGTCGGTCTGGACGCGCACGCCGTCCTCGCCGACGATCGTCACGCGGGCGACCGCTCCGGGGACGACCTCGGCGACCGCGTCGATCGCGGGCTGCTCGGTCGCGTTCTCGACGCCGGAGATCTGGAACTGCGAACCGCCCCGGAACTCGATGCCGAAGTTGAAGCCGCGCACGACCGGGACCAGCACGGACAGGATGATGAGCACCGCCGCGATCGTGTACCACTTCTTGCGTCCGCCGACGAAGTTGAACGATCGCTTGCCGGTGTAGAGGTCGTTGCCGAACGTGGTGAGTCGGTTGGCCATCAGGACTCCTTGCTCTCGCCGGCGCCGACGGTGGCGTCGGCCTGCGCCGCCTTGCGTTCGGCGATGGTCTGGCGCCGCTGCGCCTCACGCGAACTTGATGCCGCCTTCTTCGCCGGGACGGCGACCGGCTTGCGGAACTCCGCGCGGCCGCGGTAGACCGCGCCGAGCGCCTGCGGGTCGAGTCCCGACCACGAGTGCCCGCTGGAGAAGAACCGCGTCTGCGCGAGCAGCTGCAGCATCGGGTGGGTGAAGAGGATCACGACGATGACGTCGATGATGGTGGTGAGACCGAGCGTGAACGCGAAGCCGCGCACACTGCCGACGGCGAGGATGTAGAGCACCACCGCCGCGAGCAGGTTCATCGACTTCGACGACAGCACGGTGCGCAGGGCGCGCTTCCACCCGGCCTCGACGGCGCCGACGAGGGGCCGTCCGTCGCGGAGCTCGTCGCGAACGCGCTCGAAGTACACGATGAAGGAGTCGGCGGTGAAGCCGATCGCGACGATCAGGCCTGCGATGCCGGCGAGCGACAGGCGGTACCCCTGGTACCAGCCGAGGATCGTGATCATCAGGTACGTGATCACACCGGCGATGATGAGCGACGCGATCGTCACGGACGCGAGTGCGCGGTATTGGAACAGCGTGTAGATCACGACGAGGATGAGGCCGATGATGCCCGCGATCAGGCCGGACTGCAGCTGCGAGGTACCGAGTGTTGCGGAGATCGTGTCGGATGACTGCACCTCGAAGCTGATCGGCAGGGCGCCGAACTTCAGCTGATCCGCGAGCGCCTTCGACGACTCCTGGGTGAAGTTGCCGGTGACCTGCGGCCGACCGTCGGTGATGACGCCGTTCATCTGCGGCGCGGAGAGCACCGCGCCGTCGAGCACGAACGCGAACTGGTCGCGCGGCGTCTGGCCGTTGAGCGCGAAGAGGCGCTGGCTGACCTCGGCGAACGCCTCGGTACCGCGCTCGTTGAAGACGATGTTCACCGCCCACTGACCGGTGGTCGCACCGGTCTGCGTCTGCACCATGCCGTTGGTCGCGTCGACGATGTCCTCGCCGCTGACCTCCACCGGTCCGAGCAGGTACTTGATGGTCCGGGTCGTGTCGCACGTGACGAGCGGCTCGTCGGAGGGGGCGACGTTCGCCCCGCTCTCGTCGAGCGTCGAGCAGTCGAAGGTGTCGAACTCGTCCTGCAGGGCGGGCGTCACCCAGTTCGGGTCGCTCGCATCGGTCGGCTCGACGCTCGGCGTGGCCGAGAGCTCCTCGTCCTCCGCACCGTCGGTCGGCTCGGGGCTCTCGCTCGGGTCGATCGACTGGTTGGTCGCGGCATCCGCGAGCAGCACCGGGCGGAGCTCGAGCTTGGCCGACGACTCGATGCGGTTCCGCGTCTGCTCGTCGAGCTCGCCCGGGATCGCGACGACCACGTTCTGGCCGCCCTGCGTCGTGATGTCGGCCTCGGAGACGCCCGAGGCGTCGACGCGCTGGCGGATGATCGAGACCGCCTGGTCGAGCTGCTCCTGCGAGACGGTCTCACCGTCGGCGAGCTGCGGCGCGAGGATGATCTGCGTGCCGCCCTCGAGGTCGAGAGCGAGTTTCGGCGTCCAGGAACCACCGCCCCAGATGACGCCGGCCGCGTTGATGCCGAACAGCGCGACGATGATGACGCCGAGCCAGGTGAGTGATCGCACGGCCTTGCGGACGGGCGTCGGTCGCGAGGACCGCTTGGATGGTGCAGCCACGGTTGTGCCTTCTCTGCAGGGTGCCCGCGCAGCATCGCGCGGGCAGAGGTATGGGGTGGGCCTCAGTCGTCCGACTTCTTGCCGTCGGGCGTCTCGTCGTTCGGCGAGTCGTCGCGCCGCTCTCCGAACTCGGGCTCACCGTCGATGGCGGCCGCAGCCTCGGCGGGCGCGTCGACCGGCTCCACCACACGGGCGATGGTCTGACGGTGCACCGTGAGCACGGTGCCCGGCGAGGACTCGAGCTCGACCCGGTTCTCCTCTTCATCGATCGAGAGGATGGTGCCGAACACCCCGAAGTTCGTCATCACCGTCGCACCCGGGACGACCTTCGTCTGCAGTTCGCGCTGCTCCGCCTGGCGCTTCCGCGAGTTGCGGAACATGAAGAAGATCAGCACCGCCAGGACGGCGAGCATGATGAGAGTCAGCGGATCAAGGACCATGGGGTGGGAACCTTCCGGTGTGCGCGCAGGGCGCACGATCAAGGGCGGGGTGGGCGAAGCCTCAAAGGATTATAGGTCATCGATCGGCAGGGCCACCCCGCCGCCCTCCGCCTCTCGGACGAGACCGAAGTGCCGCCAGGCGACCTGCGTCGCCATCCGCCCTCGCGGGGTCCGCGTGATGAGGCCGATGCGCACGAGGAACGGTTCGACGACCGCCTCGATGGTCTCCGCTTCCTCTCCGACCGACACGGCGAGGGTGTTGAGGCCGACGGGACCGCCGCCGAACCGCTCGAGGATCGTCATCATCACGGCGCGGTCGAGACGATCGAGCCCCAGCGGGTCGACGTCGTACAGCTCCAGTGCGGCTCGCACCGCGTCGATGTCCGCCCTCCCGCCGTGCACCAGCGCGTAGTCGCGCACCCGACGCAGCAGGCGGTTCGCGATGCGCGGCGTGCCCCGACAGCGCCCGGCGATCTCGGCGATCGCCCGGCGGTCGATGTCGAGTCCGAGCATCACGGCCGCCCGACCGAGGACCTGCTCGAGCTCGGCCTCGTCGTAGAACTCGAGGTGCGCGGTGAAGCCGAACCGATCGCGCAGCGGGTTCGGCAGCAGGCCGGCGCGCGTGGTCGCTCCGACGAGCGTGAAGGGAGCGAGGTCGAGCGGCACCGAGGTCGCGCCGGCACCCTTGCCGACCATGATGTCGATGCGGAAGTCCTCCATCGCGAGGTAGAGCATCTCCTCCGCGGAGCGCGCCATGCGATGGATCTCGTCGATGAACAGCACCTCGCCCGGCACGAGCGACGAGAGGATGGCGGCGAGATCGCCGGCGTGCTGGATGGCCGGCCCGCTCGACATGCGCAGGGGCCGGCCCCCCTCGTGCGCGACGATCATGGCGAGCGTCGTCTTGCCGAGCCCGGGAGGACCGGCCAGCAGGATGTGATCCGGGGTCCGCTGCTGCATCGCGGCGGCCGACAGGAGCAGCTGCAGTTGCCCGCGCACGCGGGTCTGTCCCACGAACTCCTCGAGGCTCTTCGGCCGCAGCGCGCCCTCGAACGCGAGTTCGGCCTCGGAGGCGAGCTCGGGGTCGGTCAGGTCGAGGCCGTCCTCGGTCATCGCGCCCGCGCCCCCTGCTGCGCCGGTCCGAGCCGGGCGAGCGTGAGTCGCAGGAGGACGGGCACCGAGGTCGCGGCCGCGTCATCCGCGGTCTCGAGCGTCTCCGCGAGCGCCTCGGCGGCGAGCCGCTCCGACCATCCGAGCCCGGTGAGCGCTGCGAGCACGTCGTCGGCCACGCCGCCCGTCGCGACGGGGGCGTCGCCTCCGGCGGAGGCCGGAGCGACGAGCTTGCCCGCCAGCGACACCGTGATGAGCTTCGCCGTCTTCGGGCCGATGCCGCTCACGCGTCGGAACGCGGCATCGTCCTCCTCCTGGACGGCGCGGGCGACGTCGGCGGGCGACATCGCCGAGAGCACGCCGAGACCGGACTTGGGCCCGACACCCGTGACGCCGATGAGCAGCTCGAACACCTCGAGCTCGTCGCGCGACGCGAAGCCGAAGAGCGTGAGGGAGTCCTCGCGGACGATCAGGGACGTGTGCAGGAGGACCTCGTCGCCGACGCGGCAGGCGAGCACGAAGGCGGGCGTCGCGTTCACGAGGTAGCCGACCCCCGAGACCTCGACGACGAGCGAACTGCCGGAGGCCTGCAGCACGCGGCCGCGGAGGGAGGAGATCACTCCTTCACCCTACGGGCTGCTCCCGACACGGCGGCGGCGCGCTCCGCGGCGAGCCACGCCCGCTGGGCGGGCGTCGGCGCGCTGCCGGATGAATCGCCGCGCACCCTCGCCGCGGTACCGCCGGCGCCCCGTGCATCGGCGATCGCGGCGCCCGCCGCTCCCCCGGTCCGCCAGGCGTGGCAGATCGCGAGCGCCAGCGCGTCGGCGGCATCCGCGGGCTTCGGAACCGACTCGAGCCCGAGGATCCGGGCCACCATCGTCCCGACCTGCGCCTTGTCGGCTCGACCGTACCCGGTGATCGCGGCCTTGACCTCGCTCGGCGTGTGCAGGGCGACGGGAAGCACCCGGCGAGCGGCGATGAGCATCGCCACGCCGGAGATCTGGGCCGTGCCCATGATCGTCGAGACGTCCGATCGTGCGAACACGCGCTCGAGCGCGACGGCCTGGGGCCGGTGCTCCTCGAAGATCGCCTCGAGTCCGTCGGCGATGCGCGCCAGGCGCCTCGGAGTGTCGAGGTCGGCGGGCGACCGGAGCACGACCACGTCGACCAGTTTCGCCGTGCGGTTCGGCTCGACGTCGACGACGCCCACGCCGCATCGCGTGAGCCCCGGGTCGATGCCGAGCACGCGCACGGCGATCGGCCTAGTCCTCGTCCTCGAGCTCCGCCTGCACCTCGGGGCTCAGGTCGAAGTTGCTGTAGACGTTCTGCACGTCGTCGCTGTCCTCCAGCGCATCGATCAGCCGGAACACCTTGCGCGCGGTGTCGGCGTCGATCTCGACCTTGAGGTTCGGCACGAACTCGATGTCGGCCGACTCGTAGTCGAGGCCCGCCTCCTGCAGCGCCTTGCGGACCTCGACCATGTCGGACGGGTCGGTCACGACCTCGAATCCCTGCGCGTGCGGCTCGATCTCCTCGGCCCCGGCCTCGAGCGCCGCCATCATGACGTCGTCCTCGGTCGTGCCCTCGCCGCTGACGACGATGACGCCCTTCCGCGTGAAGTTGTACGCGACGGAGCCCGGGTCTGCGAGGGTGCCGCCGTTGCGGCTGAGGCCCGTGCGGACCTCGGCGGCGGCGCGGTTCTTGTTGTCGGTGAGCACCTCGATCATCATCGCGACGCCGTTCGGCCCGTAGGCCTCGTACGTGATGTTCTGGTACTCGACGGCCTCTCCGCCGATGCCGGCGCCGCGCTTGATCGCGCGGTCGATGTTGTCGTTGGGAACCGAGGTCTTCTTGGCCTTCTGAACGGCGTCGTACAGGGTCGGGTTGCCGCCCAGGTCGGCGCCGCCGAGCTTGGCCGCGACCTCGATGTTCTTGATGAGCTTGGCGAACGACTTGGCGCGGCGTGCGTCGATGACCGCCTTCTTGTGCTTGGTCGTCGCCCACTTGGAATGCCCGGACATGCCTCTCCCGTCACGGTGGTTCAGTACCCCGACATTCTAGGCCCGACCGCGGGCACGGCTCGGCGGGGCGTCCGGCGGGGCGCGCCGGCTCGGCACCCGGTCGCCGCGTCCAGGCCGTCGCGTCCGCGTCCCGCTCGTCGGCTCAGACCGTGGCCGGCGTCGTCGTCACGGATGCGGTGGTCATCGGCGTCCGGGCGGGACGGAGGCGGCGGATCGCGCGCTCGTACTGCCGACGTCCGGCCACGCGATAGGCGGCTCGGATGGGTGCGGGCATCTCGCGCTCGAACCACGCCTCGCGCTCGGATTCGGGAACGCCCTCGAGCATGAGGCCGAGGAGCACGAAGATCGGCAGCGGTGGCTTGTGCCGGCGCGCATGCCGGTGGATGTCGTCCCATTCCGCGTCGGAGAGGATCTCGTCGAGCACCGGGAACGCGTCGCGTTCCTCGTCGGCCAGGTGCTCGACGAGCAGCCGGTCGATCTCCTCGAGCTCGGTCGCCAGCCGGACGGCGAGCGGAGCATCGGCGGCGCGGGCCCAGCGGTGGACGAGCGCATCCGCGATATCGAGCCGGTCCGACACGACGCCGTGCTGACGCCGCATCAGCGCCACGTGCAGCCCGCAGGCGGGCGCGCGCTCGTCCATGACGTCCCAGAAGAACTCGTCCTCGGTCCGGTGATGGACGTGGAGGAGTGCGATGATGCCGTGCAGGTGCTTCGCGACGTGCCGGGCGCGCGGCGCGTCTCCCGCGTCGACGTCGCGGACGAGGCCGGGCGCCTCGGCGAACAGTCGCCGGAACAGGCGGTGGATCACGACGACCTCGTCGCTGCGACAGGTCGTGGCCGGAGCCGCGGCAGGTCGCGGCGCTCCGGTGCTGGGAAGTCGAGTGGTCATGGCCGCAGCCAAGCGGATGGTGCGCGCCGCCGCGTCCGGGCCCGCCCGGCGAGCATCCCCGGGCTCACCCGCCGATGCGGCCCGGGCGGCCCCTGACCTCAGCCGACGGGCGCGGCGGAGCGGACCTTGCCGAGGAAGTACTCGTGGAAGCGGTGATCGCCCTGGATCTCGGGGTGGAAGCTCGTCCCGATCAGGTTGCCCTGCTCGACGGCGACCACGCGCCCGTCCTCGAGCGCGGCGAGCGGCGTCGCACGCTCCCCCACCGACTCGACCACGGGCCCCCGGATGAAGACCGCGTGCACGGGCCGCTCGCCGAGCGCGGGCACCTCGAGGTCGGCCTCGAACGACTGGTTCTGCGACCCGAACGCGTTGCGGCGCACGACCACGTCGAGTCCGCCGAGGTTCTGCTGGCCGTCGATCGTGTCGAGGAGCGTGTCGGCGATCATGATGAGGCCGGCGCAGGTGCCGTACACCGGCATCCCGTCGGCGATCCGCCGCTTCAGCGGTTCGGCGACCCCGAACCCGCGCGACAGCTTGTCCATCACGGTCGACTCGCCGCCGGGGATCACGAGCCCGTCGATGCCCTCGACGTCCTCGGGCCGGCGGACGAGCACGACGCGCGCGCCGAGCTCCCCGAGCACGCGGGCGTGCTCGCGGAAGTCGCCCTGCAGGGCGAGGACGCCGACGGTCGGGCCCGAGGCATCCGTCGCCCCCAGGGAATCGTCGCGGAGACTCACCATCCGCGCTCGGCGAGGCGGTGCGGTGCGGGGAGGTCGCCGACGTTGATGCCGACCATGGCCTCGCCGAGCCCGCGCGACACCTCGGCGACGACCTTCGGGTCGTCGTAGAAGGTGGTGGCCTTGACGATGGCCGCAGCGCGCTGTTCGGGGTTGCCCGACTTGAAGATGCCGGAGCCGACGAAGACGCCGTCCGCGCCGAGCTGCATCATCATGGCCGCGTCGGCCGGCGTGGCGACGCCGCCCGCGGTGAACAGCACGACGGGGAGCTTGCCGGTCTCGGCGACCTCGAGCACGAGCTCGTACGGCGCCTGCAGCTCCTTCGCGGCGACGTAGAGCTCGTCGCGCGTCATCGACTTCAGCTGGTTGATCTCGGACGTGATCTTGCGGATGTGCTTGGTCGCCTCGGAGACGTCGCCCGTGCCGGCCTCGCCCTTGGAGCGGATCATGGCCGCGCCCTCGTTGATGCGACGCAGCGCCTCGCCGAGGTTGGTGGCACCGCAGACGAAGGGCGTGGTGAAGCCCCACTTGTCGATGTGGTTGACGTAATCGGCCGGCGACAGCACCTCGGACTCGTCGATGTAGTCGACGTCGAGCGCCTGGAGCACCTGCGCCTCGACGAAGTGGCCGATTCGCGCCTTCGCCATGACCGGGATGGAGACCTCGGCGATGATCGCCTCGATGAGGTCGGGGTCGCTCATGCGCGCGACGCCGCCCTGAGCGCGGATGTCTGCGGGGACGCGCTCGAGCGCCATGACCGCGACGGCGCCGGCGTCCTCGGCGATGCGCGCCTGCTCGGGCGTGACGACGTCCATGATGACGCCGCCCTTCAGCATCTCGGCGAGGCCGCGCTTCACGCGGCTCGAGCCGGTCTCGGACGTGCTCATCGGTGGTTCCCTTCGACGGATGGCGCGCGCTCGCGCAACGTGGCGGACAAGACGTTGGCTTGGCCTAGGCCAAAAGATAGCATGGACCGAGTCCTCCTCCCCGAACAGTGATGGATCATGACATGACGCTCGAGATCACCGGCAGCTCGGCCGCGGACATCGCCGACAGCGTGCGCGCCCTGATCGAGCGCGGAGCCCTCCGCCCGGGCGATGTCCTGCCGCCCGTGCGCAACCTCGCGGACGATCTCGGCGTCAACCGGAACACCGCCGTCGCGGCGTACCGGCAGCTCACCACGGCGGGCGTGGTCGTCACGCGAGGGCGCGGCGGGACGCGCGTGGCCGACCGCTCGACCGTGGCCCAGGAGGGCTTCGCCGCCGACAGCGTGCTCCGCGACGTCGCGACGGGGAACCCCGACCCCGACCTCATCCCCGACCCGTCCCACGCCCTCGCACGCATGGCCGGCCGCCCCGTGCTCTACGGCGAACCGGTCGTCGACCCGGGACTCGAGGCCTGGGCCCGCGACTGGGTCGGCGGCGACCTCGCGCCGCCCGACCTCCGGCTCACGATCACGAGCGGCGCGGCCGACGCGGTCGAGCGGCTCCTCGCCCAGGCGCTCGTGCGCGACGACGCCGTCGCGCTCGAGGATCCGTGCTTCCTCACGAGCATCCACACCGTCCGGGTCGGCGGCTACCGCCCCGTGCCCGTTCCGGTCGACGACGAGGGCATGACCGTGGCGGGGCTGCGTGCGGCGCTCGAGCAGGGCGTGCGCGCCGTGGTCTGCACGCCGCGCGCGCAGAACCCGACCGGCGCGAGCCTCTCCGAGCGCCGGGCGGACGAGCTGCGCGCCGTCCTGCGCGAGCATCCGTACGTCCTGGTGATCGAGGACGACCACTTCTCGATGCTCTCGCGGAGCCCGTACCGTTCGCTCATCGGACCCGAGCACCGACGATGGGCGCTCGTGCGCTCGGTGTCGAAGTTCCTCGGTCCCGACATGTGCCTCGCGGTGACCGCGTCCGATCCCGAGACCGCCGACCGGCTCGCGATGCGGCTCACGCCGGGCACCACCTGGGTGAGCCACCTGCTCCAGCGGCTGACGCTCGCACTCGTGACCGACCCGGACGTGGCCGCGGGCATCGCGGCGGCGGGCGCGCACTACGCCGTGCGCAACGACGCGTTCGCCGGCCGCCTCACGGAGCTCGGCCTGCACACGACCGCGGGCGACGGACTCAACCTCTGGGTCGCCCTGCCGGTGCCGGCCCGCGATGTCTCGGAGCAGCTGATGCGCCGCGGATGGCTCGTGCGGACCGGCGACGAGTTCGCGCTCGCGGATGCTCCCGCGGCGCGCCGCCTGCGGCTCACGGTGCACGACCTCTCGGACGCCGATGCCGAGCGCCTGGCCGGCGACCTCGCCGCGGCGGTGCGCGCGGTCGTCGAACGGCCGGCTCGGGCGGGGATGGAATGATCGAGGGGTGAAGGTCCTCTCGATCCAGTCCGCGGTCGCCTACGGCCACGTCGGCAACTCGGCCGCCGTCTTCCCGCTCCAGCGCATCGGCGTCGAGGTGATGCCCGTCTACACGGTCAACTTCTCCAACCACACGGGCTACGGCGCGTGGCGTGGGCCCCTGATCGCCCCCGACGACGTGCGCGAGGTGATCGCGGGCCTCGAGGATCGCGGCGCCTTCCCGGGAATCGACGTCGTCCTCTCCGGCTACCAGGGCTCGGAGGGAATCGCCGACGTCATCCTCGACGCCGTCGCCCGCATCAAGGCGGCGAACCCCGAGGCCATCTACTCGTGCGACCCGGTCATGGGCAACGCGAAGAGCGGATGCTTCGTCGCGCCGGCGATCCCGGTGCTGCTGCGCGATCGCGTGGTGCCGGCCGCCGACCTCATCACGCCGAACCAGTTCGAGCTCGGCTACCTCACCGGGACCGAGCCGGGCTCGCTCGAGTCGACGCTCGAGTCGGTCGACCTGGCACGCGCCATGGGCCCCCGGACGGTGCTCGTCACGAGCGTCGAGCGCCCCGACCGCGACGACGGGACCATCGAGATGCTCGCGGTCGACGACCGCGGCGCATGGATCGTGCAGACCCCGATGCTGCCCATGAAGGCGAACGGCTCGGGGGATGTCACGGCGGCGCTCTTCACGGCGCACTACCGCCGGACCGGCGACGCGGCCGACGCGCTCGCCCGCACCGCCTCGAGCGTCTTCGACCTGCTCGCGAACACCCACGAGTCGGGTGAACGCGAATTGCGGCTCGTCGAGTCGCAGGAGTCGTACGCGAACCCGCGTATGCAGTTCGAGGTCCGTCAGGTCCGCTGAGCGCGGCTCAGCGCGGCCACGCCTCCGCGATCTCCTCGCGCACCTCGCCGAGCAGGCGCGGCAGCGCCTTCGTACCCGCGATGATGGGGAAGAAGTTCGCGTCGAGCGCCCACCGCGGCACGATGTGCTGGTGGAGGTGCTCCGCGATGCCGGCTCCCGCGATGCGCCCCTGGTTCATGCCGATGTTGAAGCCGTCGCAGCGCGACACCTGCTTCACCGTTCGCATCGCGACCTGCGTGAGCTCCCCGATCTCTGCGACCTCGTCGGGCGTCGCCTCGTCGTAGGTCGCGACGTGACGATACGGGCAGACCAGCAGGTGGCCGCTGTTGTACGGGTAGAGGTTGAGCAGCACGTAGGCGTGCTCGCCGCGCGCGACGATGAGCGACTGCTCGTCGCTCAACTGGGGTGCTCGGCAGAACGGGCACGCGTGCTCGTCGGGCTGCTGTCCGTGCTGGATGTAGACGAGGCGGTGCGGGGTCCAGAGCCGCTGGAACGCGTCGGGCACGCCGGCGAGGTCGGCTGCGCCATCCGTCGGCACGCCCTCGAACTCGCCGGGCCCGTAGGAGTCGGTCATGCGAACAGGTCGTCCCGGGTGCTCACCTGGCGACGATCGGCGATCGCTTCGCCGATGCGGCGCTCCGCTTCGGCGAGCGGCACGCCGTTCTCCTGCGTGCCGTCGCGGAATCGGAAGCTCACCGTCTCGCCGGCGCGGTCGTTCTCGCCCGCGATGAGCTGGACCGGCACCTTCTGGGTGGTGTGGGTGCGGATCTTCTTCTGCATGCGGTCGTCGCTCGTGTCGAGTTCGGTGCGCACGCCGGCACCGGCGAGCTGGGTGAGGATGCCGCCGAGGTAGGGCGCGTACTCGTCGGCGACGGGGATTCCGACCACCTGGACGGGTGAGAGCCAGAGCGGGAAGGCGCCGGCGTAGTGCTCGGTGAGCACGCCGAAGAACCGCTCGATCGACCCGAACTTCGCGGAGTGGATCATGACGGGCTGCTGGTGCGTGCCGTCGGCCGCGGTGTACTCGAGGCCGAAGCCCTCGGGCTGGTTGAAGTCGTACTGGATCGTCGACATCTGCCAGGTGCGGCCGATCGCGTCCCGCGCCTGGACCGAGATCTTCGGGCCGTAGAACGCCGCGCCGCCCGGGTCGGGCACGAGCTCGAGGCCCGAGCGCTCGGCGACGTCGCGCAGCACGCTCGTCGCGACATCCCACTGCTCGTCGGTGCCCTTGAACTTGTCGGAGTTCGCGTCGCGCGTGGAAAGCTCGAGGTAGAAGTCGTCGAGGCCGAAGTCGCGGAGCAGCCCGAGCACGAAGTCCAGCAGGTGCTCGATCTCGGCCGGCGCCTGCTCGGGAGTCACGTAGCTGTGCGAGTCGTCCTGGGTGAGGCCGCGCACGCGGGTGAGCCCCTGCACGACGCCGGACTTCTCGTATCGATAGACGGTGCCGAACTCGAAGAACCGCAGGGGCAGCTCGCGGTACGAGCGTCCGCGCGAGCGGTAGATGAGGTTCTGCATCGGGCAGTTCATCGCCTTGAGGTAGTACTCGCTGTTCTCGAGCTCCATCGGCGGGAACATCGTGTCCTTGTAGTACGGCAGGTGGCCGGACAGCTCGAAGACGTGCGCCTTCGTGATGTGCGGCGTCGAGACGTACTGGAAGCCCTCCTCGATGTGGCGCCGGCGGACGTAGTCCTCCATCTCGCGCTTGATCACGCCGCCCTTCGGGTGGAACACCGGAAGGCCGGAGCCGATCTCGTCGGGGAAGCTGAAGAGGTCGAGCTCGACGCCGAGCTTGCGGTGGTCGCGACGCTGCGCCTCCTCGAGCCGGTGCTGGTAGGCGCGCAGCTCGTCCTTCGTCGGCCACGCCGTGCCGTAGACGCGCTGGAGCTGCGGGTTCTTCTCGGAGCCGCGCCAGTACGCCGCGGCGACCCGCATGAGCGCCCAGCCGTTGCCGATCATCCGGGTGCTCGGCAGGTGCGGCCCGCGACAGAGGTCCTTCCATGCGACCTCGCCCGACTTCGGGTCGACGTTGTCGTAGATGGTGAGCTCGGCGCCACCGACCTCGACCGACTCGTTGTCGTCCTGGCCGCCCTCGCCGCCGGTCGGGTGGCCCTTGAGCCCGATGAGCTCGAGCTTGTACGGCTCGTCGGCCAGCTCGGCCCGAGCCTCCTCGTCGGTCACGACGCGGCGGACGAATCGCTGTCCCGAGCGGATGATGCGTGCCATCTCCTTGTCGAGCACCTTCAGGTCCTCCGGCGTGAACGGCTCGGCGACGTCGAAGTCGTAATAGAAGCCGTCGGTGACGGGCGGTCCGATGCCGAGCTTCGCGTCGGGATTGACCTTCTGCACGGCCTGGGCGAGCACGTGCGCCGTCGAGTGCCGGAGGATCGCGAGACCGTCCGGCGAGTCGATCGTGACCGGCTCGACGACGTCGGTGTCGCCCACCGTCGTCGCGAGGTCCTTCAGCTCGCCGTTGACGCGCATCGCGACAACGGATCGATCGGTGAAGAGCTCGAAGCCGTCGGCCAAGTGGATCCACTCCCCTGCTGTGTGAGACGCAACCACTCAACTGTAGTCGCGCGCGCCGATACCGCCGCGCGTGCACGGCCCGGCGACGTTCGCGACATGCGCGTGGCGAGCGCGGCGTGTGCTCCCGACCCGCCCGAACGGCTCATCCGGTTGCGCGGATACGGACGCGATCGGTGAAGGTGCCGATCGCGGGAACGAACTCGAGGTCGAGCACCTCCTCCGATGCGCGCACCTCGATGTTGCCCCACGAGGGTTCGACGTTCGCCCCCGACCACGCCGCGAAGTACGGCGCGTCCGCGTCGTCCGCACGGACGTCTCGGAGCGTCGTGCCGCCGGTACCCGCGGTCACGAAGACCGTGCCGGCGCCCTGCACGAGGTCGTCGTCGTCGTCGGCCACGCAGTCCAGCGTGACGGCCCCGGGCGCCACGGACGGGCACCCCCCGCTGATCGAGAGCTGCATGCTCCGCTGGTACAGGTGCTCGTGGCCACCGATCACGAGGTCGACTCCGGCTTCCACCAGCGCGTCGACCAGCTCGGAACCCGGGTCGCAGTCGTAGTTCCCGACCGAGAGGCACGGCTTGTGCATGCCGACGACGACCCACGGTATGCCCGCATCGCGAGCGCCCAGGATCGCGCGCTCCGTCCACTCCAGGCGGTCGGAACCGGCGCCGTAGGACCATGTCCCATCAGGGAACGTGATCGCAGGCGAGATCATGACGAACCTGACGAGGGGCGCATCAGCGGGGAGATCCACGGCGTACTGGCTCGGATAGTCCCCGATGAGCCCAGGGAGACGATTGGGGAGGCACTCGGCGAACGCCCGGATATCCCCGTCGTCGCCGTTCGACTCGTGGTTCCCCGTGAGCAGCTCGAACGCCACCTCCGCTCCGACGTGCGTCGTGACGAAGTCGCACCAGGCCTCCTCCTCACCCGGAGCGCCGTACGACAGGTCGCCGAGTGCGAAGTGCACATCCGGCGCGAGCCGGCCGATTTGGGCGAGGGTCCCGGCGGCCTCGTCCGTGGTCCCGACGTCACCCGACGCGGTGAAGGTGATCGATCGTCCGGCGGTCGCAGCGGGCTCCCCGCTTGGACCGTCCGCCCTCAGGCATCCGGTGAGCGCCAGGACCACCGCCGCCCCCGCAGCGATGGCCGTGCCGCGCCGCACCGACCACATGACGAACCTCCCGTCACAGCACCGCCGGCGCCCTGCATGGCGGTGCCGGCTCCGTGCAGCGTACCGCCGCCCGGGCATCCCCCGAACGGGACCTTGCGGCGCGGAAGCCGCGAATGCCACGCTCCACTCGAGGAGCCTAAGCGAGGTTTCCTCAGATTCGGGGGAAAGCCATGAAGCGATCATCCATCCTCTTCGCGGCCGCGGCCGCGGCACTCCTCGTCGTCACGGGCGGCGCTGCGGCCGTGGCCCATGACGTCGAGGCACCCGGCCTTCCGACCGGGGTGGTCCTGCCCGACATCATCGAGGAGGTCCCGCACCATCTGCAGATCCAGAACACCCAGCAGCGGGAATGGCTGCGCTTCTCCACGACCCACATCAACATCGGTGAGGGGAACCTCCAGATCCGAGGCGGCGGACAGGTCGAGCCGTGCGAGATCGACGGCGAGGTCTACGAGGAGTGCACGATCGCGACGCAGGAGATCCTCGACGCGAACGGCGACATCGTCGCCACGCACGATGCGGGCGCAGCCGTCTACCACCCGCAGCACAACCACTGGCACCAGTCGGCCGTGGCACTCTTCGACATCCGGAGCCCTGGCCCGGGCGACGATCCGAGCGATCCCGCGGCGATGAGCATGATCTGGTCGGAGGGCGTGAAGATCACGTTCTGCTTCATCGACATCGAGTTCATCGGCAAGACCGGCGCCTTGAAGAAGGACAAGCCGCGCACGTACTTCGAGTGCAACGGCGATCTGCAGGGACTCGCGTCGTGGTGGGCGGACTCGTACCACCAGTCCACACCGCTGCAGGAACTCGACGTGACGGACGTCCCGGACGGCGAGTACTACCTCACGCATCTCGCCGATCCGGACGATCACTGGATCGAATCCGATGAGACGAACAACTTCACCTGGGTGAAGTTCCGGCTCACACGGACGAGTGCGAACGCGAAGGTCGAGGTGCTGGATCACTCGCCGTGCATTCCCGAGGTGATCTGCGGGTTCGGCGGCAACCCCTGAGCTCGCTCCGGAGGAACGACGAAGGCCCCGGCGTCTGCCGGGGCCTTCGTGCTGGTGGGCGATACTGGGATCGAACCAGTGACCTCTTCCGTGTCAGGGAAGCGCGCTACCGCTGCGCCAATCGCCCGGGTGTGAGTGAGTTCGCGGAACTCGTCTCGAGGTGGATACGGGATTCGAACCCGTGTATACGGCTTTGCAGGCCGCTGCCTCGCCTCTCGGCCAATCCACCGTTGCTTGGGTTCACCACCAAAGAACAAACCGGCTTGCGCCGGCTTGGTCAGAGCGGATGACGAGACTCGAACTCGCGACCCTCACCTTGGCAAGGTGATGCGCTACCAACTGCGCCACATCCGCGTTGCCCGCATTTCTGCGTGCAGAAAGACAATAACCGATCCCGTGAACGAATGACAAACTGAGGCCTCCGGCCCGAGGATTCCGGCCGGTCACGGGCCCAATCGAGTCGCGCGCCCCGGGCGTGTCGAGGCCGTTCGAGGCACGCTCGCGCCTCCCCGCATGCGGTCCGCATCGCGGCCCCCCGGCTCCCGACGGCGCGGGCGCCGACCGCCGCGCGCCGATGTGCAATCGACCCGCTGCGTGGGCTAGTATCGAGTCCGCGGTCGCGATCCCATCGGCCCTGCGCAGATGGGCGATTGGCGCAGCTGGTAGCGCGCTTCCTTCACACGGAAGAGGTCGTCGGTTCGAGCCCGGCATCGCCCACCACGTCGAAACGCCCCCGGGTCACCGGGGGCGTTTCGCATCGGTGCCTGGCGGGCGACCGCCATCACGCGTGCGCGCGGCCCGCGAGCGACGACATCCTCCCCGCGGAGCTAGCCCCACCCGTAGCGTGCAGTCAGGGCATCGACGATGCGCGAGTACCGCTCGGCGTCGAGGGCCGCAGCCTCGCGTCGCATCCCCTCGGCGTGCACGAGGAAGACCCGGTCGATTCGCGCCCAGCTCGGCCGGCCCTCGCCGTCCCACGCTCCGGCACCCAGCGCGACCGCGTCGGCGCTGCCGTCCTGCGGCTTGCTGGTGAGCTGCACCGCGAGGAACCGGCCCTCGGTGCCTGCTGCGACGACGGCCACCGGACGGTCCTTGCCGCGCCCGTCCCGCTCCTCGTACGGCACCCAGGTCCAGACGACCTCGCCGGGATCCGGCTCGCCGTCTCGCTCCGGCGTGTAGGCGAATCGGACGCGACGTACGCCCGCGGGATCGAGCTCGATCGTCGCGGACGGGCCGGTCCGCCCCGGCCACTCGTCGCCGTCCTCGGTGCGAGGCGGCGTCGCGGCATCCGTCATCGTCGGCGCAGGCGGGCCGGGGCGACCGGCCGGCGATGTCGCGAACGGGCGGATGACACGCCGAAGGGCGGTGAGGAAGCGGTGGGTGTCAGGCACACCCGCACACTATCCCCACCGCCCTCGCGGTGATCGCAGGATCAGACGGACTCGAGCTTGTAGCCCTCTTCGCCGTGGACGATGGTGTCGATGCCCGCCAGCTCGTCCTCGTTCTTCACGCGGAAGCCGATGGTCTTCTCGATCGCGAAGCCGACCACGAAGGCCACGATGAACGAGTAGAGCAGGACGCCGACGGCGGCGATCACCTGCACGGCCAGCTGGCCGGCGTCGCCACCGACGAAGAGGCCGGTGCCGGTCGCGAAGAAGCCGAGGTAGAGCGTGCCGATGAGGCCGCCGACGAGGTGGATGCCCACGACGTCGAGCGAGTCGTCGAAGCCCCACTTGAACTTCAGCTCGACGGCGATGGCGCAGATCGCACCCGCGACGACACCGAGGACCGTGGCCCAGCCCGGGGTCAGGTTCGCACAGGCCGGGGTGATCGCGACGAGACCCGCGACGGCGCCCGAGGCGGCACCGACCGAGGTCGGCTTGCCGTCCTTGATCTTCTCGACGATCATCCAGGCGAGGATGGCCGCGGCCGTCGCGACGAGCGTGTTGACGGCGATGAGGCCGACGCCGGGCATGCCCTCGGCGAGGAACTCGGCACCGGCGTTGAAGCCGAACCAGCCGAACCACAGGATCGAGGCGCCGAGCAGGGTCAGCGGCACGTTGTGCGGCTTGTCCATGCCCTTCTGGAAGCCGACGCGCTTGCCGAGGACGAGGGCGAGCGCGAGGGCTGCGGCACCGGCGTTGATGTGCACCGCGGTTCCACCGGCGTAGTCGATGACGCCCGGCAGGCCCAGCGTGTCGCCGAGCGAGAGGATCCAGCCGCCGCCCCAGACCCAGGCCGCGACCGGGAAGTAGACGAGCGTGGCCCAGATGCCGGCGAAGATCATCCACGCGCCGAACTTCGCGCGGTCGGCGATGGCGCCCGAGATGAGCGCCACGGTGATGATCGCGAACGTCGCGCCGAAGACGACGCCGAGCAGGTCGGCGTTGGCCGACTCACCGCCCGCGAGGCCCGCGAGCCCGAAGTCGGAGAACGGGTTGCCCGCGAACTCCCAGGCGCCGCCGACCGCGCTCATGTTGAAGCCGTAGAGCACCCACAGGACGCTGATCAGTCCCATTGCGCCGAAGCTCATCATCATCATGCTGACGACGCTCTTGGCCTTGACCAGGCCGCCGTAGAAGAACGCGACGCCCGGCGTCATGAAGAGCACGAGCGCGGATGCCGTGACGGCCCACGCGATGTTGCCGCTATCCATAGGTAATCCTCACACCTCTTGGTTTGCAGGGGACGTACCGCGAGGGGGATGAGACTGGGGCTCGTCTCGAGGTACGACGTTCAGAATGGTGCGGGAACGTTTCGACGACGGGGCATGCCGTGTTTCGCAACCGTTACGAACTCGCGCTGCAGGTAACGAGCGTGTTTCCGGATGCCGCGACGAGCCTCCGAAATCAACGCCGAGGACGTGTGTGGGCGGTGCGCTCGAGGCTCAGTCGTGCGGCGGGAGTTCGCCGGTCGTGAGGGCGATCATGCGCGACATCGAGCGCAGGTACTTCTTGCGGTAGCCGCCCGAGAGCATGTCACCGCCGAAGACCTCGTCCAGCGGGACGCCGCTGGCGAGGATGGGGACCTCGGCGTCGTAGACGCGGTCGATGAAGGCGACCAGGCGCAGGGCGGCGTTCTGGTCGGTGAGCTCGCGGACGCCGGTGAGCGCGATGAACTCGAGGCCCTCGATCAGCTTGATGTACTTCGACGGATGCACCGTCGACAGGTGCGCCAGGAGGGCGTCGAACCCGTCGAGCGAGACGCGGTGCCCGCGGGAGACGAGCGTCGCCGCCGCGTGCTCCACGGTCGCATCGTCGGCGAGCGCCTCCGCGTGGCCCTCGGTGTCGCGACGGCGGTAATCCAGGCCGTCGATGCGCAGCGTCTCGAAGTTCGACGACAGCGCGTGGATCTCGCGGAGGAAGTCGGCGGCGGCGAACCGGCCCTCGCCGAGCGCGTTCGGCGGCGTGTTGCTGGTCGCCGCCACGCGCGTGCCACCCGCCATCAGCTCGCCGAGGAAGCGGGTCATCAGCATGGTGTCGCCCGGATCGTCGAGCTCGAACTCGTCGATGCAGATCAGGCGCGCACCGCGCAGCAGCTCGACGGCCTGCGCGTAGCCGAGCGCGCCCACGAGCGCCGTGTACTCGATGAACGTGCCGAAGTACTTGGGCCCGTGCGCGACATGCCAGAGCGACGCCAGGAGGTGCGTCTTGCCGACGCCGAAGCCGCCGTCGAGGTAGACACCGGGAAGCTCGATGCGGGCCGGGCGCTTGCGCGAGAAGAAGCCGCCGGGCCGCTGCGCGGCCCGCCAGGCGCCGGCGAACGCGTTCAGCCGGTCGAGGGCGGCCTGCTGCGACGGGAAGTCGTGGTCGGGACGGTACGACTCGAACGAGGCGTGCTCGAACTGCGGCGGGGGTACCAGCTCGGACGCGATCTCGGCGCCCGTGATCGACGGGTTGCGGTCGACGAGTCGCTCGACCGCGGATGCCGCTGCAGTGGTCATCGGCGTGGGATCTCCTGTTGCACCTCGTGACGTGCGCGGTGACGACGACCGGCATGCCGCGTAGATTCGGTGGTGGACGGGTCACCAGCCTAGTCCGCTCCCCGATCCGCCTCGCCCGACCGGGCGACCACTGGAGGTACCGCATGTCCGTCGAGTTCGACCCCGCCGCCAAGCTGGCCGAGTACGCCCACCCCGAGCGGCTCGTCACGACGGACTGGCTCGCCGAACGGCTCGGGCAGCCGGGACTCGTGGTGGTCGAGTCCGACGAGGACGTCCTGCTCTACGAGGTCGGCCACATCCCGGGCGCCGTGAAGGTCGACTGGCACACCGAGCTCAACGACCCCGTCGTGCGCGACTACCTCTCCGGCGAGCAGTTCGCCGAGCTGCTCTCCGCGAAGGGCATCGCGCGCGACGACACCGTCGTCATCTACGGCGACAGGAACAACTGGTGGGCCGCCTACGCGCTCTGGGTCTTCACGCTCTTCGGGCACGAGGACGTCCGCCTCCTCGACGGGGGTCGCGACAAGTGGATCGCCGAGGGCCGACCGCTGACCACCGAGACTCCGGCCCGTGAGCGCGTCGAGTACCCCGTGGTGGATCGCGACGACACCGCCATCCGCGCCTTCAAGGAGGACGTGCTGGCCCACTTCGGCAACCCGCTCATCGACGTGCGCTCCCCCGAGGAGTACACGGGCGAGCGCACGCACATGCCCGCCTATCCCGAGGAGGGCGCGCTCCGCGGCGGTCACATCCCGACCGCGGCATCCGTGCCCTGGGCCCGCGCCGCCGCGGAGGACGGCACGTTCCGGACGCGGGCCGAGCTCGACGCGATCTACCGCGACGAGGTGGGGCTGCAGGACGGCGACGACGTCATCGCGTACTGCCGCATCGGCGAGCGATCGAGCCACACGTGGTTCGTGCTGACCCACCTGCTGGGGTTCGAGGGCGTCCGGAACTACGACGGATCCTGGACCGAGTGGGGCAGCGCGGTGCGCGTCCCGATCGCGACCGGCCCGGAGCGGGGCGAGGCGCCGGGCCGCTAGGCCGTGGCTCGTGCGTCGGGTGGGAGAATGGAGGGGATGGATGCCACGACCCTCCCTCCGGCGCTCGCCGAGACGCGCGAGGACTTCCTCGCGCTCGGCGTGAAGGACCGCCTGACCCTGCTGCTCGACTTCTCCAACGAACTGCCGGAGCTGCCCGAGCGCTACCGCGATCACCCCGACCTGCTCGAGCGCGTCGAGGAGTGCCAGTCGCCGGTCTACATCTTCGTCGAGGTCGATGCGGAGGGTCTCGTGCACATGCACGCGAGCGCGCCGGCGGAAGCGCCCACGACCCGTGGGTTCGCATCGATCCTCGCGCAGGGCCTCGACGGGCTCACGCCCGACGAGGTGTTCGCGATCCCCGCGGACTATCCGCAGTCCCTCGGCCTCGGCGAGGCCGTCTCGCCGCTGCGCGTGCGCGGCATGTCGGGCATGCTGGCCCGCGCGAAGCGGCAGCTCACGGAGCGCATCGCGGCCTGAGCGGCCGTCCGACCGGGCGCGGCTGTCCGACCGGGCGCGGCCGTCCGACCGGGCGCGGCCGTCCGACCGGGCGCCGTCCGCTCGAGGTCAGGACTAGCGCGCTGCGAGCCAGTCGCGGACCAGCATCGTCCAGCGGGACGCGTCGTGGTTCCAGAGCTTCGTGTGGCGCGCGCCCTCGAACACCTCGAACTGCACGAGGTCGGAACGCACCTCGGCGAGCCGCCGCGATCCGTCGATCGGGACGAAGCCGTCGTCCTCGCTGTGCATGAGCAGGATCGGCACGTGCAGTTCGTCCGCGCGGGCGACCGCGTCGAGCGCCTCGAGGTCGATCGGTGCCGCGAGACCGGTCAGCGTTCCGGCGAGCGGGGCGCTGAGCACGCGCGCGACCGCGCCGCCGAGCTCGGACGGCAGCCCGAGCGCTCGGCCCTGGAAGCGCAGGATGTCGGGCCAATCGACGGCGGGCGACTCGAGGATGACGCCGACGAGGTGCTCCCGGACCTCGTCGGACCGCAGCACGGTCTGCAACGCGATCGATCCGCCCATCGACCAGCCCATGAGGACGATGCGGCGGGCGCCGCGCTCGACCGCGAACCGGACGGCGGCCACGACGTCCTCCCACTCCGTCCCGCCGAGACCGTATCGACGGTCCTCGCTCGCCGGCGCCTCGCCGTCGTTCCGGTACGACACGAGCAGCGACGACCATCCGGCCCGGGTCGCAGGCCCGACCGCGCGAAGGCCCTCGTGGCGCTTGGCACCGCGGCCGTGCACCACGATCAGCCAGTCCGGGGAGGGCGCGCCCGAGGCATCCGTCGCCGGTACGAACCAGGCCGGGGCGGGACCGAGCGGGGTCGGCACCAGGACGTTCTCGTACCGCTCGGCGACCTCCCACGGGCCGAGGTGCACCCATCCGCTGATGCGGCCGCGAGCGGCGCGATCCAGTCGGCCGAACTCCACCGACTCGATCACGCGACGGACTCGGTGACCGTCGTCGTGGAGCACGTCGCCGACGCGCGCATAGCCCGAGTCGTGCTCGAACCAGAGTCCGTACCGGCCGCGCATGCGCGCGTCCTCCGAGCCGGAGAGCACCACCTCGCCGGCCGCGAGGTCGACCCGCTCGATCCGGAGGTCGTCCTCCCGATCCGGTTCAGGCGTGACCACGCGACGGGCGAAGAGGATCGCCGTCGCCGCGGTCGCCGCCGCGAACGCGGCCCCGAGGACCACGATGCCGCCGAGCACCGCGCCGATCGGTCCCACCGTGCGCTCGAGCCTCGACATCCCGCCTCCTGTTCGTCACCCACTGCATCGCGCACCGGGTACCGGCGCTCCCGCGGCGCGCCGCCACCGACCCCCGCGATCGAGACTCTAGTCTGCACACGTGTCCGACTCGGCGACCACGCCTCCCCCTGAGTTCGCCGCAGCGCTGGAATCGCTGCGGGCAGCGACACCGCGAGCGGAACTGCGCGTGTCGGAGATCGCCGCGCCCTCGTCGTTGGCACCCTGGGCCGTCGCGCTCGCGGCGGACCTGATCCCGGGACGCCACGCAGAGGACTCGGACCTCGGGACCGGCCGATTCGTGCTCCTCCACGATCCCTCCGAACCCGAGTCGTGGGGCGGGCGCTTCCGGGTCGTGTGCTTCGCGCAAGCGCCGCTCGAGACCGACATCGGCGTCGATCCGTTCCTCGCAGACGTCGCCTGGTCGTGGCTCGTCGACGCGCTCGACGCGCGCGGCGCGCGCTACGTCTCCGCCTCCGGCACCGTCACGAAGATCCTCTCGACGGGGTACGGCGAACTCGCCCGCCAGGGGGACGGCGCCGAGCTCGAGCTGCGCGCGTCGTGGACGCCGCTCGACGCCGCGATCGCGCCGCATGTGGAAGGGTGGAGTGAGTTGCTGTGCATGCTGGCCGGCCTGCCTCCGAGCTCGGAGGGGGTGACGGCCCTTCCACGGAGGAGGAGACGTGGCTGACGAGTTCCACGTGATCGACTCCCTCGAAGCCTACGACGACGCGGTCGGGGCCATCGCGGGGGGCGTGGGTCCGGTCGCCGTCGACGCCGAGCGGGCGAGCGGGTTCCGGTACTCGCAGCGGGCCTACCTGATCCAGCTGTTCCGCCGCGACGCGGGCACCTTCCTGTTCGACCCCACGATGGTCGGCGACTTCTCGAGCCTGCAGGACGCGATCCGCGACGAGGAGTGGGTGCTCCATGCGGCCAGCCAGGACCTCGCCTGCCTCCGCGAGGTCGGGCTCGACCCGTCCGGGATCTTCGACACCGAACTCGCGGCGCGACTGCTCGGGATGCCCCGGGTCGGACTGGCGTCCGTGGTCGAGGAGCTCCTCGACATCCGCCTGGCCAAGGAGCATTCGGCGGCCGACTGGTCGACGCGCCCGCTCCCCCAGTCGTGGCTGCGCTACGCCGCGCTCGACGTCGAACTCCTGGTCGACGTGCGCGACCGGCTCGCCGAGCGCCTCGTGGACGCCGGCAAGGAGGAGATCGCGCGTCAGGAGTTCGACGCGACCGTGCATCGGGCCGCGAAACCGCCGGCGGCCGAGCCATGGCGCCGCCTCAGCGGCATCCACGCCCTGCGGTCGCCGCGGAACCTCGCCGTCGCACGCGCACTCTGGCACGCCCGCGACGACCTGGCGTCCGAGACGGATGTCGCACCCGGGCGCCTCGTGCCGGACGCCTCGATCCTCGCCGTCGCGAAGACCCTCCCCGAGTCCAAACGCGCCCTCGCCGACCTCAAGGCGTTCAACGGGCGCGCGAGCCGAACCGAGATCGACCGGTGGTGGGCGGCGATCGAGGACGCACGGACGGCCGAACCCCCCGCCTCGCGCGTACCGAGCGACGCACCCCCGCCGCCACGGGCATGGGCATCGCGCAATCCGGAGGCCGACGCACGCCTCCGGCTCGCGAAGGCCGCCGTCGGAGATGTGGCCGACGAGATGGGCATGCCGGTGGAGAACCTCCTGACCCCCGACCACCTGCGGCGACTGGCGTGGCACCCGCCCGCCGGCGCCACCCCCGAGGTGATCGGCAGCGCCCTCGAGGAGCTCGGCGCACGACCCTGGCAGGTTGCCGCTACCTCACAGATAATCGCGACCGCGTTTGTGCAGGCCGCACAATCGCTCGAAGACGCCGCACACGACGCTTCGTAGGAACCGGCAACCGATTCCGGCGGCCGCAGACGGCGTTCCTAGGATCAGGTGATCCTCCATTCGAAAGGGAGCTGCAGCGTGGCTGAACGAGCTGACGTCGTGTTCGTCGACGGGGTCCGTACCCCCTTCGGCAAGGCCGGCGAAAAGGGCATGTACTGGAACACCCGGGCCGATGACCTCGTGGTGAAGGCGATCGTGGGGCTCCTCGAGCGCAACCCGAACGCGCCGAAGGACCAGATCGACGACGTGGCCGTCGCGGCCACCACCCAGACGGGCGACCAGGGCCTCACGATCGGCCGCAGCGCCGCCATCCTCGCGGGCCTGCCCAAGTCGGTCCCCGGCTTCGCGATCGACCGCATGTGCGCGGGCGCCATGACCTCGGTCGCGATGCTCGCCGGGTCGATCGGCTACGGCCAGTACCGCCTCGCCATCGGCGGCGGCGTCGAGCACATGGGCCACCACCCGATGGGCTCGGGTGTCGACCCGAACCCGCGCTTCGTCGCCGAGAAGATGGTCTCGGAGGACGCGCTCGTCATGGGCGCCACCGCGGAGCGCATCCACGACCGCTTCCCGAACCTCACCAAGGAGCGCGCCGACCGCTACGCACTGGGCAGCCAGCGGAAGACCGCCGCCGCATACGAGGCGGGCAAGATCCAGCAGGACCTCGTCCCGGTGGCCATCCGCACGGGCGAGGGCTGGGGTCTCGCGACGCGCGACGAGGTCATGCGTCCTGAGACGACGATGGAGGGCCTCGCCGGGCTGAAGACCCCGTTCCGTCCCCACGGGCGCGTCACGGCCGGCAATGCATCTGGCCTCAACGACGGCGCCACCGCGGCGCTCCTGGCCAGCGGCGACGCGGCGAAGGAGTACGGCCTGAACGTGAAGATGAAGCTCGTGAGCTACGCGTTCGCGGGCGTCGACCCGGCCATCATGGGCATCGGCCCGGTGCCGGCCACCGAGAAGGCCCTGCGGATCGCGGGCCTGAAGATGGACGACATCGGCCTCATCGAGGTGAACGAGGCGTTCGCCGTGCAGGTGCTCTCGCTCCTCGACCACTACGGCATCGACGACGACGACCCCCGCGTGAACCCCTGGGGCGGCGCGATCGCCGTCGGCCACCCGCTCGCCTCGTCGGGCGTGCGGCTCATGAACCAGCTCGCCAGCCAGTTCGCCGAGCGCCCCGACGTCCGCTACGGCATCACGACCATGTGCGTGGGCCTCGGCCAGGGCGGCACGATGATCTGGGAGAACCCGAACTACTCGCGCAAGGCCGCGAAGAAGGCCTGAGGAGCGCCGCGATGACCGATTACACGAAGATCGACTTCACCGAGCTCGCCGGCATGTTCGACGACGAGGTCGTCACGCACTCGTATGTGCGCGACATCCTCCTCTCGGAGGGCCGCACCCTCGCGCTCGTCACGCTCGACAACGGCCGCGACCACACGCGCCCGAACACGCTCGGCCCCAACACGCTGCTCGAGTACGCGGCGACCCTCGACCGGCTCGCCGAGCGCGCTGCGGCGGGCGAGATCCACGCCGTCGCGGTCACCGGCAAGCCGTTCATCCTGGCCGCGGGCGCCGACCTGTCGAAGGTCTCGCAGCTGCCGAACCGCGAGGCGGGCCTGCGCATCGCGCAGCTCGGCCACCACGCGCTCGGCAAGCTCGCCACGGTGGGCGTGCCCTCGTTCGCCTTCGTCAACGGACTCGCGCTCGGCGGCGGCGTCGAAATCGGCCTGCACGCCGACTACCGCACCGTCGACGCGTCGCTGCCCGCGCTCGCCCTGCCCGAGGTCTTCCTCGGGATGATCCCCGGTTGGGGCGGCGCGACCCTCCTGCCGAACCTCATCGGCATCGAGAACGCGCTGAAGATCGTCGTCGAGAACCCGCTCAAGCAGAACCGGACCATCAAGGCGCCAGAGGTGCTCGAGCTCGGCATCGCCGACGTGATGTTCCCGTCGGTGAATTACCTCGAGGACTCGATCCGCTGGGCGGACGACGTCATCTCGGGCCGCGTGAAGGTCAAGCGCCCGAACGAGCCCGGCAAGGTCGAGCGCCTCGTCAAGTGGGACGCCGCGGTCGGCATCGCGAAGAAGATGCTGCAGAGCCGGATCGGCACCGTGCCGAAGTCGCCGTACGCCGCACTCGAACTGCTGAAGGCCGCGAAGTCGGGCACCCGCGAGGAGGGCTTCGCTCGCGAGGACGAGATGCTCGCCGACCTCGTCTCGGGCGACCAGTTCCATGCATCGATGTACGCCTTCAACCTCGTGCAGAAGCGCGCGAAGAAGCCGGCCGGGGCCCCGGACAAGGCGCTCGCGAAGCCCGTGACCAAGGTCGGCGTGCTCGGCGCGGGCTACATGGCCAGCCAGTTCGCCCTGCTGTTCCTCCGCCGCCTGCAGGTGCCCGTGGTCATCACCGACCTCGACCAGGACCGCGTCGACAAGGGCGTGGCGTACATCACCGGCGAGATCGACACGCTGCGCGGCAAGGGCCGCATCTCGCCCGATGAGGCGAACCGCCTGAAGGCACTCGTGCACGGCACGACCGACAAGTCCGAGTTCGCGGACTGCGACTGGGTCATCGAAGCCGTCTTCGAGGAGCTCTCGATCAAGCAGGACGTCTTCGCCGAGATCGAGCAGATCGTCTCCCCCGAGGCCGTCCTCGCGACGAACACCTCGTCGCTCTCGGTCGAGGAGATCGGCGCGAAGCTCGAGCACCCCGAGCGGGTCGTCGGCTTCCACTTCTTCACGCCCGTCGCGGTCATGCCGCTCATCGAGGTCGTGAAGACGACGAAGACGGATGACGCGACGCTCTCGACCGCGATGGTCACCGCCGCGAAGCTGAAGAAGAACGCCGTGATCACGGCCGACACCCCCGGCTTCGTCGTCAACCGCCTCCTCGCCGTGCTCCTCGGCGAGGCGATGCGCGCGGTCGACGAGGGCACGTCGTTCGAGACGGTCGACCAGGCCATGGCGCCGCTCGGCCTCCCGATGGCGCCGTCGGCGCTGCTCGACCTCGTCGGCCTGAAGGTCGGCGCGCACGTGCTCGACACCCACCACGAGGCGTTCCCCGACCGGTTCTACCGTTCGGAGAACCTGCACGAGCTTGCCGACTACGGCACGCTGCTGGACAAGGACGACAAGGGCAAGGTCAAGGGCTTCGACAAGGGCGCCCTGAAGATCGTGTCCGGCGGAACGAACCCGTCCGCGCCCGAGGAGATCCTCACCCGCCTGCAGGACGGCCTGGCGCGCGAGACGAAGCTCATGCTCGACGGCGAGGTCGTCGCGGCGGCCGAGGACATCGACCTCTGCATGATCCTCGGAGCCGGCTTCCCGTTCCAGATGGGCGGCCTGACGCCGTACCTCGACCGGGTGGGCGCCTCCGAGCGCGTGTTCGGCGACACCTTCCACCACCCGCCGGTGAAGGGCGTCGAGTCCTGACCGACTGATGAACGCCGAACGGCCCCCGACGCCATGTCGGGGGCCGTTCGTATGCTCGGTGCGTGACACGCATCCAGTACTACGTCGCCTCGACGCTCGACGGCTTCATCGCCGACGAGCACGACGGGCTCCAGTGGCTCCTCCAGTTCGGCATGGAGGACTTCAGCGAGCACTACGAACGCTTCTTCGCCTCGGTCGGGGCACTCGTCCTCGGCGCGACGACCTACGAGTGGGTGCTCCGAGAGGGCGGCGGGTGGCCGTACGGCGAGCTGCCGACGTGGGTGCTGACCCATCGCGCCCTCGAGGCTCCCGAGGGCGCCGACATCCGCTTCGCCGAGGGCGACGTCGGGGCGGTCGCCGACGCCGCCACTGCGGCCGCCGACGGACGGAACGTGTGGGTGATCGGCGGCGGGCCGGTGGCCGCGCAGTTCCTCGCCGCGGGGCGGCTCGACGAGCTGCTCGTGACGTACATGCCGGTGGCGCTCGGGCGCGGGCGACCGCTGCTGCCGGTCTCGGAGGTCACGCCGGTGCTCACCCTGACCGAGGTGACCCGTCTCGGTGGCGCGGTCGAGCACGTCTACCGCATCGGCTGACCCGCGCTTCTCCTGCTCGGTGTCGACCGGAAGGCGGCCGCGCTCGGATTCAGACGCGCGGGCGCGCGCTCGCGTCGGCCGGGACGTCGATGCCGGCGTGGCGAGCGTGCGGGAGTTTGCTCCCGAGCACCATCGCGGTCACGTCGCGCGCGATGTGCTGCGGCGTGAGGCCGACGCGCTCGAGGATGTCGGCACGCGAGCCGTGGTCCAGGAACTCGTCGGGCAGGCCGACCTCGGTGACCGCCGTGTCGACGCCGGCCTCGCGCAGGTCCTGACGGATGCGGGTGCCGATGCCGCCGACCCGGATGCCATCCTCGATGCTCACGACGATGCGGTACTCCCCCGCGAGCGAGACGACGCTCTCGGGCACGGGCACGACCCACCGCGGGTCCACGACCGTCGCGCCGATCCCCTGCGCCTCCAGCTTCCGGGCGACCTCGAGGCCGATCCCGGCCATCGGACCGACCGTCACGATGAGCACGTCCCGTCGCTCCGACTCCGCGAGGACGTCCACCCCGTCGTGAGTCCTCCGGATCGCGTCGTACTCCGTGCCGACCGTGCCCTTCGGGAAGCGGAGGACGGTGGGCGCGTCGCCGACGCGCACCGCTTCGGACAGCTCCTCGGCGAGCCGCACCGAATCCCGTGGGGCCGCGAGGCGGATGCCGGGGACGACCTGCAGGATCGAGAGGTCCCAGACGCCGTGGTGGCTGGGGCCGTCCGGACCGGTGACGCCGGCCCGATCGAGCACGAACGTCACGCCTGCGCGGTGCAGCGCGACATCCATCAGCACCTGGTCGAAGGCCCGGTTGATGAAGGTCGCGTAGACGGCGACGACGGGGTGCAGACCGCCGAAGGCGAGGCCGGCGGCGGAGGCGACCGCGTGCTGCTCGGCGATCCCGACGTCGAACACGCGGCTCGGGAAACGCTCGGCCATGCGATGCAGGCCCGTCGGCCGCAGCATCGCCGCGGTGATGCCCACGAGTCGTTCGTCGCGCTCGGCGAGCGTCACCAGCTCGTCTGCGAAGACGCTCGTCCACGACGGCGCGGAGGCGGTCTCGAGCGACTCGCCCGTCTCGGGATCGATCTGCCCGACCGCATGGAACTGGTCCGCGACGTCGCGTCGTGCCGGCTCGTATCCGCGGCCCTTCTCGGTGATCGTGTGGACGATGACCGGCGCACCGTAGTCCTTGGCCTGACGCAGCGCCTCTTCGAGCGCCTGCTCGTCGTGGCCGTCGATCGGACCGATGTACTTGATGTCGAGGTTGGAGTACAGCGCCTCGTTCCCGCTGACCCGGCTGAGGAATCCGTGCAGGCCACCGCGGACACCGCGGTAGATCGCGCGGCCCGGTGAGCCGAGGCGGTCGAAGGCCCGGCGGCTCTTGAGGTGCAGTGAGCGATAGGACTGCTTCGTCCGCACCGAGTTCAGGAATCGCGCCATCCCGCCGATGGTCGGCGCGTAGGAGCGCCCGTTGTCGTTGACGACGACGACCAGGTTGCGGGTGTTGTCGTCGGAGATGTTGTTCAGCGCCTCCCAGGTCATGCCGCCCGTGAGCGCGCCGTCGCCGACGACGGCGACGACGTGGCGGTCGCCCTGTCCGGTCATCTCGAACGCCTTCGAGATGCCGTCGGCCCACGACAGGGAACTGGATGCGTGCGAACTCTCGACGACGTCGTGGTCGGACTCCGAGCGCTGGGGATACCCGGCGAGGCCGCCTGTCTGGCGCAGCGTCGAGAAGTCCTTGCGCCCGGTGAGCAGCTTGTGCACGTACGACTGGTGGCCCGTGTCGAAGATGATCGGATCGCGCGGCGAGTCGAACACCCGGTGGATCGCGAGGGTGAGTTCGACGACGCCGAGGTTCGGGCCGAGGTGCCCACCGGTCTTCGAGACATCCGCGACGAGCACCTCGCGGATCTCGCGGGCGAGCACGTCCATCTGGTCGTCGGAGAGCGCATCGAGGTCGCGCGGTCCGTGGATCGTGTCGAGCAGCCTCATCCGTCGTGCCTCCGGGTGCAATGGGCGCAGTGCGCCCGGGTTTCGTTCGAGTGTACGCCGGGCGACCTGAAAGCCCGGGCAGAGATCGGGGGCGGCGAGCCGAAGCCCGCCGCCCCCGTCACGTACTGGCGTCAGACGAGGCTGCGGAGCACGTACTGCAGGATGCCGCCGTTGCGGTAGTAGTCCGCCTCGCCGGGAGTGTCGATGCGGACGACCGCGTCGAACTCGACCGTCTGCTTGCCCTCGGGCGAGAACTCGCTCGGCTCGGCGGTCACGCGCACGGTCTTCGGCGTGACGCCCTCGTTCAGCTGCTCGAGGCCCGAGATCGAGACGATCTCGGTGCCGTCGAGGCCCAACGACTTCCAGCTCTCGCCGTCAGGGAACTGCAGCGGGACCACGCCCATGCCGATGAGGTTGGAGCGGTGGATCCGCTCGAAGCTCTCGGTGATGACCGCCTTGACGCCGAGCAGGTTCGTGCCCTTCGCCGCCCAGTCGCGCGACGAACCCGAGCCGTACTCCTTGCCGCCGAAGACGACGAGCGGCGTGCCCTCGGCCTGGTAGTTCATGCACGCGTCGTAGATGAAGGACTGCGGGCCGCCCTCCTGCGTGAAGTCGCGCGTGAAGCCGCCCTCGACGACCTGGCCGTCGTTGACCGCGGCGACGAGTTCGTTCTTCAGTCGGATGTTCGCGAACGTGCCTCGGATCATCACCTCGTGGTTGCCGCGACGGGACCCGTACGAATTGAAGTCCTTCTGCTCCACGCCGTGCTCGGTGAGGTATCGGGCAGCCGGGGTGCCGGCCTTGATGTTGCCCGCCGGGCTGATGTGGTCGGTGGTGACCGAGTCGCCGAGCGTGGCCATCACGCGGGCGCCCGTGATGTCGGCCACCGGAGTGAGGTCCATCGACATGCCGTCGAAGTACGGCGCCTTGCGCACGTACGTAGACGACGCGTCCCACTCGAAGACCGGACCGGCCGGGGTCGGCAGGCTCTTCCAGCGCTCGTCGCCGTCGAACACGGTGGCGTACTGCTTGATGAACTGCTCGCGCGAGATCGACGAGTCGATGATCTCCTGGACCTCCTCCGGCGCGGGCCAGACGTCCTTCAGGAACACGTCGTTGCCGTCGGCGTCGGTTCCGAGCGGGTCGGTCTCGAAGTCGAAGTTCATCGAACCGGCGAGGGCGTAGGCGACGACGAGCGGCGGCGACGCGAGGTAGTTCATCTTCACGTCGGGGCTGATGCGGCCCTCGAAGTTGCGGTTGCCGGAGAGCACCGCGGTGACGGCGAGGTCGTTGTCGTTGATCGCCGAGGAGACCTCCTCGATGAGCGGACCCGAGTTGCCGATGCAGATCGTGCAGCCGTAGCCGACGGTGTAGAAGCCGAGACCCTCGAGCGACTTGTCGAGACCCGACTTCTCGTAGTAATCGGTCACGACCTTCGAGCCCGGGCCGAGCGTCGTCTTCACCCACGGCTTCGACTTCAAGCCCTTGTCGAGCGCCTTCTTGGCGAGCAGGCCCGCAGCGATCATGACCGACGGGTTGGACGTGTTCGTGCACGACGTGATGGCCGCGAGGGCGACCGAGCCGTGGTCCAGCGTGAACGACGGGCCGTCGGCGAGCGTGACCTTCGTCGGCTTCGACACCGTGTGCGGTGCGTGGGAGTGGTGGTGGTGCTCGTGGTGGCTGTGCTCGTCCTCGGGGGTGAACCCGGGCGGGTCGGAGGCCGGGAAGGACTCGGAGATCGTGAGGTCGACGAGGTCGTGGTCGGCGTCGGCGTAGTTGGTCAGGTCGGCGTTGAACTGCTCCTTGGCGTTCGAGAGCAGGATGCGGTCCTGCGGGCGCTTCGGGCCCGCGATGGACGGCACGACCGTACCGAGGTCGAGCTCGAGGTACTCGCTGTAGACGGGCTCGTTCTCGGCGTCGTGCCACAGGGTCTGCAGCTTCGCGTACTGCTCGACGAGCGCGACGGTCTGCTCGTCGCGGCCGGTGAGGCGCAGGTACTCGAGCGTGACGTCGTCGATGGGGAAGATCGCGGCGGTGGACCCGAACTCCGGGCTCATGTTGCCGATCGTGGCGCGGTTGGCGAGCGGCACGGAGGCGACGCCCTCACCGTAGAACTCGACGAACTTGCCGACCACGCCATGCTTGCGCAGCATGTCGGTGATCGTCAGCACGACGTCGGTCGCGGTCACGCCGGCGGGGATCTCGCCGCTCAGCTTGAAGCCGACGACCCGCGGGATCAGCATCGACACGGGCTGGCCGAGCATGGCCGCCTCGGCCTCGATGCCGCCGACGCCCCAGCCGAGGACGCCCAGGCCGTTGACCATCGTGGTGTGCGAGTCGGTGCCGACGCAGGTGTCGGGGTAGGCGCGCAGCACGCCGCCCACCTCGCGGTCGTAGATGACCTTCGCCAGGTGCTCGATGTTCACCTGGTGCACGATGCCCGTGCCCGGCGGCACGACCTTGAAGTCGTCGAAGGCCGTCTGGCCCCAGCGGAGGAACTGGTAGCGCTCGCCGTTGCGCTCGTACTCGATCTCGACGTTGCGCTCGAGCGCGTTCTCGGTGCCGAAGAGGTCGGCGATGACCGAGTGGTCGATGACCATCTCGGCGGGCGAGAGCGGATTGATCTTGTTCGGGTCGCCGCCGAGCGCGGTGACCGCCTCGCGCATGGTCGCGAGGTCGACGATGCAGGGCACGCCGGTGAAGTCCTGCATGACGACGCGTGCAGGGGTGAACTGGATCTCGGTGTCGGGCTCGGCCGTCGGGACCCACGAACCGAGCGCCTCGATCTGCTCACGCGTCACGTTCGCACCGTCCTCGGTGCGGAGCAGGTTCTCGAGGAGGACCTTGAGGCTGAACGGGAGCTTCTCGTACCCGGGGACGGTGTCGATCCGGAAGATCTCATAGGAGGTGTCCCCGACCTGGAGCGTGTCCTTCGCCCCGAAACTGTTCACTGCAGACACGATGTCCTCTCCTTCGCGGATGCCGCGGACGCGGCCCTTCCCGGCGTCACCCGTCGAGGTTCGCCGGGGCCGCCCCAGCAAGGCTAGCCCAACCGCGTCACCGGCCGACAGGCTGCCGACCGCACCCGTGATTTATCTTGATGTCGAGATAACTGTATCACTCGGCGGCGGGCTTCGCGGGGTAGACCGCGCGCACGACGAGCCACGAGAACACGAGGAGCAGCGCATACAGCGGCACGCCCATCAGCAGGCGCGTCGCGCCGAGCGCCTCGACGTTCCCCGCGTAGTAGAACGGCACCTGAACGAGCAGGCGCCCCACGAACATGCCGAGCCAGACGACGGTCAGGAACTGCATCGCCCGGTACTTCCGGCGATCACCGCGCCAGGCGGTGCCGTCGCCCATCAGGAAACCGACGACGAGGCCCACCAGCGGCCATCGCACGAGCAGCGAGATGAGGATCGCGACGGCGTACGCGGCGTTCGTGTAGAAGCCGATGACGTAGTTGTCTTCCGCCCGGCCGGTCCAGAGCGAGAGCGCGGCGGATGCCGCGACCCCGATGAGTCCGGCGATCGCCTGCGTCGGCTGGCTGCGCGCGAACAGACGCACGAGGGTGAACACGACCGCAAGGCCGAGCGACGCCGCGAGCGCCCAGCCGAGCTCGCGCGTGAACGTGTAGACCACGAGGAAGACGAGGCCGGGCAGGATCGCCTCGGCGAGACCGCGGATGCCTCCGAGCGCCCCGACGAGATCGGCAGGCGTCAGCGTCTCGTCGCGCGCGATCCGGCCGAGGCCGGACCTCTCGGCGGCCGCGGCGACCTGACGGCCGAACTCGCCCGCCGCGTCATCCGCCTCGCCCTTCACGGGCTCGACCGCCTCGGGTCGATCCCGATCCCCGCGCTCCGGGGCGTGGTCCTCGCTCACGCCGGCTGACCACCCGAGGACGGCGCCGGCATGCGCAGCGGGATCAGATCGCGAGGCGGCATCGGCGTGTTGCCCCGCACGACGACGATGGATCGGAAGAGGTCCTCGACCTTCGCCGCCGCCGTGGGGTCGGCAGCGGCCTCCCCTGCGATGACGCCCCGGAGGAACCAGCGCGGACCGTCGACGCCGATGAAGCGCGCGAGACGCATCCGGCCGGCCTGGCCCTCGGGAGTCGTGACGGGGATCTGCGCGAGCAGCTCGGGCCCGAACGTGCCCTCGCGCACCTGCGTCGAGCCGCCCTGACGGGCGATCTGGTCGGCGATCTGACCGCGGATCTCATGCCACAGTCCGCTCGAGCGGGGCGCCGAGAACGGCTGCACCTGCAGGGTCGAGTTGGCGTAGTCGAGGCCGACCGCGACGACGCGCTTGGTGCCCTCCTCGACCTCGAGGCGGAGGTGCAGCCCCTCGCGCGGCAGGACCTTCACGCCGCCGAGGTCGACATAGGGGCGGACCGGGTTGGCCTCCGACTCGTCCAGCGGACCGTTCGTCGCACGGTCCTCCGGCGCGGACTTGGGGTGGTCGACGGGGATGTCGTCGATGTTCTCGATGTCGCTCACGCGTGTGCTCCTGACTGGTTCGCCCCGAATCCGGTGGACCCGAATCCTCCTTCGCCGCGAAGGCTCCCGGGCAGCTTCTCGACCTCGACGAATCGCGCTCGACTCACCGGCATGACCACCAGTTGCGCGATCCGGTCGCCCGCCTCGATCCGGTACGGCTCCCGGGCGTCGGTGTTCAGCAACGCGACCTTGATCTCCCCGCGGTAGCCCGCGTCGACCGTGCCGGGCGCGTTCACGATCGTGAGGCCGTGCGTGAACGCCAGACCCGACCGCGGGACCACGAACGCGACGTAGCCGTCGGGCAGTGCGATCGCGACGCCGGTGCCCACGGTGGCGCGCTCCCCCGGCTCGAGCACCACCGACTCGGCGGCGTGGAGGTCGGCCCCCGCGTCGCCCGGGTGGGCGTAGGCGGGGACGTGGTCGGCCGTGATCAGCACATCGACGGAATCGGTCACCGTTCGAGGGTAGTGCAGAAGTCTGGTCTGATAGTTCCATGCCCGACTACCGCGAACGGCTCTGGCCGACGCCTTGGATCTACCTCATCAGCCTCCTGCTCGTGCCCGCGAGCATCCTCGTGCTCGCCCCGGTGTCACTCCCCGCGGGCATCGTCACCGGGGTCGTCTTCTACGTCGCAGTCGCGGGCTCCCTGACGATCACCTCCCCGGTCATCGAGGTGGCCGACGGCCGCCTCCATGCGGGGCGGGCGGTCGTGCCGCTCGAGCTCACCGGCGAAGCGGTGCCCGCCGAGGGCGAGGCCGCGCGAATCGAGCGCGGGACGGGGCTCGATGCGCGCGCCCACCTCGTGATCCGCGGCTGGATCCGCGACGTCGTGCGGGTGCCCATCGAGGATGCCGCCGACCCGGCGCCGTACTGGCTCGTGTCGACGCGGCATCCGCACGAAATGGCCGCCGCGATCAACGGATCGCGACGGCCTCGTGTCGGTGGGGAGCCTGCCTAGGCGGCGCACTCCAGGCAGATCGGCCCGAGCTTGGTCTCGTGGTCGATCTGCGAGCGGTGCTTCACGAGGAAGCAGCTGACGCAGGTGAACTCGTCCGCCTGCGGCGGCAGCACGACGACGTCGAGTTCGACGTCGGACAGGTCGGCTCCCGCCAGGTCGAAGCTGCCGGGGTTGTCGGCGTCCTCGACGTCGACGCTTCCCGACATCTTGTCGGGCACGCGCTCCTTGAGGGCCTCGATCGACTCCGAGTCGTCTTCGGTCTTCCGCGGCGCGTCGTAATCCGTTGCCATTCCCATCCTTTTTCCGTTGCCGAGGATTCGGCGGCCATAGTCTGCACGAAATCAAGTGCGTAAGCAAACCATCCCGCGGCCGTCCGAACCGGTTGCATGCACAACTCACGGCACGCCCTGCGTATTCCCGGCGCAGGCCGGACCCGCATGGCATCCTTGGGCGGAGATCAAGGGCACGGAAGGGCTTCTCGCCATGCAGGAACTCAAGGTGATCGGGGTCGAGAGCGGCGCCCTCATCGCGGCCTCCGACGACGGCGCGCGATTCCGGATCGAGGTCGACGAGGTGCTGCAGTCGCGCATCAGGCAAGCGGTGCCCGAGACGCACTCCGGACCGAAACTCTCACCGCGCGAGGTGCAGGCGCACATCCGCTCCGGCCTGTCGGCCGAAGAGGTCGCCGAGCTCACGGGCGCGTCGGTCGACTACATCCGCCGATTCGAGGGGCCGGTGATCGCCGAGCGCGAACACATGGTCACGTCGGCGCTCGCAGTTCCGACCCACGCCGAACTCGCCGAGGGCGAGGAACCGACGTCGTTCGGCTCCATGGTCCGCGAGCGCCTCGCGGGGCTCGGCGCGCACGGCGAGCGCTGGGCCAGCTGGAAGGACGAGGAACGCGGCTGGATGGTGAAGCTCGAGTTCACGGCCGACGGCATCGACCACGACGCCAGGTGGTCGTTCGAACCTCGCAAGCAGGCGTTGCACCCCCAGAACACCGATGCGACGACGCTCTCGAAGCAGGGCGAGGTGCGCGGCGGGATGATCCCGAGGTTGCGCGCGGTCTCCGCAGCAGACGACGCCTCCCGGTTCGACAGCGGTGCCTTCACGTTCGACGTCGCCGACACGGCCGCCGACGACACCGCTCCGCAGCCCGAGCTCAGCGTGCCACGTCCGACCCCGACCCCGGGCGTGCCGGCCGCGCCGGCCACGAACGCCGCCTCGAGTGCCGCGGTGGCGCGCGCCGCGATCAAGCGCGCGGACGAGCCGGCGCCGCCCACCGGCGAGACCGCCGACCTGCTCGAGGCGCTCCGTCGCCGCCGCGGTGAGCGCGAGGTGGGTCCGGCGTCGGAGCGGATCGCGACCGTGCACGCGCCCGCCGCCGAGTCGACCGTCGCGTCGCCCGCACCGGCTGCGTCCCGAACGGATGCCGAACCGCACGGGACGCCCGAGGCCGACGCCGAGGCGGACGGGGACGAGGATCGCGCGGGGGCGGCGGCACGGGCCCTGTGGGGCGGGAAGTCGGCTCAGGCCACCCGTCAGAAGAAGGGCCGCGCCGCGATGCCCAGTTGGGACGAGATCGTGTTCGGGGCGCGCAGCGACGACGACCTGGCGTAGGCGCCGCGTACGCTTCAGGCCGCCGACACCGTCGGCGAGCTATCGTCCTGCGCGCGCCCGGCCGGCTTGAGCCGAGGCGTTCCGACGCCCGCGCGGGGGTGCTAGCATTCGAACACAGTTTCGAATCTCGGAGGTCGCCGTGCAGCGGACCATGGAACCGGCGGAAGTGTGGACCAACGCCTCGGGGGCCCCAGAGCGCCTCGTCTGGCGCGCTCGCCGCTTCCGGGTCGATGACACGCCCACTCCGCTCGTCGGCCCGACGGACTGGTGGCTCGCCTTCGCGGGCGATGGTGCGAGCGCGGTCCGCGCGCCGCTCGCGATCACCGGGTGGCGCTTCCAGGCGTCGAGCTCGGCCGGCGAGACGCATGTCTTCGACGTCGGCCACGATGGCACCCACTGGCACGTGCTGCGAGTGTTCGACTGAGCCGACTCACCCCGCATGAGCCGTCACGATGACCGCGGCCGGATGGCAGCAGCCGGCAGGAGGCGCCCGCTCTCCGTGTCGATCAGGCCGACTTCTCGGCCCGGCGCGGCTTCGAGGGCACGATGGTCGGTGCGGCGTTGTCGATGACCGTCTCCTTCGTGACGACCACCCGGGCGACCCCGGTCGAGGACGGCACCTCGAACATGATCGGTCCGAGCACCTCCTCCATGATCGCCCGCAGTCCCCGCGCACCGGTCTGCCGCAGCACTGCGAGGTCGGCGATCGCCTCGAGGGCGGCGTGGTCGAAGTCGAGCTGCACGCCGTCGAGTTCGAACATCCGCTGGTACTGCTTGACGAGCGCGTTCCGCGGCTCCGTGAGTATCTCCATGAGCGCCGCGCGGTCGAGCGGGGTCACCGTCGCGACCACGGGAAGGCGGCCGATGAACTCCGGGATCAGGCCGAACTTGTGCAGATCTTCGGGGAGGACCTCGCTGAAGAGCTCGGCCTCGTCCTGCTTGGAGTGCAGCGGCGCTCCGAAGCCGATGCCGCGCTTGCCTGCCCTGGAGGAGATGATCTCCTCCAGCCCCGCGAACGCCCCGGCGACGATGAAGAGCACGTTCGTCGTGTCGATCTGGATGAACTCCTGGTGCGGGTGCTTGCGACCGCCCTGCGGAGGCACCGAGGCCACGGTTCCCTCGAGGATCTTCAGGAGCGCCTGCTGGACGCCCTCGCCCGACACGTCGCGCGTGATCGACGGGTTCTCCGCCTTGCGCGCGATCTTGTCGACCTCGTCGATGTAGATGATGCCGGTCTCGGCGCGCTTGACGTCGTAGTCAGCGGCCTGGATGAGCTTGAGGAGGATGTTCTCGACGTCTTCGCCGACGTAGCCCGCCTCGGTCAGTGCCGTGGCATCCGCCACCGCGAAGGGCACGTTCAGCTGCTTCGCGAGCGTCTGCGCGAGGTAGGTCTTGCCGCACCCCGTCGGTCCGATGAGGAGGATGTTCGACTTCGCGATCTCGACATCGTCGTGCGCCCGGTCGGCGGGGGTGATCGCCGACTTCGCGCGGACGCGCTTGTAGTGGTTGTAGACCGCGACGGCCAGCGCCCGCTTCGCGGCATCCTGGCCGATGACGTACTCCTCGAGGAAGGCGAAGATCTCCTTCGGCTTCGGAAGCTCGAACTCGCCCGACTCGGGCTCACCGGCCTCGGCGAGGCGCTCCTCGATGATCTCGTTGCAGAGCTCGACGCATTCGTCGCAGATGTACACGCCGGGACCGGCGATGAGCTGCTGCACCTGCTTCTGGCTCTTGCCGCAGAAGGAGCACTTCAAGAGGTCAGCACTCTCCCCGATGCGTGCCATCGCTTCCTCCCTCGAACCGAGTCTGTTCCGAGCCTAGCCCGACGTCGGCCGCTCGGGGCCGATCCGCCGCGGTTTGGCGGAAACGACACGACGTGGGGCGGATGCGTCATCCGCACCCGCCCCTCGTGAGTCCGTCACGACTAGCGGCTGAGGGCCGGCAGCGTCTTCCGCGACGAGAGCACCTGGTCGATGAGGCCGTACTCGCGGGCCTCCTCGGCCGACAGGATCTTGTCGCGATCGATGTCGGCGTTCACCTGCTCCATGGTGCGGTTCGAGTGACGCGAGAGCGTCTCCTCGAGCCATGTGCGCATGCGCAGGATCTCCGCCGCCTGGATCTCGATGTCGGAAGCCTGGCCGTGGCCGGCCTCGCCCATCGCCGGCTGGTGGATCAGCACGCGCGCGTTCGGCAGCGCGAGCCGGCGGCCGGGCGTTCCCGCCGCGGCGATGACCGCCGCGGCCGACGCGGCCTGGCCGAGCACCACCGTCTGGATCTGCGGCCGGATGTACTGCATCGTGTCGTAGATGGCGGTCATCGCGGTGAACGATCCGCCGGGCGAGTTGATGTACATCATGATGTCGCGGTCGGGGTCCATCGACTCGAGGACGAGGAGCTGCGCCATGATGTCGTCGGCCGACGCGTCGTCGACCTGCACGCCGAGGAAGATGATGCGGTCCTCGAAGAGCTTCGCGTACGGGTCCTGGCGCTTGTAGCCGTAGGCCGTCCGCTCCTCGAAGCTCGGCAGGATGTATCGCGAGCCCGGGGCCTGCCGGCCACCCGAGAAGGCGGTGCCGCCGAAGGCGGGGATGTTCATGCTCACTGTCTCTCTCTTCCTACGCAGCCTGGTCGGTTCCGCCGCCGCCCGAGACGTCGAGCGCCGACTCGCGGATGTGGTCGACGAAGCCGTACTCGAGGGCCTCCTGCGCGTTGAACCAGCGGTCGCGGTCGCCGTCGGCGTTGATCTGCTCGACGGACTTGCCGGTCTGCGCAGCCGTGATCTCGGCGAGCCGCTTCTTCATGTCGAGGATCAGCTGCGCCTGCGTCTGGATGTCGCTCGCGGTGCCGCCGAAGCCGCCGTGCGGCTGATGCAGCAGCACGCGCGCGTTCGGGGTGATGTAGCGCTTGCCCTTCGTGCCCGCCGTGAGGAGCAGCTGGCCCATCGAGGCCGCCATGCCGATGCCGACCGTGACGATGTCGTTCGGGACGAACTGCATGGTGTCGTAGATCGCCATGCCCGCCGTGATCGAGCCGCCGGGCGAGTTGATGTAGAGGTAGATGTCCTTCTTCGGGTCCTCGGCGGCGAGGAGCAGCAGCTTCGCGGCGATCTCGTTCGCGTTGTCGTCGCGCACCTCGGAGCCGAGCCAGATGATGCGGTCCTTCAGCAGTCGATCGAACACACTGGGCTGCAGTGTCGGTTCGGCCATGGATTTCGCTCCGTTCCGTTGCGTCGTTGGTCTCGAATCTATCCGGTGCAACACGCGCGAACCGGGCTGTTCGCCGTCGGCGGAGGCCGCGCCGCGGCGAGGCGCGTCAGGCGCCGGTGAGCGGTCCGTCATCCGTCGGCACCACGAGCTCGCGAGCGTAGGCGTCGACCGCGCGGCGGTACTGCGTGAGATGCGGTGCGAGTGCGACGAGGGCGACGGATGCCGCGGCATCCGACTCGCCCGACGACGCGAGCGCGAGTGCGCGGAACGCCGCCACCGCGTCGGCGAGGTCGCCCGCGTCGGCGGCGACCGCGTCGAGGAGGGCGAGCGAATCCCGTGGACGGCCGAGATTGCGCACGGTCGAGGCGAGCTGGATGTGCGCCTCGACGCGGGCTCGACCGGAGAGTCCGAGTTCGAGCGCACGCCGGTACCGTGGCTCGGCCTCCTCCTCGAGGCCGGCCGAGTCGCGGGCTCCGGCCGCCTCGAACGGTCCCCGCGGGTCGTCGGCGGGCAGTTCGGCGGCGAGTGCGTCGATCCGCCCGATCACCTCCCGATCCCCCAGGTCGGATGCCGCGGTCCAGACCTCGTCCACCCGTCGCTGCCAGTCGTCGCCCATCGCCACTCGCTCCTCCATTCGCGCGGCATCCACCGTCGGAGACGACGACGGGGCCGGGCGATGCCGCCCGACCCCGCTCGTCTCGACCGTCGACTACTCGGCGTCGGCCTTCTTGGTCGTGCGCTTGCGCGCCGGCTTCTTCTGCTCGGCCGGAGCGTCGTCGGCGGGCGCCTCGTCGGCGGCCTTCTTGGTCGTGCGCTTGCGCGCCGGCTTCTTCTCCTCGGCCGGGGCCTCCTCGGCCGCAGCCTCGGCCGGAGCCTCCTGGTCGGCCGCGTCGTCGGCGACGGCGGTGAACTCCGACAGGTCGACGGCGTTGCCCGAGGCATCCGCGACCTTCGCCTTGCCGAGCGCGATCGCGAGCGCCTTGTTGCGCGCGACCTCGCCGACCATGGCGGGGATCTGGCCGTTCTGGCTCAGGATCTGCACGAACTCGTTCGGGTCCATGCCGTACTGCGCGGCGCCCTGGACGAGGTACTGCGTGAGCTCCTCCTGGCTGACCTGGACCTTCTCCGCCTCGGCGATCGCGTCGAGCACGATCTGGGTCTTGAAGGCCTTGGTGCTCGCCTCGGTGACCTCTGCGCGGTGCTCGTCGTCTTCCAGGCGCCCCTCGGACTCGAGGTGTCGGTGCACCTCGTCCTCGATGACGCTGTCGGCGACGGGGACCTCTACGAGCTCGAGGAGCTTGTCGACGAGGAGGTCGCGGGCCTGGGTGCCCTGGCCGAACGACTTGTTCTTGGCCACCTGCTCCTTGAGGCTCTCGGTCAGCTCGTCGAGCGTGTCGAACTCGCTGGCGATCTGCGCGAAGTCGTCGTCGGCCTCGGGGAGCTCGCGCTCCTTGACCGCGGTGACGGTCACGGTGATCTCGGCGGTCTCGCCCTCGTGGTCGCCGCCGAGCAGCTTCGACGAGAACGTGGTGGTCTCGCCGGCGGTCAGCGAGTCGAGCGCCTCGTCGATTCCCTCGAGGAGCTCGCCGGAGCCCAGCTCGTAGGACACGCCGCTGGCGGTGTCGACCTCGGTCTCGTCGATCTTCGCGACGAGGTCGAGCGCGACGAAGTCGCCCGTCTTCGCCGGGCGGTCCACGGTGATCAGCGTGCCGAAGCGGCTGCGGAGGCGCTCGAGCTCTGCGGTGACCTCGTCGTCAGCGACCTCGACCGAGTCCACGGTCACCTCGAGGCCCGCGTACTCGGGCAGCTCGATCTCGGGGCGGACGTCGACCTCGATCGACAGGAGCAGGTCGCCGGAGAAGTCCTTCTCGTTCGGCCACTCGACGATGTCGGCCGACGGACGGCCCAGCGGACGCAGCTCGTGCTCGGTCACGGCGGCCCGGTAGAAGCCGTCGAGGCCCTCGTTGACCGCGTGCTCGAGGACGGCGGCCTTGCCGACGCGCTGGTCGATGACGGGCGCGGGCACCTTGCCCTTGCGGAAGCCGGGAACGTTGATCTGCTCGGCGATGTGCTCGTAGGCGTGGGCGATGCTGGGCTTCAGCTCCTCGGGCGTCACCGAGATGGTGAGCTTGGCGCGCGTCGGGCTCAGCTTCTCAACCGAAGTGGTCGGCATGGGGAAGTTTCTCCTGTTTGGTGGAAGTACGTGGTCGAGCCGATGCGACTCGTCGGGGCGACAGGATTCGAACCTGCGACCTCCCGCTCCCAAAGCGGGCGCTCTAGCCAAGCTGAGCTACGCCCCGAGTCGCCGGCTTGACTCGCCGGTCCGCCGCGACGGCGCGCGTGAGCACGGTCGAAGCGCGGATGGACCCGGGAAAGTCTACTGCACGAGGCGCGGTGCGCCCGAAGCGTCGGTCCGACCCGTCCGCTGCCCCTGTGTGGAACGCGCTCAGTGCAGTCCCCTCTGGTGCCCGATTCCCTCGCGGTGTCAGAGTGAGCCCATGACCGACCCGTCGCGCCCGGCAGCGCCCGACCTGCGCCGTTGGCCGGGCGATCCCACCCAGCTCACCGACACGACGCTCTGCCCCGCCTGCTTCTCGCGCCTCCTCAGCGTTACGTGCGCGGTCTGCGGGCTCCGCCTCGACGTCGCGGCGGCGGCCGACCTGCTCGCCGCGGGCGTGCGCGTGCGCGAGGCGGAGTCCGACCGGCAGTCGATCATCACGCGGATGCGCGCGGAGCAGGCGGCACCCACCGCGGCGACCCCGACGACGGGTGCCGGGTCATCCATCGAGGTTCCGATGACGCCGGCCACGGCGCCGTCCGCGACCGCGATCCCGCCGACAGCTGTGCCGACAGCCCCACCGCTGCCGCCAGGCGGTGCGCTTCCCGACCGTTCCCACCTCGGTGCGGAACCGATCGCCACGGCCCCCGAACCGCCGCGCCGTTCCGGTGTCCAGCTGCTGCTGCTCACGCTCGGCGTCGTGCTGCTCTCGGTCGCGGCGATGGTGTTCCTCTTCTTCGCGTTCGTCGTCGCAGATCTCGAGATGCGCTCGCTCATCACCGCAATCGTGAGCGTGATCGTCCTGGCCCTCGCGTGGTTCATGCGCGCGCGACGCCTACCCGGCACCGCCGAGGGCGTGTCGGCCGTGGGCGCGGTCCTGCTCGTCCTCGACGCCTGGATCATCCAGGCGAACGGCCTCTTCGGGGCCGACCGCGTCGACGCCGCGGCCTACTGGGGCGTGGCGCTGCTCGTCGTCGCGGCGGTCCTCGCCGGCGCCGGCATGCTCAGCCGCCTCCGCCTCCCGAGACTCGCCGCGTCGGCGCTCGCGCCGGCGGGTGTGTTCATCGGCGCCTTCGCCGTCGCACCCGACGACGAGGTCGTCACCGGACTGTGGCTGGGCGGGATGGCGCTCGCCCTGGTCGGCGCGGCGTCCCGGTTCATCCGACCCGAGGCCGAGCGGACCATTGTTCGCACCTTCGGATTCGCCGGCGGTGGGATCGCCCTCGCGTCCGCCGCGTGGGCGCTTCCGACCGTCGGGCTCGGCACGATGTGGTCCTTCCTCGCGGTCGCGGGCGTCTGGATCGTCGTCCTCGCGACGCTCCCGGCGCCCCCGGCAGGGTCGAGCGGATGGCGCGTGCTCTCCTCCGTCGCCATCGGCCTGAGCGTGCCGCTCGCGTTCGTCCTCGGCGTCGCCCTCGACCGGGAGCCCGCGACGTCGGTCTGGCTCGCGCCCCTGCTCGCGGCACTCGTCGCCTGCGGCCTCTCGGCAGCGACGAGGATCCGCGCGGTGCGCGGCGATGCGCTCCCCGCGCTCCTCAGCGCTTCCGCGGTCGGGGTCGTCGCGACGCTGCCCGCGATCATCGTCGCGCTGAGTGGACTCGGGCGTCTGAGCGCCGAGGTGGTCGGGGTGTGGGAGCTGGGCGCGACCGCGCCGCGGGACCTGCCGGTCGAGGCCTGGGGTGCGGTGCTCGCGCTCGCGATCGCGACCCTCGCGCTGGTGGTCGTCCTCGCGCTCACCGATCGCCTGCTCCCCTCCGCGGCATGGGCGATCGCGTCCGGGCTCGCCACCGCACTCGCGGCCGCGGTGCTCATGCCGACCATCGCCCTGGCGACACTCGGCCTCCTGGTGGTCGCCGCGGTCGCCCTCGCGGCGGCGGCGACCCCGACGGTGCGGCGGGTGCCGGGCGCGATCATCGTGCTCGCGGCGGGCGGCATCCCGGCGGCCGCGTCGGCGTGGCTGGTCGCCCACGCCTCGACGGGCACCTGGTCGTGGGCAGTGGCATCCGTGCTCGGCCTGTCGATCGCCGGGCGCATGCTCGCCGACCGCATCGCACGAGCGGCCGCATCGGCGGTCCGGGTCCTGCACGTGATCGCCGCCTCGCTCGTGGCGCTCATCGCCACCGTCGCGTTCCCGAGCTGGGCCGAGGCATCGGACATCGCGGTCCACGCACCATGGAACGCGCCCGCGTTCCTCGTCGCCGTGGTCGCGACGGTCGGCCTCGCGGGCCTCGCCGCCGCGCGCAGGCTCCCGGACGATGATCGCGTGACGGCGGGCGCCGCGCTCTTCACCGGTGCGACGATCGGCACGGCCTGGCTCGCCGTGACCTCCTTCACCCCGTGGGCCTGGGCGTCCGCCGTCGCACTCGCCGTCGTCGGCCTCGTCTGGGTCCGGTCGACGCTGCGCCCCATGAGCGCGCTGTTCGCTGCCGGCGCCCCTCTCGCCATGGCGTTCGCGGCCGCGAGCATCAGCGCGGAGCTCGAGGGAGGGAACGTCGCGATCGGGCTCGCCGCCGCCGTCCTCGGGGCCGCCGGCGTCGCATTGGTCGCGCTGCCCGCCGTCCCCGCGGTGAGGCGGATCTGGGCCGCCTCCACGGGCGGCCTCGCGCTGGTCGCGGCCGTCGTCGGCGTGTCGGGCGCGGTCCCATCTGAGGGAGCATGGCTCGTCCTCCTCCTGCTGACCCCGGTGCCGGTGCTCATCGCCGCCGTCTTCGGAGATCCGATCGCCGGCCGTTCGCCCGCGGTGCACGCGTCGTGGGGATCGCTCGTGCTCGGTGTCGGCACCGTCTGGGCCTGGACGGGCGACCGCGGCATCGACGACGTCGAGCCGTACACGCTCCCGCTCGCGGCCGGCCTGCTGGTGTCGGCGGGACTCCTGATCTGGAGGCGAGCCGCCCCCGATTCGACCGCCGCGGGACGGACGGCGCTGCTGGCGGCAGCGGCAGCGGTCGCCGTCCTGCCCAGCGTCGCCCTGGCAGGCGAGTCCGAGCTGCGCACGCTGGTGCTCGTCGCGACGGGCGCCGTACTCGTGATCGCGGGCAGCTTCACCCCCGACCTCGAGCGCGGCGTACCCATCCGCATGCTCGTCGTCGGCACCGGCTGGGTGGCCGCGACGGGCGCGGCGCTCGTCCGAGGGTCGGCGATCGCCGCCGGCCGCCCCGGCGACCTGCCGATCGAGTTCTGGCCGGCGATCGCCCTGTCCATCGGACTCGTGGCGAGCCTGCTGTGGGTTCGCGACCGGACCCGGCCGACCGGGGCCGCCGAGGCGGCGCTCGCGGCGTCACTGGCGGCGGCCGCGGTGCCGACCACGCTCGCGATCGCGGGCGGGTTCGATGCCGATACGCGCGCCCTGGCGCTCCTGCTGCTCGTCGGCGCCGTCCACGTCCTCAGCACGGCCGTCCGAGCGCGTCCGTTCGGCGGGCCCGTGCTGGGCTGGACCAGCCTGGCCGTCGCCGTCATCGCCGGTGGGCTTGCGATCGCATCCTTGGCGGTCGATCCGTTCGATCTGGTGACCGTGCCCATCGGCGCGACGCTCGTCGCCGCAGGCGCCATCCGCCTCCGTCGTTCGCCCGACCAGGGCAGCTGGACCACCCTCGGCCCCGGGCTCGCGGTGCTGCTCGTCCCCGCACTCATCGCCGACTGGACCGATCCAGTGCTCTGGCGCCTCGTGGCGCTCGGGCTGGCAGCCGTCGTGGCCGTCATCGCCGGCGCGGTGTACCGCCTCCAGGCGCCGCTGCTCCTCGGCGGAGGGGTGCTGCTCATCCACGCGGTCGCGCAGCTCTGGCCGTGGATCACGCGCCTGTACGAGGCGGTCTGGTGGTGGCTGTGGCTCGGGCTGGCCGGCGCGCTGCTGATCGCGATCGCGGCGACGTACGAGCGTCAGATGCGCCTGGCCCGGGGGGTGTTCCGAAGCATCGCGGCGCTGCGCTGATCGAGGCACCGGGGTATCGCGGGCGATCGGCTCACCGTTGGGTCCGCCATGCACGGCCAAGGGCCCGGCGACGTGTACGATGATCGGGTGCCCGCGTGCGGGCGCTCGGGGATGTAGCTCAATGGTAGAGCCTCAGTCTTCCAAACTGATGGTGCGGGTTCGATTCCCGTCATCCCCTCTCTTGTGATGTCTCAGGACATTGTGAACGGCTGAACCCGCGGAAACGCGGGTTCAGCCGTTTTTCGTTTGTGGTTGGTAG